>Ga0255338_1000082_pt1 | contig 409924 bp, 425 predicted proteins | sample MeOH1_35cm_T4_19_FD_203715 | JGI IMG/M metagenome (GOLD analysis project Ga0255338, IMG submission 203715) | Sandy soil microbial communities from University of British Columbia, Vancouver, Canada - MeOH1_35cm_T4_195 | ecosystem: Engineered > Artificial ecosystem > Sand microcosm >... | reverse complement strand
TGACGGGGATCATCAAGCTGAAGGAAGGCGTGGAGATGATCATGCCCGGCGACAACGCCGAGCTGCTGGTCGAGCTGATCACGCCGATCGCCATGGACCAGGGCCTGCGCTTCGCCATCCGCGAAGGCGGCCGGACGGTCGGCGCCGGCGTCGTGGCCAAGATCATCAAGTAAGCCACGCGCTCACAGCGTGAACTCTGGAGAGGCCGTCGGGGCGACCCGGCGGCCTTTTCTCTTGCCTGCCCGGGCCATCCCCCGGGGCCCGCATGACAACCAGGTCATGACCTCGAATTAAGTCGCCGGGACGCATGCCCGCGACTAGCTTCCCCTTCAGACTTTGGGATGGGGAGAAGGCGATGCGCCTTTCTACGGCTCTTCTGGCGGCTGCGGCCGCGATGACCCTCGGCGGCGCCGCACACGCGGCCTCGGTCGAGGTGAAGGATGCGGTCGCGCGGGTGACGGTGATCCCCGAGGACCGCGCGGACATCAAGGTGGAGATCGTCGCGCCGAACGCCAAGCTGCCGCTGGACGTCCGCTCGCGCGGCGACCGCACGATCGTCGACGGCGACCTGGACCGCAAGATCCGCAGCTGCAACGGCTCGGGCGAGAACGTCAGCGTGCAGGTGCGCGGCGTGGGCGACGTGGCCTGGCGCGAGATGCCGCAGGTGGTGATCCGCACGCCCCGGGACGCCCGCGTCGAGGCGGGCGGGGCGGTGTTCGGCTCGGTGGGCCGGTCCGCCAGCCTGACGCTCTCCAACGCGGGCTGCGGCGACTGGACGGTCGCCAATGTCGAGGGCGAGATGAAGATCCGCCAGGCCGGCTCGGGCGACACCCGCACTGGCACGGCCGGCGGCGCGGTCATCCGCGTGGCGGGCTCGGGCGACGTGGCTACCGCCGACATCAGGGGCGGGGCGGAGGTGGACATCGCGGGCTCCGGCGCCGTGGCGCTCCGTTCGGTCTCGGGGGCCGTCGAGGTGAGCATCGCGGGCTCGGGCGACGTGGACATCGCCGGCGGCCGGGCCACCACCATGACGGTCTCGGTCGCCGGTTCGGGCGACGTGGACTTCCGCGGGACGGCCGACAGCGTGAAGGCCAAGATCGCCGGCTCGGGGGACATCCGGGTCAAGGAGGTCAAGGGCGAGGTCTCGAAGTCCATCATGGGCTCGGGCTCGGTCACCGTCGGCTGAGGCGGGGGCCGATCCCGGCCCGGTTCCCCGTCGGGGCGCGCCCGCGCCCTTGACGGGGGCGAGTCGGATGGGTATTACCGCGCCTCCTGTTGGACCGGCTGTGTGCTTCGAAGCGATTTGAGGCGCAGACGCGGTCCGCAGAACGACCTGACAGTGCTAAAACCTAGCGTTTCAGGAATGAGGCCCCCGCGGCTTTTCGCGTGGGCCTAAGTCGTTTGTGCGGACTTTCGCGTACGGGCTCTCACCTGAGGGTTCGGGCTGGTCTTTGAAATGGTCGAGATCACGCGGGCGGGCCGCCGTCTGTAGGGAAATGTAAGAGCGATATGGATCGTCAGAACATCCGCATTCGGCTCAAAGCCTTCGATCACCGCGTGCTGGATCATTCCACCCGCGAGATCGTGAACACCGCCAAGCGGACTGGCGCGACCGTGCGCGGGCCTATCCCGCTGCCGACGCGCATCGAGAAATTCACCGTCAACCGTTCGCCGCACATCGACAAGAAGTCGCGCGAGCAGTTCGAAATCCGCACGCACAAGCGCGTGCTCGACATCGTCGACCCCACCCCGCAGACCGTGGACGCGCTCATGAAGCTCGACCTGTCCGCCGGCGTGGACGTCGAGATCAAGCTCTAAGGGGATCGGTCCGATGCGTACCGGCGTGATCGCCAAGAAGCTGGGCATGACGCGCTTCTTCGATGAAGCGGGCAGCCATATCCCGGTGACGGTCCTCAGCCTCGAAGGCTGCCAGGTCGTCGCCCACCGCACCAAGGACAAGGACGGCTACGTGGCCCTCCAACTCGGTGCGGGCTCCAAGAAGCCGAAGAACACCTCCAAGGGTCTGCGCGGCCACTTCGCCAAGGGGCAGGTGGAGCCGAAGGCCAAGGTGGCCGAGTTCCGGGTGTCGGAAGACAACCTCATCGACGTGGGCGCGGAAATCACCGCCGACCACTTCGTTCCGGGTCAGAAGATCGACGTCACAGGCACGACGGTCGGTAAGGGCTTCGCCGGCGCCATGAAGCGCTGGAACTTCGGCGGCCTGCGGGCCACCCACGGCGTGTCCGTGTCGCACCGCTCGCACGGTTCGACCGGCAACCGCCAGGATCCGGGCCGCACGTTCCCGGGCAAGAAGATGGCCGGCCACTACGGCCAGGAAACCGTCACCACCCTCAACGTCACCGTCTGGCGCGTGGACGCCGAGCGCGGCCTCATCCTGGTCAAGGGCGCCGTCCCGGGCTCGGAAGGCTCGTTCGTGAAGATCCGCGACGCGGTGAAGGCCCCGCTGCCGGCCGACGCGCCGAAGCCGGGCGCCTTCAAGGGCGCGGGCCAACCGACCCCGGTCGAGGCGGCTGCGGAAACGCCCGCCGAGGAGCCCGCGGTGACCGAAGCCCCGGCCGAAGAGGCCACGGCGACCGAAGCTGGGGATCAAGCGTAATGAAACTCGACGTCATCAAGCTCGACGGCGGGAAGGGCGGCTCGATCGAGCTTCCCGACGACATCTTCGGCATCGAAGAGATCCGCGCCGACATCCTGCAGCGCTGCGTCACCTGGCAGCTCGCCAAGCGCCGCGCCGGCACGCACAAGATTCAGGTCCGCAACGAGGTCTCTCGTACGGGCAAGAAGATGTACAAGCAGAAGGGCACCGGCGGCGCCCGTCACGGCTCGCGCCGGGCGGCCCAGTTCGTCGGCGGCGCCAAGGCCCACGGGCCCGTGGTGCGCAGCCACGCCTTCGACCTTCCCAAGAAGGTCCGGGCGCTGGCCCTGAAGCACGCCCTGTCGTCCAAGGCCAAGGACGGTTCGCTGATCGTGGTCGACAACGTCTCGATCAAGGACGCCAAGACGGCGGCCCTGCGCGAGCAGCTCGGCAAGATCGGCGTCACCCACGCCCTGGTCATCGCCGGCGTCGAGGTCGACAACAACTTCAAGCTCGCCGCCCGGAACATCCCGAACGTGGACGTGCTGCCGAACGCCGGCCTGAACGTCTACGACGTGCTGCGTCGCCGAACCCTCGTCCTGACCAAGGACGCGGTGGCCGCGATCCAGGCGCGTTTCCAGCCTGAGGAGGCCGCGTGATGGCCGTCGAGCCCACCGTCCGCCACTACGACACCATCCTGTCGCCCGTGATCACGGAAAAGGCCACGCTGCTCTCCGAGCAGAACAAGGTCGTGTTCCGCGTCGCCGGCGATGCGACGAAGGACGAGATCGCGGCCGCCGTCGAAGCGCTGTTCAAGGTCAACGTCACGAAGGTCAACACGATCAACGTGAAGGGCAAGACCAAGCGTTTCCGCGGCATCGTCGGCCGTCGTTCCGACGTCAAGAAAGCGATCGTGACCCTGGCCGAAGGCCAGTCGATCGACATCACCACGGGGCTCTGATCCGATGGCTCTGAAGCAGTTCAATCCGACCTCGCCGGGCCGTCGTCAGCTCGTCCTGGTCGACAAGTCCGAGCTCCACAAGGGTCGCCCGGAAAAGTCGCTCGTCGAGGGCCTGACCAAGTCGGGAGGCCGCGGCGGCAACGGCCGCATCGCCGTCCGCTTCCGCGGCGGCGGCGCCAAGCGCCTGTACCGCGTCGTCGACTTCAAGCGCCGCAAGTTCGACGTGCCCGGCACGGTCGAGCGCCTGGAGTACGACCCGAACCGTTCGGCCTTCATCGCCCTGGTGAAGTACGAGGACGGCGAGCTGGCCTACATCCTGGCCCCGCAGCGCCTGAAGGCCGGCGACCAGGTCGTGGCCTCGGAAAAGGCGGACGTGAAGCCGGGCAACGCCATGCCGCTGCGCGGCATGCCGATCGGCACGATCATCCACAACGTCGAGCTGAAGCCGCAGAAGGGCGGGCAGATCGCCCGCGCCGCCGGCGCCTACGCCCAGCTGGTCGGCCGTGACGCCGGCTACGCCCAGATCCGCCTGAACTCGGGCGAACTGCGCATGGTGCAGGACAGCTGCATGGCCACGGTGGGCGCGGTCTCGAACCCCGACCACATGAACGAGAGCCTCGGCAAGGCCGGCCGCTCGCGTCACAAGGGCCGTCGCCCGCACGTCCGCGGCGTCGCCATGAACCCGATCGACCACCCGCACGGCGGCGGTGAAGGCCGCACCTCGGGCGGCCGTCACCCGGTCACCCCGTGGGGCCAACCCACGAAGGGCCGCAAGACCCGCAAGAACAAGGCGACGGACAAGTTCATCATCCGCTCGCGCCACGCTCGGAAGGCTCGCTAACCGATGACCCGCTCCGTCTGGAAAGGCCCGTTCGTCGACGGGTACCTGCTCAAGAAGGCCGAGGCTCAGCAGTCCTCGGGCCGGAAGGACGTGATCAAGACCTGGTCGCGCCGCTCCACCATCATGCCCCAGTTCGTGGGCCTGACCTTCGGCGTCCACAACGGCCTGAAGCATGTGCCGGTGCTGATCTCGGAAGACATGGTGGGCATGAAGCTGGGCGAGTTCGCTCCCACCCGCTTCTTCCCCGGCCACGCCGCCGACAAGAAGGCCAAGAGGAAGTAAGATGGCCAAGCAAGCGAAAGCCCGGCGGCTCGCCGGGATCGAGGCGATGGCCAAGGTGCGGACCCTCCGCACCAGCCCGCGCAAGCTCAACCTGGTGGCCCAGTCGATCCGCGGCCTGAAGGTGCAGCGCGCCCTCAACGAGCTGGAGTTCAGCTCCAAGCGCATCGCCCGCGATGTGCGCAAGGCGCTCTACTCGGCCATCTCGAACGCCGAGAACAACCACAACCTCGACATCGACAATCTGGTCGTCGCCGAGGCCTTCGTCGGCAAGAACCTGGTCATGAAGCGCTTCCACGCCCGCGCCCGCGGTCGCGCCACGCGCGTCGAGAAGCCGTTCAGCGAGATCACCATCGTGGTCCGCGAGCAAGGTGAGGCGGCCTGATGGGTCAGAAAATCAATCCGGTCGGGCTGCGTCTCGGCATCAACCGCACCTGGGACAGCCGCTGGTTCGCCGACGGCCCCGAGTACGGCCGTCTGCTGCACGAGGACATCAAGGTCCGCCGCGCGCTGAAGAAGCGCCTGTACCAGGCCGGCGTGTCGCGGATCATCATCGAGCGTCCGCACAAGAAGTGCCGCATCACCATCTATGCCGCGCGCCCCGGCGTGATCATCGGCAAGAAGGGCGCGGACATCGACAAGCTGCGCAAGGACATCGCGGCGATGACGGACGGCGAGGTTCACCTGAACATCGTCGAGATCCGCAAGCCCGAGACCGACGCCCAGCTGATCGCCGAGAACATCGCCCAGCAGCTCGAGCGCCGTGTGGCCTTCCGCCGCGCCATGAAGCGTTCGATGCAGTCGGCCATGCGCCTGGGCGCCAAGGGCGTCCGGATCAACGTCTCGGGCCGCCTGGGCGGCGCCGAAATCGCCCGCATGGAGTGGTACCGCGAAGGCCGCGTGCCGCTGCACACCCTGCGCGCCGACGTGGACTACGGCTTCACCGAGGCCAAGACCACCTACGGCGTGATCGGCGTGAAGGTGTGGGTGTTCAAGGGCGAAGTGCTCGAGCACGACCCGATGGCCCTCGACAAGCGCCTGGCCGGCGAGAGCGGGCCTGCGGGCGAGGGCGGCGGCCGTGAGCGCGGCGACCGTCCGGATCGTGGCCCGCGGCGCGAGCGCCGCGAGTCGGCGAACGCCTAAGGACCTGAACCATGCTGTCTCCGAAGAAGACCAAGTATCGTAAGCAGTTCAAGGGCCGCATCCACGGCACGGCCAAGGGCGGGTTCACGCTGAACTTCGGCTCGTACGGCCTGAAGTCGCTGGAGCCCGAGCGCATCACGGCGCGTCAGATCGAGGCGGCCCGCCGCGCGATCACCCGCCAGATGAAGCGCCAGGGCCGGGTGTGGATCCGGGTGTTCCCCGACGTGCCGGTCACCGGCAAGCCGGCGGAAGTCCGGATGGGTTCGGGCAAGGGCTCGGTCGAGTACTGGGCCGCCCGCGTCCACCCTGGCCGCATCATGTTCGAAATCGACGGCGTGCCGGATGACGTCGCCCGTGAAGCCCTGCGCCTCGGCGCGGCCAAGCTTCCGGTGAAGACCCGCATCGTCACCCGCATCGACGCCGCCGTGGAGCACGCGTGATGAAGATCGACGAAGTCCGGGGCATGACGCCCGATCAACTGGCCGAGCAGCTCGTCTCGCTGAAGAAGGAGCAGTTCAACCTGCGCTTCCAGAAGGCGACCGGCCAGATCGAGAAGACCCACCGCGTGGACCAGGTGCGCAAGGACATCGCGCGCATCAAGACCGTCCTGCGCGCCAAGCAGGCCCAGGCCTGAGGAGACGATAGGACATGCCGAAGCGAATCCTCGAAGGCGTCGTCGTCTCCGACAAGGGGAACAAGACGGTCGTCGTGAAGGTCGAGCGGACCTTCCTGCATCCGGTGCTGAAGAAGACCGTCCGTCGGTCGAAGAAGTACCACGCCCACGACGAGGGCAACACGTACAAGATCGGCGAGGTCGCCCGCATCATCGAATGCGCGCCCAAGTCGAAGCTGAAAACCTGGGAAGTGCTGCCTAAGGGCGGCGCGGCCCAAGCGTAAGGATCCGGATCCATGATCCAGATGCAAACTAACCTGGACGTCGCCGACAACTCCGGCGCCCGCCGGGTCATGTGCATCAAGGTGCTCGGCGGCGCCAAACGGCGCTACGCCGGCGTCGGCGACAAGATCGTCGTCTCCGTGAAGGAGGCGATCCCGCGCGGCCGCGTGAAGAAGGGCGACGTGCTGCAGGCGATCGTCGTGCGCACCAGCCAGGGCATCAAGCGCAAGGACGGCTCGGTGATCCGGTTCGACAAGAACGCCGCCGTCATCGTCAACAAGCAATCCGAGCCGATCGGCACGCGGATCTTTGGCCCGGTTCCCCGCGAACTGCGCGCCAAGAACCACATGAAGATCATTTCGCTCGCGCCCGAGGTGCTGTGATGGCCGCGAAGATCAAGAAGGGGGACCGCGTCGTGGTCCTCGCCGGCAAGGACAAGGGCCGCCAGGGCGCCGTCCTGAAGGTGCTCCCGCAGGAGCAGCGCGTGGTGGTCGAGGGCCTGAACATGGTCCAGCGCCACACCCGTCCGTCGCAGCTCGATCCCCAGGGCGGGATCAAGAACAAGGAAGCGCCGATCCACGTGTCGAACGTCGCCGTGGTCGACTCCAAGGGCAAGCCGACCCGCGTCGGTTTCCGTGTGGAAGGCGACAAGAAGGTGCGGTTCGCCAAGACGACCGGCGAGGTGATCAATGGCTGAGCAAGCTTACGAACCGCGGCTGAAGTCCGAATACCGCGAGCGCATCCGCGCGCGGCTGAAGGAGCGCTTCGGCTACACCAACGAGATGCAGATCCCCAAGTTGGACAAGATCGTCATCAACATGGGGGTGGGCGAGGCCGTGGCGGACTCCAAGAAGGTCCAGTCCGCGATCGCCGACCTGGCGAAGATCGCCGGTCAGAAGCCCGTGCCGACCAAGGCCCGCACCTCGATCGCCGGCTTCAAGCTGCGTGAAGGCATGACGGTGGGCTGCAAAGTTACCCTGCGTTCCGACCGCATGTACGAGTTCCTGGACCGGCTGATCACGATCGCGTTGCCGCGCGTGAAGGACTTCCGGGGCCTGAAGCCGACGTCGTTCGACGGCCGGGGCAACTACGCCATGGGTCTCAAGGAACACATCGTGTTCCCCGAGATCAACTATGACCAGATCGACCAGATCTGGGGCATGGACATCATCGTCGCCACCACTGCGAAGTCCGACGAGGAAGCCCGCGAGCTCCTCAAGGAATTCCAGTTCCCGTTCGTTCAGCAGTAAGCGGCGGGAAGGAAAGAACACATGGCCAAGAAAAGCGCCGTCAACCGCAACGACCGGGTCAAGAAGCTCGTCAAGCAATACGCCGCCAAGCGCCAGGCGCTGAAGGACATTGCCAACAACGAGAGCCTTCCCCTCGAGGAACGCTTCGAGGCCCGGCTGAAGCTGGCCGAACTGCCGCGGAACTCCGCCGCAGTGCGCATTCGCAACCGCTGTGAGGTGACGGGCCGTCCGCGCGCCTATTACCGCAAGCTGAAGATGAGCCGGGTCTCCCTGCGCGAACTGGGTTCGCACGGGCTGATCCCGGGCCTCGTCAAGTCGAGCTGGTAGGAGGGTCAAGATGGTCAACGACCCCATCGGCGATCTGATCGCCCGTATCAAGAACGCCGCCTCGCGCGGCCGGTCCAAGCTCTCGACCCCGGCGTCGAAGATGCGCGCGCGCGTCCTCGATGTGCTGGCCGAGGAGGGCTACATCCGCGGCTACCAGCTGGTGCAGAAGCCCGGCGCGTTCCCGGAATTCGAGATCGAGCTGAAGTACTTCGATGGCCAGCCGGTCATCGTGGAGATCAGCCGCGTCTCCAAGCCGGGCCGTCGCGTCTATTCGTCGATCAAGGACCTGAAGCCCGTGAAGAACGGCCTCGGGATCTCGATCCTGTCCACGCCGAAGGGCGTCATGTCCGACAACGCGGCCCGCGAGGCCAACGTTGGCGGCGAAGTGCTCTGCCGGGTCTACTAAGATGTCTCGTATCGGTAAGAAGGCGGTCACGGTGCCGAACGGCGTCACGGTGACCATCGACGGCCAGACGGTGACGGTGAAGGGCCCCAAGGGCCAGCTCGCCTGGACCGTGGCCGAGGAGATCGAGGTCCGCCAGGAAGGCGCCGAGATCGTGCTCGCCAAGCGCCAGGACACCACCCGCGCGCAAGCGATGTGGGGCCTGTCGCGCACGCTGGTGAACAACATGGTCGTGGGCGTCACCCAGGGCTACGAGGAGACCCTCGAGCTGGTGGGCGTCGGCTACCGCGCGGCGATGAAGGGCCAGGCGCTCTCCATGCAGCTCGGCTTCAGCCACGACGTCGACATCAAGCCGCCGCAGGGCATCAGCTTCGCGACCCCGAAGCAGACCGAGATCAAGATCTCGGGCATCGACAAGCAGCTCGTCGGCGAAACCGCCGCCCGGATCCGCCGCATCCGTCCGCCGGAGCCCTACAAGGGCAAGGGCGTGCGCTACGCCGGCGAAAGCGTCCGGCGCAAGGAAGGCAAGAAGAAGTAAGCCATGGCGCTCTCTCCCCGCGACACCTCCAAGCGCCGCGCCCAGCGCGTCCGCACCCACCTCAAGAAGGTGGCGAATGGCCGTCCGCGTCTGTCGGTCTTCCGCTCGTCCAAGAACATCTACGCCCAGATCATCGACGATGAACGCGGCGTGACGCTCGCGGCCGCCTCCTCGCTGGAAGGCGAGAAGAAGGACAAGGGCGCGGACAAGGACGCCGCCGCCCGCGTGGGCGCCCTCGTGGCGCAGCGCGCGATCGAAAAGGGCGTCAAGGACGTCGTCTTCGACCGGGGCGGCTACCTGTACCATGGCCGGGTGAAGGCCCTGGCCGACGCCGCGCGCGAAGCCGGCCTGAATTTCTAAGGAACGATCGATGGCTCGCAGGAACGAAGAGCGCGGCGACCGTCGCAATCGCGAAGAAGAACGCGACAGCGAACTCGTCGAGAAGCTGGTCCACATCAACCGCGTCGCCGCCACCGTGAAGGGCGGCCGCCGGTTCTCGTTCGCCGCCCTGATGGTGGTCGGCGATCAGAAGGGCCGCGTGGGCTTCGGTCATGGCAAGGCGCGCGAAGTGCCGGAAGCCATCCGCAAGGCGACCGAAGAAGCCAAGAAGTCGATGATCCGCGTGCCGCTGCGCGAGAGCCGCACCCTGCACCACGACGGCAACGGCCGTTGGGGCGCGGGCAAGGTGATGGTGCGCGCGGCGCCTCCCGGCACCGGCGTCATCGCCGGCGGTCCGATGCGCGCGGTGCTCGAAACCCTGGGCGTCCAGGACGTCGTCGGCAAGTCGACCGGCTCGTCCAACCCCTACAACATGGTGCGCGCGACCTTCGAGGCGCTGAAGGCCCAGTCTTCGCCCCGCCAGGTCGCGGCCAAGCGCGGCAAGAAGGTCTCCGACGTGATCGGCCGTCGCGCCGACGGCGCCTCGGCGGCTCAGCCCGCCGCGGATGCGGAAGGTTAAGTCACATGGCCAAGATCACCGTTCGTCAGACCGGCAGCCCGATCCGCCGGACCAAGGACCAGCGCGCCACGCTCATCGGCCTCGGCCTGAACCGCGTGGGCCGGGTCTCGACCCTTGAGGACACGCCCGCCGTGCGCGGGATGGTCGCCAAGGTGGCGCACCTCATCGAGGTGGTGGAGGGCTAACCTCCACCCGGGGGCCTTCGGGCCCCCTTCGGCCTTTCTGGGCCGGACGTTTTTTCAAGCCGAGTCGGGGTTCCGTTCCCCGGCGTCAGATCTCTTAGGAGAGGCCACATGACCAAGCTGAACGAACTCGCTCCGCGCGAGGGCTCCACCAAGAACCGCATGCGTGTCGGCCGCGGCCCGGGCTCGGGCAAGGGCAAGACCGCCGGTCGCGGCGTGAAGGGCCAGAAGGCCCGCACGGGCGTCTCGATCGCCGGCTTCGAAGGCGGCCAGATGCCGCTGCACATGCGGATGCCGAAGCGCGGCTTCAACTCGCGCAACCGCAAGGACTTCGCCGAGGTGAACCTGTGGCGCATCGAGCAGGCGGTCGCCGCCGGCAAGCTCGACGCCAAGGGCGCCATCGACGCCGAGGCCCTGCTGAAGGCCGGCGTCATCCGCCGCGTGAAGGACGGCGTGAAGCTGCTGGGCAAGGGCGAACTGAAGTCCAAGCTCAACCTCACGGTCTATTCGGCGACGGCCTCGGCCCGCGCCGCGGTCGAGAAGGCCGGCGGCAAGCTGACCACGACCAAGCCGGAAGCTCCCCAGGACGCCTCGGCGGAAGCCTAAGGGCCGCTTCTGGTGACGGGCGGCCTCGCTATCGGGGCCCGCCCGTCCTATGTGATCCCGGTCACGAGTCAGGGGATTTGCTGAATGGCTTCGGCCGCCGAACAGCTCGCCGCCAACATGAACTTCGACGCCTTCTCGAAGGCGACGGAGCTTCACAAGCGCATCTGGTTCACGCTCTGGGCGATGATCGTCTACCGGGCCGGGTGCTACATCCCGATCCCCGGCATCGACGCGGCCGCCCTGCAGCAGGCCTTCCAGGGCCAGGCCCAGGGCATCCTGGGCATGTTCAACATGTTCTCGGGCGGCGCCGTGGAGCGCATGGCGCTCTTCGCCCTGAACGTGATGCCGTACATCTCGGCCTCGATCATCGTCCAGCTGCTCGGCACGGTGTATCCGCCGTGGGAGAAGCTGAAGAAGGAAGGCGGCGAGGCCGGCCGCAAGCAGCTCAACCAGTACACCCGCTACCTGACCGTCGTGCTGGCGCTGTTCCAGTCGTTCGGCATCGCCGCGGGCCTGTCGCAGAGCCCCGGCCTGGTCGAGAACCCCGGGATCTTCTTCATCGTCTCGACGGTCGTCACCCTGACGGGCGGCACCATGTTCCTGATGTGGCTGGGCGAGCAGATCACCAGCCGCGGCGTGGGCAACGGCATCAGCCTGATCATCTTCGCCGGCATCGTGGCGGTCCTGCCGCGCTACATCGGCCAGGCCTTCGAGATGGCCCGCACCGGGGCCATGAGCGGCGGCGCGCTGCTGATGATCGCCGTCCTGGTGATCGGCGTGACGGTGGCCATCGTCTTCATGGAGCGCTCGCAGCGCCGGCTTCTGGTCCAGTATCCGAAGCGCCAGGTGGGCAACCGCATGTTCGGCGGCGACACCTCGTTCCTGCCGCTCAAGATCAACACCTCGGGCGTGATCCCGCCGATCTTCGCCTCCAGCCTGCTCCTGCTGCCGGCGACCGTCATGGGCTTCGCGGCCACCGCGAACCTGCCCGAGTGGCTGTCGTGGATGCCGGGGATGGTGGGCCAGCTCCAGCACGGGCGGCCGCTGTTCATGGTGCTCTACGGCGCCCTGATCATCTTCTTCTGCTTCTTCTACACCTCCATCGTGTTCAATCCCGAGGAGACGGCGGAGAACCTGCGCAAGTACGGCGGCTTCCTGCCGGGCATCCGCCCGGGCAAGCGCACGGCCGAGTACCTGGATTTCGTGCTGACCCGCCTGACGGTGATCGGCGCGGCCTACATCGCGCTCGTCTGCCTGCTGCCGGAGGCCCTGATCGGCTTCTACAACGTGCAGTTCTACATGGGCGGCACGAGCCTGCTGATCGTCGTCAGCGTCACGATGGACACGGTCGCCCAGATCCAGTCGCACCTGCTGGCGCACCAGTACGAAGGCCTGATCAAGCGTTCGAAGCTCCGGGGCCGCGGCCGCTGAGTTTCGACGCAGGGAGCTTACGCCGGGGACGGAAGAGCGCCGGCGAGGGGAGGGGTAGTCGATGAACCTGATCCTGTTCGGTCCGCCGGCGGCGGGCAAAGGGACGCAAGCCAAGCGCCTGGTGGAGCAGCGCCGGATGGTGCAGCTCTCGACCGGGGACATGCTGCGGGCCGCGATCGCGTCGGGCTCCGAGCTCGGCCAGCGCGTGTCGGGCATCATGCAACGCGGCGAGCTGGTCTCGGACGCGATCGTCGTCGAGCTGATCGAGCAGCGCCTGCCCGAGGCCGAGGCCGCCGGCGGCGCAATCTTCGACGGCTTCCCCCGGACGCTCGCCCAGGCCGAGGCCCTGGACGCCATGCTGAAGGGCCGCGGCCGGCAGATCGACCTGGTGGTCCGGCTGAAGGTGGACGACGAGGCCCTGATGCAGCGCATCGCCGGCCGTTTCGCCGAATCCGGCCGCGCCGACGACAACCCGGAAAGCTTCAAGGTCCGGCTCGAGGCCTACAACAAGCAGACCGCGCCGCTGCTGCCCTACTACGAAGGCCAGGGGAAGTTGGTCGAGGTGGACGGCATGGGCTCGATCGACCAGGTCGCCGCCGCCATCGACGCCGCCCTGGCCAAGGTCGGCTAGGCCCCGACCGGCGTCGAATCGCCGCGCGGGCGCGAGTCCGGAAGCGGTCGCAACCGGACGGCGTGCGACGCCGTTGCGGGGAGCCGCCACGTTGCGCGACCGGGCGGCTCATGCTTTCCTTAACCATCCCAGGCTAGCTTGCAGGGGACTGTGAGCGGACCGGCGCGGGAAGGGCACCCCTTGCGCGCGCAGGAAATCGTTCACATTTGGGCGTTTCCGCCATTGACGGAGGGGCCCCGATCCCTATAACGAAGCGCTTCCGCGAAAGAGCGCGAAGGACGCGCCGGCCTATGCCTATGGCAAAGAGGGGCCGGGGCGCCGTTCGCGCTTCTCTTGCGTGATCAGGAGATCTTCCCACGTGGCCCGTATCGCTGGCGTCAACATTCCCACCAACAAGCGCGTGATCATCGCGCTGCAGTACATCCATGGCATCGGCGCGGCGAAGGCTCGCGAGATCGTCACGAAGGTCGGCATCGAGGACGCCCGGCGCGTCAATCAGCTGACCGACCAGGAGGTCCTGCAAATCCGCGAAACCATCGACCGTGACTACATGGTCGAGGGCGACCTCCGTCGCGAGACGGCGGTGAACATCAAGCGGCTGATGGACCTCGCCTGCTACCGCGGCCTGCGTCACCGCAAGGGCCTGCCGGTCCGCGGTCAGCGCACGCACACCAACGCCCGGACCCGCAAGGGCCCCGCCAAGCCGATCGCCGGCAAGAAGAAGTAAGAGAGTTTATCTCCGATGGCCAAGGAACCGGCGCGCGTCAAACGCCGCGAGCGCAAGAACATCACGTCGGGCGTCGCCCACGTGAACGCCTCCTTCAACAACACCATGGTGACCATCACCGACGCGCAGGGGAACACCATCTCCTGGTCGAGCGCGGGCCTGATGGGCTTCAAGGGTTCGCGGAAGTCGACGCCCTACGCCGCCCAGATGGCCGCCGAGGACGCGGGCCGCAAGGCCGCCGAGCACGGCGTCCGCACCCTCGAAGTGAACGTCTCCGGCCCCGGTTCGGGCCGCGAGTCGGCGCTGCGGGCGCTGCAGGCCGTCGGCATGACGATCACCACCATCCGTGACGTGACCCCCATTCCGCATAACGGCTGCCGGCCGCCGAAGCGCCGGCGCGTCTGAGTAAACACGTATTGCAATTCGAGGCGCCGGACCGCGTTCGCGGCCGGCGATCCTGCGTTCCGAGGGACACCAAGTGATCGAAAGAAACTGGAACGAGCTTATCCGTCCCGAGAAGCCGCAGATCGAGACCGGCGCCGACGCCAGCCGCAAGGCCCGTCTGGTCGCCGAACCGCTCGAACGCGGCTTTGGCGTGACGCTGGGCAACAGCCTGCGCCGCGTGCTTCTCTCCTCCCTGCAGGGCGCGGCCGTGACCGCGGTGCAGATCGACGGCGTGGTCCACGAGTTCTCCTCGCTGGAAGGCGTGCGTGAGGACGTCGTCGACATCGTCCTGAACATCAAGCAACTGGCGCTCCGGATGCACGCCGAAGGGCCGAAGCGCATGACGCTGCGGGCCACCGGCCCCGGCGCGGTGACCGCCAGCCAGATCGAGGCTCCGGCCGACATCGAGATCCTGAACGGCGACCACGTGCTCTGCACCCTGGACGACGGCGCCACCGTGCGCATGGAGTTCACGGTCCAGACCGGCAAGGGCTACGTCCCGGCCGAGATGAACCGCCCCGAGGACGCCCCGATCGGCCTGATCGCCGTCGACAGCCTGTTCTCGCCGGTCAAGCGCGTCGCCTACCGCGTCGAGCCGACCCGCCAGGGCCAGAGCCTCGACTACGACAAGCTCGTCATGGAAGTGGAGACCAACGGCGCCGTGTCGCCGGTGGACGCCGTGGCCTACGCCGCCCGCATCCTGCAGGACCAGCTCCAGATCTTCATCACCTTCGAAGAGCCGAAGAAGAAGGTCGAGGGCGAGGCCAAGCCGGAACTGCCGTTCAACCCGGCGCTGCTGAAGAAGGTGGACGAGCTCGAGCTCTCCGTCCGTTCGGCCAACTGCCTGAAGAACGACAACATCGTCTACATCGGCGACCTGATCCAGAAGACGGAAGCCGAGATGCTGCGCACGCCGAACTTCGGCCGGAAGTCTCTCAACGAGATCAAGGAAGTGCTCGCCGGCATGGGCCTCCACCTCGGCATGGACGTGCCGAACTGGCCGCCGGAGAACATCGAAGAGCTGGCGAAGAAGTTCGAAGACCAGATGTAATCGACTGCCGCGCCGCTCCGGGTCGCCCCTTCATTTCTGGGGCGGCGGTCCGGGCCCTGCGAAGCCGCAACAGCGGTGGAGGGCCCCGGCGCTTCGTGTTGACCCAGGCGGGAGCAAGGCTGGGACTTGGTTAGGCAGACGCCCAGACGATCGGGCGTCAGGCGGGCCGGAGAGCCCAGGAGATACTGAGATGCGTCACGGCAAAGCCCACCGCAAACTGGGTCGTACGACCGCCCACCGGACGGCGATGTTCGCCAACATGTCCGCGAGCCTGATCAAGCACGAGCAGATCGTCACGACTCTGCCGAAGGCGAAGGAACTGCGTCCCTTCGTCGAAAAGCTGGTGACGCTGGCCAAGCGCGGCGACCTGCACGCCCGCCGCCAGGCGATCAGCCAGGTCCGCGACGTCGAGCAGGTCGGCAAGCTGTTCGCCGTCCTCGGCCCGCGCTACGCCGAGCGGAACGGCGGCTACATCCGCGTCCTGAAGGCGGGCTACCGCTACGGCGACAACGCCCCGCTGGCCGTGATCGAGTTCGTCGACCGCGACCCGGCGGAAAAGGGCAAGGACTCGGGGCCCGTGGCCGAGGCGACCTTCGCCGAGGACTGAGCCCAGCGCTCCTGATCAGATTGCGAGGCCCCGGAAGGCGACTTCCGGGGCCTTTGCTTTGCGGCTTGACTCATTAGTTGCGGTTTGCGCTAAATATTGCGGATATCAGAAAGGGAGGCCGCCATGGCCGACTGGCGTGGGCCGCTGATCTCGGCCATCTGCTACCGCGACCCCAAGGCCGCCCTGGACTTCCTGGAGCGGGGGTTCGGTTTCGAGCTGATCATGCTGATCGAGGACGGGGAGGGGAACCTCGCCCATTCCGAGATGCGCTTCGGGAACGGCGTGGTCATGGTCGGGAACGAGTGGAGCGACGATCACAGGAGTCCGGCCTCGCTCGGCGGCAAGAACACCCAGACCGTCCACATCCAGATCGAGACGGACGTCGACGCCCACTGCGAGCGGGCGCGGGCGGCGGGCTTCGAGATCATCATGGAGCCGGCGACCCAGTTCTACGGCGACCGCACCTATCGCTGCCGCGACCCCGAAGGTCACATCTGGACCGTCGGCCAGACGGTGAAGGCGGTGACCCGCGAGGAGGCCGAGGCCCAGACCGGCCTGAAGATCCAGGGCTGGGTGTGAGCGCGGCTCTCGACCGCACGCTCGCGGCGCTCGCCGATCCCACCCGGCGGCGGGTGGTCGACCTTCTGGCGGAGCGCCCCCGTCCCGCGGGCGAGCTGGCGCGCGAGGTCGGCGTTTCCGCGCCGGTGATGAGCCGCCACCTGAAAACCCTGCGCGCCGGCGGCCTCGTCGAGGAATCCCACCCGGAGTTCGACGCGCGCGTGCGCATCTACGCCCTGAGGCCCGAACCCATGGTCCACCTGCTCAGATGGCTGGAGGAGAGCGAACGGCTCTGGAGCGCCCAGCTCGCCGCCTTCAAGGCCCACATCGAGAAGACCGCATGACCTCGAAGGTCCTGGTGGCGCTCAGGGTCCAGGCGGCGCCCGAGCGCGCCTTCCGGGTGTTCGTGGAGGAGATCGGCGCCTGGTGGCGGCCGAACGGCCTCTTCCAGACCACGCCCCGGCCGCCGGGGCGACTGGCTTTCGAGCCGGAGGAGGGCGGCCGGCTGACCGAGACCCTGGACGGCGGCAAGGTGTTCGAGATCGGCCGCATCCTGGCCTGGGAGCCGCCGGCCCGGCTGGTCTTCTCGTGGCGGCAGGCGAACTTCCCGCCCGGTCTCGTGACCGAGGTCGAGGTGCGCTTCGAGGCGGTGGGGGAGGAGACCCGGGTCAGCGTCGAGCACCGCGGCTTCGACAAGGTCCCGGCGGACAGCGCCGCCCGCCACGGCTTCCCCGACCAGGCGCTCCTGATGCGTCTGGCGGAATGGTGGCGCGAACAGCTTCGCAGCGTCGCCGAGGCGGCCTAGAGTTCCGGATCGGGGGAGGAGAGGCGCATGGCCGGGAACACGATGACGGGCCCGCGCGGCCGGCAGGCCGGATTCGGCTTCATCTTCGCGCTGGCGCTGATGAACTCGATCTCGTTCGGGATCATGATCCCCATCCTGCCGAACCTCATCAAGCAGTTCGCCGGCGGCGACACGGCCCAGGCCTCGGAATGGAACCTGCTGTTCGCCAGCGCGTGGGGCGTGATGCAGTTCTTCTCCGGCCCGTTCCTGGGCCTGATGTCCGACCGGTGGGGCCGGCGGCCGGTGCTGCTGATCTCGCTGTTTGGCCTGGGCATCGACTTCCTGTTCATGGCCTTCGCGCCGACCCTGGCCTGGCTGTTCCTGGGCCGCCTGCTCAACGGGGCGACCGCCGCCAGCTTCTCCACCGCCAACGCCTACCTGGCCGACGTCACCGCCCCGGCCGAGCGGGCCAAGATCTTCGGCCGCATGGGCGCGGCCTTCAGCGTGGGCTTCATCTTCGGTCCGGCCATCGGCGGCTTCCTGGGCGAGACGGACCTGCGCCTGCCGTTCCTGGCCGCGGCCGCCCTCACCCTCGTGAACTGGCTCTATGGCCTCTTCATCCTGCCCGAGTCCCTGCCGCCCGAGCGGCGGGCCAAGGCCTTCGACTGGAAGCGGGCCAACCCGGTGGGTTCGCTCCAGCTCCTCCGGGAGAAACGCGACCTTCTGGGCCTCGTCTCCATCGGCTTCCTGTTCCAGATCGCCCACATGGTCCTGCCGACGATCTTCGTCCTCTACGTCGGCTACCGCTACGGCTGGACGCCCAAGGTCATGGGCTTCACCTTCATGCTCACCGGCGTGGCGGGCCTGGTGGTGCAGAGCTTCCTGATCGGCCCGGTCGTCCGGCGCATCGGCGAGCGCAACGCCGTGCTCCTGGGGGCGGCGGCCGGGGTGGCCGGCTTCGTCTGGTACGGCGCGGCGCCCACCGGGGCCCTTTATCTCCTGGGCGTACCGATCTTCGCGCTGATGGGCTTCCTGATGCCCGGCCTGCAGGGTCTGATGACCCGCCGGGTCGCGCCGCACGAACAGGGCCAGCTGCAGGGCGCCAACCAGAGCCTGGCGGGCGTGGCGGCCATCGTGGGGCCGGTGATCTTCGGCGAGACCTTCGCCTGGTCCCTGCGGCACGAGGCGTTCCACGTCCCAGGGCTGGCGATCTATCTGGCGGCGGGGCTGCTGACGCTAGCCTTCGTGATCGCGCTGGGAGCGGCCAAGGCGGCGGAGCCGGAAGCGCTTCCGGCTTGAACTTCGCCTTTTTTGCGCCTGAAACGTTGGGAGATTCCGCCCAGACCGTTCGCCCGGAGACCCCATGCGCGCCCTTCGCGTCCTGATCCCCGCCGCCGCCCTGATCGTCGCCTGCAGCGAGCCGGGAGCCGGCCAGGCCCAACCCGCGTTCGCCCAGCCCAACCGCGTCCCGCCGGCCAGCGCCGCGGCGGTGAAGACGTCCTTCGCCCCCGTCGTGAAGCGGGCGGCGCCGGCGGTCGTGAACATCTCGGCCCGCCGCATCGTTCGGGCCCAGACCGACCCGTTCTGGGAGCTGTTCGGCCTGGGCGTGCCGCGGGCCCGGGTGGCCAACTCCCTGGGATCCGGAACCATCGTCCGGCCGGACGGCGTGATCGTCACCAACAACCACGTGGTCGAGGGCGGGCAGGAGATCACCGTCGCGCTCGCCGACCGGCGGGAGTTCCCCGCCCGCATCCTGCTGGCCGACCCCAGGACCGACCTGGCGGTGCTGAAGATCGACGTGCCCGCGGGCGAGCGCCTGCCCGTGCTGCCCATCGACGATACGGGCGACACCGAGGTCGGCGACCTGGTGCTGGCCATCGGCGACCCCTTCGGCGTGGGGCAGACCGTCACCAACGGCATCGTCTCGGCCATCAACCGCACCGCCGACCCCTCGGGCGACGGCGGTTCGGCCTACATCCAGACCGACGCGGCCATCAATCCGGGCAACTCCGGCGGGGCGCTGGTCGACATGGACGGCGACCTGATCGGGGTGAACAGCTTCATCCTCTCGCGCTCGGGCACCTCGTCAGGCGTGGGCTTCGCCATTCCGGCCGCCGTGGTGCGCCGGGTCGTCGAGACCGCCGTCGGCGGCGGGCGGGCCGTGATCCGGCCGTGGCTGGGCGCGCGGACCCAGAGCGTGACGTCCGAGATCGCCCGCAGCCTGGGCCTGCCGCTGCCCCAGGGCGCCCTGGTGGCCGACGTCTGGCCGAACGGCGCGGCCGCGCGCGCGGGCCTTCGCCAGGGCGACGTGATCACCGAGGTGGACGGCCGCCCCGTGGTGGACGCCGCCAGCCTGAACTACGCCATCGCCACCCACCGGCCCGGCGACACCATCCACCTGACGGTCCGCCGCGAGGCGGGCCGGCAGGAGACGGTCAGCCTGCGCGCCGAGGCGCCGCCGGCCACGCCGGCCCGCGACCAGCGGACCATCGAGGGGCAGAACCCCCTGAACGGCGCGACCGTGGTGAACCTCTCACCGGCCGTCGCGGACGAACTGGGCCTCGATCCGTTCGGGGGACCCGGCGTGCTGATCTCGGGCCTCGGCCGCGGATTCGCCGCCAGCGCGGGCTTCCGGCCCGGCGACATCATCCGCTCGGTCAACGGCCGGCGGGTCGAGACCGTGAGCCAGCTCGTCGCGGCCCTCGAGGCGCCGTCGCGCGGCTGGCAGGTGGTGTTCGAACGGGGCGGCCAGACGATCACGGCGCGCTTCTGATGCGCCGGTCCCTCGTGACCGGACCGGCCTTTGTGCTAAGCCCGCCGACATGGCCGACCTCTTCGAAGCCGCGGGCCTGACGCCCCAGCAGCCCTCGCCGCTGGCCGACCGGCTGCGCCCGCAGAAGCTGGACGAGGTGGTGGGCCAGGACCACCTGCTGGGGCCCGAGGGCCCGATCGGCCGGATGGCCGAGGCCAGGCGGCTGTCGTCCATGATCCTGTGGGGCCCGCCCGGCACCGGCAAGACCACCATCGCCCGCCTGCTCGCCAAGGAGGCCGGCTACGAGTTCATGCAGCTCTCGGCCGTGTTCTCGGGCGTCGCCGACCTGAAGAAGGCGTTCGAGCAGGCCAGGGCGCGCCGCCTCGCCGGCCAGGCCACCCTGCTGTTCGTCGACGAGATCCACCGCTTCAACCGCGCCCAGCAGGACGGCTTCCTGCCCTTCGTGGAGGAGGGGATCGTCACCCTGGTGGGCGCGACCACCGAGAACCCGTCGTTCGAGCTGAACGGGGCGCTCCTGTCGCGCTGCCAGGTCTATGTGCTGAAGCGCCTCGACGAGGAGGCGCTGGAGGCCCTTCTGGCCAAGGCCGAGGCGCACGAGGGCCGCCCGCTGCCGCTGGAGCCGGAGGCCCGCGCCGCCCTGGTCGCCCTGGCCGACGGGGACGGCCGCTACCTGCTCACGTTGTCGGAGACGCTCTTCAACATCGCCTCGGCCAAGCCCCTGACGACCAAGGAGCTGGGCCAGATTCTGCAGAAGCGCAGCCCGGCCTACGACAAGGACCGCGAGGAGCACTACAACCTCATCTCGGCCCTGCATAAGTCGATCCGGGGCTCGGACCCCGACGCGGCGCTCTACTGGCTGGCCCGCATGCTCCAGGGCGGCGAGGACCCGCTGTTCATCGCCCGCCGCCTGATCCGCGCCGCGGCCGAGGACATCGGCGAGGCCGACCCGATGAGCCTCGTCCTCGCCAACGCGGCCAAGGACACCTACGACTTCCTGGGCTCCCCCGAGGGCGAGCTGGCCCTGGCCCAGCTCGTGGTCCACCTGGCCGCCGCGCCCAAGTCGAACGCGGTCTACAAGGCCTTTGGAGCGGCCATGAAGGCGGCCAAGGAGACCGGCTCGCTGATGCCGCCCAGCCATATCCTGAACGCGCCCACGCGGCTGATGAAGGACCTGGGCTACGGCAAGGGCTACGCCTACGACCACGACGCGGCCGAGGGCTTCTCGGGCCAGAACTACTTCCCGGACGGCATGGCGCGGCGCCGGTTCTACGAACCGCGCGGCGAGGGGAACGAGGCCCGGATCAAGGAACGCCTGGAGCGTTGGGCCGCCATCCGCCGCGACCGGGGCGAGTGAACGCCGATCATTGTTATTCGAAAGGTTGAGTCCTAGGCTCCCTCCACTGTCTCTGGGGAGGGAACCACAATGACTGCGACCATGAATGCGCCGACGCCGGTGCGCGCGCCCTGGCATCTATGGGTGGTGGGGATCGTCGCGATCCTCTGGAACGGCTTTGGCGCCTACGACTACGTGTGCACCAATGTTCAGGGCGACGCCTACATGCGCAGCGTCGGGATGAACGACGCCCAGATCGCCTACTTCCACGCCATGCCGGCCTGGATGACCGCGGTGTGGGCCGTGGGCGTCTGGGGCGGGGTCCTGGGCGGGCTGATGCTGCTGCTTCGCTCGAAGTGGGCGCTGCACGTCTTCGCAGCGTCGCTGATCGCCTTCGTGCTCAGCCTCGTCTACGCCTACGGACTGTCGAACGGCGGCGAAGTGATGGGCCAGCAGGTGATGATCATGCAGGGGGTCATCCTGGCCTCGTGCCTGTTCTTCGTCTGGTACGCCCGGCGCGTGACGCAGCAGGGGCTGCTCCGCTAGATGGCGGTGTGAAGCCGCTCAAGCCTGTTCAACTCACTCCGGGCGAGGTCGCCCTCGTCCGGAGCCTGGTCATCTACGAAGACGCCGACATCCTGGCGCTGAACAAGCCGGCGGGCCTGTCCAGCCAGGGCGGCCGGGGCCAGGTGAACACCCTGGACGAACTGCTGTGGGCCTTCGCCAGGCCGGGCAAGGCGCGGCCCCGGCTGATCCACCGCCTGGACCGCGACACCTCGGGCGTGATCCTCACGGCCAAGACCAAGCCGGCCGCAGGTTTTCTCGGCAAGGCCCTGATGAAGCGGGCTTTTTCCAAGACCTACCAGGCCATCGTGACGCCCGGCGCGCCCGAGCCGGCGGCCGGGACCATCGACCTGCCGCTGCGCCGCGACGAGCAGGGGCGCGAGGCCTACATGCGGGTCTGCAAGCCCGATCATCCCGATGCCGAGACGGCCGTGTCCCGCTATCGCACGCTGAAGGCGGGCGAGGGCGCGGCGCTTCTGGAGCTGGAGCCGGAGACCGGCCGGATGCACCAGCTCCGCGTCCATCTGGCCGCCATCGGTCGGCCCATCGCCGGCGACGCCCGCTATGGCGGGGCGCTGATGGTCGGCGGGCGGCCCGTCCCGCGCTTGATGCTGCATGCCCGGGCGCTGGCCTTCCCGCACCCGCAGGGCGGGACGAAGCGCCTGGAGGCCCCGCCGCCCGCCGATTTCCAGGCGCTGGCCGCGGCGCTGGGCCTCGCCTGAGAACCTCGCCTGAGAATCCGGCCTGAGAATCCGGCCTGAGGAACGGCGCCGCCCGTTCACCGTTTCGAGCTACAAGCAGCGGAACCGCAAAGGGTTTTCGCCAAGGGGTCCGCCGGAGGCCGAGCCATGAAACGCCTGATCGTCCCCGCGCTGGCCGCGCTCGCCCTGGCCGCCTGCGCGACCCAGCCCACCGTCTACCAGCCGGCCGCGGGCCCGGGCGCGGTGGGCTATGCCGAGTACCGGATCGAGCCCGGGCGCTACCGCGTGACCTTCCAGGGCGGACCCGGCGCCTCGCCGCAGTACGTCTCCGACCTGGCGCTGCTGCGCGCCGCCGATCTGGCGCTGGCCGACGGCTACGACTGGTTCCAGGTGACCGACCGCTTCATGCAGGGCCGCGGCGACAGCGGCCCGCGCCTGGGGGTCGGCGTCGGCGGCGCCGATTTCGGGCGGCATTCCAGCGTGGGGCTCGGGCTCGGGACCAGCTTCAACCTGGGCGGCGGCCCGTCGGTGGCGGCCACGCTCGAGGTGCTGATGGGGCGCGGTCCCCGCCCGCCTGGCCTCAACAGCTACGACGCGCGCGGGCTACGCCAGAACCTCGCGCCCCGCGGCTGAGGCGCCCTGACTTCCCCCGGAACGCGGCGCATCGCATAAGGGGGCCATGCAAGCTCTCCTGCTCGTCGGAGCCGGCGGCGCGGCCGGGGCCGTCGCGCGCTACCTCCTGGGCGTCCAAGCCTTCCGGACGCTGGGCTCGGCCTGGCCCTACGGCACCTTCGCGGCCAACATCCTCGGCGGCTTCCTGATGGGGATGCTGGCCGGCCTGCTCGCCCATCGCGGCGGCGGCGACCAGGAGAAGTGGCGCCTGCTGCTGGGCGTGGGCGTCCTGGGCGGCTTCACGACGTTCTCGGCCTATTCGCTGGAGGTGGCCCTGATGGTCGAGAAGCGCGCCTGGACCCAGGCGGCCCTCTATTCGGTGGGGTCGGTCCTCTGCTCGGTCGCCGCCCTGTTCGCCGGCCTGATGCTCGCCCGCAGGCTGTTCGCATGAAGGAAGTGAAGACCCTCTACGTGGACAAGGGCGAGGAAGGCGTGCGCCTGGACCGCTGGTTCAAGCGCCGCTGGCCGCACCTCAACCACATCCAGATCCAGAAGCTGACCCGCTCGGGCCAGATCCGCGTGGACGGGGCCCGGGCCAAGCCCGACACCCGCCTGTCGGCCGGCTCCCAGGTGCGCGTGCCGCCGCTGCCGACCGCCCCGCCGCCGCGCGCCAAGGGCGAGCTCGATCCGCGCGACATCGCCTACGCCAAGAGCCTGGTGATCTACGAGGACGAGGAGGTCCTGGCCCTGAACAAGCCGTCCGGCCTGGCGGTGCAGGGCGGCACCAAGACCACGCGCCACGTCGACGGGCTGCTGTCGGCCTGGGGGGAGGGGCTGGAGCGTCCCCGGCTGGTCCACCGGCTGGACCGCGACACCTCGGGCGTGCTCGTCCTGGGCAAGACACCCGGCGCGGCCGCCAAGCTGGCGGGGGCCTTCGCCAAGCGCCGGACGCAGAAGATCTACTGGGCCCTGGTCGCGGGCCTGCCCAAGCCGGCCCAGGGCGTGCTGGAGCTGCCGCTGGCCAAGAAGGGCGTCGGCGACCGCGAGATGATGGTCCCGGCCGATCCGAAGGACCCCCGCGCCGAGACCGCCGAGACCGAGTTCGTGACGCTGGCGCGGGCCGCCGACAAGGTCGCCTGGATGGCGCTCTGGCCCCATACCGGCCGCACCCACCAGCTCCGCGCCCACATGCTGGCCATGGGCCACCCAATCCTGGGCGACCCCAAGTACAAGTCCGAGGCGTCCGAGGCGCTGTCGGGCGACCTGAAGCTACAGCTCCACGCCCGGCGGCTGGTCATCCCGCACCCGTCGCGCGGGACCCTGATGCTGGAGGCGCCGATCGGCCGGGAGATGAAGGCCGGCTTCGAGCGCTTCGGCTTCGACGAACACGAGGCCGACCCCGAGCCCTTCGGCCGCAAGCGCTGAGGCGTTCGGGCGCTCTTGCGCCGGGCGACCGCTGACCCCATTCCATGCGCGCCCATTTCAGGAGACGACGCCTTGCGCAAAGGCTTCCACGAACCCGTCGAGAAGCCCCGGCGGTTCTACAGGCAGGTGACGGTCGAGCCCACCGAGGCGGGCTTCGGCGTCTTCCTCGACGGCCGGAGTCTGCGCACGCCCCAGGGCGCGAGGTTCGCCGCCCCGACGCGCGCGCTCGCCGAGCTGGTGGCCAGGGAATGGGCCGCCCAGGGCGAGGCCATCGAACTGGCGCAGATGCACGCCAACCGCCTGGCCAACACCGCCATTGAGAGCGTGCCCGGCAGCCGCCAGGCGATCGCCGACCAACTCGCCCAGTACGCCGGCGCGGACCTGCTCTGCTATTTCGCCGAGGAGCCGGCGGCGCTCGTCGCCCGCCAGGAAGAGCGGTGGGGACCGCTGCTGGACCGGGCGCGGGCCGAGGAAGGGCTCGCCTTCGAGCGCACCGCCGGGATCGTCCACCGGGAACAGCCGGCCGCGACCCTGGCGCGGGTGCGCGAGATCGCCCTGTCGCTGGAGGACTTCGCCCTGGCCGGCTTCGCTTTCGGCGTGCCGCTGCTGGGCTCGTCCGTCCTGGGGCTGGCCATGCTGCGCGGCTGGCTCACGGCCGACGAGGCCTTCGAGCTCTCGCGCCTGGACGAAGCCTTCCAGGAAGAGAAGTGGGGCGTGGACGCCGAGGCCGCCGAACGGGCCGACCGTCTCCGGGACGAGGCCCGGATGCTGGAGCGGTGGTTCGAGAGCGTGGAGCGTTCCGACCGGTAACCATTCGGGGCCCCTCCTGGCCCCGGCCTTGCCTCGCAGGTTCCGTCCGAACGGCGATTGTGCCGCTTCGGCACGGGAGCCCAGGGACGTGATCGGACCGATCGCCCACGTGAAGCCTCTCTCCACCGGCCGCTGGCCGGCGGCTTCCGCGCGCGTCGAGCCGGTGTCGCGTCCCGAGCGGGAGCAGGCGCGGACCGGCCGGGGGGCCGAGGTCCGCGCCCGCGGGCCCGAACTGGTGCAGGACGTCCTGGCGGCGCTGCTGCATGTCCAGGAGCATCGCGGCCGGGATCATGGACACGGCCACGGGCATGGCCACGGGCCCGGCTGGCCTCATGGGCCGAAGCCGCACGACCCGCCGCCGCCAGCCGACGACCCGCCGCCGGTCTCGGAGGAGCCCGAGCCCACGCCCGAACCCGAGCCCGAGCCCGTTCCGCAACCCACGCCCCAGCCCGCGCCCGTCGTGGTGGTGGACGATCCCGCGCCGGTGCGCTTCCTTGAGTCGGTCCGCCAGCAGCTCCGCAGCGATCTCGCCGACGTCCCGTTCTCGAAGCGCAACGCCAAGCCCGCCGCCGCGCCCGTTGCGCCCGCCGGCCCCGGCGCCTTCTACACGCCCGGCGTCTTCACGCCGGCCCAGGCCGGGGCGATGCGCACCGTGGCCCAGGGGCAGGCGGGCCTCGCCCTGCTGCAGGCGGCCCAGATGAGCCAGTACGCCTTCATGATGGCCGGACCCAATCCGTTCCGGGCCCAGACGTCCGCCTGACCCTCACCCGGCGTGACCTTGCGCGGCGTTTCGGCGCCGACTACGCCTGCGGGTTCGCAAGGAGACGTCCGTGAAGCACATCCTGGAAGAGCTCGAGAAGCGCCGCGCCGAAGCCCGCCTGGGGGGCGGCGAGAAGCGCATCGCCTCACAGCACGCCAAGGGCAAGCTGACCGCCCGCGAGCGCATCGACCTCCTGCTCGACGAAGGTTCGTTCGAGGAGTTCGACATGTTCGTCGAGCACCGGGTGACCGAGTTCGGGATGGAGAAGCAGCGCATCCCCGGCGACGGCGTCGTCACCGGCTGGGGGACCATCAACGGCCGCGTCGTCTATGTCTTCTCCAAGGACTTCACGGTCTTCGGCGGCTCGCTGTCGAGCGCCCACGCCGAGAAGATCCTCAAGGTCCAGCGCCAGGCGCTGAAGGTCGGCGCGCCGATCATCGGCCTGTTCGACGCCGGCGGCGCGCGCATCCAGGAGGGCGTGGCGGCGCTGGGCGGCTACGCGGACATCTTCCTCGAGAACACCCTGGCCTCGGGCGTCATCCCCCAGATCAGCGTCATCATGGGCCCCTGCGCCGGGGGCGACGTCTATTCGCCGGCCATCACCGACTTCATCTTCATGGTGAAGGACACCTCGTACATGTACGTGACTGGCCCGGACGTGGTGAAGACGGTCACCCACGAGGAGGTCAGCCACGAGGAACTGGGCGGCTATCGCGTTCACGCCCTGAAGTCCGGCGTGGCCGACGGCGCCTTCGAGAACGATCTGGAGGCGTTGACCCAGGTCAGGCGCCTGATCGACTTCCTGCCGCTGTCCAACCGCGAGAAGCCGCCGGTCCGCGAGAGCTTCGACGCGCCCGAGCGCGAGGAGCCGTCGCTCGACACCCTGGTGCCGGCCAACCCGAACAAGCCCTACGACATGAAGGAGCTGATCCTGAAGGTCGTGGACGAGGCCGACTTCTTCGAGATCAGCCCCGACTTCGCCAAGAACATCGTCGTCGGCTTCGCCCGCATGGACGGCCAGACCGTCGGCATCGTGGCCAACCAGCCGCAGACGCTCGCCGGCGTGCTGGACATCGACGCGTCCCGCAAGGGCGCCCGTTTCGTGCGCTTCTGCGACGCCTTCGAGATCCCGATCATCACCTTCGTGGACGTGCCGGGCTTCATGCCGGGCACCAAGCAGGAGCAGGGTGGCCTGATCCGCCATGGCGCCAAGCTGCTGTTCGCCTATGCCGAGGCCACGGTGCCGAAGATCACGCTCATCACCCGCAAGGCCTACGGCGGCGCCTATGACGTGATGAGCTCCAAGCACATCCGGGGCGACGTGAACTACGCCTGGCCGACGGCGGAGATCGCCGTCATGGGCTCGAAGGGGGCGGTGGAGATCATCTTCCGCGCCGAGATCGGCGACCCCGACGCCATCGCCGCGCGCGAGGCCGAGTACAAGGCCCGCTTCGCCAACCCGTTCGTGGCCGCCTCCCGGGGCTACATCGACGACGTGATCATGCCCCACGGCACCCGTCGCCGCATCGTGCGGGCGCTGAAGAGCCTGAAGGGCAAGCAGCTCCAGAACCCCTGGAAGAAGCACGACAACATTCCACTGTAGGGCGCCGGAACCGCCGCCTCCGTCCCTTGTTCTGCCGGTAAGGCCTGCAGAACAGGAGGACTTCCCATGCCCGATCGGTGGATGGACGAGCGCGAGCGCCGCTGGCGCGAACGCAACTGGCGCAACGAGGCCTATGGCCGGGGCGACGAGGCCCGCCAGGCCAGGCCCTGGGATGAACCGCGGAGCTTCGGCGGTGACGACTACGGCGGCCGCGACCGGGTTTTCGGCGAGCGCGAGACCGGCGCGGAGTACAATCGCGAGCCGCAGCGGGGCGGCCGTTCCTACCGGCAGCCTGAGGATCGCCCCCACTGGCAGGACCGCCGCTATGGCGGCGTGAGCCCGGCGATGGCTCAGGGCGAGTACGAGAACGAATGGGGCGCCCGGCGCTTCCAGAGCCAGGACTACACGCGCGGCGGGCGCTTCTACGGCGACGACCGCGGCCAGCCGATCTACCGCGAGGAGTGGGGCCAGGGCCGGACGCCTGAGTACGGCTACGCCCCGCGCGGCTATGACGCCGACCGCGACCGCTACGGCCATGGAGAGGGCCGCTACGCCCGCGAGATGCGTCGCCCGGCCTCTGGCGGGACCGGCGGCTACGACTACGAGCGCGGCTACGGCGACGGCGGCCGCGAACAGGAGGCCGAGCGCGGCGGCTTCCTTCAGCGGGTCGGTTCGTGGTTCGGCGACCGCGTGGACGAGGTGCGCCGCGACCTGTCGAGCGAGCGCGAACCCCACCGATATGCGTCGGATTACGCCCGCGAGGACCGTTGGTCGACGGATCGCGGCCACCGCGGCCGGGGCCCCAAGGGCTACCAGCGGTCGGACGAGCGGATCAGCGACGACGCCCACGACCGGCTGACGGACGATCCCTGGCTCGACGCCTCGAACGTCTCGGTCTCGGTCTCCGGCGGCGAGCTGACGCTCTCCGGCACGGTCGAGACGCGCGAAGCCAAGCACCGGGCCGAACGCTGCGTCGAGGACATCCCCGGCGTGAAGCACGTGCAGAACAACCTGCGCGTGGAGGCCGGCGGCCTGCTCACCGGGGCCGGGAAGGGCTACGGCGACAGCGTCCTGGACGCCCAGATGCGACGGAGCGAGCCGACCAACGGCGGGACCTCCGGGGGAACCTCGGGGGGGATTTCTGGCGAAGACAGCGCCGCGCCGCGGACCACGACGCGCCGGACCTGACGCGCCGTCGGTTGCCCTGGATCAAGGCGCGACGTCCGCCCGCGGTCATGCTGCGGGCGGATGCCGGGCCTTTTCCATCAGCTTTGGATCGCGACGGCGATCGTCAGCGTCACGGTGATGATCCACCTCCTGGGGCTGGACATCCTGCAGTCGCTCGTGCGCTGGCATCTGAGCCGGTTCACCGGCTGGCTGGCCCTGGACCGCCTGCTAGTGCCCCTGGGCATCGTGATGGGCCTCTTCGTCCTGCACGGGATCGAGATCTGGCTTTATGCGGCCATCTACTGGCGCGGCCATATGCTGGGGTCGCTGGAAGAGGCGCTCTACTTCTCCACCAGCGCCTATTCGACCGTGGGCGAGACGGGCGCGCTCCTGCCGGTGAACTGGCGGATCGTGGGGGTGCTGGAATCGATCAACGGCATGCTGCTGATCGGCTGGTCGACCGCCTTCCTCTTCCAGATCCTCCAGCACCTGATGTGGGAGGAAGAGGGCCGCCACAGCCTGCCCAAGGGCGCCATCGCCCGCGGTGGGCGCCGGCGGCGGCCTAAGGCTTGAGGTGGTCGTTGTCGCCGCGGCCCAGGGGGTCGCGCAGCGGCTGCCCATTCGGGACGAACTCCAGCGACACCGAGTTGATGCAGTAGCGCAGCCGCGTCGGTGGCGGGCCGTCGGGGAAGACGTGGCCCTGGTGGCTGCCGCAACGGGCGCAGAGGGTTTCGATGCGGACCATGCCGTAGGAGGTGTCGCGCACCCCCTTCACATGCGCCTCGTCGAAGGGCGCCCAGAACGAGGGCCAGCCGGTGCCGCTCTCGAACTTGGTCTGGTGGCGGAACAGGGGCAGGGCGCAGAGCCGGCAGCAGTAGACGCCGTCGTCCTTCTGGTCGAGCAGGCCGCCGCAGAACGGGGCCTCGGTGCCGTGGTGCAGGAGGACGTCGGCCTCCTCCTGGGAAAGCCCGGCTTCCAGCCGCTTGCGTTCCTCTGCGTTAGGGGGCGAGAGATCGAAGCCGGTAGGGGAGACCGCTGGCGTGCTCATGGGCGTCAATTTAAGGTCGCTCCCACGAATGTGAAAGTCGCCACGGCCGGGTCGCTGCGCGCGCCGCCATGAGGTTGCAGGCATAAGGGACGGGATGTTCTCGAAAATTCTGATCGCGAACCGGGGTGAGATCGCCGTCCGGGTCATCAAGACGTGCCGCCGGATGGGGATCGCCACCGTGGTGGTCTATTCGGAGGCCGACGCCGATTCGATGGCCGTGGAGATGGCCGACGAGGCCGTGTTCATCGGCGGCGCGCCGGCGTCCGAGAGCTATCTCGTCGCCGACAAGATCGTGGACGCGGTGCGCCAGACGGGCGCCCAGGCGGTGCACCCGGGCTTCGGCTTCCTGTCCGAGAACGCCTCGTTCGCCCGTCGCCTGGCGGCCGAGGGCATCGTGTTCATCGGCCCCAACCCCAAGGCCATCGAGGCCATGGGCGACAAGATCGAGTCCAAGAAGTTCGCCGCCCAGGCCGGCGTCTCGACCGTGCCCGGCTACATGGGCGAGATCGCCGACACCAAGACCGCCATCGAGATCGCCGAGGAGATCGGCTATCCGGTGATGATCAAGGCCTCGGCCGGCGGCGGCGGCAAGGGCATTCGGGTGGCCTGGATGCGCCGCGACGTCGAGGAGGGCTTCCCGGCGGTTCGCGCCGAGGCGAAGGCCAGCTTCGGCGACGACCGGGTGTTCATCGAGAAGTTCATCGAGAGCCCCCGCCACGTCGAGATCCAGGTGCTGGGCGACAAGCACGGCAACGTCGTCCACCTGTTCGAGCGCGAGTGCTCGATCCAGCGCCGGAACCAGAAGGTCATCGAGGAGGCGCCCAGCCCCCTCCTGGATGAGAAGACGCGCAAGGCCATGGGCGACCAGGCCGTCGCGCTCGCCAAGGCCGTCGGCTACGACAGCGCCGGCACCGTGGAGTTCGTGGCCGGCCAGGACCGCAGCTTCTTCTTCCTCGAGATGAACACCCGCCTGCAGGTGGAGCACCCGGTGACGGAGCTCATCACCGGCGTCGACCTCGTGGAGCAGATGATCCGCGTCGCCGCCGGCGAGAAGCTGCCCTTCGCCCAGAAGGACCTGAAGATCGACGGCTGGGCCATGGAGAGCCGGATCTACGCCGAGGACCCCTACCGCGGCTTCCTGCCCTCGATCGGCCGCCTGGTCCGCTACGACCCGCCCACGGAAGGCCCGGTAGAGGGCGGCATCGTGCGCAACGACGCCGGCGTCCGCGAGGGCGACGAGATCTCGATGTTCTACGATCCGATGATCTCCAAGCTCTCGACCTGGGGCCCCAGCCGCGAGGCGGCCATCGACGTGATGGGCCGGGCGCTGGAGGACTTCCACATCGAGGGCCTGGGCCAGAACATCCCGTTCCTGGCCGCCGTGATGGACCAGGAGCGGTTCCGTTCGGGCACGCTTTCGACCAACTACATCAAGGACGAGTTCCCCGAGGGCTTCCAGGGCCTGCCGCCGACGGACGCCCAGCGCGACCTGATGGGCGCCGTGGCGCTCGCCATGCACCAGCGCCTGCTGTCCCGCGCCGCGCCGGACCAGCTCCGCCGCGACTGGATAGAGGTGATCGGCCACGAGAAGCGCGCGGTGCGCGTGAGCCTCGAGGGCGAGACCCTGGTCGTGCACGGGGAGGGCCGCGAGACCCGCCTGACCGACATCGACTGGCGTCCCGGCCAGCCGCTGTTCCGGGCCTGCGTCGACGGCAAGCCGTTCACCGCCACGGTGAAGCCCGCCGCCGAGGGCTTCGTCATCCGCCACCGGGCGGCGGTGCAGCACGTGCTGGTGCTGACGCCCCGCTCGGCCGAGCTGCACGAGAAGCTGCCGCCCAAGAAGGCCGCCGACACCTCCAAGATGGTGCTCTCGCCCATGCCGGGACTGGTGGTCTCGATCGACGTGACCGCGGGCCAGGAGGTCAAGACCGGCGAGGTCGTGGCCGTGCTCGAAGCCATGAAGATGCAGAACATCATCCGGGCCGAGCGCGACGGGACGGTGAAGGCCGTCAACGCCAAGTCGGGGGACAGCGTCGCGGCGGACGAGGTTCTGGTAGAGTTCGCCTGAGGGTCGGAGAATCGCGCGGGGCGTCATGAACGGTCAGATCGGGGTCAGCGAGCTGTTCCTGTCGGCGAACGGGCGGGCCGCGCGCCTGCCGTCGGTGATCGCCGCCGTCGTGCTCCTGACCGCTGCGGCCCTCTACGAGACCCTCGTGGAGGGCATGCTGCCGCGCCTGGTGACCGGCTGGCTGGTCTATCCGGTGCTGATCTACTGCGGCGCCTGCGTGCTCTCGAAACGGCTGCACGACCGGGGCCGGTCGGGCTGGTGGGCGGCGCTGATCCTGCTCTCGATCGTCGCCTGCTGGCCGCACCCCATCGGCTTCTTCGACTTCCCGTTCTTCCTGGTGCTGGTCTGGGCCGGCGTCGAGCTGGCCATCCTGCCGGGGGAGCCGGGCGCCAATCGCTACGGCGCCAACCCGCTCCGGCCCCTCGCGCCGGCCTAGATCAGCGCTTCGGCGTCCTCGACCGCCCCGAACACCTCGCGGAAGCTGGCCTTCAGGGCCGCGTCGGCCTCGTCCATCGTCACGGGCAGGCCGAGGCCCACCAGGCTGGTCACGCCGTGCTGCGTCTGGCCGCAGGGCACGATGCCCGAGAAATGCGTCAGGTCCGGCTCGACGTTCAGCGACACGCCGTGGAACGATACCCAGCGGCGCAGCTTCACCCCGATGGCGGCGATCTTGTCCTCGCGGGTCGGCGCGCCGGGCTGGCGGCGTTCGACCCAGACGCCCACGCGGCCCTCGCGGATCTCGCCCCTCACGTTGAACCGGTCCAGCGCCCCGATGATCCAGGCCTCCAGGGCGCCCACGAAGGCGCGGACGTCCCGGCCGCGCTTGGTCAGGTCCAGCATGACGTAGGCTACCCGCTGGCCCGGGCCATGATAGGTGAACTGACCGCCCCGGGCGGTCTCGAAGACGGGGAATCGCTGCGGGTCCAGCAGGTCGGTGGTCTTGGCCGACACGCCCGCCGTGTAGAGGGGCGGGTGCTCCAGCAGCCAGACGAGCTCGCCCGCGCCGCCCTCGGCGATGGCCGCGGCCCGGGCCTCCATGGCGGCCACGGCCGCCGGATAGTCCACGAGGCCCTTCGAAACCGCCCAGCCGGCGGGCTTTGCGTCCTCTCGGCCGAACAGCGGGGCGGCGGTGTTTAACGCGTGGTCAAGCATGTCGCCCCCAATGTGGGCCTCAGCCGCGCCAGGCGCAAAGCCCCGGGCGTCATTTCGGAGCGTTCAGTCCCGTGAGTCAGGTCAAGGCCGTCAACGTCGAGATCCAGGTGGTCCTGGGCCGGGCGACCCTGCCCATGGCCCAGCTCCTGCGCATGGGCCGCGGCGCGGTGATTCCCCTCGACACCACGGTCAACGAGGAGGTCTGGATCCTGGCCAACAACCACCCGGTCGCCCGGGGCGAGATCCAGATCAACGAGGACAAGATCGCCATCGCCGTCACCCGCGAGGCGGACGTCTACGACTACATGGCCGGGGGCGTCTGAGGCCCCGTCTTCGCCTCGCGGCGTCTAAAGGACGCGCGGCCCTTCACAAAGCAGTCGCCGTTTGCTACCTGCCGCGCCTCACCACGAGCGGTCGTGGCGGAATTGGTAGACGCGCAGCGTTGAGGTCGCTGTGGGGCAACCCGTGGAAGTTCGAGTCTTCTCGACCGCACCATCCTGCTTCGCCCCTTCGGGGCTTCGCAGGCGGACGTGAGGCGGCGTCAGGGGCCAGGCAGGGCCCCTCGACCGCACCCGTGAATCAGGGTTTTCAACAAGGATCGAGCTAGACTGTCCGAAGCATAGCCCAGGGAGGTCCGCATGAGCCGTGAAACGGACGACCTCGCCCAGGTGAAGGACAACGCTCCCTCCGACCTCGACGAAGATCTGGAAGACCTCGCGCTCGGCGAGGACTACGCCCTCAATCCCGAGTTTGTCTCGGACGTGGTCGACGCGCTCGACCGCGGCGACGCCGAGCGCCTGCGCGAGCTCCTGGGCGCGCTGCACCCCGCCGACGTGGCCGACCTGATGGGCTTCCTCTCGGCCGACGCGCGTGAGGAGCTGATCCCGCACCTCGATCCCGAGACCCTGGCCGAGATCCTGTCCGAGCTGGACACCGAGATCCGCGAGGAGGTGCTGGAGCACGTCCCTTCGGCGACGCTCGCCAAGGCCATCGGCGAGATGGAATCCGACGACGCCGCCGACGTCGTCGACGACCTGGAGGCCGACAAGCGCGCCCAGGTGCTGGCCGCCATGCCCGAGATGGAGCGGGCGACCATCGAGGCCACGCTCGCCTACGAGGACGAGACCGCCGGCCGCCTGATGCAGCGCGAGGTGGTGGCCGCGCCGCAGTTCTGGACCGTCGGCCAGGCCATCGACCACTTCCGCCGCGAGGTGGACGACCTGCCGGAGCTGTTCTTCGACGTCTATGTCGTCGATCCCAGCTACAAGCCCGTGGGCGCGGTCCCGGTCAGCCTGCTGCTGCGCTCGAAGCGCGACGTGCCGCTGGCCCAGATCATGGAGCAGGTGACGGAAATCCCGGTCGACATGGACCAGGAGGAGGTCGCCTACATCTTCGACAAGTACCACCTGATCTCGGCCCCCGTGGTCGAGCCGGGCGGGCGCCTCGTGGGCCAGATCACCGTCGACGACATCGTGGGCGTCATCCAGGAGGAGGGCGAGGAGGACATCCTGGCCCTGGCCGGCGTTTCGGACGCGGGCCGCGACGCCGGCGTCTGGGGCATCGTCAGGTCGCGCATCCCGTGGCTGGCGCTGAACATGATCACCGCGGCGGTCTCGGCCAGCGTGATCGGGGCGTTCCAGGGCGAGATCCAGAAGCTGGTCATCCTGGCCGCGCTCAACCCGATCGTCGCTTCGCTGGGCGGCAACGCCGCCACCCAGACGCTGGCCGTGGCCGTCCGCGCGCTCGCCAGCCGCGAGCTGTCGGCGATCAACGCGCTGCGCACCGTCAGCCGGGAGATGATGGTGGGCCTGTTGAACGGCGCGGCCCTGGCCGTCGTCACGGGCCTCATGATCTTCGTGCTCTTCCACGACATCAGGCTGTCGGTGGTCTTCGGCCTGGCGCTGATGATCAACCTCTTCGTCGCCTCGCTGGCCGGGGCCATCGTGCCCCTGGCGCTGGACCGCATGGGCCGCGATCCGGCGGTTTCCTCTTCGGTCTTCGTGACTTTCGTGACGGACTTCACAGGCTTTTTCGCCTTCCTGGGTCTCGCGGCGCTCATTCTGTTGTAAGTGGCTTGAGAGTTGCGGCGGGGAGGGCGCAGGCCCCTCCGCCTGTGCCGTTCTGGGTCACCTGTCAGGGCCATGCGTCCGCGCCATCGCGTCTCACGCAACGCCATCGACCTCATCGAGAGGTTCGAGGGCTACCGCCGCAAGGCGGCCGCGCTGCCCGACGGGCGGTGGACGATCGGCTATGGCCACACGCTGACGGCGCGCGAGGGGGCGGAAGTCTCGGAAGAGGACGCCGAGGCCCTGCTGATCTACGACCTGATCGCCGTGGCCCATGCGGTGAACGAGCACGTCTTCGCCCCGCTCAACCAGAACCAGTTCGACGCCCTCTGCAGCTTCGCCTTCAACCTGGGCCTCGACAGCTTCCGCCAGTCCCAGGTGCTGAAGCGCCTGAACGAGGGCGAGACGCTGCAGGCCGCCTGCGCCATGGAACTGTGGCGCAAGGCCGAGTTCCAGGGCCAGCGCATCGTCATCGACGCCCTGGTGCGCCGTCGGGCCGCCGAGAAGGCCCTGTTCCTCACCCCGCCGGACGGCGTGTGGATTCCCGCGCCGTCGCCGCTGCTGCGGCCGCTGGTGGACATCGACGCCCGCGACCTGATCCCGAGCGAGCGTCCGACCGGCCTCGTCACGTCCCTGGAGGGCGAGCAGGTCCTGGTCAGCCGCGACGGCGGGCCCGCCGCCGTGCCGCCGCCGGTGGAGGACGAGACGCCGGGCGAGACCGTGCGCGCCGCCGCCGAGGCGGTCGCGGCCCGCCTGCAGACCATCTTCCCCGAGCCCGGCTCCGAATTCGGCGAGGAGCCGGTCGAGGTCCGCCCGCAGGCCGATTTCGCCGCGCCGATCACCACCTCGGCCGAGGGCGACGAGGAGCCGGTGTCGCCGGAGGCCGAAGCCGCGTCGGAAGCGCTGGTCATCGGCAGCTATCCCGAGGAAGGCCCCGAGGCGCCGCAGGACCCCGCGCTGGACCTGGCCGCGCCGGAACCCGCCAACGACGCCCGGCTGGTGTCGCCGCCCGAGCCCCAGGTCCGCATGGTGATCGACGACACCTCGGTCCACGAATTCATCCCCGCCCGCGTGGCGCCTCTGCCGCGCAAGCGGGAGCCGGGTCTGGGGGTCGATCTGGCGCTGGCCCTGCTGGGCCTGGCCTTCTTCGGCTTCGGCCTGTTCTGGGGCCTGAACGCCCGGGGCGCGCCGGTGACCGACCTGGCGAGCCCCCTGGTGGTGGCCTGGGCCGCGGGGATCGCCGGCGTCGGCTTCTTCGTGGTCGCCGTCTTCCGGCTCCTGGAGCGCCTGGCGAAGGTCTCGGAGCGCGACTAGAACCGACCGGTGCGTCTCGCGTCGAGGGGGCGACGCATGCTAACCGTCGCGCCATGATCCCGAACCACGGACCCAACCTCGAATTCGGCCTGGGCGAAGCTGCGGACATGATCCGCGACACCACGGCCCGCTTCGCCGCCGACCGCATCGCCCCGCTCGCGGCCGACATCGACCAGACCAACAGCTTCCCCCGCGACCTGTGGCCCCAGATGGGCGAGCTCGGCCTGCACGGCGTGACCGTCGAGGAGGAGTTCGGCGGGCTGGGCCTGGGCTATCTCGAGCATGTCGTGGCCATGGAGGAGGTCTCCCGGGCCTCGGCCTCGGTCGGCCTGAGCTACGGCGCCCACTCCAACCTCTGCGTGAACCAGATCCGCCGCTGGGGGACCGACGACCAGAAGCGCCGCTACCTGCCCAAGCTGATCTCGGGCGAGCACGTGGGGTCGTTGGCCATGAGCGAGGCCGGCAGCGGCTCGGACGTGGTCTCCATGCGCCTGAAGGCCGAGAAGAAGGGCGACCGCTACGTCCTGAACGGCACGAAGTTCTGGATCACCAACGCCCCGCACGCCGACACCCTGGTGGTCTACGCCAAGACCGACCCCGACGCCGACAGCCGCGGCATCACCGCCTTCCTGATCGAGAAGGACTTCAAGGGTTTCCGGGTCTCCCAGAAGCTCGACAAGATGGGCATGCGCGGCTCCGACACCGGCGAGCTGGTGTTCGAGGACTGCGAGGTCCCGGAAGAGAACGTCATGGGGCCGGTGAACGGCGGGGCGGGCGTGCTGATGAGCGGCCTCGACTACGAGCGCGCGGTGCTCTCGGGCGGCCCGCTGGGCATCATGCAGGCCTGCCTGGACGTGGTGCTGCCGTACGTGCGCGAGCGCAAGCAGTTCGGAAAGCCCATCGGCAGCTTCCAGCTCATGCAGGCCAAGGTGGCCGACATGTACGTGGCCCTGAACTCGGCCCGGGCCTACGTCTACGCCGTGGCCAAGGCGTGCGACGCGGGGCTCACCACGCGGTTCGACGCGGCTGGCGCGATCCTGATGGCGTCCGAGAACGCGGTGAGGGTGAGCCTTGAGGCCATCCAGGCCCTGGGCGGGGCGGGCTACACGCGCGAATATCCGGTCGAGCGGTTCCTTCGGGACGCCAAGCTCTATGACATCGGCGCCGGGACCAACGAGATCCGGCGCTACCTGATCGGACGGGAGCTCGTGGGGGGATGATCCGGCGGGGGGCGCTTCTTCTGGCCTTGGCTCCTGTGCTGGCGCTCGCCGGCTGCGCGAGCACGGCGGAGCAGCCGGCGTGCCCGGCGGGACAGGAGCGCCTGCGCACGGCCCAGCTCTTCCTGGGCGGCAAGGCCATCGGGCGATCGGTCAAGGAGGCCGAGATCGCCCGCTTCGTGGACGAGGAGGTGACGCCCCGCTTCCCCGACGGCGTCACCGTTCTGGACGGCGGCGCGCAGTGGCGCGGGCCCGAGGACGTCCTGCTCCGCGAGGCCCAGAAGGTGGTGCTGATCGTCCTGCCCGCCGACGGCGCGCCCAAGCGGATGGAAGCGGTGCGGGCCGCCTACAAGACCCGGTTCAAGCAGGACAGCGTGGTCACGGTCACCCAGGCCGCCTGCGTGGCGCACTAGCGCCTTTCGATCACCAGGGACTGGGTGGCGCTGCCGAAATAGCCGTCCAGATCGGCCAGACGCGTGATCGCCAGGCCCGCGCCGTCGGGCGAGATCCAGCTTTCGGCGTTCGACAGGATCCATTCGCCGCGCGGGAGGCGGGCGAAGCTGACCGTCAGGTCGCCGTTGATGAAGCTCCAGGCGTCGAACGGCAGGATCGACGAGATGCCGTTGGTGAAGTCCGCCACAGCCGCGGCCCGCATGACAGGGCTGATCGGCTGGCCCAGGACGGTTGGGCGGTGCTGCCGGAACCACACGGCCCCGGGGCCTGGAACCGCGAAGCCGCCGCGCACGCGACGCATCTCGAAATTGTCGCCGAACTTGTTGCTCGAGCCCGGCCGCGAACTGGTCATTCCACACTCGGATGGCTGCAGCTCGTCCAGCGCGGGGAGGTAGTCGCCCGGCAGGTCCAGCTCGGCCGTGCGCACCTTGAGCACCTGGGCGCGCGTCACCTCGACGCCGTCGGCGGTCAGCCGCACCTGGACGAGCTGGATCTTGCGGCCCTGACGCAGGACCTCGGTCGTAACGCCCAGCTCGGCCACCGGCACGGGCCTGAGCAGGTCGATGGTCAGGCGCGCGATGCGCATAGGCGCGGGGGCCTCGACCTGCTCGGCCGCCCAGGCGACCAGCGCCGAAGGCGCGCCGCCGTGCATCAGGCCGGGGTTCCAGGGCCCGGCGGCCCATTCGGTGGCGCGCGCGGTCAGATGCGGCGGCGCGCCGGAGACTTCGAAGACGGCGTCGGTCATGGCGCGGCCCATACTGCGGTGGCGCTGGGGAAGGAAAGCGGGTTTCCCCGGGGGGCAGATGCGCGAAAGGCCGCCCGTTGTCGGGGCGGCCTTTCCATAGTCGGACCGCAGAGCGGTACGCGACCCTCGCCTGGATCGAAGGCTTAGGCGCAGACCCCGCAAGCGGAGGTCCAGGTCACGGTAACCGCCTTGCGGCCATTGCTATGAGACACTGGATCACCTCCTTTCAGCTGTTGAACAGGACGAACCGAATATGGGACGCGCCGGGCGGGGGCGCAAACGGCCGAGGGGCGCTATTCCGCCGCAGCGGAGGGCGCCGAGCGAAGAGGCGCCGAGAGTGGCCGCATTGATGCTTCTTCCCGCAGGCTGGGGCGGCGGCGCAGCTCCGTGACGGGCCGGTGGAGCTTGTCCAGCGCCTCCAAGGTGGCGCGGTAGCCCGCCTCGATGGCGACGTCGTAGGCCTTCCAGTCCCGGATCTCGATCTTGGCGACGTCGGGCATGACGAGCACGTCGGTGGCCTCCCGCGCGGCCGCCAAATCACGGCCCGTGGAGACCGTGGCCGTGCGCATCAGCAGCGAGACGATCGGCGGGCCGTTGCGCCACTCGCCCGACCGGAACCAGCGCCAGACCGAGGAGGGCCGGGCCACGTCGTCGGCGGTGATGCTTCGGGCGGTGGTGACGTCCACGCCCACGATGGGGCCGAGCTGGCCCGCGCGCATGATGTCGGCCGGGAAGTTCTTCATCACCGCGCCGTCGACCAGCACGTTCACCCCGTCGGTGGCGGGCGGCAGGACGCCAGGCAGCGAGATGGTGGCCCTGAGCGCCTTGCGCAGCATCCCGCGCCGGTGGAGCTGGTAGGCGCCCGTCGTCAGGTTCGAGGACAGGCAGAAGAAGGGCAGCCAGAGGTCGGCGATGTTCACGTCGCCGAAGTGATGGGCCAGGCGGTCGCTCACCTTGACCCCATGGGTCATGGCGAGGATCGGGAAGGCGATGTCGTCGAGCGGGCTGGTGTCCACGAAGGCCTCGCGGATGCGGCGGTCCATCTCGGCGTCGTCCCAGCCCATGGCCACGCCGGCGGCCACGATGGCCCCCATGGAGACGCCGCCCACGAAGTCGATGGGCACGCCGCGCTCGCGCAGCGCCTTGACCGCGCCGATGTGGGCGTAGGCCCGCGCCCCGCCGCCCGACAGCACCAGCCCGACGGACTGGCCGGTCAGCACGCGGGCGAGCCGCTGGATGTCCTCGGCGGTGGACCGGCGCAGATGGAAGAGGCGCGCGGCCCCGGTGGCGTCCAGCCAGGCCTCGGAGCCGTGCGGGCGCACCGTCCCGGCCGGCTGCAGCAGGATCAGGTCCACGAGCTGCTGGCCCTGCAGCGGCGAGCCCGCCAGATCGGCGGCGGCGTCCCGCGGCGGGCCCTTGTCGCCGCGGCCGATGCGGAAGAGCCGGTCCACCTGCCGGGTCACCACCTGGCGCCAGCCCCGGTCCTCGGTCTCGGCCACGTAGAGGACGAAGTCGTGGGTCCGCTCGACCTCCGAGAACCACTCCGTGGGCGCGCTGGCCGCCTCGGAGCCGACGGTGGTGACGGAATAGCCCAGCCGGGCGATCTCGCGCTCCAGGCGCTCGACGGTGGGCCTGAGCATCCCCGGCTGGCCGACGGGCAGGAAACCGAACACCGAAGGCTCGCCCATGGGTCCGCGCGTGGCGGCCTGGCGGGTGCGCAGGATCATCAGCCGGGCGAGCTCGGTCATCACCGAGGCGTCCTCCTCGCAGGCGTCGAGGAAGACGTCGCGGGGCAGGGCGAAGATCTCGGAATCCCTGAGGGCCACCACGTCGGCGGAATGGGGCACGCCGGCCACCAGGGCCATCTCGCCCGCCGGCTCCCCAGGGCGGATCACGCCCAGGAACAGCGGCTCCTGGCCTTCCTCGCGACGGAACGCGCCCAGCCGCCCGGTGCGCACCACATAGAGATGATCGGCCGGTTCGCCGGCCGCGTAGAGCTTCTGTCCGCCCGGCAGCGAGAACCATATCGTCGCCTCCCGCGCCCGTTCCCGGCGGAACAGGCGGGCCAGCGCAGAATCGGCCGGTATCTCGGGCAGCATGGGGAAGCCTAGCGCCGCCGCGCGCCGGGGGCTATCAGCTTCCCCTGAGAAGGAGTTCCGCCCATGTCCAATCCCATCGCCGATCCGCTGGTCGAAGGCGCCGACGTCAGCGCCACCTCGAATCTCGTGCGGTTGGATTCCACCGCCGAGGGCGTGGTCATCGTGACCCTGAACCGGCCGGAACGGAAGAATGCGTTCAACGCCGACCTGATCTCGGCCATGGAGGAGGCGTTCCGGACGCTGCACGGGCAGGAACACGTGCGCGTGGTGTTCATCCGGGGCGCCGGCGGCACGTTCTGCGCCGGCGCCGATCTGGAGTGGATGCGGGCCGCCGCCGACCGCACCGAGGCCGACAACCGCGACGACGCCATGCAGATGGCGGTCATGCTGAAGACCCTGTGGGACATCCCGGCCCTGACCGTGGCCCTGGTCGAGGGGGCGGCCTTCGGCGGCGGGGCCGGGCTGGCCGCCGCCTGCGATCTGGCGATCTCCACGGCCGACGCCAAGTTCGCCTTCTCGGAGGTCCGGCTGGGCCTCGTGGCGGCCACCATCAGCCCCTATGTCGTCCAGGCCATCGGCCCCCGCGCCGCGCGTGGTCTCTTCGCCACCGCCCGGACCTTCGACGCCGCCTACGCCGAGCAGATCGGCCTCATCACCGAGGTGGTCGAGGACGCCGCGGGGCTCGACAAGGCCATGGACCGGGTCATCGACCACATCCTGTCCTGCGCGCCGGGCGCGGTGGCGGACTCCAAGCGCCTGGTGGCCGAGGTGCACGGCCGGGCCATCGACCATCGCCTGATGGAGATGACCGCCCACCGCATCGCCGCCGCCCGCGTGGGCGAGGAGGGCCAGGAGGGCGTCCGCGCCTTCCTCGAACGCCGCAAGCCGAGCTGGACCGCCGGCTGAGGCGCAAGGTCGGGCCGCCATGCCCCTGCACATGATCAAGCTGGTGGTGGGCTGCGACGGGATCGAGGACCTGCTGGCCTGGCGCAGCGCCCACGGCCGGCCGGGCGAGCCCTGGATCCTGCGCACCCGCCAGACGCCCAAGCGCGCGGCCGAGATGATCGCCGGCGGCTCGGTCTATCGGGTGTTCCGGGGCGTGATCCTGTGCCGCCAGCGCATCCTGGCCATCGACACGGTGGGCGAGGGGCCGAACGCCCGGTGCGAGGTGACGCTGGATCCCGATCTCGTCCGCGTGGCGCCGACGCCTCGTCGGGCGTTCCAGGGCTGGCGATATCTTGAGGCCAAGGACGCCCCGCCCGACCTGGACGAGGAAGCCTTCGGCGAAATCCCGCCCGAGCTGGCCCGCCAGCTCCGCGAGGCCGGAGCCTGGTAAGCGGGGGCCTGGCAGGCCCCGCCTAGACCGCCATGTTGTCGATGAGGCGGGTGCGCCCGAGGACGGCGGCGGCCAGGATGCGCGCCGGCCGGTCCCCCAGCGGGCCGGGACCCAGGCGCGAGAGGTCCTCGGCGTCGCGGACCTCCACATAGTCGATCCGGCCGAAGCCGGCGGCCTTCAGGGCCTCCACGGCGGCGGCCTCGGCGGCGTCGATACGGCCGCCCGCGCGCAGGGCCGCGATCGCCTCGCGCATCGTCTGGTTCAGCCGCGCCGCGGTCTGCCGTTCCTCGGGCGCCAGGTAGGCGTTGCGGGAGGAGAGGGCGAGGCCGTCCTCGGCCCGGGCCGTGGGCGCGCCCACGATCTCGACCGGCATGTCCAGGTCGCGCACCAGGCGGTGGATCACCTGGAGCTGCTGGTAATCCTTCTCGCCGAAGACGGCGACGTCGGCCTGGGCCTGGTTCAGCAGCTTGGAGACCACGGTGGCCACGCCCTGGAAGTGACCGGGCCTCGCCTGGCCGTCCAGGGGCTCGGAGACCCCCGCCACTGTGACGGTGGTGGAGAAGCCCTGCGGGTACATCTCGCCTACCGTGGGTGCGAACAGCAGGTCGCAGCCGGCGCTTTCCAGCAGGGCCGCGTCGCGGGCCTCGTCGCGCGGATAGGCGTCGAAGTCCTCGTTCGGGCCGAACTGGGTGGGGTTCACGAACACGCTGGCCACCACCCGCTGCGCCTTCGTCCGCGCCAGGCGCACCAGCGACAGGTGCCCCTCGTGCAGGGCGCCCATGGTGGGGACGAAGCCCACGCGCTCGCCCGCCCGCTTCCAGGCGGTGACCTGGGCGCGCAGGTCGGCGACGGTGCGGACGATCGGCAGCGGCATGGGCGGCTTATGGCCAGCGGCGGCCCGCAAGTCCATCCACAGGCCGCGACGACGGGCGCGTTGACGGGACTCCTTGGGGCGCGCTCACGTAGCGCAGGTGAGTCGGTCAACGGCTCAGGGCTGTGGGAGTTATCGGACGATGGGTCAGGCCAGCGTCATCGTAGTGGGCAACGAGAAGGGCGGGGCGGGCAAGTCCACCATCGCCATCCATATCGCGACGGCCCTGCTGCACGGGGGCGCCAAGGTGGCGGTCCTCGACCTCGATCTGCGCCAGCAGACGCTGAACCGCTTCTTCGCGAACCGGAAGGCCTGGCTGGCCGCCAACGGCGCCGAGGCGCCCATGCCCGTCGAGCACGAGATCAGCGGGGCGGGCGATGCGCTGGCCAAGGCGCCCGACGCCGAACAGCTCGCCCGCTTCGAAGCCGCCTTCGCCGAGGTGGCCGGGCAGGCGGACTTCGTGCTGATCGACACGCCCGGCAGCGACACGGCCATCAGCCGCGCGGCCCACGGCCTGGCCGACCTCATCGTCACGCCGATGAACGACAGCTTCGTGGATTTCGACATGCTGGGCGTCGTCGATCCCGTCACCCTCGAACTGAAGCGCCACAGCCTCTATTCCGAGACGGTGTGGAACAGCCGCAAGGCCCGGGCCACGGCCACTCGCAAGCAGATCGACTGGGTGGTGCTGCGCAACCGCCTGGCCCCCACCGAGGCGCGCAACCGCAAGCGCCTGGACGAGCGGGTCGAGGCCCTGTCGCGCAAAGTGGGCTTCCGCGTGGGCCCGGGCCTGCGCGACCGCGTGATCTACCGCGAACTCTTCCCGTTCGGCCTGACCGTGGCCGACCTGTCGCCCACCATCCGGCCGGTGGCCATGTCGCTGCAGCACGTGGCCGCGCGCCAGGAACTGCGGGCGCTGATGGGCGCGCTGGGCTTCACGGGCCTGGACGAGGGCGAGAAGATCGCGGCGGAATAGCCGCATGCTCTATCTGGCCCTGGGCTGCGTGGTCCTGGCGCTCTTCCTGGCGGCGAGCGGCCGCCGAAAGCCGGTGCTGAAGCGGCGGGAGTGGCGTTTCCTCTCCGGCGCCTTCGCGCTGGCGGCGTTCACCGGCGCGGCGTGGCTGGGCGTGCGCGGCGCCTGGGGCTCGGCCATCGTGCTCGTGGTGGTGGGTCTGGGCTTCGCCGTCTCGACGCGCCGCACCGGCATGGCGCCGCCGCCGTCATCGGGCCGCATGAGCGTTGCGGAGGCGCGCCGCATCCTGGGCGTGGAGGAGGGGGCTTCCCGTGAAGAGATCCAGGCGGCCTACACGCGCCTGATGCGCCTCGCCCATCCCGACCGGGGCGGCACGGCCGGCCTGGCGGCCCAGCTCAACGCCGCCCGCGACCGCCTGCTCTCGAAGTAGTCCAAACGAAAACGGCGCCGCCCTGCGAAGGACGGCGCCGCTTGCCCCCGTGCAGCTCCGCGGTCAGGCGTTGGGCGCCAGGACCATGCAGGGCTGCTTCTTGGCCTTCAGCGCCTGGCAGGCGGCCTTGGCCGATTTCTCCGTGAAGCCCGAGAAGCGCGAGCGGTACTTGCCGCCGTCCCTCTCGGTCAGCCCCTTGGCCGAGCCGAAGTGCTTGCCGAACTTCTTCTCGACGATGGCGAGTTGCTCCTTGGCGTCCGAGCGCGAATTGAACGAGCCCACCTGGACGGTCCACTTGCCCTGGGACGCCTTCTTGCCTTCGACGATCTCGATCTTCGACGCCCGGATCGGCGGGGCGGTGGAGGCCAGCACGATCTTCATGTCGCCATCGTCGTTGTCGCCCTGCTCGCGGGAGCTCTGGGCGCTGGCCATGGTGATGGGCGCTTCGAAGAAGTTCTGGGCGACGCGGATGTCCTCGCCGCGCGCGCGGCGGTTCATCACGTCGAAGCCGGTGAGCAGCAGGCTCTCGGCGCTGGCGTCGCGGCTGGCCACGGTCGGGCCGCCCAACACCACGGCGATCAGCCGGCGGCCGTCGCGCACGGCCGAGACGGCCAGGTTGAAGCCCGAGGCGTTGGTATAGCCGGTCTTCAGGCCGTCCACGCCGTACATGCGGTGCAGCAGGCCGTTGTGGTTGCGAAGCTGCTGGCCGCGGAAGTTGAAGTAGGTGGTGCTGAACAGCTTGTAGTACTGCGGGTAGTCCCGCATCACCGCCCGCGACAGGATGGCGATGTCCCGCGCCGTCGAGGTCTGGCGGCTGTCGGGCAGGCCCGACGCGTTGGCGAAGTGGGTGTTCCTCATGCCCAGCTCCTGGGCGCGGAGGGTCATGAGCGCGGCGAAGCGCTGCTCGGTGCCGCCCAGCTTCTCGGCCAGCGCCACGGCCGCGTCGTTCGCCGACTTGGTGGCGAGCGCCTTCATGGCCTCGTCCACGGTGATGGAATCGCCCGCGCGCACGCCCAGCTTGGTCGGGGCCTGGGCCGCCGCCCGCGGCGAGAAGACCACCCGGTCGTCCAGGTCGATCTTGCCCGACGCCAGCGCCTCGAACGTCAGGTACAGCGTCATCACCTTGGTGATCGAGGCCGGATAGCGCAGCGCGTCCGCCCGGTTCTCGTAAAGGACCTCGCCGGTCTTCGCGTCGACGACGATGGCGGCGTACTTCGACGAGGTCTGCGCCAGGCGCTGGTAGGGGACCTGCGCCTGCGCCGCAGGGGCGAGGGCGCCGAACGCGGCCATGGCGGCCACACCCAGGGAGAGCACAAGGCGGCGGGCGTGCTGGAACATGCTTCGTCCGTCGTTTCAAAGCGTTGAGGCGACGCCAGCGCCGCCGTGAGACTCGCTACAATGACAGCCGTAGCCTTTCATCAGAGTAAACAGGAGTTGAACGGGCGAAATGCCGCGCCTGCGGACGAAACGGGCAGCTTGGCTATTGTGCAGTGCACAAAAATCGCTTGACTGCTGCACTGCAACATGAGACCAAGGGGCACGTTCGTTGGGGCCGTGCGCCCCGAAAGTCGCCTCCCGCGTCCCATCCCACCCTCCCGTCAGGAGTTCGCACCATGGCCGCCGCCGAAGCCGCGAAGACCACCGTCGAACAGTTCACCGCCGCCACCAACGTCGCCTTCAAGGACGGCGTCGAGAAGACCTTGGCCGCGCTGAACGAAGCCAACAGCCACTCGAAGAAGAACCTGGAAGCCGTGGTCGCCTCGGTGACCGCCGCCACCAAGGGCGCCGAAGCCCTGGGCGCCCAGGCGATGGCCTTCTCGAAGACCGCCTTCGAGAACCAGGTGAACGCCGCCCGTTCGCTCGCCGGCGCCAAGAGCGTCCAGGAAGTGATGGAGCTGCAGACCGCCTTCGCCAAGAACGCCCTCGAGACCTACATGGCCGAGGTCGGCAAGATGTCCGAGACCGTTTCGGCCTCGGTGAAGGACTCCATGAAGCCCCTCAACGAGCGCGTCACCGCGGTCGTCGAGAAGCTGCAGGCCGTCCGCTAAGACGACCCTTTCAGTACCCGCGTAATTGAAGGGCCGGTCCGCGAGGGCCGGCCCTTTTCTCATGGCCGGCCGGGCGCTACAGGTTCGGCCATGTCGCAAGTCGAAGACCGCCTGGCCAAGCTGGGCATCACCCTCCCGCAGCCCAACGCCCCCGTCGCCAACTACGTGCCCTTCGTGCGCGCCGGTGATCTGCTGCACATCTCCGGCCAGGTCTCGGTGGACGCCTCGGGCGGAATCCGGGGCGTCGTCGGCGAGGACGTGGACGCCGAGACGGCCAAGGCCGCCGCCCGGCTCTGCGGGATCAACCTCATCGCCCAGATGAAGGCCGCCTGCGAGGGCGACCTGTCCCGCGTGATGCGGGTGGTCAAGCTGGGCGGCTTCGTCCAGGCCGGCCCGAACTTCTTCGACATCCCCCAGGTGGTGAACGGCGCCTCCGACCTGATGGTCGAGGCGTTCGGCGACGCGGGCCGCCACGCCCGCTCGGCGGTGGGCGTCTATCGCCTGCCGCTGAACTTCGCCGTCGAGGTCGACGCGGTGGTGCAACTGTCGTGAGGGACCGCTTCGGCGAGGCCTGGGACCTTCTCTTCCACCCGCCGATCGCGCACCGGGGGCTCTGGGGCCCCGACGGCCCGCCGGAGAACTCGCTGGGCGCCTTCCAGGCCGCCTGCGCCGCCGGCTACGGCATAGAGCTCGACGTGCATCTGTCGGCGGACGGCGAGGCGGTGGTCTTCCACGACGACACGCTGGAGCGGATGACCGGTCAGCCGGGCCGCCTGCGCGACCGCACCGCCGCCGACCTGGCCGAGCTTCGCCTGAAGGGCACGGACGAGAAGATCCCGACGCTGCTGGAGACCCTGGCGCTGGTCGGCCGCCGGGCCATGGTCCACATCGAGCTGAAGACGTCCTATGGCGAGGTGGGGCCGCTGGAGCAGCGGGTTCACGAGGTTATCGCCGACCACCACGGCCCGCTCTGCGTGATCGGCTTCAATCCCTATTCCCACGCCTGGTTCGCCGACCGCTATCCCAACGTCCTGCGCGGCCTCGACAGCTACTCCTACGCCAACGCCGAGCACATGGGCCCCGACCAGCGGAAAGCCCTGGCGAACCTCGAGCACGTGGCGATCGCCCGGCCGCACTTCCTGGCGCTGGGCCTCGACATGCTGCCCAGCGCGCGGGCCGCCGAACTGCGGGCCGAAGGGATGCCGGTGGTCGCCTGGACGGTGCGCAAGCCCGAGCAGTGGGAGGCGATCAGGGACGGCTGCGACAACCTGATCTTCGAGGGATTCCGCGCGTGAGCCTCAAGCCGGCGGTGAAGGTTTCCCGCCGCATCGCCGAGATCGGGCGCGAGGCCTGGGACGCCTGCGCCGCCAATCCGGCCCACCTGGGCAATCCCTTCGTCCTCTTCGACTTCCTGGACGCCCTGGAGCAGGCGAACTGCGCCGTCGAACGCCAGGGCTGGGGGCCGCACCACCTCTCGATCGAGGATGCGCAGGGCCGTATCGCCGCGGTCATGCCGCTCTACCTGAAGTCCCACAGCCAGGGGGAATACATCTTCGATCACGCCTGGGCCGACGCCTACGAGCGCGCCGGCGGGCGCTACTATCCCAAGCTGCTGTCGGCGGCGCCGTTCACGCCGGTGACCGGCCCCAGGCTGCTGGTCCGGCCGGACGTGAATGCGGGCGAGGCGAGGGGGCTCCTGCTGGGCGGCGCGCTGACCGTCTGCGAGCGGTACGGGGCCTCGTCCCTGCACGTGAACTTCCCGACCCGCGAGGAGTGGGCCTGGATGGGCGAGCAGGGCCTGGGGCTTCGCGAGGGTCAGCAGTACCACTGGGAGAACCGCGGCTATCGCGACTTCGAGGACTTCCTGGGCGCGCTCTCCTCCGGCCGGCGCAAGACCATCCGACGCGAGCGGCGGGACGCCCAGGGCCCCGTGGAGATCGTCCGCCTGACCGGCGCGGACCTGACCGAAGAGCACTGGGACGCCTTCTTCGGGTTCTACATGGACACCGGGTCGCGCAAGTGGGGGCGGCCCTATCTGACCCGCGCCTTCTTCTCCGAGCTGGGCGAGCGGATGGCCGAGCGCGTGCTGCTGATCCTGGCCAGGCGCGAGGGGCGCTGGATCGCGGGCGCCCTCAACCTGATCGGCGACGACTGCCTCTACGGGCGCCACTGGGGCTGCGTGGAGGAAGTCCCGTTCCTCCACTTCGAGCTCTGCTACTACCAGGCCATCGAGTGGGCCATCGAACGGGGGCTGGCCCGCGTCGAGGCCGGCGCCCAGGGCCAGCACAAGATCGCCCGCGGCTACCTGCCCACCGCCGTCTATTCCGCCCACTACATCGCCGATCCGGCCCTGCGCGGCCCGGTCGAACGTTTCCTGGAGCAGGAGCGGGCGGGCGTGGAGGAGGAGATCGAGTGGCTGGCCGAGGAATTCTCGCCGTTCCGGCAGGACGGCTAGGACCGCTCCCAGGCCTGCCGCAGCAGGGCCTTCACCGAGGCGTCGACCTCGGCCGGTGAGGCCAGGGGAAGCACCGACTTCAGCCGTTCGCTCCAGCCCTCGTTCCTCGGCGCCTGCAGGCGCGGATCGGCGGCGGGCTCGACCGCAAGGCCCAGGCGCGCGCCGCCGCCCTTCGCGGGCCGAGCCGAAGCGAACTGGAACTCCCGGGAGAAGGCGGTGAAGCCCTTGCGCTGGGCCGGGACAAGGCCCGGCAGATCCGCGACGGCGGCCTCGATCGCCTCGAGGATTGCTCGCGATCCGGGGTCCGCCCACAGCGTGTCGCGCAGGTTTTCGGGCTCGGACCAGTGGGCGGCCTCGGGAAACGCCTTGCCGAGGATCACGCCGGCGCGGTTCGTGCCGATGCCGTGCTTGGTCTTGAACCAGGCCTTGCGGGCCCCCGGCCTGGTTTCGGGGCAGGTCCTGGCGATGGCCACCCATTCGTCCAGGGTCTTACCCGTTTCGCGCTCCATGCTCTCGACGACGGACGCGAACCACTTCTCCTGGCGGGCGGTCATGCTGGCGGGCTTCTCGGACATTTCGCGCTCCGCGACGATTTGCTAGGCGTGGCCCCTCATCAGGAGCGGCCCATGCTGGACGGAACCTACGACCCCGACAACATCTTCGCGAAGATCCTGCGCGGCGAGATGGGCTGCGCCCGGGTGTTCGAGGACGACCATGTCTTCGCGTTTATGGACGTCTTCCCGCAGGCCAAGGGGCACACCCTGGTGATCCCCAAGCACTCGACGGCGCGCAACCTTCTGGAGGAGGAGCCCGAGCGGATCACCAACCTCTTCCTGGGCGTGCAGCGAGTGGCCAAGGCCGTCCGCGCGGCGCTCAATCCCGACGGCCTTGTGGTCACCCAGTTCAACGGCGCGCCGGCGGGGCAGACGATCTACCACCTGCACGTCCACATCATCCCGCGCTGGGAGGGCGTGCCGATGGGCCGCCACGCCTCGGGCGGCATGGCCGACATGGAAGAGCTCAAGGCGCTCGCCGAACAGATCGCGGCGAAGATCGCGTAGCGATCGCACCTCCCCCGCGAAGCGGCGGGAGGGGCACCGCTCGCCGAGGCCGCGCAGGCGGGCTGAAGAGCGAGTGGTGGAGGGGGCAGGCCGCTTGTCTAAGCCGAGCGACCGGCCGCGGAGAATTCGGTGGGCGGGGTTTCCCCCTCCACCATTCGCTCTTCGGCGAATGGTCCCCCTCCCGCCATCGCTTCCGCGATGGGGGAGGTAGGGGCCTCACTCCACCGGTTCGGCCTCGGGGGTCTCGATGACCGGAGCGCCGGGCTCGCGGGTCTGGCCCTCGATTTCGAACGCCAGCTTGCCGTCCTTGAGCACCACCTTGACGTGGCCGCCCTTGGTGAGCCTGCCGAACAGGATCTCGTCGGCCAGGGGCTTCTTGATGTTCTCCTGGATGACCCGGGCCAGCGGCCGGGCGCCGTAGAGCTCGTCGAAGCCGTTCTTGGCCAGCCAGTCGGTCGCCTCGTCGTCCGTCTCGATGGTGACGTGCCGGTCCGCCAGCTGGGCTTCCAGCTGCATGACGAACTTCTGCACCACCTGGCGGATGATCTCGGGCGTCAGCGCGCGGAAGTGCACGATGGCGTCCAGGCGGTTCCTGAACTCCGGCGTGAACTGCCGCTTCAGCGCCTCCTCCACCTCGTCGTCCTGCTTGCCGCGGCCGAAGCCGATGGCGTTGCGCTGGGCGTCGGCGGCGCCGGCGTTGGTGGTCATGATCAGGACCACGTTCCGGAAGTCGATCTTCTTGCCGTTGGAGTCGGTCAGCTGACCGTGGTCCATGACCTGCAGGAGGATGTTGTAGACGTCCGGGTGGGCCTTCTCGATCTCGTCCAGCAGCACGACTGCGTGCGGGTGCTGGTCGACCGCGTCGGTCAGCAGGCCGCCCTGGTCGAAGCCCACGTAGCCGGGAGGCGCGCCGATCAGGCGGCTGACGGTGTGGCGCTCCATGTACTCGGACATGTCGAACCGCAGCAGCTCGATGCCGAGCGTGCCCGCGAGCTGCCGGGCCGTCTCGGTCTTGCCGGTGCCGGTGGGGCCGGTGAACAGGTAGCAGCCGATCGGCTTGTTGGCGTCGCGCAGGCCGGCGCGGGCCATCTTCATGGCCGCCGAGAGCTGCTCGATGGCCTCTTCCTGGCCGTAGACCGCGCGCTTCAGGTCGCCTTCCAGCTGCTTCAGCGCCTCGGTGTCGGACTTGGACACCGACTTGGGCGGGATGCGGGCGATCTTGGCGACGACCGCCTCGATCTCCTTCACGCCCAGGGTCTTCTTCCGCTTGCCCTCGGTCAGCAGCATCTGCGAGGCGCCGGCCTCGTCGATGATGTCGATCGCCTTGTCGGGCAGCTTGCGGTCGGTGATGTACTTGGCCGACAGCTCCACCGCCGCCTTGATGGCGTCGTTGGTGTAGCGGAGCTTGTGGAACTCCTCGTAGTAGGTCTTCAGGCCTTTGAGGATCTTGATCGTGTCGTCGATCGTGGGCTCGTTGACGTCGATCTTCTGGAAGCGCCGGACCAGCGCCCGGTCCTTCTCGAAGTGCTGGCGGAACTCCTTGTAGGTCGTCGAGCCCATGCAGCGCAGCGTGCCCGAGGCCAGCGCCGGCTTCAGCAAGTTGGACGCGTCCATGGCCCCGCCCGAGGTGGCGCCGGCGCCGATCACCGTGTGGATCTCGTCGATGAACAGCACCGCGTCGGGGTGGTTCTCGAGCTCCTTGACGACCTGCTTCACGCGCTCCTCGAAGTCGCCGCGGTAGCGGGTGCCGGCCAGCAGCGCGCCCATGTCGAGCGAGAAGATGGTGGCGCCGGCGAGGACTTCCGGGACCTGCTTGTTGACGATCTTGCGGGCCAGGCCCTCGGCGATGGCGGTCTTGCCGACGCCCGGGTCGCCCACCAGCAGCGGGTTGTTCTTGGTCCGGCGGCAGAGGATCTGGATGCAGCGCTCCACCTCGGCCATCCGCCCGATCAGCGGATCGACCTTCCCCTGCTTGGCCTTCTCGTTGAGGTTGATGCAGTAGGCCTCGAGCGCCTCGCCGCCGGTCTTCACCGCGGGCTTCTCGTCGTCCTCCGCGCCCTTCACGGGCTTGGCCTCGGACGCGCCGGCCTTCTTGGCGATGCCGTGGGCGATGTAATTGACGGCGTCGTAGCGCGTCATGTCCTGCTCTTGCAGGAAGTAGGCGGCGTGGCTTTCGCGCTCGGAGAAGATCGCCACCAGCACATTGGCGCCGGTGACCTCCTCGCGGCCCGAGGACTGCACGTGGATGACCGCGCGCTGGATGACGCGCTGGAAGCCCGCCGTGGGCTTGGCGTCCTCGCCGTCGTCCACGACCAGCGAGCGCAGCTCGTTGTCCACGTAGTTGGTGAGGGTGGTCCTCAGCGCGCCGAGATCCACATCGCAGGCCCGCATGACGCCGGCGGCGTCCTCGTCGTCGACGAGCGAGAGCAGCAGGTGCTCTAGCGTAGCGTATTCATGCTTTCGCTGATTGGCGTAAGCGACCGCGCGGTGCAGGGACTCTTCGAGCTGGCGCGAAAATGAAGGCAAGAGGCCTTAATCCTTCTCCATGGTGCACTGCAGCGGATGTTGGTGCCGCCGCGCCGTATCAACGACCTGGGCCACTTTTGTTTCCGCTACTTCGTATGTGTAGACCCCGCAAACGCCCACGCCGTGTTGATGAACATGGAGCATTATGCGAGTCGCGTCTTCACGCGACTTGTTGAAGAACTGCTCAAGTACGTACACGACGAATTCCATCGGCGTGTAGTCGTCGTTCAGGAGCAGAACCCGGTACATCGAGGGCTTCTGCGTCTTCGGCTTGGTCTGGGTGATGATCGCCGAGCGAACGCCGGCGCCGGAGTCACCTTCCTTCCGTTCGCTCATCAACCGGTCTCCTGGCGCAGCCGACGACGCGCCCTCCCTGGATTAGATATGGAAGATGGGCGCATTTGGAAGGGTCGAATCGTCACGGTCCATGACGAACGTCAACAGCGCCCGGTACGCCGCCACGCCGGGTTGAGGCGCCGATCACTCTTCGTTGAGCGCCTTGGATTTGAGCATCCGGCCAGACGTGACCGCATCTTTTCCGAACTTCTCGCGGATGGCGTCGAGGGTCCGCTCCCCCGCCAGGGCCTTGCGCTCGGCCTCGGCGAAGAAGTCCGCCGAAGCCGCCTCGGCGTCCACCAGATCGGCGATGCCGATGCCGATCAGCCGCCACGGCCGGCCGGTCGCCTCCCTGGCCAGCAGTTCGCGCCCGACCGCGAACAGCGTCCTGGCGGTCTGGGTGGCTACGGGAAGGGTGCGCCGCCGCGTCACGATCCGGAAGTCGGTGGTCCGCAATTTCAGCGTCACCACACGGCCCGCGACCCCGCCGGCGCGGGCCTGGCGCGCAACTTTCTCGCAGAGGGGGGCCAAGCGGTCCTCGAGATCGGCGATGGCGCTCAAATCCTCGTTGAAGGTGGTCTCGGCGCTGATGCCCTTGCGCTCCTCGTTGGGATTGACCGCGCGGCTGTCGCGGCCGTGGGCCAGGTCGTGCAGCCTGAGGCCATGCGCCCCCCAACGCTCGGCCAGCACCTTGCGGTCCACGCGGGCCAGGTCGCCCACGGTGCGGTAGCCGGCCTTTTCGAGCGACGCGACCATGGCCGGGCCCACGCCCGGCAGGATGCCGACCGGCTTGCCGGCCAGGAACGCCTGAGCGGACTTGGCGCCGATCACCGAGAAGCCGCGCGGCTTGTCGAGGTCGGAGGCGATCTTGGCCAGGAACTTGTTGGGGGCCAGGCCAATGGAGACGGTCAGCCCCGTCTCGGCCTCGATGCGGGCCTGGAGCTTCGCGAGGGTGAGCGCCGGCGGCGCGCCGTGCAGGCGCTCGGTGCCCGACAGGTCCATCCAGGCCTCGTCGAGCGACAGGTTCTGGACGAGCGGCGTCAGTTCGGGGGCCATGCCCAGGATACGCCGGCTCTCGGCCCGGTACTTGGTGAAGTCGGGCTTGATGACCACGGCCTCGGGGCAAGCCTTCAGCGCCTTGAACATCGGCATGGCCGAGCGCACGCCCTTGATGCGGGCGATGTAGCAACAGGTGGTGACGACGCCGCGCTTGCCGCCGCCGACGATGACCGGCACGTCCCGCAGCTCGGGCCGATCGCGCTTCTCGACGCTGGCGTAGAAGGCGTCGCAGTCCATGTGGGCGATCGAGAGCTCGTCCAGCTCCTCGTGGGCCACGATCCGGGGCGAGCCGCACTTGGGACAGCGGCGCGAGGCTTCCTCGCCGGTCCAGAGGCAGTCCCGGCAGAACGCCTTCATGGGGGCGGCTCCGGGGGCCAGAGCCAGGCCGCGCCCCGCACGCCCGAAGAGTCGCCGTGCCGGGCCTTGAGAACCGGCGTGTCGAAGGCTTCGGAGAACACGTGCGGGGCGATGCCGGCAGGCAGCCGGTCGTAGAGGGCGTCCACGTTCGACATGCCGCCGCCCAGGACGATCACGTCGGGGTCGAGGATGTCCACGATCACGGCGAGGCCCCGTCCCAGGCGGTCGACGTAGCGGGCGAGCGCCGGTCCGTCCTCGGCCGCCGCGGCCTCGGCGGCCTTGCCGGCGTCGCGGGCGAAGGCCGGGCCGCTGACCCACTGCTCCAGGCAGCCCCGCCGCCCGCACCAGCATGCTGGACCGGGCCATTCCTCGGCCGCGGGCCAGGGCAGGGGCGTGTGGCCCCACTCGCCCGCCACGGCGTTGCGGCCCAGGAGCGGTCGGCCGTTCACGGCGATCCCGCCGCCGACGCCGGTGCCCAGGATGACGGCGAAGACCACGCCGAAACCCGCGCCCGCGCCATCCGTCGCCTCGGACAGCGCCAGGCAGTTGGCGTCGTTGGCGTAGCGCACGGGCCGGCCCAGCACGCGCTCCAGGTCGGCGGGGAAGGGGCGTGCGTTCAACTGGGTGGAGTTGGCGTTGCGCATCAGACCGCTGGCGGGCGAGGGCGATCCGGGCCCGCCGATGCCCACCCGGGCGGCCTTCGCGCCCGCCTGCCGCTCGGCCTCGGCGATCAACTCGCGTACGGCCTCGAGGCCTGCGTCGTAGTCCGGCGGGGAGGGGCCGCGCACGCGCGCCTGGAACCGGCCCTCGGCGTCCAGCGCCGCGGCCTCGATCTTGGTCCCGCCGAAATCCACGCCGAAGCGGATCATGCTTCCGCGTATACCTGATTTGTTCCTTCGCCGCTCTCGTTCAGGCGCCGGACCTGGCGAGGTTGGGCTTGGGGATGGCGAAGGCGAAGGGACCGTTCTTGGCGCGCTCCTGCGCCTGCTCGGCCCAGGCGGCAGCGAAGGCGAGGGGGCGGCCTGGCTGCGGCGCCTCGCGGACGATCTGCACGCGACGGTCCTTCAGGGCGGTGGAGAGCTGCGCCCAGAGGTCCAGGTCCTCAGCCGGCGGCTCCTCGCCGGGCTGGGGGGAAAGCGTGCGGGGGACGGCCGCGACGCCGGGATCGGCGGTGACCAGTTCGACCTCGGCGCCCTTGGGCAGGTCCTTAAGCGCGGCGGCCAGCGCCAGCAGCGGGGCGCGCCCGCCCGAGAGGCGCCGGTCGCCCGCCGCCAGGCCCGCCACGCCCGCGGCGTCACGGCGCACGAAGGCCCAGCCGCCCACGCGGAACGGGGCGGCGTAGGCGACGGCGAGCCAGATTCGGATGGGATCGGACATGGCCGCCCGCTTACCACGCTCAGCGACGGATCGCGGCCTCGATGGCCTCGGCGAGCTCGGCCCAGTCGTCGATGCGCGGGTGCCGTTCCGAGCGCGGGGCCAGCGGCTGCAGCCGGGTGTCCGCCACGTGCTGGAAGGTGGCCGTGGCGGGCGAATGCTCGGCCACCGAATCGAGGTTCGGCAGCAGGTCGTCCACGAAGGCGGTGGGGTGCGGGGTCTGGCTCACCAGGCCGGCGGCGATGGGCCCCTTCGGCCCGACGTTCAGGATCAGCGGATGGGGCAGGCCGTGGCGCTCCAGCCAGTGGGCCCGCAGGCGCTCGGCCTCGGCGGGGGCGTTCGACAGGATCAGGATCTCGGCGCCCCGGGCCAGCCGGTTCAGGCCGGCGATGGCTCCCGGCGCGGGCTCGATCTCGTGGCAGTGCGTGCGGAAGAACTCGTTGAACAGCGCTTGGCCCTTCGCGAGGTCCAGATGCTCGGCGGCGCCCGGCTCGTAGATGTTCTGGAAGAGGGCGAAGCGGTCGATTCGGAACTCCAGCCCGCGGCGCGCCAGGAAATCCCCGAAGCCCTGCATGAAGAGGCCCAGCACCTCGTCCACGTCCACCAGCACCAGCGGCCGCGCCCGGGAAAGCCCAAGGGATTCAAGCGACGGGGCGGCGACGGTCAGAGGGGCGGTCAAGATGGTGTCCAAGCGCGGCTAACGAAGTTTAAGGATATCTCGTGGGATCAACGCGGATCAGGTGGGGAAGGCTCGAGTGTTCGCGCCGGACCCGAGGAGAGCGCCGGGTCCCGTATGGCCAAGAAGGTCCTCATCGTCGAGGATAACGAGCTGAACATGAAGCTTTTTCATGATCTGCTCGATGCCCAGGGGTACGAAATCTTCGAGACCCGCGAGGGTCTCGCGGCGCTGTCGCTCGCCCGCGAGCATCGCCCCGACCTGATCCTCATGGACATCCAGCTCCCCGAGATTTCGGGCCTCGAGGTCACCAAGTGGCTGAAGGAGGACGAGGAGCTGGCCCACATCCCCGTCGTGGCCGTGACCGCCTTCGCCATGAAGGGCGACGAGGAGCGCATCCGCGAGGGCGGCTGCGAGGCCTACATCTCCAAGCCGATCTCGGTCTCGCACTTCCTCGACACCATCCGCCGCCTGCTGGACTAGCGCCATGTCCGCCCGCATCCTCGTGGTGGACGACATCGAGGCGAACGTCCGCCTGCTCGAAGCCAAGCTGAGCGCCGAGTACTACGAGGTGCTGACGGCCTCCGACGGCCCCACGGCGCTCGCCATGGCCGCCTCCGAGCGCCCCGATATCGTCCTGCTGGACGTGATGATGCCCGGCATGGACGGCTTCCAGGTCTGCCGCCGGCTGAAGGACGACGCCGAGACCCGCCACGTTCCGGTGGTGCTGGTCACCGCCCTCGACGGCCGGTCCGACCGCATCGCGGGCCTGGAGGCCGGCGCCGACGACTTCCTGACCAAGCCCATCGACGACGTCATGCTGTTCGCCCGGGTGCGCAGCCTGACCCGCCTGAAGGCAGTGATCGACGAGCTGCGCGAGCGCGAGGCCTCGGGCCGGCGCATGGGCGTGATCGCCGGGGCCGCCTCGCGCCTGGGCGGGGGCGGGGGCCGCATCCTCATCGTCGACGACAACGCCCGCCAGGCGCAGCGCGTCTGCGCCGAGCTGGCCGTCGAGCACCGCCCGGTGGTCGAGACCGACCTGGAGAAGGCCCTCCTGACCGCCAAGGGGCCGGTGGATCTGGTCATCATCAACGCTGGGGCCAAGGCGTTCGACGGCCTGCGGCTCGCCGCCCAGATCCGCTCGGACGAGGCCACGCGAGGCCTGCCCGTGCTGGCGGTGGTGGACTTCGACGAGCGCCACCGGGTGGTGAAGGCCCTCGAGATCGGGGTGAACGACATCCTGGCCCGGCCCGTGGACCCCGGCGAGCTCGCCGCCCGCGCCCGCACCCAGATCCGGCGCAAGCGCTACACCGACTACCTGCGCAACAACCTCGACCATTCGCTGGAACTCGCCGTCACCGACCAGCTCACGGGCCTGCACAACCGCCGCTACATGCAGGGCCAGCTCGAAGCCCTGATGCGCCGATCCCTGGCCGGCGGCGACCCGGTGGCCCTGCTGGTCATCGACATCGACCACTTCAAGCGCATCAACGACAGCTTCGGCCATGACGTGGGCGACGAGGTGCTGCGGGAGTTCGCCGTGCGCCTGGCCTCCAACGTGCGCGCCGTGGACCTGCCCGTGCGCCACGGCGGCGAGGAGTTCGTGGTGGTCATGCCCGACACCTCCCTGGAGGACGCCGGCCGCATCGCCGAGCGCATCCGCCTGCACGTGGCGGGCTCGCCCTTCCGGGTGAGGGGCGGGGAGGAGCTGCTGTCGGTGACCATCTCCATCGGCGTGGCCGCCAGCGCCGGCCCCGGCGACAGCGCCCAGGCCCTGCTCAAGCGCGCCGACGAGGCCGTCTACGAGGCCAAGTCCAGCGGCCGCAACCGCGTGATCGCCCGGGCGGCCTAGCTCCCTCCCTTAATGGGGAGGGACAGGCCGCGTGAGCGGCCAGGGTGGGGAGGCCCGTCCCTGAGCTCTGAGCCCGATCGACCATTCCCCACCCGCCTCGCTGCGCTCGCCACCCTCCCCACGAGGGGGAGGGAAGCGAAAACGCCCGGCGGTGAGGCCGGGCGTCTTGCAGCGTAATCAGAGGCTTCGTCAGCCTACTTGATCTTGCCTTCCTTGAACTCGACGTGCTTGCGCACGATCGGGTCGTACTTCTTCAGCACCATCTTGTCGGTCTTGGTGCGGGCGTTCTTCTTGGTCACGTAGAAGAAGCCGGTGTCGGCCGTCGAGTTCAGGCGGATCTTGATGGAGGCGGGCTTCGCCATGGTCGGTCCTTAAAACGCGGGGCCAAACGGGATCGCACCGCCGGCGGGTGTTTCGTAAGAGGCGGGGAAAATACGAATCCGCGGCCGGAAGTCAATGGACGGCGAGCCGCCCCTTCAATCCCGCATGCCCCAGAGTGGCGAACGCGCCGGCGGACAGGCCCGCCCAGAGCACCATGGCCATCTCGGCGATCCCCGGCGCGTAGGTCTTGATGTCGGCGGGATGCGGATAGGCATAGACCGCCACGAAGAAGTTCATCAGCAGATAGGCGATCCCGGACAGCGCGAGAAGCGGCCCGCCGACCCGCCAGGCGGCGAGGAAGGCCAGGCTGCGGGGCGCCTGCCCGCCGCGGCCCAGCACGCGGGCTCCTCGGATCCACAGCGCGATGGCCGCGATGGTCACGATCCCCAGCGTCAGGGTCAGCAGCTGGACCTCGATCGCCGCGTCGGCGAAGGTGTTGGTCAGCTTGGCGCCGCAGCACCAGGTCCTGGCGGCCGCTTCGGCGGCGGCCGGATCGACGGTCTGCATGTTCGTTCCCTCCCTGCTTTCCGGGAGCATGGCCGATTGAGCTACACATGTAAATCAGTTTGATTGACGACCGTAATTCGCCGGCGTCGCGCCTCAGAGGTAGGCCGGCCGCCCCGCCGCCCGGTCCCGGTACCGCAGGAAGGGCTTGGGCCGCGACGGGTCCTCCGTGCGCGCCGCGGCTTCCTTCAGCATCAGCCGCGTCACCGTGGGCAGCGGCAGGTCCATGGTCTCGTCGAAGTCGAGCCAGGCGATCTCCTCCAGTTCGCCGCAGTCGGGCTGGCGCTCCAGGCTCATCAGCCGCTCGGCGTCGGCCAGCAGGAACCAGGTGTCGAAGCGCTTGGCCACCATGGGCGGGGTGATGGCCCGGGCGATGACGTCCAGGGCCTCGAGGTCGGCCAGCGCCCCCTGGGCCACGAACTCGCGCCAGGGTCCGGCGCCGGGGCGCTCGGGCGCGGACCTTGCCAGCAGGAGGCCGGTCTCCTCCCAGGTCTCGCGCACGGCGGCCAGGGCGAGCGCGCGGCCCTTGCCAGGCTTCAGATAGGCGTCGAAGAGGCCCGCCACCTCGGGCCGCAGGTCGGTGGCGAAGGGGGCGCGGTAGTCGGAGCGGTCGATGCGGCCGCCCGGGAACACCCAGCGGTCGGGCATGAAGCTGTGGCCGCCGTGGCGCTTGCCCATCAGCACGCGCGGCTTGGGGCCGTCGCGGCGGACGATCATCACCGTGGCCGCGCTCTTCGGGCGCACGGCCTTCTGGCCCGTGACGCGGGGCGGGCCTTCGGGTTTCAGGGGCAGGATCGGGGCGTCGGACATCGAACAACTGTATGAGGCGGGCGGGCGGCGAGGGAAGGCTGTCCCAGCGTCAATCTCTCCCCTTCAACGACCTCGGCGCGTCTTCTTGCCCTTGCTCTTCGGCGTGCGTCCCGCGCCGCCGCCGCGCACCTTGTCCCGAGGCGGGCCCTTGAAGGCGCCGCCGGGCCGGCGGTCGCCCCGGGCGCGGGCGCCCAGGCGCGGCCGCGGCGCCGTGCGGTCGGGCGGGGCGGGCTCGCTCAGCATCTCGAACAGCAGGCCGCCGGTGATCGGCGTGGCCTCGCGCAGGCGCACCTGCACGCTCATGCCCAGCGGCCAGCGCGCGCCCGTCCGCTCGCCCACCAGGGCGTGGGCCCGGTCGTCGTGGATGAAGTACTCCCCGCCCAGGCTGGACACGGGGACGAGGCCGTCCGCGCCGGTCTCGGCCAGCCGCACGAACAGGCCGAAGCGGGTGACGCCGGTGATCTTGCCCGCGAACTCCGCGCCCACCCGGTCCGACAGGAAGGCGGCGATGTAGCGGTCGGTGGCGTCACGCTCGGCGGCCATGGCCCGGCGCTCGGCGAAGGTGATCTGCTCGGCCGTGCCCTTCATCTGGGCGATGTCGCGCTCGGAGAGGCCGTCCTTGCCCAGAGCCAGGGCCGAGATCAGCGCCCGGTGGACGATCAGGTCGGCGTAGCGGCGGATCGGCGAGGTGAAATGGGCGTACTTGGCGAGGTTCAGGCCGTAGTGGCCGATGTTCTCGGTGTTGTAGTGGGCCTGCATCTGGGTGCGCAGGACCACCTCGTTGACGATCTCGGCGTTGGGCCCGTCGCGGGTCTCCTCCAGCAGGCGGTTGAAGCGCTCGGTGCGCGGCGCCTCGCCCTTCGTCCAAGGGAGGCCCAGGGTGCCGAGGAAGTCCACCAGGGCGAAGATCTTCTCCTGGCTGGGCGCGTCGTGGACCCGGTAGATCAGCGGCGTCTTCTTCTGCTCCAGGGTTTCGGCGGCGCAGACGTTCGCCTGGATCATGAACTCCTCGATCAGGCGATGCGCCTCCAGCGCCTCGCGCGGCAGGATGGACGCCACGCGGCCCATCTCGTCGATGTGGATCTTCCGCTCCAGGCTCTCGATGGCCAGGGGAGAGCGGGCGTCGCGGCCCTTCTTCAGGCAGGCGTAGGCGGCCCACAGCGGCCTGATGACCGTCTCCAGCAGCGGTCCGGTCTTGTCGTCCGGCTTGCCGTCGATGGCCGCCTGGGCCTGCTCGTAGGCCAGCTTGGCGGCCGAGCGCATCAGGCCGCGCACGAACCGGTGCGAGCGCTTGCGCCCGTCGGCGCCGAACACCATCCGAACGGCGAGGCAGGCGCGGTTCTCTCCCTCGCGCAGGGAGCACAGGCCGTTCGACAGCCGCTCGGGCAGCATGGGCTCGACCCGGTCTGGGAAATAGACGCTGTTGCCCTTCTCGCGGGCCTCCTTGTCCAGGGCCGAGTCCGGCCGGACGTAGGCGGCGACGTCGGCGATGGCCACCCAGACCACCCAGCCGCCGGGGTTCTTCGGGTCCTCGTCGGGATGGGCATAGACCGCGTCGTCGTGGTCGCGCGCGTCGGCCGGGTCGATGGTGATCAGCGGGACCTCGCGCAGGTCCTCGCGGCCGGCGAGCGTGGGCGGCTCGGCGGCCTCGGCCTTGGCTTCCGCGGCGGCCGAGAAGCCGGTGGGGATGCCGTGGGCGTGGATGGCGATCAGCGAGGCGGCGCGGGGCTCGTCGTCGCGGCCCACCACCTCCAGCAGCTTGCCCCGCTTGGGGCCATAGCGGCCGGCGGCGCCGCTCACCTGGGCCACCACCAGGTCGCCGTCGCGCAGGTCGCCGGGGTCGTCCAGCACCAGGGTGTCCTTCGAGCGCCGGTCGACGGGCTCGATGCGGACCTCGCGGCGGGCCTTGCGGACCACGCCCAGCACCCGGTGGGCGCTCTGGCCCAGGCGTTTGATGAGGCGGGCCTCGAACTCGCCGCTCTCCAGCCGCACGAACCGCACCAGCAGCCGGTCGCCCAGACCAGGGGCGGGGCCCACCACATCGCCGCCGGGCGCCAGCGCCACCAGCGGCGCGTCCTCGCCCTTGGTCAGCCGGACCAGCAGGTCGCCGTCGGGATCGCGCTCGACCACGTCCACCACGCCCACCTCGGGCAGGGCGCCCGTCTCTGCCAGGCCGCGTCGGCTGCGGCGGGCGAGCGTGCCTGCGTCCTGCATCTCGTTCAGCATCATGCGCAGGGCGCGGCGGTCGGCGCCCTTCAGGCCGAAGGCCCGGGCGATGGCGGCCTTGTCGGTTTCACCGCTCTCGCGGATGAACTTCAGCAGCGCCTCGCGGTCGGGGAGGCCCAGGAGGGTTTTCGGCGGCGTTCGGGCGGATTTCGGCTTGTGCGGTCGGACCATGGCGCTGCTTAGCACAACGTCGCCGCCCCGACGCGGCTCCCGCGCCTAAAGGAAGGCCAGGGCCGCCGCCGCCAGGATCGCTCCGGCCATGACGAGGTTCATGGCCCGCTCGGCGCGGGGCGACAGCTTCAGGCCCCCCAGGGCCGCGCCTGCCGCGAGCCAGGCGATGTCGACCGTGATCATCACCGCCACCAGGATCGCCCACTTGGCGAGGCCGTCGCCGAGGCTGCCGCGGGGCAGGATGGCGAAGGAGGCGATGAGGGACGCGAAGGCCAGGTAGGCCTTGGGATTGGCGATCCCCAGCATGAATCCCTGACCGAGCGAGCCGGCGGTGGAGACCTCAGGGCGCCCCACCGGCGCCGAGCCGACCTTCCAGGCCAGCCAGACGAGATAGGCGAGGGCGACCAGCATCAGCGCCCGCTCAATGGCGGGGACCGCCGCGAAGACCGAGACCAGCCCGGCCGCGCTGAGGCCCGCCGCCATCGCCAGCCCGACCTGCAGGGCGAGGAAGAACGGCAGGCTGGCGCGGAATCCCTGCGCGCGGCCGATGGCGAGGAGGGCGGCGATGGCCGGCCCGGGCGAACCCAGGAGGGCCACGGCAGCCAGCGTGAAGGGAAGCGCATCGTTCATGCGCCTCCCATAGTTCAGCCATATAAAGACATAAAGATATCTTTATATGATATCAGGCGTCGGCCTTGGCCTTTTTCTTCCCGCCGGACTTGCGGGCCGGCTTCTTCTTGCCGCCGCCCTTGGCCTCGCGCTCGGCCAGCAGTTTCACCGCCTCGTCCAGGGTGAGCGCCCTGGGATCGGCGTTCTTGGGGATCGTGGCGTTGGTGGCGCCGTGCTTCACGTAAGGCCCATAGCGGCCTGCCAGCACCCGCACGGGCTGGCCGTCGGCCGGGTGGGCGCCCAGCTCCTTCAGCGCCTCGGCCTCGCCGCCGCGCTTGGCGCCGGCCCGCTTGGTGGCGATCAGGTCCACGGCGCGGTTCACGCCCACCTCGAACACCTCGTCCACCGAGGGCAGGTTCGCATAGGTGCCGTTGTGGAGCACGAAGGGGCCGAACTTGCCGATGCCGGCCAGGATCGGCTGGCCGTCCTCGGGGTGAGGGCCCACCTCGCGGGGCAGGCGCAGCAGGCGCAGCGCCTTCTCCAGGTCCATGTCCGCCGCGCTCCAGCCCTTGGGCAGGCTGGACCGCTTGGGCTTCTCGCCTTCGCCCAACTGGACGTAGGGACCGAAGCGACCCGACTTCAGCCAGACCGTCTCGCCGCTCTGCGGATCGCTCCCGAGATCGCGATCGCCGTTGGTTTCGGCGCCTTCCGCGTCCGGCGGGCCGAACGGCCGGGTGAAGCGGCATTCCGGATAGTTCGAGCAGCCGATGAAGGCGCCCGTGCGGCTGGGCTTCAGGCTGAGCCGGCCGCTGCCGCAGCGCGGGCAGGCGCGCGGGTCGGAACCGTCGGCGTTCGGCGGGAACAGGGTCGAGGCCAGGCTCTCGTCGAGGGCGTCGATCACCTCGCGGGTGCCGATCTGGCCGAGCTCGCCGACCTTGGCGTTGAAGTCGGCCCAGAAGGCCTTGAGCAGCACCTTCCAGTCGAGCTCGCCGGCCGACACCAGGTCGAGCTGGTTCTCCAGGTCGGCGGTGAAGTCGTATTCGACGTACTTCTTGAAGAACTCCTCGAGGAAGATGGTGACGATCCGGCCCTGGTCCTCGGGCACGAACCGCTGCTTCTCCATGCGGACGTAGGCCCGGTCGCGCAGACGCTCCAGGATCGAGGCGTAGGTCGAGGGTCGGCCGATGCCGAGCTCCTCCATCTTCTTCACGAGGCTGGCTTCCGAGTAGCGCGGCGGCGGCTCGGTGAAGTGCTGGTCGGCCTTGGCCTGGCGCACGGTCGCCTGGGCGCCTTCCGCCACCTGGGGCAGGCGGCCGCCGTCCTCGTCCTCGGGATCGTCCTGGCCTTCCTCGTAGACGGCGAGGTAGCCGGGGAAGGTCACCACCTGGCCGGTGGCGCGCAGGCCGGTGCGACCGTCGGCGCTGTCGAGGTCGATGGTCGTCCGCTCGATGCGGGCGGACTCCATCTGCGAGGCGATCATGCGCTTCCAGACCAGCTCGTAGAGCCGGCCGAGGTCGCCATCGAGCCGCAGCTTGCCGGGGTTGCGGGCCAGGCTCGTGGGGCGGATGGCCTCGTGGGCCTCCTGGGCGTTCTTGGCCTTGGTCGAATAGAAGCGCGGCTTCTCGGGCACGTACTCCTTGCCGTAGAGCCCGCCGATCACGGCGCGCGCCTCGTCCAGCGCCTCGGGCGCGGTCTGCACGCCGTCGGTCCGCATGTAGGTGATGAGGCCGACGGTCTCGCCGCCGATGTCGACGCCCTCGTACAGCTTCTGGGCGGCCTGCATGGTCCGCTGGGCCGAGAAGCCGAGCTTGCGGGCGGCCTCCTGCTGCAGGGTCGAGGTGGTGAAGGGCGGGGGCGGGGAGCGGCGGCCCGGCTTGCGCTCCACGGCCGAGATCTTGAACGTCGCGGCCTTCACGGCGTCGCGGGCGGCGAAGGCGGACGTCTCGTTGTTCAGGTCGAACTTGGAGAGCCGCTTGCCCTCGTGCTTCACGAGGCGCGCGGTGAAGGGATCGCCGCCGGCGGCCACCTCGGCCTCGACGGTCCAGTATTCCTGGGTCTTGAAGCGCTCGATCTCGAGCTCGCGGTCGACGATCAGGCGCAGCGCCACCGACTGCACGCGGCCTGCCGACTTGGCGCCGGGCAGCTTGCGCCACAGCACCGGCGAGAGCGTGAAGCCCACCAGGTAATCCAGCGCGCGGCGGGCGAGGTAGGCCTCGACCAGCTCCATGTCGAGGTCGCGCGGGTTGGCCATGGCCTCGGTCACGGCCGACTTGGTGATGGCGTTGAACACCACCCGCTGGACCTTGGCGTCCTTCAGGGCGCGCTTCTTCTGGAGGACCTCCAGCACGTGCCAGCTGATCGCCTCGCCCTCGCGGTCGGGGTCGGTGGCCAGGATCACGCGGTCGGCGCTCTTGGCGGCCTCGGCGATCTCGGAGAGGCGCTTGGCGGCCTTGGCGTCCACGTCCCAGGACATGGCGAAGTCCTCGTCCGGGCGCACCGAGCCGTCCTTCGCGGGAAGGTCGCGGACGTGGCCGTAGGAGGCGAGCACCTTGTAGTCCGAGCCCAGGTACTTGTTGATGGTCTTGGCCTTGGCCGGGCTCTCGACGATGACGACGTTCATATAAGCGGTCTGATCCTCAAAGAGGCGCGGAAGGTGGGGGCGGCCTCTACCCCCTGTCAACGGCCCGCGAAAGCGACTTTCGGCGAGCCCCTTAAGGGGCTCACACCTGTGAGACCATGCCGCCGGGCAGCAGTTCGGCCCGGCCGGCCAGCGCCAGCTCCACCAGGGCGGCGAAGACGGCGGGCGCCGGCGCGCCCGTGGCCCGCACCAGCTCGTCGCGCGAGACGGGGGTGGGGGAGAGCAGGCCGGCGATGCGGTTCCGGAGCTTCTCGTCCGGCTCGGGCGCGGGGGCGGACCGGAAGGCGGGAGGTTCGGGCGCCTCGAAGCCGCGCAGGCCCTCCAGGGCGCGCAGCACGTCGTCCACGCCCTCGCACAGCGCCGCGCCCTGGCGGATCAGGTCGTTGGTCCCCCGGGCGCGGGGATCGAGCGGCGAGCCGGGAACGGCCAGCACCTCGCGGCCCTGCTCGGCCGCCAGACGCGCGGTGATCAGCGAACCCGAGCGCAGCTCGGCCTCGACCACCACCACGGCGCGGGAGAGGCCGGCGATGATCCGGTTGCGGCGGGGGAAGTCGCGGGCCACGGCCGCCCGGCCCGGCTCGCTCTCCGAGACCACGCAGCCCTCGGCGGCGATGCGCTCGTAGAGGTCCCGGTGCTCGGGCGGATAGACGTCGTCGATCCCGCCGCCCAGGACGGCGGCGGTGCCGGTGGGGAGGGCGCCCTCGTGGGCCGCCCCGTCGATCCCCCGCGCCATGCCGGAGACGACGACGTGCCCCGTGCGTCCCAGGTCGGCGGCCAGGCCCCGGGCGAAGCGCTGTCCGCCCGCCGAGGCCACCCGCGCGCCGACCACCGCGACGCAGGTCCGGTCCAGCAGGGCGGGGTCGCCCAGTGTCCAGATCACCGGCGGCGGCGGGTCGAGGGCGGCGAGCGCCCGGGGGAAGTCCGGCTCGCAGGCGGCGATCAGGCGCGCGCCCAGGGCCGCGCCGGCGGCCAGCTCGCGCTCGGCCTCGGCCTCGCTCGCGATCCTCAGCGCGCTCATCCGCCCGCCGCGCCGGGCGAGGTCGGGCAGGGCGGCCAGCGCCAGCGCCGGCTCGCCGAAGCGGCCGACGAGCTGGGCGAAGGTGACGGGCCCGAGTTCTCGGTGCGGGCCAGCCGCAGCCAGTCGCGCCGCTGGGCGTCGGTGAGCGTGCGGATCAAGCCCAACCTTTCATTCGGCGGCCTTCTTGCCCTCGCCGATGCGCGGCTCCTCGCCCTTCAGCAGGCGGCGGATGTTGGCCGCGTGGCGGACGTAGATGAGGACCGCCATGAAGAGGGCCAGGACGGCGATGGGCTCGGGCCGGCCGACCAGCAGGGCGTAGACGGGCGCCAGGGCCGCGGCCACGAGCGAGGCCAGGGACGACCTCCGGAACAGGAAGGCGATGGCCAGCCAGGTCGCGCCGGCCAGCATGCCCACCGGCCAGGCCGCCGCCAGCAGGGTGCCGAAGAACGTCGCCACGCCCTTGCCCCCCTTGAAACCCAGCCATACCGGGAACAGGTGGCCCAGGAAGGCGCAGGCGCCGGCCACGGCGGTCAGCAGGGCCTGTTGCCCCGTCCCGGCGTTCCTGGCGATCAGGTAGGCGACGAGCACCGCCACGGCGCCCTTGCCGCCGTCGCCCAGCAGGGTGATCAGGGCCAGGTCCTTGCGGCCCGTGCGCAGGACGTTGGTCGCCCCGATGTTGCCCGAGCCGATGGACCGCAGGTCGCCCGCGCCGCCCAGCTTGGCGGCGATGACCCCGAACGGGATCGATCCCAGAAGGTATCCGCCCAGGGCCACGGCCCCCAGCAGCATCATGACGTCCGACATGGCGCGCTCCCCCGCATTGCGACTCCAGTCCTAGCCGCGCTCGGGCGGCGCGTCAGCGGCCATGATGCGGCAGTCGATGCGGGGGATTAAGAACAAAGAAAGAACAATCGCGCAAGGGCCGCCGCCGGTCGACCGGCCCTTGCGCTCGCCCCCTCCGCGCCCAAGCTGTGAAGCTCAACCTCAAGGAGCCGCCATGGACGCCAAGGCCTACGACATCCAGACCGAGGTCCTGTTCCAGCAGGGCCAGCACATCGACGTGGCGGCGCTGGCGGCGGCGACCCAGCCCTGGTGGAACCGCACGCTGACCCAGGTGAACGGGTCCGTGGTGCGCCTGGGCGTGCTGGACGGCGACTTCCACTGGCACAAGCACGAGAACGACGACGAGTTCTTCTACGTGGTCGAGGGCCGGCTCGACATCGACCTGGAGGACGGCCGCACGGTGGTGCTGGAGCCGGGGCAGGGCCTGACCGTGCCCAGGGGCGTCATGCACTTCCCCCACGCCCGGGGCCGCACCGTGGTGCTGATGGTCGAGACTGCGAGCGTCGTGCCGACGGGGGACTGAGGTCTGTTTCGGCGCGTGCGGAGACGGGGCGCGGTTCGGCGGGCTCCAGGTTCCGGGATCAGTACCCTTCGAATGTGTCGGCCGACGACACGTCCTGGCGCATCGGCAGGCCGGCGGCGGCGCAACGGTCGAGCACGTCCTGCCGCTTGTTCCTCAAGAGCGTCATGTTGATCTGCAACGGCGAGCGATCCTTGAAGTCTATCCTCAGGAAGATCGGCCCCCAGAAACGCACGGTCTGAAGTCCGACCGCCGTGATCGAGGAGAGCGGCCAGCTCCGCAGGGAGCCGAAGAGATAGACCAGCCGGCCGCCCGAAACGAACAGCGCGGGCCCGCCCAGAAGGGCGCGCGCGGCTGCGAGTCCGTTCTTCCACACCACGATCGCGATGATGACGGTCCCCATCCCCAGCCACAGGATCTCCTGGCGCGCCAGGTATTCGCTTTCCCGCCCCGTTCCGCGCAGCCGGTAGGGCACGTGGTCCCAAGTCTGGCCCACCCAGGCAAACAGCAGTCCCAAGGCGACGCCGGCGCCCAGCAGTGCGAGGGTCTTGAGCCGCGACTGCCGCGCCAGTTCGATCCGGTGGTCGGTTCTCTCCATCAACGGCTCCTCAGGGCGCGCATCACATAGAGCGGGTCGGTGTAAGGCAGCGCCGCCCGCTGGGCCGCCCGCTTCATCTGAACGTAAGCGTCGCCGACCTCGTCCGACCAGTCCTCGGCCGCCGCGCCTCCGGCCGCGCCGCCAACCACCCCGCCGGCGAAAGCGCCCACAGGTCCACCGAGCACGCCTCCCGCAGCGCCGCCACCGACCGCTCCGACGCCAGTTCCCGCGACTCCCAGCAGAACCTTGCTTCCTCGTCTCACAATCGCCTCGTCCCTGGGCATTCCGTCAGCGCGATCAGCCACGTAGCCGGCGCCGGCTTCCAGGGCGGTGATCCCATGCCCCACCGGACCAGCGCGCCGGACCAAGCGGCGCGCGAACCGCTCTGCCTTCGCGTTGCCTGAAAGCGCCGCATGGGTTGCGGCGCCCGCCTGGGCGGCGTCCAGGGCGTTCCCGGCCCGGTCGGCCGTACGTTCGACTTGACGCGCCCGCGACTTCCGCTCATCCGCCGCCGCTTGCGCCTCGTTGTAGCGACGCTGCCATGCGTCAGCCGCGTCCTGCAGCGCCCCGATCGGGTCCGGGACGGTGAAAGGCTTCTTCGAACTTCCAGCCATGTGATCTCCCCCTCATGCCACGAGCGGAGGACCTTACCAGAGCTTGGCGGAAAACGCGAACAAAAAGAGAACAAGTCGATCGAGGCGCTAACCCCCGAACACCGTCCGGCCGTCCACCACCGTGCGCAGCACCTTGCCCTGCAGGCGCCGGCCGTCGAAGGGCGAGTTCTTGGACTTCGACGTCAGCCGGTCGGCGTCGATCACGACCGGGGCGTCCGGGTCCACGAGCACCAGGTCGGCGGGCGCGCCCTTGGCGGTCCGGCCGCCGGGCAGGCCCAGGAGCTCGGCCGGGGCGCTGGTGACGGTGCGGATCAGGTCCATCAGCGGGATGCGGCCCTCGTGATGGAAGGCCAACAGCGCGGAAAGCAGGGTTTCCAGTCCCACCGCGCCGGGCGCGGCCTCGTCGTAGGGCAGGCGCTTGTCCTCGGCGGGCGCCGGGGCGTGGGCCGAGACGATCACCTTGATGAGGCCCGAGGCCACGGCCTCGATCACCGCCTGGCGGTCGTCCTCGCCGCGCAGGGGCGGGTCCAGCTTGCAGAAGGTCCGGTAGTCGCCGATGTCGATCTCGTTGAACGACAGGTGGTTGATCGAGGTGGTGGCCGTGGCGTTCACGCCGCGCTTCACCGCCCGCTCGAAACTCTCCAGCGCCGCCCCGGTGGTGAGCTGGTCGACGATCAGCTTGGCTCCCGTGACCTCGGCCAGGGCCAGGTCGCGCTCCAGCATGATCTTCTCGGCGATGGCCGGGACGCTGGGCAGGCCCATCCGCGCCGCGAACTCGCCCGAGGTGGCGGCCGCGCCCGCCGACAGCCAGGGATCGGCCGGGCGGTGGGCCACCGGGGTGTCGAAGGCCTTGGCGTAGGCCAGCACCCGCTGGAAGACCTTGGAATTGACGATCGGCCGGTCGGCGTCGGTCACGTACAGGCAGCCGGCCTCGTGCATCAGGCCGATCTCGGCCATCCGCTCGCCCTGGGCGCCCTTGGTGGCGGCGCCGGCCGGATAGACGTTGACCAGCTCGATGTCGCGGGCCCGGCGCAGGATGAAGTCCACGACCGAGGGCTCGTCCACCACCGGGTGGGTGTCGGGCTGGACGACGATGGTGGTGACCCCGCCCGCGGCGGCGGCGCGGCCGGCGGACTTCAGGGTCTCCTTGGTCTCGGCGCCCGGCTCGCCGGTCTTGACCCGGATGTCGATCAGGCCGGGCAGCAAGAGCTTGCCGCCGCCGTCCACCACCTCGACGTCCTGGGAGAGGGCGCCCAGGTCCTGGCCCCGGGCCACGTCGGCGATCACGCCCTCGGTGAGGATCACCGCGCCCGGACCGTCATAGCCCGAGGCGGGGTCCACCAGGCGGACGTTCGTGAAGGCGAGGGGGCGGCCGGCGGTCATCGGTCGTTTTCCAGGCGGGCGGCCAGCGAGGTCAGCACGGCCATGCGCGCCGCCACGCCCATCTCGACCTGGTCCTGGATCAGGCTGACCGACAGGTCGTCGGCCACCTCGGAGTCGATCTCGACGCCGCGGTTCATGGGGCCCGGGTGCATGACGCGCACGCCCGGCGCGGCGTGGGCCAGCTTCTCGCGGTCGAGGCCGTAGAAGCGGAAGTACTCCCGCTGCGAGGGGGCCATCACCCCGTCCATGCGCTCCAGTTGCAGGCGCAGCATCATCACCACGTCGCAGCCGGCGATGCCCTTGCGCATGTCGTGGAACACCTCGACGTTCCAGCGGTCGGCCTGGGCGGGCATCAGCGTGGGCGGTCCCACGAGGCGGACGTGGGCGCCCAGCATCTGCAGCAGGGCGATGTTGGAGCGGGCGACCCGGCTGTGCAGCACGTCGCCGCAGATGGCCACCTTCAGCCCCGCGATCCGGCCGAAGGCCCGGCGCATGGAGAGCGCGTCCAGCAGGGCCTGGGTCGGGTGCTCGTGCTGGCCATCGCCGGCGTTGATCACCGAACAGCCCACCTTCTGGGAGAGCAGGGACGCCGCGCCCGACGACGAATGGCGGATCACCAGCAGGTCCGGCTGCATGGCGTTCAGCGTCACCGCCGTGTCGATCAGGGTCTCGCCCTTGGAGATCGAGGAGGAGCGGGGGCTCATGTTGACCACGTCGGCGCCCAGCCGCTTTCCGGCCAGTTCGAACGAGCTCTGGGTCCGGGTGGAGTTCTCGAAGAACAGGTTCATCAGCGTGCGACCCTTCAGCAGGTCGAGCTTCTTCGAGGTCTGGCGGTTCAGGCTGACGAAGCCGTCGGCGAGGTCGAGGAGGTTCCCCACCTCGACTTCGTTCAGGTCCGTCGCGGAAAGGAAATGGCGCTTGGGAAAGGAGAAGGTCCGCTGCAGGACCTCGTTCAGGCCGGTGGGTGCGCCGCTCATCAAAGCCGCGTCATAGGCCGCGCCGGGCCGGAAGCCAAGCGGTCCGCGGGTCATTTCGCGGCGATCGGACCGTGCTTTGCGAAGCTTGGCCACGGGCCCATATCTGCCGGGGACCCCAGGATCAGCCGAGGAAACGCATGACTGTCTGCCTTTTCACCTTCGTCGACCTCTATTCCAAAGGGCTGACGACCCTGGACCACATCCTGACCAAGGGCGCCGAGTTCGCCGCTTCCAAGGGCGTTTCCAGCGGCGAGATGCTGGAGTGGCGGCTGATCGAGGACATGAACCCCGTCCGCTTCCAGGCCTATGTGGTGATCAACTTCGCCAAGCAGTGGACGGCGCGGGCGGCCGGCGTCGACGTGCCGGCGGATATCCCCCAGGACCTTGACTTCGACGGCCTCAAGGCGGCGATCGCCGAGGCCAGGACCTTCCTCGCCGGCCTGAAGCCCCAACAGTTCGAGGGGCGCGACGGCGTCACGCTGAAGGTGGCGCTGGGCCAGATCGAGCCCGAATTGCCGCTGGGCCAGTGGCTGTCGGGCTTCGCCACCACCAACTTCTATTTCCACCTGTCGACGGCCTATGGGATCCTCCGGTCTCGGGGCGTGCCGATCGGAAAGGTCGATCTCTTCGCGGGCGGCCTCTAGAGGTTCCGAAGCCGGTCGAGGGCGCCCTGGAGGATCCAGGCGGCGGCCATCTTGTCCACCACGTCCGCCCGCCGCGCCCGGGTCATGTCGGCCTCGCCCACCAGCATGCGGTTGACGGCCATGGTCGACATGCGCTCGTCCCAGAAGGCGATCGGCAGGTCGGGGTTCAGGCGCAGCAGGTTGCGGGCGAAGGCGCGGTTGGACTGGCAGCGCGTCCCCTCGGTCCCGTCCATGTTCACCGGTAGGCCGATGACGATCCCCGACGCCCGGCGGCTCTCCATCAGCCTGAAGAGGGCGTTCGCGTCGTCGGTGAACTTGGTCTTGCGGATCAGGTCGAGCGGGCTCGCCACCATGCGTGTGGCGTCCGACACGGCCACGCCGATGGTCTTCTCGCCCAGGTCGAGGCCGACCAGGGGCGTGTTCGGCGGCGCGGCCTTGGGCAATTCGAGGATGTCGATGACGGCCATCGGCCCCTCATAGCTTGCAAAGTGAGCCTCCGCACGGCTAACCCACGCGCTCGAACTTAGGGAGGCCCTCATGGCCATCGACGCCGCGACCGTGCGCAAGGTCGCGAGGCTCGCGCGGATCGCCGAGCCGGAAGACAGGTTGGAGCCGCTGGCGAAGGAGCTCTCGGGCATCCTGAACTGGATCGAGCAGCTGGCCGAGGTGGACACCGACGGCGTGGAGCCCATGACCACGTCGGTGGAGACCACCCTGCCGATGCGCGAGGACGTGGTCACCGACGGCGGCGACCCCGCCAAGGTGCTCGCCAACGCCCCCAAGTCCGCCAAGAACTTCTTCGTCGTGCCCAAGGTGGTCGAGTAATGGCCGAGCTGACCTCGCTGACGCTCAAGGCCGCGCTGGACGGTCTCTCGTCGAAGTCCTTCTCCTCGGTCGAGCTGACCCGCGCGCACATCGAGGCCGTCGAGGCCGCGCGCGCGCTGAACGCCTTCGTCGTCGAGACCCCCGACCGCGCCCTCGACATGGCCAAGGCGTCCGACGAGCGCCGGGCGCGCGGCGAGGCCGGCCGCCTGGACGGCGCGCCGCTGGGCATCAAGGACCTGTTCTGCACCGAGGGCGTGGAATCGACCGCCGCCTCCAAGATCCTCAAGGGCTTCAAGCCGACCTACGAGAGCACCGTCACCGCCAACCTGTGGCGCGACGGTGCGGTGATGCTCGGCAAGCTCAACATGGACGAGTTCGCCATGGGCTCGTCCAACGAGACCTCGGCCTGGGGGCCGGTGGCCAACCCCTGGCGGACGGAGGGCGGCAACGCCAACCTGACGCCGGGCGGCTCGTCGGGCGGCTCGGCCGCGGCCGTCGCCGCCGAGCTGTGCCTGGGGGCCACGGCCACCGACACCGGCGGCTCCATCCGCCAGCCGGCGGCGTTCACCGGCACGGTGGGCATCAAGCCGACCTACGGGCGCTGCTCGCGCTGGGGCGTCGTGGCCTTCGCCTCCTCGCTGGACCAGGCCGGCCCGATGGCCCGCACGGTCGAGGACGCGGCCATCCTGCTGCACTCCATGGCCGGCCACGACCCCAAGGACTCCACCAGCCTGCCCATCGAGACGCCCGACTTCGCCAGCTTCTGCGGCAAGTCGGTGAAGGGCCTGCGGGTCGGCATCCCGAAGGAATACCGGGTCGACGGCATGCCGGCCGAGATCGAGAAGCTGTGGGAGCAGGGGATCGCCTGGCTGAAGGAGGCCGGCTGCGAGATCGTCGAAGTCAGCCTGCCGCACACCAAGTACGCCCTGCCGGCCTACTACATCATCGCGCCCGCCGAGGCGTCCTCGAACCTCGCCCGCTACGACGGCATGCGCTACGGCCTGCGCGCCGAGGGGGCCAACCTCACCGAAACCTACGAGAACACCCGCGCCGAGGGTTTCGGCGCCGAGGTGAAGCGGCGCATCCTGATCGGCACCTACGTGCTTTCGGCGGGCTACTACGACGCCTACTACCTGAAGGCGCTCAAGGTCCGCCGGCGCATCGCCGACGACTTCGACCAGGCCTGGGAGAAGGTGGACGCCCTGCTGACCCCGACCGCGCCCTCGGCGGCCTTCGCCCTGGGCCAGAAGTCGGACGATCCGGTGGCCATGTACCTGAACGACATCTTCACCGTGACGGTGAACCTGGCGGGCCTGCCGGGCATGAGCGTTCCGGCCGGCGTCGACGCCAGCGGCCTGCCGCTGGGCCTGCAACTGATCGGCAAGGCCCTGGACGAGGGCACGCTGTTCTCGCTGGGCTCGGCCATCGAGAAGGCCGCCGACTTCAAGGCCAAGCCCAAGAAGTGGTGGTGAAATCCTCCCCCGCAGGGGGAGGGGGACCACGAAGTGGTGGAGGGGGTTGAGGGCCGCGACGTCGGCGGATTTCAACCCCCTCAGTCCCTTCGGGACAGCTCCCCGTGTGGGGGAGCATCGCCTACTTGATCTTGTCGAACTCGGCCTGGATTTCCTTGAGCTTGGCGTCGTCGAGGGCGCCTTGGCTCATCGGGGCGACCTGGGCCAGCGTCATGCCGCTGATCTGGTCGTAGAACTGGGCGATGGCCGGCAGCACCTTCTCCAGCGCGGCCTTGGCCTGCTCGTTCTTGATGATCTCGCCGATCGGCGTGTTCTCCACCGACAGGCCGCCGGCCGTGGCGGTCGCCTCGGCCGCGGCGTGGGCCGAATGGTCTTGGGCGAGCGCGGGGCCCGCGATCAGGGCCGCGGCGACGGCGGCGAGGGCGATGGTCTTCATGGTCTTCCTTCCCCGAGGGATATGTGAACGCCGTTAGGCTGCGGCGCAGCTTGAGTCCAATTCATGGCCTTTGCGCAAGAGGGTGTGTGAGCGGCCTTCACCTTCCGGCCGCACAGCGCTAGGGAAGCGGCCATGAGCGAAGTCGCAAACGCCAAGCTGATCCAGGGCCGGACCGGCCCGTGGGAAATCGTCCTCGGCCTCGAGGTCCACGCCCAGGTGGCCTCCCACGCCAAGCTGTTCTCCGGCGCGGCCGTGGGATTCGGCGCCGGGCCGAACGAGCAGGTCAGCCTGGTGGACGCGGCCATGCCCGGCATGCTGCCGGTCATCAACCGCCACTGCGTGGAGCAGGCGATCCGCACGGGCCTGGGCCTGAAGGCCCAGATCAACCTGAAGAGCCGCTTCGACCGGAAGAACTATTTCTATCCGGACCTGCCGCAGGGCTATCAGATCAGCCAGTTCAAGGACCCGATCGTCGGCGAGGGCGAGGTCATCGTCGAACGCGACGACGGCTCGACCTTCACCGTGCGCATCGAGCGGCTGCACCTGGAGCAGGACGCCGGCAAGAGCCTGCACGATCAGGACCCGAACTCCACCTACGTGGACCTGAACCGCGCGGGCACGGCGCTGATGGAGATCGTGTCGCGTCCCGACATGCGCTCCTCGGACGAGGCCGTGGCCTACGTGAAGAAGCTGCGCACCATCCTGATCTACCTGGGCTCGTGCGACGGGGACATGGAGAAGGGCAACCTGCGGGCCGACGTGAACGTCTCGGTCTGCCGGCCCGGCGCCTACGAGAAGTACCGCGCGAGCGGCGACTTCAGCCACCTGGGCACCCGCTGCGAGATCAAGAACGTCAACTCGTTCCGCTTCATGCAGCAGGCCATCGAGTACGAGGCGCGCCGCCAGATCGAGATCATCGAGGACGGCGGCAAGGTCGACCAGGAGACCCGCCTGTTCGATCCCGTGAAGGGCGAGACGCGGTCCATGCGCTCGAAGGAAGAGGCGCACGACTACCGCTACTTCCCCGACCCCGACCTGCTGCCGCTGGAGCTGGATCCGGCCTGGATCAAGGCGATCGAGGCCAGCCTGCCCGAGCTGCCGGACGCCAAGAAGGCCCGCTTCCAGTCGCAGTACGGCCTGTCGGCCTACGACGCCGGCGTGCTGATCTCGGACCAGGCCAAGGCCGACTTCTACGAGGCCGCCGCTAAAGGGCGCGACGCCAAGCTGGTGGCCAACTGGGTGACCAACGACCTGGCCGCGAAGCTCTCGGCCACCGCCCAGGACTCCGCCGAGAGCCCCATCGGCCCGGCCGAGATCGCCGAGCTTGTCCAACTGATCGAGGAAGGCGCCATCTCGTCCAAGATCGCCAAGGATGTCTTCGAGCGCATGTGGGCGGGCGAGGGCGGCGCGCGTCAGATCGTCGAGCTGCACGGCCTGACCCAGGTGTCCGACACCGGGGCGCTCGAGAAGATCATCGACGACCTGATCGCCGCCAATCCCGGCCAGGCCGCCGCGGTGAAGGACAAGCCCCAGGCCATCGGCTGGTTCGTCGGCCAGGTGATGAAGGCGACCGGCGGCAAGGCCAATCCGAGCGCCGTCAACCAGCTCCTGAAGGCGAAGCTCGGCCTCTAGTCCGGGATGATGTCGAAGACCTGGCCGTTGCGGTCCATCAGGACGAAGGCGTCGCCCATCCGCCGCCAGGCGTAGCCCTCGGGCGGCGGGCGCAGGCGGTAGCGCGGATAGTCCTGAACGGGCGCGCCGCGATACTGCGGCGGCAGGTAGCCGCCCGGCCGCACGGCGCGAGGCGGGCCGTCGAAATCCCGGCGCTCGTAGCGGGGGCCATCTTGGCGGGGCCCCTCATGGCGCCGGCCGTCCCGGCGGGGACCGTCCTGGCCGCCGCGGGGCGGGCGTTCCCAGCGCGAGCTGCCGCCGCCCCGGCCCTGGGCGGTCTCCCAGCCGCCGTGGCCCTTGTCCCTGGCGAAGGCGGCGTCGACGGCGAACGGCGCGCCGGCCGTCGCCGCGAGCGCGGCGAGCGTCAGGAGCAGGCGTCTCATCGCTGCAGACCTTCCAAAATTGGCGTCCTCGAGGGTTCCGTTATCTCCGCAAACGCCTGAACTGGGTCTGAACGCAAGATCGTTCGGGGACGGAGAGGCGGCTTACGCGGGGGAACACCGCTGCGGCGGCTTGTCACGGGCGCGGGGGCCGCCATCTTAGGCGGCGAGGGCCCTCCAGAAGAACGAGACGAAAGGAACGCCATGGCTCAGCCGATCGAGGTTCACTACTGGCCCACGCCCAACGGGCACAAGGTGACCATCGCGCTGGAGGAGATGGGGCTGCCCTACGAGATCGTGCCGGTGAACATCGGGCGCGGGGACCAGTTCAAGCCCGAGTTCCTGGCGATCAGCCCGAACAATCGGATGCCGGCCATCGTCGATCCCGACGGGCCGGGCGGCCAGCCGATCTCGGTCTTCGAATCCGGCGCGATCCTCCAGTATCTCGGCCGCAAGACCGGCCAGTTCTACGGCGCGGACGAGCGAGCCCGCGTCGCCGTCGAGGAATGGCTGATGTGGCAGATGGCCAACTTCGGCCCCAACAGCGGCCAGGCCAACCACTTCCGCAACTATGCGCCCGCCGTCACCAAGGACCAGCGCCACCTGGCCTATGGCGCCAACCGCTACTCCAACGAGGTCCATCGCCTGTACGGCGTGATGGAGAAGCGCCTCGCCGGGCGCGACTTCCTGGCCGGCGACTATTCCATCGCCGACATGGCGACCGCGCCGTGGGCCTCCGCCTGGCCCGTCCTGGGCATCCACCTGGACGAGTTTCCGAACGTGAAGGCCTGGCACGAGCGGGTGCTGGCCCGCGACGCGGTGAAGCGGGCGCTCGCCAAGGGCGACGAAATCCGCCGCGGCCCCGGCCTTCAGGCCTCGGGCAAGGAGGCCGAAGAGGCCCGCCGCGTGCTGTTCGGCCAGCGGGCGCGGTAGTCCAGTTACCCAGATTGGTGAGCCTCGGCGGGCCGCCGCCGAGGGAAGCCGCCAGTCGAGGCGCTGAATTCTGTCGGCTTTTCTTCAGATGAAGCCCCGACAACAGCCTGTTTAACCATCCGTTCAGCCTAAGCTTGGTTTCCTGTGCTTCGCTGAGCCGGGGAAGGGGCCCGAGAACCGGGCCCTCCGGCCGCGACAGGGAAGCGAACATGCTGGCGAGCATGGACATGAAGAGCGAAGGCCTGCCGCTCCCAAAACCGGACGCGACGGGCGACGAGCTGTTCCGCCTGGGGCTGCTCTATTCCACCGGACAGGGCGGCGCGCCGCTGGACTACGTCTCGGCCCACATGCTGTTCAACCTGGCCGCCATGCGCGGCTCGGTCGAGGCCAAGGTCTACCGCAAGGAGCTGGCCGACGAGATGGCGTCCGACGAGGTCGCCGAGGCCCAGCGCCAGGCGCGCCAGTGGCTGGCCCAGGGTTGAGCCAGGGCTGAGCCCGAAAGCGTGATTTTGGCCTGCCGGACCGTCTAGGCAGATCGGCCCGGGTCCGCTAATAACGCCCCTCCTTGCGGGGCGGTCTTCCGCCCGGCGAGACGGTGACGTGGCCGAGTGGCTGAAGGCAACGGTTTGCTAAATCGTCATACGTGAAAGCGTATCGAGGGTTCGAATCCCTCCGTCACCGCCATTTCCTCTTCAGCTAATTTAGTGACTTAGCGGAGCCGAGTGTGCCGCCTTTGGCACGATCTGGCGTTCGCGGCCGGAATGGCTCCTCCAAACTCCGAGCTAACGAGTGATCTGGTAAGCTCGGCTGTAATGCCGACGCTGACCTACGTCCGATTTGTCGTGACGACCCAAGACTCTGACTCGGGTCGCCGGCAGGGGCTTTTTCAGGCTGCCGCAGCTCTGGCTGCCGCCCACGTGATGCACGCGCACGAGATCGCCGAATACGAAGAGCTAAGGCGCTGGTTCAATGCGAACCTGGAGACGCCTGAGCGGTTGGCGGTATCGCCTCGGCCTCACAGCAAGGCTCAGGCCCTCAGCTGGTTCAAGAGCAGCGCGACTGAACACATCGCTCACATGCGCAGTCTCGCTCGCTTGCTGGAGAGCCATGGCGTCACCACCGAGATGATCAGAAGTTCGCGGCCGGGCTACGTGCTCTACGAGGATGACTACCAAGTCGCAGCCTATCCGTTTGCCGAGACTACGACCTAGGGGCGCCAAGTGTGCCAACGACGCGTCTCGGCGCGGTGTGCCAGTCGTCACCCCTGCGGCCATCGGCGCAAGTTATGATTTCACTGGTTCTGACTGGCCCCGTCACCGCCATTTCCTCTCGATCTCCTTGATCCGCATCAAGCGGCGCCGTGGCCGGGGGCCTTAAACGTCGGCGCATGAGCGAAGCGTCGCAGGCGAAGGCCACAGTCACCCCTTACGAAGCCTTGGGCGGGGAGGCGGGGCTGCGGCGCCTCGTGGACGCCTTCTACGACGCCATGGAGACCGATCCCGCCTTCGCCGAGCTTCGGCGCATCCACGCCCCCGACCTGACGCCCATGCGCGCCCGGCTGGCCGATTTCCTGTCCGGCTGGACGGGCGGGCCGGCGGTCTATTCGGCGCGCCATCCCGGGCGGCCCTGCGTGATGTCGGCGCACGCGGACTTCCCCATCGGCGCGGCCGAGGCCGAGCAGTGGGCGGCCTGCATGCGCAAGGCCATGGGTCTGGCCGACGTGCCGCCCGCCTGGATCCGGCCGCTGGACGAGGCCTTCTCCCGCATGTGCCGGGCCCTGCAGAACGCCTAGGAACGTCGAGGGCCGCAGCGTTCTTGCGGGGCTCCATCTCCTCCCCCATCGGGGGAGGGGGACCGGCCGAAGGCGGGTGGAGGGGGCCAGACAACAGGCTCGGCGCTCCCGGCAGGCCCCCTCCACCATGCTCCGCATGGTTCCCCTCCCCCGATGGGGGAGGAGAGCATCAGCCTCGGCTGGCTGCCGCTTCTCAGCCGACCGGCTCGGGCGCCTTGGCCCTGGCCCCCACGCCGCCGTAGACGAACGCCGCGTCGTCCAGGTCGATCTTCGGCAGCTCGTCCTTCTCGGTCCAGTAGTCCTGGCTGTGCTGCCACTCGGGCTTGTCGCCGCGCTTGGGGAGCAGATGCATGCCGCGCATCAGGTAGCCGGGGTTGAAGTTCTCCGGATCGATCCACGAGGACAGCTTCATGTCCTTGTCCTGCGGGCGCAGCGCCACCTCGACCTTCTTGGCGCCCTTCTCGTCCATGTGGTTCAGCAGGCGGCAGACGAAGTCGGCGATCAGGTCGGCCCGCAGGGTCCAGCTCGCCCGGAAGTAGCCGAACACCCAGACCATGTTGGGCACGCCCGTGAACATCATCCCGCGGTAGTTCACCGTGTCGGCGAAGTTCAGCGGCTTGCCGTCGACGACGAAGTTGATGTCGCCCAGGACGTTCAGGTTGAAGCCGGTGGCGGTGATGACGATGTCGGCCTCCAGCTCCTGGCCCGACTTCAGCAGGACGCCCTTCTCGGTGAAGCGCTCGATCTCGTCGGTGACCACCGAGGCCTTGCCCCGGTTCACCGCCTGGAAGATGTCGCCGTCCGGCACGAAGGCGATCCGCTGGCGCCAGGGGCGGTAGCTGGGCGTGAAGTGCTTGGCCGTGACCTCGGGCCCCACGAAGGCGCTGACGCCGGCCAGGAGCTCCTGCTTCACGGCCTCCGGCTCCTCGAAGGAGCGACGGGTGAACATGTCCTGGTCGTGCAGGACCTTCCGCCGGACGATCTCGTGGATCCAGCTCTCGTCGATCTTCAGCTCGCGCAGGATGTCGGCCAGTTCGTTGGCGTTGCGGCCGGGGATGAAATAGGTCGGCGAGCGCTGCAGCAGGGTCACGTGGCCGCAGTCGTCGGCGATGTTCGGCAGCAGCGTCGCGGCCGTCGCGCCGGAGCCGATGATGACGACCTTCTTGTCCTTGAGCTGGATGTCCTCGGGCCAGGTCTGCGGGTGCACGATCTGGCCCTTGAACTCCTTCATGCCCGGCCAGTCGGGGGTGTAGCCCTGGGACTGGCGGTAGTAGCCCTGGCACATCCACAGGAAGTTCGCCGTGAAGGCGACCGACTCGCCGGTGTCCAGGCGCTCGGCCTCGATGGTCCATAGGTTGTCCCGGCTGGACCAGGTGGCGGTGGTGATCCGGTGCCGGTAGCGGATGTGGGGCGAAAGGTCGTTCTCCTCGATCACCTCGCCCATGTAGCTGAGGATCTCCTCGGCGGTGGCGATCGGCGGGCCGACCCAGGGCTTGAAGCGGTAGCCGAAGGTGTAGAGGTCGCTGTCCGACCGGATGCCCGGATACTTGTGAGTCAGCCAGGTGCCGCCGAAGCTCTCCAGGGTCTCCAGGACCACGAAGCTCTTGCCGGGACACTGTTGCTTCAGATGATAGGCGCCGCCGATCCCGGAGATGCCGGCGCCCACGATCAGGACGTCGAAGTGCTCGGTCTTGGCCGCCGCGGGGCGGGCGAGGGGGGAGGTGTCGTTCATGGGGCCTTCCGTCGTTTCCCTTCGGCCCGGGCTCGTGGGGAGGCCCGGTTGCTGGAGTCGGCGGGAGCATCACCGCTCCCGTCCGGGCTCCATTTGATCCAGATCAACGGTAACTAATCAATGATAACTTTTCGTTCGCCGCTTGCGCCAAGGTCGCGCTTCGCTCATGTATCCGGCGGATACATTAAAGAGAGGAGGCGCCGCATGAGCGCGCTCGGTTCCGTTCCCTACGCGGCCCACACGGGCGTCGAGGTGGTCGAGGTGAAGCCCGGCGAGGCCCGCGCCCGTCTCGACCAGCGCCAGGAGGTCTCCAACCACATCGGCACCATGCACGCCGGCGCGATGTTCACCCTGGGCGAGGCGGCCTCGGGCGGGGCCATGGTGGGAACCTTCGCCGACCGGCTGGGCCAGATCCGGCCCGTCGCCTCGGAGGCCTCCATCCGCTACACGCGCCTGGCCCGGGGTCTGCTCACCGCCACCGCCCGGTGTGCCGAGCCGCCCGAGGCGCTGCGCGCCCGCCTGGACGCCGATGGCAAGGTGGCCTTCGACGTGGCCGTGGACATCCAGGACGCCGAGGGTCAGTCCGTCGCCGGCATGACGGTTGCCTGGCACGTGCGGCGCACCTAACCCAGGGGCGTGGAGCCGAAGACGTCCTACCATCACGGAGACCTGGCGCGGGCGGCGCTGGACGCCGCCTTCGACCTCGTCCGCGCCGGCGGGCCCGAGGCGGTCTCCATGCGCGAGGTGGCCGGCAAGGTGGGCGTGGCCCACCGGGCGCTCTACCGGCCCTTCGGCGACCGCGAAGGCCTGCTCAACGCCGTCGCCGCCCGGGGCTACGAGCTGCTGGCGGATCGCCTGGCGACCGCCGTGGAGGCGGCCGATCCGCGCCGCGCCTTCGTGGCCGCCTACGCCCGTTTCGCCCTGGAGGAGCCTGGCCTCTACGCCCTGGTGATGGGCCGGGACCGCCGGCAGATCGCCGCCACGCCGGCGCTCAAGGCCGCCTCCGACCGGGTGATCCAGCTCAGCCTGCGGGCGCTCGCGCCAGGCCTGCACGGCGCCGAGGGGCGCGACGCGGTCATCGCGGTCTGGTCGCTGCTGCACGGGGCGATCGGCCTCTATCGGGCGGGCCTGATCCGCGGCGCCGACACCGATCAGCTCGTCCACTACCTCGTGGGCCTGAGCGAGGGACCGCCTTTTTCGGCTGGTACGTGAACGCCGTTCAGCTATCTTCCCCGGCCAAGGTCTCTGGGGATGGAAAAACGAGTATGGCTGTCGAACACTTCGACGTGGTGATCGTGGGGGCGGGGCTGTCGGGGATCGGCGCGGGCTACCACCTGCAGACCGAGGCGCCTGACCGCAGCTATGTGATCCTGGAGGGGCGCGACGCCTCGGGCGGCACCTGGGACCTGTTCCGCTATCCCGGCATCCGGTCGGACAGCGACATGTACACCCTGGGCTACGCCTTCAAGCCGTGGCGCGAGGCCAAGGCCATCGCCGACGGCCCGTCCATCCTGAAGTACGTCCGCGAGACCGCGTCCGACCACGGCATCGACCGGCACATCCGCTTCCGCCACCTGGTGAAGAAGGCCTCGTGGTCCACCGAGGCGGCGGCCTGGACCGTCGAGGCCGAGCACGACGGCAAGACCGTCCGCTTCACCTGCGGCTTCCTGTTCCTGTGCGGCGGCTACTATTCGTACAATGGCGGCTACACGCCCGAGTATCCGGGCCGCGAGCGCTTCAAGGGCACCTTCGTCCATCCCCAGCAGTGGCCGGAGGGCCTCGACTACCGGGGCAAGAAGGTCGTGGTGATCGGCTCCGGGGCGACCGCCGTGACCCTGGTGCCGGAGATGGCCAAGGACGCCGCCCACGTCACCATGCTGCAGCGCTCGCCGACCTACGTCGTCTCGCGCCCGGCCGAGGACAAGTTCGCCAACTGGCTGCGCAAGGTGCTGCCCGGCAAGCTCGCCTACGACATCGTCCGTTGGCGCAACGTCCTGTTCGGCATGTACTTCTTCAAGATGGCCCGGGAGAAGCCCGCCGCCGTCAAGGCGCGGATCCTGAAGATGGTCCGCGAGGAACTCGGGCCCGACTACGACGTCGAGACCCACTTCACGCCCAGCTACAATCCCTGGGATCAGCGCCTCTGCCTGGTGCCCGACTCCGACATGTTCAAGATGATCAAGTCCGGCCGCGCCTCGGTGGTCACCGACCACATCGAGACGTTCACGGAGAAGGGGATCAGGCTGAAGTCCGGGCAGGAGCTGGAGGCCGACGTGGTCGTCTCGGCCACCGGCCTGGTGCTCGAGGTCTGGAACGGCGTGGAACTCACCGTCGACGGCCGCAAGGTCGATGCGTCCCAGACGCTCTCCTACAAGGGCATGATGTACGAGGGCGTGCCGAACCTCGCCTCGGCCTTCGGCTACACCAACGCCTCGTGGACCCTGAAGTGCGACCTGACGTGCGAGTACGTCAGCCGCGTGCTGAACCACATGAAGAAGACGGGCCTGCGCCAGGTCATGCCGGTCAACGACGATCCGACCGTGAAGCACGAGCCGTGGCTGGATTTCTCGTCGGGCTACGTCCAGCGGGCCATGGCCAAGTTCCCCAAGCAGGGGAACAAGCCGCCGTGGCGCCTCTATCAGAACTACGCCATGGACCTCATGAGCCTGCGCTACGCCAAGCTCGAGGACGGGGTCCTGCGGTTCAGCAATCCGGCGACGGCGGCCAAGGAGCAGCCCCGGCTCGCGGCGTGAACTGCGGCCGCGTCAGTGGGCGTGGCAGTCCGCGAGCGGCCGGTCCGGCTGGGGCAGGGGGGCCTCGGCGCCGCCTGCGCCGCCCCGCGGCCACCGCGAGGTGACGAAGTGATCCTCGTCCGGCGGCAGGTCCCGTCCCGGCCGCGGCTTGGCCCGGCTCAGCTGGATCTTCAGGCGGGAGAGGAAATCTTCGAGGCTCTCGTCCGAGCCCGTCAGATCGGGTCTGAAACTGCGCTCGTTCATACCGGCGTTATACGCCGATCGAACCTGTGATTCTAGTGCGCGCCAATGCCTAATTTTCGATTAAGTCAACGATCGCCGCTGTGGATAAGGCGGAAAAGAGGGGGATGACATGAAGTTGTACACGTCCGTGGGGCCGAACCCGCGCGTGGTGAAGATGTTCCTGGCCGAGAAGGGCCTGGAGGTGGAGCGGGTCGAGGTGGACCTGCGCGGCGGCGAGAACCGCCGCGAGCCCTATCTGAAGGTCAACCCGGCCGGCCAGACGCCGGCCCTGGAGCTGGACGACGGCGCCTGCGTCACCGAGATCACCGCCATCTGCGAATACCTCGAGGAGGTGAAGCCCGAGCCTTCCCTGATCGGCCGGACGCCGCAGGAGCGGGCCCAGACCCGCATGTGGGTCCGCCGCCTGGACCTGAAGATCTGCGAGCCCATGGCCAACGGCTTCCGCTTCGGCGAGGGCCTGCCGATGTTCGAAAGCCGGATGCGCTGCCTGCCGGACGCCTCGCCCGGCCTGAAGGCCATCGCCCGCGACGGGCTGGAGTGGCTGGAAGGCCAGTTCCAGGGCCCGTGGATCGCCGGCGACCGCTTCACCCTGGCCGACGTGCTGCTGTTCTGCTTCCTCGACTTCGGCGCCGTGGTCGGCCAGCCGCTGGATCCGGCGTTCGGCAAGGTCGCCGACTGGTTCGCCCGGGTGAAGGCCCGCCCCAGCGCCGCCGCCAGCGCCTAGGCGCCGGAGAGGGCCTCTTCAGCCCACGTGGCGGTCGAGGCCCTCCCAGTAGGGCTTGCGCAGCTCGCGCCGCAGCACCTTTCCCGACGGGTTGCGGGGCAGGGCCTCGACGAAATCCACCGACTTGGGCGCCTTGTAGCCGGCGATCCGCTCGCGGGCCCAGGCGATGATGGCGGCGGGGTCGGGGGTCTCGCCCGGCGCGGGCGCCACGATCGCCTTGACGGCCTCGCCCCACTTCTCGTCGGGCACGCCGATCACCGCGACGTCCGCCACCCCCGGACAGCCCTGGATCGCGTTCTCCACCTCGGCCGGATAGACGTTCTCGCCGCCGGTGACGATCATGTCCTTCACCCGGTCGTGGACGAAGCAGAAGCCGCCCTCGTCCATGTAGCCGGCGTCGCCGGTGCGCAGCCAGCCGTCGGGCCGGATGGTCTCGGCCGTGGCCTCCGGGCGGTTCCAGTAGCCGGCCATGACGATCGGGCCGCGGATCTCGATTTCGCCGATCCGGCCCGCCGCCAGGGTGTTTCCGGCCTCGTCCGCCACCCGCACCTCCAGGGTCGGCCAGGTCCGCCCGCAAGACCGCAGCAGTTCGCCCCGGTGCTCGGCGGGGGCGAGGGTCGTGCCCGCGCCGGTGGTCTCGGTCATGCCGTAGAACTGGATGAAGCCGCAGCCGAACCGCTCGGTGGCCGCCTTCAGCACCGCCTCGGAGATGGGCGAAGCGCCATAGCAGACGGTCTTGAGGCTGGAAAAGTCGGCCTCCGCGATCTGCGGCGTCTGCAGCAGCACGTTGATCATCACCGGCGCCATGAAGACGTGGTTGACCTGGGATGCGCCGATGGTCTCCAGGACCCGCGGCGGGTCGAACTCGGCCATCAGCACCAGGCGCGCGCCGGACGCGAGCCCCGAGAAGCTGATGTTGGTCCCGGCCACGTGGAACAGCGGCATCAGGATCAGCACCGTGTCGTCGGCCGCGTAGGCGAAGCCCTCGACCTCATGGCGTAGCGTCAGGAAGGCGGCGTAGTTGGCGTGGGTCAGCCGCACGCCCTTGGGCAGGCCCGTGGTCCCCGAGGTGTAGAGCTGCAGGACGTCGTCCTCCAGTGTAGGCCGGGAGAGGGCGGGGGCGGGCGCGGCCTCGCGCAGGGCGGCGTAGTCGCCGAACCCCTCCCGGGCGGCGCCCACGCCGATCAGGCGGATCGGCCGGTCCACCTGGGCGACCACCGCTTGGGCGCAGTCGTGGAACTCGGGCGAGACGAAGAAGACGTCCGCGCCCGAGTCCTGCAGGATGAAGGCGATCTCGGGCGGGGCGAGACGCGAGTTGATCGGCGCGAGGCAGGCCCGCGCCTTCGCCGTCCCGAAGAAGATCTCGTACCAGGCCTCGGACGAGCGGCCGAGCCAGGCGACCCGGTCGCCGGGCTCCACGCCCGCCTGCTGGAGGAGGCCCGCGACGCCGGTCGACCGGCGCTCCAGCTCGGCGTAGGTGAGGCGGCGGCCCTCGAACTCGACCGCCACGTGGTCGCCGCGCGCGGCGGCGTGGACCGACGGGATGTCGGTCAGGAGCTTGATGGGATCCTCGCGCATGGCCCCTCGGCGTTTCCGTTACGTGCCGCGGGCTTGTGGCCGCCCGCTCGCGCCTCCACAGCTACCGGAAGGCGTCGCCCGCGCCAACGCCGCCGCGCATGCCGCTGACGCGGCGGAAACGCGGCGCCTTGCGCAGGTGGCGGATCGGGTATCCGATATGGGGGGCTGGTGAGGGGAACATGGCTGGACAGCGCCGGAAGGCCGACGCCCTGGAGAAGGGCCTGAAGAGCATGTTCCGGGCGCTGCAGGCGCGGCCGCTGTCGGACCGGCTGAAGTCGGTCGTCGACCAGCTTGATGAAGGCGAGGCGTCGGAGCTCCGGAAGGCCGGCCGGGCCTAGGCCGATCCGACCACCGTCATCGATTCCAGCGCCATGACGTCGGTGGCGTCATCGGCGTCCATGATCTTCAGGAGGCGGGCGCGGGCCCGGTTCACGCGGCTCTTGATGGTCCCGAGCGCGCAGCCGCAGATCTCGGCCGCCTCCTCGTAGGAAAGGCCCGCCGCGCCCACCAGGATCAGGGCCTCGCGGTGCTCGTCGGGAAGCTGCTGAAGCGCCGTCTGGAGGGCGCGCATGGCCACGCTCCAGTCCTGGGTCGGCGGCGACTTGAGGCCCTCGGCGTACTCGCCGGTCTCGTCCCGCACCTCGCGCCGCCGGCGGATCACATTGGTGTAGTAGGTGTTGCGCAGGATCGTGAACAGCCAGGCCCTGAGGTTCGTGCCGGGCTCGAACTTGTCGCGATTGGACCAGGCCTTGATGAGGGTGTCCTGCACCAGGTCGTCGGCGTCCGAGCCGTTGTGGCTGAGCGACCAGGCGAAGGCCCGGAGCGCCGGGATAAGGCTGACCACTTCGTCCCGCCAGGTGGACGTCGAACTCATGCTGTCCTCGCGGGCCCCGTCCGACTTGGACCATGGGGCGTTCGGGCCTGTCGCGCTCTGCTTCCGGCGGTCGGTTGAACGCGTCCCCCTGCATCCCGTTCCGGGAACCTCAGCGTCGGAAAACCGCTGGATTCCGGGAACTTCGCGGCGGCGGCGCCGTTCGGCGGCAAGGGTTTCCACAGCCAAGCTCACAACGCCCCGTTGTGACCAAGCGCCGCGGCGCCCACATCAGCGCTCTCAGCGAGAAGGGGAAGCTCCCATGGGCGACACCGAACAGACGACCGGCGCCCGCGCTCACAGTCCCCAGACCGCGGTCTCCGAGGCCCTGGCGCGCTACCGGGCCGTGCGCCAGTCCAGCGAGGCGCTGATCCGCTCGCTGACGCCCGAGGACATGCAGGTCCAGTCCATGCCGGACGCCAGTCCGACCAAATGGCACCTGGCGCACACCAGCTGGTTCTTCGAGACCTTCCTGCTGATCCCGAACCTTTCCGGCTACCGGGTGTTCGACACCCGCTTCGGCTATCTGTTCAACTCGTACTACGAGGCCGTGGGCCCTCGGCAGCCGCGGCCCGCGCGAGGCCTGATCACCCGGCCGTCGGTGGACGACGTCCTGGCCTACCGCGCGCACGTCGACGGCGGCATGGCGCGGCTGCTGGAAGCGGGGGCCGGAGAGCACGCCGCGCTCCTAGACCTCGGCCTCGCCCATGAGCAGCAGCATCAGGAGCTGATCCTGATGGACATCCTGAACCTGTTCGCCGTCTCGCCGCTCAGCCCCGCCTATGCGCCGCCGCACGGCGGGCCGCGCCGGGCCGCCGCCCCCCTGGACTACGTGGGCTTCGAGGGAGGACTCGTGGAGATCGGCCACGACGGCCACGGCTTCGCCTTCGACAACGAAGGGCCGCGCCACAAGGTCTGGCTGGAGCCCTTCCGCCTGGCCGACCGGCTGGTGACCAACGGCGAGTGGCTCGCCTTCATGACCGACGGCGGCTACGCCCGACCCGAGTTCTGGCTCTCGGAGGGGTGGGCCCGGGCGCGGGAAGAGGACTGGCGGGCGCCGCTCTACTGGCGCGAGGGCGAGGACGGCTGGATGGCCATGACCTTGCGCGGCCTGCGTCCGGTGGATCCCGCCGCCCCGGTCAGCCACGTCAGCTATTACGAGGCCGACGCCTATGCGGCCTGGGCGGGCGCGCGCCTGCCCACGGAGGCCGAGTGGGAGCATGCCTCGACCCAGGCCTGGCACGAGGGCGAGTTCCTGTCCTCGGGCCGGCTCGTTCCGCAGCCGGCGCCGGCCGGCCAGGGCCTGCGCCAGATGTTCGGCGACCTCTGGGAGTGGACCCGCAGCGCCTACGGCCCCTATCCGGGCTTCAGGCCCGCCCGCGGCGCCGTGGGCGAGTACAACGGCAAGTTCATGGCCGGGCAGTTCGTCCTCAGGGGCGGAGCCTGCGTCACGCCGGGCGGCCATGTGCGGGCCAGCTACCGCAACTTCTTCTATCCGTATCAGCGCTGGATGTTCTCGGGCGTCCGCCTGGCCATGGATGGGGCGGGCGAGGGGGCCAGCCTACGCGATGACGTGCTCGAGGGCCTCGCCAAGGCCCGGAAGCAGATCCCGCCCAAGCACTTCTACGACGCCGAGGGGTCGCGCCTGTTCGAGGCGATCACCGAACTGCAGGAATACTATCCCACCCGCACCGAGATCGGCCTGCTGCGCCAGGCGGCGGGCGAGATCGCCGCCGAGATTCCCGACGGCGCCGCGCTCGTGGAGTTCGGCAGCGGGGCCAGCGTGAAGACGCGCATCCTGCTGGACGCCGCGCCCCAGGTGGCGGTCTACGCGCCCATCGACATCAGCGGCTCGGCGCTGGACCAGGCCGCCCACGCCATCCGCGCCGACTATCCCAAGCTCACGGTCGCGCCGCTGCGGGAGGACTTCACCACGGCCCTGGAGTTGCCCCGGGCCACGACCGGCCGCCCGGTGGTGGGCTTCTTCCCAGGCTCCACCATCGGCAACTTCACGCCGGACGAGGCCCTGGCCTTCCTGAAGGGCGCGCGCCGGCTCCTGGGCGAAGGCTCGGCCTTCCTGGTGGGCGCGGACCTCGTGAAGGACGAGGCGACGCTGGTGGCGGCCTACGACGATGCGCTGGGGGTCACGGCGGCGTTCAACAAGAACCTGCTGGCCCGCATCAACCGGGAGCTTTCAGGGGACTTCGACCTCGACGCCTTCGCCCACCGCGCGGTCTGGAACGCCGCCGAGAGCCGGATCGAGATGCATCTGGTCAGCCTGAGGGACCAGGGCGTGACCGTGGCCGGCCGCACGTTCCGCTTCGCGGCCGGGGAGACCCTGCACACGGAGAACTCGCACAAGTTCACGCTGGAGGGCCTCGCCGAGCTGGCGGCGAGGGCGGGATGGCGGCTCCAGCGGCGGTGGGTCAGCGCCCACCCCGCCTTCGCCGTGGTGCTCCTGAGAGCCTAGGATTCGCGGCCGCGGGTGCGGCCGCCGCCGCGCGAGGCTTCGCCGCCCTTGCGGCCGGCCGAGGCGGCCAGGTCGCGGTCCTTGGCGAAGCTGCGCTTCTCGCCGGGCACGCTGGCGCCGCCCTTGCGGGCGATCTCGCGGCGGCGTTCGGGGTTCATGGCGGCGAAGCCTCGGCGGGCCCGCGGCTTACCGGATTCGACGGTGGGCATGGGGGCAACTCTCCTAATCGGGCGACGAGAGGGGGAGGTCGAGCGAGGCGCCCCCGGCCGGCCGCTCGTCGTCGCGCGGCCTTTCGGGTGCGGACGGCGGATCCTCCGCACGCCCACCTTGCGGGGGGACTTTGTCCTGACTGTGGTCTCGTTCGGACATGGCGCCTCACGGGGTCTGCGGTCAGGCTAACCACCGAGAGCCGGTAGAGGTTGCGTGGGAACCCGTCCTATTCGCGCCGAAGAGCCTCGATCGGGTCCAGGCGCGAGGCCCGCCAGGAGGGATAGGCGCCAAAGACGAGGCCCACCGTCACCGAGAACCCGAGCGCCAGGGGGCCGGCCCAGGCGGGCACGGCCGCCGGCCAGTTCGCCAGCTTGGCGACCAGAACCGCGCCGCCCGCGCCGATGGCCAGGCCGATCAGGCCGCCGACCAATGACAGGGCCACCGATTCCAGCGCGAACTGGATCAGGACGTCCGAGCGTCGGGCGCCGATGGCCATGCGCAGCCCGATTTCCCGCGTCCGCTCGGTCACCGCCACGAGCATGATGTTCATGATGCCGACGCCGCCCACCACGAGCGATACCGCCGCCACCGCCGCCAGGAACATGGTGAAGGCCTGAACGGTCGCCTGCATGGTCGCCAGGATCGAGGCCATGTTCTGGATCGAGAAGTCGTCGTCCTCGCCCTGGCGGATGCGATGGCGCTCGCGCAGCAGGGCGGTGACCTCCTCCTGCACCCGGTCCAGCGTGTCGGCGTCGATGGCCTTCACATAGATGGTCTGCACCGTGTCGCCGCCGAACCGCCGGCCGGTGATGCGCGAGCGGACGGCCTGCAGCGGCGCCAGCACCAGATCGTCCTGGTCCTGGCCGAACCCGGCCTGGCCCTTGCTCTCCAGCACGCCGATCACCTCGAACGGCACGGTGCGGATGCGGACGCGGCGGCCCACGGGATCGGCCTCGCCCCACAGCTCGCGGGCCACGGTCGCGCCCACCACGGCCACCTTGCGGCCCTGGCGGGCCTCGCGCTCGTCGAACATCCGGCCGGAGGCCAGCGCGAGGTCGCGGGCGGTCATGTAGGCGGGGGTCACCCCCTCGATCCGGCTGTTCCAGTTGGCGCCGTCGGCGGCGAGCTGGGCCCGGCTGGTCACCGAGGGCGCGACGGCGGCGACGTTGTCCACCTGCTTCTCGATGGCCTCGGCGTCGGCGTCGCGCAGCGAGAAGCCCGCGCCGGCGCCGGCGCTCACCGGCCCGCGCTGGAAGTTGGGCATGACGATGATCAGGTTCGAGCCCAGGCCCGAGATGGCGCCCGTCACCTGCTTCTGCGCGCCCAGGCCGATGGAGGTCATCATCACCACGGCGGCCACGCCGATCACCACGCCCAGCGAGGTCAGCCCGCTGCGCAGCGGGTGGGCGACGATCGCGCCCATGGCGAAGCGGACCAGCTCGAGCGCCCTCATGCCGGGACCCCGCCGCGTTCGTCCGACACCACCAGGCCGTCCCGGAAGGTGATCCGCCTGTGCGCCTGTTCGGCCACCTCGGGGTCGTGGGTGACGGTGAGCAGGGTCAGTCCCTCGCGGTTGAGCTCGGCGAACAGCTCCAGCACGTCCTGGCTGGTCTTGGTGTCGAGGGCGCCGGTCGGCTCGTCCGCCAGCAGCAGGTCGGGGCGGTTGGCGAGCGAGCGGGCGATGGCCACCCGCTGCTGCTGGCCGCCCGAGAGCTGGGTGGGGCGATGGCCCATGCGCGAGCCCAGGCCCACGCGCTCCAGCAGCTCGGCCGCGCGGGCGCGGCGCTCCTGCGGCGCCGTGCCGGCGTAGATCATCGGCAACTCGACGTTCTGCAGGGCGCTCAGCCGGGGCAGGAGCTGGAAGGACTGGAAGACGAAGCCGATCCGCCGCCGCCGGAAGTCCGCGAGCTGGTCGTCGGTGAAATGGGCCACGTCCTCGCCCTCGAAGCGGTATTCGCCCGAGGTGGGGCGATCGAGGCCGCCCAGGATGTTCATCAGCGTCGACTTGCCCGAGCCGGACGGCCCCGTCACCGCCACGTACTCGCCGCGTTCGATGGAGAGGGTGACCCCGGCCAACGCCGGCACCTCCTCCTCGCCCATGACATAGACCTTGCGCAGGTCGCGAACCTCGATCATCGGCCGCGCCTACATCCTGACCCGGGTCTGGCCGCCGGATTGGCCGCCGCCGAACGGCGTCCTGGCCTGGGCCTTGGCCTTGGGGCCGCCGCCCACGATGACCTGATCGCCGGGCTTCAGCGGGCCGACGACCTCCGTGCTCGTGCCGTCGGTGGCGCCGACGCGGACCGCCACGGGCTCGGGCCTGCCGTCCTTCAGCACATAGACCACGCCGCCGGTCATGCCGTTCTGGGCGCCCTGGACCATGGCCGCGCGCAGGGCGGCGAGCCTGGCCTTCTGCTCGGGACGAAGCTGGGGCTCCAGCTTGGCGAACGCCTCCTGGAGGTTCCTGCGCATGGCCTCGCGCACCGCGCGCCGGTCGCCGCCGGCCGAGGCGAAAGCCGCCGCCGACTTCTGGCGCAGGTCGGCCTGGATGGCGGCCCACGCCTTCTGCTGCCGGGCGTCGAGGTCGAGCTGCTCGACGATGCGCGCGCCCGTCATGGCGCCGTTCTGACCGGCCGGGCGGGCTCCGCCGGACGGGCCGCCCGGGCCCACGATCATCACGCCGCCGCCGGGAGGCGGGCCGGCCGTGCTGCTGCGCTGCGTCCCGCCGCTCGCCGACGGCGGGCTCCAGCGGAGCGCGGCGGCCGGCACCCTCAGGACGTCGCGCCGGGTCTCCAGCACGATGTCGGCGTTGGCGGTCATGCCGGGCAGCAGCTTTCGCTGCGGATTGTCCGCCTCGGCGATCACCGTATAGGCGACCACGTTCTGCTCGGTCACCGGCTGCTTGCGGACCTGGGTGACGATCCCCTGGAAGGTGTCGTCCGGAAAGGCGTCCACCGTGAAGCGCACGGTCTGGCCCTCCTGCACCTGGCCCACGTCGGCCTCGTCGACGCTGATCTTCACCTCCAGCTTCGAGAGGTCCTGGGCGATGGTGAAGAGGACGGGCGCCTGGAAGCTGGCGGCCACCGTCTGGCCGGGCTCGATCTTGCGGTCCACGACGATGCCGTCGATGGGCGAGGAGATGGTGGTCCGGGCGAGGTCCACCTGCTGGCTGCGCAGCGAAGCGCGACTCTGCTCGATCCGGGCCCTGGCTGCGGTCACGGCGGCCCGGCTGTTGCGCAGGGTGGCGGTGGCCTGGTCCAGCACCGACGGCGCGCTCCAACCCTGGGCCACCAGGGTCTTCTTGCGGTTGTAGTCGGCCTCGGCGTTGGCGAGCTGGGCCTCGGCCTGACGCAGGGCGGCGACCCCGGCCTCCACATCGGCCTGGCCCTGGGCGACCCGCGACTGGAAGGTCTGGGGGTCGATGACGGCCAGCACCTGGCCTTTGCGGACGGGGTCGTTGAAGTCGACCAGCACGTCGCGGATCAGGCCCGAGATCTGGGAGCCCACGTCCACCGTCACCAGCGCCTGCAGCGAGCCCGAGGCCGAGACCGAGCGGGTGATGTCGCCGCGCTCGACGGCGCCGAAGCGATAGGGGTCCTTGGGGTCCTTCGGACGGGCCTGCCAGGCGAACACGGCCACCGCGATCAACGCGACCAACCCCAGGCCGATCAGCAGGGCGCGGGGAATCCTCGGCAGACGGCGGGCGGCGGGTTTCAGGCTCATGAGGCTCCAGGGTCGTTCGTCGGCGGTGAACCGGCGCTGACTAGGCCCGACGACAGTTGCGCGCCGATTTCAGCCCGGTTTCGGCCTGACGCAATTCGGGGATTCTACAGGGGCCTAGAGCGGCAGCAGCACGCGGGCCTTCAGGCCGCCGCCGGCGCGGTTGTCCAGGGCGACGTCGCCGCCGTGGCCGCGGGCGATGGAGCGGACCACCGCCAGGCCCAGGCCGATGCCGCCCGTCTTGCGGCTGCGCGAGGGCTCGCGCCGGTAGAAGGGCTCGAAGACCCTCTCGATGTCCGAGGCGGGGATGCCCGGCCCGTCGTCCTCGATCTCGACCACGGCGTTGGCCTCGTCCCGGAAGACCCGCGCCCGCGCCCCGCCGCCGAACTTCACGGCGTTGTCCAGCAGGTTGGCGAACAGCCGGCGCAGCGCCATGGGATCGCCCTCGACCACCACCTTGTCGCCGGCCTCCATCTGGGTCTTGGCGCCGGTCTCGGCCATCTCGTCGCAGAGGCTCTCCAGGAGCGACGACAGCTCCAGCGGCGTCCGCTCGGCCGCCCGGGTCGTGTCGCGCACGAAGGCGAGGGTGGCCGTGATCATGGCCTCCATCTGGTCGAGGTCGGCGGCGATCTTGCCGCGCTGCTCCTCGGGCAGGCCCTCGATGCGGAAGCGCAGGCGGGTGAGCGGCGTGCGCAGGTCGTGGGCGATGGCGCCGACCATGGCCGTGCGGTCCTCGACGTAGCGGCGCAGGCGCTCCTGCATGTCGTTGAAGGCGCGGGCGGCGACCTCGATCTCCTTGGGACCCCTCAGCTCCAGCGGTGCGGCGCGCGGGTCGCGGCCCAGCCGCTTGGCGGCCTTGGCGAACAAGGTGATCGGCGCCGAGAGCCGGCGGGCGAAGATCCAGGCCACCGGGGCCATGGCCAGGGCCGAGAGCACGAACCACAGCGCCAGCCGCTGCTGCCAGGCCGAGAGGCCGACGCCGTACTGCGGCTCCACCACCTTCCAGCGGCCGTGCGGCTGGCGGATGCCCACCCGGAAGGGTTCGATCAGGAAATGCTCCTCGCTGACGCCCGCCCGCTGGGCGCGATCGCGCAGGATGCGGCCCACGCGGCGATCCGACAGCGGGCCGCGCTCGCCGGCGATCACCACGTCGTGCAGCCCCACGCCCATGTCCGCCGCCAGCTTGGCGCGGATCTGGGGCATGCTGCGGCCCTCGAGTTCGGGGGAGGGCGGCCTCGCCTGTTCCCGCAGCACGAGCGGGCGCCGCTCGGTGAAGACGGGAGGCGTCCCCTGGAAGGTCCGCTCGATCTCGCCCAGGCGGTAGAAGTCGGGCACCGGCGGGGGCAGGGCGAACAGCAAGAGGATGCTGATGGCCCAGGCGGCCACCAGCGTCAGGCCGGTCAGCGTCAGCAGCTGGACGAAGAACGAGGCCGTCGGACGCCCCGCCGGGGTCATGCCCGCTTCACCTTGGCGGTGAACATGTAGCCCTCGTTGCGGATCGTGCGGATCAGGTCGTTGCCGTTCCCGCCGTCGTCAAGCTTGCGGCGCAGGCGGCTGATCTGCACGTCGATGGCCCGGTCGAAGGCGTCGCTGTCGGGCCCGCGGGCGAACTCCAGAAGCTGGTCGCGGGTCAGCACCCGCTGGGGCCGCTCCACGAAGGCGCGGAGCAGGGAGAATTCGCCCGACGACAGGTTCACCACCACGCCCTCAGGCGAGCGCAGCTCGCGCCGCACGAGGTCGAGCCGCCAGCCGGCGAACTCGCAGCCGGCGCCCATGGCGCCCGCGCTGCTGCGCTGCTCGGCCCGGCGCAGCACCGCCCGCACCCGCGCCAGCAGCTCGCGCGGATTGCACGGCTTGGCGAGGTAGTCGTCAGCGCCCAGCTCCAGGCCCACGATGCGGTCGGTGTCCTCGCCCATGGCCGAGAGCATGATGACGGGCGGCGCGGTTTCGGAGGCGGTGATGCGCCGGCAGATGGCCAGGCCGTCCTCGCCCGGCAGCATGACGTCGAGCACGATCAGGTCGACGGGCCCGCGTTCCAGCACGCGCTCCATCTCGGCGGAATCGCCGGCCGTCTCCACCTTGTAGCCGTGGCGGCCCAGGAAGTCGGAGACGACGTCGCGGATGCCCGGATCGTCGTCCACCATCAGGATGCGGGCGCCGATGCCCGGCATGTCAGCAGCAAGCTCCATGGCGCCCAGCATGGGCGGGCGCCGTAACGCGCGAATGTCCCGGCTGAAACGCGTGTGTCACCGCGTTTACTCGCCGGCCAGCACCGCGTCGGCCACGAACGGGTTGGTGCGCCGCTCCTGGCCGAAGCTCGACATGGGCCCATGACCGGGCACGAAGCGCACGTCGTCGCCGAGGGGCCAGAGCTTCTGGGTGATCGAGGCGATCAGGTCGGCGTGGTTCCCGCGCGGGAAGTCCGTGCGCCCGATGGAGCCCTGGAACAGCACGTCCCCCACCTGGGCGAACCGCGCCTGCCGGTGGAAGAAGACCACGTGTCCGGGCGTGTGGCCGGGGCAGTGGATGACCTCGAATTCGGTCTCGCCCAGGCTGACCTTGTCGCCGTCGCCGAGCCACCGGTCGGGCGTGAAGCTGCGCGCGTCGGGCATGCCCCACTTGGCGCCCGAGGTCCCGATGTCGTCGATCCAGAACTGGTCGTCGGGGTGGGGCCCCTCGATGGGGACGCCGGCGGCCTCCTTCAGCGCCGCCGCGCCGCCGGCGTGGTCCAGGTGGCCGTGGGTGATCCAGATCTTCTCGAGCGTCAGGCCCTGGTCCTTCAGCGCCTGGACGAGGCGCGGGACCTCGCCGCCGGGATCGATGATCGCGGCCTTCATGGTCTTCACGCACCAGACGATGGTGCAGTTCTGCTGGAGGGGCGTGACCGGCGCGATCAGCGCGCGGATCGGAAGCGGAGGCTGGGGTGCGTTCATGTCGCCCCCATGATCGGGGTTCGCGGCCCATAAGAAAAGGCCCGGGCGTTGGCCCGGGCCTTCCTTGGCTTGCGTCACTCGCCCGGGATGGGCGGCGGCGGCGCGTCCGGATCGAGCTCGTGCGTCTCCACCAGGCCGCGGCCCACGTGGCTGCGCGAGCGGCTGTAGCCGAAGTAGACGGCCAGGCCGATCGTCGCCCAGATCACGAAGAGGACGATGCTCTTCTGGTCGAGGCTGAAGAACAGGAACACGCAGCCCGCGACGGCGATCGGGGCCGTGAGGTAGATCAACGGCGTCTTGAACGGCCGGTGGCGCGTCGGGTCGGTCCGGCGGATCACCAGCACCGCGATGGACACGGCCGCGAAGGCGAACAGCGTGCCCGAGTTCGAGATGTTGGCCAGCTGGCCCACCGGGAAGAACGCGGCGAACAGCGCCACGAACACGCCGGTGATGATGGTGATCACGTGCGGCGTGTTGAACTTCGGGTGAATCTTCGAGAACGCGGCCGGCAGCAGGCCGTCGCGGCTCATCACGAAGAAGATGCGGGTCTGGCCGAACATCATCATCAGGATGACCGAGGGCAGGGCGAGGCCGGCGGCGAGGCCGATCAGGTTGCCGATCTGCGGCCAGCCGATGGAGCGCAGGGTCCAGGCCAGCGCCTCCTTCGAGCACACCACGGCGCCTTCCGACAGCGCCGAGCAGGCCGTGGCCAGCTCGCGGCTGCCGGGGTCCAGGGCTTCGCCGCCCGGGCCGAACACCGGCTGGGCGCCCACGGTGCCGATCACGCCCGCGGCCACCAGCAGGTAGAAGATGGTGCAGATGCCGAGCGAGCCGATCAGGCCGATGGGCATGTTCCGTTGCGGGTTCTTGGTCTCCTCGGCCGCCGTGGAGACGGCGTCGAAGCCGACGTAGGCGAAGAAGATCGAGGCCGCCGCGGTGGCGACGCCCGCGAAGCCCAGGGGCATGAAGGGCGTGAACTGCTCCATCTTCATCACCGGCACGGCCAGCACGATGAAGAGGGTCAGGGCCGCCACCTTGATGGCCACCAGGATGGCGTTGACCGTGGCGCTTTCCTTGGTGCCGATGACCAGCAGCCAGGTGACCAGGCCCGCGATGCCCATGGCCGGCAGGTTGATCAGGCCGCCGTCGAACGGACCGAGCGTGAGCTGGGCCGGGATGTCGATCCCGAACGAGGCCTCGATCAGGCCCACCACATAGCCGGACCAGCCGACCGACACCGCGCCCGCGGCGACGGCGTATTCCAGGATCAGCGCCCAGCCGACCATCCACGCCACCAGCTCGCCCATCACGGCGTAGCTGTAGGTGTAGGCCGAGCCGGAGACCGGCACCATCGAGGCCATTTCCGCGTAGCAGAGCGCGGCCACGGCGCAGACCACGCCGGCGATGATGAACGAGAGCATCATGCCGGGGCCGGCCTTCTGGGCCGCCTCGGCGGTCAGCACGAAGATCCCGGTCCCGATGACCGCGCCGATGCCCAGCATGGTCAGCTGGAAGGCGCCCAATGATCTGTGAAGTGACTTCTTCTCCGCGGTCGCCAGGATCGCGTCTAGCGGCTTAACACGCCACATATTCCCTCCGAGCAGCGGCCCCCCGGCCGCCGTTGACTTAGCTGGCGCGGACCGTTGCGTGCTTGGCGCCTCTAGGTCAAGCGGCAAGGCTGGCGGGCGCGGACACGTTTCGCTAGAGCCGCCAGGATGCTTCCGGTCCACGACATCCTGCCTCAGTTGAAGGCGCAGCTCGCCCGGCGGAACGCCGCCGTGCTGGTGGCGCCGCCCGGCGCCGGCAAGACCACCGTGGTTCCGCTGGAGCTGCTGGGCGAGCCCTGGATCGGTGACGGCAGGATCATCGTGCTGGAGCCCCGCCGGCTGGCGGCCCGCGCCGCCGCCCACCGCATGGCCCAGACCCTCGGCGAGCCGGTGGGCGAGACCGTCGGCTACCGCGTGCGGATGCAGTCCAAGGTCTCGGCCCGCACGCGCATCGAGGTGGTCACCGAGGGCGTCTTCACCCGCATGGTCCTCGCCGATCCGGAACTGGCGGGCGTGGCCTGCGTGATCTTCGACGAGTTCCACGAGCGCAGCCTGGACGCCGACCTGGGCCTGGCGCTGGCCCGCGACTCGCAAGGGCTGCTCCGCGACGACATGCGGCTGCTCATCATGTCGGCGACCCTGGATGGCGCGGCGGTCGCCCGCCTGCTGGACGAGGCCCCGGTGGTCGAGAGCCAGGGCCGCATGTTCCCGGTCGAGACCCGCTACCTCGGCCGCGACGAGACCCAGCGCCTGGAGGACCGCGTGGTCCGCGCCGTCGAGCGGGCGCTCTCCGAGGAGACCGGCAGCGTGCTCGTCTTCCTGCCCGGCCAGGGCGAGATCCTGCGCACCACCGAACGCCTTCGCGAGCGCCTGCGCCGACCCGACGTGGATGTCGACCCGCTCTACGGCGCCCTCGACCCCAAGGACCAGGATCGGGCCATCGCGCCCGCGCCGCCGGGACGCCGCAAGGTGGTGCTGGCCACCTCCATCGCCGAGACCAGCCTGACCATCCAGGGCGTGCGCGTCGTGATCGACTGCGGCCTGGCCCGCGTGCCGCGCTACGATCCGTCGAGCGGCCTCACGCGCCTGGCCACCGTCCGGGTCAGCCGCGCCGCCGCCGACCAGCGCCGGGGCCGGGCGGGACGCACCGAGCCGGGCGCCTGCTACCGCCTGTGGGACGAGGCCGAGACCCGGGCGCTGCCGGCCTACGGCGATCCCGAGATCCTCGACGCCGACCTCTCGGGCCTGGCCCTGGACCTCGCCCGCTGGGGCGCGAAGGACCCCAAGGACCTGGCCTTCCTCGACCCGCCGCCCGCCGCCGCCTTCGCCGAGGCCCGGGCCCTGCTGCGGCGGCTTGAGGCCCTGGACGGCGAGGGCGTGCTGACCGCCCACGGCCGGGCGCTCTCCGACATGCCGCTCGCGCCGCGCCTCGCGCACATGGTCCTGAAGGCCGCCGACACCGGCCAGGCGGTCCGCGCCGCCCGCATCGCCGCCCTGATCACCGAGCGGGGCCTGGGCGGCCGCGACGCCGATCTGCGCCATCGCCTGGAGAGTCTCGACCGCGACCGCTCGCCCCGGGGCCGCGACGCCCGGGCGCTGGCCGACCGGTGGGCGGGGATGACCGGCAAGGCAGGGAAGGGCGAGCCGCTGTCCGACGGCCTGCTGCTGGCCTTCGCCTATCCCGAGCGGGTGGCCAAGGCGCGCGGCGGGCAGGGGGAGTTCCAGCTGGTCAGCGGCCGGGGCGCCTTCGTCGAGCCCACCGATGCGCTCGCCCGCGAGGCCTGGCTGGCCGTGGCCGAACTGGGCGGCGGCGACCGCCGCGACCGCATCCTGCTGGCCGCGCCGCTGGACGAGGCCGAGCTTTCCGCCTTCGCCGATCAGTTCGAGGTCGAGGAGCGCCTGGAGGAGAGCGGCGGCGGGCGCCTGCGCGCCAAGCGTCTCACCCGCCTGGGCCGCCTCACCCTCCGCGAGGAGGTGGACGACAATCCCGACCCGGCCCTGGTGGCCCGGGCGCTGGCCGACCGCATCCGACGCGAGGGCGTGCGCGTCCTGCCCTGGGGGGCGGCGGCCGAGAGCCTGCGCGAACGGATCGCCTTCCTGCGGGCCCGGGACGCCGCCTGGCCCGACCTGTCGGACGCCGCGCTCGCCGAACGTCTGGACGAGTGGCTGACGCCGCTGCTGCCGGGGGTGCGGTCGCTGTCGGCCCTGAAGCCCGACGTGCTGGACGGCGCGCTCCGCACCCTCGTCCCCTGGGACCTGCAGCGCCGCCTGGAAGCCGAGGCGCCGGCCCGCTGGACCGCGCCCACCGGCAACAGCTTCGCCATCGACTACGCCGCCGAGGCCGGCCCCCGGGTGGACGTCCGCGTGCAGGAGGTCTTCGGCCTGTCCGAGCATCCCACCGTGGGCGGCGTTCCGCTCACCCTGTCGCTGCTCTCGCCGGCCCACCGGCCGATCCAGACCACCAAGGACCTGCCCGGCTTCTGGAGGGGCTCGTGGAAGGACGTGCGCTCCGACATGCGCGGCCGCTACCCCAAGCACGTCTGGCCCGAGGACCCGGCCGCGGCGGCCCCCACCGCCCGCGCCAAGCCCCGCGGGACCTAGTGGCTGGGCGTCGGCGGCGCGGGGGCCAGCGCCGCCACATCGGCTTCGGTCACCGGCTTGGCGTAGGCGTTGCCGAAGTGGGTGCGCACGTAGCCGATCACCTCGGCCATCTGGGCGTTGCTCAGCATGCCCGTGAAGCCCGGCATGGCGCCGGCCCCGCGCGTCACCACCATGATCGGATAGGGCGCCCCCGACAGCTTCGGATTGTTGGCCAGGGCGGGAATGGCGCCGGCGCCCGTCGCGCCCTGGCCGTCGGCCATGTGGCAGGCCTGGCAGATCCGCTCATAGACCTCGGCCCCCGTCGTGGGCTGGCGGTAGCGGACCACGCCGCCGCCGGTGTCGCCGCCGGCTGGAGCCTGGGCCGCCGCCGGGACCGCCACGGCGGCGAGCGCTGCCGCGAACAAGATGGATCGCGTCATCATCAGGCCTCCAGGGCGCGCTTGTGCAGGCGGGTGATGGCGTCGAGCGAGGAGAGCAGGGCGCCCTCCATCCAGCAGCCCACGTACGAGGCGTGCTCGCCGGCCAGCACGATGCGCCGGTCCATGGCCACCAGCGTCTGGTAGTGTTCCTTGCGGGTCTCCTCGCTCCAGCGGGCGCAACAGCCCAGGGCCCATGGCACCCGGCTCCAGGCCACCGACGCCCCGGTCATGAACTCCTTGCGGTAGGCGCCCGGGTGGATCACCGAACCCTGGGCCAGGGCCACCTCGATCCGCTGCTCGGGCGTCATGCCGGCCAGCCAGTAGGCCCCGGGCTCCCGGGCGAAGGCGCCCAGCAGCACGGCGGGACCCCGGCCGAAGAGGTCGTTGTTGGGATAGGAGATCAGCCCGATCTCCTGGTCGGTGAAGGAGTGGCCGCCGTAGATGGACTCGTCCTCCTCCCAGAACCGGCGGCGCATCTCCAGGCCGATCTTCACCTGGCCCGAGTAGGGGACGGCCCGGATCGCGGCCATCATCTCGTCGGTCACCTGCATGTCGACCTGGCTGAGGATCGAGAGCGGGATGGTGCACACGCACCAGTCGGCCTTGGCGGTCTGGACCGTGTTGCTGGCCGTGTCGGTGTAGGTCACCTCCACGCCCTTCCGGTCCTGGGCGATCTTGCTGACCTTGGCGTTGTAGGTGATCAGGTCCTGGACCTGCCGGGCGAAGGCCTTGCCGATCATGTCCATGCCGCCCACCGGCTGGAACATGGTGGTCTGCATCTCGTGGCCCATGAAGAAGCCCATCGAGGTCCACACCTGCGGGTCCAGCACGTCGTGGAAATCGAGCAGGGGCGAGGGGATCGGGGCGCCGTTCACCCCGCCGCCGGGCGGCCGCTCGTAGCCCCGGTGGGCCGAGGCCCTGAGGCCCGACACGTACCGGTAGTCCTTGTCCAGCATCCCCCAGCCGCGCAGGGCCTCCAGCAGCCGCTCGCGGTCCTCGGCCGAGACCTCCTCGTCGAGGGCCTTCTGGTTGACGGACTTGGCCAGCAGCTCGGCGACGTTGCCCTCGAAGTCGGCCTTGGCCGCCTTGAAGCGCACCGGCTTGCCGCCGAACGCCGTCGAGGAGTGGATGTAGGTGTTGTGGTTGAACTGGATGAACGGCTCCAGCGCCACGCCGAACTGGCGGCAGTAGTGCAGCAGCGTGCGGTGGTGGTGCGGGATGCGCCAGGGGCCGGGGTTCAGGTAGTTGCCGGGCTGGAAGCCGATCTTCTGCGTGGCCCCGCCCAGCTCGGTGTAGGTGTCGCCGCCGCGCAGGCTCCAGTTGCGCCCGCCGGCCCGGTTCTGGAACTCCAGGATGCGGACCTTGTAGCCGGCCTTGGACAGCTCATGGGCCGCCAGCAGCCCGGCCAGGCCCGCGCCCAGCACCAGCACCGTCGAGCCCTTGCGCGCCCCCGACAGGTTGGGCGGCCCCGTGAACTGGGTCTCGGCCGCGTGGCCCAGCGTGGTCATGGCCTGGTAGAGCGCGGCCGTGCCGCCTGCCAGCGCGATCGCCGACAGCAACTGCCGCCGGGTCGTCCTCTGGACGCCTGTCCCCATCTGTCGAAATCCCCTCTGCGGCCGTTCCCGACGCGTGCGTCCAAAGGGGTAGCGAGGCGCCGCCCGTCCGCCCCAGGGCGAACGGCGTTCGAGGCGCCTCAATTCTCCGGAGTGCGAATTTCCCGGCGCCGCGACGGGGCCGGTGCTGAGCGAACGGGCAGCTAGGCCGTGGCCGCGTAGATCATGATCCCCGTGGCCACCGACAGGTTCAGGCTGTCGGCCCGGCCGCGCATGGGGATCTTCACGTTCAGGTCGGGCAGGGCGGCCATCTCGGGCGTCAGGCCCTGCTGCTCGTTGCCCATCAGGATCAGCGCCGGCCTGCGGTATTCGGCGGTCGCATGGCTGTGGGTGGCGGTGAGCAGGGTGCCCACCACCGAACCTGGCCAGCCCGTCCGCCAGGCGGCGAACTCGGCCTCGCTCGCCTTCGAGAGCGGCACGGCGAAGATCGAGCCCATGGTGGCCCGCACCGCCTCCACCGAATAGGGATCGCAGCATTCGCCCACCAGGATCACCCCGCCGCAGCCGGCCGCATCCGCCGTGCGCACGATGGTTCCGACGTTGCCGGGGTCGCGGACCCGGTGCAGCGCCACCCAGCAGTCGGCGGCCTTGGGGTCGATCGCCGACAGCGGCCGGAACACCTGCGGGAAGACGCCCACCACGGCCTGCGGATTGTCGCGCTTGGAGACCTTGGCGAGGATTTCCTGCGTCACCTCGATGACCTCGCCGCCCGCCGTCCGCGTGGCGTCCGCCGCCCGCTTCAGAAGGGGATGCTTCGCCGCCTCGGGCCCGTACATCAGGATCTTCGGCGCATGGCCGGTGTCGACGCCCTCGACGACGTGCTTCAACCCCTCGGCCAGGAACAGGCCCGTCTCGTCGCGGTCCTTGCGCAGGTGCAGCGCCCGGACGGCCTTCACCGTGGGGTTGGTGAGCGAGGTGACCGCCTTCATCGCGACCACCGCCCGTAGAAGCTCATGCCGATGGCGCGCTCGCCGCCGCCCTCCACCAGCGCCAGCTCGCCCCAGTCGACGCGCCCGCCGCGCCCTTCCAGCTTCTCGGCCAGCAGGCCCGAGAGCGCCGCGCCCGAGATCCGCTCGGCATAGGCGTTGAGGATCAGGAAACTGGCGTTTTCTGAAAGAAGTTCGGCGCATAGACCGGTAAGTTCAGGCAGGTCCTCGAACAACCGCCACACCTGGCCGTCGGGTCCGCGCCCGTACTTCGGCGGGTCCAGGATGATGCCGTCGTACTTGGAGCCGCGCCGCACCTCGCGCTGCACGTATCGGCGGGCGTCCTCGACGATCCAGCGGATCGGCCGGTCGGCGAGCTTCGACAGCTCGGCGTTCTCCCGGGCCCAGGCCACGGCCTTCTTCGAGGCGTCCACGTGGGTCACCGCTGCGCCGGCCGCCGCCATGACCAGGCTGGCGACGCCCGTATAGCCGAAGAGGTTGAGCACCTTGGGCTGCCCCGCCGCCCGGACCTTCTCGTCCAGGAAGGCCCAGTTCGCCGCCTGTTCGGGGAAGAACGCCAGGTGGCGGAAGGCGGTGAACCGGCCCAGGAACTTCGCCTCGCCCCAGGAGAGCGGCCATGACTCCTTCGGCTTGCCCTGGAAGCGCCACCGCCCGGCGTCCTCCTCGTCCGAGGGGTCGAAGACGGCGTCGGCCTTGTCCCACAGGGCCGGCTTGCGCGGCGTCCACAGACACTGCGGCTCCGGGCGGATGACGGTGTAGGGGCCGTAGCGCTCCAGCTTGCGGCCGTTCCCTGAGTCCAGCAGGGCATAGTCCGCCCAGCCTTCGGTGCGCATCAGTCCAGGCGCGTCGGCGACGATCGGGCGGCTCATGGGCGCCTTGAAGCGCAAGCCGGGCGCACAGTCCAGCCCGGCCCATGGCGTCGCGCGGCGAAGCCCAAGCCAGTCAAGCACTTGGCGCCTGCCTTCCCCGACGGGAGTCTTGCCAGGGCGGACGATTTGGGGTCCCTAAAGCCAAGGGGAGCTTGGGGAAGTGAGTGAAGTGACTGCTTTGGGGACCACGGCGCGCAAAAGCGCGCGCAAGGCCAAGGGCGACGGCCACCTCCGGCGGGCCGAAATCCTGGAGGCCGCCGAACGCATCTTCGTGGCCGAGGGCTACGAAGGCGCGACCATCCGCAAGATCGCCGACGAGGTGGGGGTCTCCTCGACCGCCCTCTACATGCATTTCCCGGACAAGGGCTGCATCCTCCTGGAGATCTGCGAGCGGACGATCCGGACCCTCCTGGAGACCAACCGGGACATCGCCGCCAAGCCGCTGGACCCCGTGGTCCGGGTGCGGATGATGCTGGACGCCTACATGCGATGGGGGCTGGAGCATCCCAACGCCTACCAGCTTGTCTATTCGGTGCCCCGTCCGCTATCGACGGTGCCCTGGCCGGAAGGCACGGCGGACCTGAGCCGACAATGCTACGAGATCTTCTCCGGCGTGGTCCGCGAGATCGCGGCGACGGGCCGCCTGCGCACGGGCGGCGCCGACTCGGCGGCCCAGGCGCTGTGGATGGCCTGCCACGGCCTCGTGGCCCTCATCACGTCGCGCCCCGGCTTCGAGTGGGCCGACCGCGAGGAGCTGATGCAGGTCATGCTGGACGGCGTCCTGAACGGCCTCGTCATAGACTGACCCTCGGCGCGGGACTGGTGTCGGCCCTGGTCCTGGGGCTCGCCGCCCCGGCGCCGGCGGCTCCGCGCGTGCTCTCCCTCGACCAGTGCGCGGACCAGTACGTCCTGGCCCTCAGCCCCCGGCAGGCGATTGTGGGCCTCTCCACCCGCGCCGACGACGCCGACTCGCGCCTGCGCGCGCTGGCCCGCGGCCTGCCGAAGCGCCGCGTCGACCTCGAGAGCGCGCTGGCGGTCCGGCCCGACGTGGTCGTCCGGTACTGGGGCGGCGATCCGCGCCTGATCGCGGCCCTGGAGCGGCGCGGCGTCCGCGTGGTGACCATCCCCGAGGCGCAGGGCTTCGACGACGTCCGCGCCAGCATCCGCCACGTGGCCGCCAGCCTCGGCCGTGACGCGGCGGGCGAGGCCCTGGTCGCGCGCATGGACGCCCACCTGGCCGCCGGGCGCGGGGCGTGGCGGGGCGCGAGCGCCGTCTACCTCACGCCCTCGGGCGTCACCACCGGACCCGGCACCCTGGTGGACGCGGTGCTCCGCGCCGCCGGCATGACCAACGCCGAGACCCGGCCGGGCTATCACATGGTCTCCCTGGAACAGCTTGCCCTCGATCCGCCGCAGGCGGTGGTGCTGGGCTTCTTCGACACCTTCCAGCTCGCCGGCGACACCTGGGGCATGGGCCGCCACCGGGTGCTCCAGCGCGTGGCCCGCGAGCGCGCCGTGGCCAGCCTGCCGGGGGCCATGTTGGGCTGTCCCGACTGGGGCGCGGCCGAGGCCGCGGCGCTGCTGGCCGCCGGGGCGCGCCGATGAGGACGCTCGTCCTCAACCTGGGCCTCCTCGCCCTGCTGGCGGCGCTGGCCGTCGCCGGCCTCTTCCTGGGCGAGACGCAACTCTCCGGCGCCCAGATCGCCCAGGCCTTCGCCGACCCGTCGTCCGGCCCGGGCCAGGTGCTGTTCGCCATCCGCCTGCCGCGCACCGCCGCGGCCCTGGTGGTGGGCGCCGCCCTGGGGCTGGCGGGCGCGGTGATGCAGGGCCTGCTGCGCAATCCGCTGGCCGATCCCGGCGTCCTGGGCGTCTCGGGCGGCGCGGGCCTGGGCGCGGCGCTCGCCATCTCCCTGGGCTTCGCCGCCACGCCGGGCGCCATCGAGGGGGCGGCGCTGGGGGCGGCGTTGGCCGTGGGCCTGGCGCTCACCTGGCTCGCCGCCCGGTTCCGCGAGCCCGAGACCCTGATCCTGTTCGGCGTGGCGCTCTCGGCCTTCACGGGCGCGCTGACCTCGCTGGTCTTCAACTTCTCGCCGTCGCCGGTGACGCTGGCCGAGGTGTTCGCCTGGCTGCTCGGCTCGGTGGAGAACCGCGACTGGGGCGACATCGCCCGCCAGCTCCCGGCGCTCGCCGCGGGGGCCGCGCTCTGCGCCTACGCGGCGCGGGGGCTTGTCATGCTGACCCTGGGCGAGGAGGCCGCCGCGCTCTCGGGACTGCCCATGACGAGGCTGCGCGCCGCCGCCGTGGCAGGCGCCTCGCTGCTCACCGGCGCCTCGGTGGCGATGGCCGGCATCGTGGGCTTCGTGGGCCTGGCCGCGCCGCACCTCGTCCGGGCGGCGGCGGGGGCCGATCCCGGGCGTATCCTGCTGCCCTCGGCGCTCGCCGGGGCGGGGCTGCTCGCCGCCGCAGACATCGCTGCGCGGGTCATCCCCACCGACCTGGAGCTGAAGCTGGGCGTCGTCACGGCGCTGTTCGGCGCGCCGGTCTTCGCCCTCATCGCCTGGCGGGCGGCCCGGAGCTGGCGCGGATGATCCCGGCGCTCGCCCTCCGCGACGTCGCGGTCCGCCGCGGCCACGCCCTGGCGCTCGACGGCGTAAGCCTCGAGGCCTGTCCGGGCGAGGTGCTGGGCGTCCTCGGGGCCAACGGGGCGGGCAAGACCACCCTCCTGCGCGCGGCCCTCGGCCTCGCGCGCCCGGAACGGGGCCGCGCCGAGCTCGCGGGTCGCGACGTCCTGGCGCTGAGCGAGCCCGCCCGCGCCGCGCTCTGCGCCTACCTGCCGCAGGAACGTCACGTGGGCTGGAACATGACCGCCTGGCGGGTCGCGAGCCTCGGCGCGCCGGGCGCCCCCGCCGCCGAGGCCCGCCGCCGCGCGCTCGCGGCCCTGGCCCGCGTGGGTCTCGCGGGTCTTGAGGACCGGGGCGTGCTCGACATGTCCGGCGGCGAGCGGGCGAGGGTGCTGCTCGCCCGTCTGCTGGCCGCCCAGGCGCCGCTGCTGGTCGCCGACGAACCCATCGCCGGCCTCGATCCGGACGCCCAGCTTCTGGTGCTGGAACTGTTCCGCGAGGAGGCGGCGCGCGGCGCGGCCGTGGTCGTCACCCTGCACGACCTTGGCCTTGCGGCCAGGTTCTGCGACCGCTTGATTGTCCTCAACGAAGGCCGGGTCGAGGCCGAGGGCGAACCCCGGGCGGCGCTGACGCCCGAGGTGCTCCGGCGGGCCTTCCGGCTCGACGGACGTTTGGAAGAGACCGCCGCCGGACCGGTCGTGGCGGCGCGCAGAGGGGGACGCTGATGGAGATCCAGGCGATGCGATTCGCGCGGTGGGTGTTCCTGGCGGCGGGAATCTACGGGATCGTGGTGATCGCGCCGATGTATTTCCTCGAAGGGGCCCAGGCCGCGCAGGGACGGCCCGTGTCCCACCCGGAGCTCTGGTACGGCTTCGCCGGGGTCACGCTCGCCTTCCAGGTCCTGTTCCTGATCATCTCTCGCGACCCCGGCCGGCTCTGGCCCGCCATGGTCGCCTGCCTGGTGGAGAAGATCAGCTTCCCGGCCGCGGTCCTGCCGCTGGTCCTGATGGGCCGCACGCCCTGGCCGGTGGCCGTCTTCTCGGCCATCGACCTCGTCTGGGCCGTGCTGTTCTTCCTGGCCTACGAGCGGGTCCGTAAGCTGCCGGCGTGAGAGGTCAGGGGCTCGCCGTCACCAGGGGGTCGGGCGCCGCATAGCCGTAGGCCCCGCGCTTCAGGTCGCTCGACAGCGTGATCGGGGCCGAGCCGCCGTTCAGCTTGGCGCGGTAGACCTGCATGTTCTCCATGACCCGCATCACGTAGTTGCGCGTCTCCGAGAACGGGATGCACTCGATGAAGTCGAGCGGGTCGGTGCTCCCGCCGCGCGGGTCGCCGCAGTAGGCCGCCCACTGGGTGGGGCGTCCGGGCCCGGCGTTGTAGCCCGCCGCGGCCATGATGTACGAGCCCGAGAACCGGTCCACGAGCTGGCCCAGGAAGGCCGAGCCGAGCTGCATGTTGTGATCCGGGTCCCAGAGCATCTCTGTGGAGTGGTTCACGCCGATGCGCTTGGCCACGTGGGCCGCCGTCGAGGGCAGGAGCTGCATCATGCCGCGCGCGTCGGCGCCTGAGCGCACGCGGGGATCGAAGCCGCTCTCCTGGCGGGTGATGCCCAGCACCAGGGCCGGCTCCGGGCCGCCGGCCACCGACGGCGGCGTGCGGTAGGGATAGCCCCGGTCGGCCAGCACCAGGCCCCGCTGGGCGGCGGCGCGGACGGCCTTCATCGAGGTGTCCTGGTCTCCGTAGCCGCGGGCCATGTCCACCAGCAGGGCGGCCTCCTGGGTCGTCGGCACGATGTCGTCGATGTGCAGGGCGAAGACCCGGAACAGGTCCCGCTGGCCCTGGTCGGCGAACAGCCGCGCGGCCTGCACCACCTCGCGGCCCTCGAAGCGGGCCCGCTCGGCGGCGGTGGGCACGGGATCGGCGGGCAGGGTGAGCCGCAGCCCCAGCTTCTCGGCCGAAAGCTGGCCGTAGAAGGTCGTCAGGTGCTGGGCGCCCTGGCTGTAGAAGGCCTCCGCCGCGCGCTGGTCGCCCCGCGCCTCGGCGGCGCGGCCCTGCCAATAGAAGGCCCGGCCCTTGGTGATGGGCGAGGAGCCGATGCGTTCGATGGCGGCGAAGTGGCGGCCGGCGGCCACGGGATCGTTCAGGCGGCTCAGCGCGATCCAGCCGGCGTAGAACTCGGCCTCGGTGGCGTCGGTCCCCTCGGTCAGGCCCGAGTTGGCGGCGGCCTGGTAGGCGCCGCGCCAGTCGCCGTTCTTCATCGCCGAGAGAGTCAGCCGATGGCGCTCGTCCCACATCTTCTCGGCCTGCTCGTCGGTGACGAGGGTCTTCGGGAAGTAGGCGATCTGGGTGAGCGCGATGGTGTCCAGGCCCTTGCGGCGCATGTAGGCGGCGCGCTCGAAGGCCACTCCCGGCGAGGTCTGCGCCTCGGGGGGCAGGGCGGCGAACAGGTCGTTGGCGTTGGCCGCGTCCGAGCGGAAGGCGATGCGGGCCAGCGCGGCCGCCTGCTGGTCGGCCGGCAGCATGGCGACCATCTCGCGCGCCGCCGGGCCCTGGGATCCATATAGCAGGACGTCGGCCCGGCGGACGTGGTCGTCCATCGTCAGCACGTCGGGGAAGCGGGCCAGCATGCGGCGCTGGGCGTCGGCCTCGAAGCTCTTGCCCCGCCACCAGGTCCGGATCAGGTCGGCGGCCTCCTGCTGGCGGCCGCTCATGCGGTAGGCGGACGCCAGCGCCATGGCGCCGTAGGCGGTCTGCGGCTGCTGGCCGGCGAACCACTCGACGACCTGGGTCGGGGTCTTGCCCGAGGTCTCCAGCAACTTCTCGGCGGCGGCCTGCCGGCGCAAGGCCCGCGGCCAGCCGGCCAGCTCGCGCCGGGCGGTGTCCACTTCGAAGAAGCTCAGCGAATCGGCGCAGGTGTCGACGAACGCCCAGGTGGCCGCCTTCTTGGCCAGTGGGTCCGAGATCCAGGCGATGGCCGTGCGGGCCCCGGCGATGTCCGCGCGCCGCGCGGCGGCCAGCGCCTGGGCGAAGGCGGACTGGTCGGCGGCCGACAGGGGTCGCGCCACGGTCTGCGGAACGGGCGCCGGCGCGGGCGTCGTCGCCTGGGGCGCGGAGCGCGTGAGGAGGTCGCCGATCGGGTCGGCCGGCTGCGCGCGGGCCACGGCGGCCGCCATGGCCACGAGGCTCACCGCGAGGAACGCTTTGCGGGTTTTGGAGTCCAACCTCTCCCCCGACACTCTTCTCCCCGACACTCCGGGGCGCCAAATACGAACGGAATCCGGACGGAATCCGCATTGCGGGCCAAGCCCGCGCCAACATATTGTCCGCCCAAATCTGAACGTCGCCCCAACAAGCGGCATCTTCACGGCTTTTTGCACACCATGTCCGAACCTCTTTTCCGGGGGGTCCTGCCCGCCCTCGTGACGCCGTTCCGCAACGGCCGGGTCGACGAAGACGCCTTCACGGCCCTCGTCGAGCGCCAGATCGAGGGCGGCGTCCACGGCCTGGTGCCCGTCGGCACCACCGGCGAGACGGCGACCCTCAGCCATGAGGAGCATCGCCGCGTCGTCGAGCTCTGCGTGAAGACCGCCAGGGGCCGCGTGCCTGTGGTGGCCGGGGCCGGCTCCAACTCCACGGCCGAAGCCATCGAACTGGTCCGCCATGCCAAGACGGTGGGCGCCGAGGCGGCCCTGGTGGTGACGCCCTACTACAATCGCCCGAGCCAGGAGGGCCTCTACGCCCATTACAAGGCCATCAACGACGCCGTTCAGCTTCCGGTGCTGGTCTACAACGTGCCCGGCCGCACCAGCGTGGACATCTCCAACGAGATCCTGGTCCGGCTGTCGAAGCTGCCGAACATCGTCGGCGTCAAGGACGCCACCTCCGACCTCGTGCGCGCCAGCTTCCAGCGCCTGCACTGCGGCGACGACTGGGTGATGCTGTCGGGCGACGACCCCGTGGCGCTCGGCTACATGGCCCACGGCGGCCATGGCTGCATCTCGGTGACCGCCAACGTGGCGCCGGAACAGTGCGCCGCCTTCTACGAGGCGATGATGGCAGGGGACTGGCCCGCCGCGCTGCAGTGGCAAGACCGGCTGGTGCGCCTGCACAAGGCGCTGTTCGCCGACGCCTCGCCGGCCCCCACCAAGTTCGCGCTGTCGCACCTCGGCCTCTGCTCGGACGAGACGCGCCTGCCGATCACCCCCTGTTCGGAACCCGCCCGCGCCGAGGTCCTGGCCGCCATGCGGGACGCGGGCCTGATCTGACATGGCCGGCAAGCTGATCGCCGAGAACCGGCGGGCGCGGTTCGACTACTTCCTCGAGCAGACCTTCGAGTGCGGCATCGCCCTGACCGGCTCGGAGGTGAAGTCCTTGCGCAACGGCAAGGCCAACATCGCCGAGAGCTACGCGGCGGTGGAGGGCGACGAGATCATGCTGGTCAACGCCGACATCCCGCCCTACGCCCAGGCCGGGCCGCACTTCAACCACGAGCCCCGGCGGCACCGGAAGCTGCTCCTCAAGCGCCGGGAGATCGACCGGCTGATCGGGGCGGTCCAGCGCGAGGGCCTGACGCTGATCCCAACCAAGCTCTACTGGAGCGACAAGGGTCTGGCCAAGCTCGAGATCGCGCTGGCCAAGGGCAAGAAGATCCACGACAAGCGCGAGACGGCGGCCCAGCGCGACTGGCAGCGGGACAAGGCCCGGCTGATGCGGGACAAGGGGTGATCGACCCGGCCGACGTCGCCTCCATCGAGCGGGCCACGGTCGAGGCCGTCGCCCCGCCCCAGGCGCTGGAGGTCGACGGCTGGCTGGTCCCCCTGGACGCCGGGACCGTGGGCCGCGCGAAGTCGGCCGTCCCCCTGAGCCACGAGGCCTCGCCCGACGCCCTGGACGCGATCGTCGCCGCCTACGAGGCCCGCGGCCTGCCGCCCGCCTTCCGCATCGCCGACGAGGAGGGTCTGGCCCCCGTCCGCGCCGCCCTGAAAGCTCGGGGGTTCGCGGGCCGTCAGCCCACCTGGGTGAAGCTCGCCGACGCGCTCACCGTCGCCGGCTACCGCGATCCGGCCGCCGAGATTCTGGAGACGCCCGACGCCGCCTGGGGCGAGGTGTTCGTGGGCGAGGGCTTCGATCCGGCCGACGGCGCCCACCGGGTCGCGGTCCTGACCCGCTCGCCGGACGCCCTCTACGGTGCGGCGCGCGAGGCCGGCCGCACGGTGGCGGTGGGCGCGGTCAGCTTCGGCCACGGCTGGGCCGGAATCCACGGCATGCGCACGGCGCCTTCGCATCGGGGACGAGGCCACGCCGGCGCCATCCTGGCCGCCTTCGCGACGGCGGCCCTGGCGCGCGACGTCCGCCGGGTCTTCCTGCAGGTCGAGGAGGCCAATCCCGCCCGCGGCCTCTACCGGAAGGCCGGTTTCGAGGCCGCGTGGCGGTACCGCTACTGGGGGCGCTGAGCCCTATTTCGCGAGGTCGCGGATCAGCGAGTTCCAGTGGTCCAGCGAGCCGTCGATGGCCGCCACCGGGGCCTTCTCGTTCAGGCCGTGGGCGAAGGCCTGGCCCTGCTCCATGAACAGGCCCGAGACGCCGTAGCTCGGCACGCCCTTGGCCCGGAAGTGCATGGAATCCGAGGCGCCCGACTCCTGCCACGGCACGATGGCCAGGCCCGGGTAGCGGGCGTGCACCGCCTTGGTCACCGCCGCCATCACGTCCGCGCGCAGCGGCGAGGCCGGGCTGTCGATCGAGCCGTCGTCGGTGCGGGTGACGGTCACGGTGGGCTCGGCCATCACCTCGACCAGCGTCTTTCGAACGCTCTCGGACGACACGCCGGGGAAGATGCGGCAGTTCACCGTCGCCTGGGCCTTCTGGGGCAGGGCGTTGGCCGCGTGCCCGCCCTCCAGCATGGTCGCCACGCAGGTGGTGCGCAGGATCGGGTTGTAGTCGGGGACCTTCGTCAGGGTGGCGATGGCCGCGGCGTCCTGCGGGTTCCCGGCGAAGGCCTGGAGCGCCGCCCCGACCGGGCCGCCGACTTCCTTGCCCTCGGCGCCTAGGGCCGCCCGGGTGATCTCATTCGACATCACCGGGAACTGATAGTCGGACAGCCGGTTCAGCGCGCGGCTGAGGCGGTAGATCGGGTTGGTGTCGGTGGGCCGGCTGGAGTGGCCGCCCGGGTCGGTGAAGGTCACGTGGAAGTCGGCGTAGGTCTTCTCCGCGCCCTGGACGCCGTAGGGCAGGGGCTTGCCGTCCTTGAAGCCGCCGCCGCCGCCGTCCGAGTTCAGCACCAGTTCGGCGTCCTTCAGCCGCTCGGCCAGGACGGCGGTGGTGGCCATCATGGTCTCCTCGTCGCCCGAGAGCGCCAGGATCACGTCGCGGCCGGGCGTCCAACCCTGCTTGCGCAGGTTGGCCAGGGTGGCGATCACCATTGAGACGTCGAACTTGTTGTCCACCGCGCCTCGGCCGTAGATCCAGCCGTTCTCCACCACCGGCGTGAAGGGGTCGCGCGTCCAGTCCGCGGCCTTGGCCTCGACCACGTCCATGTGGCCCGAGATGACGATCGGCTTCTTCTTGGGGTCCTTGCCGGGATAGCGGGCGATCAGGAACGCCGTGCCGTCCATCGGCTCGATGGTGATCTCCTGCGGCTTGTAGCCCGCCGCGACCAGCACGCCCTTGATGTACTCGGCGTAGGCGACCGTCTGCCCGGCGCCGGCCACGGTCCGGTAGCTGATGCCCTTCGTCAGGATTTCCAGCGCCTGGTCGTGCAGGCCGGGCGGCGGTTTGGCCGCAGCGGGCGCGGCGATGGCGAGGACGGCGGCCGACATGGCCAGGGTGCGGAGAAGGGACACGCGGAGACTCCAGTTCAAGCTGGGCCGCGACGCTAAAGGCCGCGCGCGGCCCGTCAATGCCACGGCCCGATTTCGCCGGCCCGAGTCAGCCGATCAGCTCTCGCGCCCGCTCGAACACCGCCTCGAACATCGGCGCGGTCAGCCGGCCGGTGTTCGTGTTGAGCCGGGAGCAATGGTAGCTGTTGAGCACCGTGTAGGGCCCGGCCTGGAACTCGCTCCCGTGGCCGGCGATTCCCGCCGAGGCCTTCAGTCCCAGGGCCCTGAGCACGTTGCGCCGCGAGACGTCGCCCAGGGTCACGATCACCTTCAGCCGGGGCAGGGCCGCGAGCCTGGCCTGCAGGAACGGCCGGCAGTTCGCCTCCTCGACGGTCTCGGGCTTGTTGCCGGGCGGGGCGCAGCGCACCGCGTTGGTGATCATGCAGTCGACGAGCGTCAGGCCGTCGTCGGGCCGAGCCTCGTAGCGCCCTGTGGCGAAGCCGGTCTTCAGCAGGGTCTCGTAGAGCAGCACGCCCGCGAAGTCGCCGGTGAACGGCCGGCCGGTCCGGTTCGCCCCCGTGCGGCCGGGGGCCAGGCCCACCACCAGCAGGCGGGCGTTCTCGTCCCCGAACGAGGGGGCGGGGCCGTTGAACCAGTCGGGATGGGCCGCGCGGTTGGCCTCGCGGTAAGCCACGAGCCTCGGGCAGATCGGGCAGTCGCGGGCCGGCTCGGGCGGGACCTCCATGACGCGGGCCTCAGGCGTCCGCATCGGCCTGGTCGGCGTCGCGGTCCACACGCTGGGCGTGGCTCTCCTGGATGAAGCGCGGCAGGCGCGAGGGCCGCCCGATGATGTCGGCGAGGTCGGCCAGGTCCACGAAGCTGTCGGCCTGCCGGCGCAGCTCGTCCGAGACCATGGGCGGCTGGGATTTCAGCGTCGAGACCACCGTCACGCGGCATCCCTTGCGCTGCACAGCCTCGACCAGCGCGCGGAAGTCGCCGTCGCCCGAGAACAGCACCAGGTGGTCGGCGTGGGCCGCCATCTCCATCATGTCGACGGCGATCTCGACGTCCATGTCGCCGCGCCAGCGCTTGCGGCCCTGGCTGTCGACGTACTCCCGGGCCGACTTCGTCACCAGCCGGTAGCCGTTGTAGTCCAGCCAGTCGACGAGCGGCCGGATGGGCGAGTATTCCTCGTTTTCAACCAGGGCGGTGTAGTAGTAGGCCCTGACCAGCACGCTCCGCTTGCGGAACTCCTCGAGCAGCTTGCGATAGTCAATGTCGAAGCCGAGGCCCTTGGCGGCCGAGTAGAGGTTGGCCCCGTCGATGAACAGGGCCAGCCGGTCCGTGGGGTAGAAGGTCATCAGCGAAATCCTGGATATCGATCGGGCCGTCGTCATCGCCCTCGGCAGCAACGTGGCGGCCGGCTACGGCTCGTCCGAGGCGCTGCTGGAAGCGGTTCTGGCGCGGTTCCCCGACGCGGGTCTGAAAATCCTCGTTCGGTCGTCCTGGTGGCGCTCGGCCGCCTGGCCCGACCCAATGGGGCCTGAGTACCGCAACGGCGTCGCGCTTGTCGAGGCGAGCGCGCCGCCCGAGGAGGTGTTGTCCACGCTGCTCGCCCTGGAGGCGGAATTCGGCCGCCGCCGCTCGGTGAAGAACGCGCCGCGCACCGTCGACCTGGACCTCATCGCCTACGGCCGCGAGGTCAGGGACGAACACGGCCTGATCTTGCCGCACCCCCGGGCCCACGAGCGGCTGTTCGTCATGGGCCCGCTGGCCCAGGTCGCCCCTGAGTGGCGCCATCCCGTCTCGGGCGTCACCGCCGCCGAACTCGCCCATCGCGCCCGGGTGGGCCTGGACGCCCGGCCCGTGTGAGCCGATTTGTCGGGATGTGCGGGCGGCCCGCGTCCTTGGGCGGAAGGCCGCCATCCCGGCGGCTTTTGAGGATCAGGAGACCCCGATGCGCTTCATGCTGCTCCGCAAGGCCGATCCGGCCACCGAGGCCGGAACCATGCCCAGCCGCGAGCTCGCCAAGGCGATGATGGACTACCACGAGGAGATGGGCCGCCACCTGAAGATCCTGGGCGGCGACGGCCTGCATCCGTCGATCCGCGGCAAGCGGGTGAAGTTCGCCGACGGCAAGCCGGTGGTGATCGACGGTCCCTTCGCCGAGACCAAGGAACTGGTGGCCGGCTACACCCTGGTCGAGGCCGCTTCCTGGGACGAGATGATGGCGTGGGCGTTGCGCTGGCCCGCCGTCCTGGAGGAGGCCAATGTCACCCTGGAGATCCGCCAGGTCTATGAGCTCGAGGACTTCGGCGACGTCTTCACCGGCGAGGTGAAGGAGGCCTATGACCGGGCGCTGGGCCAGACGGCGGGGCGGTAGACGGGCGGCGGCGCGGGCCTGCGGCCCCTGGTCTCGCCATGCGGCGTTGCACAATGGGGCCTGAACCTCTATTTTCACCGGTTCTATCCCCGCTTTGAGGACTCCATGGCCCGCGTCACCGTCGAAGACTGCATCGAAAAGGTCCCGAACCGCTTCTCGCTGGTCCTGCTGTCGGCCCATCGCGCGCGCGCCATCTCGGCGGGCTCGCAGATCATGGTCGACCGCGACAACGACAAGAACCCGGTCGTGGCCCTTCGCGAGATCGCCGACGACGTGGTCGACGCCGACGAGCTGAGGGAAGCCCTCATCGGCACCCTGCAGCGCGTCGACGAGCGGTCGGAAGCCGAGGAAGAGGCCGAAACCCTCGCCCTGCTGGCCGATCCCACCCACATGCAGATGAGCGAGCTCGAGCTGGTTCGCGCCCTGCAAAGCGACCGTGACGGCGGTCAGGAGGAGCGGTACTGAGCCCCGAAGGCGCAGAACCACTCCTTCAAGAGGCGGCGTCCGACCCCGCCGCCCCGCCGGAAGCTCGCCCAGAAGCTCAACCCGTCGAGCCCGCCGACTTCAAGCCTGCTCCCGCGCCCGTCACGACCCCCGTCGCGGCCAAGCGGCCCAAGCTGCTGCGCCAGTTCGAGCTGATCGAGAAGGTCCGCTCGTACGACCCCAGCGCCGACGAGGCGCTGCTGAACCGCGCCTACGTCTACGCCATGCGCCAGCACGGCTCGCAGAAGCGGGCCTCGGGCGATCCCTATTTCGCCCACCCCATCGAGGTGGCGGGCATCCTCACCGACTACCGGCTCGACACGGCGACCATCGTCACGGCGCTGCTGCACGACGTCATCGAGGACACCGACGCCACCCCCGCCGACATCGAGCGCCTGTTCGGGGCCGAGGTGGCCGAGTTGGTCGAGGGCGTCACCAAGCTCTCCAAGCTGGAGCTCTCCTCCGAGCACCTGCGCCAGGCCGAGAACCTGCGGAAGTTCATCCTGGCGATCTCCAAGGACGTGCGCGTCCTTCTCGTGAAGCTGGCCGACCGGCTCCACAACATGCGCACGCTCCACTTCATCAAGAGCCCGGCCAAGCGGGAGCGGATCGCGCGCGAGACGCTCGACATCTATGCCCCGCTGGCGCGCTCCATCGGCGTGCACCGCATCTGCGCCGAGCTGGAGGAGCTGGCCTTCGCCCACCTCAATCCGGTGGCGCGCGACGCGATCATTCGCCGCCTGGAAGTGCTGCGCCAGCAGCAGGGCGGGGCGGTCGCCCTGGTCAGCCAGGAGATCACCAACCGGCTCCACGCCGCCGGCGTCCCCAGCCGCGTGTTCGGGCGCGAGAAGCACCCGTTCTCGATCTGGCGGAAGCTCCAGCGCAAGTCGATCGGCTTCTCCCAGCTCTCGGACATCTACGCCTTCCGGGTGATCGTCGACACCGAGGACGACTGCTACCGGGCGCTCGGCGTCATCCACCGGTCGTGGCCCAGCGTGCCCGAGCGGTTCAAGGACTTCATCTCCACGCCCAAGCGGAACAACTACCGTTCGCTGCACACCACGGTGGTCGGCCCCAAGGGCATGCGCATCGAGATGCAGATCCGCACCGAGGCCATGGACCTCGTGGCCGAGGAGGGCGTGGCCGCCCACTGGCGCTACAAGAACGAGAGCTACGGCTTCGACGCCGAGCACCAGGCCGCCGCCGGCGGCCGCGATCCGCTGGTCAACCTGCGCCACCTCGTCCAGGTGCTGGAGCACGGCGGCGACGCCGAGGAGCTGGTCGAGCACGCCAAGCTCGAGATGTACCTCGACCAGGTGTTCGTCTTCACGCCCAAGGGCCGGCTGGTCAGCCTGCCCAGCGGGGCCATGCCGCTGGACTTCGCCTACGCCGTCCACACCGACATCGGCGACACCACCATCGGCGTCAAAATCAACGGCGAACTCAAACCCTTGCGGACGGTTCTTCAGAACGGCGACGTGGTCGAGGTGATCCGCGGCGGCAAGCCCGTCGTGCCGCCGGACTGGCGTTCGCTCACCGTCACCGGCCGGGCCCGCTCGGCCATCCGCCGCCACATCCGCCAGACCGAGCGCGAGGAGTTCGTGCGCCTGGGCCGGGCCACCGTCGACCAGATGTTCGAGGCCGCCGGCAAGGCCCGCAAGGACGTCTCGCTCAGGCCCGCCCTCGACCGCTTCGCGGTGACGTCCGAGGAGGACCTGTTCGAGGCCGTGGGCCGGGGCCGCGCGCCGCCCGCCCAGGTGCTGGAGGCGGTGTTCCCCGGCCTCAAGGCCGCCGAGCGCGAGGCCGCCGCCGCGCGCCGCCACATCGAGGACGGCTCGAGCGCGAGGCTCTACGTTCGCGGCGGCGGGCTCACCCCCGGCGTCTCCATCCACTTCGGCGAATGCTGCTCGCCGGTGCCCGGCGACCGCATCGTCGGCATCCTGGAGAGCGACGGGCGGGGGCTCACCGTCCACACCATCGACTGCGAGCGGCTGGCCGAGTTCGAGGAACGTGAGGAACTCTGGCGCGACCTGCAATGGACGCCCGAGGCCGAGCGCAACGCCATCGCCCGGGCCCGCGTCACCGCCACCATCCGCAATGCGCCGGGCGTCCTGGGCCAAGTCTGCGGCATCATCGGCGAGGCCGGCGGCAACATCCTGAACCTGCGCATGCACCACCGGCAGCAGGACTTCTTCGACGTCGACTTCGACATCGACGTCCAGGACGCCAAGCACCTGACCCACATCGCCGCCGCGCTCCGGGCCAACCCCAGCGTCGAGACGGTGGAGCGGACGAAGAGCTAATTCTGCCGCGCGCCGTCGTAATCGCCCGTCTTGGCCTTGCCGTAGGTGGTGGTGACGCTGCCCGTGGGGGCCTTCCCGCGCCGCAGGCCGGCGATGTAGGTGAGTTCGTTCTTCGCGCCTTGGTGATCCGGCTCCAGGTCCAGCGACGCGCGGTAGGCCGCTTCGGCCTCGTCCAGCCGGTTGAGTTCGATCAGGTTGAAGCCCTTGGCGCGCAGCACGCGGGCCTTGGTGCGCGGATCGGAAGCCGACGCGGCCGACAGCCAGCCGTCGAGCAGGCGGAGCGCTTCATCTTCCCGATTCAGACTGCCGTAGGCCAGCGCAGTCTCCGTCACGAGATGGTCGTCGGCCGGCGTGTAGCGCAGCCCGATGTCGCCGTACCGCGCCGCCTCCTCGTATCGCTTCAGCTCGTTCGAGAACGCGGCCAGCAGCATGGCGGCGGAGCCGTACACCTGCGCCTCGGGAGAGCCGGCGGCCAGGTTCTGAGGCGCGTGGTCGAGCACCGCCTTCACTGCCGTCAGGTGCTTGGCTAGCGCGGCATAGCCATCATGGTTCAGGGCGGCCATCGCCGCCGCCACGGTCCGCTCGTCCGCCGACGGTTGGGCGGGCGCTACCCCGCTACGCGCCACTGCCGGTTCCGCGGCTAGGCCGCCCGTCAGAGCCACGATGAGGGCTGCGACCAGGGGCAGGACCTTGAGGATCGGGTTCATCGGAAGCTCCGCCCCTGCAACCGGGTCACCGTGCAACCTGCGCGCGCGGACGACAAGCTCAGGCCATTCCTCCCGTGCTGGCATCTTCCGCCCCTGGCGAAACCCGACTATCTCCCGTCTCCATGAACACCGAAGACGTCCTCAACGAGTTCCGCGGCGCCGGCGCCCTGCGCGAAGGCCATTTCGTCCTGTCGTCGGGCCTGCACTCGCCCGTCTTCCTGCAGAAGAACCTGGTCTTCCAGTATCCCGACCGCACCGAGCGCCTGTGCAAGGCGCTGGCGGCCAAGATCAAGGAGGCCGTGGGCGAGGTGGACCTCTGCGTCTCCCCGGCCGTCGGCGGCATCATCCCGGGCTACGAGACGGCCCGCCATCTGGGCTGCCCCTCGGTCTACGTCGAGCGGGAAGGGGGTGAGTTCAAGCTGCGCCGGGCCTTCTCGATCCCCGAAGGCGCCCGCATCGCCATGGTCGAGGACATCGTGACCACCGGCCTGTCGTCGCGCGAGTGCGTCGAGGCCATCCGCAAGGCCGGCGGCAACGTCGTGGTGGCGGCCTGCATCGTCGACCGCTCGGGCGGCCGGGCCGATCCCGGCGCCCCGCTGGTGGCGCTGGCCCGCCTGGACGTGCCGGCCTATCCCGCCGACCAGCTCCCGCCGGAACTGGCCGCCATCCCCATCGAGGACCCCGGCAGCCGGAGGCTGAAGGGCTGATGTCCAAGCTCCGCCTCGGCGTGAACATCGACCACGTGGCGACCGTCCGGAACGCCCGGGGCGAGGGCTATCCCGATCCCGTCCGCGCGGCGGAAGTGGCGCTCGCCGCCGGGGCCGACGGGATCACCGCCCATCTGCGCGAGGACCGCCGACACATCTCGGACGCCGACATCGACGCCCTGGCCGCCATCTGCCGCAAGCGGGGCCGTCCGCTGAACTTCGAATGCGCGGTGACGCCCGAGATGGAGGCCATCGCGCTGGCCCACCGCCCGCACGCCGCCTGCCTGGTGCCCGAGCGGCGCGAGGAGGTGACCACCGAGGGCGGCCTCGACGTCGCCCGGGGCCAGGGCGCCATCGCCCCCGTGGTGAAGCGGATGGTCGAGGCAGGCATCCGCGTCTCCTGCTTCATCGACGCCGACCCGGCCCAGGTGGCCGCGTCGAAGTCCGTCGGCGCCCAGGTGGTCGAGCTGCACACCGGCGCCTACTGCGAGGCCGTCCGCGCCGGCCATCGCGACGAGGCCGCCCGCCTGCTGGAGGGCCTGAAGGCCGCCGCGTCCGAGGCCGCGCGCTTGGGGCTGGAGGTCCACGCCGGCCACGGCATCGACTACGAGACGGTGAAGCCCGTCGCCGCCATCCCCGAGGTCGTGGAGCTCAACATCGGCCACTTCCTGATCGGGGAGGCCATCTTCATCGGCCTCGGCCCCGCCATCCAGCGGATGCGCGCCCTGATGGACGAAGCGCGCCGGACCAGGGCCGCATGATCGTCGGCATCGGTTCCGACCTGTCCGACATCCGCCGCATCCAGGCGAGCCTGGACCGCTTCGGCGACCGCTTCCGCCACCGCGTCTTCACCGAGCTCGAGCGCACGCGCTCGGACCGGAAGACCGATGCGGCCGCCTCCTACGCCAAGCGCTTCGCCGCCAAGGAGGCCTGCGCCAAGGCGCTCGGCACCGGCATGCGCCGGGGCGTCTTCTGGCGCGACATGGGCGTCGTCAACATGCGCTCGGGCCAGCCCACCATGGCGCTGACCGGCGGGGCCCTGAAGCGGCTGGAGGAGATCACGCCCCCCGGCATGAAGGCGGTGATCCACCTGTCGCTTACCGACGACCACCCCTACGCCCAGGCCTTCGTGATCATCGAGGCCCTGCCGGCGGAATGACTATCCGCACGCCCCGGCTCGTCCTGCGCCGGGCGCGGGAGAGCGACCTGGCCGCCGTTCACGCGATGATGTCGGACGCCGAGGCCATGCGGTACTGGTCCACTCCGCCGCACGCGGATCTTGCGACCACCCGCGACTGGCTGGCCGGCATGATCTCGGCCTCCCTGGACGACAGCGACGACTACATCGTGGAACTGGACGGCGAGCCCATCGGCAAACTGGGCGCCTGGCGCGTCCCCGAGGTGGGCTTCCTGTTCGCCCGGCCGCACTGGGGGAAGGGCTACGCCCTGGAGGCGCTTGAGGCCTTCGCCGCCCACAGCTTCGCCCGGGGCCTGGATCATCTCACCGCCGACGTCGATCCCCGCAACGAGCGGTGCCTCAGGCTGCTCGCCCGGGCGGGCTTCGTCGAGACCCACCGCGCCGCGCGCACCTTCCAGGTGGGCGACGAGTGGTGCGACAGCGTCTACCTGCGCCTGGACCGGCCCGCCTGACGCTCAGGCCCTGTCCGCGGCCTGGAAGGTCTCGCGGATGTAGGCGGCCAGGAAGTCGGTGAACGCCCGGACGTGCGGCCGGCCCTTCAGCGACTCGCGCACGATCAGCCACATCTCGGACTTCAGTTCGGGCGGCGGTTCCAGGCAGCGCACCAGGTCCGGGTCGGCGTCGCCGATGATGGTGGGCAGCGGCCCCAGCCCCAGGCCGGCCTTCAGGTTGGCGACGAGGTTGGACATGCTGTTGCTGCGGAAGCGGATCGACGCGCCCGGCGCGGAGTCCATCAGCCAGCGCCAGCCGTCCAGGGTGGCCATCTTGCCCTCCAGGCCCACGATGTCGTGACGGGCGATGTCCTCCCGGCAGGCGGGCAGGCCGCGCGCCTCGGCGTAGGCCCGGCTGCAGTAGATGGTCCAGTCGCTGTCGGGCATCCGCCGGGCCACGATGCCGGCGCCTTCCGGCCGGGATCCGGCCCTGAGGGCCACGTCGGCCTCGCCGCCGGCCACGTCCAGCCGCTCGTCCGAGATGACCAGCTCCACGGCCACGCCGGGGTGCGAGGCGTGGAAGGCGCCCAGGCAGGGCGTCAGGAAGCGGTTCGCCAGCGCCTCGCTGGTGGTCAGCCGCACCAGGCCGGCCAGGCTGCGGTTGCGCGCGGCCAGGGCGGTCAGGAACAGGTTCGCCTGACGCTCCATCTCCTCGGCGGCGTCGGCGGCCAGGCGACCCGCCTCGGTCAGGCTCTGGCCGGTGCGTCGCCGCTCGAACAGCGGCGCGCCCACCGTCCGCTCCACCGAGTCCAGGCGGCGAAGCACGGTGGTCTGGTTCACGCCCAGGCATTGCGCCGCGCGCAGGGCCGAGCCCTCGCGGCTGACCGCCAGGACGTACCGAAGGTCGTCCCAATCCATCGCCGACGTCTCCCCCCAGCGGCGCTGCATAGGCGCAGCACCATAGTGCAAAGCTGGGCATTCCAGAACGGTGTTCTGCGGCGCTATTGCCGCGCCCACCGTCGCTCCGGCGACGCTTCACGTCCGCGCCGCCCGCCCAATGCGGGCGCGCGCCGTCACCATCATGGGGGAATATCCGATGTCGCACGCCTCGAAAGGGCTGCTCGCTCTCGTCATGGCCGGGGTCGTCCAGGCCGCCGCCGCTCCGTCCGCCGCGGCCCAGCCCGCACCCGGCGAACCGACCCTGGCCGAGGTCCGCCAGGCCACCGAACGCTTCCGGGACGTCCGGGTGGCGCTGGCCGAGGGCTACGTCCGCGACCCGATGAACATGTGCGAGACCGCCGAGATGATGGGCTGGCCGGCCAGCGACGGAGGCATGGGCATCCACTTCTTCCGTCCCGACCTCCTGGGGATCACGGCGTCGGAACCCCGGGTGGCGGGTTCGGGGACCCACACCGACTTCCGCCAGCCCTCCGTGCTGATCTACGAGCCCCAGGCCGACGGCTCGCTGGAGCTGATCGCGGTCGAGAACCTGGTCTTCGCCGCCGCCTGGAAGGCCGCCCACGGCGACGCCCGGCCGACCTTCCACGGCGTGCCCTACGACGCCATGGCCGACGACCCCGCGACGCCCACCGACGAGGCGCACAACTTCGCCCCGCACTTCGACCGCCACGTCTGGATCTACCGGGAGAACCCGAACGGCGTCTTCACGCCGTTCAATCCGAAGGTTTCGTGCCAGCACCACAAGGGGGCGATGACCCACGCGGCCCATTAGCGCCGCGCCCCGGAGAAAGGGGGGCGGTCCGGCTCAGGCCGCGGCCGCCCGCCGCCGTTCCCAGGCGGGGTAGAGGGTGTTGAGCGCCAGCCCGCCCAGCACCAGCACCGCCGCCGTCAGCTTCCAGGGCGCCAGGGGCTCGCCCAGCAGGAGGGCCGAGGCGCCCATGCCGAACACCGGCACCAGCAGGGATAGCGGCGCGATGGTGGCCGCTGGGTGGCGGGCCAGCAGCCAGGCCCAGCTCGCATAGCCGAAGATCGTGTTGCCCACCGACTGCCAGAGCACGCAGGCCCAGGTGCCGAGGTCGGCGTTCGCGATCCCCTGGCTCACCGCCGGCCAGCCCTCGAAGACGAAGGCCAGGGCGAAGAGGGGCGGGGCGGCGAAGAGGCTCGACCACACCACATAGGCCAGCATGTTCACGGGTCCGGCCGTCCGGGCGACGGTGTTGCCGCCCGCCCAGCCGAGGGCGGCGCCGACCACCAGGGCCAGGCCCAGCGGCGTCGCGTCGGCGCTGGTGTGGGCCATCAGCCAGACGAGGCCCCCCGCCGCCAGCCCCAGGGCCGCGATCTGGAAGCGGCGGATCTTCTCGCCGGCCAGCATCATGGCGAAGCCGACGGTGAAGAACGCCTGGATCTGCACCACCAGCGAGGCCAGGCCCGGCGAGATCCAGTGGGTCATGGCGATGTAGAGCAGGCCGAACTGGCCCACCCCGATCAGCACGCCGTAGAGCGCCAGGTTCCACCACGGGACCTTTGGCCGCTTCAGGAAGAACACCGCCGGCAGCAGGGCGAAGGTGAACCGCAGGGCCGCGAAGGTCAGGGGCGGCAGGTCGTCCAGCGCCCAGCGGATGACCACGAAATTGGTCCCCCATACGGCCACCACCGCGAGGGCCAGCAGAGCGTGCAGCGGCGGCAGGGACGGGCGGGTCATGGAAGGGTACATAGGCCCGGTCCGGCGGCCGTCACCAGTCCAGTTGCGACGAAGGGGCATGCCTTCGTGACGCACAGTTCACGGGCGCGGCGCTTGCCCCCGGGGTATCCAGCGTCTAACCCAACGCTTCGTCCCGGTTCGGCCGGGGTCCCAGGGATCGTCCATGAGCGAGAACGTGCAGAGCGCGCACCCCGACAAGTCCGGCGCGGCCAATGAGTTCGTCGAGATCGTCAAGACGGTCGTCTATGCGCTGCTGATCGCGCTGTTCCTGCGCGTGATCTTCTTCCAGCCCTTCACCATCCCGTCCGCGTCGATGGAGCCGAACCTCTACGAGGGCGACTACATCATCGTCTCGAAGTGGTCGTACGGCTATTCGAAGCACTCGGTCCCGTTCAGCCCGCCGATCCTCGAAGGGCGCCTGTTCGAGCAGAGGCCGCACCGGGGCGACATCGTCGTTTTCAAGCTGCCCAGCGACAACCGCACCGACTACATCAAGCGGGTGATCGGCCTGCCCGGTGACCGCATCCAGATGCGCCAGGGTCTGCTCTACCTCAACGACCGGCCGGTGAAGCGCGAGCCGATGAGCCCGGTGAAGATGGACACTGGCTACGGCTTCGTCCGCGAGGTCGCCCGCTATCGCGAGACCATCGACGGCAAGTCCTTCGTCACCCAGGACTTCGGGACCGACGGCGACCTCGACAACACCGACGTCTATGTGGTGCCGGAAGGCCACTACTTCATGATGGGCGACAACCGGGACAACTCGTCCGACAGCCGCGTGCCGCCCGGCGCCGGCGGGGTGGGCTATGTCCCGGCCGAGAACCTGGTCGGCAAGGCCCAGATCATCATGCTGTCGTGGAAGCCGGAGGCCTCGATCTTCAAGCCGTGGACCTGGCTCCTCGACGCCCGTCCCGGCCGGTTCTTCAACATCCTCCAATGAACGCCCGATCCTCATGAACACGAGGGCCGCGGCGGTCGCCGAGCTCGAACGCCGCATCGGATACCGGTTCCACGACCGCGAGCTCCTGGAGCGGGCCCTGACTCACGCCAGCGTCGGCGACGGCGCCCGCGCGGTGCGGCACAACGAGCGGCTGGAGTTCCTGGGCGACCGGGTGCTGAACCTGTGCGCGGCCGAGCGGCTGATGGCCCTCGATCCGGACGCGCGGGAAGGGGAGATGAGCCGGCTGCTGGCCTCCCTCGTGAACTATCACGCCTGCGCGCGGGCGGCGCATCGGGCGGGCCTGCAGGAGGCGCTGCGCATGTCGGCCTCGGCCACCAAGGTCGGCGCCCGCAAGTCCGACGCCGTGCTGGGCGACGCCTGCGAGGCGTTGATCGCGGCGCTCTACATCGACGGCGGGCTGGAGACGGCTCGAGCGTTCTTCGAAAAGTTCTGGGAGGAGGAGTTCGCCCGCTTGGACGAGCCCCGGACCAAGGATCCCAAGACGCAGCTTCAGGAGTGGGTGCAGGGCATGGGCCTGCCGTTGCCGACATACGAGATCGTTTCCCGCGAGGGGCCGGCGCATGCGCCGTGCTTCGTCGTCGAGGTGCAGGTGAAGGACCTGGGCGCCGAGCGTGGCGAGGGCGGGTCCCGCCAGGCCGCCGAGAAGGCCGCCGCCCTGGCCATGCTGCTCAAGCGCGAGGGCCCCGCGCCGGGAGGACTGGACCAATGAGCCGCGCCGGCTTCTGCGCCATCATCGGCGCGCCCAACGCGGGCAAGTCCACCCTGACCAACCGCCTCGTCGGGGCCAAGGTCTCCATCGTGACCCAGAAGGTCCAGACCACGCGCTTCCCGGTGCGCGGCGTGGCCATCGCGGGCGACGCCCAGATCGTGCTCGTCGACACCCCCGGCATCTTCCAGCCGCGCCGCCGCCTGGACCGCGCCATGGTCCGCGCCGCCTGGAGCGGGATCGAGGACGCCGACGCCATCGTCCACCTGGTCGACTCCGCCGCCGAGATCGCGGTCGCCGAGAAGGGCGGTTCGGCCGCCGACCGCAAGGCCGCCATCGACGTGGAATCGATCGTCGAGGGGCTGAAGGCCGCCGGCAAGCAGGTCATCCTGGCGCTCAACAAGATCGACGGGCTGAAGCGCGAGAAGCTGCTGGGCCTCTCGCAGCGCCTCTTCGAGACCGGCGTCTATTCCGAGGTCTTCATGATCTCGGCCAAGGACGGCTCGGGCGTCGACGACCTCAAGGCCCGCATCGCCCAGCTCATGCCCGAGAACCCCTGGTTCTACCCAGAGGACCAGACCGCCGACCTGCCGGCCCGCCTGCTCGCGGCCGAGATCACCCGCGAGAAGCTCTACCTGCGGGTCCACGAGGAGCTGCCCTACGCCGCCGCCGTCGAGACCACGAAGTTCGAGGAGCAGAAGAACGGCCTGCGGATCGAGCAGACCATCTTCGTCGAGCGCGAGAGCCAGCGGCCGATCATCCTCGGCAAGGGCGGCCAGACGCTGAAGTGGATCGGCCAGAAGGCCCGCGAGGAGCTCACCGAGCTCATGGGCCAGCCGGTGCACCTCTTCCTGCACGTCGCCGTCGACGAGAAATGGGCGGACAAGCGCGAGTTCTACGGCCCCCTGGGGCTGGACTACGACGCCTGAGCGCCTAGGTCTCAGGGCATGGTCGACCTCGACGCCTATTTCGCCCGCATCGGCTACCAGGGCCCCCGCGAGCCCACCCTGGCGGTGCTGCGGTCCCTCCACGCGCTGCATCCGGCGGCCATACCGTTCGAGGCCATCGACTGCCTGCTGGACCGGGGGATCGACATCGCCCCCGAGGCGGTGGACGCCAAGCTGATCCACGGCGGGCGCGGCGGGTACTGCTTCGAGCACAACGGCCTTTTCCGGCGCGTGCTGGCCGCTCTCGGATTCGAGGTGGAAGGCCTGGCCGCCCGGGTCCGCTGGAACATGCCCGACGACGTGCCGCCCCAGCCGCGCACTCACATGGTGCTGAAGGTCCTGGCCGAGGGCGAGCCGTGGATGGTGGACGTGGGCTTCGGCGGCTGCGTGCTGACCGCGCCGCTGCGTCTGGAGCCGGGCCTGGAGCAGCAGACTGACCACGACCGCTACCGCCTGACGCCGGTGGGCGAGGACCTGCGCCTGGAGGTGCTGCGCGAGGCGGGCTGGGTCCCGGCCTACGACATCGGCCTCAGCCCCTGCGTCCAGCGCGACTACGAGATGGCCAACTGGTTCACCTCGACCCACCCGACCAGCCATTTCCGCCACAACCTGCTGGCCGCGCGGACGACGCCCGAGGCGCGCTACGGCCTCTTGTTCAACCGCTTCACCATCCGCCCGCGCGGCGGGGAAACGGCCCACGAGATGCTCGACGCCGCCGGCATCGAGCGGGTCCTGCGCGAAGTCTTCAAGCTGCCCGTCGAGCCCGAGTGGCGGCCGATCATCGAAGCGGCCGTGAACCGCTGATGGAGCCCCCTGGTGGAGTTTGAGGACGACGCCTTCGTGCTCTCCGCCCGCCTCCACGGGGAGTCCGGGGCGATCGTCGAGCTGCTCACCTCGGCCCATGGCAAGTACGCCGCCCACGTGGCCGGCGGCGGCTCGCGCAAGGTGCGGCCCTTCCTCCAGCCCGGCGCGCGGGTGATCTGCCGCTACCGCGCCCGCGTCTCGGACCAGCTCGGCTCGGCGGCCATCGAGCCGGTGGGGGAGGGACCCGCGGCCCTGTTCGACGATCCCCTGGCGCTGTCGGGCCTCCAGGCCGCCGCCGCCGTGGCCGCCGGCGCCTTGCCCGAGCGGGAGCCGCATCCCGGCGCCTACCTGGCCTTCGAGGCGCTCACCGGGGCGCTGACCCACCCCGACGTCTGGCCCGCCGTCTTCGTCCGCTTCGAGGCGGGCCTGCTGCAGGACCTGGGCTTCGGCCTGGACCTCTCGAAGTGCGCCGCCACCGGGGCCGTCGACGAGCTCGTCTATGTCAGCCCCCGCACCGGCCGCGCCGTCAGCCGCGCGGCGGGCGAACCCTACAAGGACCGGCTGCTGGCCCTGCCGCCGTTCATGCTGGCCGCCCAGTACGGCCTCGCCGCCGGCGACGTCGCCGCGGGCCTGGCGCTCACCGGCCACTTCCTGGAAGCCTTCATCTTCGGCCCCCTCAACCGCCCCCTGCCGCCCGCCAGGCTCTGGCTGCTAGACCGCTTGTCCGAGGCGGGGCGGCTGTAAGGCCGCGCGCAACGCGATGCGGTCAACCGCAGAAGACGCAGAACATGCAGAATCCGTTCTGCGTTCTTTCTGCGCTTTCCGCGGTTTGAATGTGCGGCCGAACGCCGCTATACGCCACGCCGTGACCAGGACGCTCAATCAGGCCCAGCAGATTCAACGCCGCCCCGCGGCGGTGTCTGCGCGCGCCTGAGCCCCCCTCACGCATAGTCCCGCAGACCCCGCTCCGGCGGGGTTTTTGCTGCGCGCGGCCTCGCCCGAGCCCCATAGGAGCTCGACCATGACGACCTACACCGACCTCGACATCGCCCGCATCGGCGAGGGCGTGACCCATCGCACCCTGCCCAAGCCTGAGTGGACCCACGCGGCCCATTGGGCGGCGGCGCTCTGGCTGCTGACGCGGCCCCACCTGGACGCCTTCCGCGACATGCCGGGCCTGATCCGCGCCTACAACGCGGCCACCGGCGTCGAGAACACCGACTCGTCCGGCTACCACGAGACCATCACGCTCGCCTCGCTCCGCGCCGCCCGCGCGCACCTGGCGGCCCGCCCGGACGCGAGCCTCTCGGCGGTCCTGGCCGAACTCCTGGCCGGCCCCCTCGGCCGCTCGGACTGGCCGCTGGCCTATTGGTCGAAGCCCCGCCTGTTCAGCCCCGAGGCCCGGCGCGCCTGGCTCGACCCCGACCTCGCGCCGTTACCGTTCTGACCCCCGCGCGAAGCGCGATCGGATAACCGCGGAAAACGCAGAAGACGCAGAATCCCTTCTGCGTCCTTCCGCGTCTTCTGCGGTTTCTTTCCTTCGCCTGCGGCGCGCTGCGGCGTGGCCTCGAATCCCCCGGGCGGGGTAAAGAAGCCCCATGACCGTCCACACCGCACCGCCCGGCGGGGCCGAGCCCGACCGGATCATCGACGAGCCGCTGTCCGAAGCCCTGTCGCGCCGCTATCTCGCCTATGCGCTCTCCGTCATCACCGACCGGGCGCTGCCCGACGTGCGCGATGGCCTCAAGCCTGTGCAGCGGCGGGTGCTCTACGCCATGCGCGAGATGCGGCTGAACCCCGACGCGGCGGCGCGCAAGTGCGCCAAGGTGGTCGGCGAGGTGATGGGCGGCTACCACCCGCACGGCGACCAGTCGATCTACGACACCCTGGTCCGCATGGCCCAGTCCTTCGCCCAGCGCTATCCGCAGGTCGACGGCCAGGGCAACTTCGGCAACATCGACGGCGATAACGCCGCGGCCATGCGCTACACCGAGGCCAAGCTGACGGTGGCCGCGACCCTCCTGCTGGACGGGATCGAAGAGGACGCCGTCGACTTCAAGCCCACCTACGACGGCTCGGACGACGAGCCGGTGGTGCTGCCGGCCGGCTTCCCGAACCTGCTGGCCAACGGCTCGACCGGCATCGCCGTCGGCATGGCCACCTCCATCCCGCCGCACAACGCCGGCGAGCTGATCGACGCCTGCCTGCTGCTGCTGGACCAGCCGGAGGCCTCCACCGAGGCCCTGATGGCCCACGTCCAGGGCCCCGACTTCCCCACCGGCGGCGTCATCGTGGAGCCCCGCGCCAACCTGATCGAGACCTACGCCACCGGCCGGGGCGGGGTCCGCGTCCGGGCCCGCTGGACGAAGGAGGACCTCGGCAAGGGGACCTACCAGATCGTCGTCACCGAGATCCCCTACCAGGTGAAGAAGGCCGACCTCGTCGAACAGCTCGCCGAGCTGATCGAGGGCAAGAAGGCGCCGCTGCTGGGCGACGTGCGCGATGAGTCCGCCGAGGACGTGCGCCTGGTCCTCGAGCCCAAGAGCCGCAACGTCGAGCCCGAGGTTCTGATGGAGAGCCTCTTCAAGCTCTCCGACCTCGAGACCCGTTTCAGCGTCAACCTCAACGTCCTGGACGCCCGCGGCACGCCCGGCGTGATGAACCTGCGCCAGGCGCTGCTGGCCTTCCTCGACCACCGCCGCGAGGTGCTGGTCCGCCGGGCCCGCCACCGGCTGTCGAAGATCGAGGCCCGCCTCCACATCCTCGACGGCCTGATGATCGCCTACCTCAACCTCGACGAGGTGATCCGCATCGTCCGCTACGAGGATGAGCCCAAGGCCAGGCTGATCGCGACCTTCGAGCTGTCCGAGATCCAGGCCGACGCCATCCTCAACACCCGCCTGCGCCAACTGGCCCGGCTGGAGGAGATGGAGATCCGCCGCGAGCACGCCGAACTGTCGGAAGAGCGCGACGGCATCCTCAAGATGCTGGCGTCCGACAAGGCCCAGTGGAAGCTGGTGGGCGAGGGCCTGCGCCACGTGAAGGGCGAGCTCGGCAAGCTCAACGACCGCCGCTCGTCGTTCGCCGAGGCGCCCCAGATCGACACCGAAGCGGCCCTGGAAGCCATGATCGTGCGCGAGCCGATCACCATCATCCTGTCCGAGCGCGGCTGGATCCGCGCCGCCAAGGGCCGGGTCGAGGACCCCTCGGAGCTGAAGTTCAAGGAGGGCGACAAGCTGGCCTTCCTGGTGCCCGCCGAGACCACCGACAAGCTCCTGATCTTCGCGTCCGACGGCCGGTTCTTCACGCTCGGCTGCGACAAGCTGCCGGGCGCGCGGGGCCACGGCGAGCCGCTGCGCCTGATGATCGACCTCGACGACAGGGTGGGCATCCTCGATGTCTTCCCGCACCGGGCCGGGACGAGGCGCCTGCTGGCGTCCAAGCAGGGCTACGGCTTCATCCTGCCCGAGGAGGAGGCCATCGCCTTCCGCCGGGCCGGCAAGCAGGTGCTGAACGCCGGCGATCCCGCGAAGAAGGGGGAGGGCGCCGCCGTCTGCCTTCCCGTCACGGGCGATCAGGTGGCCGTCGTCGGCGACAACGGCAAGGTCCTGATCTTCCCCACGGCCGAGCTGCCCGAAATGCCGCGCGGCAAGGGCGTGAAGCTGCAGAGCTACCGCGAGGGCGGCCTGCGCGACGCCCTGGTGTTCAACGCCGCCGAGGGCGCGGCCTGGATCGACGCCGCCGGCCGCACGCGCACCTGGGAGGACTGGCAGGCCTGGCAGGGCCGGAGAGCCGGCGCCGGCAAGCTCGCGCCGAAGGGCTTCCCCGCGACCAAGCGGTTCCGGCCCAAGGCGTAGCGCCGGGCCTCAATGCCCGTGCGTCGCCGCTGTCGCCGGGACCGTGAACGTCACCGTCTGTCCCGTGATCACCCGATGGGTCGGGTCGGCGAGCTCGATCAGCACCTTGTGCGGGCCGCGAGGGCGAGGGACGCCAGCCGCGCCGCCATCGACGCCGAGCTGATGCCCGCCGCCTAGTTCCGGGCGGCGGGGCCCCGTCCGAACAGCCGCAGGGCGTTGCCGGACCTGATCTGCGCCGTCTCGGCCTCGGTCAGGCCCAGCCGCTCCAGCGCCTCGGCGTTCTGGGCCAGGGAATACTGCGGATAGTCCGACCCCAGCAGGACGTGGTCGACGCCGACGTTGCGGATCGTCCAGACGAACTCGTCCTCGATCGGCGAGTCGGCCGCGAGGGTCACCGTGGCCGAGATGTCGAAATAGATGTTGTCGCCGAACAGCCCCTCGGCCGTGCGCGCCATCTTCAGGATGTTCCAGAACCGGAAGTTCAGCCCGCCCAGGTGGGCGAAGATGAACGTCGTCTTCGGCGCCGCCAGCGCCAGGTTGAACAGCTTCTCGCTGTCGCCCGGCAGGATGCTGGCGTTGTCCATCAGCACGATCACGCCCCGCTCGCCGGCCCGCCGGACCAGGGCCAGGACGCGGGGGTCGGCGGGGTCGAACTTCTGGGTGTGCGGGTGGATCTTCAGCACCTTCACGCCGGCCGCGGCCACGCGGTCGAGCTCGGCCAGAGCCGCGTCCCCGTCATAGGGGTGGACCGTGGCCACGGGCAGCATCTGCGGGTGCTTCGCCGCCAGCGCCAGCAGGGCGTCGTTGTGGGCGCGGATGCTGTCCGGCCGGCCCTGCAGCGCCTGGTTGGGGCCGCCGAACCACATGCCCGCGAAGCCCGAGGCCGCCTGGCCGTCGGCCCGCAGCTGGGCCTCGTAGGCCCGCACCGACGCCTCGCCCTCATGCAGGTGCACGTGCGTGTCGAAGGCCGGCGCGGCGCCGGCGCGAGGCTGGGCGGCGGCGGGAAGGGCGCAAAGGGCGGCCAGCGCCGCGACGAGGCCAAGGGTCTTGATCATCCGGGCTTCTCCGTCCACCGACGCCGCCTGCTTGCCCCATCCCGCCGCCGAACGCCATTCCCGCCGCCGCAGGAACCGTGCGACAACGTTCGCCGAACCTCGGGGGAGGACCACCATGCGAAAGACCTTGATCCTGCCGGCGCTCCTGCTGGCCGCGGGCCTGGCGGCGCTCGCCGCGCCCGCCGCCGCCATGGACGTGAAAGTCCACAACGCCACGCCCGGCGCGCTCACCATCACCATGACCGACAGCAAGTGCGTCCTGCCGAGCGCGTACGGTCCCGTGACGCTGCCGCCCGGCCAGACGGCCCAGGTCCTGGTCGAGGTGATGTCCGACGGCTCCTGCGCCGTCTACCACAGCCGCCTCACCCTCAGGCTCGACCTGGCCGCCCCCGGCGGCTTCACCGACACGGTGAGCGTCGGCGTCCAGAAGCCGTTCTCGGGGTTCGAGAACCTCGAGGTCCCCCGCCAGACCACCGGCCCGCACGGCATGCTCGTCAACGGCTCCAGCGACCAGGTCACCGCGACCCTCGAAGTCGGCTGCCCCACCTGCAAGCCCGACTGAGGCCCCCGCCGTCCCTTTCCTCCCCCTTCATGGGGAGGGGGACCGTCCGAAGCCCGGAGGGCGAAGGAGGGTGGAGGGGGCGCTGCCGCTACTCGACCACCCGCAGCCGCGCCTCGGCGCCAGGGCCCTCCAGGCGGTGGCCCAGGGTCATCTCCAGTTTCCCGTCACGTCGTTGCGCTCGGCGAGCAGGAGGTAGGGGCCGCGCTCGTCCCGCATCAGGCGGCCCACGATGTAGCCGTTGGCGACGAACGGTCCCGCCGGATCCCGAAAGAAGTTGGAGCAGGAGGTCAGCACCTCCAGATAGCCCGGAATCTCGGCCGGCAGCTCGGGCCCGCGCACCGTCTCCAGAACCCGCGCCGTCCCCACCGGGAAGCCCCGGGGATCGGCCAGGTCCGCAAGGTTCGCCTTCAGGTCGGGCCGCTCGCCCTCCAGCCGCACCTTGGCGACGGTCTCGAACCGCGCGCCCGGCGGCGTCTCGGGCGCGGCCGTCTCGAAGATCAGCACGTCCCCACCCACCCGGCACGCGGCCGCCGGCGTCGCCATCAGCGCCCAGATGAGCGCGAGACCGACCGCCCCCGCCGCCAGCCAACCCTTGACCACCGCCGCCTCCTTTGGACCCGCCGCCACGCTACCGCGCCAGGGTTGACGGTCGGTGGATCCCAAAGATCCTCCCCCTCAGGGGGAGGGGGACCGCGAAGCGGTGGAGGGGGTTGAAGCCCCCCGAACTTCCTCTCCCACGCCAGTGGGAGAGGGGGGGCACCCGCCGCAGAGCGGGTGGGGGAGAGGGCAAGCCGGTGCAGGGCGCCTCACCTGCTCATCGCGCCCAAACCCGCCTCGTAGGCTAGCTGCGCAATGGCGAGTGGACGGATAAGCTGCGGCGCCACATTGTTCCCGCTGGGCGTGTGAAATCGGGGGTGAGAGATGGATCTGGGGACGCGGCTCTCAGAGCTTCAGAAGAGGACGATCGAGCACCGGGAGGTCTTGCTGACCGAAGAGGCGGCGAAGACGGCGCTCGTGATGCCTTTCATTCAGGCACTCGGCTACGACGTGTTCAACCCGTCGGAGGTCGTGCCGGAGTATGTCGCGGACGTCGGGACGAAGAAGGGCGAGAAGGTCGACTACGCAATCTGCCGGGACCGCGTGGTGTCCGTCCTGATCGAGTGCAAGCCGTCCTCGGCGGAACTCAACATAAATCACGCCAGCCAACTCTTCAGGTACTTCTCCGTCACCTCCGCGAGGTTGGCCATCCTGACGAATGGCGTCGTCTATCAGTTCTATTCGGATACGGACGCGCCGAATAAGATGGATGACAAGCCGTTCTTCACGTTCAGCATGGACGCCATCAAGCCGACCGATGTGAAGACCTTGGAGAATTTCGCCAAGGCCACCTTCGACATCGAGAAGATCGTCAAGGAGGCCGGCAATCTCAAAATCCAGTCGCTCCTGCGCAAGGAACTGGAGAGGGAGTTCGCCGAGCCTTCGGAGGAGTTCGTGAAGCTGATGGCGCGCCGCGTGTACAGCGGCAACGTGACCGCCACGATCAAGGACAACACGGCCAAGCTTCTCGTCAGTACGATCGCCACGCTTGTGCGGGACATGGTGACGGATCGCCTGTCATCCGCCCTCAACGCCTCGACGCCCAAGCCCTCGGAAGCTGCCGGCGAGCCAGAGGCCACGGAAGAGGAAGTCATCACGACGCAGGAGGAGATGTCGGGTTTCCGCATCGTCCAGGCCATTGCGGCCAAGTTGGTGCACCCCAAGCGGGTCGTGATGCGAGATCAGAAGTCCTACTGCGCGATCTTGTTGGACGACAACAACCGGAAGACCATCGCGCGCCTGCATTTCAACGCCCTGACGGCGAAGTACATCGGAACCTTCGTCGACAAGGACGAGACGCGGCACGCCATCACCGAGCTGACGGACATCTATCAGTACATGCCGCAGATCGAGGCGAGGTTGAAGGAGCTTGAGGCCAACGGGAAGGGCGCGAAGGTGGCTGCAGCGGCGGAATGACGAGAGAAGTTGAGAGGCGGCGAGGTGCGACTTCCCAGCGGTCCCCCATTTCCGCGCCCCCGGGCGGCGCGGGCCACGTCAAGCCAGCGAAGCCCGATGCGGCCCGGAATGCAATGAAATGGAATGATTCAATTGCGATATGGCCCGGCCGAGTATCGGGATGGAACGAGCGCCTCTGAGTTCGACTGACATATTCGATCCGCGTCGCGGGTTTCGAGTCGTGGACTGCGATCGCTCGATCATGCTCCAGCTCCTAACGCATGGACGACCCATGACGGCGCGACGGCGCGCAGGTTTTGCCGGGCCAGCAATGGAGTTCCTGGCCAAGCTGAGTGGCAGGACAATTCCTCTCTCTCCGAACCCAAGGGAGGTGATTGTCCCCGATTTCCCCCGGCTCCGGGGTGGTGGTGCTTTGAAGATCGTTACCCCGGAGGCGGAAGAGCGCCTTCGCCAAGGGAATTTTCGACTCGGAAGCACGACCTACTATGCCCAGTTGAAGGATGATCCGAGAGCGGATGTATGGGAAGGATACTCGGTCTCTACAATCAGAGTCGGTCAAAACGATATGGTAAGTGCCTTCGTTTCTGCTGGGTATAATTTTCTTGTATTCTGCACAACATCTGTTCGGGACGCGTCTCGCGTATCTATGCTGCGTCATCGGTTTGGGGGGGCGAGTTGTCAAAATACGAAATACGTGGGATTTTGGGTTGGCGCTCGCTGAATCTCTGCCTAAAAATCTCACCTGCGCAGATGTCTCGATTAGAGATGTGAGGTATGCAGATCTAAAGATGTTGCATGCTAATGATTCTAGATTGTCGAATTTCCTAGAAATAATGGGAACGGGCAGTATTACAAAAGAGAAGCTAGCTGATGTTGGTGGATATTTATTTGAAGGTATATATGAAAAGGCGGTTCTTGGGAGTGTGTTTGTAAAGCCTATGATATATTCGAGCGAATTTGAGAGGAGGATAGCGTTTGAACTCAAGGCAGATGTTGACCCGCCGTATTACGTTGATGTTTTTGCTCCAGAAGCGGTGAAATTTCTCGATTTTGAGTCCTAGGACGCGGGAATGGTCGTCGGCCCAGTAGTTTGCTCTCGCCGCAGGGCCTTCCAACGATCTTGGGGAATGCAGAGCCAACGCTGTCGGGGCTCCGCCCCTTTCCGCGTATTCCGTGGTGCCCTCTGCGGCCCACCGGCCCCAGCGACCTGACGGTCGGCCCCACATAATTTTTGACATCCCGCGCCGGCCATGTTCTCGTTATGTTCATGTCCGACGCCTCCGACATGGCCGAGCGCCACGGGCGCATCCTGGCCGAGCTCGCGGAGCTGGGGCTGGGGCTGGCGCGTGAGCTGCAGGCCCAGGCGCTGGCCGCCGAGACGCCGGCCGAGCGGGCGGAGGCGGCGCTGGCCTTCCAGCGGGTGGGCCGCGCGGTGCGCCAGTCCATCGCGCTGGAGGCCAAGTTGGAGCGCGACCGGGTCCGCGACGCCCGCGCCGAGGCCGAGGCGCGGGACCGGCTGCGCGAGACGCGGACGGCCGAGCGCCGGCGCGAGGCGCGGCTGGCCGTCGAGAAGGTCATCTGGCGCACGGTGGACAGCGAGCGGCGGGCCGAGGCCCTGCGCGACGGCCTGACCGAGCGCATCGAGCTGGAATCCTTCAAGGACGACTTCCTCGACGGCCCCGCCGAGGCGGCGATCGAACGCCTGTGCCGGAGCCTGGGCCTGATGACCCCCGCCGAGCTCGACGCGCTGACGGCGCAGGATGACCTGGGCGGCGACTTCACCGACGAGGACATAGAGGCCATGGAGCGGGAATGGGCCGAGATGGACCTGGCCGCCCAACCCCCTAGGACCCGCCCGTCAGGCCCCGACCCGCCGGCCTGACGGCCTCGCTTTTCGTGTCTTTCGTGCTTTTCGTGGTGGCCTTCGGCCCGAGCCTCAGCGGTACGGCGGCTGGGGGATCGAGGCCTGGGCGGCTCTCAGCGCCGCCGACCATCGGTCGTTCAGGTCGCGGTAGTAGTCGTCGTGGTCGTCGATGCGGTGGACCAGGGTCGCGCGGCTCTCGCCGGCGCGGGCCGTCATCATGTCGATCGGCAGGCCCACGGCCAGGTTCGAGCGCATGGTCGAGCTGAACGAGATCAGGGCGATCTTCACCGCCTCGTCCAGCGGGGTGTCGTAGGTCAGGGCCCGGTCGAGGATCGGCTTGCCGTACTTGGTCTCGCCGATCTGCAGATAGGGGGTGTCGGGGCCGCACTCGATGAAGTTGCCGGCGCCATAGACCAGGAAGAGGCGGGTGGGCTCGCCCGCCACGCTGCCGCCCACCAGGAGGGTGGCGTCGAAGTTGATGTCGTCCTGCTTCAGCCCCTCCATCTCGTCGGCGGTGAAGCGCACGGCCTGGCCCAGCAGGTAGGCGGCGCGGTGGATCGAGGGGACGGTGTCGAGCCGCTCGGTCTCGCCGGTGTCCGGGGCGGTGAAGCCCAGCCGCACGCGCTCCAGGGCCGCCTGGGTGGTCGACAGGCTGCCGGCCGAGGCCACCGCGATCAGCCGCTGGCCGTCGTTCCCGTGGATCCGCAGCTTGCGGTAGGTGGAGACGTTGTCGACCCCGGCGTTGGTGCGGGTGTCGGCCAGCATGGCCAGCCCCTCCTTGACCAGCAGGCCCACGCAATAGGTCAAGGCGTCTTCCTCACGTTTCTCTGGCCCGCTTCTTCTCAGTCCTGCCGCTGGCGCGACGCCTCGCGGGCGAGCACTGCAACGCTCAGCCGCTCCTGGCCGCCGCCGCGCCGCGCGCCCCGGAGCGGGGCGGCGTCAAGATAGTCGAGTCCCACCGCCACACGAAGATAGCGCTGGTCGGGGCAGACGCCGTTGGCGGGGTCGAAGCCGGTCCAGCCCAGCTCGGGGACGAAGGCCTCGGCCCAGGCGTGGGCGGCCTCCTGGTCGTGGGCTTCGGTGCGCGAGAGGTGGCCCGAGACGTAGCGGGCGGGCAGGCCCAGGCGCCGGGCGGCGGCGATGAAGATGTGGGCGTGGTCCTGGCACACGCCGTGGCCGGCGGCGAAGGCCTGGGCCGCGGTGGTCTCGACCCCGGTGGCGGCGGTGTCGAAGCGCAGGCGCCGGTGCAGCCCGGCCATCAGGCGGTGCAGCCGGTCCAGCGGCGGGCCGTCCGGCGTCTCGTCGGCCCAGGCGGCGATGGCGGGATCGGCGGCGGTCAGCGGCGTCGGGCGCAGGAAGACGGCGGCCGCGAAGGGCTCGGGCGCGCCGCGCACCACGCCGGCGGCGTCCGTGACCTCGACCTCGCCGGTCACCCGGATGGTGAGCTCGGTCACCGGCCCCTCGGCGTAGAAGAGGTGGAGCACGTTGCCGAAGGCGTCGCGGGTCTCGCGCATGAGGCCGTCGACGTCCACGTCGACCCGCCAGCCGAGCACGACCTGCGCCTCGTGCGGGGCGGGCGTGACGCGCAGCGCCTGGATCACCCCGTGGGCCGGGGCGTCGTAGGCGTAGGTGGTGGCGTGGCGGACCCGGATGCGCATGGCTCTTCAGAACGCGAACTGCTCGGCGATGGCCCCGCCCAGCCGGTTGTTGTCGACGATGAAGGCCTCGATGAACTCGTGCAGACCCGAGGCGAAGACCTGTTCGACGCTGCCCTCGCGAAGCTGGAGCTGGGTGCGCGAGGCCAGGCGGTGGGCCGGGCCCCGGCGGCCGGTGCCGGCGCTCAGGTAGTCCAGGAGCTCGACCACCGCGTCGTAGCAGCAGGTCAGCGAACGGGGCATGCGGTCGTTGAAGATCAGCAGGTCGGCCACCAGCCAGGGCTTCACCGTGTCGCGATAGACCCAGCGGTAGGCCGTGGCCGCCGAGACGGTGCGCAGGATGGTCGACCACTGGAAGTAGTCGAGGCTGCCGCCCACCGGCTCGTCCTTGGGCAGCAGCAGGTGGTACTTCACGTCCAGCAGGCGGGCGGTGTTGTCGGCCCGCTCCACCGCCGCGCCGAGCTGGAGGAACCAGTAGGCGTCGTCGCGCAGCATGGTCCGCTGGGCCGCCCCGTCGAAGGCGGCGACCGCCCGCTGGACGGCCTCGGTGAACTCGCGGACCTCGGCCTTGGCCGGGTCCTGCTGGCGCAGGCGCTGGACCTCGTGCCAGGCGGCGTTGATCGCCTCCCAGGCCTCGCGGGTCAGGCCGGTGCGCACGGCCCGCGCGTTGCCCCGGGCGTGCTCGACGCAGGTGCAGATCGCCGAGGGGTTGGCCGGGTCGACCGTCAGGAAGCGGACGACCGCGGCCTCGCTCACCTCGCCCTGGGCGGCGGCGAAGGCCTCGGCGGCGCCGGCGGCGGCCAGCAGGCCCGACCACGCGGCCGGGTCGCCGCCGTAGGTGGTGGGCAGCGCCGCCAGCCTCGCCGTGGCGTCCAGCAGGCGCGACAGGAAGTCGGCGCGCTCCACGTAGCGGCCGGTCCAGTAGAGGTTGGCGGCGGTCCTCGACAGCATCGGCGTCAGCAGCCGCCCACCCAGGTGTCCTTGGTGCCGCCGCCCTGGCTGGAGTTGACCACCAGCGACCCGGGCGTCAGCGCCACCCGCGTCAGGCCGCCGGGCGTCACCTTCACCCCGCCCGCGCCGGTCAGCACGAAGGGCCGTAGGTCCACGTGGCGCCGGGCGAGCTCGTCGCCGTCAAGGGTGGGGCAGGTGGAGAGCGCCAGCGTCGGCTGGGCGATGAAGCCCTCGGGCGCGGTCCGCAGCTTGGCGGCGAACTCGGCGACCTGGGCCTTGGTGGCGTGAGGTCCCACCAGCATGCCGTAGCCGCCCGAGCCGTCGACCTCCTTCACCACCAGCTCGGCCAGGTGGTCGAGGACGTAGGCCAGGTGGTCGGGCTCGCGGCAGCGCCAGGTGGGCACGTTGCCCAGGATCGGGTCCTGGCCCGAGTAGAAGCGGATGACCTCGGGCATGTAGCTGTACATGGCCTTGTCGTCGGCCACGCCCGTGCCGATGGCGTTGGCCAGCGCCACGTTGCCGGCCAGGTAGGCCTGCAGCAGGCCGGGCACGCCCAGCGTCGAGTCCGGACGGAAGAACAGCGGGTCCAGGAAGGCGTCGTCGATCCGGCGGTAGATCACGTGGACCCGCCGCGGGCCCTCGGTGGTGCGCATGTAGACGAGGTTGTCGCGGACGAAGAGATCGGCCCCCTCGACCAGCTCCACGCCCATCTTGTCGGCCAGGAAGCTGTGCTCGTAGAACGCCGAATTGTACGGCCCGGGCGTCAGCACCACGATGGTGGGCTCGGCCTCCGGCCCCTCGGGCGCGACCGAGCGCAGGGTCTCCAGCAGCAGGTCGGGATAGGTCTCGACCGGCGCCACGTTCGACCGGGCCACCAGGTCCGGGAACAGCCTGAGCATCATCTCCCGGTTTTCCAGCATGTAGGAGACGCCGGACGGTGTGCGGGCGTTGTCCTCCAGCACGTGGAACTCGTCGGGCCCGGTGCGCACAAGGTCGACGCCGGCCACGTGGACGAAGACGCCCTTGCTGGGCCTATGGCCCATCACGGCCAGCTCGTGCTGCGGGTTCAGCCGCACCAGCTCCTCGGGGATCACGCCGGCCTTGAGGATCTCCTGCGGGCCGTAGAGGTCGCGCAGCAGGGCGTTCAGCGCCTCGACCCGCTGGACCAGCCCGCGCTCGATGCGGCTCCACTCGGCGGCGGTCAGCACGCGCGGCACGATGTCGAACGGGATCAGCCGCTCGGCCCCGCCGGGATCGCCATAGACGTTGAAGGTGACGCCTGTGCGCCGGAACAGCAACTCGGCCTGGGCCTTGCGGGTCTGGAGCAGCTCGGGCGGGCTCGCCTCCAGCCAGGCCCGCACCTGGGCGTAGGCCTGCGGCGGCTCCTCGCCCGGCCAGCCGTCCATCTCGTCGAAGGCCGTCGCCATCGCCACCCGCTTACCACTGCACTCAAGGCAGCCAAGGCGATGGCGCGGCCCACGCACAGCCGGGCTCGCCCCTGCCCGTGGGCGCCGCCGTCCGGACGCCCGCGGCGCGCGCAATCGGGGCGCAAGGCGCCTGAAGATTAGGCAGTTTTGGAGCGACGTTGCCTCACGCTCCGGCGGTGAGCATGGTGCGGCGCCTGCCTCCGGGGAGTCTCCATGCCCACAGACCGCGCCGCCTCCGTCCGCATCCTGGCCTTTGCGGGCAGCCTGCGCCGGGCCTCGTACAATCGCGCCCTGCTCGCCGCCGCCCTCGAACTGGCGCCGCCCTCGCTGGCCATCGAGGTCTTCCACTTGGCGGACGTGCCGCTCTACAACGCCGACGTGGAGGCTGAGGGCGATCCCCCTGCGGTCGCGGCGCTGAAGGCGGCCATCGCGGCGGCCGACGGCGTGCTGATCGCCACGCCCGAGTACAACCACGGCGTCCCGGCGGTGACCAAGAACGCGGTGGACTGGGCCTCGCGCCCGCCGCGCGGGGCTGTGCTGGACGGCAAGCCCGTGGGGATCATCGGCGCCTCGCCCGGCATGACCGGCTCGGCCCGGGGCCAGAGCCAGCTTCGCCAGGCCTTCGAGTTCACCAATTCGTACTGCATGCCCCAGCCCGAGCTGCTGGTCTTCCGCGCGCACGAGAAGTTCGACGGGGAGGGCCGCCTGACCGACGAGGCCACGCGGGCGCACCTGGCCAAGTACCTCGCGGCGTTCGAGGCCTGGGTGCGGAGGTTCAAGGCGGCGTAGGGGGCAGGCGCGCTTGCCAGAACGAACGCATCCCTGGGCAGGGACAAGGGCGGGGCCACCGCTGCGTGTCGTTCTGGCGGTCGCAAGGTCGTCCGTGGGGTCGCCCGGTGATCAGGCGGGCTGTACTGCCCCGCGGAGGCTCGCTCGCGCAGGGCCCAGATGGGGCCGCGGTTGCGCCAACTCAAGGCGCGCGGGGCGGAGAACCGTCAGGGTGCGACGCGATGACCCGCTTCCTGCGTCCGTTCGTGGCGGCCGCCGTCCTGGCCCTATCGCTCGCGCCTGCGGCCCGGGCGGAGACCTTCCGTGCGGCCATGGACCGTGTGTTCGGCCCGGGCGGCTGGCGGGTGACCAGCGGCTACCGGACGCCGGCCCAGGAGGATGCGCTGCGCCGCCGGGGCGCCGGCGCCGTGGCGCCTGGTCGGCTCTCCACCCACTCGGTCGGCTCGCACGCCGCGCCGGGAGCCTATGACGTGGTGGTGGACGGCCTCCCGGCCGCGACCGCCAAGGCCCGGCTGCAGCGCTCCGGCCATCCGTTCCAGCGGGTGGTGGCCGAGCCCGCGCGGGGCGGGCAGGGACCGCACCTGCACATCGAACTGGTCCCCGGCGGAGCCAGCCGCGCGGCGCAGGGCCAGGGGCGGGGACTGTGCGACGGCTACGCCGGCGAGCGGATCACCGACCGGATCGTGGACGGCCGGCGCAATCCCCTGATCGCCTGCGAGGAGCGCTGGAGGAGGGCCCAGGCGGCCTCTGGCGCGGCGGTGGAATAGGCCCTCAGCGCCCGGCGGTGAGCGGCGTGACCGGCAGCTTGTCGGTGAGGTCGGCGGCCGCCAGCTGGTCCGACAGCGTGTCCAGGGCGGCGGCTTCGGGCGTTTCCTGCCGCGCCAGACGGCCCACGGCCTCGGCCAGGCGCCGGTCGTAACGCCGCGGCAGCAGGCTGTCGTCGGCGTCGCGGCGGCTGGTCTCGTTCGGGCGGCGGGGGGTCAGCAGCACCACCATGTTGTTGCGCAGCTTCCGCGTCTGGCGGCTGGCCAGGAACAGGTTCACGCCGGGGATGCGGGACAGGCCGGGGACCTCGGTGGATTCGCGGGAGTCCTCGCGCTCGGCCAGGCCCGACAGCACCAGGGTCTCGCCGAAGCGCAGGCGGACGTTGGCGCTCACGCTGTTGGAGGTGGTCTGGATTCCCTGTTCCAGCTCGGCCTCCAGGCCCGGCTCCAGGAACGAGCGGCCCGCGTTCACGGCCAGCAGCATCTCGTCGTCCGAGACGAAGGTGGGGGTCACCGCCAGTGAGACGCCGACGGCCTTCTCCTGCAGGCTGCCGGAATACTGGCCGCTGATCGGGATGGTGATGGTGGCGCCCGAGAAGAACACCGAGGGCGTGCGGTCCAGAGCCACCAGCGAGGGCTTGGCCAGCACCTCGGTGCGGAAGGCCTGGTCGTCGAGGATGTCGAGCAGATAGGTGATGCCGTTGTCCGGCAGCGAGACGGTCAGATAGTTGGTGTTGATCGGCTGACCGCCGGGCGCGGTCTCCTCTGAGATCCGCAGTCGGCCGCGCGCCACCAACTCCAGCGAATTCAGCAGGTTCACGCCGCGCACGGACTCGGCCTCGTCGCGTTGACGCACGATCACCGCCTCGATGACGGCCATGGGCGGTTCGATGCCGGCGCAGGGCGCGGGCAGGGCGGCCATCGGCTGCGGCCCCAGGGTCTGGGTCGTCTGACCGGGATAGGCGGGATAGCCCGCCGAGGCCGATGGACCGGTGGTCTGGCACGAGCGCCAGTCCGCGACCGGCCCGACGGGGGCCGGAACGGCGGCCGGCGCGGCGGACGGAGCCTGGGCGGTGGAGGTTTGGGCCAGGGTCGCCGCCTGGCGCCAGCTCGCCGCGTCGCGTGCCACCGCGTCGGCCCTGGCCGGCTGGGCGCTGCGCAGCCGGGCCAGCAGGCTGTCGGCGTCGGGCGCGCCGGCGGCCCCGGCGCTGAGCGCGGCGGCTTCCAGCGCGAGGATGTCGCCGGAGAGCGTGGCGGCCTTGCGCCCGGCCCAGAGCGCCAGCGCCAGGTCACCCGTCCGCAGGGCGGTGAGCGACAGATCGGCGAGCGCCTGGGCGTCGTTCGGCGCCACCGCCACGTGTTCGGCCAGGAGCTGCACGGCGAGGTGCGGCCGGCCTGCGGCGGCGTACAGCCGCCCGAGCTCGGCGCGCGCCACGGTCAGGCTGGGATCGAGCTGGAGCGCGAACTCGTAGGCGGCCGCGGCCGGACGCCAGTCGGCGTTGCGCCGGTCCAGGAACTCCTTGGCGAGCAGCCGGGCGTAGGCGAGGTGGTGATGGGCGTCCTGCGGTCGCAGGCGCAGCTCGGCGATCAGGGCGGCGCGCTCGCGGGCGGTTTGCGGTTCGGCGGCGCGGCCTTCGGACCACTCGCCGATGTGGGGGTTGGCGGCCGCCGGCGCCGCAAGCGACAGGCAGGCGAGGGCCGCCAAGGCAGGGAAACGACTCACGCGCGCACGCCGCCCGCGTTCCGCTGCGTCCTGTCCATTGGATGGTCCCCCGAAACCCGACTCCCGCACGCCGGGATTCCGGCGCGCAGGGCGCTCAAAGTCAAGCGCGCGGAAAGATCGCCCCGATCACTCGCCGGCCGTCTTGTCCTTGGCCTTGCCCTTGGCGGGCGCCTTGGCGGCTTCCGCAGCCTTGGCCGCGGCGGCTTCGGCGGCCGCCTGCTCCTCGGCCCGGGCGCCGGCCAGGATGCCCGGCAGGGCGTAGTTGCCCTCGTGACAGGCGTATTCGAAGATCCGGCCGTTCAGGGGCGCGAACTCGTACTCGCCGCCCCAGGGCGCATCCCACACCCTCGGGTCTTCGATGGTGAAGGCGTAGTGCACGCGCTCAGGCCCAACGCGGGTGAAGCGCTCGGTGACCTTCAAGTCCTTCCACGAGCCCATGAAGCCCTGGCTCTGCGGGATGTGCGTGGTCTCGACGACGAGGGTGTCGCCCTCCCACCAGCCGATGGAGTCGCCGAAGTAGGGTCGCACGTCGTCCGTGCGGTGCTTGGCGTTCAGTCGCACGATCCGCAGGTCGTGGTTCATCTCCACCTCGATGACGAAGTGGTCGGGCGTCTGAATGAACTGATAGTTGTTGTTGTAGAAGCCGTTGGGGAACATCGGCGGGCCGCCGTTGCGCCCGAAGCCGATGATGCAGCGCTCGCCCAGCGAGCGGGTCTCGTAGCTGTCGAACGAGCCCAGGCCGCCTCGGCCGCCGCCGAAGCCAGGCGGGGGCGGGGCGCCCTTCTTGCGCGGGGGGATCTGTCCATTGGGCGTGGTGATCAGCGACGAGCGGGGCTCGCCGCGCACGCGCATCACGGTGTGGCCAGGATCGAGCCAACCGCGGTTGTAGCCGCCGACGTCGCCGCCGGCCGCGGCGAACTCCGGACGCAGGCTGCTGGCCGCCGGCTTGGCCGCCTCGGCCCCGGCGTTGGGATCGGTCGGGGCGTTGCCTTCCTCGACCTCGGCCTCGGCCTCGGCCTCCATCTTCTTCACCTCGTCCTCGGAGTAGACGAGGCCGGACACGCCGGGACGCCGGGTCATCGGCGTCATGGTGTTGTTGGTCCAGTAGCCGCCCAGATCGGGCTGGCCGAAGGCGGTGCGGGGGGCCTTGTAGACAGCGGCCTTGGCGGCCTTGGTCTGGGCCGCCGCGTCCAGGCCACCGGTGAGCGCCAGGGGCGCGACGCACAGGGCGGTTCCGAGCAGGGCGGTTCCGAGCAAGAGAGTGGCGGCGCGTTTCACGATGGGCTCCCCAATGATCTGTTTCGCCGCAGTCCACGCGGCGTGCATACCGAACTTACGATTCTTGACGGGCCGGGGCAATGGCGCGCTTGGCGGTCGGGCGCGCCCAGTCGGCGTGAACCCCTGAGGCGCGCGGGCAACACCTGTGGAAACACGGCCAGGTTGTCAGCGGTAAGGATCGCGGAAAAGTTGCAAATGAAGTCTGCGGCGCGCAACGGTTCGCCGGGCGGGCGATCTGCCGGTGAATCGGGGAGTGGGCGTTGGTGGGCGAGCGTGGCCAGAAGGCCGCGGCGGGCGGCGGCGGATGACCGCGTATCTTGCCGAGGTCTGCCGCCTCTATGTGCTGTTCATCCTGGTTCTCGCGTTCACGGGCAAGGCGCTGTCGTGGCGTGCGTTCCGCCGGGGCCTGGGCGAGCTCCTGCCGACCTGGGGACCGCTGGCCCAGCTCGGCGCCGTCGCGGTGATGGCGGCCGAGGCGCTGTTGGCGGCCCTGCTGATGGCTGGGCAGGAGCCGGCCTATGGGGCGGCCGCGGCGGCGCTGTCGCTGTTCCTGGCGTTCTCGGCGGTGGTGGCGAAGGCCCTGATCGACAAGCGTGAAGTCCGGTGCAGCTGCTTCGGGGCCTCGGGGCACGTGATCTCGCGTTGGGATCTCCTGCGCAACGGCCTGTTGATCGCCGCCTGCGCCGCTTACCTGGCCCTGGCGCCGCAGGCCGTCTCCCCGCCGCAGGATCACGGCCCGCCAATGGTGGCGTTCGCGGGCCTGGCCACGCTGATCACGCTGCAGCTCGGCCGCATGTTCGGCCCGCGGGGGCGGGGCTCGCTCTAGAACAGTCCCATCACCAGTCCCGCGGCCATGGCGGCGCCCCGTTCGGCGCAGGGGACGAGGTCGGCCTCGGACGGGTGCTTTTCGGCGAGGATCGCCTCGGGAGTCTGGGCGGCCGTGTTCAGGATGAGGGGTTCGGCGATCGGCTTCAGCCGCCAGCCGGTGGCGATGCGGGCGAGCTGGCGCGCGGCGGCGGTCCCGTCGCTGCCGGCCGCGATCATGGCGGCGTAGGGCCGGCCGTTCAGGCGCTCGAGCACGGCATAGTAGGTGCGGTCGAAGAACGCCTTCATCTCGCCGGACATCGCTGCGAGGTTCTCCGGACAGGCGAACAGATAGCCATCGGCGGCCAGAAGGTCGGCGGCCTGCGCCTCTTCGGCCCGCAGCATCCGCATCTCCACGCCGGCTTCGGCGCCGGCTCCGCGCGCGGCGGCCTCAGCCATGGTCCGGGCCGCGCCGGTGCGGGAATGCCAGACGATCAGGAGTCGCTTCATCGGCCGCAGACTAGCCGCCGGGCGTTGCGAAGGTGAAACGCAACCGTGCTTGCGTGCGTCCCGGGGCGGCCTAAGCTCCGCCTCAAACAAGATCCTGGGGGGAATTCCAATGCGGGTGAACCGTCGTTTCGCCGCGGCCATGACGGCCGTGGCGCTGGTCATGGCGCCGGTCCAGGCGTCGTACGCCGCGCCCAAGCCGTCAGCGGCGGCGGCGCTCACGCAGCGCGTCTCTCCCGAGGCCGCGGGATTTGACGCCGAGCGGCTGGCGCGCCTCGACGCCTACATGGCCAAGGTGGTGGCGGACGGCCGGGTGGCCGGCATGACGACGCTGCTCGCGCGCCACGGCAAGGTGGTGGCGTTCCGGACCTACGGGCAGCAAAGCCTGGCGACCGGCCAGCCGATGAGCCAGGACACGATCTTCCGGATCTATTCGATGACCAAGCCGGTCACCGGCGTGGCCATGATGATCCTCTTCGAGGAGGGCCGCTGGCGCCTGGACGACCCGGTCACCCGCTACGTGCCCGAGTTCAAGACCCTGAAGGTCATGACCGGCGTGGACGGGAACGGGAAGCCGATCCTGGAGGACATGAAGCGCCCGCCCACCATGCGGGAGATCATGAGCCACACGGCGGGCTTCGGGTACGGCCTGCAGGACGACCATCCCGTCGACAAGCTGTACCGCGAGAAGCAGGTGCTGGGCGCGGCGAGCACGCACGAGATGATCGAGCGCACGGCCCAGATCCCGCTGGTCTATCAGCCTGGGACCCAGTGGCGTTACTCCAGCTCGGTCGACATCCAGGGCTACATCGTCGAGAAGCTGACCGGCCAGACGCTCGGCCAGTTCATGGAGCAGCGGATCTTCAAGCCGCTGAAGATGAACGACACGGCCTTCTACGTCCCGAAGGACAAGGCGGGCCGTCTGGCGGCCGTCTATATGGGGAACAAGGACACCGGCAGGATCGAGGAGGCCAAGCAGCTCTTCGGCTTCGACATGCCGACCTACCTCGACCCGCCCCCCTTCGAGTCCGGCGGCGGCGGCCTCGTCTCCACGACCATGGACTACGCCCGCTTCTCCCAGATGATCGCGAACAAGGGCGAGCTCGACGGCGTGCGCCTCCTTTCGCCCGCCTCGGTCGAGCTGATGGGGACCAACGTCATCCCGAAGGAGGTGCTGGTCTCGTCAAACGGCACGACGGGCGCGCGCTTCAACGAGGCCGTTGGCTTCGGCCTCGACTTCATGGTGGTCAACGATCCGCGCGCCGCCGGCACGCTGGAAGGCAAGGGCTCGATGAGCTGGGGCGGGGCGGCCGGCACCTGGTTCTGGGTGGACCCCACCAACGACCTCGTCTTCGTGGGCATGATCCAGCGGATGGGCGGCACGGGCGGTGACGATCTCGGGACCATGGCCCGGACGCTCACCTATCAGGCGCTGACGCACCCGGAGAAGTGACGGGCGTTTCCCTCCCCCTCGTGGGGAGGGGCAGATCGCCAAGCGATCGGGGTGGGGAAGTGTCGACCGGGCGCTGAGTCCCGGGATTGGATTCCCCACCCGTCTCGCTGCGCTCGCCACCCTCCCCACGAGGGGGAGGGAAGGCGCTACTTCGAATAGGCCGGCGGCATCGCCCCGTTCAGGGTCTTGTAGCGGTCGCGCAGCTCGAACTGGCGCGACGTCAGGGGCTGGGCCTCGCCGCGGACCAGGATGAGCTGCGGCCGCGACAGCGGCTCGAAGGGGTCGCCCGACCACAGGACGAGGTCGGCGTCCTTGCCGGGCTCCAGAGAGCCCACGCGGTTCGCCACCCCGAACACCTTGGCGGGATTGATGGTGATCGCCTTGAGCGCCGCGGCCGGCGACATGCCGTAGGCTACCGCGTTGCCGGCGTTGTAGCGGGTCTCGTGCGCCCGATGCGCGCCGCCCTGGCCCTCGATGACAACGGTCACGCCCGCCGCCTCCAGGCGGGCGGCGTTCTCGAGCGTCGAGCCCAGGCTCTCGAAGCCCTCGGGCCGGTCCTGGAGGGGATTGATGATGACCGGCACGCCGGCGGCGGCGATCTCGTCGGCCACGCGCCAGCCCTCGGCCGCGCCCGACAGGATCACCTTCAGCTTCTCCTCGCGCGCCAGCCGCAGGATCGCCCGGATGTCCGAGGCCCGGTCGGCCACGGCGATCAGCGGCATGCGCCCCTCGACCACGGGGACCAGGGCCTCGAGGTCGGCCTTGGAGAGCGCCAGGTCGCGGTAGCCGGCGCGTTCGTAGGCGGTCCGGTTGCGGGCGTAGGCGCGCACGTCCTGGATGACGGTCTTCAGCAGCACGATCTGGGCGCCGCGCGCGCCGCCGGCCAGATTGGCGCCCCGGTCGCCGAATGGGGCCACCATGGCCACCTTGGCGCGGACCAGCGGGTCCTCGCCCTGGGCGAGCTGGATCACCGCCGCCTGGCCCGAGAACAGGCCGTGGCTGCGCTCCGAGGCGCCGCCGCCGGCGGTCAGGTCCTCGGCCCCGTCGTGGCTGTGGCCGTCGTCGCCGTTCCCGCGCGAGGCGGGGCGCGGCGTGACGATCGCGCTGGTGATGCCGCCCAGGCGGGCGACCGGGATCACGAAGGAGTCCGGGTTCAGGGCGTACTGGATGTCGAAGGCGGCGCTGAGCTCGGTGTTGTCGACGCTGGCGTCCGTGCCCAGGGCGCCCACTTCGACCGCGCCCAGGATGCTGTTGGCGGCCACGAAGCCGGGCGTGACGATCCCGCCCTTGGCGTCCACCACCTGGGCGCCGGCCGGAACCGCGACCGAAGGGCCGACGGCGGCGATCTTGCCGTCACGGACCAGCACCGTGCCTTTGGTGATCTCGCCGGCCGGGCCGGCGGTCATGATCCGCGCGTTGGTGACGGCGACGGTGGCGGCCTGAGCGGCGGAAGCCGACAGGAGCGCCAGCACGGCCGCGCTGGCGGTGAGCAGGGAACGTCTCATCGCAGGCCTCCCAGGCCGATCTCGAAGTCCGACTTGGGCTGCAGGTCCGGGTTCGTCCGGTCGTAGGTCACGGCGCCGTCGATCCAGACGCGCTCGGCGCGGGCGTAGACCGAGAAGGGGTCCTTGTCCCACAGCACCACGTCGGCGCGCTTGCCGGGCTCCAGGGTGCCGGTCTCCTTCAGGATGCCCAGCGCCTTGGCCGGATTGGCGGTGATCCACTTGATCGCCTCGGCCTCGCTGATCTGAAGGCCGCCCGCGCGGCCGGCCGCCAGGGCCTCGGCGGCCTCCTGGTTCAGCCGCTGGATCAGGTCGGGATCGTCCGAGTGGATGATCGCGCAGCCGCCGGCGGCATGGATCAGGGCGGCGTTGGCCTCGATGCCGTCGAACTGTTCGAGCTTGCCGCCCCACCAGTTCGCCCAGGTCGCCGCGCAGATATCCCGCTGGGCGAGGATGTCGGCGATCTTGTAGCCCTCGATGGTGTGGTGGAACGAGGTGATGCGGTAGCCGAACTCATCGGCGATATCGATCATCTGGGCCATCTCGTCGGCCCGGTAGCAGTGGTTCTGGACGAGGATGTCGCCCTTGAGCACGCCAAGCAGGGTGTCGAGCTGGAGGTCGCGCTTCGGCGGATCGGCCTTATCGCCGCGCTTCACCTTGGCGCGATAGTCGTCCCACTTGCGGCCGTACTCGGCGGCGTTGATCCAGGCGGCGCGGTAGCCGGCCACGTTGCCCATCCGGGTGGAGGGCGAGCGGCCCTTGCCGCCATAGACCCGCTTGGGGTTCTCGCCGCAGGCCATCTTCAGGGTGTAGGGCGCGGCCGGGAACTTCATCCCCTGGGTCGTGCGCGCCGGCACGTTGCGCAGCGTGACGCCCCGGCCGCCGAACAGGTTGGCGGACCCGGGAAGGATGTGGACCGTGGTCACGCCGCCCGCGCGGGCCAGGTTGAAGCCGGGGTCCTGCGGCCAGACCGAGTGCTCGGCCCAGACCTGGGCGGTGTTGGGATCGCTGATCTCGTTGCCGTCGGAGTGCGCGGGTACGGAAGGCGAAGGATAGACGCCGAGGTGCGAGTGGGCGTCGATCACGCCCGGCGTCACCCAGCGGCCGCGGGCGTCCACCACCTCGTAGCCGGCGGGCGGGGCGGCGGCCGGCCCCACGGCCTCGATGCGGCCGTCGCGGATCAGCACCATGCCGCCCTCGATCTGCGCGCCCGTGGCGGTCAGCACCGTGCCGCCGACGATCGCCGTGGGGCGGCCGGGCAGGGGCTTGTAGGTGCTGGCGAAGGCGCCCGGATCAGCTTCCAGGCCGCGGGGCAGCGGCTTGGGCGCCGCCGCCGTATCGGTCTTGGGCTTCTCGCTGGCGGTCGTGGCGCAGGCGGCGAGGCTCGCGGCCGCGGCGGCCGCCAGGGCGGCCCTCAGGATGTGTGACACTCAGTCCCCCGAACAGTCCGGGGGCAGTTTGACGATCCGCCGGGGCCGGGTGTCAAGCGTTCGCCGGACCGCCCGCGCGCTTGACAAGCCGGGACGCCCATGCGCCCTTCCGCGCCTCGCAAATCAGCCGATTTCCGCCTTATTTCATGCATCTTTACCGCACCCACACCTGCGGCCAGCTCCGCGCTTCCGACACCGGCCAGGCCGTGCGCCTCTCGGGTTGGGTCCACCGCAAGCGCGACCACGGCGGCCTGATCTTCATCGACCTGCGCGACCACTACGGCCTGACGCAGCTGGTGGTCAGCCCGTCCACCCCCGGCTTCGACCTCGTCGAGCACGTGCGCGCCGAGAGCGTGATCCGCGTGGACGGCGAGGTGGTGGCCCGCTCGGCCGACACCCGGAACCCCAACCTGCCGACCGGCGAGATCGAGATCGTGGTCCGCAAGGTGGAGGTGCTGTCCGAGGCCGCCGAGCTGCCGCTGCCGGTGTTCGGGGAGCCGGAGTACCCCGAGGACATCCGCCTCAAGAACCGTCACCTGGACCTGCGCCGCGAGACCCTGCACCGCAACATCGTGCTGCGGTCCAAGGTCATCCAGTCGATCCGCAACCGGATGATCGACCAGGGTTTCCTGGAGTTCCAGACGCCGATCCTGACGGCCAGTTCGCCGGAAGGCGCGCGCGATTTCCTCGTGCCCTCCCGCCTGCACCCCACCAAGTTCTACGCGCTGCCCCAGGCGCCTCAGCAGTTCAAGCAGCTGCTGATGGTCTCGGGCTTCGACCGCTACTTCCAGATCGCGCCCTGCTTCCGCGACGAGGACCTGCGCGCCGACCGCTCGCTCGAGTTCTACCAGCTCGACGTGGAGATGAGCTTCGTCACCCAGGAGGACGTGTTCGCGGCCATCGAGCCCGTGATGCACGGCGTCTTCACCGAATTCGGCCAGGGCAAGCCGGTCACGCCGTACCCGTTCCCGCGCATCCCGTACCGCGAGGCGATCGCCAAGTACGGCTCGGACAAGCCCGACCTGCGCAACCCGATCGTCATGCAGGACGTCTCGGACCACTTCCGGGGCGGCGGCTTCGGCCTGTTCGCGCGCATCCTGGAGGACGCCAAGAACGCCGTGTGGGCCATTCCCGCGCCGAAGGGCGGCAGCCGCGCGTTCTGCGACCGCATGAACAGCTGGGCGCAGGGCGAGGGCCAGCCCGGCCTGGGCTACATCTTCTGGTCCGACGACCAGGGCGGCTGGGGCGGCCCGATCGCCAAGAACCTGGGCCCGGAGAAGACCGACGGCCTCATGACGGCGCTGGGCCTGGGGCAGGGCGACGCGGCGTTCTTCGTCGCGGGCGATCCGAAGGCCTTCTACAAGTTCGCCGGCTCGGCCCGGACCAAGGTCGGAACAGACCTCAAGCTGGTCGACGAGGACCGCTTCGAGTTCGTCTGGATCGTCGACTTCCCGATGTTCGAGTGGAACGAGGACGAGAAGCGCATCGACTTCTCGCACAACCCGTTCTCGATGCCGCAGGGCGAGCTGGAGGCCCTGAACACCAAGGACCCGCTCGATATCCTGGCCTACCAGTACGACATCGTCTGCAACGGCTACGAGCTCTGCTCGGGCGCCATCCGGAACCACCTGCCGGAGATCATGATCAAGGCGTTCGAGATCGCCGGCTACGGCCCGGAAGTGGTCGAGGAACAGTTCGGCGGCATGCTGAACGCCTTCCGCCATGGCGCCCCGCCGCACGGGGGCCTGGCGCCCGGCATCGATCGGATCGTCATGCTGCTGGCCGGCGAAACGGCCATCCGCGAAGTCATCGCCTTCCCGCTGAACCAGCAGGGCCAGGACCTGATGATGAACGCGCCGTCCGAGGTGACCGAGAAGCAGCTCAAGGAGCTGCACATCCGGCTCGCTCCGCCGATCAAGGCCTGATCGGGGCCTGATCGGGGCCCGCCTACCGGGCGGGCTCGTCGTGCAGCGACACGAAGTACCGCGGCGTCTCCGGCGGGGCCGGGGGCGCGGGCGGCGCGGGCGGCCGCGGCGTCTTAACGATCACCCGCATGCCGTGGCAGTTCTTCGCCACGAGCCCGCCTGGCAGCTTGGTCCGGGAATCGCCGCACGCCTCGTCCACCTGGTCCTGGGTCAGTCCGCGCGCGCCGGAGAAGTCGGCTCCGGCGATCATCGCCCGCCGGAGGTCGGCGTCGCGGAAGTCGGCCCCGTCGAAGCTCGCGCCCGTGAGGTTGGCCGAACCCAGGTCCGCCGACCGGAACGAGGCGCGCTCGAAGCGGCCCCAACCCAGCATGGCGCCGGTGAGGTCCGCGTCGGTGAAGTTGGCTTCCCGGGCGTCGGCCTTGCTGAAGTTGCTCGTCCTCAGGTCGGCCGAGCGGAGGCTGGCGCCCTGAAGCTTCGTCCAGCGGAACTGGGCCGCCGTGCCGTCGATGTCGTTGAGGATGGCCCGCGTGAGGTCGGCGCCGTCGAACTGTCCGCCGCGGAAATCGCCCGCGCGCAGGACGGCGTTAGACATCATGGCCTTGCTGAAGTTGGCGCCGGTGGCGTTGATGTCCGAGAGGTCGGCGCGGCTGAGGTTCGCGCCGCCGAACATCACGCCCTGCGCCTCCGAGGCGCGGAGCTTGGCGCTGGAAAGATTGGCGCCCTGGAAGTTCGCCCCGCTCATCCCGGCGTCGCTGAGGTCGGCGCGGGAGAGGTCGGCCCCCACGAAATTCGAGGCGTGGAAGCGGGCTTCCTGCAGGTTGGCGCCCACCAGGGCCGCGCCGGAGAAGTTGGCGCCGACGATGCGGGCGCCTGCGAGATTCCGTCCCGAAAGCTCGCACTTCACGCAGGATCCGCCGAAGGCGGTCTGGCGGGCGACTTCCTTGTCGCCGAAGGCCAGCGCCTGACCGGCCACGGCGCTGCCGGCCATGAGGGCGGCGGCGGCGATCAGGCGGGCGATACGCGACGTCACAGGGGCAATCCTCGCAAGCTTACGGGGCACCTCTGCTCTGGAAGGCCCCGCCGCGCCACTTAAATCGCGGTAACTTCGAGGGACTTAGCCCGTGCGGTCCTCGTCGAGGCGCCCGGCGCGCGCGCCGCAGCTTTCGCAGATCAGGGCCTGGCCCTTGCGGACCACGGCGATGTCCCCGCAGGCCGCGCAGACGTCCGCCGCATCCAGCACGGCCGGTCCCGGCTTGCGCCCGGCGCTCGGCAGGAAGACCAGATTGTCCGGCGTCGCCCCGCGCGAGAAGCCGCGAGAGATGAAGCGCGCCGCGGGCTGCAGCTCCTCGGGCTCGGGGTCGCCGTCGGCCTTGCCCCGGCCGAGCCCATCGGCGTTCAGCTCGCCCGGGTCGGCGCTGGCCAGGTCCGAGCGGCCCAGATAGCTGATCCCCAGCTCCCGGAAGATGTAGTCGAGGATCGAGGTCGCCGACTTCACCGAGTCGTTGCCCGTGACGGGGCCCGCCGGCTCGAAGCGCGTGAAGACGAAGGCGTCCACGAACTCGTCCAGCGGCACGCCGTACTGCAGGCCGATGGAGATGGCGATGGCGAAGTTGTTCATCAGCGAGCGGAAGGCGGCGCCTTCCTTGTGCATGTCGATGAAGATCTCGCCCAGCTCGCCGTCGTCGTACTCGCCGGTGTGGATGTAGACCTTGTGGCCGCCCACCGAGGCCTTCTGGATGTAGCCCTTGCGGCGGTCGGGCAGCTTGCGGCGGGTGCGGTCGCGCTCGACGATCCGCTCCACGATACGCTCCTCGGCCTGGGCCGGCTCCTCGCGGCGTTCCGGCAGGTCTGCGACGGGCGGCAGGTCCAGCGCCGCGTGGGCGGGCGGCGCCTCCCGGCGGACGTGGACGGGCAGGGCGGCCGCCCGAAGAACGTCCAGAACCGCCTCGGGTGAGGCGTCCCAGGGCAGGGTGGCCTCAAGCAGGGGCGGGACGTCCAGCACGGGCTCCAGGACGCCCAGCATCGCCGCCACGGCGGCTGGCGGAGTCTCCCCGGCGGTCCGGAAGATGCGCCGTTGGTTCTCGATGAGGTGCTCGGCGCCGGTCAGGGTGTCATGGCCCAGGGCGTGGCGCTCGGCGGCCGCCACGTCGTCCGAGGTGAAGCCGGCGAAGGCGAGGACGTCGAAGGCGGGGTCTGCGACCTGCTCGGGCGTAGCTCCCAAGACGTCGCGCAGGAAGCCATCGCCGAGCAGGCCCGGCGCGAAGGCGTCCTTGAGGCGGACGACGAAGGGCAAGTCGGCCTCCGCGGCGGCGATCTCGTGCTCGGAGAAGCCGCGGGCGGCCAGGGCCTGGTGGTTCACGCCGGGCGCGTCGGCCAGGCTGCGGCGGCCGAGCAGCCAGGTCTCGGCCTCGGCCCGGTCGGTCCCGGCGGCGGCCAGGCCCCTCAGCGCCGCTTCGGAGAGCGTCCGGATCGCCTCGCCCTCGGCGGTCTCGGCCAGGACGACGGGACCGCCCCAGGGCGCGGCGTCCAGGCGTCCGCCAAGGCGCAGGGCGAGTTCCGGGTCGGCGAAGGCCGCCAGGCGGCAGTCCGCGCCGGTCTCGGCGATCACCCGGGCCGCCGTCTCGTAGAGCGCCAGCGCCGTCGCCCGGCCGGCGTCGCTGTCGTAGTCGAGGCCGTGGGCGACGAGCCAGTCGCCCAGGCCCGCGAGACCCAGCATCGCGGGACCGTCCTGGGCTGCCAGCGCCATGGCGGCGAGATGAACGGCGCCTTCGAAGGCCTCGGCGTCGAAGCGGTCGTCGCGCCAGAACGCCATCAGGTCGACGCCGCCACGGGCGGCGCCGCTCGCTTCGGCGAGGGCAAGGGCGGCTTCCCCGGATCGGGCGACGCTGAGATCGCCGGTGGCCCAGGCGGTGCGTGCGAACGCCGCGCCCATCGGGCCGGCCAGCAGGTCGGCGTCGGTCGAGACGATCAGGCCCGGCGCGGGAGATGCCGCCGCCAGGGACCCCGTCCACTGGGTCTCGCCGGCGCGGGCGAGCGCGATGGCTTCCAGGATCAGGGAATCGGGCGCGCCGGCCGCGCGCGCGGCCTCGGCGGCGCGGGTCAGGCTGGCGTTCTTCTGGGGATCGGCGCAGGCTTCGGCATCGCCCTCGCAGCGCAGGATGGCGTCCATCACGGCCTGCAGCCGGGCCGCGAGGGTCTGCGCCGCGGCCTCGGCGGCCTGACGGGCGCGATGGGCGGCCTCGTGGGCCCTGAGCGCGGCGGCGTCGGGCGCGACCAGCACGGGGATCGGCTCGCCGCCCCGCGCGATCGCAAGCGCACCCAGGAGCTGGGCTTCGGCCAGGCCGTCCTCGAAGCGCCTGCGGGTCCGCAGGTCGGACAGCAGGCCCTTGGCCTGGGCCGCGTCGGTGAGGGCGCGGGCGTGCTCGCGGATGGCTTCAGCCAGGTCGGCGCGACCGTCCGCCCAGTCGAGCCAGGCCTCCGTCCTGGCGCCCGTCCAATGCGCCGGCGCTTCCACCTCGATCAGCCCTCCGGCGCGCTCGAGGATGCGGCCCTCGATTCCCACGCCCGACGCTTCACTGCCCATGAGCGACTCCCTGACGGGCGAGGGTAGGCGGCCTTCGCGGGCGACGACAATAGATGTTGGGTCTGGCGGGCCGTTCATCCCCAACATATTGCAGGCAGGCGGATCGTCGCCGGGCGCTGGACGCTCCGGGGGCGCCCGCCTATAGTCCGCCCGCGTTCAGGAGCCCCGAGAGCCCCAAGTGTCCGTCCTCAAGAGCATCTTCACCTGGTGGAACGGCTCCACCTACGGAATCCGTTTCACCATCGCCAAGCGCGGCCGGTTCGTCGGTCAGGACGAGCTCGGCAACCGCTACTACGAGGCGAAGGACACCCGGGACAGCTACGACCCGAAGCGCAAGCGCCGCTGGGTGACGTTCAACGGCTACGCCGAGGCGTCCAAGGTCCCGCCGGACTGGCACGGCTGGCTGCATCACACCTTCGAGGAGCCGCCGATCTCCGCGCCGCTGCCGCGCAAGCGCTGGGAGAAGGAGCACCGTCCGAACCTGACGGGCACCATTCACGCCTACCGGCCGAAGGGCTCGCTGGCTCGTGGCGGCGAGCGCCAGCGCGCGACCGGCGACTACGAGGCCTGGACCCCGGAATAAGCGCCGTGGCCCGCCGCCCGCCCGCGCCCCGATCCGTCCGACGCGCGGCCGCCGTCGCGCTCGTCGCGGGCGGCCTCCTGTCCACGGTGGTGGCCGCCCAGCCCGCGTCGCCCCCCGTCCTGCCCGAGGACGCGCCCGCCCAGCGGCCGGCCTCCGAGGAAGCGCCCCCCGCCGTGGTGCCTGCGCCCGCGCCGCTGCCCGTCCCGCCGGTGGACCAGAAGGAGGTCGAGCCGGCCGCTCCGCCCAAGGCCAAGGTGACCGAGAAGCCCGTGGAGGCGCCGACCCGCCGCGCCCGCTACGACGTCGCCGTCCTTCAGGCGCTGGACAAGGTGACGGCCGAGACCCTGACCTTCGCGGCTCCGGTGGGACGGCCGGTGCGCTGGAAGGGTCTGATCTTCACGGTGCGCGCCTGCGAGCGCTCCGCGCCTGACGAGCCGGTCGAGGATTCGATCGTCTACCTCACCATCGATTCCCAGCCCCGGCCGCAGCCGGGCAAGCCCACGCCGCCGCCGCGTCAGGCCTTCAAGGGCTGGATGTACGCCTCCTCACCGGGCCTGAACCCGCTGGAGCACGCGACCTACGACGCCTGGGTGATCAGCTGCAGGGCGAGCCGCCCGGCGACGCCCGCCGCCGCGCCCGCGCCTTCGGCGCGTCCGGCGCCCAAGGCGACCGCCCCGGCCCCTGCGGAAGAGGCCGCCGCCCCGGCTGCGACTCCCGCCCCCAAGGTTGAACCTCCGCCCCCCAAGGCCGAAGCTCCCGCGCCCAAGGCCGCCGCGCCCGCGCCGGTCCCGGTGATCGCGCCTCCGCCGCCCGCGCCCAAGGCGTAGAAGTCCGCGTCGACCGCGAGCGCCCGCCCGAGGCGGCGGTGGTACTCGAGGCGCGGAATCTCCTGGGCCCCGAACTGCGACAGGTGCTCGGTGAGGAACTGGGCGTCCAGCAGGACGAAGCCGCCGGCGATCAGCCGCGCCACGAGGTGCACGAGGGCCACCTTCGAGGCGTCGCGCTCCCGCGAGAACATGCTCTCGCCGAAGAAGGCTCCCTGCAGGGCCACGCCGTAGAGGCCGCCCACGAGCCTGCCGTCCTTCCAGCACTCGACGCTGTGGGCGAAACCCAGTTCGTGCAGGCGCACGTAGAGCGTCTCGATCGGCCGGTTGATCCAGGTCTCGGTGCGGCCGGGCCCCGAGGCCGCGCAAGCCAGCACCACCTCGTGGAAGGCGGTGTCGATACGGATCTCGAACAGGTCGCCGCGAACGGTGCGGGCGAGCCGGCGCGGCACGTGGAAGGCGTCCAGCGGGATGACGCCCCGCTTCTCCGGATCGATCAGGAAGACCCGAGCGTCGTCGCGTGCGTCGGCCATGGGGAAGACGCCGCGCGCGTAGCAGTCCAGGAGGTCGCGGGCGTCGAAATCGGCCATGCGACCGATCTAGCGTAGGAAGGCGGGCGGGTCGAAGGCCCTTACGCCGCCGCCTCGGCCTGGGCCTTCATCCATCGCTCCAGCCAGTGGATGTTGTAGTCCCCGCGGACGATGTCCGGCTGGACCAGCAGCTCCTGGAAAAGCGGGATGTTGGTGTCGATGCCGCCGACCACCACCTCGCCCAGGCAGCGGCAGAGGCGGGCGATGCACTCCTCACGGTCGCGGCCGTGGACGATGAGCTTGCCCACCAGGCTGTCATAGTAGGGCGGGATCGAATAGCCGGCGTAGAGGGCGCTATCCATCCGCACGCCCAGGCCGCCCGGGGCGTGGTAGTCGGTGACCAGGCCCGGCGAGGGGGCGAAGGTCTTCGGGTTCTCGGCGTTGATCCGGCACTCGATGGCATGGCCCTCGAAGACCACGTCCTCCTGGCGGAAGGACAGCGGCTCGCCCGCGGCGATGCGGATCTGCTCGCGCACCAGGTCGATGCCCGTAATGGCTTCGGTGACCGGGTGCTCCACCTGCAGGCGGGTGTTCATCTCGATGAAGAAGAACTCGCCGTTCTCGTACAGGAACTCGATGGTGCCGACGCCGAGATAGCCGATGGCCTTCACCGCATCGACGACGACCTTGCCGATCTTGGCGCGGGCGGCGGCGTCGATGACGGGCGAGGGGGCCTCTTCCAGCACCTTCTGGTGGCGGCGCTGCAGCGAGCAGTCGCGCTCGCCCAGATGCACGACGTTGCCGTGACTGTCGGCCACCACCTGCAGCTCGATGTGCCGCGGGGTCTGGAGGTAGCGCTCCATGTAGATGGCGTCGTCGCCGAACGCCGCCTTGGCTTCCGAGCGGGCGGTTTGGACAGCTTCGACCAGATCGTCCTCGGTCTGCGCCACCTTCATGCCCCGGCCGCCGCCGCCGGCGGCCGCCTTGATGAGCACCGGGAAGCCGATCTCCTTCGCCGCGTCGAAGGCCTCTTCCTCGGTGGTGACGGCGCCGTCAGAGCCTGGAACGACGGGGATGCCGGCGTCCTTCACGGCCTGCTTGGCGGTGATCTTGTCGCCCATCAGCTTGATGTGCTCGGGCTTGGGGCCGATGAAGGTGAAGCCGTGGGCGTTCACGATCTCGGCGAAACGGGCGTTCTCGGAAAGGAAGCCGTAGCCCGGGTGGATCGCCTGGGCGCCCGTGATCTCGGCCGCCGCGATGATGGCCGGGATGTTCAGGTAGCTCTTGGCGGCCGGCGGCGGGCCGATGCAGACGCTCTCGTCGGCCAGGCGCACCCACATGGCGCCCGAGTCCGCCTCGGAGTGGACCGCCACGGTGGCGATGCCCATCTCCTTGCAGGCCCGATGGACCCGAAGCGCGATCTCGCCGCGGTTGGCGATCAGGATCTTGTCGAACATCGCGCTACCCGATGATGGCGAGCGGTTCGCCGAACTCCACCGGCTGGGCGTCCTCGACCAGGATCTCCACGATCTTGCCGGACTTGGGGGCCGGGATCGGGTTCATGGTCTTCATCGCTTCCACGATGAACAGGGTCTGGCCGGCCTGGACGGTGTCGCCCACCTTGACGAAGGGATCGGCGCCGGGCTGCGGCTGCAGGTAGATGGTGCCCACCATCGGCGACTTCACCTCGTCGCCCTTGGCGCGCGCCGGCGCGGCGGCGGGCGCCTCGGCGGCGGCCGGGGCCGGCGCAGCGGCCGCAGGCGCCGCGTGCGTGGCCGGCGCGGGCGCGGCCACGTGGACGGCCGTCGCCGTCAGGGTCTTGGCGACCCGGATCTTCAGCTCGCCCTGCTCGACCTCGATCTCAGAGAGGCCCGTCTCCGTGAGGATGTCGGCCAGTTTGCGCACCAGGCGCGCGTCGAACGGATCGGCGGGCGCCTTCGGACTGCTAGCCATGGAACGACCCTTTTTCTTCGTATTGTCGGATTAGCGGGCGAGGCCCGCGGCGGCCTCGACGGCCAGTTCATAGCTCGCCGCCCCGAAGCCGGAGACGACCCCGGTGGCGGCGAGGGAAACGTAGGTGTGGCGGCGGAACGCCTCGCGCGCGGCGGGGTTCGACAGATGGCACTCCACGACGGGAATGCTCAGCATCTTCAGCGCGTCGAGGATGGCCACCGAGGTGTGGCCGTAGCCGGCCGGATTGATCACCAGGGCGCAGGCGTTCTCGCGGGCCTCCTGGATCCAGTCGATCAGCTCGCCCTCGTGGTTGGACTGCCGGAACACGACCTCGCGCCCCAGGGATTTCGCCCGCGCCTCGCAGAGGCGGCGGACGTCGTCCAGGGTCTGATGTCCGTAAATCTCCGGCTCGCGGGTCCCCAGGAGGTTGAGGTTGGGCCCGCTCAGCACATAGATCGGTTTCGACATTCGGCTCCGCCGTCGATTCCGCGCCCTTGTAACGGTCAGCGGCGGAGGCCACAAGCAAGCCGACCGGAGCGCACGCATCCATGCAGCTTACAGTGAACGGAGAGACCCGAAGCTTCCAGGGGCCGCCCAATGTCGCGGCGCTGGTGGCCGAGCTCGGGCTCGACGCGCGCAAGGTGGCCGTGGAGCGTAACCTGGAGATCGTGCCGAAGTCCGCCTACGCGGCCACGGCGATCGCCGACGGCGACCGGATCGAGATCGTGCATTTCATTGGAGGCGGCTGACATGGATGGCTCTGTCCAGACCGAGGACACGTGGACGGTCGCCGGCCGCACCTTCCGTTCGCGCCTGATCGTCGGCACCGGCAAGTACAAGGACTACGCCCAGAACGCCGCCGCCGCCGAGGCCGCGGGCGCCGAGATCGTCACGGTGGCGCTCAGGCGGGTGAACCTGTCGGATCCCAGCCAGCCCATGCTGGTCGACTATGTGAAGCCCGACCGCTTCACCTACCTGCCGAACACAGCGGGCTGCTTCACGGGCGAGGAGGCGGTGCGCACCCTGCGCCTGGCCCGCGAGGCCGGCGGCTGGGACCTCGTGAAGCTGGAGGTGCTTTCCAACACCAAGCACCTGCTGCCCGACATGGAGGAGACCCTTCGGGCCCTGAAGCTGCTGGTCGCCGAGGGCTTCCAGGTGATGGTCTACTGTTCGGACGACCCCGTGTACGCGGTGAAGCTGGAGGAGGCGGGCGCCGCGGCGATCATGCCCGCCGCCGCGCCCATCGGCTCGGGCCGGGGCATCCAGAACGCGCTCAACCTCGCGCTCATCATCGAACAGGCGAAGGTCCCGGTGCTGGTGGACGCCGGCGTCGGCACGGCCTCGGACGCGGTGGTGGCCATGGAGCTCGGCTGCGACGCCGTCCTGATGAACACCGCCATCGCCCAGGCCCAGGACCCGATCCGCATGGCGCGGGCCATGAAGCACGCGGTCATCGCCGGCCGTGAGGCCTATCTGGCCGGCCGGATGCCCAAGCGCATGTACGCCGAGCCCTCGTCGCCGCTCTCGGGGCTGATCTGATGGCGAAGAGCCGCAAGTCGATCTTCATCACCGGGGCCGCCTCGGGCATGGGTCGCGAGACCGCGCTGCTGTTCGCCGAGAAGGGCTGGTTCGTCGGCGCCTACGACGTCAACGAGCAGGGCCTGAAGGACCTGCAGGACGAGCTCGGCGCGGACAACTGCCTGATCCGCCGCCTGGACGTCACCGACCGCGCCGACTTCCGCGCCGCCCTGGACGACTTCGCGCCGGCGGCGGGCGGCAGGCTGGACATCCTCTACAACAACGCCGGGATCGGCCGGGGCGGGCCCTTCGACCAGCAGCCGTTCGAGGACATCCTGGCCGTGGTGCAGGTGAACTTCATCGGGGTGCTGAACGGCATCTACGAGGCCATCCCGCTGCTCAAGGCCACGCCCAATTCGCTCTGCTTCACGACCTCCTCCTCGTCGGCCACCTTCGGAATTCCGGGCATCGCCGTCTATTCGGCCACCAAGCACGCGGTGAAAGGCCTGACCGAGGCGCTGTCGGTGGAGTTCAAGGCCCTGGGCATCCGGGCTGCCGACGTCCTGCCGGGCCTGATCGACACGCCCATCCTGCCGCCGGGCGCCATCGAGGCCGCGCCCAAGGAGGGCATGTTCCGGGCGATGCACCCGTCGGAAGTCGCCAAGGTGGTCTGGGAGGCCTACCACTCGGACAAGCTCCACTGGTACGTGCCCGAGGAACTGGCGGAACTCGACAAGGCTTCGGCGGCCGCTCCCGAAGCCGTCCGCGAGCAGATGGCCGGCGGCGCGTTCTTCTCGGGCCCCACCGATCGCAAGCCGGACTGAGCGCAAGCCGCCTGTGTGACTGCCGTGAAATCGATCCGCAATCGCGGAACGGCGCCAGGTCGTCTACCTAACCTCACATTCGAATGGGGGGTATGGTGTGAGGGCGTCCATCTGCGTGTTTGCGTTGGCCGTGGCTCCTGCGTCCGGCGCGTTCGCCGAGGAGGCGGCCACGGCGGCGCCGGGGCAGGTCGAGGCGGTCGTCGTCTTCGGCCGCGGTGAGCAGAAGATCGGCCAGGCGACCGCTGCCAGCGAGGGCTCGCTCGCCGGCGCCGACCTCACCGTTCGGCCGTTCCTGCGGACGGGTGAGCTGCTGGAGTCGGTGCCCGGGATGCTGGTCACCCAGCACTCGGGAAGCGGCAAGGCCAACCAGTACTTCCTGCGCGGCTTCAACCTGGACCACGGCACGGACTTCGGCCTCGCCATCGACGACGTACCGATGAATTTCCGCACCCACGGCCACGGCCAGGGCTACCTGGACGTCAACGGCCTGATCCCCGAGCTCGTGAAGCGGGTCGACTATCGGAAGGGGCCGTACCGCGCCGACCTCGGCGACTTCAACCTCGTGGGCGGCGCCCAGATCGCCACGGTCGACCGCTTCGAGCGGCCGTTCCTGCTGGCTGAAGGGGGCGATTTCGACTGGAAGCGGGCCGTGGCCGCGGGCTCGTTCCACGTCGGGCAGGGCGACCTGCTGCTGGCGGTTCAGGCCAAGACGTACGACGGGCCGTGGGCGCTGCCCGAGAAGCTGCGCCATGTTTCCACCTTCGGGAAGTACGGCCGCGAGACCCCGGCGGGCCGGCTGAGCGTGAGCCTGTCGACCTACTACGCCACCTGGCAGCCCACCGAACAGATTCCCGAGCGCGCCATCGGGACGGTGGTCCCCGACGCCTATGGCGCCATCGACCGCGACCTCTACGGGCGGACCCAGCGGGAGATTCTCACCGCGCGGCTGGTTGGCGAGGACTGGAAGGCCACGGCCTACGTCCAGCACTACGATTGGCGGATGATCTCCAACTTCACCTTCTTCCTGGAAGACCCGGTGAACGGCGACGAACTGGAGCAGGCCGAGAAGCTCTGGACCTACGGCGGGCGCCTGGAGCGCAGGCTGGAGCTGTCGCCGACCCTGGCGCTGACGGTGGGCGGGGAGGGGCGATACGACGATATCTCGGACGTGGGCCTCTACCAGACGGTCCGGGGGGAGCGGTTCGCCGCCCGGTCCCGATTCGCCGTCGACGAGCTGTCGGGCGCCCTCTACGCCGAGGCCACGTGGAGGCCGACGGAACGGCTCTCGCTGTTCGGCGGCCTGCGGGGCGACGCCTATCGGTTCAAGACGCGGCCGCTGGGCGGGGCCGCCTGGGGCGGTCGCGTGGACGATGGCATCCTTTCCCCCAAGCTGGGTCTCTCGTTCGAGGCGGCCGATGGCGTGGCCCTCTACGCCAACTGGGGCGAGGGCTTCCACTCGAACGATGCGCGGGGCGTCACCGCGCCAACCGATCCCGCGCCGGGGCTGGTGAAGGGGCGGGGACACGAGATCGGCGCCCGCTTCGAGCGCGGCGGTCTGATCGCCACCGCCAACACCTGGTGGATGGAGGTGGCCAGCGAGCTGATCTACGTGGGCGACGCGGGCTCGGTGGAGCCGTCCGCCGCCAGCCGGAGGCGCGGCTATGAGCTGACCGCCTTCTGGCGGCCCACGGACTGGCTGGCGCTGGACGCCGTCTGGACCGGCAGCCGGGCGCGCTTCAAGGACAGTCCGGGGGCGGACCACATCCCCGGCGCCATCAAGCACGCGGGCGAGGCCGGCGTCTCGGTGATCCGCGAGCGCTGGAACGCGGGCCTCAGGGTCCGCCATCTGGGCAGCCACGCCCTCGTCGAGGACAACAGCCTCAGGTCCGAGCCGGCCACCATCGTGAACCTGCGCGCCGCCTGGACGCCGGGCCGATACGAGATCTACGGAGAGCTTCTCAACCTGCTGGATTCGAAGAAGAAAGACATCGAGTACGTCTACGAATCCTATCTACCGAAGATCGACCTGGACGGACCCGTCGCCGACCTCCACAGCCGGGCCGTGGAGCCGCGGATGGTCCGGGCCGGGATGAAGGTGAAGTTCTAGGCCAGGCCCAGCGCCGCCAGCATCTCGGTCCGTTCAGGGCCCAGCTTGGGCGGATAGGCCTTGGTTCGGCGGGGCCGGGCCCAGGCGGCCAGGACCTTGGCGAGATTGCCCGGCCGCTTCAGCCACGCCTGGGGGTGCTCCAGCATGTGGAAGCCCCGCAGGAAGGCCCGCAGGATGTCCACGTCCTCGCGGATGGCGATGGCCACGCCGTCGTCCAGGAAGCTCTTCACGATCCGGCCCTTCAGGCTGGGCTTCACGCCCGGCGTCAGTGTCTGGCGGGCCCGGCGGATGGCGCTGCGGTCCGAGTCGCGCATCACCTCGAAGTAGGGGCGAAGCTCGGCGCGCGCCGCGCGGCTGTAGCGGACGATCCGTTCGGCTGGATCGGGCGTCGCGTCCAGCGCGTCCCGCAGCCCCTGGGCGCCCACGGCGGCGAACGAGCAGCCGCGGCCGTAGAGGGGATTGGTCCTGACCAGGCTGTCGCCGACGGCGAAGAACCCCAGGACGGCGGCGCGGCCCTCGGGCGCATACTCCCGCCAGCGGCTTTCGAGCTGACCCATGCCGAACACCCGGCTCATCCCCTCGGCCCGGTCGGGCTCGATCCAGCGGGCGGGGCCGGGAAGCTGGCGGCAGACGGCGTCGAAGACCGCCGGATCGACCACGGCCTGGCGCAGGCCCTCCTCGATCTCAGGGAGGCAGAGCGTGATCGAGAACCAGCCGTTGTCGCCGGGGAAGACGCCGAACTTCAGATATCCCATGTCCCCGTTGGAAGGCGCCGCGTGGGTCCGGGACGGCTCCTCAGCGCCTGGCTTCAGGCGGTAGTGGCGGGTGAAGTAGATGACGCCGGCGCTCTACGCTTCCTCGGGGATCGTCGCGCCCGCCGCCGTGAGTTGCTCGATGGCCTGGGATGTCCGACCCGCGGCGTCCACCACCACGTCCGCCGCCAGATCCTCGGTCGCGCTATCGCCGTCGATGCGGACGCCCGTCACGCGCGGGACCGCCCCGGGCTCGACCAGCAGTTCGCGCACGAAGACGCCCGACCGCAGGGTCACGCCCGGCAGGCGGGCGACGTAGCGGCGAATGACCAGCTCCAGGGTCGTGCGCCGGCTGGTCAGGATGACGAGGTCGTCGTCGATCGGCTCGGGCCGATAGTGCTTCCGGTGCGCGGCGGTGAGCGAGCCGTCGAGGCCCAGGTCGCGGCATCCCGCCGCGTGCAGCTCGGCCAGCAGTTCCGGATGCTGGTCGCGGATCAGCAGGCGCAGGCGGGCCAGGAAGGCGTGGCTGTGGCGGAGCTGGCCCACGCCGCGTCGGGCCCAGGTCTCGAAGGCCTCGTCGGCGCCGCCCTCCGGGGGCGGCGGGTCGCGGTCGAGCAGGATCACCTCACGCCCCGTCGGCGCGAGCGCGAGCGCGACCCAGAGGCCCGCCATGCCGGCCCCGATCACCAACACCTTCTCAGGCATCCGCGTCTCCCACGGCGGGGAATCTAACCCGATGCCGTGGGGGAAGGGCGCCCGAAATCAGCCCAGGATCAGGCCTGGGGCGCGGAGGGCTTCTTCAGGTCCGTGGCTTTGGCCGCGGCGATCGCCGCCTTCAGGGCCGCGAGATCGGCGCCCGGGACAAGGGTGTTCCCGACGACGAACGCCGGGGTGCCTTCGATCTTGAGCGCCTGGGCGAGCGCCCTGACGTCGAGGATCTGGCGCTCGATGGCGGGGTCGGCGGCGGCCTTGCGGACCTCGGCCGGGTTGAGGCCCGCCTTGGCGAGGTGGCGGTCGAGGCCCGCCTCGTCCAGGGCCTTCTCGGCCATCCACGCCTGGTAGAGCTCAAGGCCCTTGGTCTTGCCCTGGGGCGTCAGGGCCATCTTGGCGGCGGTGTCCGACACCTCGCCGAAGATCGGCATCTCCTTGAAGACGAAGCGGACGTCGGGGTTTTCCGCGATCAGCTTCACCACTTCGGGCGCGATCAGCTTGCAGTAGCCGCAGCGGTAGTCGAAGAACTCGACGACCGTGACCTTGCCGTCGGGGTTGATCACCAGGTCGCGCGGGTCGCGCTCGAGTTGGGCGCGATGGGTCTCGATGGCCGATGCCGCCGCCTTGGCCATCTCGGCCTGCTGCTTCTGCTGGAGCGCCACCGATACTTCCTGCAGCACCTCGGGATGGGCGAGCAGATAGGCGCGGACGCGTTGGCCGAAGGCGTCGTCGTCGGCCTTCTGGCAGCCGGCGAGGGCGAGGGCGGCCGAGATCGCCGCGGCGGACTTGATGGCTAGGTTCATGGAGGCTCGATAAGGGGGTTCGGAGGCGGGCTCAACGCGTACGGTTGGTGGTGGAGCCTTCGCGCGCCAGTTCCTTCATGTCGTCGCGGGTGGGCTCGGAGACCAGCACGATGTCGGTGGCGCGGCGCCACTCGGGCGTGCCGCGGGTCAGCATCTCCCGCGCCCGCATGGCGAAGACGCGGGCCTGCTGCTTGTCGCCGACGTTGAAATTGTATTCGGCGGTGGCGAGGCGGGCCATGCCGTCCTGGCCCAGCTTGTCGTAGGCCTCGGCCAGGAGGCGCCAGGCGACCGCGTTGTCCTCTTCCTGGGTGAGCGCCTTGCGCAGCTCGGCGACGCCTTCCTCGACCTTGGCCTTTTCATCGAGGGCGATCAGGGTCTGGCCCAGGTTGATGCGCAGCAGGGGCGCCTCGGGCTTCAGTTCGACGGATTTGCGCTGCGGCGCCTCGGCTTCCTGGGTGCGGGCGAACTCGAAGAGGATCTGGCCCTTCAGCTCCCAGAGGTAGGGATTGTCCGGATACTGCTGGAGCAGGGCGTCGATCAGCTTCAGCGCCCGGTCCGGCTCCTTGAGCTGATAATAGGCGATCGCCCGGGCGTAGCGGGCCGGATAGGACGTGTCCTTCTCCTCGTACTTGGTGATCGCCACCTGCGGATTGATGAAGCCGTCGAGCTTGGCCTTCATGATGGCGTGCTGGGCCATCGCTTCTGGGCTGTCGGTCTTGTTGTAGTTCGGCTGGTCCTCGACGCGGCGGCGCAGGGCCTCGATCCGGTCGGACGAGATCGGGTGGCTGCGGAAGTAGGCGTAGCGGCGCGCCTCGTCGAAGACCTCCTGGTAGCGGAAGTTGTCGAAGAAGTCGGCCAGGCCCTTGCCCGAGAGGCCGGCCTTGTCGAGCAGGGTCGCGCCGGCCTGGTCCGCGCGGCTTTCCTGTTCGCGGCTGAAGCCCATGGCGCCGAGCGTGCCGAAGTAGCCGGCGCTGCTCACCAGGCCGGCGCCCGCCTCGGGCGAGCCGGCCAGCGCCGCGAGGACGCCCAGGCCCATGGTCAGCAGGAAGGGCTTCATGCCCGCGCGGTTCATCTCGTCGCGGCGGGCGCTGTGGCCGCCCGTGAGGTGGCCGACTTCGTGGGCGATGACGCCCTGCAGCTCGTTGGGCGTGTCGGCCTCGAGGATGAGGCCGGTGTTGAAGCCCATCACCCGGGGGGCGGCGAAGGCGTTGAGCTCCTTGCTGCCGACGATGATGATCTCGACGTTGCTGGGATCGATGCCGGCGGCCCGCAGGATTGGCGCGGAGTCCCTGGCCAGGATCTCCTCGATCTCGGTGTCGCGGATGAGCGACATGGTCTCCTGCGCCGCGGCGGGCTTCGGTCCCACGACCATGGCGGCCGCGAGGACGAAGCTCAGCGCGAAGCGGGAAACCGACCGGGCGGGGGAGATCATGCTCTGCTCAAATCCTCAGGCCGCCCCTCTACCCGGTCGGAATGTAATGCCTCAGCCGCGCCGCCACCAGCCTTTGCGGGGAGCGGGCGGCGGCCCGGAAATCTCCGCCGGGTCGGGCTGACGCGGGGCCGGCTCCGGAGCGGGGGCCGGCTCCGGTTCAGTCGCGGCGAGGGCGACAGGCTCGGGCGCCCGGGCCTCGACCGGAGCTTCGGCCGGCGTTTCGACCTCGGGCGCGGCAGCCTTGCGGCTGCGCGTGCGCCGCTTGGGCGCAGGCGTTTCCGCCGCCACGGGCTCGGGCGCCGCTTGGGGCGCCGGTTCCGGCTCCGGAGCGGGCGCGGCTTCGGCGGGCGCCTCGGCAGGCTCGGCGGAGATGTCCGCGTCGGCCTTGCCGCGTCCGCGTCCGCGGGCCCGGCGGGCCCGCTTCGGCTTCTCGTCGGCGGCGGGCAGCTCGACCCAGATCTCGTCTTCCGTTCCCCCGGCAGGCGCGGGAGCGGCGGAGACGCTGGGCGTCTCGGCCCGGACCGCCTCGGCGGCGGCAGGCCTGGCCTGCGGCGCTTCGTTGGCGGCGGTCTGGGGTTTCAGGTCCTCGGCCGGGTCGTACCAGACGAACGGATCGTCGCCGTAGGGCACCCACGGGCGCACCCAGGAGAACGGATCGTGCGGACGGAAGTCATCGCGCATGCGACGTCCGCCACGACGGCCCCGGCGGCGGCGGCGGCCATGGCCGCCCTCGTCGTCCTCGCCGATCGCCTCGGCGGGAGCCGGCGCCGCAGGGCGCTCGCCGCGCGGCTCCCCGCCCCGAGACTCACCGCCGCGCGGCTCCTCGCCACGCCGGCCGCGGCGACGGCGGCGACGGCCGCGGCGACCGCCTTCCTCGCCGTCACGCTCGCGTTCCCGCTCGGCGCGAGGTTCGCGGGCGCCCCGCTCCTCGGCGGCTTCATCCTCTTCGTCTTCCTCGTCCTCCTCGTCCTCGAAGTCCTCTTCATCCTCGAAGGTCTCTTCAAGGTAGGCTTCGTCGGCGGGGGTGTCGTGAAGGGCGGTCGGCGCCGCCAGCGGCAGGGCATGCTCGGCGCGGGTCTCGGTCGAGGTCCGTTCGATCACGTGCTCGGCGTGGGCCATGTCGTCGTCGATGGCGACCGTGACGAACAGGCCGAACGCCTGGTGCAGCCGGGCCAGGTGGCCGCGCTTCTCGTTCAGGATGTAGAGGCCCACGGCGCGAGGAACCTGCAGGGTGGCCTCGCCGCCGCCCTTCAGCGCCTCGATCTCCAGGGCCCGGAGCGCGGCCAGCGCGCTGGATTCCACCGAACGCACCCGGCCGGTGCCGGCGCAGTGCTCGCACACGTGGGTCGTGCCCTCCAGCACGCCGGTGCGGCGGCGCTGGCGGGAGATTTCCATCAGGCCGAAGGGACTGATCTTGCCCATCTGCACGCGGGCGCGGTCGTCCTTCAGGCAGTCCTTCAGCTTCTTCTCGACGGCCCGGTTGTTCTTCGCCTCATCCATGTCGATGAAGTCGATGACGATCAGGCCGGCCAGGTCGCGCAGGCGCAACTGGCGGGCGGCTTCCTCGGCCGCCTCCATGTTGGTCTTGAGGGCCGTGGCCTCGATGTTGCGCTCGCGCGTCGCACGGCCCGAGTTCACGTCGACCGCGACCAGCGCCTCGGTCTGGTTGATCACCAGATAGCCGCCGGAACGCAGCGGCACGACGGGCGAGTAGATCTGCGACAGGTGGTCTTCCACCCTGTGCTTCACGAAGAGGGGCGTGGGCTCCCGATAGAGCTGCACCTTCTTCGCCTGGCTGGGCATCAGCATGCGCATGAAGTCGCGTGCTTCCTTGAAGCTCGCCTCGCCCTCGACGAAGACCTCGTCGATGTCCTTGTCGTAGAGGTCGCGGATCGCCCGCTTCACGAGGTCTTCTTCCTCGTAGATCAGGGCCGGCGCGATCGAGTGCAGCGTCTTCTCGCGGATATTCTCCCAGAGGCGCAGCAGGTAGTCGTAGTCGCGCTTGATCTCGGCCTTGGTGCGCTTGGCGCCGGCCGTCCGCACGATCAGGCCCATGCCATTCGGCACTTCCAGGCTCTGGACGACGGTCTTCAGGCGCTTGCGGTCGGTCGCCGTGGTGATCTTGCGGCTGATGCCGCCGCCGCGGGCCGTGTTGGGCATCAGGACGCCGTAACGGCCGGCCAGCGACAGGTAGGTGGTCAGCGCCGCGCCCTTGTTGCCGCGCTCTTCCTTGACGACCTGCACCAGCATGATCTGCCGGCGGCGGATCACTTCCTGGATCTTGTAGCGGCGCATCAGCCGGCGACGGCGGCGCGCCAGCTCCTCCTCGACGACGTCGTCATCGTCGTCGGAGGCGTTCAGGTCGACCTCGTCCTCATCCTCGGCATTGCGGGCGCGGGGCTCGTGACGGTCGTCGTCATCCTCCTCGGCCTCTTCGCGCAGCAGGGCTTCGCGGTCGGCGACCGGAATCTGGTAGTAGTCGGGGTGGATTTCGTTGAAGGCCAGGAAGCCGTGGCGGTTGCCGCCATATTCGACGAAGGCCGCCTGCAGGGACGGCTCAACGCGCGTCACCTTGGCGAGATAGATGTTCCCTCGAAGCTGCTTCCGGTTTTGGCTCTCGAAATCGAACTCTTCAACGCGGTTCCCGTCGACGACCACCACACGCGTCTCTTCCGCGTGGGCTGCGTCGATCAACATGGTCTTGGACATTCAGATCGTCTCCACGGCGCGCGGCATGGGCTCTCAGGCCAAGGCGCTGCCGGTGATAGGGACGGGCGCGCGCGTCGGCCCGGCGGACGCCGGAAACGGCGTCTCGGGGGGCCTCGGGGCCAGGATTGGCTTGAGCTGCGCAGCCCATCGGGTGTGTTCCTAGGCGCGCCGGGGGCGCGGATCGGAGGGTGCGTCGTCTCCGAGAAGCTCGGGCGAAACCGACGCCGGTTTGTGTGGCGCGCGACTTACGGGCCCGGAACGGGCGCTCCGCGATCGCGCGGGCGGACTTTGCAACAGCGCATCCGAAAAGGAAAGCGCGCCGGTGAGGCCCGGCCGCCGGAAACATCTCGTTAACCGATTGTCTACGGCTGCGGTGCGTATATGGCTGCTACGGTCGCAGATTGCGACTCCGCGTTGCGGGGACAGGGCTGGGCGTATGTTCGGGCGAGTGAGACAGGTTCTGGCGGGGAATCGGGGACGGGCGCTGCTCGCCGCCGCGGCCGCCGGCCTGGGCCTGGCCGCCTTCGCCGCCTCCCACGCCGCGCCGGACACCGTAAAGGTCATGAAGGTCCGCCTGGGCGGCGACGCCGCCGAGACGCGCGTCGTCATCGACCTGGATCGCTCAGCCAGCCTCAAGATCGTCGCCGATGGCGCCCAGGACCGCCGGGTGGTGGTCATGATGCCCGGCGTCCGCTCGGCCGAGGTCCTGCAGGGGCCCGGCAAGGGCCTCGTGAAGGCCTGGATGGTCGACGAGGTGAAGGGCGACGCGCGGCTGCAGATGGACCTCGCCGCGGACGGGACCGTGAAGCGGCGGTTCCTGCTGCCGCCGGCCGACGGCATCGCCCACTACCGCTACGTCATCGACCTGGCGCCCGCGACGGGGGCCAAGCTGACCAAGGTCTCGACCGCTGCCAGCCCGCCCGAGCTGCGCACCAAGTTCCTGCCGGCCAAGAAGGCGGCCCTGCCGCTCAAGAAGGTGGTGGTGATCGACGCCGGCCACGGCGGCAAGGACGTGGGCGCGGTCGGGGGCCAGGGCTATGAAAAGGACATCAACCTCGCCGCCGCCCAGGCGCTGAAGGCGAGGCTGGAGCGCACCGGCCGCTACAAGGTCGTGATGACCCGCAATTCCGACGTCTATGTCCCGCTGGAAAGCCGCGTCCGGATCGCCCAGCGGGCCGACGCCGACCTGTTCATCTCGCTGCACTCGGATTCCGGTCCCAATCCGGACCTGAAGGGCGCCAGCGTCTACACCCTGTCGGACAAGGCCTCCCGCCGCTCGACCCAGTTCGTCAGCAAGGACGACTGGTTCATGAAGGCCAGCCTCACCGGCGACCAGGGCGTGCGCGATATCCTCTTCGACCTGACCCAGCGGGCGACCCGCAATCGTTCGGCCGTCTTCGCCCAGACCCTGCTCTCCAACATCGAGGACGAGGCGCCGCTGCTGCGCCGCAGCCACCGGGACGCGGGCCTCGTCGTGCTGCTGGCCCCCGACGTGCCGGCTGTCCTGCTGGAGATGGGTTTCGTGAACAACGCCGAGGACGAGGCCCGGCTGCGCGACCCCGGCAGCCGCAAGCGCTTCATGGACGCGGTCGGCGACGCCATCGACGATCACTTCGGCCACGGCATGAAGGTTGCGGCCCGCTGACGCGGCGGCGTTGGCGCCCGGCGCGACACAGGTTAGACGACGCCTTCTGTAGGGACCGCGCGCCCTGGAGGCTCGTCTAAGTTGAATCCCCCCGCTAGACCCGAACGGTGGGTCGCGATCGCCGGCGTGGCCGTCCTGAGCTTCATCGCTCTGGCTGCGTTCAGCGCTGCGATCTATGCGGCCTGGCTGTTCCACGACATGCCGGATGCCGGGGACCTGGTCGATTACCACCCCGCGACCGCGACGCGCGCCTATGCCTGGGACGGCACCCTTATCGGCGAGTTCTCGCAGGAGCGCCGGATCTTCGTGCCCTACGACGCGATCCCGAAGCAGACGGCGCAGGCGTTCCTCGCGGCCGAGGACCACAGCTTCTTCAAGCACGGCGGCGTGGACGTGGGCGGCCTCGGCCGGGCCATGGCCAAGAACGTGCTGAACCTGGCCCAGGGACGGCGCCTCGAAGGCGGCTCCACGATCACCCAGCAGGTGGCCAAGAACATCCTGCTGACCAGCGACGCCACCATCAGCCGCAAGCTGAAGGAGGCGATCCTGGCCTCGCAGCTCGAGCAGACCCTGACCAAGGAGCGGATTCTCGAGCTCTATCTGAACGAGATCTGGCTGGGCTACCGCTCGTACGGCGTGGGCGCGGCCGCCTACAACTACTTCGGTAAGCCGGTCAGCGACCTGACCCTGGCCGAGAGCGCCTATCTGGCCTCGCTGCCGAAGGGCCCCGACAACTACCATCCGATCCGCCGCAAGAAGCAGGCGATCGCCCGCCGCAACTGGGTGATCGACCAAATGGCCGACCTGGGCTGGATCACCCGCGCCCAGGCCAAGGCGGCCCAGGCCGAGGACCTGGTCGTGCAGGCGGCCCCCACGCGGGCCCAGTACCGCGACGCGGACTATTTCGTGGAGGAGGTCCGCCGCCTCGCCCTCGACATGGACGAGCTGGGCAAGGAGCGCCTGAACGCTGGTGGTTACTATGTGCGCACCACGCTCGATCCGCGTCTCCAGAGCGCGGCGAGGCTGGCGCTGATGAACGGCCTGGAGACCTACGACCGCCGCCACGGCTGGCGCGGCGCCTGGGGCCACGTCACGACGCTGACGGACTGGGAGAAGGAAGCCAAGAAGCGCGCCAGACCCGCCGAGCGCCGCTCCTGGCGCCAGGCGGTGGTCACCAGCGTGGCCGGCGGCGGCGTGCAGGTCCGCACCATCGACGGCGACACGGGCCCGCTCGCGGCCGAGGACGTGGCCTGGGCCCGCCGGGGCAAGGGCATCGGCACCGGCGACCTGATCTTCGTGGCGCCGAACGAGACAGGCGGCGGCTTCCGGCTGAAGCAGGTCCCGGCCGTCAACGGCGCCCTGGTCGCGATGGAGCCGAACTCGGGCCGCGTGCTCGCCATGGTCGGCGGCTATTCGTTCTCGCTGTCGAGCTTCAACCGGGCGACCCAGGCCTATCGCCAGCCCGGCTCGGCCTTCAAGCCGATCGTCTACGCCGCAGCCCTGGAGAGCGGCTACACGCCGGCCAGCACCGTGCTGGATGCGCCCATCACCCTGCGCGGGGCGGGCGGTCAGGCCTGGACGCCCGAGAACTACAACAAGAAGTACTACGGCGCCCTGACCCTGCGCCGCGGCCTGGAGCTGTCGCGGAACACCATGACCGTGCGCCTCGCCCAGGGCGTGGGCATGACCCGGATCAGCGACCTGGCGGTCCGCATGGGCGTGACCAACAAGATGGACAAGGTCCTGGCCATGGCGCTCGGCTCGGGCGAGACCACGGTCTACAAGATGTCGGCGGCCTATTCCGCGTTCCTGAACGGCGGGCGCAAGGTCGAGCCGCACCTGATCGAGGTGGTCGAGGACCGCAACGGCAAGGTCATCTGGAAGGCGGACCGGCGCGAGTGCCCGCGCTGCTCGGCCGGCTTCTCGGGCGCCGAGAGTCCGCGTATCCCACGCACTGGCGTCCAGCTCATGGACCCGATCACCGCCTACCAGATCACGTCCATGCTCGAGGGTGTCGTTCAGCGGGGCACCGCCACCCAGGCCTCGTCGCTGGGCAAGCCCCTGGGCGGCAAGACGGGCACCACCAACGACTACCGCTCGGCCTGGTTCATGGGCTTCTCGCCGCACATGGTCGTGGGCGTGTTCATCGGCTTCGACGACAACCGCAGCCTGGGCGAAGGCGAGACGGGCAGCGTCGCGGCCGTGCCGATCTTCGTGGAGTTCATGGGCGAGGCGCTCAAGAACGCCCCGGCCGAACCCTTCAAGGCGCCGGCTAACGCCAAGTTCGCCATGGTGCGGGGCATCCGCGAGGCGTTCCGGCCGGGCACAGAGCCGCAGGTGGCGGCGGCCCCCGCCGCGACCGGCGCTCCCGGCGGCCCGCAGCCCTACAACCAGGTCTGGCAGAACGGCCTCACGGGCGCGCCCAACGCCGGGGCCGCCGTGGCCCCGCCGCCGCCCCCGCCCAAGAAGCAGGACGACCTGTCGGACTTGTTCTGACGCCCGGACCGGCCTATCTCCCGCCGCCTTAGATCTTGGAGTTCCCCATGAGATTGGATGTCGAGGCCGCCAAGGCCGACATCGAGCAGTCGGTCGAACTGCTCAGGAGGCGTCTTTGACTGGGATGTCGCCCTCCGAAAGCTCGATGAACTGAACGCCCGGGTCGAAGACCCGACCCTCTGGAACAATCCAGACGAAGCCCAGGCCGTCTCCCGCGAGCGGTCCCGCCTGTCGGCCCAGGTCGAGGCGGTGCAGTCGCTGGAACGCGACCTGGCCGACGCGCTGGGCTACGCCGAGCTGGCGGACGAGGAGGGCGACGAGGCGTCGCTTGACGAGGCCCGCGCCCAGCTTCGCGCCATCAAGGAACGCGCCGGCCGGGCCGAGCTTGAAGCGCTGCTGTCGGGCGAGGCCGACGGCAACGACGCCTACGTCGAGATCAATTCCGGCGCCGGCGGCACCGAGTCCAACGATTGGGCCGGCATGCTGCTGCGGATGTACACCCGCTGGGCTCAGGCCCATGGGATGACCGTGGACGTGCTGGAAGAGACCGCCGGCGAACAGGCCGGCGTCAAGTCGGTCACCCTCCAGGTGAAGGGGACGAACGCCTACGGCTGGCTCAAGACCGAGGCCGGCGTCCACCGGCTGGTGCGGATCAGCCCCTACGATTCCAGCGCCCGGCGGCACACCAGCTTCGCCTCGGTGTGGGTCTATCCGGTGGTCGACGACAACATCGAGATCGAGATCAACCCAGCCGACGTGCGCACCGACACCTACCGCGCCTCGGGCGCGGGCGGCCAGCACGTCAACAAGACCGACTCCGCGGTCCGCCTGACGCACATCCCGACAGGCATCGCGGTGGCCTGCCAGACCCAGCGCTCGCAGCACCAGAACCGCGACCAGGCCTGGAAGATGCTGAAGGCCCGCCTGTACGAACTGGAGCTCGAGAAGCGCGAGGCGGCGCAGCAGGCGCTGGAGGACCAGAAGACCGACATCGGCTGGGGTCACCAGATCCGCAGCTACGTCCTGCAGCCGTACCAGATGGTCAAGGACCTGCGCACCGAGGTGGAGACCTCGGACAGCCAGGGCGTGCTCGACGGCGACCTCGACCAGTTCATGGGCGCGGCCCTGGCCCAGCGGGTCGGCGCCACGCGGGACGCCGCCGCCTAGGCCTTTGTCTACCGCGGCGGGGCGGCCAGGGCGGCGCGCAGCGCCGCCTGGTCGATCTCGACCACGAAGTCGGTCTGCACCTCGATGCCCGTCGGCTGGGTCGAGACCTGCGGCCCCTGCGTGGCCAGCCGGTACCCCAGCGTCTGGCCGTCCGGCAGGGAGACGCTGCCGTCCGTGTCGAAGAACAGGGGCAGCTTGCCCTCGGCCAGGCGCGCAGCCACGTCCTTGATCGGCATCGTCATGCGCACGGTGAACGGGCCGACGTCCGTGGCGAGCTCCAGGTTTATGGTCTGGGGCGAGACCAGGTCGACGGTGTAGTCGAGCTCGTCGCCGGCGAGTTGCCGCAGCCGCAGCTGGAAGGCGGCGTTGGGCCGGGTCTCCGCCCGGATGCCCACGGGCGGGAAGCCGTTCCAGTTCAGGCAGGGCGGCCGGTAGCGCGCGCTGACGGTCGTCTCGCCCGTGACCTCCAGCGGCGCCCTGAGAATCAGGCCGTCCGGCTGCGCCTCGGTCGCCAGCTGCCTGACGACCACCGCGGCGCGGGTGACGTTGTGGTTCGAGAACTGCGCTTCCTGTCCGGCCCGCGTGTTCCCCAGGCTGCAGCGGTGGCTGACCCGGAGCAGATAGCCGGTATGACCCGTCTGCTGGAAACGGATCGTCCGCTCGTCCGCGGGCCGGGCGTTGAACCCATCGGCCCAACGGGTCAGCGGGGCGTAGCTGACGTGGGCCCGCAGGCCCGTCGTCGTCTGGGCGATCGGCGCGGTGTCCGCGTCGATCTGGGCTTCGAGGGCGGCGATGCGCGCCTCGGCGGCGCGGATTTCCCCCTCGAGACCCCCGGTGCTCGCGCAGCCGGCGAGGGCGAGGGTGGAAGCCGTCACGAGAACGAGGCGCATCCTCACATCCCCTCCACGTTGGCGAACAGGTGGACTCCGTTCCTCAGGAACACGACGTGCTTCACGGCCAGATGCCCGGAGGTCTGGGTCGCCGGATACCTCACCGTGCCCGTGATCCGCCCGTCGCGGGTGTCGAAGGTGAGCGACTGGGCGCCTGCCGGCCCGCCGAAGCTGAAGGCGTTCTTCGTCGGCAGGGCTATCCGCGGCAGGCGTTCCGTGAGTTTGGTCGCCTCCAGGGCGAGCAGGCGCTTCGCAAAGGCGGGCCGGGTGAACTCGAGGGCGTTCCACGACAGCCGCGGGACGATCCGCGTGCCGACCAGGCGCAGATAGAGGGCGTCGGGCGCCTGGGGATCGCGCTCCACCAAGAGGCGCGCGTCCATGTCGACGGCGGCCTCCAGACCCGTCTGCGTGTCGCGCGCGCTGGCGACGACCGTCAGGTTCGGATTGCCGGGCCGGAAATCCATGCGGATGGAGGTCAGGGTGAACTCGACGGGTCGGCCGTCCGCGACCACCTGGACCTTCGCCCCGTCGAACGCGGTCATGATCGAGTCGAACAGCGACCGGTTGATCATGAGGTACATGTCGTAGGCCTCGGGGCGGAGCTCCCCGGCCGCCGCGGCCTCCTTCAGTTCGGTGGCGCTGGCCTCGATCCGCAGGAGCTGGTCCCGCTTCAGCTCCAGCTGCTGCACGCGGGTGCTGCCGCAGCCTCCCAACGCCATGGCGACCGCCACGCTGCAGAGCAGCGGGCCGGCTCCAGGTCTCCTGCCTTCGGCGTGCATGAAGCATCCCCCTTTGCACGTGGACTCGTGTTCCGCGTGTCAGGGTGCGCAGCCACATCCGAGGCGCGCATCCCCCAAATAGGGGAGGGAGAAGAGGCTATTCGGCCGCGGCGCTGAGGAGCGCGACGGGCTCCGTGGCCTGAGCCTCGGGCAAGGTCAGGCTGCGTCCCTCGAAATGGGCGCCGGCCTCGATGGCCAGTTCGACATGGCTGATATCGCCGTCCACGCGGGCCGTGGCGCTGAGCCGGACCTGGCGCGCCGTCACGGACCCCGACACCTGGCCGCGTATCTCAACGCTGTCGGCCCGGATGGCGCCCACGACCGAGCCGGCGGGGCCGATGGTCAGGCGTTCGGTTTCGATGTCGCCCTCGACTGCGCCGTCGAGATGGAGGTCGCCCGCCGCCTTGATGTCGCCGCGGATCACCACGCCGGGGGCGATGAGGGATGCGACCGAGGGTTTGCGGGTCTGGCTGCTCTGAGGGTCAGCCGCCTTCGTCGCCTTGGAAAACATACTCGCCGGCCTTGAGGAAGCGCCCGGGGTTCTGGGCCCGACCGTTCACCCATACCTCATAGTGGAGGTGCGTCCCAGTGGAGCGGCCGGTGGAGCCCATGGCGCCGATCCTTTGCCCGATTGCTATGCGCTGGCCACGCTGCACGCCGATCGACGCCAGGTGCGCGTAGCGGGTTTTCAGGCCGCGCCCGTGGTCGATCTCGATCGTGTTGCCGTAGCCGGACCGCACGCCGGTGAAGGAGACGACGCCGGGTCCGGTGGCGTGGATCGGCGTGGCGCGGCCGCCGGCGAAATCGAGCCCGGAGTGGAAGGCCGGTCGCCGGGTGAAGGGGTCGAAGCGGACGCCGAAGCCGCTGCTCCGGCTCCCGGCGGCCGTGGGCTGGCCCAGCGGCAGGTCCTCGGCGGCGTCGGCGAGGGCGCGGGCCTCCGAGAGGTCACGCGCGGCGCGCTGGATGCGCACGGCGAAGTCCTCGTCCACGTCCAGCACGGCGGCCAGGGCCCGGGGATCCTTGGATTCGATCAGCGGCCCGCCCAGGGCGCCGCTCTTGGGCACGAAGGCCGAGGGCGTGAGGCCGGCCATGCGGAACGCCAGCCTCAGCCGGTCGGCGCGGCTCTTGGCGAACGAGTCGGCGGCGTCGAGGAGCTGTTCCTGGCCCAGGCGGACCATCTCCACCCGCCGCACGGGGTTGGTGGAGTCGCTGGCGAGCGCCTTGTTGATGGCTGGGGTCAGGGCCTCGGCCGCGCCGGGCGCGCCCTTGACGTCAGTGAGGAGGAGAGCCAGCGCCGCGTGGCGCTTCTCGATGTTGGCGGCGAGGTCGGCGTTGGCGCCCGACGTGGCGTTCAGCCGGGCCAGTGCGCTGTCCAGCCGGGCCTGGCGGTCGGCCACGTAGCGCTCCGACTGGGCCTTGAGCTGGGCGATCTCGCGGTCGGTAGCCGAGGCGGAGAGCAGGTTCACCAGCATGGCCGCGGTGCAGACGCCCATCCAGAGCGCGCCCCCCGCCACCACGCCGGCCAGGGCCATCTGTTTGGAAGGGGTGAGGACGAAGGCCTTCATGGCCCCGCCGGAACGCACGTAGAGATGGCGTTCCGGAAACAGTTCTTCCAGCGAACGACGAAGCCGCGCCAAGCGTGTCATGCGTATCGCCAAGCCCCCGCTCCCAAGCGACAGGAGGGGATATGCAGACACTTTTTCGGGGCAGGCAAGACGCTTTGATGGTTTTTTAACCAAAAGCGCCGCGTGGCCGCAGGCTGCGCCGTGAATCACCGTCCGTCCAGGCGTCTCCGAACAAACGTTCGGGGTGAGGCGGCCCGGCCACAGTGCCTCAGAGGGCCTTCGCGGCCTCCAGGACCTGCTGGGCGTGGCCGGGGACCTTCACCTTGCGCCAGATCCTCACGAACCTGCCGTCGCGGATCAGGAAGGTGGACCGGTCGATGCCCATGTACTTGCGGCCGTAGAGGCTCTTCTCCACCCACGAGCCGTAGCGCTCGATCACCTGGCCCTCGGGGTCGGAGCCCAGCTTGACGGCGAGGTCGTACTTGGCGGCGAACTTCTCGTGCGACTTCACGCTGTCCTTCGAGACGCCGATCACCGTGACGCCGGCCTTGGCGAACTCGGGCGCGAGGGCGGTGAAGTCCTGGGCCTCGCGGGTGCAGCCGCTCGTGTCGTCCTTGGGATAGAAATAGAGCACCAGCGTCTTGCCGGCGAAGTCGGCCAGCCGGACCGGACCCTGCGCGGTCTCCAGTTCGAAGTCGGGCGCGGGCGCGCCTTCGGCGATCTGCGTCATATTCCGTCTCCTCGTCAGACCGGCTTCACCAGGACGATCTTCTTCTTGCCGGCGGCCAGCTTCACCACGCCGTCGACGAGGTCGGCGGCCGTGATCGTGCGGGCGCCATCGGTCTCCTGCGCGTCGTTGACCCTCAGGCCGCCGCCCTGGGCCAGGCGCCGCGCCTCGCCGCGGGAGGAGGCGAGGCCCGCGTCTGCGGCCAGCGCCGCCAGCGCGATCCCGGCTTCCAGCTCGGTCTTCGGAACCTCGTGGGTCGGCAGGTCGCCCGAGAGGCGGCCTTCCTCGAACGCGGCGCGCGCGGCGGCTTCGGCGGCCTTGGCGGCCTCGTCGCCGTGCAGCATCCGGGTGGCCTCGTTCGCCAGCACCTTCTTGGCCTCGTTGATCTCGGCGCCGGGCAGCTTCTCCAGCCGGGCGATCTCGTCCAGCGGGAGGTCGGTGAACAGCCGCAGGAACCGGCCGACGTCGGCGTCCTCGGTGTTCCGCCAGAACTGCCAGTAGTCGTAGGGGCTGAGGAGGTCGGCGTTCAACCACACGGCGCCCTGGGCCGTCTTGCCCATCTTGGCGCCCGAGGCGGTGGCGAGCAGCGGCGTGGTCAGGGCGAAGGCCGCCTTCTGGTCCATCCGCCGGACCAGCTCCACGCCGTTGATGATGTTCCCCCACTGGTCCGAGCCGCCCATCTGGAGCTGCACGCCCAGGGTCCGGTTCAGGTGCAGGAAGTCCACCGCCTGCATCAGCATGTAATTGAACTCGAGGAAGGTCAGCGGCTGCTCCCGCTCCAGGCGCAGGCGCACCGAGTCGAAGGTCAGCATGCGGTTGACCGTGAAGTGCGGCCCGTACTCACGCAGGAACTCGACGTAGCCCAGCTTCGACAGCCAGTCGTCGTTGTTGACCATCACCGCGTCGGTGGGGCCGTCGCCGAACGTCAGGAACTTCTCGAAGACCGTGCGGATGCCGGCGATGTTGGCCGCGATGTCGGCGTCCGTGAGCATCTTGCGGCTCTCGTCCTTGCCGCTGGGATCGCCCACCTTGGTCGTGCCGCCGCCCATGAGCACGACGGGCTTGTGGCCGGCCTGCTGGAGCCGGCGCAGCATCATGATCTGGATCAGGCTGCCGACGTGCAGGGAAGACGCCGTGGCGTCGAAGCCGATGTAGGCCTTCACGACGCCGCTCGCCGCCGCCTCGTCGAGTTCCTGCGGGTGGCTGACCTGGTGGATGTAGCCCCGCGCCTGGAGGGTCTTGAGGAACTCGGACTTGAACGGCGCGTCGGACATTGGGGGACTCTCAGGCTGCGGACGGGCGGGCTCTAGCACGGGCGCGCCGGGGGTTGCGAGGGACATGGGCGAGGGCTCCTTCGAAGTGAGGAGGCCGGCGCTTGGTCTGTGTTTTCCGAGAGGGCGCCGGCCGGGTGGGCAGGCGCGAGGGATCGGTCGCCTGCGTCTAGGGCAGGCGATAATAGCGGCCGGTGCGGGTCGCGCGTTCGATCATGGCGGCTAGCTAGCGATCCTCGGACATGGCAGTCAAGCCGCATGCGCGTGCTGGGATTCATGACGGGAACCTCCCTCGACGCCGTCGACATGGCGGTGCTGGAGACCGACGGCGAGACGATCTCGGCCTTCGGGCCGGCCGGCGAGCGCAAGCTGACCGAGGCCACCCGGGACCTCCTGCTGGAGGCCACGCAGCAGGCCCTCAAGTGGGCGAGGGGGATGCCCGAGCCCGCCATCTTCGCCGAGGCCGCGCGGGTCGTGGCCGAGGAGCATTTCGCCGCCGCCGAGGAATTCCTGGCGAAGGAAGGCCTCTCCTGGTCCGAGTTCGACCTCCTGGGGATGCACGGCCAGACGGTCCTGCACGAGCGGCCGAAGGAGGGCGTCGTGGGCCGCACGCGCCAACTCGGCGACGGCGCTCTGCTGGCCAGGCTGACCGGCCGCCCGGTGGCCTTCGACTTCCGTACAGCCGACGTGGCGGCGGGCGGCGAGGGGGCGCCGCTCGCGCCCGTCTACCACCTGGCCCGCGCCCGGGCCTCGGGCCTGGAGCCGCCGGTGGCGATCCTGAACGTCGGCGGCGTGGCCAACGTCACCTTCTGGTCGGAGAAGGGCGGCGAGGAGATCGCCGCCTTCGACACCGGCCCCGGCAACGGAATGATCGACCTGCTCGTCCAGGAGCGCGGCGCCGGGCGCTTCGACGCCGGCGGCCGCTACGCCAGCGTGGGCCGGGCGGACGAGGCCGTGGTCCGGGCGCTGCTGGCCCATCCCTATTTCCAGGCGCCGGCCCCCAAGTCGCTGGACCGCTACGACTTCTCGCTCGATCCGCTGGAGGAGCTGCAGCTTGAGGACGCTTGCGCGACCCTGGTGGCCTTCACCGCCGAAGCCGTGCGCCTGGGCTTCGAGCTGATGGGCCAGACGCCCACCGAGGTCGTGGTGACCGGCGGCGGGCGGCACAACCCCGAGATCATGAAGGCGCTTGCGGCCCGGCTGCCCGCGCCGGTGAAGACCGCCGAGGACCACGGCTGGCGCGGCGACTCCATCGAGGCCGAGGCCTTCGCCTATCTGGCGGCCCGCTGCGCGCGCGGCCTGCCGATCTCGTTTCCGAAGACCACCGGCGTGGCGATACCCATGACCGGCGGCCGCATCGTTCAACCGGAGTAGGGAGTTTGGGGATGAAGGGGCATTGGATCGCCGGCGCGGCGCTCGCGCTGGTCCTGGGCGCGGCCGCGCCCGCCGCGGCGCAGACGGGGGATGGGGCGTTCGACACCGCGGTGTTCGCCGCCGCGGCCAAGGTCCAGCCCAAGGTCGTCGCCTGGCGGCGCGACATCCACGAGCACCCGGAACTCGGCAACCGCGAGGTCCGCACCTCGAAGCTGGTGGCCGAACACCTCAAGAAGCTCGGCATCGAGGTCCGGCCGCTCGCGAAGACCGGGCTCGTGGGCGTGCTCAAGGGCGGCAAGCCCGGCGGCGTCGTGGCCCTTCGCGCCGACATGGACGGTCTGCCGGTGGCCGAGCAGACCGGCGTTCCCTTCGCCTCCAAGGTCACCACTGAGTACAACGGCCAGAAGGTGGGCGTGATGCACGCCTGCGGCCACGACGCCCACGTGGCGATCCTGATGGGCGCGGCCGAGGTGCTGGCCGGCATGCGCGACCAGATCCCCGGGACCGTCGTCTTCCTGTTCCAGCCGGCCGAGGAAGGCCCGCCGGTGGGCGAGGAGGGCGGGGCGCCGCTGATGGTCAAGGAAGGCGCGCTCGACAATCCGAAGGTCGACGCCGTCTTCGGCCTGCACGTGGTGCCGGGCGAGCCGGGCTCGCTCTTCTGGCGGCCCGGCCCGATGATGGCCGCCTCCGATCGCTACGAGATCAAGCTGAAGGGCAAGCAGACCCACGGCGCCAATCCCTGGAACGGCATCGACATCGCCTCGATGCAGGCCGAGATCGTGCTCGCCTTCAACCAGATCGCCGCGCGCCAGATCAACGTGACCCGGACGCCGACCATCCTGACGGTGGCCACGGTGCACGGCGGGGTCCGCTACAACATCATTCCGGACGACTTCGCCCTGGCCGGCACGCTGCGCACCTTCGATCCGGAACTGCGCAAGGACATCATGGCCCGCGCCGAGAAGGCGGTGGAGAGCATCTCCGCCCGCTACGGCGGCAGCGGCAAGATCGAATGGGGCACGCCCAACCCTGTCACCACCAACGATCCAGCGCTGACGGCCCAGATGAAGCCGACCCTGGCCCGCGCCGCCAAAGGCAAGGTCAAGGACGACATCGACTTCATCACCGGCGCCGAGGACTTCTCGTACTACCAGCAGAAGGTCCCCGGCCTGTTCTACGACCTGGGCATCGGCTTTCCGCCCGGCGTGAACCACTCGCCCATGTTCAACGTGGTCGAGGAGGGCGCGATGGAAGTCGGCGTCCGCGCCCAGGCGCTCACCGCCCTCGACTACCTGGCGAACGCGAAGAAGTAGACTCTACCTCCCCCATCGCGGCAGCGATGGCGGGAGGAGGACCGCTCGCCGCAGAGCGAGCGGTGGAGGGGGCAGGCCATAGGCGCCGAGCCCGCCGCTCGCCCCCTCCACCCCCGGCTCTTCAGCCTACGGCTTCGGCCGGCGGTCCCCCTCCCACCGCTGCGCGGGGGAGGTAGGATCTGGACCTTCCCTCCACGTCACGCTTGCCGTTCAAACGATCGTTCGTCACCCTGATCGTCGATAACAGACGGGAGGACGGCATGGCGGACGATGCGGCGACGGTTCAGGACCTGGGCTTCGATCCCGACGCGCTGGCCCGCAAGTACCGCGAGGAGCGCGACCGGCGCCTGCGCGGCGACGGCAACGAGCAGTACGTCGAGATCAAGGGCGCCTTCGCCCACTACCTGGACGACCCCTACGTCGCGCCTGGCTTCTCCCGCGCACCCCTGACCGACGAAGTCGAGGTGGTGGTGATCGGCGGCGGCTTCGGCGGCCTCCTGGCCGGCGCCCGGCTGCGCGAGGCCGGCGTCGACGACATCCGCATCATCGAGAAGGGCGGAGACTTCGGCGGCACCTGGTACTGGAACCGCTATCCCGGCGCGGCCTGCGACATCGAGAGCTACATCTACCTGCCGCTCCTCGAGGAGGTCGGCTACATGCCGACGGCCAAGTACGCCCGGGCGCCCGAGATCCTCGAGCACTCCCGCGCCATCGGCCGCAAGTTCGGGCTCTACGACAACGCCTGCTTTCAGACCGAGGTCACCGACCTGTCCTGGGACGAGGACGCCGCCCGCTGGATCGTGAAGACCAACCGGGGCGACGCCATGAAGGCCCGCTTCGTGGTCATGGCCAACGGGCCGCTGCACCGGCCCAAGCTGCCCGGCATCCCCGGGATCGAGGGCTTCAAGGGCCATTCCTTCCACACCAGCCGCTGGGACTATGAGTACACCGGCGGCGACGCCTCGGGCGGCCTCGAAGGGCTGAAGGACAAGCGGGTCGGGATCATCGGCACGGGGGCGACCGCCGTGCAGTGCGTGCCGCACCTGGGCGCTTGGGCGAAGGAGCTCTACGTCTTCCAGCGCACGCCTTCGTCCATCGACGTGCGCAACGACCGGCCGACCGATCCGCAATGGGCCCAGAGCCTCCAGCCCGGCTGGCAGCAGGCCCGGATGGACAACTTCAACATCCTCGTCTCCGGCGGCTTCGCCGACGAGGACCTGGTGAACGACGGCTGGACCGACATCATCGGCAACATCCTGCTGCTGGCCCGCAAGAAGGCCATGGCCGGCGAACCGGTGGAGAACCCGGCCGAGCTCATGCAACTCGCCGACTTCAAGAAGATGGAGCAGGTCCGGGCCCGGGTGGACGCGGTGGTGAAGGACAAGGCCACCGCCGAGGCCCTGAAGCCCTGGTACAACCAGTTCTGCAAGCGGCCGTGCTTCCACGACGAGTACCTGGCGACCTTCAACCGGCCGAACGTCACCCTGGTGGACACCAAGGGCCGGGGCGTGGAGCGGATCACCGAGCGGGCGATCGTGGCGAACGGCCGGGAGTACGAGATCGACTGTCTGGTCTATGCGACGGGCTTCGAGGTCGGCACCGACTACGCCCGGCGCGCGGGCTATGAGCTGCACGGCCGGGGCGGGATCACGCTCACCGAGAAGTGGAAGGACGGCGCCTCGACGCTGCACGGCGTCCTGAGCCGCGGCTTCCCCAACTGCTTCGTCGTCTCGAACGTGCAGTCGGGCTTCAGCGCGAACTTCCCGCACATGATCAACGAGCAGGTGAAGCACATCGCCTACATCGTTCGCGGGGCGAAGGACCGTCAGGCGCGGGTCGTGGAGCCGGCCCAGGAGGCCGAGGACGCGTGGGTCGACACGATCGTGAAGCTGTCGACGATGCGCGAGCAGTTCCTCAAGGAGTGCACGCCGGGCTACTACAACAACGAAGGCAAGGTCGAGCTGATGAGCCGGAAGAACAGCTCGTACGGCGCGGGCCCGGTGGCCTTCACCAAGGTGCTGGAAGCCTGGCGCGACGCGGGCGACCTGAAGGGCCTGGAGCTGACGGCCTGAAGGGCCGGTCCATCTGAGTAGGAGTTGAGATGTCCGAGAAGACCTTGCGGCCCGAGACCCTGGCCGTGCACGCCGGCTGGCGCGCCGACCCGACCACCGGCTCGGTCGCCGTGCCGATCCACCAGACCACGTCCTACCAGTTCCGTGACGCCGAGCACGCCGCGTCCCTGTTCGCCCTCCAGGAGATGGGCAACATCTACACGCGGATCATGAACCCCACGACCGACGTGCTGGAGCAGCGCGTGGCGGCCCTGGAGGGCGGGGTGGGGGCCCTGGCGGTGGCCTCGGGCCAGGCGGCGTCGGCCTTCGCGGTGCAGAACCTGGCGCGGGCGGGCGACAACGTGGTGAGCTCGACCGCCCTCTACGGCGGCACCTGGAACCTGTTCGCCAACACCCTGAAGGACCAGGGGATCGAGGTGCGCTTCGTCGACCCGGCCGATCCGGAGAACTTCCGCCGCGCCACCGACGCGCGGACCCGCGCCTATTACGGCGAGACCCTGCCGAACCCCAAGCTGGAGGTCTTCCCGATCGCCGAGGTGGCGGCCATCGGCCGCGAGTTCGGGGTGCCCCTGATCATGGACAACACGGCCGCGCCGCTGCTGTGCCGGCCGCTGGAGCACGGCGCGGCCATCGTCGTCTATTCGGCCACCAAGTACCTGGGCGGTCACGGGACCTCGATCGGCGGCCTGATCGTGGACGGCGGCAATTTCGACTGGGAGGCGAATCCCGAGCGCCAGCCGCTGCTCAACACGCCCGACCCGTCCTACCACGGCGCTGTCTGGACTGAGGCCGTGAAGCCGCTCGGACCCATCGCCTACATCCTGCGGGCCCGGGTGATCCTGCTTCGCGACCTTGGCGCGGCCCTCTCGCCCTTCAACGCCTTCCAGCTCATCCAGGGCGTGGAGACGGTGGCCCTGCGCATCGAGCGCCACTGCGCCAACACCCAGGCGGTGGCCGACCACCTGGCCAAGCGCAAGGGCGTGACGCGGGTCATCCACCCCTCGCAGCAGTCGGGCGAGGCCCGCGCGCGGGCCGACAAGTACCTGAAGGGCGGCTACGGCGGCCTCCTGGGCTTCGAGCTGGAGGGCGGGGTCGAGGCCGGGCGGCGGTTCATCGACGCGCTGAAGCTGTTCTACCACGTGGCCAACATCGGCGACGCCCGCAGCCTGGCGATCCATCCGGCGTCCACGACCCACTCGCAGCTCAGCCCCGAGGAACAGGCGGCCACCGGCGTCTCGCCCGGCTATGTGCGCCTGTCCATCGGCATCGAGCACATCGACGACATCCTGGCCGATCTCGACCAGGCGCTGGACGCGGCGCTGGCTTAAGGCCTGCACATCGTCTGCACGGGAGGGCGCCGGCGCCTGCACGGCCCCTCCCGCATCGCGCGACACCGACCGGCTACCCCTGGCGCGACCTGCTGGGGGAGTCCTGCCGCATGCCGACCGCGCCCGCCTTCCGGATCAAGCTGCTGCTGGCCGCCGCCCTCGTCGTGGTGGGGGACTTCCTGCTCTTCGAGCGCGAACCGGGCCTCAACCTCGTCCTCTTCGCGGTCGCGTGGCTGGCGGCCGTCATGGCGGCCAACCCCGCCGTCCGCCACGGCCGGCTGGAACTCGCCGCGCTGGGGCTGGCGGGTCTGCTGGCGGCGATCCAGGTCGACCGGCCGAGCCTGGTCGGCTGGCTGCTGTTCGGCGCGGCCCTGGGCGTGGCCGTGCTCGCCCCGCGCGCGCCGGTCGGCGAGGACGCCTGGCGCTGGGTCCAGCGGTTCGTGGTTTCGGGCCTGAAGGCCGTGGCCCGCCCCGTCCTGGACTTGCGCAAACTCCGAAGGGTGCGGGCGCGGCGCTCGCCCGTGAAGACAACGGCCGTGCTCGCCGCAGCCGTCCTGCCGCTCGGCGGCGGGCTGGTGTTCCTCTGGCTGTTCAGTCTCGCCAATCCGCTGATCTCGGACGCCATCAGCCGCCTACGGCTGTCCGAACCGGACGTCGGCCGCATCGTCTTCTGGCTAGTCGTGGCCGCCGCGGTCTGGACGACGCTCCGGCCGCCCGGCTGGGTGCGGAAGGAAAGGCTCCCGAGGCTCAGCCGCCCGGCGGGCCAGGACGTGGGCCTCCCCATCGCCACGCCCGCCTCGGTGGCCCTGTCGCTGGCGATCTTCAACGCGCTGTTCGCCCTACAGAACGGCCTGGACCTCGCCTTCCTGTGGAGCGGCGCGCCGCTGCCGGACGGGGTGACCTTCGCCGACTACGCTCACCGGGGCGCCTATCCGCTGGTCGCCACGGCCCTGCTGGCGGGCGTCTTCGTGCTGGTGTTCCTGCGGCCCGGCTCGCCCACGGCGCAATCGGACCCCGTGCGGTGGCTGGTGGTCGCCTGGATCCTCCAGAACGTCTTCCTGGTCGCCTCCACGGCGCTCAGGACCCTGGACTATGTCGACGCCTACGCCCTGACGCGCCTGCGGGTCGCCGCGCTCCTCTGGATGGGGCTGGTGGCGCTGGGCCTCGTGCTGATCCTGTGGCGGCTGCTCCGGAGCAGGAGCGGGAGCTGGCTGATCAACGCCAACGCCCTGGCGGTCGGCGTCGTGCTTGTCGCGTGCAGCGTCGTCGACCTGGGCGCCGTCGCGGCGGCCTGGAACGTCCGCCACGCCCGCGAGGCCGGCGGCCGGGGCGTGGAGCTGGACCTCTGCTACCTGGGCACGCTGAGGGGCGCGGCCCTGGTCTCCCTGGCCGAGCTGGAGCAGCGGCCGCTCGCGCCCGATTTCCGCGACCGCGTGGCCTGGAAGCGCCGCGAGCTCCGGGGGCAGATGTACATCGCTCAGGACGATCCCCTGAGCTGGCGCTGGCGCGACGCGCGCCGGTTGGCGAGGGATGCGAACCTCCCGGGCGCGGCGCCTTTGGAGGCGGCCCAGCGCGACTGCGACGGGCGGCTCATCCAGGCGCCCCGGCCGGCCGTCCCGTTGACGCCCGGGACGAAGCCCTGAACATGAGCCCCATGCCCCAGGTGCTCGTCGTCGACGACGACCCCCACATCCGCCAGCTGCTGGTCTTCGCCCTGGAGAAGGCCGGGCTCTCCGCGCGCGAGGCGGAGGACGGGGAAGCTGCCCTGGCCGCGGTGGCCGAGCAGGCGCCCGACCTCGTGATCCTGGACATCAACATGCCCAAGCTGGACGGGCTGGAGGTGTGCCGGCGGTTGCGGGCCAAGGGCGACCTGCCGATCCTGTTCCTGTCGTCGCGCGACGACGAGATCGATCGGGTGCTGGGGATCGAGCTGGGCGGCGACGACTATGTCGTGAAACCCTTCAGCCCGCGCGAGGTCACCGCTCGCGTCCAGGCGATCCTCAGGCGGACGCGCGCCCGGCCGACCGAAACGGCGGCCGAGGGGCCGTTGCGCCACGGGCGGCTCAGCGTCGACCCCGAAAGCTGGACGGCGCGCTGGGACGAGACCGAAGCGGCCCTGACCGTCACGGAGTTCCAGATCCTGAAGGTCCTGCTGGGCGCGCCCGCGCGGGTCTTCAGCCGCGACGCCATCATCGACCGCCTCCACGGGCCGGGCTTCGCCATCACCGACCGCACGGTGGACAGCCACGTGCGCAACCTGCGGGCCAAGTTCGCACGCCTGGGCGGCCCGGACGTGGTCGAGACCCGGGCGGGCGTGGGCTATCGCCTCGGCGCCTGCCGGGGCGAGGCGGCGTGAGCCTGAGAGCGGCCGTCCGCCGCGCGTGGCCGGCGCTGCGGCTGCGGGACATCCTGCTGGCGGTGCTGGTCTTCGCCGCGGCCATGCCCGCGATTGGGGCCATCGGGCTCCGTGTCTACGAGAACACCCTGGTGCGCCAGACCGAGGCGGAGCTGGTGGCCCAGGGCGCGGCCCTGGCCGCCGTGGCGGCCGTCGACTGGCCCGGCGCGCCGCCGGCGCAGCCCAGGCCCGAGAAGCCGCCGGTGGACTATTTCCGGCCCGAACCCACCACCATCGACCTCTCCCGCTCGCCGGTCCTGCCCGAGAGGCCGAGCCCCCGCCGGGCCGCCGGGCCGCCCGACCCGGACGCGCGCGCCGTCGCCGCCGCCATCGAGCCGGTGGTGGAACGCACGACGCGGACGACCCTCGCTTCGGTGATCCTGCTGGACGCGCGGGGGCGGATCGCCTCGGGCGCGGGGGTCGGCGGCGACCTGTCGGACCTGCCCGAGGTGCGCGCGGCGCTGGCCGGTGAACCCCGCACCGTCTTCCGTCGCAACGGCGACTATCGCCCCCAGTACGCCTTCGAATGGCTGAGCCGGGCCTCGGGCCTGCGCCTGCACCACGCCCGTCCGGTGATGGCGGGCGACAGGGTGGTGGGCGTGCTCCTGCTGTCGCGTTCCCCCCGGGCGCTGTTCCGGGGGCTCTACGAGGACCGCGGCAAGCTGCTGATCGCGGGCGGGGTGATCCTGGGCGTCCTGATCGTCCTGGCGGGCGTCGTCTCCCGGGGGGTGACCCGGCCCATCGAGGTGCTGAGCGGCGCGGCCCGGCAGGTGGCGGCGGGCGGTGGGACCATCCCCGAGACGCCGGCCACGGCGGCGCTGGAGATCCGCACGCTCTACGAGGATTTCCGCGAAATGGCCGAGCGGATCGAGCGGCGGAGCGGCTACCTGCGCGACTTCGCCGCCGCCGTGAGCCACGAGTTCAAGACGCCGCTCGCCGGCATCGGCGGGGCCGTGGAGCTGCTGCAGGACCATCTGGAGACCATGTCGCCGCAGGAGCGGCGCCGGTTCCTGGACAACATCGCCGCCGACGCCGACAGGCTGTCTCAGCTCGTCACCCGCCTTCTCGATCTGGCGCGCGCCGACATGGCGACGCCCGAGCCGGGCGTCTCGGCCGACCTCGCCGGGCCCATCGCGCTGGCGGCGGAGGGGCAGGGGGCGCCGGACTTCGCTGTCCAGATCGACCTGCCGCCGGACCTTCCGCGCGTGGCCGCGCCGCGCGAGACCGTCGAGAAGGTCACGACCATCCTGCTGCAGAACGCCCGGCAGGCCGGCGCCTCGCGCGCCGCCGTCAGGGGCGCCGAGGCCGGCGAGGTCGTCGAGATCACCGTGCAGGACGACGGCCCCGGCGTGCCGCCCGCCGACCGGGAACGCCTGTTCGAGCCCTTCTTCACGAGCCGCCGGGCCGACGGCGGGACGGGCCTGGGCCTGTCCATCGCCCGCTCACTGCTGGCCGCCAGCCATGGGCGTATCGAACTGGCCGACGCCGAGAGCGGGGCGACATTCCGCGTGACCCTGCCAAAGGCCGGGTAGGCGTCTGCACACGATCTTCACGGTGGGGCCGGAACGGCCTGCACCGGGCGGCTCCAGGGTGGCGCTCATGGACGAGCCTTCCTCCCCCGCGCCCGGCGGCTGCCGCTACTCCCTCGAAGCCGCCGGTGAGGCTTGGTCCTGGCGGCTGACCACGCCGCAAGGCGCAATCCTGGGCGGGCTTGCCCCAGATCCCATGACCGCCAGGAGGTCAGCCGTCTTCGCGGCCTTCGCCGCCACGGCCCTGGAGCGGACGCGCCTGCGTCGGTTCTAGCCCTGGAGCGTGACGTAGAGCTCGCTCTCGATCACCCACTGGCCGGTGACCTTGCGCCAGACGGCGAGGTAGGTCCCGGCCATGTCGCCGCCCTTCCCGCGGGCGGTCCAGCGGCCCTGCTCGGCGGCGCGGAAGCCGGCTTCGTCGAGGTCCACCGTCTCGGCCTCGCGGACGTAGGTGACGAAGTCCGGGTCGGCGAACTGGCCGGTGAAGGCCTGGATCACCGCCTCGACGCCGAGGATCAGCCCGCCGTCGCCCACGATCAGCTTCACGTCGGGCGCGAAGAACGGCCGCAGGCGCGCCGCGTCGTGGGCGGCGATCAGCTTGTTGGTCAGGCGCCGCCGCGCGCGGATGGCGTCTTCCGGCGTCGTCACGCCGGGTTGGCGGCCAGCCGTTTGTCCAGATAGGAGCCGACGTGGCTTTCCACGTCGGGCAGATTCTCCATCCAGAAGTGGCTCGCGCCGTCGATCACCTCGTAGTCGATGACGATGCCCTTCTGGGTGCGCAGCTTGGACACCACGCGCTCCACCTCGATCGGCGGCACCACGGTGTCCGCGCCGCCGTGCAGGATCAGGCCCGAGGCGGGGCAGGGGGCCAGGAACGAGAAGTCGTAGGCGTTGGTGGGCGGCGACACGGAGATGAAGCCATCCGTCTCGGGACGCCGCATCAGCAGCTGCATGCCGACCCAGGCCCCGAAGGAGTAGCCCGCCACCCAGCACTGGGAGGCGGCCGGGTTGGTCGCCTGGAGCCAGTCGAGCGCGGTGGCCGCGTCGGCCAGCTCGCCGATGCCGCCGTCGAATTCGCCCTGGCTGCGGCCCACGCCGCGGAAGTTGAAGCGCAGGACCGAGAAGCCGCGCTTCATGAAGATGTGGAAGAGCTGGACCGCCACAGGATTGTTCATCTGGCCGCCCGCCTTGGGGTGCGGGTGCAGGATGAGGGCGACCGGCGCGGTCTCGCTCTTGCCCTGCGTGTAACGGCCTTCGATCCGCCCGGCCGCGCCGGTCAGAACCACCTCTGGCATCTAGACCCCTCTTATCGGTCCTGAATACTTGACTGCTGCGCTAGGTCTTCCTAAGTCGCGACCATCCGGATGCGGTTGGTCCGCCAGGGGCCCGCGCGAAGCGCCGGCTTGTAGCACAGGCCGCCCCGGATGCGCGCGAAAACTGCAATGGGCTCAAGAGCCATGCGTCTCTCCACGAAAGGCCGCTACGCCGTGATGGCCATGGCCGACCTCGCCCGGCGTGAGGGCGAGGCCGCCCGCGCCGTGGCGCTGGCCGACATCGCCGCCCGGCAGGAGATCTCGCTGTCCTATCTGGAACAGCTCTTCGCGCGCCTGCGCCGCAAGGGCCTGGTGAAGAGCGCGCGGGGCCCCGGCGGCGGCTATCGCCTGGCCCGCACCGCCGGCGAGACCAGTATCGCCGAGATCGTCCACGCGGTGGACGAGCCCTTGCGCGCCACCCGCTGCTCGGCGGCGGGGAAGGGCTGCATGACCAAGGGCGAGCGGTGCCTCACCCATGACCTGTGGGCCGATCTCGGCCAGCAGATCGAAACCTATCTTTCCTCCGTCACCCTGGCGGACGTGATCGGCGGGCGCCTGCGCGCCGCGCGGCGGGCGGCATGAGCAAGACCATCTATCTCGACTGGAACGCCACCGCGGTGGTTCGTCCCGAGGCCGCCCAAGCGGTCATGCGGGCCCTGGAGCTGGGCGGAAACCCGTCCTCGGTACACGCCGCCGGCCGCGCCGCGCGCGCCGTGATGGAGGACGCCCGCGAGGCCGTGGCGGCGCTGATCGGGGCGTCGGCGGCCAACGTCGTCTTCACCAGCGGCGGCGCCGAGGCCAACAACCTGGCCATCGACAGCGCCGTGGCGACCGGTTCGCGGCGCCTGATCGTCTCGGCGATCGAGCATCCCACCATCCTGGAGGCGGCCAGGGCCTCGGCGGCCGAGGTCGAGCACCTGCCGGTGGACCGGCGCGGCGTCGCCGACCTCGACTGGCTGCGCGAACGGCTGGCCCGCTGGGACGCCGCCGACGGCCGGCCCTTCGTGGCCCTGATGCTGGCGAACAACGAGACGGGCGTGGTCCAGCCGGTGCGCGAGGCGGCCGACATCGTCCACGCCGCCGGCGGCTGGCTGCACGTGGACGCCATCCAGGCGGTGGGCAAGATCCCGGTGGGTATCGACGCGCTGGGGGCCGATACCCTGACCCTGTCCGGCCACAAGCTGGGCGCGCCCCAGGGCGTGGGCGTCCTGGCCTTCGGACCGGGCGCGACGCTGGTGCGCCGCCAGCACGGCGGCGGCCACGAGCGTGGCCGGCGGGCCGGCACCGAGAACGTCCCCGGCATTGCGGGCCTGGGCGCGGCGGCGAAGCTCGCCGCCGAACACCTGGCTGAGGCCGCCGCCCAGGCCGCCTGGCGCGACGCCGCGGCCGAGCGGCTGAAGGCGGCGGGCGCCGTCGTCATGGGCGATGGGGCGCCGCGCCTGCCCAATACGCTTCAGGTGGCCGCGCCGGGATTCCCGGGCGACCTGCAGGTCGTGGCCCTGGACCTGGCCGGCGTCATGGTCAGCGCGGGGTCCGCCTGTTCGTCGGGCAAGATGAAGGCCAGCCACGTGCTGACCGCCATGGACCAGGGCGAGCTGGCTGGCTGCGCCATCCGGGTCAGCGGCGGCTGGGGCACGACCGAGGCGGACTGGGCGAGGTTCGCCGACGCCTGGCTCGAGGCCCATCAGCGGCACGCGGCGCGGCGCGCGCCGGCGAGCGCGGGAGCGCAAGCCTGATGGCCGCCGTCAAGCAGACCGTCGAGCACGTCCAGAGCCTTGAGAAGTACAAGCACGGCTTCGTCACGGACATCGACCAGGAGTTCGCGCCCAAGGGCCTGAACGAGGACGTCGTCCGCTTCATCTCGGCCAAGAAGGACGAGCCGGAATGGATGCTGGAGTGGCGGCTGGAGGCCTTCCGCCGCTGGCTGGTGCTCGAGGAGCCGACCTGGGCCAAGGTCAGCTTCCCGCGCATCGACTACCAGGACGCCCACTATTACGCGGCCCCCAGGAAGAAGGAGGGGCCCAAGAGCCTGGACGAGGTCGATCCCGAACTCCTGGAGACCTACAAGAAGCTGGGCATCCCGCTGAGGGAGCAGGAGGTCCTGGCCGGCGTCGAGGGCGCGCCCCGCTACGCCGTGGACGCCGTGTTCGACAGCGTGAGCGTGGTCACCACCTTCAAGAAGGAGCTGGCCGCCGCGGGCGTCATCTTCTGCTCGATGAGCGAGGCCATCCGCGAGCATCCCGAGCTGGTGAGGAAGTACTTGGGCTCCGTGGTCCCGGTCAGCGACAACTACTTCGCCTGCCTCAATTCGGCGGTCTTCTCGGACGGTAGCTTCGTCTATGTGCCGCCGGGCGTGCGCTGTCCCATGGAGCTGTCGACCTACTTCCGCATCAATGCGGCGGGGTCGGGCCAGTTCGAGCGGACCCTCATCATCGCCGATGCGGGCGCCTACGTCTCGTACCTGGAGGGCTGCACGGCCCCCATGCGCGACGAGAACCAGCTCCACGCCGCCGTGGTCGAACTGGTCGCCATGGACGACGCGGAGATCAAGTACTCCACCGTCCAGAACTGGTACCCGGGCGATCCCGAAACCGGGAAGGGCGGCATCTACAACTTCGTGACCAAGCGGGCCGACTGCCGCGGCGACCGCGCCAAGGTGTCGTGGACCCAGGTCGAGACCGGCTCGGCGATCACCTGGAAGTATCCGTCCTGCGTCCTGCGCGGGAAGGAGAGCGTGGGGGAGTTCTACTCCATCGCCATCACCAACGGCCGCCAGCAGGCCGACACCGGCACCAAGATGATTCACCTGGGCGAGGGCACCCGCTCGCGGATCATCTCCAAGGGCATCAGCGCCGGGAAGAGCTCGAACACCTACCGGGGCCTGGTCTCGGCGCATCCGAAGGCCAAGGGCGCGCGCAACTTCACCCAGTGCGACAGCCTGCTCATCGGCAAGCAATGCGCGGCCCACACCGTGCCCTACATCGAGGCCCGCAACGGCCAGGCGGTGTTCGAGCACGAGGCGACCACGACGCGACTGTCCGAGGACCAGCTGTTCTACGCGATGCAGCGCGGTCTCTCCCAGGAGGAGGCGGTGCAGCTCCTGGTGAACGGCTTCGTGAAGGACGTGCTGCAGGAGCTCCCCATGGAGTTCGCTGTCGAGGCCCAGAAGCTGGTGGCGATTAGCCTGGAAGGAAGTGTCGGCTGATGTTGTCCGTGAAGAACCTGCACGCCGCCGTCGACGGCAAGGAGATCCTGAAGGGGCTCTCCCTGGACGTTCCGGCCGGCGAGGTGCACGCCATCATGGGGCCGAACGGGGCGGGGAAGTCGACGCTGTCCTACGTGCTGACCGGGCGCGAGGGCTACGAGGTCACGCAAGGCTCGGCGACCCTCGACGGCGATGACCTGCTGGCGCTGGCGCCCAACGAGCGGGCCGCCAAGGGCGTCTTCCTGTCGTTCCAATACCCGCTGGAGATCCCCGGCGTGCCGGCGCTCACCTTCATCCGCACGGCGCTGAACGCCCAGCGCAAGGCGCGCGGCGAGCCCGAGGTCACGGCCCCAGAGTTCCTGAGGCTCGCCAAGACCAAGGCCGCCGAGCTGAAGATCGATTTCGACATGCTGAAGCGCGCGCTCAACGTCGGCTTCTCGGGCGGTGAGAAGAAGCGGATGGAAATCCTTCAAATGGCGATGCTTTCGCCTCGCTTCCTCATCCTTGACGAGACCGACTCCGGCCTGGACATCGACGCCCTGCGTATCGTCGCCGACGGGGTGAACGCGTTGCGCTCGCCCGACCGGGCCATGCTGGTGATCACGCACTACCAGCGCCTGCTGGACTACATCAAACCCGACCGCGTCCACGTGCTCTCGGCCGGCCGGATCGTCGCCTCGGGCGGCCCCGAGCTGGCGCTGGAGCTGGAGCGCGAGGGCTACGACAAGTACGCGAGGGCTGCTTGAGCGTCGCCGCCGCCATCCGCGCCCGCGACCCCGCGGAGCTGCCCGGCAAGCGCGACGAGGACTGGCGCTGGACCGACCTGCGCGGCCTGGTCCGCGAGGTCCCGGCGCCGTCCGCGCCGCTCGATCCCGCCACGCTGCGGCCGGGGTCGTTCGACGCCCTGGCCGACGAGGTGGTCGTCGTGGCCAACGGCGGCGAGGCGCGGATCGCCGTGAACGCCGGTGGGAGCCGCACCGTGGCGCTGCGGATCGTCTCGCGGGGCGCGGGCGCGCATGCGGGCCGCGTGTCGGTGAGCGTGGCCCTGGGCGGCAGGCTGACGCTGCTGGAAAGCTACGAGGGCGAGGGCGCCTATCTGGCCCACACGGCCCTGGCGTTCGAGATCGCCGAGGGCGCGGCGGTCGAGCGCATCGTCCTGGCGGACGACGACGCCGAGGGCGTGTCGGTGAGCCAGGCCGAGGTCCGGCTGGAGCCCGGCGCAGATTTCGCCCAGACCGTGCTGACGGGCGGGGCCCGCCGCCAGCGGCTGGAGACCGTCGTCCATCATCCCGGCGGCCATGCGGAGCTGCGCCTGGACGGCGCCTACCTGCTGGCGGACAGGCGCCACGCCGACCTGACCACCGTGGTCACCCACGAGGCCGTCGACGGGACCACGGAGCAACTGACCAAGGGCGTGGTCCGCGATCAGGCGCGCGGCGTCTTCCAGGGGCGGATCGTGGTGGCGCAGGGCGCCGACCGCACCGACGCGCGGATGGGCCACCATGCGCTCATCCTGTCGGACCGGGCCGAGGTCGACGCCAAGCCGGAACTGCTGATCTACGCCGACGACGTCTCCTGCGCCCACGGCAATACGGTGGGCGCCCTGGACGAGGACGCCCTATTCTACGCCCGTCAGCGCGGCATTCCGGAGCCTGACGCCCGCGCCATGCTGACCGAGGCCTTCGTGGGCGAGGTGGTGGAGCGGATCGGCCACGACGGCGCGCGCGAGCTGGCGGCCGCCTGGGTCTCCGAGCGGCTGAGGGGGGCGTGATGGGCTTCGACGTCGAGGCGGTCCGCGCCGAGTTCCCGATCCTCCGGCGCCAGGTGCACGGCAAGCCGCTGGTCTACCTGGACAGCGCCGCCTCGGCCCAGAAGCCGCGGGCGGTGATCGAGGCCATGACGCGGGCGATGGAGCACTCCTACGCCAACGTCCACCGCGGCCTGCACACGCTGGCCAACGAGACCACCGACGCCTACGAGGCCGCGCGCCGGAAGGTGGCGGCGTTCATCGGGGCCGACGAGGGCGAGATCGTCTTCACCAAGGGCGGCACCGAGGCGGTGAACCTTGTGGCGGCGGGCCTGGGCGCCGGCCTGGAGCCTGGCGACGAGATCGTGATCTCCGAGATGGAGCACCACGCCAACATCGTCCCCTGGCACTTCCTGCGCGAGCGGCAGGGCGCCGTGCTGAAATGGGTCCGCGTCACCGACGACGGCGCGTTGGACCTCGAGCACTTCCAGAGCCTGCTGGGGCCGCGCACCAAGGTCGTGGCCCTGTCCCACATGTCGAACGTGCTGGGCACCATCAACCCGGCCAAGGACCTGGCGCGCATGGCCCACGAGGCCGGGGCGCGGGTGCTGTTCGACGGTTGCCAGGCCATTGTCCACAAACCGGTGGACGTGAAGGACATCGACGCCGACTTCTACGTCTTCTCGGGCCACAAACTCTATGGGCCCACCGGCATCGGCGTCCTCTACGGCAAGGCCGAGCTCCTGCGGGCGTTGCCGCCCTACCAGGGCGGAGGCGAGATGATCGGCACGGTCTCGATGGACGAGATCACCTACGCCGAGCCGCCGCACCGCTTCGAGGCCGGCACGCCGCCGATCCTGGAGGCCATCGGCCTGGGCGCGGCGATCGACTGGCTGTCGGGGCTCGACCGGCTGGCCGCCGCCGAGCACGAACACCGGCTCTACCGGCGGGTCCGCGAGGGGCTTTCGGGGGCCAACTGGCTGAAGGTGATCGGCGAGGCGGAAGGGAAGGGGGCGATCCTATCCTTCACCGTCGACGGGGCGCATGCCCACGACGTGGCCCAGATCCTGGACCGCTACGGCGTGGCCGTGCGGGCCGGGACACACTGCGCCGAGCCGTTGATGCGGCGTTTCGGCGTGACGTCGAGCGCCCGGGCCTCGTTCGCCCTATATAACACCGAGCATGAGGCGGACGCCTTCGTGGACGCCTTGACCAAGACCCAGGCCTTCTTCGCGTAGAGACCCATGGACGACGGATCCACCATCGAGACCCAACCCGTGGCGCCGCTCTCCCAGGCGGAGCTCGACCAGCTGACCGACCAGCTCGTCGAGAAGCTCAAGACGGTCTATGACCCGGAAATCCCGGTCGACATCTACGAGCTGGGCCTCATCTACAAGGTCGACATCTCGGACGAGAAGGACGTGGCGGTCGACATGACGCTGACCGCGCCGGGCTGCCCCGTGGCCGGCGAGATGCCGGGCTGGGTTCAGGACGCGATCATGGAGATTCCCGGCATCCGCTCGGCCACGGTCGAGCTGGTGTTCGACCCGCCGTGGGACCCCTCGCGCATGAGCGACGAGGCCAAGCTCCAGCTCAACATGTTCTGATGGCGAACCTGGAAATCACCCCTCAGCCGCGCCAGCGGCGCCCGCGCCCCAAGGTGGTCACGCTTACCGACCGCGCCGCCGAGCGCGTGCGCGAGATCATGGCCAAGGCCGAAAGGCCCTACATCGGCCTGCGCGTGGGGGTGAAGAACGGCGGCTGCGCCGGCCAGGAATATGTCCTGGAGTATGCCGAGGCCGCCGATCCGATGGACGAGGTCGTCGAGGACAAGGGCGTCACCATCCTGGTCGAGCCCAAGGCGGTCCTGTTCCTGATCGGCTCCGAGATCGACTACGAGGTGAACAAGCTCTCGGCCAAGTTCGTGTTCCACAATCCGAACGAGACCGACGCCTGCGGCTGTGGCGAGAGCGTCACCATCCAGCCGGCCAAGCTGGATTAGGTCCGCGGACCGGCGTTATGCTCCCCGCAAACCTCGGGGTGCACGACATGACCGACGACGTCGAACTGCGCCGGCTGGCTACCCGCCGCGCCGACATGAAGCTGGGATTCCGCAGCCACCTGCTCGCCTACGCGATCGTCAACGCGGGGCTCTTCCTGATCAACTTCCTGACCTCGCCCGGCCACTGGTGGTTCTACTGGCCGATGATTGGCTGGGGCATAGGCCTCGCGGCCCACGCCGCCGTGGTCTATCTCGACGGGGAGGGGGCTCGGGACCGGCTGATCGAAGCCGAGCTGGAGAAGCTGCGCCAGAAGCGCTGAGTCAGCGCCCCTTGAACTGCGCCGGGCGCTTCTGGATGAAGGCCAGCACGCCCTCGCGCGCGTCCTCCGTGCGGCCCGCGTCGCCCTGGGCGTAGGCCTCGGCCTCGAGCTGCAGGTGCCAGGGGGCGTCCAGCGCGTCCCACACGAGGTTGCGGGTCATGCCCAGCGAGGCCGGGCCCTCGGCCAGCGCCTTCGCATAGGCCATGGCGGCCGGCAGCACCTCGGCGTCGGGCACGCACCTGTTGATCAGACCCCATTCGGCCGCCGTCTTGGCCGGGAGCTTCTCGCCCAGCAGCATCAGCTCCATGGCGCGGGCCTTGCCCACGAGGCGCGGCAGCAGCCAGGTCGCGCCGCCGTCCGGCACCAGGCCGATGCGGCGGAAGGCCAGCAGGAAGTAGGCGCTCTCGGCCGCCACCGCGAGGTCGCAGGCCAGGGCCAGCGAGACGCCGACGCCCGCCGCCACGCCGTTCACGGCGGCCACGAGCGGCTTCTTCGAGCGGCGGAGCTGGGTGACGAAGGGGTTGTAGACCTTGATGAGCGCCTGGTTCGGGCCCTTGCCGGAATCCGACGTGCGGCCCCCCGAGAGGTTGGCGCCCGAGCAGAAGCCGCGGCCTTCGCCGGTGAGCACGATGGCGCGGACGGAATCGTCGTCCTCCAGCGCCTGGAAGGCCGCCACGAGGTCGGCCATCAGCTCCATGCCGGCGGCGTTCAGGGTGGAAGGGTCCGAGAGCGTGAGGACGCCCACGCCGTTCTCGACCGTCGTCTTCACCTTGCTGGCGGCTTGAGCCCCGTCCATCGCATCCTCCCGCGAACCGTTTCGGCCGATTGAACGGAGGATACCCCGGCGTCAGCCAAGGGGAAATGTCAGGCGGCGGCCGCGATGGGGTCTGCGCAGGACGTGCGGTTGCGGCCGCCGCGCTTGGACGCGTAGAGCGCGCTGTCGGCCCGCTCGATCAGGCTGGCTGGCGGTTCGCCCGCCTTCCGTTCGGCGATCCCCGCCGAGATGGTGATGGCGCCCAAGTCCTCGTTGGTGGAGCGGCGCTTGAGGATGCGGGACGAAACCTCCTCGCGGACAGCCTCCAGCACGGCCAGGGCGCTGCGCGCGCCTTCACCCGGGAAGATGATCGCGAACTCCTCGCCGCCGTACCGCGCGGAGAAGCGGGGATTGCCGCTGGCCCGGCCGATCACGCTGGCCACGTAGCGGATCACCTGGTCGCCCGTCTGGTGGCCCCAGGTGTCGTTGAAGCTCTTGAAGTGGTCGATGTCGATCACCGCCAGGGTGACGGTCCCGCCCGTCTGCTCGGCCTGGGCGCTGGCGCGCTCCAGGGCCTCGTCGAAGGCCTTGCGGTTGGCCAGGCCCGAAAGGGCGTCGGTCATGGCGTCGCGGCGGACCTGTTCCAGGTGCTCGCGCAGGCGGCCGAGCTCGGCGGTGGTGTCGTGGAGCTGGGTCTCGAGGGCGTGGTTCTCCTCGCGCACCTTGCGGGTGGCGACGGTCAGCGTCTCGACCATCGTCTTGATCGCCGCGGCGTCGTCGCCGTCCAGGGACTCGCTGGCGCTGGCCAGTTGCTGGCCGTAGGCCTCACTGGTCTCGCGGGCGGATTCGATGGCGCGCGACACGCTGTCCAGTTCCTTGGAGAGCGTCTGGCCGGCTTCGAGGATCTCGCCGTTCAGCTTGGCCTTGGGCAGGAACTGGGCGGCGAGGTGCTCGCCGACCTCGTCGGTGAACGGCTCGCCGGACTCGATGATCGTGTCGATCTCGACCGCGAGGGCCGAGCCCTTGGCGGCGACGTAATGGACCCAGAGCTCGAAGTTCAGCGCCGTCGGCCAGACCTGGTGGGCCTCCATGGCCTGGATCGCCTTGCGGGCCAGTTCGTAGGCCTTCGGGCCCCTCAGCGATGTTTCGACGTCCGCAGACATGGTCGCGCCTTCAACTCCGCGGCCGGCGGCGCGCTCACGCGCGGCAAGCCATGGCGTAGCTTAGGCGGCGACCCCCAAACGCCCGGTTAAGACGCGGCGGCGGGGGACGACCTGTTCAGCCGTCGGTTGAGCGCGGCGGCGGACGTTGCAGGAAGGCCGGGACATCCGAGCCGAAGCCCACCACCCGGTCGCCGTCGTCGCGCTCGCGCCGGCGTCCGCCGCGCTCTCCACGATCGGGGCGTTCACCGCGTTCCGGACGATCGGGACGTTCGGCGCGAGGGGCGCGTTCGGGACGTTCCGCGCGTTCGGGCCGTTCGCTGCGTTCAGGCCGTTCGGCGCGGGCGGCCCTCGGCTCGGGCGCACGTTCGCGGCGCGCGCGGGCCGGCGCTTCGGCGGCGGCTTCCGGGGCCGGAGCCTCGCTCCGGGCCTCCTCGCGGGGCGCATGGTCTTCCCGCGGCTTGCGATCGCGCTCGCGTGCGCCGCGTTCACGGCCGCCCCGTTCGCGTCCGCCGCGCTCGCGGCCGCGGCTGGGACGGGGTTCGTCCTTGATGTTCGCCCAGTCGAGGTCGAGCGTGACCTCCTGCGGCGTCTTGCCGATCAGCTTCAGGACCTTGTCGAGGTTCTTGGAGTCGGCGGGCGTCGTGATCATGTACGCCTCGCCGGTCCGTCCGGCGCGGCCCGTCCGGCCGATGCGGTGGACGTAATCGTCGGCGTGGTGCGGGACGTCGAAGTTGAAGACGTGGCTGACGGCCGGAATGTCCAAGCCGCGCGCGGCCACGTCCGAGGCCACCAGCAGCTTCAGCGAGCCGTTGCGGAAGCTCTCCAAGGTCCGCATGCGGGTGGTCTGATCGAGGTCACCGTGGATGGCGGCGGCGTCGAAGCCGTGCTTCTTCAGCGACTTGGCGACGACATCCACCTCGGACTTCCGATTGCAGAAGACGATGCCGTTGTTGACCTCGGCGCGGCCGACCAGTTCGCGCAGGGCCGTGCGCTTGGCCTTCGGATCGGTGGTCGGGATGCGGACAAGGTACTGGGTGATGGTCTCGGCGGTGGTGGCCGGGCGCGAGACCTCGATGCGCAGCGGATCGTTGAGGAACTGCTTGGTGAGACGGGTGATCTCGGGCGGCATGGTCGCCGAGAAAAACAGCGTCTGCTTCTTCGCCGGCGTCATCTTGAAGATGCGCTCGAGGTCCGGGATGAAGCCCATGTCCAGCATGCGGTCGGCCTCGTCGACCACCATGATCTGAACGCCGGTCATCAGCAGCTTGCCGCGCTCGAAGTGATCGAGCAGGCGGCCGGGCGTGGCGATCAGCACGTCCACGCCGCGGTCCAGCTTCTGCTCCTGGTCCTTGAACGAGACCCCGCCGATCAGCAGGGCCCACGAGAGCTTCTGGTCCTTGGCGTACTTCTCGAAGGACAGCGACACCTGGTCGGCGAGCTCGCGCGTCGGGGCGATGACGAGCGCGCGGGGCATCCGCGCCTTGGCCCGGCCGGCGGCGAGACGGTCGATCATCGGCAGGGTGAAGGCGGCGGTCTTGCCGGTGCCGGTCTGGGCGATGCCCAGCACGTCGCGACCCTGCAGCGCCACGGGAATGGCCTGCGCCTGGATCGGCGTGGCTGTGGTGTAGCCGGTGTCGGCGACGGCCTTCAGGGTCGCGGGCGAGAGGCCAAGATCGGAAAATTCGGTCATCAGTTACCGGTGGGGCGGCGGCCGCCCGGAGACTAGGCTGGCGCAACGCGGCGGCGCGTGCGGACATCGCCGCGCGCGCGGAACATACGGCGGGCCTCGCTCAAGTCAACGCGCCCCGGGGAATGCGGTTCATCACCGCCGTCGTTGCGCGGTCTGCGATCAGACGTCGAGGTCGGCGACGGCGAACTCGGCGTTCTCCTGGATGAAGCGGAAACGCAGCTCGGGCTTGCGGCCCATCAGCGCCTCCACCAGGTCCTCCACGGTCTCCTCCGCCCGGGGCAGGGTGACGCGGGCCAGCGTCCGCGTCCTGGGGTCCATGGTGGTTTCCTTGAGCTGGGACGGCATCATCTCGCCCAGGCCCTTGAAGCGGCTGATCTCGGGTTTCTTGCCCTTGAACTCGGTGGCCAGCAGCTCGTCGCGGTGGATGTCGTCCTTGGCGTAGACCGCCTTGCCGCCGTGGCTGAGGCGATAGAGCGGCGGCAACGCCAGATAGAGGCGACCCGAGCGGATCAGGTCGGGCATGGTCCGGAAGAAGAAGGTGATCAGCAGGCTCGCGATGTGGGCGCCGTCGACGTCGGCGTCCGTCATGATGATGATCCGCTCGTAGCGGAGCTCTTCTTCCTTGAACTTCGAGCCCGGCTGGACGCCCAGGGCCAGCAGCAGGTCCGACAGCTCCTTGTTGCCGCCGAACTTGTCGGTCGAAGCCGAGGCGACGTTCAGGATCTTGCCGCGCAGGGGCAGGATCGCCTGGTTCTTGCGGTCGCGGGCCTGCTTGGCCGAGCCGCCGGCCGAGTCCCCCTCCACCAGGAAGAGCTCGGCGCCGTCGATGGCGTTGCCGGCGCAGTCGGCGAGCTTGCCGGGCAGGCGCAGCTTGCGCGTGGCCGAGGCGCGGGCGACCTCCTTGTCCTTCCTGCGCTTCAGGCGCTCCTCGGCGCGCTCGACGACGAACTGGAGCAGCGCGCCGGCCGCCTTGGGCTGGGCGGTCAGCCAGTGGTCGAACGGGTCGGCCAGGGCCTTCTCCACCAGCCGCTGGGCCTCGGTGGAGGAGAGCTTCTCCTTGGTCTGACCCTGGAACTCGGGATCGCGGATGAACACGCTGACGAGCGCGCCGGCCTGGGCCAACACGTCGTCGGCGGTGATGATGCCGCCGCGCTTCTCGCCCACGAGCTCGGCGTACTGCTTGAGGCCGCGGGTCAGCGCCGCGCGGAGGCCGCTTTCGTGGGTGCCGCCCTCGGGCGTGGGCACGGTGTTGCAGTAGGACTGCATGAAGCTGTCGGCCTCGCCGAAGCCGGCGGGCGTCCAGGCGATCGCCCATTCGACCTTGCCCGCCTCGCCTGGGCGCTCGTAGCGGCCGGTGAAGGGCTCGGGCGTGACGGTCTCCAGCCCCTTGATCCGCTCGGCCAGGAAGTCGGCCAGGCCGTTGGGGAAGCGGAACACCGCCTCGGCCGGGGTCTGGTCCTGGATGCGTGAGGCGTCGCACTTCCAGCGGATCTCGACGCCGCCGAACAGATAGGCCTTGGAGCGCGCCATCCGGTAGAGGCGGGCCGGCTTGAAGGCCGCGCCGTCGCCAAAGATCACCGGGTCCGGCAGGAAGCTGATGGCCGTGCCCTTCTTGCGGGTCGGCCCGATCTTCTCGATGCCGCCCAGCGGCTTGCCGCGGGTGAAGGCCTGACGCCACTCGAAGCCGTCCTTGTAGACGGTGACCTCGACGCGCTCCGAGAGGGCGTTGACCACCGACACGCCCACGCCGTGCAGGCCGCCCGAGGTCTCGTAGGCCTTGCCCGAGAACTTACCGCCCGAGTGCAGGACGGTCATGATGACTTCCAGGGCCGACTTGCCTGGGTGCTTGGGGTGCGGGTCGACCGGGATGCCGCGGCCGTCGTCGCGGACCGTCAGGGCGCCCTCGGCGTCCAGGCTGACCTCGATCAGCTTGGCGTGGCCGGCCACCGCCTCGTCCATGGCGTTGTCGAGGACTTCGGCGAACAGGTGGTGCAGGGCCCGTTCGTCGGTGCCGCCGATATACATGCCCGGCCGCTTGCGGACCGGCTCAAGGCCTTCGAGGACCTCGATGTCGGCCGCCGAATAGCCCGTGGTCTTCGCGCCCGTGACGGCGGGATCGGGACGCGGCTCGTGGCTCTCGGCCAGCGGCGCGGCCGGCGCGGGGTTCAGCGCGTCGTCGAAGAGCGAGGCCTGGGCGGTGGAGTTGGAGGACATGGGCCCCAGTTTGCGGCGATTCTGGATCGGCTTCGTATGACGGGGAGGGCCGCCGGATCAATGCGGCGGCCCTGCGGCGCGGTGGCGCCTCTCTCCCTAGCTCACTTCTTCGGCGCGAAGATGGCCGACAGCCGGTCCGGCGTCCCCTCGATCCGCTCCAGGCGCGGGTAGCGCAGGCCGCCACGGTAATCGATCGCCACGGTGCGGAAATGGTCGCCGTCCTTGACGATCAGGCTGACCGGCGCGCCGGACTTGGCGGCGGTGATCGCCTCCTTCAGCCGGCCCGTCTCATAGGCGATGCCGTTCACCGCCAGGATCTGGTCGCCCACGGTCAGGCCCGCCTTGAAGGCGGGGCCATCCCACAGGACCGAGGTGATCTTCGCCTCGCGGTTCAGGGTCAGACCCAGGGAATAGGTGAGGTCCACCATCTTCCGGGAGGTCTCGTTGTCCTTGAAGTAGTCGGTGGGCGTCTCGGTGTAGACGAGGCGATAGCCACCGCGCGCCAGGCCATCCAGCGGGAAGGCGGGGGAGACCTGCCTGAGCTTGGAGTCCAGGAACGTCGCCCAATCGTAGGGCTGCACCTTGTTCAGCGTCTCGACCACCTCCTCGAAGGTGTAGGTGAGCGGCTGCTTCCAGTCCCCGTCGTTCACACCGAAGAACGCCCGGGCGAAGTCGTCGAGCGACTTCTTGCCGCCGGACTTCTCGCGGATGAGGGTGTCGACGTCGAGCCAGACGAGCTGGCCTTCGGAATAGTAGTCCTCGCTGCGCTGCCAGCTCGTCCAGGGGATCGGGCGGCGGCCGGCGATGATCGGGTCGTTGGTGGTGTCCTCGACCGAGCGCCACTGGCGGCCCGGCCGGCCTTCCGAATAGGTCGCCGCGGTCAGGGCCAGGGCGTCCAAGGTCTGCTGCTTGGTGACCAGGCCCGAGCGCGCGCCCAGAACATAGCCCCAGTACTGGTCCTGGCCCTCGTAGACCCAGAGCAGGCTGTCCCGCATGGGCTCGTTCAGCGTCGGCCGCCACAGGTCGGCGGGCCGGCGGTACTTGCCGTCCCATGAGTGGCTGTACTCGTGGGGCAGGAGGTTGCGGGCCGGGGCGTTCTTGGACCACTCGGTGAAGTATTCCGGGTCGGTGCCGTTCTCGCTGGAGCGATGGTGCTCCAGGCCGATGCCGCCCATCCGCTCGGTCAGGGCCAGCAGGAAGTCGTAGTGGTCGTAGTGCCGTGCGCCGTAGAGCTTGTCGGCCTGGCGGATCAGCTCCCGATGCTTCTCGATCTGCTCGTCGGTGGCGGCCAGCAGCTCGGGCCGATCGGCGACGATGTTGAGCCGCACGGGCGACTTGCCGCTGGTGTCGAGGTCGTAGCGCTTGAAGTGCTTGCCGGCGAAGAGGGGGCTGTCGACGAAGGTGTCGAAATCGGTGCGCTTGAAGCGGACGAGCCCGTCCTGCGCCGAGGCCGTCTCCATCGCTGTGCCGTAGCCCCAGCCGGCGGGGAGGCGGATCGAGGCGTCCACCGGGATGCGGCGCATGTAGTAGCCGGCCGGGTACATGGCCAGCGAGATGAACTGGGCGTTGAGCATCTCGGGCGTGATCAGCACCCGGCCCTGGTCTGGGGCCGTGGGCGAGACGTGCTGGAACTCGACCTCCAGCGTCTTGGCGCCGGCGGGCGGGGTGACGCGAAAGGCGAAGACCTCGACCGGATCGCGCTTCCAGGCCACCGGCTGGCCGTCCGCCCGGACCGTCAGGCCCGCGATGTTGTAGAGCGGGTTGCGCGGCGAGTGCCCGCCCGGGACCCACTGCGGGAAGAGCACGACCATCTCGCCCGGCCTGGTGACCGGGATCGTCTGGCGCACCCGGAAGATCCGGCGGTCGAGGTCGGTGGCGTCGATGTCCACCGTGAGCACGCCCGGATAGGCGACGTCCTGGGGCGCCTCGACCGGCGTCGGCAGCGGCAGGGGCTGCGGACCGGGGGAAGGCTGGGCGAAGGCGGGGAGGGCGGCGGCGCCGGCGAGGAGGGCGGCCGCGAGGCTGAGGGTCGTGAAGCGCATGACCTGTTGTAGAGCCGCTCGTCCGTGGACCGCAAATGGCAGGATGAACAACGCGTTCGACGAACAGCGCTATGCACGTGGCGGCGCGCGGACTATGAAGACAACTTCAACGTGAAGCTGGGGGTTCTGCCATGATGAAGCGACTTGCCCTGGGCCTGATGGCGGCCGGCGCGCTCGCGCTCGCCGCCTGCCAACCGAAGGAAGCCAAGACCGAAGCGCCCGAGGCCGCGACGCCCGCGGCTACCGCGCCCGCGGCCACTCCCGTGGCCGCCGCGACGGGCGAGGCCTGCGAGGGCTTCGCCGGGACGACGTGCGCCTCGCCGGGCGACTTCTGCAAGAAGCCCACGGGCCAGTGCGGCGTGGCCGACGCCCAGGGGACGTGCGCCACGGTTCCGCAGGTCTGCACCAAGGAGTACCGGCCGGTCTGCGGCTGCGACGGCAAGACCTACGGCAACGCCTGCGAGGCCGACGCCGCCAAGGTCAGCATCGCCTCGGAAGGCGCCTGCAAGACGGGATGAGGTCCGGCGGCGCGCTCAGCCGCCCTCGGGTATGGCCATCAGGCGCGCCAGCGCCCGATTGACGGCTTGACGGGCGATCATTGCGCGATTGAAGGCGCTCACCGATCCGAATTGCGCCTCCGCCCGATAGCTGCGGCAGTGGGCGAGCGCCGCCGCCTGGCCTTCCTCGGGATCGGTCGCGATGGGCGTCGGCGCATCGACCAGGGCCGCCTTGAGGCTCTCGAAGAGGCGGGCGGGCAGGGCCGGCCCCGCCAGCGCGCGCTCGCTTGGGCGGAAGCCCTGGCTCAGGGTCAGGCTCAGCAGGTGCGGTCCTGACGGACCCAAGCTGATCGCGCCGGATGACGAGACCTGGATCAGGGGGAAATAGGGCGCGAGCTGGGGGACCAGGTGGTTCGGCAGGATATCGTGCTTCCAGTACCGGCTGGCGACGCGCGCGAAGTGGCCGTAGTCGACGATGGGGCGGAAATCCGCTTCCCGGAAGGGCAGGATCTCGACCGGCGTCTTGGTGACCACGACGGTGTCGTTGGCCACGTCGACGTAGAGCGTTCCGACGATGAGGGCGTTCTGGAAGAACTGCCCCCTCAGGTCGCCCCAGGCGCGGCGCACCTCGCCGCCTGCCGCCCGGAAGGCCAGGAGTGCGGCGCAGGCCTCGGCGGCGGCTCCTTCGAACTGTCCGGGCGCGAGATGCTCCAGCCGCCGCTCGGCCGCCAGGGTGATCTCCAGGCATTGACCCAGCGGGTAGGGCTTCCCGCCGCGGGTCGGTTGGCCCCGCCGAAGGGGGGCGTCGAGACTGGCCCTCAGCTCGAGGAACAGCGCGCGCAGGCCCGGAAGCACGGGGGTGAGGAAGCGATCGGTGAGCGCGCCCTGACGGTCCGGGGCGCGCACCTCGGGGGTCTGGGCCAGGCCGCGTTCGATGTACTCGGCCAGCGAGCCGACGAACCTGACGCGATCGGCCGAGGGGTTCGGAAGGGTCTGTTGGAAGACGCCGGAAGCAAGCTCGGCCACAGGGAATCGCGACATCGAAGCCTTGTATCCGGGCTCCGGCGGCGAGGCATGGGGCTCGCCCTGTGAAAAAGGGCCGCGGATCGCTCCGCGGCCCTTTTGTAGTCTCTCAGGAAATCCCGACTAGCACTTGTAGTACATGTCGAATTCCACCGGGTGCGGGTGAAGTTGGAGGCGCATGACCTCCTCCATCTTCAGCTCGATGTAGGCGTCGATGAAGTCGTCGTCCATGACGCCACCCTTCTTGAGGAAGGCCCGGTCCTTGTCGAGGTTCTCGAGGGCTTCGCGCAGGCTGCCGCAGACCTCCGGAACCTTCTTCTGCTCGCGCGGCGGCAGGTCGTAGAGGTTCTTGTCCATCGCCGGACCCGGATCGATCTTGTTCTCGATCCCGTCGAGGCCCGCCATCAGCAGGGCCACGAAGGTCAGGTAGGGGTTGCCCATCGGGTCGGGGAAGCGCGCCTCGATGCGCTTGGCCTTGGGGCTGTCCACGTGCGGGATGCGGATCGAGGCCGAGCGGTTGCGGGCCGAGTAGGCCAGCTTCACCGGGGCTTCGTAGCCGGGCACCAGGCGCTTGTACGAGTTCGTCGTGGAGTTCGAGAACGCGTTGATCGCCTTGGCGTGCTTGATGATGCCGCCGATGTACCACAGGCACATGTCCGACAGGCCGGCGTACTTGTCGCCCGCGAACAGCGGCTTGCCGCCCTTCCAGATCGACTGGTGGACATGCATGCCCGAGCCGTTGTCGCCGAACATCGGCTTGGCCATGAAGGTGGCCGTCTTGCCGTAGGCGTGGGCGACGTTGTGGATGACGTACTTATAGAGCTGCATCCGGTCGGCCATGGTGATCAGCTCGGCGAACTTCAGGCCCAGCTCGTGCTGCGCCGGCGCCACCTCGTGGTGGTGCTTCTCGGGCTTCATGCCCAGCTCGCCCATGACCGCCAGCATCTCGCCGCGCAGGTCCTGGCCGCTGTCGACCGGGTTGACCGGGAAATAGCCGCCCTTCGGGCCCGGGCGGTGGCCCATGTTGCCTTCGGGATAGACCTTGCCCGTGTTCACCGGCAGCTCGGTGGAGTCGTAGGAGTACCCGGTGTCGTGCGCGGCGGTGCTCCAGCGCACGTCGTCGAAGATGAAGAACTCGGCCTCGGGGCCGAAGAACACCGTGTCGCCGATGCCGGCCGACTTCGTATAGGCCAGCGCCGCCTTGGCGATCGAGCGCGGGTCGCGGTTGTAGGGCGTGTTGGTGTCGGGGTTCACGACGTCGCAGAACAGCGCCAGCGTGGTCTGTTGGTAGAACGGGTCGATGATCGCCGAGTCCAGGTCCGGGCGCAGCTTCATGTCGGACTCGTTGATCGCCTTCCAGCCGGCGATCGAGGAGCCGTCGAACATCGTGCCGTCGTTGAGGAAGTCGTCGTCGACGAGGTCGATGTCGAAGGTGACGTGCTGCATCTTCCCGCGGATGTCGGTGAAGCGCACGTCGACGTATTTGACGTCCTTTTCCTTGATCAGGTTCAGGATGTCCTTCGCGGAAGCCATGGTCTTATCCCCTTGCTGGTCTCGATAGGCTTGAAGGTTGGTCAGATGGCGACAGGCCCGGTTTCGCCGGTGCGGATGCGCACGACGTCCAGGATTTCGGAGATGAAGATCTTGCCGTCGCCGATCCGGCCCGTACGGGCGGCGGCGGAGATCGCCTCGAGGGCGCGGGGCAACTGGTCGTCGGCGACGACCACCTCGATCTTGATCTTCGGCAGGAAGTCCACGACGTACTCGGCTCCGCGATAGAGTTCCGTCTGGCCCTTCTGCCGGCCGTAGCCCTTGGCCTCGATCACCGTCATGCCCTGGACGCCCAGCTCCTGCAGGGCCTCCTTCACTTCGTCGAGCTTGAACGGTTTGATGATGGCTTCGATCTTCTTCATGTCTCGGCTTCGGCTGGCGGGCGACGCCGCCCCGCGATTGGGGCGGACGGAGCACGCCGAACGGGTCGGCCACAAGCGCGCTTCGGTTGCTTGACGCGACGGCCGCCTGGGAAAATGGATCGGCGCCCAAGAAATAGGCGCCATTGGATCAAAAATCGGTCAGTCCTGAAATCGCCCCAAGCGGGCGCCTTCCGGGGCTAGGATCGCAGGCAAACGACGTCGGGAGGCGGGCGAAGCATGGGTGATCGCACCCCTGTTCTCATCGGAGCGGGTCAATTCACGTATCGAGGCGATCCTGGCGTATCGCCGTCGCCGACGGCGTTGCTGAAGATTGCGGCGGAACGCGCCGCCCAGGACGCCGGGATCGGCGCCCAGGGGCTCGCCGGCATCGACGCCCTGGCCGTCGTGGGCTTCACGATCGACGCCCCGGGCTCGAAGCGGGGCATGATCCCGCACTCGACGAATCCGCCCGCGAATCTCTCGGGGCGCCTCGGCGCCGCGCCCCGCTGGAGCGTCTATTCGGAGATGGGCGGCAACACGCCCCAGTACCTGATCAACACCCTGGCCGAGCGGATCGCCAGGGGCGAGACCGACCTGGCGCTGGCCGTGGGCTGCGAGTTCCTGGGTTCGGCCATGAAGCGAGCCACGCGGGGCCTGTCCTTCGACGACTGGAAGGCCGATGAGCCCGAGGACCTGCCGCCGCCCCAGCGGATCGGCGATCCGCGCCCGGGCAACACTCCTTACGAGGCGCGGCACGGCCTGGACCGGCCGATCAACATCTATCCGCTGTTCGAGAACGCGCTCCGGGCCCGGGACGGCCGCTCGATCCCCGACCACCAGCGCCGGATGGGCGAGCTGTTCTCGCGCTTCAGCCAGGTGGCGGCGGGCAATCCCGAAGCCTGGTTCCCGACGGCGCGCTCGGCCGAGGAGCTGGTCACGGTCACCGAGAAGAACCGGATGATCGGCTTCCCGTACCCGAAGCTGCTGAACGCCATCATGGAGGTGGACCAGTCCGCCGCGGTCCTGATCGCCAGCGAGGCCAAGGCCCGCGAACTGGGCGTGCCCGAGAGCCACTGGGTCTATCTACACGGCTGCGCCGACGCCTCCGACCTCTGGTATCCGCTGGACCGGCAGGACTTCCACTCCAGCCCGGCCATGGAGCTGACCGGCAAGCGGGCGTTCGAGATGGCCGGGATCGGGCTTTCCGACATCAGCCTGATCGACCTCTATTCCTGCTTCCCGGTGGCGGTGGAGGTCGGCGCCGAGGCCCTGGGCCTGTCGCTGGACGATCCGCGCGGCCTGACCGTGACGGGCGGCTTGCCCTACGCGGGCGGTCCGGGGAACAACTACGTCATGCACTCGGTCGCCGCGATGCTTCATAAACTGCGTGAGCGCCGGGGGGCCTATGGCCTCATCACGGGCAACGGCTGGTACCTGACCAAGCAATCGACGGGCATCTATTCCACCAAGCGTCCGGACAGGCCGTTCGAACGGCAGGACCCGGGCGTCCTGCAACGCCAGATCGACGCCCTGCCGCATCCGGAGATCGTCGAGCGCCCAAGCGGCGCCGGCGTGATCGAGACCTACACCGTGGTCCACAAGCGCGAGGGACCGTTCATGGCCATCGTCGTCGGTCGGGACGAGGCCGGACGCCGCTTCGTCGCCAACACGCCTCAGGATCCGGCCCTGCTGGCGGGCATGGAAACCGCCGAGCAGGTCGGCCGCCGCGGGACGGTCCGCCAGTCGGACGACGGCCTCAACCTCTTCATCCCCGACTAGGAGCCCCATGGCGCGCCTCTACCTGATCCGTCACGGCCGGCCGGCCTCCACCTGGGGCGGCGGCGACGACGATCCCGGCCTGGACCCGGCGGGCCGCGCCCAGGCCGAGGCGGCCCGCGACTGGCTGCTGGCCCTGCCCGAGAGCCAGCGTCCGAAGCGCGTGGCGAGCTCGCCCCTGCGCCGCTGCCGGGAGACGGCGGACCCCACCGCCCGGGCGCTGGGGGTGGAGATCGAGATCGATCCGGTGGTGGGCGAAATCCCGACGCCCGGAAACCTCGCGCCCGAGGCGCGTCCGGCCTGGCTGCGTCAGGCGTTCGAAGGGACCTGGGCCGAGATCGAGGGCGACCTCGACTACTCGGCCTGGCGCGAGGCCATCGTGGAACGGCTGCGGACCTGCGGGGACGTGGCCGTCTTCTCGCACTATGTGGCGATCAACGCGGCGGTCTCGCGACTGATGGACGATCCCCGGGTGCTGGTGTTCCGGCCCGACCACGCCTCGATCACGGTGCTCGAGACGGACGGCGAGCGGTTGGCGCTGGTCGCCCGCGGCGCCGAAGCCGTCACCGGAGTGCTCTGAGCGTGCGCCCGATCCTCACCGTGGCCGAGACCCAGGCGGCGGACCGGGCGGCCATCGAGGCGGGAACGCCCGGGATCGAACTGATGGAGCGCGCCGGGACGGCGGTGGCGGACGCGGTCTGCGCCCGGTTCCGACCTCAGGCGACCCTCGTGCTCTGCGGTCCGGGCAACAACGGCGGCGACGGCTACGTGGTCGCCAGGGTCCTGAAGGCGCGTGGCTGGCCGGTGGAGGTGAGGGCGCTGTCCGAGCCCTCGACCGCGGACGCCAAGGCCGCCGCCGCCGACTGGGACGGGCCCACCCGTCCCCTGAACGGGACGCTGGAGCCCGCCTTGGTGATCGACGCCCTGTTCGGGGCGGGCCTGGCCCGCCCTCTCGACGGGGTGGCCGCGCACGTCGCCCAGCGCCTGGCGAGTCGTCCCGACAAGGTGGTGGCCATCGACGTCCCCAGCGGCGTTCCCGGCGACACGGGCCAGCCGGCGGGAGCCGCGGTCTGCGCGAGCCTGACCGTGACCTTCCACGCCCGCAAGCCGGCCCATGTGCTCGAGCCCGGCAAGGACATGTGCGGCGAGGTGGTGGTGGCCGACATCGGGCTCGGGGAGACGCCGTCCAAGCTGGTGGAGAACGGCCCGGAGGTCTGGCTGTCGCTTTTCCCCTGGCCCACGTCCGCGTCCCACAAGCACGCCCGCGGCCGGATGATCGTGGTGAGCGGCGAAGCCTGGAACACCGGCGCCGCCCGGCTCGCCGCGCGGGCGGGCCTGCGCATCGGCGCGGGGCTCGTCACCGTCCTCTCGCCGCCGGAGGCCCTGGCGTCGAACGCCGCCCACCTGGAGGCGGTGATGCTGCGGCCGTTCGAGACCGACGCCGAGCTGGAGCAGGCGGCCGCCCAGGTGGACGCCGCCGTGATCGGTCCCGCCGCCGGGGTGAACGAGGCCACGCTGCTGAACGTCCTGGCGCTGGCCCGCACAGGCTCGGCCCTCGTGCTGGACGCCGACGCCATCACCGTCTTCCGCGACGACCCGGAGGAGCTGTTCTCGGTGCTGGATCGCGACGACGTGCTCACGCCGCATCCGGGCGAGTTCGAGCGCCTGTTCCCCGGCCTCCTGGCGGGCTCGCCCGAGCGGGTCACGGCGGCCCGCCGGGCGGCGGAGAAGGCCGGGGCGGTGGTGCTGCTCAAGGGGGCCGACACGGTGGTCGCCGCGCCCGACGGCCGGGCGGCCGTGAACGTGAACGGCTCGCCCTGGCTGGCGACGGCCGGCTCGGGCGACGTCCTGGCCGGCTTCATCGGCGGCCTGATGGCCCAGGGGATGGACAGCTTCGAGGCCGCCTGCGCCGGGGCCTGGATCCATTCGGAAGCCGCCGAGTTGCACGGGCCCGGCCTGATCTCGGAAGACCTGCCGGGGCTCGCGCCCGCGGTGCTCCGGCGGCTCTACGAGGAGCGCTGAGCGTCAGGATCGGGGCGGGCGTAGCGCGAAGAATTCGGGCTCGCCGGTGAAGTGGTAGGCGGCGGTGTCGAGCGCCTTCCGGACGGCGTCCAGGATCAGGTAGTCGGGGCCGAACGGGCGGCACCGCACCTGCATCTCGATGAGGTTCTGGCGAAAGGGTTTCAGGGCTTCGAAAGCCTGCCGGGCCTCGACCACGCCGGGATATCGCATGCGCGTCACGTTCGTACTCCTGCAACGAACGAAACAAAAGCAGAACATGAGGGTCGTCGCGACCGCCCGCCGGCTGCATTGCGCACGGACTGCAACCGGACGTGATCCGCAAAGGAGGGCCCCGGCCTTCGTGACGGCGAAGACCGGGGCCCGGGCGGCGCTTCAGTCGGGGTAGCGTGCCGCCGCCCGTCGTCCGTGCCTGGAGGTGCGCGGACGAACGCAACTACGGCGCGGCCGTCAAGCCGGACGCATTGATCCCGATCAGAGAACATCGTTCATCGAAGCCGCGTCAGGCGGCGCGGCGCTGTCGAACCGTGTCGCCCATGAGCGCCAGGGCGGCGACGAGCAGGGGCAGGAGGAAGAAGGCGATCCGGTAGCCCAGGAAAGCGGCGGCGAGCGGAGCGGCCGGAACGCCGGCCAGCAGGGTGGAGAGGGAGCCCTCGAACACGCCGACACCGCCGGGAACGTGCGAGATCAGGCCAACCACGACCGAGGGAGCGTAGGCGCCCACGAAGGTGAAGTAGCCGATCGAGCCCTCCGGGAGCAGGCTCCAGATGATCCCCGCCGCGACGGCGTTGTCGACGGCTCCGAGCGCGATCTGGGCCAGCGCCACGCGCCACGAGGGGAGTTTCAGGCTGTGGCCGAAACCCTTCAGAGGGTGCTTCAGCGTCCCGCATAGGGCGACGTAGAAGGCCACGGCCCCCAGGAGCACGATGCCCACGCTGCTGGCGACCGGCGCGGCGATGCGCACCGCCTCGCTGCTTCCGCCGATCAGCAGGCTGATCCCGGCGAGGGTGGAGAGCCCCACGGCGAACGAGACGCCGTGGAAGACGGTGGTCGCGGCCACCTCCTTCAGCGTGACGCCGTAGCGGTTGTAGAAGCGCGCCCGCACCGCGCCCGACACCAGGAGGTTGGCGCCCAGGGTGTGGCCGATGGCGTTGGCCAGGAACGAGCCCGCCAGGGCAGGGGGGACCGGCAGGCGCGCGCCGGCCCAGCGCAGGCCCAGCCACTCGACGAACCCCATCAGCGTGAAGCTGGCGGCCGACAGGCCCAGCGCCGCCAAGGTGTCGCCATAGCCCCAGGCGCGCATCGAGGCGGCCACGTCGGCGGGCTTCACCTCGTGGAACTCGCGCCACAGCACGAAGACGGCCGCGCCCAGCAACAGGAACGGGACCACGTGCAGCGCCCAGCGGCCGATCAGGGGATAGAAGCTCTTTCCCTGGGTCTCGGGCAGGGCCGCGGCGAGATCCTCTTCCAAGTCCTCCAGGCCGTGGGACTGAAGCTCTGTGGGGTCGCGGGTCTGCACGAGGTCGAGGTGTCCCTTGAGTCGGCGGCGGGGTCACCGCCCCAGAAACTGGAACCTAAGGCCAAGGCGCAGGTTCTCCCGACGACTTCGGCCAAATCACGACGGAGGCGACAATGAACCGGGAACACTGGCGCGAAGATGACGAACGCGAACGGCGGTGGCGGCAAGCCCGCCGCGACCGCGATGACTTCGGCCAGGCCGACTACTCCGAGGACTATCTGTACGATCCGAGGACCCGGTCCGGCTACAGGGTCGAGGAGGACCTGCCGCGGCGCGACGACTATGGCCAGGCCGACTACAGCGCCGACTGGGGCTATGACGAGGCCCGCGGCCGGCCCTTCCGCCGCCATGGCGAAGATCCCGGGTTCGACGCCGAGCGGCGCTATGAGGAGGAGCAGCGCCGGCGCAGGCGGGGACCCTCCGACCGGGTGCTGTGGGCGGTGATCATGGAGCGCCTGGAGGACGAACGCCGCCTGGACCTGCGCGACGTGGACGTGACGGTCGAGGACGGCGAGGTCACCCTCAACGGCACGGTGCGCCGCAAGGTCGACAAGCGCCGGATCGAGGACATCGCCGACATCGACGGCGTCCGGAACGTGCAGAACAACCTGCGGGTCCGCGACCGCGGCTGGACCTTCCTGTAGGGTTCGGCCTCTAGGATTCGCCTTCGGGCCTCGGGAACCGCCGCCGGAACCGCTCGACCATGATCGGCGCGAAGGCGGCGGCCAGGCCGCCCAGATCGGCCACCCAGTTGTCCATCAAGGGGCCGAAGCGCGCGCCCGAAAGCAGATGCGTGGCTTCCAGCGCCGTCGCGAAGAGCAGATACCCCAGCGCGACGGGGCGCAGGCGCGTGCGAGGCATGGCCGCCAGGCCGCAGAGCGCGGCCACATAGAAGGCAGCGAAGTGCTGGAGGTAGGTGGACTCCACGAAATCGGGCACCATCGACGGCGGCAGGAAGACCGCGATCACGATGGCGGCGATGGCGCCCATGAAGGCCAGCCGGGCGCCCACCGCCAGGGGGCCCGTGTCGGGATAGCGTCCATCGCCCAGGAGCGTGCGGTCCTCGTGCATGGCGCGAGCCTAGGCGTTCGCCGGCCCCGCCGGAACCCCCGCCCTGGAACCTGGGGCCCGGGCTCGACCGTTGGAGAAGGCATGAGCAAGCCCGTCGTCGTTTCCATTCCCCACGAACTCGGACGCGCCGAGGCTCGGCGCCGGATCGACGAGGGGGTCGGCCGGCTGATCCATCAGTTCGCGGCCATGGGCGAGGTGCAGCGCGCCTGGGACGGCGACACCCTGCGGTTCTCGGTGACCACCATGGGCCAGGCGATCTCCGGACTGATCGAGGTGGCGGAGCGGGACGTCCGGCTCGAGGTCGTGCTGCCGGGGTTCCTGGCCATGATCGCGGGCAAGGTGAAGGGCCGAATCCAGAAGGAGGGACAGGTCCTCCTAGAGGATCGGACCAAGCGCTAGAGGCGCGCGGCCGCCTCGGCGATCGGACCGTAGCCGACGCCCGTGGGCCAGTCGCGATAGGGATGATCGTAGGCCGCCAGCACCGCGAAACAGGTCGCCACCGCCACGGTGAAGATCGAAAGGGCGACCACCTGGGCCCCGCGGTTGGCGGTGTGCACGCCCGCGATGCTGAGCTGAAGGCAGGCGGTGAGGACGAGGAGCGCCGCCCAGTTGGCGGCCCCGACGCCGCCATGCTCGCTGAGCAGGATCCTGTATCGACGCGCCTCCAACGCCCGGTCGATGGCGTCGAGGCAGCGTTCCACCGCGATCTGCTGCGCCGGACCCGCGACCGGCTGGGCGGTGAGACGCCCGATGGCGCGTGTCAGTTCGGGCGGGGGCGCTCCCAGCGTCAGGCGGTGTTCGGCCATGTCGCGCCATTCGTCCGGCATGCGGGCGACGTGCGCCCGCACGTCGGCTTTCATGGCTTGTCCGAGGGCGGGGTCGATGACGCGGGCCAGGACCACCGCCTCGCGCAGGGCGGTGGCTTCCTCGCCCACGTAGGATTTCGCCTTGTCCCATTCGCCCCAGACATGAAGGGCGAGGAACCCCACGAGGAAGCCCGCCAGGACAGACAGGGGCGTGAGCGTCACGGGAGAGACGCCCTCGAAGGATTCAGCCCGCCAGACCCCGAGCCGCAGCCGGACGACGACGAAGGCCAGGACGCCCGACGCGACCGCGACCAGCGGGAAGAGGAAACTGGTCATTGCACGCAGCTCACCTGGCAGGGGAAAGCCTTGAGGAGGCAGACCATCGTCGGCAGCGGCGTCCAGGCGCTGCCGTCGTCGGCGGCCTGGCAGCGCGGCCCGCCGGCGCCGGGGTTCAGCAGGATCTGGACGGGCGCGCCTCCCGGGGCCGCGGGGAACGGTTGGCCCGCCTCGACCGATCCGGGTGCGGCCGGCGCGTAGCCGCAGCCGAACTGGCCGCGATGGATGACGCGGGCCGTCAGGACCAGATTCTCCTCGGCGTCGTCCGCGAGCAGCGACCATCCGGCGGGCGCGGCCGCCTGGCGCTGGATAACGGCCGGACAGGCCGGCGGGGTGACGGTCTGACCCTGAGCCCCGGCGCTCGGCGCCGCGCACGTCCACAACGCCAGGCCGACAAGGGCCGCCGCCATCCGCCTCATGGTCTTCCTCCCGAACCCAAGCTCGACCGTAAGGGTCTTCGAGCGGCGCCGTAAAGCCGAGGGCGAGGCAACCCCGGATGCGCCCCAGGGGTTTAGGACCTGAGCTTGAGTTTCAGGAGACTGTCGAGATGCCGCACAAGCAGACGGAAAAGGAGGCCCAGCGGGCCTTCACCCACGGCTCCAGCGGCGCGACGGCCGACATGGCCACCGACCGGCGCGGCTCCGCCGACGAGCAGCGCCACAGCGACGCCCCGCACGCCCGCCAGGCCGAACGCCTGAAGGAGGGCGAGAAGCCCGATCACCTCGCGGAGCGCGAGGCCGAGGACCGTCAGGAGGCGCTGCTGGACGAGGCCATCGAGGAGACCTTCCCCGGATCGGACCCGATCAGCCCCAAGCACATCACCTGAAGAGGCCTAGGCCCTGAGCGCCTCGTAGGCCTCCTGGGCGTCCAGCCACTCCAGTTCGGCGGCCTCCACGGCGGCGTGGGCGGCGCCCCGCCTGCGGCCCAGTTCGGCGGCCTTGGCAGGGTCCTTGGCGAACACCTGAGGATCGGTCAGGGCCGCGTCGATCCGGGCGAGTTCCTCCGTCGCCCGCGCCAGGGCGGCCTCGGCGGCCTCGGCGCGACGGCGGGCGGAGCCGGTGGGGGCCTTGGGCTTCGCCGCGGGCGGCGGCGGCGGCGGCGCCGGCGGCGGTGTCTCGGCCTTCACCTGGGTCGGCGCGCGGGCGGCGACGCGGGCGCGGTCCAGCACGAACCGCGCATAGTCCTCCATGTCGCCGTCGAACGGCTGGATCGTCCCGTCGGCGGCCAGCCACAGGCGGTCGGCGACGAGTTCCATGAGCGACCGGTCGTGGGTGATCAGGATGACCGCGCCTTCGTAGTCGTTCAGCGCCTCGAGCAGGGCGCGGCGGCTGTCGATGTCCAGATGGTTGGTCGGCTCGTCGAGGATCAGGAGGTGCGGCGCCTCCATGGCCACCAGGTTCAGCAGCAGGCGGGCGCGTTCTCCGCCGGACAGGCTCGCGACCCTGGTCTCCACCTTCTCGTACGGGAAGCCGAACTGAGCCAGCCGCGAGCGCCTCTTGGCCTCCGTCTCCTCGGGCAGGGCGCGGCGGATGATCTCCAGCGGCGTGTCCGCAGGGTCCATGGCCTCGATCTGGTGCTGGTGGAACCAGCCGACCTTCAGGCGCTGGGAGCGGTGGAACTTGCCCGCCTCGATGGTGAGCGCGCCCGCGACCAGCTTGGCGAAGGTCGACTTGCCGGCGCCGTTCACGCCCAGCAGGCCGATGCGGTCGTCCAGGTCGAGCCGCAGGTTCAGCCTCTTCAGGATCGGTGGTCCGCCATAGCCGACGGCGGCGTCCTCCAGCCTGAGCAGGGGCGGGGGCAGGGGCCGCTCGGGCGACGGCAGCAGGAAGGGGGCGACGTGCTCCTCGATCGTCGCGGCCACCGGCGGCAGCTTGGCGATGGCCTTCAACCGCGACTGGGCCTGCCGGGCCTTGGAAGCCTTGGCGCGGAAGCGGTCCACGAAGGACTGCATGTGGGCGCGCTTGGCCTCGATCTTCACCCGCGCCGCCTCCTGCAGGCGCAGCTTCTCGGCCAGCTGGCGCTCGAAGCTGTCGTAGCCCCCGACGTAGAGGTCGAGCTTGCCGTCCTTCAGGTGGAGGATGTGGTCGACCGAGTTGTTCAGCAGTTCCCGGTCGTGGCTGATGACGATCGCCGTGTGCGGGTACTTGCGCAGCCGCGCCTCCAGCCACAGCGCGCCTTCGAGGTCGAGGTAGTTGGTCGGCTCGTCCAGCAGCAGCAGGTCAGGCTCGGCGAACAGGCTGGCGGCCAGGGCCACGCGCATCCGCCAGCCGCCCGAGAACTCGGCCATCGGTCGCGTCAGATCCTCGGTGGAGAAGCCCAGGCCGGCCAGGATCTCGGCGGCGCGGGAGGGCGCGCGGTCGGCGTCGATCTCGATCAGGCGGGCATAGATCTCGCCCATGTCCTCGGGCGCGGCCGTCTCCAGGCGCGCGAGCAGGGTGGCCCGTTCCACGTCGGCGGCCAGCACCGTGTCGATGAGCGGGACCGGCGTGGCCGGATGCTCCTGGTCGACCGAGCCGATCCGGGCGGCCTTTGGCAGGCTGATCTCGCCCGAGCCCAGGACGAGCTGGCCCAGGATCAGCTTGAAGAGGGTGGACTTGCCGACGCCGTTGCGGCCGACGAGGCCGACCTTGGCGTCCTTGGGCAGGGTGACGCTGGCGCCGTCGAAGAAGCGGCGGCCCCAGGCGTCGAAGACGAGTTCGTTGATCTGAAGCATGCTGGAATCGGAGGCAGGACTACGGGCGCGGACCGGCTTCCGCCGGGTCTCGCCATGAGGGGAGGGTCAGGAGAATTTGAGCCGCGCCGCCGCCTGACCGGGGCCGCCATACCAGACGCGGCCGCCGCCGTCATGTCCGCCGACGGGCCCGCGGAGGGGATTGTTGCGCCGCAGCGCCTTGGCGAGCGGGGTTCAGGCCGCTATAGACGCGCCACCTCGCGGGCCTGAGCCTGCATTTCCTCCCCAGCCCCAAGAACAAGAAACACCATGACCGAACGCACCTTCTCGATCATCAAGCCGGACGCCACGCGGCGGAACCTGACCGGCAAGGTCAACGCGGTGATCGAGGACGCCGGCCTGCGCATCGTCGCCCAGAAGCGCATCCGCATGAGCCGCGCCCAGGCCGAGAAGTTCTACGAAGTCCACAAGGAGCGCCCGTTCTTCGGCGAACTGGTCGAGTTCATGACCTCGGCCCCGGTCGTCGTGCAGGTGCTGGAAGGCGAAGGCGCCGTCGCTCGCTACCGCGAAGTGATGGGCGCGACCAACCCGGCGCAGGCCGCGGACGGCACCATCCGCAAGCTGTACGCCGAGAGCGTCGGCGAGAACTCGGTCCACGGCTCCGACAGCCTCGAGAACGCCAAGATCGAGATCGCCCAGTTCTTCACGGACGACGAAATCGTCGGCTGATCCGGCGCAACGAGTTCGGCTCGGCGGCATTACCCCCGCCGAGCCACATCTTCCCTACATCAGTCCAAAGTGAGCATGCGAGAAAGCAAGGTTATGCCTGGCTTCTCCGAGCGTCTCTCCGCACAGGCGGAGGCTCGGAAGGCCCTTCTGGAGAAGTTCAAGCCCAAGCCGACCGTCCGCGCGGAAGGCGAGGTCTTCGAGACCCGCGAGCAGCGCAAGGCGCGTGAACTCGAGGAGGTGCGCGCCAAGCGCGCCGCCGAGAAGGAAGCGGCCCGCCTGGCCAAGGAAAAGGCCGAGGAAGAGGCGCGCCTGGCCCGCGAGAACGACGAGGAGCTGCAGCTCCAGCTCAAGCGGGAAGACCGCAAGGCGCGCAAGGCGGCCGCCAAGGCCGAGGCCCGCGCCAAGCGCGAGATGAAGGCTCAGATGCGCCGGGGCTAATCCCCGGCGACGCCCGTCACCTTGCGGGACATGTCTCCATAGTAGCCTTGGATGAGGAGTTCGACGGCTTCGCCGCGCTCCTCAGCCTCGAACGCCAGGTCCTTGGCCACCTGGATCGCAGCCGATCTGGAGAGGCCGGCGGCCAGCGGCGCCCCGTCGCCGAAAACCGTCCAGTCGCCGTCCTTCAGGGTCACCGCGTATTGGACCATTCCGTCGCATCCCTCGTGCCGGAGCTTCAGCGCGCCAACCGCGCCGGAGGTTCCGGGAGGACGGCGGCGCACGCATGGCGCGAAACCTCACTCGGCATACCGACGTGAATTTTGCGGGAATGCAAACCCTTATCGCAACAAGCTAAGCCATTGCGCCGCGGCTCTCGGGATGGGATTCCCGTCAGGCGGGCGTGGGAGGCGCGGGCGATCGGCAGGTGACCCGGGCGCCATTCGCTGCGAGACTTCCGGAAGGAGGTCGCCATGGACGCGCCGCACCTGATCTACTTCGCCGATCCCATGTGCTCGTGGTGCTACGGGTTCTCTCCGGTGATCGGGGAAATCCGCCGCGCGTTCGGCCGGGGCCTGCCGATCCGCGTCATCATGGGCGGCCTGCGCCCCGGTACCGAGACGCCCATGACCGAGGCGGCCAAGGCCGAGGTCGTCGGACACTGGCGCCACGTCCATGAGGCCACCGGCCTGCCGTTCGACGAGAACGCGTTGGCCCGCGAAGGCTTCGTCTACGACACCGATCCGGCGGCCCGCGCCGTGGTGGTGGTCCGGCGCGACGGCGAGGAGCTGGCGGCCGAGTACCTGGCCCGGGTCCAGCGGGCCTTCTACGCCGAGGGCCGGGACGTGACCTCGGGCGAGGTGCTGGCGGACCTCGCCGCCGAGCTGGGCGTGGACCGCGAACGGTTCCTCGGACAATGGCGCTCGGAGGAGGCCAAGCAGGAGACCTGGCGCGACTACGCCATATCCCAACGCGCGGGCGTCACCGGGTTTCCGACCCTGGTCGGCGGCCCGAATGCGGACGGGGCCTACGGCGTCGTCACCCGCGGTTACGCGGCCCCGGAGCCGGTCGTGGCGGCGCTCCGCAACTGGCTTGAGAGCGCCGAGCCCTGACGGCTCCCTTGCGCCGCCGCATACGGCGGGCGATATCGGAAGCGACGCGCCGGCGAGCCGCCCGCGCCCAAGATCTCTGAAGGACCGTCCTTTCCATGCGTGATCCCGTCACCACCGCCCTGGGCCTCGTGCCGATGGTCGTCGAGCAGACGAGCCGGGGCGAACGCGCCTACGACATCTTCTCCCGCCTGCTGAAGGACCGGATCATCTTCCTCGCCGGGCCGGTCGAGGACGGCATGGCGAGCCTCATCTGCGCCCAGCTGCTGCACCTGGAGGCTGAGAACCCGAAGAAAGAGATCCAGATGTACATCAACTCGCCGGGCGGCGTGGTGACGTCCGGCCTCGCGATCTACGACACCATGCAGTACATCAAGAGCCCGGTGATCACGCTGTGCCTGGGCATGGCGGCCTCGATGGGCTCGTTCCTGCTGATGGCCGGCGAGAAGGGCCAGCGCATCGCGCTCCCGAACGCCCGCATCATGGTCCACCAGCCCTCGGGCGGCTATTCGGGCAAGGCGACGGACATCCAGCGCCACGCCGAGGACATCATCAAGACCAAGCGCCGGCTGAACGAGATCTACGCCAAGCACACCGGCCAGCCCATCGAGATGGTCGAGGAAACCCTCGACCGCGACTACTTCATGACCGCGCATGAAGCCAAGGAATGGGGTCTCGTCGACCACGTCTGGGAAAAGCGCGACAACGAGGCGTAAGCCGCCTCATCCACGTCGAAATCCGAGGGGCGCTCGCCGGCGACGGCGGGCGCCTTTCGTTTTTGTGATCCGCGGCGGGGGTCACATTAAGTTCAATGGCGAAGGTGTTTGCCTGCCGGGCGTCATGTCCTATCCGGAGAGGCATGAGGGACTTCCATGATCTTGTCGAGCAGTGCCGTCGGGTTTCCACGGTCCTGGTCGTGAAGAAGGCGACTATGTCGCCAGATCCATTCGTCGAAATATTGGTCGAGTCCGGCATTAATGTGCTTGGGCCTGTCGATACCGCTTCGAAGGCCTTGACGATCATCGCGCAGAGCCCGGCTGATCTTGCCGTGGTCGAGCCTGAGCTTGCGGGGCGTCGGCACGGCCCCGAGCTGGCCCGGGCCCTTCTGGAGGTCTGGGGCGTTCCGGCGGTGGTGGTCGCAGCCTGAGCGCTGCCGGAGCCCTCATGGGACGCCTCATCGTCATTTCGAATCGCGTCGGCCAGCCCGACGACACCCGGGGCGCGTCGGTCGGAGGCCTGGCCATGGCCCTCGGCGCGGCTCTGCGCGAGTACAATGGCATCTGGTTCGGCTGGAGCGGCCGGACCGTCGAAACCTTCACCGGCCAGCTTTCGGTCCAGCGCGGGCAAGGCGCGACGATCGCCACCGTCGACCTCGAGGAGCAGGACCGGGACGAGTACTACAACGGCTACGCCAACCGGACGCTCTGGCCGCTGTTCCACTACCGGATCGACCTGTCGGCCTACGAGCGCTCGTTCAACGAGGGCTATGCGCGGGTGAACGCCCGTTTCGCCCAGACCGTCGTGCCCCTGCTGGAGCCGGACGACTTCATCTGGGTGCACGACTACCACCTGATCCCGCTGGCCCGGGAGCTGCGCCGCCTGGGCGTGAAGAACCGCATCGGGTTCTTCCTGCATATTCCCTGGCCGGCGCGGCGCCTGTTCGCGACCCTGCCGCTCCACCGCGAGCTGGTGGAGGCGGTGTTCGACTACGACCTGGTGGGGTTCCAGAGCCGCGATTCCCTCAGCGCCTTCGAGGACTACGTGCGGGGCGAGGTGGGGGGCGAGATCGACGCCGATGGGATCGCCCAGGCGTTCGGCCGGCGCGTCCGGCTGGGCGTCTTTCCGATCGGTCTGGACGCCGAGGCCTTCATGGCGGCCGCTCAGGGCGCAGCGGCGGCGGCCTGGCGCGAGCGGATGCGGGTCAGCCTGGCGGGTCGGCGGATGATCATCGGCGTGGACCGCCTCGACTACTCCAAGGGCCTGGAGGAGCGCTTCCTGGCCTACGAGGAATACCTGACCAACACGCCCGAGGCCCTGGAGCAGGTCTTCCTCCTGCAGATCGCCACGCCCAGCCGGGACGAGGTGGAGGCCTACCAGGAGATCCGGGCCCGCCTCGACGCGGTGACGGGGCGGATCAACGGCGCCTTCGCGACGCCCGACTGGGTGCCGATCCGCTATGTGAACCGGGCCTACCGGCGCGACGAGCTCGCCGGCATCTACAGCATGGCGGCCATCGGCCTCGTCACGCCGCTGCGCGACGGCATGAACCTGGTGGCCAAGGAATATGTCGCCGCCCAGCCGCCCGACGACCCCGGGGTCCTGATCCTGTCGCAGTTCGCCGGCGCCGCCGAGCAGATGGAGGAGGCGCTGATCGTCAATCCGTTCAGCCGCGAGGAGGTCTCGGACGCCATCGAGGCCGGCCTGTCCATGCCGCGTGACGAGCGGGTCCGCCGCTGGGAATCGCTGATCGAGGGCGTGCGTCGCCACGACGTGGCGGCCTGGCGGGATGCGTTCGTGGAAGCTCTACTGGCGGCGCCCTGCGCGCCGGCGGACCCTCTCGCTACGGCCGTCCCGTGAACACGCGGTAGTAGGGCTCCTCGGCGATGGCGAGCATCTCGGTGTCGCCCCCCGTATCGCCATATGCCGCCTTCAGCCGCACGTTGGGGCCGAAAAGCTCCTTGAGGCGCACGACCTTCTCGGGCCCCCGGCAGTTGGGGCCGGAGAACGCCCCGATCACCCGGTTCTGGGCGTCGAACGCCAACTGGGTGCCCACCACCATGTCCGCGCCGAGGCCCCGGGCGAAAGGCGCGACGACGATGTCCGGCGAGGCCGTCACGACGATCAGGCGCACGGGCTGTTCGCGCCATCGCTTCCAGGCGGCTACGGCGTCTGGGCGCAGGAGGGTTCGCGAATGCTGCTCGGCGAACCGGCGGGCGTCGGCCTCCAGCCGCTCCCGCGGGACGCCCTTCAGGAACTCGCGGACGGCGGCCGCCTTGATCCGGCCCCGGTCGCGGTCGACGAGGTACACGAACCCCGCCGGGATCAGCTTCACGCACCCGATCCACCAGCGCAGCCCGCCCGCCCGCCATTTCAGGAACGTCGAGAAGCTGTCCTTGATGGTGACCGTGCCATCGAAATCGAAGGCCACGATCGGCAGGTCGGCGTCCGCAGGCCGCTCTTGTGTCATTTCGGGCCGATTCCCATTTAGAGCCATGAAGCGCCTATCCACAGGGCGTCGCGCCGCGAATTGTCGCTCCGACGAGCGAAGGCTTGTGATCCTTAGCCGGATCGGGGAATGTCAAGACTTGGACAACCCCCGGCGCGTATTCTGCATGGATTGGGCGGACACGCCCCCCGCCAACGCCAAGGGGTGCGAGGCAGGCCAGGTTACCGGCCAGCGTCGTCGAGAGAGTGAGACGAGACCATGACCAAGGCCGCGAGCGGAGATTCGAAGAGCACGCTCTACTGCTCTTTCTGCGGCAAGAGCCAGCACGAGGTCCGCAAGCTGATCGCGGGCCCGACGGTGTTCATCTGCGATGAATGCGTCGAGCTGTGCATGGACATCATCCGCGAGGAGCACAAGATCTCCTTCGTCAAGTCGAAGGACGGCGTGCCCACGCCCAAGGAGATTCGCGAGGTCCTCGACGACTACGTGATCGGCCAGGACCACGCCAAGAAGGTCCTCTCGGTCGCTGTCCACAACCACTACAAGCGCCTGAACCACGCGACGAAGAACAACGACGTCGAGCTGGGCAAGGCCAACATCCTGCTGATCGGCCCCACCGGCACCGGCAAGACCCTGCTGGCCCAGACGCTGGCGCGGATCATCGACGTGCCCTTCACCGTGGCCGACGCCACGACGCTGACCGAGGCGGGTTACGTCGGCGAGGACGTCGAGAACATCATCCTGAAGCTGCTTCAGGCGGCCGACTACAACGTCGAGCGGGCTCAGCGCGGCATCGTCTACATCGACGAGGTCGACAAGATCAGCCGCAAGTCGGACAACCCCTCGATCACCCGCGACGTGTCGGGCGAGGGGGTCCAGCAGGCGCTGCTGAAGATCATGGAAGGCACTGTCGCCTCCGTGCCGCCGCAGGGCGGGCGCAAGCATCCCCAGCAGGAGTTCCTGCAGGTCGACACCACCAACATCCTGTTCATCTGCGGCGGCGCCTTCGCGGGCCTCGAGAAGATCATCTCGGCGCGCGGGCAGGGCACGTCGGTGGGCTTCGGCGCCAAGGTGTCGGATCCGGACGAGCGGCGCACGGGCGAGATCTTCCGCCAGGTGGAGCCGGACGACCTGTTGCGTTTCGGCCTGATCCCCGAGTTCGTCGGCCGCCTGCCGGTGATCGCGACCCTGGACGACCTGGACGAGAAGGCCCTGGTGAAGATCCTCACCGAACCGAAGAACGCCTTCGTGAAGCAGTACGTCCGTCTCTTCGAGATGGAGAACGTCGGCCTGACCTTCACCGAGGACGCGCTGAACGCCGTCGCCCGCAAGGCGATCCAGCGTAAGACCGGCGCGCGGGGCCTCCGCTCGATCCTCGAAGGCGTCCTGCTCGACACCATGTACGAGTTGCCGACCTATGACGGCGTGGAAGAGGTGGTGGTCAACGCCGAGGTCATCGAAGGCCGGGCCCAGCCGCTGATCATCTACGCCGAACGCCGCGACAAGGGCGGCGCGGCCTAGGGCGCCGACCAACCCCATTCCAACAACGGGCCCCGCAGGCGACTGCGGGGCCTTCTTCGTGGGCGCATGGCCTTGCCCCCGCGGCGCATCCTCCCACATCTCACGGGAGAGACGGCGAGGAGCGGCGGGGATGATCCAGTCGGCGGAGCCCTCCGCCCAGGGGCGGCGCCTCGTGCTCGCCGGGACGGTGCTGGGCTCCAGCCTGGCCTTCATCGACGGCTCGGCGGTCACCCTGACGCTTCCGGTGATCCAGCAGCGGCTGGGCGGGGACGTGGCGGCCGCCCAGTGGATCATGAATGCCTACGCGCTGCTGCTGGGGGCGTTGGTGCTGGCGGGCGGGGCGGCGGCCGACCGCTACGGCCGCAAGCGGGTGTTCCTCGTGGGGGTGGCGCTCTTCACAGCCGCGTCCCTGGCCTGCGGCCTTGCGCCGGGCCTGCCGGCCCTGATCGCCGCGCGGGCCGTGCAGGGGGTGGGCGCAGCGCTCATGACCCCGGCAAGCCTCGCCCTGCTCGGCGCGACCTTCGACGATAAGGGCAGAGGCCAGGCGGTCGGCGTCTGGGCCGGGGCCAGCGGCCTGATGAGTGCGATCGGCCCGGTGCTCGGCGGCTGGCTGACCGAGGCGGTGTCTTGGCGCGCGGTCTTCCTCATCAACCTGCCCGTGGCGGCCCTCGCCATGTGGCTCGTGGCGGTCGGCGCGCGCGAAAGCCGGGGCGGGACGGCCGGCCCGCTCGACTGGCGCGGCGCCGCCGTCATCACCGCCAGCCTGGCGCTGATCACCTGGGCGCTGACCGACGCGCCGAAGCGGGGGTTCGCCGATCCGGCCGTGGCGACCGGGCTGGCCCTGGGCGTGGCCGGACTGGCGACGTTTCCGTGGATCGAGGGTAGGGCGGCGAGCCCCATGACGCCGCTGGGTCTCTTCCGGTCGATCCGGTTCTCGGGACTGAACGTCTACACGCTCGTGCTCTACGCCGCCTTCAGCGGGGCGTTGTTCGTGTTGCCTTTCCTGCTGATCCGCGCGCACGGCTATGCGCCGGCGGCGGCGGGCGCGGCCTTGCTGCCGCTCTCGGTGGGCCTGGCCGTGCTGTCGCCGCTGGCGGGGCGGATCGCCGGACGGGTGGGCGCCAGGACCCTGCTGGTCGCTGGGCCGGCCCTGGTCGCGACTGGGTTCGCGGTCATGGCCTGGCGGACCGGCACGGCGGACTACTGGACGGGGGCCTTCCCGGGGCTGGTCCTGCTGGCGCTCGGCATGGGTCTGGCCGTGGCGCCGCTGACCGACGCCGTCCTGGGGGCTGTGCCGAGCGTTCACGAAGGGGCCGCCTCGGGCATCAACAACGCCGTGGCGCGGATCGCCGGCCTCCTGGCGGTGGCCTTGGTGGGCTTCGTGCTGGCCGGGTCGGACGCCCGATCGGTCGAGGCCGGCTATCAGGCGGCCATGCTCCTCGCCGCGGGCGGCGCCCTGGTCGCCGCCGTGCTCGCGGCGCTGACGGTTGACCGGGCTCAAGGCGCGGGGCGCGGACGGCGCTAGGCTATCGCTCTCGATGGTCCGGAGATCCGCCCATGATCCCAGTTGGTCCGCAAAGCTTGCCTGGGGCTTCGCGTCACCCCATTTGACTGGGGTGTCCGGGGTACAACCTTGCGCGGCGCCGGCGTTTTCCACCACTCAAGCTGACCCGTGGATGGCGATGAGGCGGTGTGTCGCGCACAGTTGTTGCGGCGCTTGAACAACCCGCGAAACCGTCCACATAAAACACCGAACAACCGCCGTGGTCCGGCGGACGGGTCGTCCGACTCAGGCGCATCGTCTGAGTGAACTGCGATCCGGCAGGCCAGGTCCGATCCGAACGGGCCGGCCAGGAGTTGAAGCATCATGTCCGAGATTAAGATCCTCCCCATCCTGCCGCTGCGCGACATCGTGGTTTTCCCGCACCAGCCGGTGCCGCTGTTCGTGGGCCGCGAGAAGTCCGTGCGCGCGCTCGAGGAGGCCATGCGCAACGAGGGCAAGCAGATCCTGCTCGCCACCCAGAAGGACAAGGACGACGACGATCCGGCGCCCGAGGCCATCTATGACGTGGGCGTGGTCGCCACCATCCTGCAGCTCCTGAAGCTGCCCGACGGCACCGTGAAGGTGCTGGTCGAGGGCAAGGCGCGCGCGGGCGTCGTCCGGTTCACCGACCAGGCCGACTACTACGAGGCCGAGATCGCCTATGTTCAGGAGGACGGCGCGGGCTCGCCCGAGGCCGAGGCCCTGAGCCGCGCGGTGATCGAGCAGTTCGAGAACTACGTCAAACTCAACAAGAAGGTCCCGCCGGAGGCCCTGGCGGCCATCCCGCAGATCGACAACCCGTCGGAACTGGCGGACCGCATCGCCGGCCACCTGTCGGTCAAGATCGCCGAGAAGCAGCAGCTTCTGGAGGTCTTCAACGTCGTGAAGCGGCTGGAGAAGGTCTACGCCCTGATGGAGGGCGAGATCTCGGTCATGCAGACCGAGAAGAAGATCCGTAACCGCGTGAAGCGTCAGATGGAGAAGACGCAGCGCGAGTACTATCTGAACGAGCAGATGAAGGCGATCCAGCGCGAGCTGGGCGAGCAGGACGACCACCGCGACGAGCTCATGGAGCTCGAGAAGCGGATCAAGAAGACCAAGCTGTCCAAGGAAGCTCGCGCCAAGGCCGATGCGGAGCTGAAGAAGCTGCGCAACATGAGCCCGATGTCGGCGGAGTCGACGGTCGTCCGGAACTACCTGGACTGGCTGCTGTCGATCCCGTGGGGCAAGGGCAAGCAGAAGCCCATCGACCTGCAGCGGGCCGAGGACATCCTCAACGAGGACCACTACGGCCTGGAGAAGGTCAAGGAGCGGATCCTGGAGTACCTGGCGGTTCAGAGCCGCGTGGGCACCCTGAAGGGCCCGATCCTGTGCCTCGTCGGCCCGCCCGGCGTCGGCAAGACCTCGCTCGGCAAGTCGATCGCCAAGGCCACCAGCCGCGAGTTCGTGCGGGTGTCCCTGGGCGGGGTGCGTGACGAGGCCGAAATCCGCGGCCATCGGCGGACCTACATCGGCTCCATGCCCGGCAAGATCATCCAGTCGATGAAGAAGGCGAAGACCACCAACGCGTTCTTCCTGCTGGACGAGATCGACAAGATGGGTGCGGACTGGCGAGGCGACCCCTCGTCGGCCCTGCTCGAGGTGCTGGACCCGGCGCAGAACTCCACCTTCGCCGACCACTACCTGGAGGTAGATTACGACCTGTCGCCGGTGATGTTCGTCACCACGGCCAACTCGCTCAACATGCCCCAGCCGCTGCTGGACCGCATGGAGATCATCCGCATCCCCGGCTACACCGAGGACGAGAAGGTCGAGATCGCCAAGCGGCACATCCTCCCGAAGCTCACCAAGGACCACGGCCTGAAGCCGGAAGAGTTCGTGGTGCCCGAGGCGACCATCCGCGACCTGATCCGCTACTACACGCGGGAAGCCGGGGTCCGGAGCCTCGAGCGCGAGCTGGGCAACCTGGCGCGCAAGACCGTGCGCGACCTGGGCCGCGAGAAGGTCCTCTCGATCACCGTCGACGAGGAGCGGCTGGCCAAGTACGCGGGCGTCAAGAAGTACCGCTACGGCGAGACGGACAAGGAGGATCAGGTCGGGATCATCACCGGCCTGGCCTACACCGAGTTCGGCGGCGACATCCTGACCATCGAGGCGGTCAAGATGCCCGGCAAGGGCCGCATGTCCATCACGGGCAACCTGAAGGACGTGATGAAGGAGTCGATCCAGGCCGCGAACAGCTACGTCCGCAGCCGGGCCACGAAGTTCGGCATCGAGCCGCCGATCTTCGAGCGGACCGACGTCCACATCCACGTGCCGGACGGCGCGACGCCCAAGGACGGCCCCTCGGCGGGCGCGGCCATGGCCACGGCCATCGTCTCCGTCCTGACCGGCATCCCGATCCGCGCCGATCTCGCCATGACCGGCGAAGTCACGCTGCGGGGTCGCGTGACGGCCATCGGCGGGCTCAAGGAGAAGCTTCTCTCCGCGCTCCGTTCGGGCGTGAAGACGGTGCTGATCCCGGAAGAGAACGAGAAGGACCTGGCCGACATCCCGGACAACGTGAAGTCGGCCCTGGAGATCATCCCGGTCTCGACCATGGACGAGGTGCTGGCCCAGGCGCTGACCCGCCAGCCGACGCCCATCGAGTGGGAAGAGCCGACGGTGGTGGACGTCACGCCGGACGAGACCGACGCCGAGGCGATGATCACGCACTGACCATCCGCCGCATCGGCGATCACAATCTGAGGAAACGGGGCGGCGCGGGAGGAATCCCGCGCCGCTCTCGTTTGACGGCCAAGGCTGGACGCGCGTTAATGCCTGCGGGGTTGGGAGACGCCTCAAAGAGGGCTTCCCGGGACAAGAAGAACGATGGCTGGGAGAAGACGCATATGACGAAGGCCGAGCTGGTCACGGCGATCGCCGACAAGGCGGGTTTGAACAAGGCCCAGGCCAAGGAGGCGCTGGACGCCTTCATCGCATCGGTCTCGACGTCCCTTAAGGCGGGCAGGGAAGTCCGTCTGGTCGGTTTCGGCAGCTTCGTGCCGGTCAAGCGCGCCGCTGGGATGGCGCGCAATCCACGCACCGGCGAGAAGGTGAAGCGGCCGGCGTCGCACACCTGCCGCTTCCGGGTCGGCGAGGGGCTGAAGAGCACCCTCAACAGCTGACGCTCGTCGACGATCAGCGGGGCGGCCGCCCACCGGGGGCCGCCATTTTCATTTGGCGCTCGGTCCGGTTTCGGGCTAGGAGCGCCGCCATCCACGGGGAGTAGCCGTCCGCGCGACAGCGGAGCCCGCGTCAACAGACTTGCCCTTTCGGGCATGGCGCAGGCGGCGGACCTTTTCAGGTCCGGATTGGCGAGACCGGCGATGCGGCTTCCGGCGCGGGCGCGGCGGGGGCCATGTGCATCGTCGTGTCTTAGCCGCGCCCCAAGAGAGTCCGACCTTGGAAGCCCTGCTCATTTCCGCCGGCGTCGTCGCGATCGCCGAGATCGGCGACAAGACCCAACTCCTGGCGCTCATCCTCGCCGCCCGGTTCCGCAAGCCCGTCCCGATCATCCTCGGCATCCTGGCCGCCACCATCCTGAACCACGCCGCAGCGGCCGGCCTGGGCTTCGTGGTCGCCCGCTACCTGAGCGGGCCGATGTTCCAGCTCCTCGTGGGCGTTGGCTTCATCGGCATGGCGCTCTGGGCCCTTGTGCCGGACAAGGAGGACGATGATGCGCTCGCCAAGACCCACGGCGGCATCTTCCTGACGACCCTGGTCGCCTTCTTCCTGGTGGAGATCGGCGACAAGACCCAGATCGCCACGACCCTGCTCGCCGCGCGTTTCCAGGAGGTGCTGCTGGTCACGGCCGGCACCACCCTCGGCATGATGGCCGCGAACGTTCCGGCGGTGCTGGTAGGCGAGGCGGCCGTCAAGGTCGTGCCGCTGAAGTACGTGCGGATCGGCGCCGCCGTCCTCTTCGCCGTGATCGGCGCGTGGGTCCTGCTGGCGGTCCTGCTCGGCTCGCGCTAGGCGTAACGTCTCCTGGGGGAGGAAAGCATGACCGCAACCGCCGTCCGCGAGGACGACAAGGCCTTCCTGGGCCATCCGAAGGCCCTCGGCTACCTGGCGTTCTCGGAGGCCTGGGAGCGCTTCTCGTACTACGGGATGCAGTCGCTCCTGGTGCTCTACATGGTGAAGCAGCTGCTGCTGTCGCCCCACGTGGAGGCCATCGCCGGCTTCGAGGGATTCCGCGCCGTCATCGGACGCATCTATGGTCTGCCGGCCGACGCCTCGACCCAGGCGGTCGCCTCGACCATCTTCGGGCTCTACACCAGCCTCGTCTACCTCACGCCCATCGTCGGCGGCTTCATCGCCGACCGGATCCTGGGCCGGACGCGCACGATCGTCGTCGGCGCGCTCCTGATGTCGGCCGGTCACTTCCTGATGGCCTTCGACGCCTCGTTCCTGCTGGCGCTGCTGTGCCTGGTGCTGGGCACCGGCTGCTTCAAGGGCAACATCGCGGGCCAGGTCGGCGGACTCTACGCGGAGGGCGACCTGCGACGCGCCGACGCCTTCCAGATCTTCTACCTGGGCATCAACGCGGGGGTCATCGCCGCCCCCCTGATCGCCGGGACCCTGGGCGAGGGCGTCGGCTGGCACTACGGCTTCGGCGCGGCCGGCGTGGGCATGCTGATCGCGCTCGCCATCTATCTCGTGGGCCGTCGCCACCTGCCGCCCGACCCCCCGCTGCGGCGGACGGAGAAGGCCGAGCGCCCGAAGCTCTCGGCCCACGACTGGCGGACTGTCATCGTCCTGGTCGCCCTGATCCCCGTGCTGGCCTCGTCCGTCCTGGTGAACCAACAGATCTTCAACGCCTACCTGGTCTGGGCCGACCGCAGCGTCGACATGACCTTCTTCGGGACGAAGCTGCCGACCACCTGGCTCATCACCCTCGACAGCATCGTCTCGGTCTCGTTCCTGGCTGGAATGGTGGTCTTCTGGCGGCTCTGGGCGAAGCGTTTCAAGGAGCCCGACGAGATCGGCAAGCTGACCGTGGGCGCCTTCATCTCCGTGCTGGGTGCGCTCAGCCTGGCCGCCGGCGCGGCGGTCGCGGCCGCCGCCGGGACCCAAGTGAGCCTCTGGTGGCTGATCGCCTTCGAGATCTTCAACAGCGCGGCCTTCGCCAACATGCTGCCGGTGTCCCTGGCCCTCTATGCGCGGGCCTCGCCGCCGGCCGTCGTGGGCACGATGATCGGCGTCTATTACCTGCACCTGGTCATCGGCAACCAGACCGTGGGCGTCCTGGGAACGCTGCTTGAGAAGATGTCGGCCACCCACTTCTGGCTGATGCACGCGGGAATCGCCGCGGGCGCGGCGGTGATCTTCCTGGTCGTCGGCCGGTTCTTCGCCCGGCTTCTCAGCCACGAGGCGGTTGGACGCGGCGGCCCGGCGCACTAGAAGCAGGCCAAAGGGCGGCTAGCTCAGCTGGTTAGAGCATCTCGTTTACACCGAGAGGGTCGGGGGTTCGAATCCCTCGCCGCCCACCAGCCTCTCACGTCATCGGCGGGCCCAGCAGGCGGATGTTGTGGCGCTCGGCCACGGCGGCCACCTGGGCGACCAACTTGGGCGTCGGCTTCACCGGATCGGGCAGGGCGAGGGCCGGGGCGGGGCGGCTCAGGTCGCGGATGAAGCCCTCGAAGTCCTCGCCGGGGGTCATCACCAGCACTCTCGCGCCCTCCGGGCTCTCAACGCGGAAGGTGTGCGGCACGCCCTTGGGGGCCACCAGACTGTCGCCGGCCTCGGCGAGCACCTCGGCCTCGCCGACGCGGAAGCGGATCGTCCCGGCCAGGATGTGGAAGATCTCGTCCTCGCGTTGGTGCACGTGGAGGGGCGGGGAGTCGCCGGCTGGCATCCAGTGTTCGGCCAGGCTCATGCCGTCTTCGCTTGCGCGCGAGGCGCGGCGCAGGGTGATGTGGGTGTTGAGGAACCAGAAGGTCTCGGGTGGGGTCATGTCGCGCCTCCAGTTTCGGCGCGCGAGCCATTAGGAACGGGACCCTGCCATGGGAAATGGAAGTTTCGTATTGGGTCCATTCGCGGCATGAATTTCGGGGCGTTCGACCTCAATCTGCTCAGAGTGTTCGATGCGCTCATGCGCGAGCGGAGCGTCACGCGCGCGGGCGAGCAGATCGGGCTCTCCCAGCCGGCGGTCAGCCAGGCCCTCAACCGGCTGAGGGGCCTGCTGGACGACCAGCTCTTCGTACGCCGCGGCCCCGAGATGGCCCCCACGCCCAAGGCCGAGGAACTCGCGCCGACCATTCGGGACGCGCTCGGCCGGCTCGAGCAGGCGATCGCCGGCGACCGGCGCTTCGACCCCGCCACGGCCCAGCGCACCTACACCCTGATCGGCGCCGACTTCGTCTCGCTGCTGGTCATGCCGCCGCTCTACGCCCGGATCGCCGCCCAGGCGCCGGGCGTGCGCCTGCGCCTGGTGGACACGGCGCTGGGGGAGGTGGAGCGCCTGCTGCAGGAGGACGCCGTGGACCTCGCCATCGAGGCGCCGCTGGAGACGCCCGAGTGGGTCTCCCGCGAGCCGGTCTTCCGATCTCCCTTCGCCATCGTGGCCGCGGCCGGGCATCCTGACCTGCGGGATGTGGCGCCGGGCGCCTCGGTTCCCCTGGAGGTGTTTTGCGCCCTGCCGCACGCTATCCGCTCCGTGGACGGCAGCATGTCGGGCTGGGTGGACGAGGCGCTCGCCCGGGCGGGGCGCGAGCGACGGGTGACGCTGGCGCTCCCACATTTCGCGGGCGTCGCGCTCGCGGTGGCCCAGAGCCGGTTGATCGCGGCGCTGCCGATCCAGTTCGCGCGGGCCGCCGCCGGGCCCCTGGGCCTCGTCCTGTACGAGCCGCCGGTCGTCACGGGGGCGCCCGAGATCGCGCTCTATTGGCACAGCCGCCACGACCGGAACCCGGCCCATGCCTGGCTCCGCGACCATGTGCGCGCGGTCCTGGCGGGGTACTGAGCATGTTGCGCCGCCCCCTCGGCCGCACCGGACTGACCGTCTCCGAGCTGGGCTTCGGCTGCGCGAGCTGGTGGGGCAAGCCGGCGTTCGACGAGCGGCAGGCGGTGGGGCTGGTCCATGCCGCCCTCGACCTCGGCTTCACCTTCTTCGATACGGGCGCCAGCTATTCGGCCGGCGAGGCCGAGCCCCGGCTGGGCCGGGCGCTGAAGGGCCGCGACGTCTCGGGCCTCGTTATCGCCACCAAGACCGGCACCTATCACGCGGGCGGCGGACGGATCGCGCGCGACTTCTCGCCGGCCGCGATCACGGCCAGCGCCGAGCGCAGCCTGGCGAACCTCGGCCTGGAGCAGATCGGCCTGCTGCAGCTCCACGGCCCCGCGATCTCGGAACTGAACGACGAGCTGCGGGGCGCGCTCGCGGACCTGAAGCGGCGGGGCCTGGTCCGGGCGCTGGGCGTCAACAGTTTCGATCCCGCCGTGATCGAGCACGTCGTTGGCCTGCCCGACTTCGACGTGGTGATGGTGGACTACAACGTCCTGCGCCCCGAGCGGGAGCCGCTGATCGCCCGGGCCGCGGCGGCGGGGAAGGGCGTGCTGGCGGGCATGGCGCTGGCCATGGGGCACACCCAGCCGCTGCTGTCGCGCCTGAAGGGGCCGCAGGACCTCTGGTACGCCGCCCGCGCCATCATCCGGCACCGGGATGAACTACGGCTGGGCGCGCGGTTCCGGTTCCTGCACGCGCAGGAGGACGTCACCGGCCCCCAGGCCGCGCTCGCCCACGTCCTCGCCAATCCCCACGTCTCGTGCGCCGTCTTCGGCGCGACGCGGCTGAAGCACCTGGCGGAGAACGCCCGGGCCTCGGGCCTGATCCTGCGGCCCGAGCTGGCGGCGAAGATTCTCGCGGCCCAGGGTCGCGCCTGACGTCGGGGAAGGACTTCCGCTGCCGGGCGGCGGGAGTCATCTTGGTTCCAGAACAACGATAAGTCTGGGTAGGAAGCCATGGTCGACGCGCGCGCGGACCTCGACGAAATCCTCAAGGACGCCCACCTGCCGGCGTTGATGGCGGCGCTGGTCCACATGACGGGCGACGCGAGCTGGATCCGGCCCGAATGGGCGCCGACCTACAATCCCTTCGAGCGCACCGACATCGGCCTGTCCGAAGAGGTCCAGGCGCAGATCAAGCGGGACGCCAAGGCGGCCATCCAGGCGCACCTCGACGGCAGGCCGGTGCAGTTGCGCGAGCCCGGCGCGGCGACGCTCCGCCGGATGATCGATTTCGTGGCCGGCGCGCCGATTCCCGAGGGCTACGCCGACTTCCTCACGGACGAGCTGGCCCTGGCCGGCGCGTCCAGCAAGGACCCCCAGTTCGACCAGCCCCGCCTGAAGGAAGCCGCCCGCAAGCTGAACGTCCTCGTCATCGGCGCCGGCATGTCGGGGCTGCTCACCGGCATCCGACTGTCGCAGGCGGGCGTGCCGTTCGAGATCGTCGACAAGAACCCCGACGTGGGCGGCACCTGGTTCGAGAACACCTACCCCGGCTGCCGGGTGGACAACTCGAACCACATGTACAGCTATTCCTTCGAGCCCAACCACTTCTGGCCGCAGCACTTCTCCACCCAGCCGGTGCTGCTGAACTATTTCCGGGGCATCGCCGACAAGTACGGCCTGCGGAAGCACATCCGCTTCGAGACCACCGTCGAGAGCCTGGCCTGGGACGAGGGCAGGGCGGTCTGGCGGATCGAGCTGCGGGGCAAGGACGGCAAGCGCGAGACGGTCGAGGCCAAGGCGGTCGTCACCGCCGTGGGCCAGCTCAACCGGCCCAACATGCCCAAGATAGAGGGCATGGAGACGTTCTCAGGTCCGACATTCCATTCCGCCGAGTGGCGCCATGACGTGGAGCTGAAGGGCAAGCGGGTGGCGGTGATCGGCACCGGCGCCTCGGCCTATCAGTTCGTGCCCGAGATCGCGCCGCAGGTGGGGACGCTGAAGGTGTTCCAGCGCACGCCGCCGTGGGGCCTGCCGGCCTCGCACTACCACGAGGACGTGCCCGAGGGCATGAAATGGCTGCTGGAACACGTGCCGTTCTACGACAAGTGGTACAGGTTCTGGCTGTTCTGGATGGTCACCGACGGCTTCCTGCCGATGGTGAAGTCCGATCCCGCCTGGACGGGTCCGCCCCAGGCCGTGGGGCCCGACAACGCCATGCTGCGCGAGCTGTGCGTGCAGTCGATCACCGCCCAGGTGGGCGACCGGCCGGACCTGCTGGCGAAGGTGATCCCGGACTATCCGATCGGCGGCAAGCGGGCGGTGCTGGACAACGGCGTCTGGCTGGGCGCCCTGAAGCGCCCGAACGTCGAGCTCATCACCGACCGAATCGTCCGCATCACGCCCAAGGGCGTCGTCACGGCCGATGGGACCGAGCACGAGGTGGACGTCATCATCTACGGCACCGGCTTCCAGGCTTCGAACTTCCTGTCGACGCTGAAGGTGAAGGGCCGGGGCGGGCGCGACCTGCACGAGGCATGGGGCGGCGACGCCCGCGCCTACCTGGGGATCACGGTCCCGGGCTTCCCGAACTTCTTCATCCTCTACGGGCCCAACACCAACATCGTGGTCAACGGCTCCATCATCTTCTTCTCGGAGTGCGCGGTCCGCTATGTGGTGGGGTGCCTGCGGCTGCTGGCCGAGACCGGCGCGCGGGCGCTGGAACCGAAGCGCGAGGTGCACGACGCCTTCAACGCCAGGGTGGACGAGGCCAACAAGGGCTGGGCCTGGGGCTCGCCCCACGTGTCGAGCTGGTACAAGAACGCCTTCGGCCGGGTCAGCCAGAACTGGCCCTTCGGCCTCATCGACTACTGGCGCGCGACGCTCTCGCCCAACCCGGACGACTACGTCCTGGAGCGGTCGCCGGAAACGGTGGCCTAGCTTGAGCGTTGAGAGGGTCATGCGCGCGCTCCTGATCCTCTCCGCCCTCGCCGTGACCGCCTGCCAGCCGAAGGAGGAGAGCGCGGCGGCGCCGCCTCCGAAGGCCCCGGCCGTTGCGCCGGCGACGGATTTCGTCCGCTACGCCTGTGAGGACGGCGAAGCGGTGCAGGTCCGCTACGTGGCCCAGGATTCCGCGACGGTGGTCTTTCAGGGCCGCACCTACGAACTACGGCGCGTGATCAGCGCCAGCGGGGCGCGCTACGCCGGCGATGGCCTCCAGTGGTGGTCGAAGGGCGACGACGCCTTTCGCGCGCCGCTCGCGCCCGGCGAGGAGATCGCCAGCGCCGATCCCGTGACCTGCTGGTCGGGCGAGCCGCCGGCGGTCGAGCCGCCCGCGCCGGGAACCCCCGGCGGCCTGCCCGACGACCGCACGCCCGTCTCCGAGGCGCCGTTCACGCCCGAAAGCGCCCAGGGCGCCGCCAATGTGGTGCAGACGTTCTACGCCCATTTGTCTGCGGGAAAGACCGCCGAGGCGGCCAGGCTCATGCGCAACGCCACGCCGTCCGACGTAACCCGCTATTCGAGCTACAACGCCCAGGTCGGCGCGCCGGGCCGGATCGAGGGCGCGGCGGGCTCGCTGTTCGTGGAGGTGCCGGTGGTGATCTACGGGCGACTCAGGACGGGCCAGGAGGTCCATCAGTCGGGCAGGGCGGTGCTGCGCCGGGTGAACGACGTGCCGGGCTCCACGCCCGAGCAGCGCCAATGGCGCATCGAGCGGATCGAGCTGAAGTAGGTTTTTCGGAGAGTGGGCCGCTTCCGCCCTAGGGGAAGTGGCGCGAGTGACGGGACTCGAACCCGCGACCTCCGGCGTGACAGGCCGGCGCTCTAACCAACTGAGCTACACCCGCAAAGCCCTTCGGCGTCGCGAAGGCGGCCCTCATAGGGGGGCGCCGGAATCGTGTCAACGGGAGAGTGCCGGCGCGACGATTTTGATCTGTTGACGGGCGCCTCTTTGCGAGCGTTTCGCAAGTGCGATGGGCCGTTTGAAACCCCGGGACGGGTGGTCTAGAAGGGCGCCCGACTCCTCCCGAGGACTCCATGAACGCGTTCCTTCTCGAATACCTGCCCATCGTGATCTTCCTGGGGATCGCGGCGGCGCTGGGTATCGCCTTCATCCTGGCCGCGGCCATCTTCGCCCCCAAGGCGCCGGATCCGGAAAAGCTGTCCTCGTACGAGTGCGGCTTCAACGCCTTCGACGACGCCCGGATGAAGTTCGACGTCCGGTTCTACCTGGTGTCGATCCTCTTCATCATCTTCGACCTGGAAGTGGCCTTCCTGTTCCCCTGGGCCGTGACGCTGATGAAGCTTCCGCCCGACGTGGCGCAGTTCGCCTTCTGGTCGATGATGACCTTCCTGGGCGTGCTCACCGTGGGCTTCATCTACGAATGGAAGAAAGGCGCCCTGGAATGGGAGTGATCGTTCCCGCGGGCGAGGCCGGCCGGACCACGGTCGAAGGCTACGACCCCAAGCTCCATGACCCCTTCTTCGACGGCGTCTCGCAGCGCCTGGCGGACAAGGGCTTCGTCACGGCCGCCGCCGACGACCTGATCACCTGGGCCCGTACGGGCTCCCTGATGTGGATGACCTTCGGTCTCGCCTGCTGCGCGGTCGAGATGATGCAGGCGTCCATGCCGCGCTACGACCTCGAGCGCTACGGCTTCGCCCCGCGCGCGTCCCCGCGCCAGTCGGACGTGATGATCGTGGCCGGCACCCTGGTGAACAAGATGGCCCCGGCGCTGCGCAAGGTCTACGACCAGATGCCTGAGCCGCGGTACGTCATCTCGATGGGCAGCTGCGCCAACGGCGGCGGCTACTACTACTTCAGCTACTCCACCGTCCGCGGCTGCGACCGCGTGGTGCCGGTGGACGTGTACGTCCCGGGCTGCCCGCCCACCGCCGAAGCCCTGGTCTACGGCGTGCTGCAGCTGCAGAAGAAGATCCGCCGCACGGGGACGATCGTCCGATGAGCTGGCCCGCCACCCGTTCCGAACTGGAGGCCCTGGGCCAGGAGCTCGTCGCCAACGGCGCCGGCCTCTTCGGCGGCTATGAGGTCGCCTTCGGCGAGCTGTCGCTGACGGCGCCGGCGGGCCGCATCGTCGAGGCGCTGACGGTCCTGCGCGACACCCACGGCTTCCAGCAGCTCACCGAGCTGTGCGGCGTGGACTATCCCGAGCGCGAACGCCGCTTCGACGTGGTCTACCAGCTGTTGTCGTTCACGAAGAACCGCCGCATCCGGGTGAAGGTGCAGACCGACGAGGACACGCCGGTTCCGTCCGTGACGGGCGTCTTCCCGAACGCCGACTGGTCCGAGCGCGAGACCTTCGACATGTACGGCGTCTTCTTCGACGGCCACCCCGACCTTCGCCGCATCCTCACCGACTACGGCTTCCACGGCCATCCGCTGCGGAAGGACTTCCCGATGACCGGCTACGTCGAGGTCCGCTACGACGACGAGCTGAAGCGGGTGGTCTACGAGCCCGTGAAGTCGGTGGAATGGCGCAACTGGGACTTCCTCTCGCCGTGGGAGGGCATGGAGCGCGGCTTCTCGCCCGTCCTGCCCGGCGACGAGAAGGGTGAGGAGGCCAAGTCTTGACCGGCCAGACCGCGCCTGCGGCGCCCGACGGCGCCGAGCACCTGCCCGAGACGCAGGTCCGCAAGTTCAACATCAACTTCGGCCCGCAGCACCCGGCGGCCCACGGCGTGCTGCGCCTGGTCCTGGAGCTGGACGGCGAGGTGGTCGAGCGGGTCGACCCGCACATCGGCCTCCTGCACCGCGGCACCGAGAAGCTGATGGAAGCCCGGCCGTACGCCCAGACGATCCCCTACATGGACCGCCTGGACTACGTGGCCCCGATGAACCAGGAGCACGCCTATGTGCTCGCCATCGAGAAGCTGCTGGGCCTCGAGGAGGTGCCGGTCCGGGCGCAGCTCATCCGCGTGCTCTACTCGGAAATCGGCCGCATCCTGAACCATCTGCTCAACGTCACCACCCAGGCCATGGACGTGGGCGCGCTCACCCCGCCGCTGTGGGGCTTCGAAGAGCGCGAGAAGCTGATGGTGTTCTACGAGCGCGCCTCGGGCGCCCGTCTGCACGCCAACTACTTCCGGGTCGGCGGCGTCCGGCAGGACCTGCCGCCCGAGCTGGTGCAGGACATCTCGGACTGGTGCGACGCCTTCCCTGGGGTCCTCGACGACATCGAGGGCCTGATCACCGACAACCGCATCTTCAAGCAGCGCAACGTCGACATCGGCGTGGTGTCGAAGGACGAGGCGATCGCCTGGGGCTTCTCGGGCGTGATGGTGCGCGGTTCGGGCATCCCCTGGGACCTGCGGCGCTCGCAGCCCTACGAGTGCTACAACGAGCTGGAGTTCGACATCCCGCTCGGCGTCAACGGCGACTGCTACGACCGCTACCTCTGCCGCATGCAGGAGATGCGGGAGTCCACGAAGATCATGAAGCAGTGCTGCGAGCGCCTGATGAAGACGCCCGGCCTGGTGCTGGTGGACGACCACAAGGTCTCTCCGCCGCGGCGGGGCGAGATGAAGCGCTCGATGGAGGCGCTCATCCACCACTTCAAGCTCTACACCGAGGGCTACCGGACGCCGCCGGGCGACGTGTACGCCGCGGTCGAGGCCCCGAAGGGCGAGTTCGGCGTCTATCTGGTCAGCGACGGCACCAACCGGCCGTACCGCTGCAAGATTCGCGCGCCGGGCTATCCGCACCTGCAGGCGATGGACTGGATGAACCGCGGCCACATGCTGGCCGACGTGTCCGCCATCCTGGGCTCGCTGGACATCGTGTTCGGGGAGATCGACCGGTGAACGCGGCCGCGACCCTTTCGCCGGCCGAGATCGTGCAGGGCCAGCTCGACGCCTACAACGCCCAGGACCTGGACGCCTTCTGCGCCTTCTACGCCGAGGACGCGGTGTTGGGGTCATACAATGGACCCGTGGCCACCGAAGGCCTGGCGGCCATCCGGGAGCGCCATGCAAAGCTGTTCGGCGAGTTCCCGCGGAACAGGGCCGAGCTGCAGCATCGGATCGTCATCGGCTCGAACGTCATCGACCACGAGTTCGTCACCCGTTCGCCCGGCGGCGAGACGTTCCACGTCGCCGCCATCTACACCCTCGCCGGCGGCAAGATCGCCCGCGTCGACTTCGTGAAGTGAGGCCCGCGTGAGCGTCCGCAGACTGAGCCCGGACCAGCCCGAAAGCTTCGCCTTCAGCGCCGAGACGCTGAAGAAGGCCAAGGCGTGGATCGCCAACTTCCCGGCCGGCAAGCAGCAGTCGGCCGTGGTGCCGATCCTGTGGCTGGTCCAGAAGCAGGAAGGCTGGGTCTCCGAGCCCGCCATCCGCGCCGTGGCCGAGCTGCTCGGCATGCCGGTGATCCGGGTGCTGGAGGTCGTGACCTTCTACACCATGTTCATGCTGGAGCCGGTGGGCACGCACGCCCTGGTCCAGGTCTGCGGCACGACGCCGTGCCAGAGCCGCGGGGCCGAGGCCCTGATGGCCGTCTGCAAGAAGCGGATCGGCCCGCAGAACCACCGCTCGGCCGACGGCAAGTTCTACTGGCAGGAAGTCGAGTGCATGGGCGCCTGCGCCAACGCGCCGATGGCCGCCATCAACGACTACTACTACGAGGACCTCACGCCCGAGGCCCTCGAGAAGCTGCTCGACGATTTCGCGGCCGGCAAGAAGCCCAAGCCGGGCTCGGCCATCGGCCGCCAGGGCTCGGCGCCCGAGGGCGGGCCGCTGACGCTGACCGACCCGTCGCTCTACGACGGCTCGCGCGCCAAGAAGATCAAGATCCCGAACCTGCCCTCGAAGGAGAAGGCGTGATGGCCGGCCTCCTCGCCGACAAGGACCGCATCTTCACCAACCTCTACGGCCTTCACGACTGGGGCCTGGAGGGCGCGAAGAAGCGCGGCGCGTGGAACGGGACGAAGGACATCCTCGCCCAGACGCCCGAGTGGATCTGCGACCAGATCAAGGCGTCCGGCCTGCGCGGCCGGGGCGGGGCGGGCTTCCCGACCGGGCTGAAGTGGACCTTCATGCCCAAGCAGGAGAGCGAGCGGCCGCACTACCTCGTGGTCAACGCCGACGAGTCCGAGCCGGGCGCGTGCAAGGACCGCGACATCCTGCGCAACGACCCGCACCTCCTGATCGAGGGCTGCCTGATCGCCTGCCGGGCGATCCGCGCGCGCACGGCCTACATCTTCATCCGCGGCGAGTACGTGCACGAGCGCGAGCGCCTGACGGCCGCCATCCAGCAGGCCTATGACGCCAAGCTGATCGGCCCCGGCAACGTCAACGGCTGGGACTGTGACATCCGCATCCAGCATGGGGGCGGGGCCTACATCTGCGGCGACGAGACCGCCCTGATGGAGAGCCTGGAGGGCAAGAAGGGCCAGCCGCGCCTGAAGCCGCCGTTCCCGGCCGGCGCCGGCATCTGGGGCGCGCCCACCACCATCAACAACGTCGAGTCCATCGCGGTCGTCGGCACCATCCTGCGCCGGGGCGCGGAGTGGTTCGCGGGCTTCGGCACCGAGAAGTCCACCGGAACCAAGCTGTTCGCGGCCTCGGGCCACGTGAACAAGCCCTGCGTCGTGGAGGACGCGGTCGGCATCCCGGTGAGGCAGCTCATCGAGGAGCACTTCGGCGGCGTGCGCGGCGGCTGGGGCAACCTGAAGGCGGTCATCCCAGGCGGCATCTCGGTGCGCATGATCCCGGCCCACGAGGCCGAGGAAGCCCTGATGACCTACGAGGACCTCCAGGCCCGCGGTTCGGGGCTGGGCACCGGCACCATGATCGTCTTCGACAAGGACGCCGACCTCGTGAAGGCCATCGCCCGGGCCAGCTACTTCTACAAGCACGAGAGCTGCGGCCAGTGCACGCCGTGCCGCGAGGGCACCGGCTGGATGTGGCGGGTCATGGAGCGGATGGTCACCGGCGAGGCCGAGATGTCCGAGATCGACCTGCTGCTGGACGTCGCCAGCCAGGTCGAAGGCCACACCATCTGCGGCCTGGGCGATGCGGCCGCCTGGCCGATCCAGGGCCTCTTCCGGCACTTCCGCCACGAGGTGGAGGAGCGGATCAACAACTACCGCGCGCGCAAAGGCAGCTACGCCGGCGCATCCATCGCGGCGGAGTAACCGAGCATGCCTACCTGCAAGGTCGATGGGGTCGAGGTCGAGTTCGAACCGGGGATGAACGTCCTCCAGGTCTGCGAGCTGGCCGGCAAGGAGATCCCGCGCTTCTGCTACCACGAGCGGCTGTCGATCGCCGGCAACTGCCGCATGTGCCTGGTCGAGGTGAAGCCCGGCCCGCCGAAGCCGCAGGCGTCGTGCGCGCTGCCGGCCGCCGAGGGCCAGGAGATCTTCACCGACACGCCGATGGTGAAGAAGGCCCGCCACGGGGTGATGGAGTTCCTGCTCATCAACCACCCGCTGGACTGCCCGATCTGCGACCAGGGCGGTGAGTGCGACCTGCAGGACCAGGCCATGGGCTATGGCCGCGACGATTCCCGCTACGCCGAGAACAAGCGGGCCGTCGAAGAGAAGTACATGGGTCCGCTCATCAAGACGGTGATGACCCGCTGCATCCAGTGCACCCGCTGCGTGCGCTTCATCACCGAAGTGGCCGGCGTCCCGGACATCGGTCTCATCTCCCGCGGCGAAGACGTTGAAATCACGACGTATCTCGACAAGGCGGTGGGCTCGGAACTGTCGGCCAACGTCATCGACCTGTGCCCGGTCGGCGCGCTGACCTCGAAGCCCTACGCCTTCAACGCCCGGCCCTGGGAGCTGAAGAAGACCGAGAGCGTCGACGTGATGGACGCCCTGGGCTCGGCGATCCGCGTGGATGCGCGGGGGCCGGCGGTGCTGCGCGTGCTGCCGCGCACCAATGACGAGATCAACGAGGAGTGGATCTCGGACAAGACCCGCTACGCCGTCGACGGCCTGTCCCGCCAGCGCCTCGACCGGCCCTATATCCGCGAGAACGGCAAGCTGCGCGCCGCCGCCTGGGGCGAGGCCCTGGACCTGGTGGCCGCCAAGCTGAAGGCCGCCAACCCCGACCGCGTGGGCGTGATCGCCGGCGACCTTCAGGACGCGGAGTCCATGAAGGCCGCCCTCGACCTGTTCGGCGGCCTGGGCGTGAAGAGCCTGGACTGCCGCCAGGACGGCATGGTGCTGGGCGAGGGCGCCCGGGAGAGCTGGCTGTTCAACTCGACCATCGCCGGCGTCGAAGAGGCCGACGTCGTCCTGCTGGTCGGGACCAACCCGCGCATCGAGGCCCCGGTGCTGAACGCGCGCCTGCGCAAGCGCTGGCTGGCCGGCGCGCTGCGGGTGGGCGTGATCGGCGAGGCCGCCGACCTGACCTACCAGTACGACTACCTGGGCGCGGGCCCGGCCTCGCTGACCGGCCTCGCCAAGGCGAAGAACGACTTCGTCAAGGCGCTCAAGGACGCCAAGAACCCGGCGATCATCGTCGGGACCGGCGCGCTGGGCCGCGCCGACAGCGCCGCCGTCCTGCAGGCCGCCGCCCAGGTGGCCAAGACCTTCGGCATGCGCTGGAACGTGCTGCACACGGCCGCTTCGCGCGTGGGCGGCCTCGACATGGGCTTCGTCCCCGCCGCCGGCGGCAAGACGGCCCGCGAGTTGGTCCAGAAGGGCGGCGCCGAGGTGCTGTTCCTGCTGGGCGCCGACGAGATCGACCTCTCCAAGAGCGACGCCTTCGTCGTCTACCTGGGCACGCACGGCGACGCGGGCGCGCACCGCGCCGACGTCATCCTGCCCGGCGCCGCCTACACCGAGAAGAACGGGATCTACGTGAATACCGAGGGCCGGGTGCAGCTCGGCTTCCGGGCCGTCTTCCCCAAGGGCGAGGCCAAGGAGGACTGGGCGATCCTGCGGGCGCTGTCCGAACGCCTGGGCGCCAAGTTGCCCTACGACAATCTGGACCAACTACGGGCCAAGCTGTTCGCCGACCATCCGACCTTCGGGCGCATCGACTACGTGCCCGAGGCGCCGGCGGCGCTCGACTTCGTCGCCCTCGGCAAGAAGGGCGAGGTCTCGGACGATCCGTTCTGGAGCGGCGTGAAGGCCTTCTACCTGACCAACCCCATCGCCCGCGCCAGCGTGACGATGGCCGAATGCGCCGCGCTCGCGGCCGGCGCCACGAAGATCGCGGCGGAGTAGGGCATGGAGCCGGCCACCAATTCCTTCTGGGCCACGCCGGGCGGCTGGACCCTCATCACCGCGGGCCAGATCCTGGCCGTGATGATCTGGATCCTGCTGTCCCTGGCCTTCCTGCTGCTGGCCGACCGCAAGATCTGGGCGGGCGTGCAGATGCGCAAAGGGCCGAACGTCGTCGGTCCCTTCGGCCTGCTGCAATCGTTCGCCGACTTCCTGAAGTTCGTGCTGAAGGAGATCGTGATCCCCTCCGGCGCGGACAAGGCGGTGTTCATGCTGGCGCCGCTGATCTCATTCACCCTGGCCTTCGTGGCCTGGGCCGTGGTGCCGCTGGCCCCCGGCTGGGTGGTGGCCGACATCAACGTCGGCATCCTCTACCTGTTCGCGATCAGCTCGCTCGGCGTCTACGGCATCATCATGGGCGGCTGGGCGTCCAACTCGAAGTACCCGTTCCTAGGGTCGCTGCGTTCGGCCGCCCAGATGGTGTCCTACGAGGTCTCGCTGGGCTTCATCATCATCACGGTGATCGTGCTGGCGGGCACCATGAACCTGCAGCAGATCGTAGAGAGCCAGCAGGGCGGCTTCTGGAACTGGTACGCCTTCGGCGGCCCGGGGGGGCTCGCCAAGCTGCCGCTGCTCCTCATCATGTTCCCGATGGCGGTCGTGTTCTTCATCTCGGCCCTGGCCGAGACCAACCGCCCGCCCTTCGACCTTCCGGAAGCCGAGTCCGAGCTCGTGGCCGGCTACCAGGTCGAGTACTCCTCGACCCCGTACCTGCTGTTCATGATCGGCGAGTACTCGAACATCGTGCTCATGTGCGCGATGATCACCGTGCTGTTCTTCGGCGGGTGGACGGCGCCGTTCCCCACCGACTTCACCGCGGCCTGGAATCCCACGGCGGCCAGCTTCTTCGGCTTCATGTGGTTCTTCCTGAAGGTCATCTTCTTCTTCTTCCTGTTCGCGATGGCGAAGGCGATCGTGCCCCGCTACCGCTACGACCAGCTCATGCGGCTGGGGTGGAAGGTGTTCCTGCCGTTCTCGCTCGTCGCCGTGGCCGCCGTGGCCGGCTGGCGGCTGTTCGGGCCGATGGCGGCGGCATGAGGATCCTCGTGGCCCTTCTCCTGGCCTTGACGGTGGGCGCCTGCGCGGCGGCCCAGCGCGAAGGGGGATTGGCCACCTACGACGCCCTGCAGGCGGCGCAGCAGGACTGCGCGGCCAAGGGTGGGACGCTGAAGCTCAAGAGCGGCGGGAATTCCCGGTACGTGGAAGACTTCGCCTGCGAGAGGAAGTGACGAGATGATCAACCGGATCGGCCAGGCGGCGAGGGGAGCGGCCCTGCTCGACTTCGCGGGCGCGTTCGGCCTCGCCATGAAGCACATGATGCGGCCGAAGAAGACCGTGCAGTACCCCCACGAGCGCAACCCGCAGAGCCCGCGCTTCCGGGGCGAGCACGCGCTGCGCCGCTATCCGAACGGGGAAGAGCGCTGCATCGCCTGCAAGCTGTGCGAAGCGGTGTGCCCGGCCCAGGCCATCACCATCGAGGCGGAACCCCGCGCCGACGGCAGCCGCCGGACGACCCGCTACGACATCGACATGGTCAAGTGCATCTACTGCGGCCTGTGCCAGGAGGCCTGCCCGGTGGACGCCATCGTGGAAGGCCCGAACCTGGAGTTCGCCACCGAGACCCGCGAGGAGCTCTACTACGACAAGGAGCGCCTGCTGGATAACGGCGACCGCTGGGAGCGGGAGATCGCGAAGAATCTGGAACTGGACGCGCCGTACCGTTAAACCCCCGGCGCGATTCAGCCGCCGCTTCACGCGTGATTTGAGGGACGAAAAGAGAGCCCGATGGCCCTGCAGGCGATCGCATTCTACCTGATGGCGGCCGTGACCGTCGCAGCCGGCTTCGGCGTCGTCTCGGCGCGGAACCCGGTCCACTCCGTGCTGTGGCTGATCCTGGCCTTCTTCTCGGCCGCGGGCCTCTTCGTCCTGATGGGCGCGGAGTTCCTCGCGATGCTGCTGGTGGTGGTCTACGTCGGCGCCGTCGCGGTGCTCTTCCTGTTCGTGGTGATGATGCTGGACGTGGACTTCACCGCGCTCCGGCAGGGCTTCGCGCGATACATGCCGCTGGGCCTGCTGATCGCGGGCATCCTGGCGATCGAGATGATCGTCGTCTCATCGACCGTGGCGACCCACGGCGCGGCCAAGGGCGGCGACCTGCCGATGGCCTCGGGCGCCGGCGCCGACGTGACCAACGCCGAGGCGATCGGGCGCGTGCTCTACACCGACTACGTCTACTTCTTCCAGGCGGCGGGCCTGGTGCTGCTGGTGGCCATGATCGGCGCCATCGTGCTCACCCTGCGCCACAAGCCGGGCGTGAAGCGCCAGGTGATCGCCGACCAGGTCCTGCGCTCGCCGAAGACCGGCATGCGCGTCGTCTCCCTCAAGCCGGGTGAAGGGGTCGACCAATGACCATCGGCCTCGCGCACTATCTGGCGGTCGCCGCGATCCTGTTCACGATCGGGGTCTTCGGCATCTTCGTGAACCGCAAGAACATCATCGTCATCCTGATGTCGATCGAGCTGATCCTGCTCGCGGTGAACATCAATCTGGTGGCGTTCTCGGTCTATCTGGGGAACGTGGTGGGGCAGATCTTCGCCATGTTCGTGCTCACCGTCGCGGCCGCCGAGGCCGCCGTGGGCCTGGCCATCCTGGTCACCTTCTTCCGCAACCGCGGCGACATCGCCGTGGACGACGCTTCGATGATGAAGGGCTGACGCGCCTCATGGATCCGAAAGTCCTCGTCTCGATCATCCTGTTCGGGCCCCTGCTGGGCGCGATCACGGCCGGCCTGTTCGGCCGCCGGATCGGCAATATCCCGTCCCAGGCGGTCACCACCGGCCTGCTGTTCCTCTCGTGCGCGCTGTCGTGGGTCGTCTTCGGCCAGTGGACGTGGGGCGGCCTGGAGCCGTTCACCGTCACCTACGCGCCCTTCATCCACGTGGGCGACTTCATCTCGAACTGGTCGTTCCGCCTGGACGGCCTGTCGGCGGTGATGCTGGTCGTGGTGACGAGCGTCTCCTCGCTCGTGCACCTCTATTCCTGGGGCTACATGGCCGAGGACGACAGCCGGCCGCGCTTCTTCGCGTACCTGTCGCTGTTCACCTTCGCCATGCTGAGCCTGATCAGCGCCGCCGACTTCATGCAGCTGTTCTTCGGCTGGGAAGGCGTGGGCCTGGCGAGCTACCTGCTCATCGGCTTCTGGTTCAAGAAGCCCAGCGCCAACGCCGCCTCGATCAAGGCCTTCGTGGTCAACCGCGTGGGCGACTTCGGTTTCGCCCTGGGCATCATGACGGTGTTCTGGGCCTTCGGGACGATCCAGTTCGCCGAGCTGTTCCCGATGATCGCCGACAACGCCGGCCGCACCTGGGAGTTCGCCGGCGGCTCGTTCCGCCTGATCGACCTGGCCTGCTCGCTGCTGTTCGTCGGCGCCATGGGCAAGTCGGCCCAGTTCTTCCTGCACACCTGGCTGCCCGACGCCATGGAAGGCCCGACCCCGGTGTCGGCCCTGATCCACGCCGCCACCATGGTGACGGCCGGCGTCTACATGGTCTGCCTGCTGTCGCCGATGTTCGAGTATGCCCCGACAGCCAAGAACATCGTGACCGTGATCGGCGCGGTGACGGCGCTGTTCGCCGCGACGGTCGGCCTGACCCAGAACGACATCAAGCGGGTCATCGCCTATTCGACCTGCTCGCAGCTCGGCTACATGTTCTTCGCCGCGGGCGTGGGCGCCTACCAGGCGGCCATGTTCCACCTCTTCACCCACGCGTTCTTCAAGGCCCTGCTGTTCCTGGGCGCCGGCTCGGTGATCCACGGCATGGCCCACGAGCAGGACATGCGCCGCTACGGCGGCCTCGTGAAGTTCCTGCCGGTGACCTACGCGGCCATGACCATCGGGACCATCGCCATCACCGGCCTGGGCATCCCGGGGGTCGAGCTGGGCTTCGCCGGCTTCTACTCCAAGGACGCCATCATCCACGCCGCCTATGAGGCCGGCGGGGCGGGCCATCCGATGGGCTACTTCGCCTTCGTGATCGGCGTCTTCGTGGCCGGCCTGACGGCGTTCTATTCCTGGCGCCTGGCGTTCTTCACCTTCAACGGTCACGCCCGCTGGACGAGCGAGGACCTGGAGCGTCACTGGCACAACCGCGACCACGCTCAGGGCGACGCCGTGCACGACGAGCAGGCGCACCACCACGCGGGCGTCGCCGAGAGCCACAGCGAGCCGGACCACGGCGACCATCACCACCTGCCGCACGAGAGCCCCTGGACCATGCGCCTGCCGCTGATCCTGTTGTCGATCGGCGCCATCGCGGCCGGCTTCGCCTTCCATCACCAGTTCATCGGCGAGCACAACGCCGAGTTCTGGAAGGGCGCGGTCTTCAACCTGCCCGTCGAGCACGCGGCCGAGGGCGGCCATCATGCCCCGCTCTGGGTGATCCTGGCTCCGCTCGTGGCTTCGGTCCTGGGCCTGCTGGTCGCGGCCTACGTCTATCTGGTGAAGGAAGGCCTGGGCGCGCGCCTCGCCGCCCGCGGCGGGCCGCTCTACACGTTCTTCTACAACAAGTGGTTCTTCGACGAGCTCTACGACTTCGTCTTCGTGCGCGGGGCCCGCTTCCTGGGCGACCTGTTCTGGAAGGGCGGCGACCAGAAGCTGATCGACGGCCTGGGCCCGGACGGCGTCTCGGCGCTGTCGGTCCAGGTGGGCAAGGGCGCCGGCCGCCTGCAGTCCGGCTACGTCTACCACTACGCCTTCGTCATGCTGCTCGGCGTCGCGGGTCTCCTGACCTACGCCCTGTGGGCCTGGAACGCCTGAGGGGGATAACGACCAATGCCGCTTCTCTCCCTCATCACCTACGCGCCCCTGGTCGGCGTCGCCGGCATCCTGGCGCTGCGCCTCATGGGCAAGCCGGACGACGCCAAGGTCGTTTCGGCGACCAAGTGGATCGCGCTCGTCACCACGCTGGCGACCTTCGCGCTCTCGGTGCTGCTGGTCATCCAGTTCGACCCGGCCAACCCGGGCTTCCAGTTCGTGGAAGAGGCCCCGTGGTTCGCGACCCTGAACTACCGGATGGGCGTGGACGGGATCTCGGTCCTGTTCGTCCTGTTGACCGCCTTCCTCATGCCGCTCTGCATCGCCGCCTCGTGGACCTCCATCGAGAAGCGGGTGCCGGAGTACATGATCGCCTTCCTGGTCCTCGAGACCCTGGTGATCGGCGTGTTCTGCGCGCTGGACCTCGTGCTGTTCTACATCTTCTTCGAGTTCGGCCTCGTTCCGATGTTCCTGATCATCGGCATCTGGGGCGGCGCGCGGCGGGTGTACGCGGCGTTCAAGTTCTTCCTCTACACGCTGCTGGGCTCGGTGCTCATGCTGGCGGCCATCCTGTTCATGATCGGCACGACCGGCACCAGCTCCATCCCCGAGCTGATGCACTACGACTTCCCGGCCGGCGTGCAGACCTGGCTGTGGCTGGCCTTCTTCGCCTCGTTCGCGGTGAAGATGCCGATGTGGCCGGTGCACACCTGGCTTCCCGACGCCCACGTCGAGGCGCCGACCGCGGGCTCGGTGATCCTGGCGGGCATCCTGCTGAAGATGGGCGGCTACGGCTTCATGCGCTTCAGCCTGCCGATGTTCCCGGACGCCTCGCAGATGTTCGCGCCGCTGGTGTTCGCCCTCTCGGTGATCGCCATCGTCTACACCTCGCTGGTCGCCTTCCGACAGACCGACATGAAGAAGCTGATCGCCTATTCGTCGGTGGCCCACATGGGCTTCGTGACCATGGGCATCTTCTCGGGCAACGCCACGGGCGAGCAGGGCGCGCTATTCCAGATGATCTCCCACGGGGTGATCTCGGGCGCGCTCTTCCTCTGCGTCGGCGTCGTCTACGACCGGATGCACACCCGCGAGATCGCCTTCTACGGCGGCGTCGTGAACCGCATGCCCTGGTACGCGGCGGTGTTCATGCTCTTCACCATGGGCAACGTGGGCCTGCCGGGCACCTCGGGCTTCGTGGGCGAGATCCTGACCATGACCGGGACCTACCAGGCCTCGACCTGGACGGCGCTCGTGGCGGCCAGCGGCGTCATCCTGTCGGCCATGTACGCGCTGACCCTGTACCGCCGGGTGATCTTCGGCGAGCTCACCAATCCGAAGCTCGCCACGATCGCCGACCTCGACTGGCGCGAGGTGGCGATCTTCGTCCCGCTCATCGCGTCCACCCTGTACCTGGGCGTCCAGCCCAACTCCGTCTTCGACCTGACCGCGGCCTCGGTGGACCAGCTCGTGTCCGCCTACCAGGCGGCCATCGGCGGGTGAGGGGCCTTTAGATGAACTTCGCAGCTGACCTCTCGCTCGCGTTCCCCGAGCTCATCCTGGCCGCCGGCGCGCTGGCGCTGCTGGTGATCGGGGCCTTCGCGCCGCGCGCCACCGCCGCGGTGAGCGCCGCCGCCGTGGTGACCCTGCTGGGCGCCGCCGTCGCCGCCGCGACCCAGCCGTTCGGCGTGGCCTTCGGCGGCGGTCTGATCGCCGACGCCGCGGCGGCCTTCTCCAAGGTCGCGATCTACGTGGCCTCGGCCGTGGCCATCCCGCTCGGGCAGCCCTGGTTCGAACGCCGGGGCGTGAAGAACTTCGAGTACCCGGTGCTGATCCTGCTGGCCGCGCTGGGCATGGGCATGATGGCCTCCTCGGGCGACCTGATCTCGCTCTACGTCGGCGTCGAGCTGCACTCGCTCGCGCTCTACGTCATGGCCGCCATGCACCGCGACAACGCCAAGGCGTCCGAAGCGGGCCTGAAGTACTTCGTGCTGGGCGCGCTCTCCTCGGGCCTGTTGCTCTATGGCGCCAGCCTGATCTACGGCTTCGCCGGCTCGACCCTGTTCACCGACATCGCCGCGACGGTGCAGGGTGGGGCCAACACCGGCGTGCTGTTCGGCCTGGTGTTCCTGATCTGCGGCCTGGCGTTCAAGGTCTCGGCCGCGCCGTTCCACATGTGGACGCCCGACGTCTACGAGGGCGCGCCGACCCCCGTGGTGGCCTTCTTCGCCGCGGCGCCCAAGCTGGCGGCCATGGTCCTGTTCGCCCGCGCCCTGGCCGAGGCGTTCCCCGGCGCCACGACGCAGTGGCAGCAGGTCATCGTGGCCATCGCCCTGATATCCATCGCGGTGGGCGCCTTCGCCGGCCTCGTACAGCGCAACCTGAAGCGCCTTTGGGCCTATTCCTCGATCGCCAACGTCGGCTACGCCCTGCTCGGCCTGTCGGCGGGCACCCAGGAAGGCGTCCAGTCGATGCTGGTCTTCATGGTGCTCTACATGATCGACGTGACGGGCTTCTTCGCCTGCCTGGCCGCGCTGTCGCGCCAGGGCCGGGCGATGGAGACCATCGACGACATGGCGGGGCTCATCAAGGAACAGCCCGGCATCGCGCTCGCCATGACCGCCTTCTCGCTGTCGGCGCTGGGCCTGCCGCCGTTCTCGGGCTTCTGGGCCAAGGTCTTCGTCTTCCAGGCGGCGCTGGACGCTGGCCTGTGGGGTCCGGCGGTGGCCGGCCTCGTGGGCTCGGTCGTGGCCGCCTTCTATTACCTGCGCCTGATCAAGGCGATGTGGTTCGACGCCAGCCCCGGCGCTACCGACAAGGCGCCGTTCGAGGCCCGCGGCACGGCCATCGCGCTCGGCCTGTTCTCATTCCCGGTCGTGCTCGTCGCGCTGACGTGGATCTATCCGGCAGCCGGCGTGGCGGCCCGCGCCTTCGGACTGTCGTAGGGGTTGGTCGACCACCCGCCGATCGAGGCCTACGAAGCGCTCGACTCCACCAACGCGGAGGCCCGGCGGCGCGCCGAGGCGGGCGAGGCGGGGCCGGTCTGGATCACGGCGGCGGTGCAGACCGCCGGCCGCGGCCGGCGGGGCCGAGCCTGGTCCACGCAGACCGGCAACCTGGCGGCCACCCTTCTGACGCTTACCGACGTCCCCGCCGCCGAAGCGGCCCAGCTCTCGTTCGTGGCGGCCCTGGCGGCTTGCGATCTCGCCGACGCGTGCCTGGGGGAAGGGACCGCCCGGCTGAAGTGGCCCAACGACGTGGTGATCCACGGCCGCAAGGCGGTCGGCATCCTGGTGGAATCGGGAACGCGGCCGGACGGACGCCTGTGGCTGGCCGTGGGCATCGGCGTGAACCTCGCCCACGCCCCGCAGGACGTGGAGCGTCCCGCCGCGGCATTCGCCGAGTTCATGCCCGGCCCGCCGCCCGCGCCCCGGGCGGCGCTGGAGGTGCTGGCCGGCGCCTTCGAGCGCTGGCGCGGGGCCTGGGCGACCCAGGGGTTCGCGCCGATCGCCGCCGCCTGGACCGAGCGCGCCATGGGCCTGGGCCAGCCCTGTGAGGCGCGGCTGCCCAACCGGACGCTCACGGGCGTGGCCGAGGGCATGGATTCCGACGGCGCCCTGCGGCTCAGGCTGGACGACGGGTCCCTTGAGCGCGTAACGGCGGGCGACGTGTTCTTCGGGGGCGTGTGAGGGACGAATGCTGCTGGCCATCGAACAGGGCAACACCAACACGCTCTTCGCCGTCCACGACGGGGAGCGCTGGACGGCCCAGTGGCGCGCGGCCACCGAGTCCAGCCGCACCGCCGACGAATACGCCGTGTGGCTTTCCCAACTCCTCGGCATGGCCGGACTGGCGCTGGGGGTGTTCGACGGCTGCATCATCTCGAGCGTCGTGCCGCAGTCGATCTTCAACCTGCGCAACCTGTCGCGCCGCTACCTGCACGTCGAGCCGCTGGTGATCGGCGAGAACGCCGACCTCGGCATCCCGGTGCGCATCGATAAGCCGTCCGAGGCCGGCGCCGACCGTCTGGTGAACGCCATCGGGGCCCATGTGGTCTATCCGGGCCCTCTGATCGTCATCGACAGCGGCACCGCGACGACCTTCGACGTGATCGCGGCGGACGGGGGCTTCGAGGGCGGGGTGATCGCGCCCGGGATCAACCTGTCCATGGAGGCGTTGCACAACGCGGCGGCGAAGCTCCCCAGGGTGGCGATCCAGAAGCCGCAGAGGGTCGTGGGGACGGATACGGTGGGCGCCATGCAGTCAGGCGTGTTCTGGGGCTACATCGCCCTGATCGAGGGCCTGGTGGCCCGCATCAAGGCCGAGCGGGGGCAACCGCTGACGGTCGTGGCCACCGGCGGCGTGGCCTCGCTGTTCCACGGCGCCACGACGGCGATCGATCACTTCGACCCAGACCTCACGATCCGTGGCATGCTGGAAATCTGGCGCCGCAACCAGGCGAAGGCGTGATGGCGCGTAACAAGGACACCGACGAACTCGTCTTCCTGCCGCTGGGCGGGTCGAACGAGATCGGCATGAACTTCAACCTCTACGGCTTCGGCCCTCCGCACGACCGCAAGTGGATCGTGGTGGACTTAGGGGTGACCTTCGGCGACCAGACCACGCCCGGCGTCGAGGTCATCCTTCCCGACCCGGAGTTCATCGAGGAATACGCCGACCGCATCCTGGGCATCGTCCTGACCCATGCCCACGAGGACCACATCGGGGCGGTGGCGTGGCTGTGGCCGCGCCTGAAGGCGCCGCTCTACGCCACGCCGTTCACCGCCTTCATCCTGCGCGAGAAGCTGCGCGAGGCCGACCTGTTGGACCAGGTGTCGATCACCGAGGTCCCCCTGGGCGGGTCGATCGAGCTGGGTCCGTTCAAGCTGGACCTGATCACGCTCACCCACTCGATCCCCGAGCCCAACGGCCTGGCGATCCGGACGCCGCTGGGCACCGTCCTGCACACCGGGGACTGGAAGATCGACCCCGACCCGCTGCTAGGCGGGGTGACCGACGAGGACGCCATCCGTCGCCTGGGCGACGAGGGCGTGCTGGCCATGGTCTGCGATTCGACCAATGTCTTCGTGGACGGCCACGCCGGCTCCGAGGCCGAGGTGCGCGTCGCCCTGACCAACCTGATCGCCGGTCTGAAGGGCAAGGTGGCGGTGGCCTGCTTCGCCTCGAACGTGGCGCGCATGGACAGCGTGATCCGGGCGGCGGAGGCGGCGGGCCGGCGCGTCTGCCTGGTGGGCCGCTCGATGCACCGCATGGCCGCCGCGGCCAAATCGGTCGGCCTGATGCAGGACATCCAGCCCTTCCTGGACGACACCGAAGCCAAACACTTGCCCGAGAACGGCGTGCTGTATCTGTGCACCGGCAGCCAGGGTGAGCCGCGGGCGGCCCTGGCGCGGATCGCCGAGGGCACGCACCCCCACGTCAGCCTGGGCGCGGGGGACTCCGTAGTGTTCTCCAGCCGGGTGATCCCGGGCAACGAGATCCCGATCCGCAATCTGCAGAACAACCTGACCGAACGCGGCGTGCGCCTCTACACCGAGCGCGACCACCCGGGCATCCACGTCAGCGGCCACCCCTGCCGCGACGAACTGGCCGAGATGTACCGCTGGGCGCGGCCGACCGTGGCGGTGCCGACCCACGGCGAGCGGCGCCACCTGATGGAGCACGCGGCCTTCGCCCGGGACCTGCAGGTGCCTCAGCAGGTGACGCCCCGCAACGGCGATATGGTGCGCCTGGCGCCCGGCCGGGCCGAGATCATCGACGAGGTGCCGTCCGGCCGCCTCTTCGTGGACGCCGGCGTGCTGACGCCCGAGAACGGGCCGTCACTGCGCGAGCGGCGGCACGCGGCCTTCAACGGCGTGGTGGCGGTCTCCGTGGTGCTGGACGGGCGGAACCGCATCGCCTCGGGGCCGCAGGTGAGGGCGCTGGGCCTGCCCACCGACGAGGACTATCCCCTCGACGAGGTGCTGGACGACCTCGCCGACGAGGCCCGCGAGGCCCTGAACCGCCTCAAGGGCGAGCAGCGGGAACTGGACGCGGACGTCGAGACGGCCATGTCCCGCGCCGTGAAGAAGGCCAGCCAGCGCATCTGGGGCCGCCGGCCCGTGGTCGAGACGACGGTGCTGAGAGTCTGAGTTCCCCAGCGTGATCTCGCGCCTATCCTCCGACCGGCGTATAGGACGCCCATGAAGATCGGGAAGCTGAACCACGTGGGCGTCGCCACGCCCTCCATCGAACAGTCGGTCGCCATGTACCGCGACGTGCTGGGCGCCACGAAGATCGGCGAGAAGTTCGCCATGCCCGAGCAGGGCGTGTGGGTCTGTTTCGTCGACCTGCCGAACAGCCAGATCGAGTTGATCGAGCCTCACGGCGACAACTCGCCGCTCAAGGGCTTCCTTGAAAAGAACCCGGCCGGCGGGCAACACCACGTCTGCTTCGAGGTCGAGGACATCATCGCCGCCCGCGACGACATGGTCGCCAAGGGCGCCACGGTGCTGAACAACGGCCAGCCCCGCATCGGGGCCCACGGCACGCCGGTGATCTTCGTCCATCCGAAGAACATGGGCGGCGTGCTGGTGGAGCTCATGGAGACGCCGAAGGGGGCGCACTGATGGGTCCGATCACCGCGATTGCGATCTACCTGACGATCTGGTGGACGGTGCTGTTCGCGGTGCTGCCGTGGGGCGTCCAGAGCCATCATGAGGCTGGCATCGACCGGGGCGACGGCGGCGACCCCGCCGCGCCGGTGGATCCGAAGCTGAAGCAGAAGTTCCTGACCACGACCTGGATCTCGGCCCTGGTCTTCGCCGCGATCTGGCTCGTCATCCAGTTCGGCCTGGTCAAGCTGCCGAGCCTCCCGTCGGGCTATTAGGGAGCCCAACCGGCGCTGGCGCGTTGCCAAGCTTCGGGCGGGGAGGGTATCAGAGCGCCTCTTTCCCGCCTTGAATCCTTAGGACACCGACCACGATGCGCCTTTCGCGTTACTTCATGCCGACGTTGCGCGAGGCGCCTTCGGACGCCCAGATCGTCTCGCACCAGCTCATGCTGCGCGCCGGCATGATCCGGCAGGAGGCGGCCGGCATCTACGCCTGGCTGCCGCTGGGCCTGAAGGTGCTGAAGCAGATCGAGCAGATCGTCCGCGAGGAGATGAACCGGGCCGGCGCCGTCGAGGTGCTGATGCCGACCCTTCAGCTCGCCGACCTGTGGCGCGAGAGCGGCCGCTACGACGACTACGGCGAGGAGATGCTGCGCATCAAGGACCGCCACGAGCGGGACCTGCTGTATGGCCCCACGGCGGAAGAGGTCATCACCGATATCTTCCGGGCTTACGTCAAGTCCTACAAGGACTTGCCGAAGAATCTTTACAACATCCAGTGGAAGTTCCGCGACGAGCGGCGGCCCCGGTTCGGGGTCATGCGCGGGCGCGAATTCCTGATGAAGGACGCCTATTCCTTCGATATCGACGAGGCGGCGGCCCGCCGGGCCTACAACCGGATGTTCCTGGCCTACCTCAACGTCTATGCGCGGCTGGGCCTGAAGGCGATCCCGGTGCGGGCCGACACGGGGCCGATCGGGGGCGATCTGTCTCACGAATTCATCATCCTGGCCGAGACCGGCGAGAGCGCCGTCTTCGCCCACCGCGACCTCGTGGAGATGGGCGCGCCGGGGCCGGACATCGACTGGGACGGCGACCTGGAGCCCCTGGTGCAGCAGCGCACGCGCCTCTACGCCGCCAGCGACGAGATGCACGACCAGGCGCGCTTCGAAGCCGAGGCCCCCGAAGACAAGCGGATGTCCGCCCGCGGCATCGAGGTCGGCCACATCTTCTATTTCGGCGAGAAGTACTCGCGGCCCATGAACGCCAAGGTCGCGGGACCGGACGGCCAGGAGCGCTTCGTGCAGATGGGCTCGTACGGCGTCGGCGTCTCGCGTCTCGTCGGCGCGATCATCGAGGCCAGCCACGACGAGGCCGGGATCATCTGGCCCGACAGCGTCGCCCCCTTCGGCGCGGCCGTCGTCAACCTGCGGCCCGGCGAGGCGGCGGTGGACGAGGTGGCCGAGCAGGCCTACCGGGCGCTCCAGGCCGCCGGCAAGGACCCGCTGCTGGACGACCGGGACGAGCGGCCGGGCGCCAAGTTCGCCAGCCTCGACCTCGTGGGCGTGCCCTGGCAGCTGATCGTCGGGCCCAAGGGCGTGGCCGAGGGCGTCGTGGAGCTGAAGCGCCGGGCGACTGGCGAGCGCCAGACCCTGCCGCTCGAGGCGGCGCTGAAGGCGATCACCGGGTGAGCGACCCCGCCGCCGTCATGGGCGGGCGCGCCCCGCCGTTCGGCTACTGGGAGCGGATGCTGGCCGGCCGCTACCTGCGCGCGCGGCGCAGCCAGGGCGGCGTGGCGCTGATCTCGGTGATCTCGTTCATCGGCATCCTGCTGGCCGTGGCGGTGCTGATCATCGTCATGAGCGTGATGAACGGCTTCCGGTCCGAGATGCTGACCCGCATCCTGGGCTTCCAGGGCCACCTCTACGTCACCGGCGGCGTGCTGGACGGCCCGGAACGCGACGCGGCGGTGCAACGCATCCTCAAGGTCCCCGGCGTGGTGCAGGCCGCCCCCATCGTCGAGGCCCAGGCCATCGCGCTGGGTCCCACGCAGATCTCGGGCGCCATCGTGCGGGGCATCTCGCGCAAGGACCTGCAGGACACCAGGCTCGTCTCCGGCAACATCTCGAAGGGCACGCTCGCCGAGTTCGGCGTCGGCGAGTTCGGCGGCGAGACCATCGTCGTGGGCCAGCGGCTGGCCGAGGCCCTGGGCGTCGCGCCCGGCGACGTCCTGACGCTCATCTCGCCCTCGGGCGGGGCCACGGCCTTCGGCGGCACGCCGCTGCAGAAGGACTATGTGGTCGGCGCGACCTTCAGCGTCGGCATGAGCCAGTACGACCAGGCCTACATCTACATGCCGCTCGAGCAGGCCCAGCTCTTCTTCGGCCGCGAGGGGACCGCCGACGCCATCGAGATCCGCGTCCAGGACCCGGACCACGCCGCCCGCATGAAGGCGGCGGTCAACCAGGCCGCCGGCCCGGCCGCCCTGGTCACCGACTGGACCCAGCGGGACAGCTCGTTCTGGGGCGCGCTGAAGGTGGAGCGCAACGTGATGCGCCTGATCCTCATGCTGCTGGTCGCCATCGCCGCCATGAACATCATCTCGGGCCTCGTCATGCTGGTGAAGAACAAGGGCCGCGACATCGCCATCCTGCGGACCATGGGGGCGGGGCAGGGCTCGGTGATGCGGATCTTCTTCATGGCGGGCGCAGCCGTGGGCGTGCTGGGCACCGCCGCGGGCCTGTCGGTGGGGGTGCTGTTCTGCGTCTACATCGAACAGATCCAGGACCTGGTGGAATGGATCACCGGGGCCACGGTGTTCTCCTCGGACGTCTATTTCCTCTCCCACATCCCGGCCCGGGTGGACTGGCGCGAGGTGGTGGTCATCACCGCCTGGGCGCTGGGCATGAGCTTCGTGGCCACCCTGCCGCCGGCCTGGCGGGCCTCGCGCCTCGATCCGGTGGAGGCGCTCCGCTATGAGTGAGCCCGTCCTCTCCATCCGCGGCCTGGAGCGCACCTACCGCACGGCGGCGGGGGCGCTGACCGTGCTGCGCGGCGTCGACCTCGACCTGCGGCCCGGCGAGATCGTGGGCCTGATCGGCCCCTCGGGGTCGGGCAAGTCGTCCCTGCTGCACGCCGCGGGCCTGCTGGAGCATCCCGACGCCGGCCGCATCAGCGTGCTGGGCCGCGACTGTTCGAACCTGGGGGAGGGCGAGCGCACCCGCGTGCGGCTGGCGACCATCGGCTTCGTCTACCAGTTCCACCACCTGCTGCCGGAGTTCTCTGCCCTCGACAACGTGGCCCTGCCGCAGATGATCGCCGGCAAGAGCCGCAAGGCCGCGCGCGAGCGCGCCGCCACACTGCTGGGGGAACTGGGGCTGACCGAGCGCGTGCACCACCAGCCGGCCCAGCTCTCGGGCGGCGAGCAGCAGCGGGTGGCCATCGCCCGCGCCCTCGCCAACTCGCCCCGTATCCTGCTGGCCGACGAGCCGACCGGGAACCTCGATCCGAACACCTCGGGGGCGGTGTTCGAGAACCTCTACGCGCTCGCCCGCAAGACCGGCGTCGCCGCCCTCGTGGCCACCCACAACCTGGAGCTCGCTGGCCACATGGACCGGGTGCTAGCGCTCAGGGACGGTCACCTGGAGCCGTGGACGGCGGCCTAGGGGTCGCGCCCAACCTTTCCAGATCACGGCGGATAGAGACCTCGGCGATTTCGTCAGGAGCCCGCTTGACGGCCGGAACAAAAGGGGAATAAGAACGAACAAGGAACACACGGGTTGTCCCCGCTATTGTCCACAGGGACCCCACAGGAAGGATGCCGCAGATGGTTCGTCTCGCCCGGGAATCGCTGGCGTTTATGTCGGTCGCCAGCTTTGTCTGGATGGTGTGCGCCGTGGCGGCTCATGTGAGCTGACGCCATGCGAATGGGGGAGGCGGCGGGGTTGAGCGAAGATGCCGAAGGCTTCGTCCACCTGCGGGTCCGGTCCGCCTATTCGCTGCTGGAAGGCGCCATCAAGGCCGACAAGATCGGCGACCTGGCCAAGGCCAAGGGGATGCCGGCCGTGGCGCTCGCCGACCGGGCCAACCTGTTCGGCGCCCTGGAATTCTCGGTGGCCACCAAGGGCGCGGGCGTCCAGCCGATCATCGGCTGCGCCCTGCCGGTGTCGGGGATCGGCGAGAAGCCGCCCGAACGGTGGGCCAAGACGCCGACCGTCGTGCTGCTGGCCCAGAACGAGGCGGGCTATCTGAACCTCTGCGAGCTGTCCTCGGCGGCTTTCCTGGACGTGGACGCCAGCGAAGACCCGAACGTCCCCTGGGCCAAGGTGAAGGCGCATGCCGAAGGGCTGATCCTGCTGTCCGGCGGTCCGGACGGCCCGGTGGACCACCTGTTCGCCGCCGGCAAGGTGAAGGAGGGCCGCGCGGCCCTGTCCGAGATGAAGGCCGCCTTCGGCGACCGCTTCTATGTGGAGCTGCAGCGCCACGGCGCCCCGGCCGAGGCCGCGGCCGAGGGCGAGCTGGTGGCCTTCGCCTACGACGAGGACGTCCCCCTCGTCGCCACCAACGACGTCTATTTCAAGGACCAGAAGATGCACGCGGCGCACGACGCCCTGCTGTGCATCGCCGACGGGGCGTTCATCGGCCAGGACGAGCGCCGGCGGGTGAGCGCCGAGCACTGGTTCAAGCCGCCGGCCGAGATGCGGGCCCTGTTCGCCGACCTGCCCGAGGCCTGCGACAACACCCTGGATATCGCCCGGCGCTGCGCCTTCATGGTGCACAAGCGCGACCCGCTGCTGCCGAGGTTCACCACCGACGCCGGCCGGTCCGAGGCCGAGGAGCTGGCCCACCAGGCCCGCGAGGGGCTGAAGGCCCGCATGGCCCGGGGGCAGGCCAACGTCTATCCGGCCGAGGACTACGAGGCCCGCCTGGAGCGCGAGATCCAGGTCATCACCCAGATGGGCTTCCCGGGCTACTTCCTGATCGTCTCGGATTTCATCAAGTGGGCCAAGGCGCGGGGGATCCCGGTGGGGCCGGGGCGGGGCTCGGGCGCGGGCTCGCTGGTGGCCTATGCGCTGACCATCACCAACCTGGACCCGCTGCGCTACGGCCTGCTGTTCGAGCGCTTCCTGAACCCCGAGCGGGTCTCGATGCCCGACTTCGACATCGACTTCTGCCAGGAGCGGCGGGAGGAGGTGATCCAATACGTCCAGCAGCGCTACGGGCGGGACAAGGTGGCCCAGATCATCACCTTCGGCACGCTGCAGGCGCGGGCCGTGCTGCGCGACGTGGGCCGGGTGATGCAGCTGCCGCTGGGCCAGGTGGACCGGCTGGCCAAGATGGTGCCGGCCAACCCCGCCAACCCGGTGACCCTGGCCCAGGCGATCGACGTCGAGCCGCGCCTGAAGGAGGAGGCCGCCCGCGACGAGGCGGTCGCCCGCCTGCTGGACGTGGCGCTGCAACTGGAAGGGCTCTACCGCAACGCCTCGACCCACGCCGCGGGCGTGGTGATCGGCGACCGGCCGCTGACCCAGCTCACGCCGCTGTACCGCGATCCGCGCTCGGAGCTGCCGGCCACCCAGTTCAACATGAAGTGGGTCGAGAGCGCGGGCCTCGTGAAGTTCGACTTCCTCGGCCTGAAGACCCTGACGGTCATCGACCGGGCGGTGAAGCACCTGGAGAAGCGCGGCGCCGCCGTCGACATGGACGCCCTGCCGCTGGACGATCTCAAGACCTACGAGCTGATGAGCAGCGCCCAGACGATCGGGGTGTTCCAGCTGGAAGGGCAGGGGATGCGCGACACCCTGCGCCAGCTCCGGCCCGGGAGCATCGAGGACGTCACCGCCATCGTGTCGCTGTACCGGCCGGGCCCGATGGACAACATCCCGGCCTTCGTCGACTGCAAGTTCGGCCGCAGGGAGATCGACTACCTGCACCCGACGCTCCAAGGGGTGCTGAAGGAGACCTACGGCATCATCGTCTACCAGGAACAGGTGATGCAGATCGCCCAGATCCTGGCGGGCTACAGCCTCGGCCAGGCCGACCTCCTGCGCCGCGCCATGGGCAAGAAGAAGAAGGAGGAGATGGAGCAGCAGCGGGCGCTGTTCGTCTCGGGCGCCGAGGCCAAGGGCGTGCCGGCCGCCCAGGCGGGGTCGATCTTCGACCTCGTGGACAAGTTCGCGGGCTACGGCTTCAACAAGTCCCACGCCGCGGCCTACGCCGTGGTCAGCTACCAGACCGCCTGGCTTAAGGCGAACGCGCCGGTCGAGTTCTTCGCCGCCTCGATGAGCCTCGACATGGCCAACACCGACAAGCTGTCGGTGTTCTACCAGGACGCCAAGCGGTTCGGCGTGAAGATCCGCCCGCCCTGCGTGAACCGCTCGGGCGCCGACTTCGACGTGGAGGACGGCGAGGTGCTCTACGCCCTGGGCGCCATCCGCAACGTGGGCCTGCAGGCCATGGAGCACGTGGTGCAGGTGCGCCGCGAGGGCGGGCCGTTCCGGGACATCTTCGACTTCGTCGAGCGGGTGGACCCCAAGCAGGTCAACAAGCGCACCTTCGAGACCCTGGCGCGGGCCGGCGCGTTCGACGCCATCCATCCGAACCGGGCCCAGCTCGTGGAGGCGGCCGAGCTGCTGGTCGGCGTGGGCCAGAGCGTGGCCGCCCAGCGGGAGTCGGACCAGGGCGGCCTGTTCGGCGACGGCGACCGCGACCTCGTCGAGGCCCAGAAGCGCAAGATGCCGCGCACCGAGCCCTGGACGCCGACCGAGCGGCTGGACGAGGAGCTGGCGGCGGTGGGCTTCTACCTTTCGGGCCACCCGCTGGAGGACATGGTCGAGGCCCTGCGCCGGCGGCGCACCGACCTGTACGCCGACGCCGTCGCCAAGGCGGTGGCCGGCGCCGAGGCCCTGCGCATGGCCGGCGTCATCCGCCGCAAGCAGGAGCGGCCGTCGCGCACGGGCGAGAAGTTCGCCTTCGTGACGCTGTCGGACCCCACGGGCGAGTACGAGGTGCTGTTCCCGCCGGAGTCCCTACGCAAGTGCCGCGACCTGCTGGAACCCGGCAGGGCGGTGGCGCTGAAGGTGCGGGCCAAGGCCAACGAGGGCGAGGTGCGGTTCTTCGGCGACGACGTGGAGCCGGTGGAGAAGGCCGTCGAGAACGTGGTCGCGGGCCTGCGCGTCCACGTGGCGCCCCGCAGCGCCGAGATCGAGGCGCTGAAGAAGCGGCTGGAGGGCGTGACCAATCCGAGGGGCGGGGAGATCGTGCTGGTCGCCGCCCTGGAGGTCGGCCGCGAGGTCGAGCTGAAGCTGCCCGGTCGCTTCACCCTGGACGGCGCCGTGCGCGGCGCGCTCAAGACCGCGCCCGGCGTCGTGTTCGTCGAGGACCTGTAGCCAGGGACCCGTAGCGGCGCCTATGGCGTCCGAAAGCCGCCAGACGCCCGGCCGAGGGCTTCCTAGAGACCCGCGTTCCGCCACATCCCATCTTTCTTGAGTCTCCGTCATGACCGCCGTCGACCGCAGCCTGCTTCTCGCCGCCGCCCTCCTGGTCCTGCCGGCCTTTCCGGCCGCCGCCGAGATCCCGGACCAGATCCCGCAGGCCGGGCCGCGGACGGAACAGGCCTTGGAGGACGCCTGGTGGACGGGGCCGATGCTGGCCTCGGGCGCGGCGACCCTGCCCAAGGGCCGCTGGCTGGTGGAGCCCTACCTGTTCGACGTGCGCGGGGACGACGGCGACAGCCTCGGCAACCTGACCTACATCCTCTACGGGCTGAACGACCGGGTGACCGTGGGCGTGATCCCGACGTTCTCGTACAACCGGCCCGACGGCGCGCCGGACAGCTCCCGCGTGGGCCTTGGCGACGTGACGGTCCAGGCGCAGTACCGGCTGACCCAGTTCCGGAAGGGGAGCTGGGTTCCGACGACCTCCGTGGTGCTGCAGGAGACCCTGCCGACGGGCAAGTACGACCGGCTGGACGGCCGGGCCGCCGACGGTTTCGGAGGCGGGGCCTACGCGACCACGCTGGGCCTCTTCGCCCAGACCTATGCCTGGGCGCCGAACGGGCGGATCGTGCGGCTGCGCCTGAACACCTCCGCCACCGCCTCGCGGGCGACCGACGTGGAGGGCGACAGCGTCTACGGCACGCCCGCGGGCTTCCGCGGCCGGGCCAAGCCGGGCGCCTCGGTCCTGGTGGACGCGGCGATGGAGTACAGCGCGACCCAGAACTGGGTGCTGGCGCTGGACCTCGTCTATCGCCACGACGAGCCGACCAAGATCAGCGGCGTCGGCCCCGTCGGCGAGCTCATCGCCTACGACACCGGGACCCACGACAGCTTCGCCGTGGCCCCGGCCGTGGAATACAACGTCTCGCCGACCCTGGGCTTCCTGTTCGGCGTCCGCGTCATCCCGGCCATCGGTGGCCGGCAGGCGACGGTGACGCCGGCGGTGGCCGTGAACATGATCTACTGAGGGGCGGGCAGGGCGGAGGCCCTTGCTTTTCCGGCGCTTTCCCCCTACATGCGCCGCTTCAATCCACACGCGGGCGTTCGGCCTGGCCGGGGAGACATCCCGTCCTGGTCCGTTCCGGTCCTCTTCGGAGGGTTTGCCCGCGGCGGTCCAACCGGAAGAAAGAGACGATACAGACGATGGCTCTGCCTGATTTCTCCATGCGCCAGCTGCTCGAAGCCGGCGCCCACTTCGGCCACCAGACGCACCGCTGGAACCCGAAGATGGACAAGTACATCTTCGGCGCGCGCTCCAACATCCACATCATCGACCTCTCGCAGTCGATCCCGCTGATGCACCAGGCGCTGGTGAAGGTGCGGGAAGTCGCCGCGAGCGGCGGCCGCATCCTGTTCGTGGGCACCAAGCGCCAGGCCTCGGAGCCGATCGCCACGGCGGCGAAGCGCTGCGCCCAGTACTACGTCAACCACCGCTGGCTGGGCGGCACGCTCACCAACTGGCGCACCGTGTCGGGCTCGATCGCCCGCCTGCGCGAGCTGGAAACGGTGCTGGCCGGCGAGGGCCAGGGCCGCTCGAAGAAGGAGCTGCTGCAGCTCACCCGCGAGCGCGACAAGCTGGAGCTCAGCCTGGGCGGCATCAAGGACATGGGCGGCATCCCCGACCTGATGTTCGTGATCGACACCAACAAGGAAGCGATCGCGATCCAGGAAGCCCGGAAGCTGAACATCCCGGTGATCGCCATCCTGGACACCAACTGCAACCCGGACGGCATCACCTATCCGATCCCGGGCAACGACGACGCCGCGCGCGCCATCCAGCTCTACTGCGACCTGATGGCCGACTCGATCCTGGACGGCCTGGCGGCCGGCCAGGCGGCCTCGGGCGTCGACCTGGGCGCCTCGGAGGCGCCGATCGAACCGGTCCTGGCCAAGGAACTGACGCCGGAACCGGCGGCTGAGCCCGAGGTCACCGCGCCGGAAGCTGCGGCCCTCGAAGCCGAGATGACCGGCGCCGAAGCTCCCGCGGCCGATGCGGCGAGCGAAGAACAGGCCGGCTGAGCGTCCCCTTCGGGCGCTCGCTGACACGAAACTCTGATGGCGGGCCCTCATGATGGGGGCTCGTCCGATTCCAGACTGAAGGAGCCGACCATGGCGGAGATCACCGCTGCGCTGGTCAAGGAACTGCGCGAAAAAACCGACGCGGGCATGATGGACTGCAAGAAGGCCCTGCAGGAGAACGGCGGCGACATCGAGGCCGCGGCCGACTGGCTGCGGACCAAGGGCCTGTCGAAGGCGGCCAAGAAGTCGGACCGCGCGGCCGCTGAAGGCCTCGTGGCCGGCCTGGTGAGCGGCGACGGCAAGACCGGCGTGCTCATCGAGCTGAACGCCGAGACCGACTTCGTGGCCAAGAACGAGAAGTTCCAGGACGCCGCCCGCCGCATCGCGGCCACGGCCCTGGTGCATCAGGCGCTCGACACCCTGCACGAGGCCAAGACGGCCGAGGGCGAGGTGGTCAGCGATCTCGTGACCGGCCTGATCGCCACGATCGGCGAGAACATGCGCCTGCGCCGCAGCGAGCGCCTGAGCGTCGAGAACGGCGCCGTCGCCCTCTACCTGCACAACGTGCAGGGCGAAGGCGTGGCGCGGCTTGGCGTGCTGGTGGCCCTGGAAGGCGCCGGCGACCAGGCCGTGCTGAAGGAAGTCGGCCGCAAGATCGCCATGCACGTGGCCGGCACGCCGACCCCGCCGCTGGCGCTCACCTCCAGCGACCTCGACCCCGAGGCCGTGGCCAAGGAGCGCGAGATCCAGACCCAGACCGCGATGGAATCGGGCAAGCCCCGCGAGATCGCCGAGAAGATGGTCGAGGGCCGGATCCGCAAGTGGCAGGAAGAAGTGGTCCTGCTGAAGCAGCCGTTCGTGATGAACCCCGATCAGACGATCGAGCAGCTCATCGAAGAGACGGCCAAGCAGTCGGGCTCGCCCGTGAGCGTGAAGGGCTTCGTGCGCTTCGCCCTCGGCGAAGGCGTTGAGAAGAAGGCGGACGACTTCGCGGCCGAAGTGGCCTCGATGACGAGCGCCTCCTAAGCTCGACCCAAAACGACCCGTTGAGGGCGCGGCGCGTTCGACGCGCGCCGCGCCCTTGATGTATCTAGTGACCGCGTACGAGAATCTCCGGACCCGCCATGACCAAACCCCGCTACAGTCGCGTGCTCCTGAAGGTGTCGGGCGAGGTCCTGATGGGGGACCAGCCCTTCGGCATCGACACGGGCACCCTGGAGCGGACGGCCGAGGACATCGCCGAGGTGGTGCGCACGGGCGTGCAGCTCTGCCTGGTAATCGGCGGGGGCAACATCTTCCGCGGCGTGTCGCTGGCGGGGCGGGGCATGGAGCGGGCCAGCGCCGACTACATGGGCATGCTGGCCACGGTGATGAACGCGCTCGCCCTGCAGGCGGCGCTGGAGAAGATCGGCGTCTACACCCGCGTGCAGTCGGCCATCCCGATGGAGGCGGTCTGCGAGCCCTACATCCGCCGCCGTGCGATCCGGCACCTGGAGAAGGGCCGCGTGGTGATCTTCGCCGCCGGCGTCGGCGCGCCGTTCTTCACGACCGATTCCGGCGCGGCCCTGCGGGCGGCCGAGATGGGCTGCGAGGCGCTGTTCAAGGGCACCAGTGTCGACGGCGTCTATACCGCCGACCCCAAGAAGGACCCGACCGCCGAGCGCTACGACACGCTCAGCTACACCGACGTGCTGGCCAAGGACCTGCGGGTCATGGACGCCTCGGCCGTCAGCCTGATGCGCGACAACCAGATTCCGATCGTGGTGTTCTCGATCCGCGAGCGGGGCAATTTCCTCCAGGTGCTGAAGGGGCAGGGGGTCTACACGACCATCGCCTGACGCCCTAGTTTCCAACGCCACTGACATCCCACGGGAGAGATCCGCATGGCCACCGCCGAGAAGCCGGTGCTTTCCAAGTACAAGGACCGCATGGACAAGGCCGTCGCGGCGCTGAAGGAGGAGTTCGCCTCGCTGCGCACCGGCCGGGCCTCGGCCAGCCTGCTCGACCAGATCCACGTGGACGCCTATGGCTCGTCCATGCCGCTCAACCAGGTGGCCGCCGTCTCCGTGCCAGAGGCCCGGATGATCTCGGTCAACGTCTGGGACCGCGGCATGGTGGTCTCTGTCGAGAAGGCGATCCGCCAGTCGGACCTGGGCCTGAACCCCGTCGTCGACGGCCAGACCCTGCGCATTCCGATCCCCCCGCTGACCGAGGAGCGCCGCAAGGAGCTCGCCAAGATCGCCGGCCGCTACGCCGAGCAGCAGCGCGTGGCCGTCCGCAACATCCGCCGCGACGGCAACGAGGACCTTCGCAAGGCGCAGAAGGACAACGTCATCAGCCAGGACGAAGAGAAGCGGATGGAGACCGAGATCCAGAAGTTCACGGACGAGGCCATCAAGCGGATCGACGAAGCCTTGAAAACCAAAGAACAAGAGATCATGCAGGTCTGACGCGCGCGTCAGCCGCCGCATCCTTGGATATCCCACGACGCCATGGCCGCCCCTGAGAAGATCCCGCAAGCGGGCGCGCCTGCCGACCAGGCGCAAGGCCGGCCCCTGCACGTCGCCGTCGTCATGGACGGCAACGGCCGGTGGGCGAAGCAGCGCGGCCTGCCGCGTACGCTGGGCCACCGCGAGGGCGTCGAGGCTCTGAAGCGCACCGTCTCGGCCGCGCCCGAACTCAACATCCGCTGGCTGACGGTCTTCGGCTTCTCGACCGAGAACTGGAGCCGGCCCGCCGCCGAGGTGGCGGAGCTGATGGCCCTGCCCAAGCGCTACTTCGAGACCGACATCGTGCGGCTCGAGCGGGAAGGGGTGCGCGTCCGGGTGATCGGCCGCCGCGAGGGCCTGTCGAGCGAACTCGTGAAGATCATCGAGGACGCCCAGGTCCGGACCGTGGCCAACGACCGGTTCTTCCTCAACATCGCCTTCAACTACGGCGGACAGGCCGACATCACCGACGCCGCCCGCCGCTTCGCCGAGGAGGTCGCCGCCGGCCGCGCGGGCCCGGCCGACCTCACCGAGGAACGGCTCGGGAGCCTGCTGGCGACGGCCGGATCGCCGCCGCCGGACCTGATCGTCCGGCCCTCGGGCGAACAGCGCCTCTCGAACTTCCTGCTCTGGGAAGCCGCCTATGCGGAACTCGTCTTCCAGGACGTGCTCTGGCCAGACTACGGCAAGGAGCACCTGAAGGCGGCGCTGGCGGATTACGCCGCGCGGGACCGTCGCTATGGCGCGATCGTGGCCGATGACGTCCTCGCCGCCGGCTAAGCGGTTCGACTGGTCCAACCTCGGCCTGCGGATCGCCTCGGCCGTGGTGATCGCGCCGGCCGCGGTCGGGGCGGCCTGGCTGGGCGGCTGGCCCTATCTCGTGCTGATCGCCGTGGGCGTGGCGCTCCTGTCCCTCGAATGGGGCGGGATGAGCGCGCCGGTGGCGCCGACCCGGGTCTCGGCCGCCGTCACCGCGGCCGTGCTGGCCGGCGTCTTCCTCGCCTACCAGGACCAGGACCTGCTGGCCTGGACGGCGGCGGCGCTGGGCGCCCTGGCGGCGGCCCTGGTGGCCCGGGGCGTCGCCGAGCGGCCCGCCGACGCGGCCTTCGGGGTCGTCTACATCGCCCCGGCCGCCATCTGCCTCGTCTGGCTCAGGGCCACCGACCAGGGCCACTGGTGGATGATGACCCTGTTCGCCGCCACCTGGGCCGCGGACATCGGGGCCTTCGCCGTCGGCAGCCTGCTGAAAGGCCCGAAGCTCTGGCCGCGCTTCTCCCCGAACAAGACCTGGTCCGGCTTCGTGGGCGGGCTCGCGGCCTCGGCCCTGGCCGGCTTCGCCATGGCGTTCTTCAGCGTCTTCCAGCTCAATCTGGTGGCCGCCGCCCTCGTCGGCCTCTCGGTGGGCCTGGCGACCATGGCCGGCGACCTCTGGGAATCGATGCTGAAGCGCCGTTTCGGCGTAAAGGACTCCGGCGACCTCATTCCGGGGCACGGCGGACTGCTCGATCGGGTGGACGGCCTTATGTTCGCCGTGGTCGTGATGGCCCTGGTGCGGCTCGCCAACATATGGGGATGGCATTGAACCTGCCGCGCACGGTCAGCGTCCTGGGCTCCACCGGCTCGATCGGGGTCTCGACCCTCGACCTGTTCGAACAGGCCAAGGTGGACGTGGACGTCGTCGCGCTGACCGCCGGGCGCAACGTCGAGCGGCTGGCCGAGCAGGCGCTGCGCTGGCGCCCCCGGATCGCGGTGATCGAGGACGAGGCGGGGCTGTCCGCCCTGCGCGACCGCCTGAAGGGCTCCGGCATCGAGACGGCCGCGGGCGCGAACGCCGTGCGCGACGCGGCGGCGGCCGAGGCGCAGTGGGTGATGTCGGCCATCGTCGGCTTCGCGGGCCTCGCGCCCACGCTGGCGGCGGCCAAGGCCGGGGCGGTGATCGCGCTGGCCAACAAGGAGAGCCTGGTCTGCGCCGGGCCCTCGCTGCTGCGCACGGCGAGGATGGCCGGCGGGGCGGTCGTGCCGGTGGACTCCGAGCATTCGGCGATCTTCCAGGTGCTGGATCCCGAGGTCGCCGACCAGGTCTCGCGCCTGATCCTGACCTCGTCCGGCGGGCCGTTCCGCAACGCCTCGCGCGAGGAGATGGCCGCGGCCACGCCCGAGCGGGCGTTGGCCCACCCGAACTTCTCGATGGGCGCCAAGATTTCGATCGATTCCGCGACGATGATGAACAAGGGCCTGGAGGTGATCGAGGCCGCCTACCTGTTCGCCATGCCGCCGGAGCGGATCGAAGTCCTGGTCCACCCCCAGCAGATCATCCACAGCCTCGTGGAGTACGCCGACGGCTCGACGCTGGCCCAACTGGGGCCGCCCGACATGCGGCCGCCGATCGCCTGCGCCTTCGCCTGGCCCGACCGGCTGCCGTGGCCGGCGCCGAAGCTGGACCTGACCCAGACGCCGCTGACCTTCCAGCATCCCGACTTCGACCGGTTCCCGGCGCTGCGCATCGCCAAGGAGGCGCTTCGGGCCGGCGGCCATGCGCCGGCGGCGATGAACGCGGCCAACGAGCGCGCCGTCTCGGCTTTCCTTGACCGGCGCATCGGCTTCCTGGACATCAGTGCTGTCGTCTCGGAAACGCTGGAGCGGCTGGACGGCATGGAATTCGCAGCGGACGGCTCGGACGCCGTGGAGTGCGCCAGGATGACCGATACCGAGGCCCGCCGCGTAGCGGACGACGTGGTGGGCGGCCTGGCCTCAAGGGCCGCCAGGGCGTGATGGAGTAGACCCCGATGCAGTTCCTTCAGGACGCCTTGCTCTATGTCGTGCCGTTCCTGCTCGTCCTGGGCATGGTGGTGACGGTCCACGAACTGGGCCACTTCCTCGCCGCGCGGTGGCTGGGCACCAAGATCGACCGGTTCTCGATCGGCTTCGGCCGCGCGCTGGCCAGTTGGCGCGACCGGCACGGCGTCGAGTGGCGCGTGGGCTGGATGCCGCTCGGCGGCTACGTCCGTTTCGCCGGCGACGAGAACATGGCCTCGATCCCCGACGCCGAGGACCTCGCCGCCATGCGGCGCGAGGTGGTGAAGCGGGAAGGCGAGGGGGCCCTTTCGCAGTACTTCCATTTCAAGCCGCTGTGGCAGCGGGCGATCATCGTGGCCGCCGGCCCGGTCGCCAACTTCCTCCTGGCCATAGCCATCTTCGCGGCTCTCCTGATGAGCTTCGGCGAACTCGTGCTGCCGTTCCGGGTGGCCCAGGTGGCGCCGAACAGCCCCGCGGCCGCGGCCGGCTTCCGGCCCGGCGACCTGATCGTCGAGGCCAACGGACGGGCCGTGCGCCGCTTCGACGAGGTGCAGCAGCTCGTCCGCGTCCGGGCCGAGGTGCCGACCAGCTTCGTGGTCGAGCGCGGCGGCGCCCGCGTGACCCTGGTCGCCACGCCGCGCTGGGAGATGCAGAAGGACGCCGTGGCCGGCGAGCAGCGGGTGGGCGTCCTCGGCCTGATCCCGGCGCAGCGCGTGCAGGATTTCGAGCGGGTGCGCTACGGGCCCGTGCAGGCGATCGTGGGCGGCGTCCAGCGCACCTGGAGCACGCTGGAGACCAGCGTCTACTACCTGGGCCGCATGGTGACGGGGCAGGTGGGCACGGACCAGCTCCGCGGGCCCCTGGGCATCGCCAGCGTCACCAAGAACGTCGCCCAGCTCGGCGCGGAGGGCGCGCCCTCGGTCGGCCAGATGGTGATCGGGGCGAGCCTCAACCTGATCCAGCTCGCGGCGCTGATCTCGGTCAGCATCGGCTTCATGAACCTGCTGCCGGTGCCGGTGCTGGATGGCGGGCACCTGATGTTCTACGCCTACGAAGCGGTCGCAAGGCGCCCTCTTGCCGCCAAGGTTCAAGCTGCAGGTTACCGGGTAGGCCTTGCGCTCGTCCTCGGTTTGATGTTGTTCGCCACTTGGAACGATTTGCAGCGCCTGCGTGTGTTCAATCTGTTCGGCGGCCTATTCTCCTAGGCCCTCGGTCTCACAAAACGGCTGATTCGATGCTCAAGACCCGCGCCTGCAGCGCTGCGCTCGCCTCCGGCCTTGCCCTTCTCCTGGGCTCGACCGCTCTCGTGACGCCGACGCTGGCCTACGCCCAGCAGGAGCAGGGAGGACGGGTCCAGCGGATCCTCGTCCAGGGCAACGAACGCATCGAGCAATCGACGGTCGTCTCATACCTGCCGGTGCAGGTGGGCGACCAGGTCACGCCCGAGCGAATCGACCTGGCGCTGAAGGCCCTGTTCCGCACGGACCTGTTCTCGGACGTGAAGATCGATTTCCAGAGTGGGGACCTGATCATCACCGTCGAGGAGAACCCGATCATCAACCGGGTGATCTTCGAGGGGAACAAGGGTCTGAAGGAAGACAAGCTGCGCGACGAGGTGAGCGTGCGGCCGCGCGGCATCTTCACCCGCGCCAAGGCCCAGGGCGACGTCCAGCGGATCGTCGAGCTCTATCGCCGCTCGGGCCGCATCTCGGCCACGGTCGAGCCGCAGATCATCGAGCTGCCGCAGAAGCGCGTCGACCTGATCTTCAAGATCGACGAGGGCCCCAAGAGCGGCATCCTCTCGGTCAACTTCCTGGGCAACAAGGCGTTCTCGGACAACGACCTGCGCGACGTGGTCGTGACCGAGGAGAGCCGCTGGTACAAGTTCTTCTCCAGCAACGCCAACTACGATCCCGACCGGCTGGAGTACGACAAGGAGCAGCTGCGCAAGCACTATCGCAACCGCGGCTACTACGACTTCCGGGTCTCCTCGGCCGTCGCCGAGCTGTCGCCCGACAAGAACGGCTTCGTGGTCACCTACACCGTCGACGAAGGCCCGAAGTACGACTTCGGCAAGGTCGAGGTGGAGACCGAGCTCCAGAAGCTCAACAAGGACGTCCTGGCCTCGCTGCTGCCGATCCGCACCGGCCAAACCTACCAGGACGAGGCCATCGAGCAGGCCACGGACTCGCTGACCTTCGCCGCCGGCGCCGCGGGCTTCGCCTTCGTGGACGTGCGGCCGCGCTACACGCCGAACCGTGAGACCAAGACCGTCGACGTCACCTTCCAGGTCCGAGAGGGACCGCGGGTCTACGTCGACCGCATCGACATCGTCGGCAACACCCAGACCTTGGACTATGTGATCCGCCGCGAGATGAGCGTGGTCGAGGGCGACGCCTACAACCGCGCCCTTGTGGACCGCTCCAAGCGCCAGATCCGGTCGCTCGGCTTCTTCAAGGAAGTCGACATCACCGAGACGCCGGGCTCGGCCCCCGACCGGACGGCCCTGCAGGTCCGCGTCGAGGAACAGCCGACGGGCGAGCTGTCGTTCAGCGCCGGCTACTCCTCGGTGGACCAGCTCGTGCTCGACCTTGGCATCAGCCAGCGGAATTTCCGCGGCCGCGGCCAGGACGTGCGGGCGCGCGTCTCGGTGGGCTCGCTGCGCCAGCAGCTCGACTTCTCGTTCACCGAGCCCCGGTTCCTGGGCCGCGACGTGGCGGCCGGGATCGACGTCTACGGCTACCGCTACGACTATTCGGACTACCTGGCCTACGAGAACACCACGATCGGAACGACGCTCCGGGCCAACTTCCCGCTCAGCCTCAACGCCCGCGGCTCGCTGCGCTACACCCTGCGCCAGGACGAGATCAGCATCTCGGACCTGAACTGCGACCCGAACAACCCGGTCCTGTCGCTGACGCTCTGCGACCAGCGGGGCAAGTTCATCACCTCGCTGGTGGGCTACGGGGTGCGCTTCGACCGCCGGAACGACTACCTGAACCCGACCCGGGGCTTCTACGTCGACTTCGCCCAGGACTTCGCGGGCCTCGGCGGCGACGTGAACTTCATCCGCACCGAGGCCGAGGGTGGCTGGTATCACGGCTTCACCCGCGACCTCATCCTCAGCCTGGTGGCCTCGGCCGGCTACGTCGAGGGGTGGGGCGGCGACACGGTCCGGATCAACGACCGCTTCTACAAGGGCGGCAACACCTTCCGCGGCTTCGAGACGGCGGGCATCGGTCCGCGCGACCTCAGCTTCACCCGCGCCGACGCCCTGGGCGGCAAGGCCTACGCCATCGGCACGGTGGAGCTCACGGTGCCGACCTTCCTGCCCGAGCAGTACGGCATCAAGGCGTCGCTGTTCTCGGACGTCGGCACGCTGGGTCTTCTCGACAAGGAGGACAAGCAGTGCCCGCCGCCGGGCACCACCGACTGCCCGCTGGGCACGCGCGATCCGGCCGTCAAGGACGACTTGTCGCTGCGCGCTTCCGCGGGCTTGAGCGTCCACTGGCGTTCGCCCATGGGTCCGATCAGGTTCGACTTCAGCCGCGTTTTGGCCAAAGAGGACTACGACAAGACCGAGACGTTCCGGTTCTCCACCTCAACCAGGTTCTAGGAATCATATGAACTTCAAGACCTTCGCCGTGGCGGGCTGCGCCGCGGCCGCCGCCCTGGCCGTCGCCGGCCAGTCCTTCGCCCAGACCCCGCCGGTGGCCCAGACCAACGCGCCGCCGCCGGTCACCCACGGCGCCGCCATTCCCGGCGTGTGCATCCTGTCGGTGCAGGGCGCCATCGCGGGCTCGTCGGTCGGCAAGTACGTCGACACCCGGATGCAGCAGATCATCCAGCAGGTGAACGGCGAGCTGAACGGCGAGCGCACGGCCATCGAGAACGAGGGCAAGACCCTCGAAGGCCAGCGCGCCACCCTCGACCGCACCACCCTGGAGCAGCGCGCCTCGGCCCTGCAGGTCCGCGCCAACGCCCTGCAGCGCAAGGCCGCCCAGCGTGAACGCGAGGTCGAGGTGACCGAGCAGAAGGCCCTGGGCCGCGTGGGCCAGGAGATGGAGCCGCTGATCCGTCAGGTCTATCAGCAGCGCCAGTGCGCGGTCCTGCTGAACCGCGAGGCCGTGGTCATCGGCAATCCGGCGATGGACATCACGTCGGGCGTGGTCACCGCGCTGAACGCCAAGATCACCCAGTTCGCGTTCGATCGTGAACGTCTGGACCAGCAGGCCGCGCCTGCGCAGACTGCGCCGGCCCAGGCCCAACAGCCGCAGCGCCGCTAACCGGCGACCGAAGCGACGCGGGTCGAGCTCGCAAGGCGAACCATGCCCGATCCGCGTTTCTTCGAAGACCTAGGCCCCGTCCCGCTGGCCGAACTGGCCAGGTTGGCCGGCGCCGAACTGCGGGCGCCGGACGCTGCGGAGCGTCTGATCCGGGCGGTCGCCATCCTTGCCCAGGCCGGACCGGACACTGTCACCTTCCTGAGCGACCGCAGGCACGCGGGCGACCTGGGCCCCCGCGCCGGGGCCTGTTTCGTCCAGGACCGGGACGCGGGCCTGCTGCCGGCGGACTGCGTGGCGCTCGTCTGCGCCAATCCGCACGCCGCCTATGCGCTGGCGGCCCTGCGCCTCCATCGCCCCAGGGTCGGAGCGACCGAGGCGGTCGCTCCTGACGCCGCGCTTGAGCCGGGCGTCCAGTTGGGCGCCGGCGCGGTCGTGGGTCCTGGGACGTCCATCGGCCGGGGAACCCGGATCGGCGCCAACGCCGTGATCGGCCCAGGGGTCGCGATCGGGCGCGACTGCGACATCGGCCCCAACGTGACCATCGGCTTCGCGCTCCTCGGCGACCGTGTGCGGATTCTGGCCGGGGCCGTCATCGGGGAGCCGGGGTTCGGCGCGACCGTGGGGCCGCGGGGCCTGCTCGACATTCCCCAGCTCGGCCGGGTGATCATCCAGGACGGGGTGACGATCGGGGCCAACACCACCATCGACCGGGGCGCCTACGACGACACGGTGATCGGCGAGAACACCAAGATCGACAACCTGGTGCAGATCGCCCACAACGTCCGCGTCGGCCGCAATTGCGTGATGGCCGCCCACACCGGCATATCCGGCAGCGTGACGATCGGCGAGGGCGCCCAGTTCGGCGGCCGCGCGGGCGTCGCCGACCATGTGACCATCGGCGCGGGCGCCCGGGTGGGCGCGGCGGCCGGCGTGATGAAGGACATACCCGCGGGCGAGACCTGGGGCGGCATGCCGGCCCGGCCCATCCGCGAGTGGCTGAAGGAAACCGCGTGGCTCGCCCGGTCGGCGAACCGCAGAGGGGGCTGAAGGGGAATGACGCGCAAGGCGCCGGCGGGGCAGGACCCCACGCAGATCGACATCACCGAGGTGCTGGCGCGGATCCCGCACCGCTACCCGTTCCTGCTCGTGGACCGCTGCGAGGAGTACAAGCCCAGCGAGTCCATCGTGGGCATCAAGTGCGTCACCGTGAACGAGCCGTTCTTCCAGGGCCACTTCCCGGACTATCCGGTGATGCCCGGCGTGCTGCTCATCGAGGCCATGGCCCAGACCGGCGCGGTCCTGATGTCGAAGTCGCTCGAGGTGGACACCGCGGGCAAGGCCATCTTCTTCATGTCGGCCGACAACTGCCGCTTCCGCTCGCCGGTGCGGCCAGGCGACGTGGTGCGCATGCCGGTGAAGGTGGTTCGCCACCGCGGCGACGTGTTCAAGTTCGCGGGCCAGGCTCTGGTCGACGGCAAGGTCGCCGCCGAGTGCGAGTTCGCCGCCATGGTCGTGGAGACCTGATCGCCTTGGCCCAGATCCATCCCACCGCCATCGTCGCCGACAGCGCCGAGATCGCCGAGGACGCGGTCATCGGACCGTTCTGCATCGTCGGCGAGGCGGTGCGGATCGGGGCCGGCACGCGCCTGCACGCCCATGTGGTCGTGGAGGGCCGAACCACCATCGGCCGGAACAACCAGGTCCACCCCTTCGCCGTGCTCGGCGGGCCGCCGCAGCACACCGGCTACAAGGGCGAGGACACCCAGCTCGTCATCGGCGACAACAACATCATCCGCGAACACGCCACGATGAACATCGGGACCGTGAACGGCGGCGGCGTCACCCGGGTGGGCTCCAACGGCTTCTACATGATCGAATCCCACGTCGGGCACGACTGCGTGGTGGGGGACAACGTCATCCTGACCAAGCAGGCCACGCTCGGCGGCCACTGCCACGTGGGCGACTATGTGATCGTGGGCGGCCTGGCGGCGGTGCACCAGTTCACCCGCGTGGGCCGCCACGCCATGATCGGCGGCCTGGCGGCCGTGGTGAAGGACGTGATCCCCTACGGCTCGGTGTGGGGCAACCACGCCCACCTCGAGGGCCTGAACCTCGTGGGCCTGAAGCGCCGGGGCTTCGACCGCGAGACGATCAACACGCTGCGGGCCGCCTACCGCCTGCTGTTCGCCGACGAGGGCACCTTCCAGGAACGCCTCGAGGACACGGCCCAGACCTATGCGGACAGTCCCGAGGTGATGGAGATCATCGAGTTCATCCGCGCCGACGCCAGCCGGCCGCTCTGCCTGCCCGAACGCGAGCTCTGATGAAGAAACTGGGGCTGATCGCCGGCGGCGGGGGCCTGCCCGTCGAGATCGCCGAGCATTGCGAACGCTCCGGCCGGCCCCTGTTCGTGATCCGCCTGAAGGGCTTCGCGGGCGACGCGCTGGCGCCCTACGCGGGCGCCGAGGTCGGGATCGCCGAAGTCGGCAAGTGCATCAAGGCGCTGAAGCGCGCCGGCTGCGAGGCGGTCTGCCTGGCCGGCATCGTGGCGCGGCCGGACTTCACGAGCCTCATGCCGGACCTGCGGGGCCTCAAGCTGCTGCCCCGGGCCATCTCCGCGGCCCGCAGGGGCGACGATGCCCTGCTGCGCCTGCTGGTCGAGGAGTTCGAGGGCGAGGGCTTCGAGGTGCAGGGGGCGCACGAGGTCATGGATGACCTCTCGCTGCCCGCCGGGGCGCTGGGCCGCGTGACTCCGACCGAGGACGACCTCGCCGACGCCCGTCGGGCGCTGGATGTGGCGCGGGCCATCGGCCGGCTCGACGTGGGCCAGGCGGCGGTCGTGGCCCATGGCCTGGTGCTTGCCGTGGAGGCCCAGGAGGGCACCGACGCCATGCTGTCGCGCGTGGCCGACCTGCCGGCCCACCTGCGCGGCCGCCCGGGCGCGGGCGCGGGCGTGCTCGCCAAGGCGCCCAAGCCGATCCAGGAAACCCGGGTGGACCTGCCCACCATCGGCCCGGCCACCGTCCAGGCGGTGGCGCGCGCCGGCCTGGCGGGCATCGTGGGGGAGGCGGGCCGCCTGCTGGTGCTGGAACGCGACGCCGTGATCGAACAGGCCGACGCCCTGGGGATCTTCGTCCTGGGCGTGGAGCCCGACACGCCATGACGGCGGCCCCGCTCACCGTGATGCTGGTGGCCGCCGAGGCTTCCGGCGACGACCGGGGAGCCGGCCTGATGCGGGCGCTGAAGCGCCGCCTGGGCGGGGGCGTCCGCTTCGTGGGCGTGGGCGGCGAGCGGATGGCCGCCGAGGGCCTCGCCAGCCCCTTCGACATCGCCGAGCTGTCGGTTCTGGGCCTCCTGGAGGGCCTGGCGGCCTATCCCAAGGTCGTGCGCCGGGTCCGCGAGACGGCGGCGCTGGCGGCCCGCGAGAAGCCGGACATCGCCGTCCTGATCGATTCCTGGGGCTTCACGCTCAGGGTCGCCAAGGCGCTTCGCAGGCTCGACCCCAAGCTGCCGCTGGTGAAGTACGTGGGCCCTCAGGTCTGGGCCTCGCGGCCGGGGCGGGCGAAGACCACGGCCGAGACCTTCGACCGGCTGCTCTCGATCCACGCCTTCGACGCGCCGTACTTCGAGGCGGCGGGCCTGCCGGTCACCTTCGTGGGCAACTCCGCGCTCGCCGTGGATTTCAGCGGCGCCGACCCGGCGCGCCTGCGGCGCCAGATCGGGGCCGCCCCCGACGATCCCATTCTGCTCGTCCTGCCGGGCAGCCGACCCGGGGAGATCGCCCGCGTACTGCCGGCCTTCGAGGATGCGGTGATGCGGCTCAAGGCGGACCGGCCGGACCTGCATGTCATCGTGCCGGCGGCCCCGACGGTGGCCGACGCCGTCAGGGCGCGCGTGGCGGGCTGGCCGCACCGGGCGCACGTGCTGGAAGGCGAGGCGGCCAAGCTGGACGCCATGAAGGCGGCGACCGTGGCCCTGGCCTGCTCGGGCACGGTCACGACGGAGCTGGCGCTGGCCGGTTGCCCGATGGTGGTCGGCTACCGCCTGGCGCCGCTGACCTACGCGATCCTGAAGCGGCTGATCCGCACGAAATGGGTGACGCTGTTCAACATCGCCGCGCGGGATTTCGTGGCCCCGGAGCTGATCCAGGACGACTGCAACGGTCCGGCCCTGGCCCGCGAGGTGGCGCTCCGTCTCGACGATCCCGAACTGCGCCGGCGACAGGTGGAGCGGCAGTACGAGGCCCTGGCCCAAATGGGACGCGGCGGCCCCGATCCGAACGAGGCCGCCGCGCAGGCAGTTCTGGAAATGCTTGGGAAAAGAGCGGCCTAGCCGCGCTTCTCCACGGCAACGTAGTCGCGCTGGGCCGCGCCCGTGTAGAGCTGACGCGGACGGCCGATCTTCTGGGACGGATCCTCGATCATTTCCTTCCACTGGGCGATCCAGCCGACGGTGCGGGCCAGCGCGAACAGCACCGTGAACATCTCGGGCGGGAAGCCGAGGGCGCGCAGGGTGATGCCCGAGTAGAAGTCGACGTTCGGGTAGAGCTTGCGCTCGATGAAGTAGGGGTCGTTGAGCGCGATCTTCTCGAGCTCCATGGCCACCTTCAGCAGCGGGTCGTCCGCATGGCCGACCTCCGCCAGAACCTCGTGGCAGGTGGTCTGCATGACCTTCGCGCGCGGGTCGTAGTTCTTGTAGACCCGGTGGCCGAAGCCCATCAGGCGGTAACGGCGGTCCTTCACGCCCTGGACGTACTCAGGGATGCGATCGACGGTGCCGATCTCCTTGAGCATGTTGAGGGCTTCCTCGTTCGCGCCGCCGTGGCTGGGGCCCCAGAGGCAGGCGATGCCGGCGGCGATGCAGGCGAACGGGTTGGCGCCGGACGAGCCCGCGAGGCGGACCGTCGAGGTCGACGCGTTCTGCTCGTGGTCGGCGTGCAGGATGAAGATGCGGTCCATGGCGCGCGTCAGGACCGGGTTCGGCTTCCAGTCCTCGGCCGGAACCGAGAAACACATGCGCAGGAAGTTCTCGGCGTAGGAGAGGTCGTTGCGCGGGTACACGAAGGGCTGGCCCAGCGAGTACTTGTAGGCGCGCGCCGCGATGGTCGGGATCTTGGCGATCATCCGGTGGGCGGAGATCATCCGCTGTTCCGGGTCATCGATGTTGGTGCTGTCGTGATAGAAGGCCGACAGGGCCCCGACCGCGCCGACCATGATCGCCATCGGGTGAGCATCCCGGCGGAAGCCCATGAAAAAGCGATCGAACTGCTCGTGCACCATCGTGTGGTAGGTGATGTTGTGCTCGAACTTGGCGTACTCGGCCGCCGTCGGCAGCTCGCCGTGCAGCAGGAGGTAGCAGACCTCCAGGAAGTTCGACTGTTCCGCCAGCTGGTCGATCGGGTAGCCGCGGTGCAGCAGGATGCCCTGGTCGCCGTCGATGAAGGTGATCTTGCTCTCGCAGGACGCCGTCGAGGTGAAGCCGGGGTCGTAGGTGAAGGTGTCCGTCTCAGCGTACAGCTTGCGGATGTCGATCACGTCCGGGCCTGCGGTCCCCTTCAGGACCGGAAGTTCAACGCCCTTGCCCCCGATGCCGATCTTCGCCGTTTCGCCCATGCGGACCCCTTTCGCGGATGCGAGATAAAACGCTCGTTCGGAGCGGCCTTATAACGGTTTACGCCGCGCGTGAAAGCGCATCGTCAAGCCTTCCCAGACTTTCGTCACGGCCAAGCGCCACCATGGCGCCGGCGAGGTCCGGCGCAGGCGCGCCTCCCGAGAGGACGGCGCGCAGTTGCGGCCCGAATTTGCCCAGGCCCACGCCCTCGGCCTCGGCGAAGGCGCGCAGGGCCGCCTCCAGGCTGGGGACGTCCCAGAATTCGACCGCCGCCAGAGCTTGCCGCAACCGCGAAAGACGCCCGGTCATCTCCTCGGTCATCTGGGCCCTGGCCTTCTCCGGCAGCTCCAGCGGACGGCGCTTCAGCGCGAAGACGACGTTGTCGGCGAGCTCAAGGGTCGTCTTGGCTCCATCCCGCACGAACGGGATCGTCCGCTCGATGACCGCCACGTCGGCCGCCGTGAGGGAGACGTCGCGGCTGGCGAGCACGGTCTTCACGAGGCCCGCGAGCCGGGCGGGCTCGGCCTGACGGATATAGTGGTTGTTCAGGTGGTTCAGCTTGGCCCAGTCCAGGCGGGCCGGCGCGCTGACCACGTCCACGATGTCGAACCAGGCGATGGCCTGCTCGTCCGAGAAGATCTCGTCGTCGCCGTGGCCCCAGCCCAGCTTGGCCAGGTAGTTGCGCATGGTCTCGGGCAGGTAGCCCATGGCGTCGAACTCGCTGACCGCCTGGGCGCCGTGACGCTTGGAGAGCTTGGCGCCGTCCGGCCCGTGGATCAGCGGCAGGTGGGCCCACACCGGGACCTCCCAGCCGAGGCCCTGGTAGATCAGGGTCTGGCGGGCGGCGTTGTTGAGGTGGTCGTCGCCCCGGATCACGTGGGTGATGCCCATCTCGTGGTCGTCCACCACCACGGCGAGGTTGTAGGTGGGCGTGCCGTCGGTGCGCAGCAGGATGAGGTCGTCCAGCTGCTTGTTCTGGAAGCGGACCTCGCCCTTGACGGCGTCCTGGATGACGGTCTCGCCCTCCAGCGGGGCCTTGAGACGCACGACGAACGGGCGGTCGGGGGCGTCGTTGGGCGAGGCGTCGCGCCAGGGCGAGCGCACGACGCGGCCCTCGGCGCGGGCGGCCTCGCGCTCGGCCTCGAGCTCCTCGGGGGTCATGTAGTCGCGGTAGGCGCCGCCGCGGGCCAGCAGCGCCTCGGCGGCCGCGCGATGGCGATCGGCGCGGGCGAACTGGAACACCGGCGCCTCGTCCGCCTCCAGGCCCAGCCAGGACAGGCCGTCGAAGATCACCTTCACCGCTTCGTCGGTGGAGCGCTCCCGGTCGGTGTCCTCGATGCGCAGCAGGAACTGGCCGCCCGTGTGGCGAGCGTAAAGCCAGTTGAAAAGCGCGGTCCTCGCCGTGCCAATGTGCATCATGCCGGTCGGCGAGGGGGCGATCCGGGTGCGGACGGGGCGGTCTGACATGGAGCTCGGAGGTTCTGCTGAGGCGGCGCTGCAAGGCGCACGTCCGGGGGGTGTCGGAGCGGCGCCTCTTAGCACGCGGATTCGGAACGCGGCGAGTCCGGCGAGGCTCCGCAGCCTGCTCCTGGATGCGGCCGCGGCCCAGGCCGACCGCTGGACGCTGTGGACCCCGGTGGCCTTCGGCGCGGGCTGCGCCATCTACTTCGGCTTGCCGCGCGAGCCCCAGGCCTGGATCGCCTGGCTGCTGATCGGGTTCGCCGCGGCCCTTCTGGCTGGCGCGGCGCGCTGGGCGCGGGGGCGCGGCCTGCTGGCGGCCCTGGCGCTCACGGCGTTCGCGATGGGCGGGTTCGGGGTCGCCAAGCTCCGGACCGAGGCCGTCAAGGCGCCGGTGGCCCTGGCCGGCGCTCGGCCACAGGTGGTCCAGGGCTGGGTGCTGGACGTGGCGCCGCCGGGGCAGGGCGGGCAGCGCCTGCTGATCGCCCCCGTGAAGGTCGGAACATGGGCGCCCGAGGCGACGCCCATCCGCATCCGGGTGACCGTCCGACCCGGAACGCCGCTGCCGTCGCCCGGCGAGGCGGTGAGCGTGCTCGCCATCCTCAATCCCCCGCCGCCGCCCGCCAGTCCCGGGGCCTACGACTTCGCCCGCGACGCCTGGTTCGAGAGCGTGGGCGCGGTGGGGCTGGCGTTGCGGGCGCCGGAATCCTGGACGCCAGACGTTCAGCCGCCTTGGCGGCTGCGGCTCGCCATGCGCGTGAACGCCCTGCGCTGGGCGCTCACCGAGCGGATCGTGGAGACGCTGGGCCCGGAGAGCGGCGGGCTCGCGGCGGCCATGACCACAGGCCACGAGGCCTACATCCCGCCGGAGCAGGTGGACGACCTGCGCGCCGCGGGCCTGGCCCACATCATCTCGATCAGCGGTCTGCACATGGCGATCGTCGGCGGCTTCGCTTTCGCGGCCGCGAGGCTCGCCATCGCCGCCTGGCCCTGGCTGGCGCTCCGCGCGCCGGGCAAGAAGCTGGCGGCGCTGTTCGGCCTGGCCGCTGTCGGCGGGTACCTCGTGCTCTCGGGCGCGCCGCCGCCGGCCGAGCGGGCGGCGATCACCGCCGCCGTCGCCTTCGCCGCCATCCTGGTGGACAGACAGGCCATCAGCCTGCACGCCCTGGCGCTCGCGGCCATGGGCGTCCTCCTGCTGCAGCCGGAGGCGGTGACCGAGCCGGGCTTCCAGATGTCGTTCGCCGCCACCGCCGCCCTGGTGGCCCTGGCCGAGGCGTGGCCCCGGCCGGTGCGCGAGATCGAGGCGCCGTGGTGGATCCGCGCGCCCCAGGCCGCCGGGACCTGGATCGCCGCCAGCCTGGCGGTCAGCTTCGTGGCGGGCCTGGCCACCGGGCCCTTCGCCATCCAGCACTTCAACCGGGTCTCCACCTGGGGACTGCTCGCCAACCTCGCCGTGGCGCCGATCTCGTCCTTCCTGCTGATGCCGGCCCTGGCGCTGGGCGCGGCGCTGGCGCCCCTGGACCTGGGCAAGGCGCCCCTGGAGGTCGCGGGCTTCGCCATCGAGCTCATCAACGGCGTGGCGGGCATGGCCGCTCGCGCGCCGCTGGCCCAGGCCGTCGTGCCCAGCGCGCCCGGCTGGACGCTGGCGGCCTCATTCGTGGGCCTGCTGTTCGTCTGTCTCTGGCGGGGGAAGCTGCGCTGGGCGGGCCTGCCCCTGGCGTTGGCCGTGCTGTGGGCGCCCCGGCCCGCGCCGCCTGACGTGTGGATCGCCGCCGACGGCGCCGCCGTGGCAGTGCGCGAGGGCAAGGGGGCCGTGCTGCTGCGGCCCGACGTGAAGCTCTTCGGGGCGGAACTATGGGCGAGGCGGCGGGGGCTTTCGCCGGTGATCTCGGAGGCGGAGCGTGATGCCCGCTACGCCTGCGACCGCTGGAGCTGCGCGCCGGGACCGGATGCGCCGGCCTCGCTGGCGGCGGCCTGGAACCTGCGTCGGCCGTTGAAGACGGAGCGGCTGGAGACGCTCTGCGCCTCGGCCGAGATCGTGGTGCTGAGGAACGACTTTCGCCCGGAGAGCTGCGCCGCGCCCCTGGTGCTGACGGGAGCGGACTTCCGGGCCGGGGGCTCAGCCGAGCTTTACCGGCGGCCCGAGGGCGGCTGGCGGATCGTCTGGGCCCAGGACCTGCGCGGCCGCAGGCCCTGGACGTGGGGGTTCGACCCCCGATCCTAGTGGTAGCGGCGGATCAGGCCGACGAGGCGTCCCTGCACGGCCACTTGGTCGGGGCCGAAGATGCGGGTCTCGTAGGCCGGGTTGGCGGCTTCGAGCGCGATAGACGCGCCCTTCTTGCGAAGACGCTTCAGGGTGGCTTCCTCGCCGTTCACCAGGGCCACGACGATGTCGCCCGAGTTGGCGGCGTCGGTGCGGCGGATGACCACGAAGTCGCCGTCCAGGATGCCGGCGTTGATCATCGAGTCGCCCTGGATTTCGAGGACGAAGTGCTCGCCCGCGCCCAGCATGGCCTCCGGGACGGGCAGGCGGTCGCGCTCCTGCTGGATGGCCTCGATCGGCGTGCCGGCGGCGATCTTGCCGAGGATCGGCAGCTCCCGGGTGTCGTTGGCGGCGGCCGGCATGGCCGGCCCCCCGTCGACGAGCTGGGGCTTGAAGGGCGCGCGGCCCTTGGGCGGGGCGGCGGCGGTCGCTTCCTGCGGCAGGCGGACCACTTCGAGCGCCCGGGCCCGGTGGGGCAGGCGCCGCAGGAAGCCGCGTTCCTCGAGGGCGGTGATGAGGCGGTGAATGCCGGACTTGGATGCGAGGTCCAGCGCCTCCTTCATCTCGTCGAAGGACGGGGAGACGCCCGTCTCCTTGATCCGCTCATGGATGAACATGAGCAGTTCATGCTGCTTTTTGGTGAGCATGGCGGCGACCCTCGGAACAAAGCGAAAACCTGTGGATGTTCTCTAGGTGTTCCGTATTAATGTCAAGTTACCAGCGTTATCGCTGAAAAGTCAGGAGAATTTGTCGCAGGTGCGGTGCGGCCGCGCGACTCAGTCCCGGAGACTGGCCAGGAGGGCGCGAGTCGCGGCGGTCACGTCGGCCTGCCGCATGAGGCTCTCGCCGACCAGCATGGCCCTGGCGCCGCAGCGTTCCAGTCGGCTGACGTCGGCCGGCGTGAAGATCCCGCTCTCGGTCACCAGCAGGGCGTCCGCCGGCGCCTGGGCGGCCAGCCGCTCGGTGATCGCCAGGTCCACGGTGAAGGTGCGCAGGTCGCGATTGTTGACGCCCACGAGGTCCGCGCCGAGCTTTCCGGCGCGATCCATCTCGGCCTCGTCGTGGACCTCCACCAGGGCGTCCATGCCGTGTCGGCGGGCCTCGGCCATCAGGTCGGCGGCGAGCGCATCGTCCACCATGGCCAGGATCACCAGGATGGCGTCGGCGCCCAGGTCGCGGCTCTCGGCCACTTGCCAGGGGTCGACCAGGAACTCCTTGCGGATGCAGGGCAGGGCGCAGGCGGCGCGCGCGGCGACGAGATAGTCGTCCCGTCCCTGGAAGCTCGGCTCATCCGTGAGCACCGAAAGGCAGGCCGCGCCGCCGGCCTCGTAGGCGCGGGCCAGGGCCGGTGGGTCGAAGTCGGCGCGGATCAGACCCTTGGAGGGCGAGGCCTTCTTGATCTCGGCGATGAGGGCGAGGCGGCCCGGGGCGTGGGCCCGCTCCAGGGCGGCGCGGAAGCCGCGGGGCGGGTCGGCGGCGGGCGCCACGATCGGACGCGCGGCCTTGCGGACGCCGACCTCCTCGCGCTTGTAGGCGGCGATCCTGGCCAGGATGTCGCTCATGGAGCGGTGACCTCGGCCAGCTTGTCGAGCGCCGCCTTGGCGCGCCCGTCGTCCAGCACCTGTCCGGCCAGCTCCACGCCCTCGCGGAGGGTCTCGACCTTCTCGGCCACCAGGAAGGCGGCGGCGGCGTTCAGGGCCACGATGTCGCGGTAGGGACCGGTTTCGCCGTCCAGCAGGCGGCGCAGCGCCTGGGCGTTCTCGGCGGGCGTGCCGCCGGTCAGGTCCGCCAGCGCCGCGCGGCGCAGGCCCACCGCCTCGGGCGTGACGGTGAAGAGCCGCACCTTGCCGTCGCGCAGCTCGGCCACGCTGGTTTCGGCCGTGGTGGTCATCTCATCGAGGCCGCCGCCGTGGACGACCCAGGCGCGCTCGGAGCCGAGCAGGCCCAGGGCCTCGGCGAGCGGCTTCACCCAGCGCTCGGCATAGACGCCCACGACCTGGCGCTCGGCGCCGGCCGGATTGGTCAGCGGGCCCAGCAGGTTGAAGATCGTCCGGAAGCCCAGCTCGGCGCGGATCGGCGAGACGTGGCGCATGGCGCTGTGGTGGGCGGGGGCGAAGAGGAAGCAGATGCCGGCCTCATCGAGAGCCCGGAGCTGCTGGTCGGCCGGAGCGGCGATGCCCACGCCGAGCTCGGTCAGGACGTCGGCCGTGCCGGACTTGGACGACATGGCCCGGTTGCCGTGCTTGGCCACCTTCAGCCCGCCGCCGGCGCAGACGAAGCCCACGGCCGTGGAGATGTTGAGGGTGTGCAGGCCATCGCCCCCGGTGCCGCAGACGTCGATGGTGGGGAAGGGGGCCGGCAGGCGGATCGCGGCCCGGCGCATGGCCCGGGCGCAGGCGGCGATCTCGCCGAGGGTCTCGCCGCGCATCCGCATGGCGGTCAGGGCCGCGCCCACCTGGGCCGGGGTGGGCTCGCCCCGCAGGCAGGCGGAGAAGAACGTGTCGGCGTCGTCGTCCGACAGGGTCGCGCCGTCGGCCAGGCGCGAAAGGAGCGGCTTGAAGGCGTCGGACATCGGGGCCGCGTCAGGCCTCGGCCAGCCGCTTCACGCCGGCGATGTCGAGGAAGTTGGCCAGCAGTTCGTGGCCGCACTCGGTGGCGATGGATTCCGGGTGGAACTGCACGCCGAACACCGGCCGGGCCCTGTGCTGCACGCCCATGATCTCGCCGTCGTCCGTCCAGGCGGTGACCTCGAGGTCGGGCGGGACATGGGACCGTTCGATGGAGAGGCTGTGGTAGCGGGTGGCGGTGAAGGGGTTCTTCAGGCCGGCGAAGATGCCCTTGCCGTTGTGGTGCACCTGGCTCGTCTTGCCGTGCATCAGGGCCCGGGCGCGGACCACCTCGCCGCCGAAAGCCTGCCCGATCGACTGGTGGCCCAGGCAGACGCCCAGAATCGGCAGATCGGCCGGCGCCGCCGCCAGGAGGGACAGGCAGACGCCCGCCTCGTTCGGCGTGCAGGGTCCGGGGGACAGGAGGACGGCCTCGGGCTTCAGGGCCAGCGCCTCTTCGGCGGTGAGCGCGTCGTTGCGGACGACATGCGTCTCCGCACCCAGTTCGTTCAGGTAGTGAACCAGGTTGTAGGTGAAGCTGTCGTAGTTATCGATCACCAGGATCATGCGATCCATCTAGGCTTTGCCGAGGCATCCGCCAAGCGGGATGCTGGGCCATGGCCGCAAACGATTCGGCACTGGACGCTGACGCCATAGCCCGGGCGCGGGCGCTGCTCGCCCCGCCCGTACGGCCGGAGCGGCTGTGGCCGGCGGTCTCGGCGGCGGCTTTCCTGGCGATCTCGGCCCTGGCGTTCGCGACGGCGATGGTGATCGCGCCGCCGGTGATCACGCACCCGACGACGAGCGCGCCTGGCTGACGTCCGTCCGCATCGGCGGCGTCAGGCGCGACCAGGCCTCGATCACGCCCCGCTCGGACAGGCCGGCGAAGAGCCGCTGCACGTTGATGGCGTTGTCGCGGATGAAGGCCCGCCACACGGGGCGATCCAGGAAGTCCTCGGGGACGTGGACTCCGGCCGGACCGCGCACGCAGAGGCCGCGCTCCACCAGATCGTAGACGTGACGGCGGACGGTCTCGGCGGGCATGCGCAGGCGCTGGGCGACGGCGGCGATGCTCATCGGGCGGTCCAGGCTGCCCAGGGCCGCCAGCAGGACCAGGACGCCGACGACGTCGCCGGTGATCCCCATGACCATGTCCAGCGTCCGCAGCATGTAGTCCGACAGGAGACGGGCGGCGGCCCGGACCGGCACCGTCGCTTCAGGCGGGTAGGCGGAGCGCGGAAGCTCGTCCACGAGCCCGGCGGCGTTCGCCTCGTAGAAGAAGGCGCGGAGCCGGTTGTGGCTCTCGAACACCGACTGGACGTAGCCGGGCGAGGTCAGGAATTCCTCGGGCACGATGACGCCGCCCTCGACGGCGGCGCAGGCCCCGGCCTCCTGCAGGCGGCGCACGCGCCGCCGCGTGGTCTCGAATGGAAGGCGCAGCGAGGCGGCGACGGCGTTGATGCTCACCGGCCTGCGGCGGGTGTCGGGCGCGGCGGCGTCCATGCGACCGTAGCGCATGCGGGCGAGCGGCTCGCGGGTCAGCGGCGCGATGTTGGCCTGGTTGATGGCCATGACCAGCATGGCGTCCACGGGCGCCAGCGCATCGATGCCGGTGGCGGCCTCGTCGAGGATGAAGGCGAACGACAACAGGCCAAGATCGCGCTCGTGGCGCGTCAACGCCGCGTTCTCGTCCTCATCTGTCCGGAGATCGTCCACGCTACTGCTTCACCCCGCCCCAGGCCCGGAGCGCCGGAGGCGGTTCGCGGACTAGGAGACACCATTAATCGGGAGCCAGTTTGCGCAAGCGGGCCGTTACCCGCATTGAGCAAACGCAACCGGGCCCATACCCGATTTGAGCAAACGCGGGTCGGGGAGGTGAGGCGGCCGGATGAACTCGGCGCGGCCTAGACGAACCGCCAGCTTTCCTCGGCCGCGCGGCGAAGGGCCCGGGCCTTGTGCAGGGTCTCGTCGTACTCGGCGTCGGGATCGCTGTCGGCGACCACGCCGCCGCCCGCCTGGACGTACATCATGCCGTCCTTGAACAGGGCCGTGCGCAGCACGATGCAGGTGTCCACCGAGCCGTCGCAGCCAAAATAGCCGACGCCCCCGGCGTAGCCGATGCCGCGCTTCTCGATCTCGAGTTCGTCGATGATCTCCATGGCCCGGACCTTGGGCGCGCCCGAGAGCGTGCCGGCGGGGAGGGCGGCCATCACCACGTCGACCGGGTCCAGCCCCTCGGGCGCATCCCCCTCGACGTTGGAGACCAGGTGCATGACGTGGCTGTAGCGCTCAACGAAGAAGCTGGCGGTGACGCGGACGCGCGGCTTGTGGGCGGCGGCCTTGGGCTCGTTGGCGCCGCGCTCCTTCAGCATGGCGACGCGGCCGACGTCGTTCCGGCCGAGGTCCAGCAGCATGAGGTGCTCGGCGCGCTCCTTGGGATCGTTCACCAGTTCCTGTTCGAGGCGCTGGTCCTCCTCGGGCGTCGCGCCCCGCGGGCGGGTGCCGGCGATGGGACGGATGGTGATCTTCCCGTCGCGCAGGCGGACCAGGATCTCGGGGCTGGAGCCGGCGAGCTGGAAGTCGCCGAAGTCCAGGAAGAACAGGAACGGCGAGGGGTTCGTCCGCCGCAGCGAGCGGTAGAGGGCGAAGGGATCGCGGGCGAAGGGCGCCCGGAAGCGGTGGCTGGGCACCACCTGGAAGATGTCGCCGGCCCGGATGTACTCCTTGGCCTTCTCGACGATCTCCCGATAGTCCTCGCGGCTGACGGGCGTGGTGAAGCGGTCGGGCTCGGGCTGGCCGGTCCCGCTGAGCGGCGGCGCCGCCTTGCGGAGGTCTTCGACGACGGCCTGGAGCCGGCCGCGGGCGGCCTCGTAGGCCTCTTCGGCCGTGGCGCGGCCCGGCCGGACCGGCGTCACCAGGACGATCTCCTGGGCGATGGCGTCGAAGATGGCGACGATCGAGGGCCGCGTCATCACGGAATCGGGCAGGCCCAGCGGATCGGGGTTCACGTTCGGCAGCCGCTCGGCCAGCCGGATCATGTCGTAGCCGATCGCGCCGAAGACCCCCGCGGCCATGGGCGGCAGCCCCGGCGGCAGCTCGATGCGTGAGGCGGCCAGCAGGTCCCGCAGAGAGTCGAGCGCGCCGCCCGGCTGGCTCGTGAAGCGGCCGGCCGCGATGTCCTCGCCCTCGGCGACCTCGGCCACGTCGCCCCGGCAGCGCCACACGAGGTCGGGGGCGAGCGTGATGATCGAATAGCGGCCGCGCCAGGCCCCGCCCTCGACGGACTCGAACAGAAAGCCGTAGGGCCGCCCGTGCCCGATCTTCAGGAAGGCGGAGACCGGCGTCTCCAGATCGTCGATCAGTCGGGTCCAGACGACCTGGGGCGCGCCGCTTTCGTAGGTGGACCTGAACGCCTCGAAGGACGGTTCGAGCGTCACGCCTTGGGCTCCGCCTTGGATCCCGTCTTGGCGCCCGTCTTGGCGTCGAGCGGCTCCATGCCGACGGCGGCGCGGGCGCGGTTCACGTCCATGCGGACCTTCAGCTTCTCGCGGGCGGCGCGCTGGGCGCTCTCGGCGATCTCCCGGAAGAGGGCCTGGGTCACCTGCGGCCGGGCCTGCTCGGCCAGCATGGCGGCCACGGGGCCGGGCTGGGTCCGAATGGCGTCGACGCGGCCCACCAGGAAGGCGAACTCGCGGCCCGGCGCGACGAACACCTCGCCGGACTTGGCGTTGAACGCGCCGCCGATGATCTGCGGGGACAGGTCCTGCCGCTGGCTGGCGCCCTGCCGGTTCAGATCGGTGATGCGGCCCAGGCGCAGGCCCGCCGAGGCGGCGACCGTCTGGAGGGCCTCGCCCTTGCGCACGCGCTCGGCCAGTTCGTTGGCGCGGGCCTCCATGCGGCGGACGCGCTCACGGCCCACCCAGACCCGTTCAAGGTCGGCGCGGATGTCGGCGAGCGGCGGCATGGCCGGCGGGACCACGCGATCGACGCGGACGGCGAAGGATTCTCCCTCGCCGGCGTCGATCAGGTCGCTCTCGCCGCCGGCGGGCAGGGCGAAGGCCTGTTCGACGATCTTCTGGGTCAGGCCGGCCACCGGCCGGCCCTGGGCGTCCACGCCCTGCTGGGTGAGCGGGCCCACGGTGACGACGGGAACGCCCGCCTTCTGGGCCGAGGCGGCCAGGTCGGCGCCGCCCTGGTGGGCCTGATCGTAGGCCTGGGTCTGATCATAGACCTTCTGGGCGGCGGCGGTCTTGCGCAGCTCGGCGACGAGCACCGGGCGCGCCTCTTCCAGGGTGACCGTCCGGCCGGGCGTCACCGCCAGCACCTTGACGACGGCGAGGCCGAGTTCGCCCTGGACCTGGGCCACCTGGCCGGACGGCAGGCGGAAGGCCGCGTCGGCGACGCGCCGGTCGGCCAGCGCCGTCCGGGGCTTGTCCTGGTAGGCGATGGGATCGACGCCGAAGGCCTTGGCCACGGCCGCCGGGGCCTCGCCCTTGTTCAGGCGCGCCACGATCTGCTGGGCGGTCGCCGCGTCCTTGGCTGGGATCTGCACGATCGAGCGGGTCTCGGGCTTGGAGAAGGTGTCCTTGCGGAAGTCGTAGAGCTTCTTCAGCTCGGCCTCGTCGACCGGGCCGTCAACGGCCACGGCCTGCGGGCTGAAGCGGACGATGGTCAGCACCCGCATCTCGGGCCGGGTGAGCTGGGCCGCGTTCTCCTTCATGAAGGCGGTGAGCTGGGCATCCGTCGGCGGCGCCACGGCGGCGACGTCGGCCGGGGTGACCGCGAGATAGGAGACGTCGCGGGTCTCGGTGGCGAGGATGGCCATCATGGCGCCGTAGGCGCGCGGCGCCTGCAGGCCCTCGCCGACGCCGGCGCCCCAATGCTGGGCGGCCATCTCGTCCCGCAGGACCTGGTCGAAGGTCTGCGGGGTCAGGCCGTTCTCGGCCAGCCGCTGCTGGAAGGTGCGCTTGTCGAAGCGGCCGCTGATGGGATCGAAGAAGGCCGGGATCTTCTCGATCTCGGCGACCAGCAGTTTGTCCGAGGGCCGGATGCCCATGCGGTGGAGCATCTCGGCGAAGGCCTCGCGGGTCGCCAGGCCGTTCAGCACCTGGCGGTCGATGCCGTTGGCGTCGGCCATTTCGGGCGTGATCGGCTGGCCGGCCTGCTGCTCCACGGCCTTGCGGTACTTGTCGTACTCGCGGCGGAAGTCGGCCGAGGTGATCACGCGGGAGCCCGCCTTGAGCACCTCGTCGCCGATCCGGCTCTGGAAGACGTCCCGGATGCCCCAGACGGCGAAGCTGACGATCAGGAGGCCGATCAGCAGGGCGGCGACCCAGGACTTCGCGAATTGGCGGATGGCGGCGAGCATGAAGACCCTTTCCGGGGCGTAGGCGTGCGCGCCGGTATAGTGGAGGGGGCTTCCGTACGGCAAGCACGTGACAGGCGGCCCGGCTTGCCTTAACCGCGCCGCGCACAAGCATCCATGGGAGGGATGATGACCGCGCCCACGCCGCTGATCGCCGGAAACTGGAAGATGAACGGCCTTTCCACCTCGCTGGCCGAGGCGAAGGCCGTGGCCGAGGGCGCCAAGGCCGCCCGGGCCCGGGTGGCCATCTGCCCCCCCAGCGTGCTGATCGAGCGGATGAGCCGCGAGCTGGCGGGCAGCGTCGTCGCCGTCGGCGGCCAGGACGCCCATGCCGAGGAATCGGGCGCCTACACGGGCGACGTGGCGGCCGAGATGCTGGCCGACGCCGGCGCGAAGCTGGTGATCCTGGGCCATTCCGAGCGGCGGGCGACCTATGGCGAAACGGACGCGCTGGTGGCGGCCAAGGTGAAGGCGGCGCTGCGGGCGGGCCTTGAACCCATCGTTTGCGTCGGCGAGACGCTGGAGCAGCGCAAGGCGCGCGAGGCGCTGACGGTCGTCACCGGCCAGGTGCGCGGGTCGCTGCCGCCGGAGCTGGCCGGCAAGGCGTTCGCGGTGGCCTACGAGCCGGTCTGGGCCATCGGCACCGGGCTTACCCCCACCACGCCCGAGATCGAGGAGATGCACCGGGCCATCCGCGCCACCCTGGTCGAGATGTTCGGCGAGGCGGGCAGGGCGGTCCCGATCCTGTACGGCGGCTCGGTGAAGCCGTCGAACGCCGCCGAGATCCTGCATGCCGACGAGGTGGGCGGGGCCCTCGTGGGCGGCGCGTCCCTGAAGGCGGCGGATTTCCTGGGGATCGTGAACGCGGTCTAGGCGGACGGCCCCTTCAGCTCGACCGTGTTGCCCTCGGGGTCCTGGAGGTAGATGGACCAGCCGTCGCCGTCGGCGCCGTAGCGGGCGCCTTCGTCCGCGACCGCCACGCCGTGAGCGGCGAGGTGGGCCTTGATCGCCGGAGCGTCGAAGGGGCGGACCTGCAGGGCGAAGTGGTCGAGGTTGCGGCCTTCCGCGCCCGGCGCGGCGCCGCCCGTCCGGCCCAGCGGCCCGTCGAGCGTGACGAGGTCGATCATCTGCGGTCCACAGCGGATGTGGGTGAGGCCGATGTCGGGCCGGTCGCGATCCACCGTGAGCCCGAGGACGTCGCAGTAGAAGGCCAACATCCGCGCCTTGTCGCGCACGCGCAGCACGATGTGGTCGAAGCCCTGAACGGCGATGGGATTGCTCATGGCGGCGCCTCCTGGCTCGGAGATAGGGCGGGGTGGGCTAGAGCAGAAGGCCGAAGAGCCGGCAGTCGCGCCGCTCTCCGTCCTCGAGGATGTGGCCGCGCAGTAGGCCTTCTTCCTCGAAGCCCAGCTTCTCGAGCACGCTTTCCGAACGCCGCGCGCCGAGGTTGGTGCGGGCGGTCAGGCGGCGCAGGCCGCTGGCGGCGAGGTAGGCGATCACCGTCCGCATGGCCTCCAGGCCGTAGTCCTCGCCCCAGGCCTGGCGGCTCAGCATGAAGCCGACGTCGGCGCGGCGGTGGCGGCGGTCGATCTCGGTGATGTCGAAGCAGCCGACGAAGGCGCGGTCCGCCAGGGTGCGCATCGCCAGGTGGATGGCGCGGCCCGCCTGCATGTCGTCCACGAGGTTGCGAACCACGCCGGCGACCACGTCGGGATCGTCGGGCTCGGGCGAGTCCCAGTAGGCCAGCACCTCGGGATCGGCGAGGAGGGGGAAGAGGGCCTCGGCGTCCTCCACGGTCAGCGGGTCCAGGCGGAGCCGTTCGGTTTCGAGGATCGGCAGACGCCGCAGATCGAGAATCATCTCTTGTCCGAAGGAAGCGACCCGCTACCTATGGCCTTGCGCCCGCCCTGGTGGTAGAGCGCGCGCTTCATTTCGGCGGGGTGTGTCCGCCGCGCACCGGAAAGACTGTCCATGCTGCTCACGCTGCTCCTCGTCATCGAGGTCATCGTCGCGTTCTTCCTGATCGTCGTGGTGCTGCTGCAGCGCTCCGAAGGCGGCGCGCTCGGCATGGGCGGCGGCAACTCGGGCTTCATGACCGCGCGCGGCGCGGGCGACCTGCTGACGCGGACGACCTGGATCCTGGGCACGGTCTTCTTCGTGCTGGGCCTGCTGCTGACCGTGGTGGCCGGGCGCGAGCGCGGCTCCTCGTCGGTCGTCGACCGCCTGAAGGTGAACGCCATCGATCCGAACAGCCTGAACCAGCCGGCGCCGCAGCCGCCGGCCGGGACGCCGGCCATCCCCGGCCAGGCCGCGCCCGCGCCGTTCCAGGCCCCGGCGCCCACCGTGGGCAACCCGCTCCTCAGCCAGCCGACCCCGGCGCCCGCCGCCCCGGCCGCGCCCCAGTAACAAAGATTCCAGTGCATCGTTTTGAAAAGCGGGCGGGCCGCCCCGGCGAATCGCGGCTACTCTGAACACCCATGGCCCGGTACATTTTCATCACCGGCGGCGTGGTCTCCTCTCTGGGTAAAGGTCTCGCGTCCGCCGCGCTCGGCGCCCTGTTGCAGGCGCGCGGCTACAAGGTCCGCCTGAGGAAGCTCGACCCCTATCTCAACGTCGATCCGGGCACGATGAGCCCGTATCAGCACGGCGAGGTCTTCGTGACCGACGACGGGGCCGAGACCGACCTCGACCTCGGCCACTATGAGCGCTTCACGGGCGTCAACGCCACGCGCGCCGACAACATCACGACCGGCCAGATCTACAAGACGATCATCGAGAAGGAGCGCCGGGGCGACTACCTCGGCGCCACCGTCCAGGTGATCCCGCACGTCACCGGCGAGATCAAAGACTTCGTACTGTCCGATCCCGGCCCGGACGTGGACTTCGTGCTGATCGAGGTGGGCGGCACGGTGGGCGACATCGAGGGCCTGCCGTTCTTCGAGGCGATCCGCCAGCTCGGCCAGGAGCTGCCGCGCGGCCACGCCTGCTACATCCACCTGACGCTGCTGCCGTTCATCAAGACGGCCGGCGAGATGAAGACCAAGCCGACCCAGCACTCGGTGAAGGAGCTGCGCTCCATCGGCATCCAGCCCGACATCCTGCTGTGCCGGACCGAGTACCCGATCCCCGAGGGCGAGCGGAAGAAGATCGCCCAGTTCTGCAACGTGCGCCCGAGCGCCGTGATCCAGGCGATGGATTCGGCGAACATCTACGCCGTGCCGCTCGACTACCACCAGCAGGGGCTCGACGCCGAGGTGCTGGACGTCTTCGGCCTGACCGAGCGGGCGCCGAAGCCGGACCTGTCGCGCTGGGAGGAGATTTCCCACCGCCTGAGTCACCCGGACGGCGAGGTGAACATCGCCATCGTCGGCAAGTACACCGGCCTGACCGACGCCTATAAGTCGCTGGTCGAGGCGCTGATCCACGGCGGCGTGGCCAACAACGTGCGGGTCAGGTTCGACTGGATCGAGGGCGAGGCCTTCGAGAAGGAAGAGGCGCTGATCGCCGAGCGTCTGACCAACGTTCACGGCGTGCTGGTGCCCGGGGCCTTCGGCGAGCGCGGCTCCGAGGGCATGATCCGGGCGGTGCAGTTCGCCCGCGAGCACGACATCCCGTACTTCGGCATCTGCTTCGGCATGCAGATGGCCATGATCGAGGCGGCCCGGAACCTGGCCGGCATCAAGCAGGCCTCCTCCACCGAATTCGGCCCCACGTCGGAGCCCATCGTCGGCCTGATGACCGAGTGGACGAAGGGCAACGAGAAGGAGCTCCGCGCCGAGGGCGGGGAGATGGGCGGCACCATGCGCTGCGGCGCCTACGAGGCCGTGCTGGCGCCCGGATCGCGCGTGGCCGACATCTACGGCGGCACGGCCATCTCCGAGCGCCACCGGCACCGCTACGAGGTGAACATCGCCTACCGCGACCGGATCGAGGATACGGGGCTGAAGTTCACCGGCCTGTCGCCGGACGGCCAGCTGCCCGAGATCTGCGAGCGGCCGGACCATCCCTGGTTCGTGGGCGTGCAGTATCACCCCGAGCTGAAGAGCCGGCCCTTCGACCCGCACCCGCTGTTCGCCAGCTTCATCGGCGCGGCCAAGGAGCGGAGCCGGCTGGTCTGATCGCCCGGGAGGGTGCAGCATGGCGCCATGCTGAGCCGTGAGGACGTTCGCCAGGCGGCCCTGTCCCTGCCCGAAGCCTACGAGGCCCCGCACTTCGAGGCGCCGTCATACCGGGTGAAGGGCAAGATCTTCTGCGCCATCCACGCCGAACGGCCGCGCGCCCTGCTCAAGCTGACGCCCGAGGACCAGCACAACCTGGTGGACGGCGTCGTGCTGACGCCTGTCGAGGGCGCCTGGGGCCGCAAGGGCTGGACCTATCTCTGGTATGAGAAGCTCGCGCCCGAGCGGATGCCGGACTTGGTCCGCCTGGCCTGGGCGACCGTGGCCCCGAAGCGGCTCCTGAAGGGCGCTTGATCCGAAGCGGGGTTTCATGCATACACCCGCGCTCACGTCGGCGGCCCACGGATTCCTTCGGGTTTTTTGGGGCCGCCGCAATCATTTCGAGATTTCCGATGGCCGTTCCCAAGAGAAAAACCTCGCCCTCGCGGCGGAACATGCGTCGCTCGCACCACGCGCTGGGCCCGAACGCCTATCACGAGGACAAGGAAACGGGCGAGCTGAAGCGCCCGCACCACGTCGACCTCAAGACCGGCATGTACAAGGGCCGTCAGGTCCTGACGCCGAAGGAAGACTAGGCTTCACCTGAAGCTTCGCGAATTCGCGCGGCCCCGTCTGGCGACAGGCGGGGCCGTTTGCATGTCCGCCTATTGGCTGCGGCCGCGCGCCTGCACCGAGGCGCGCCGCGCCGCGACCATCTCTGGCGTGACCTCGACGTTGTGGGCCACCGAGCGCTCGTGCTCCAGGACCAGGCCCTCGGCCAGGGAGCGCTCGTAGCCGTCGTCGATCATGGCCTTGTAGGTGACCAGCATGTCGGCCTCGATGTCGGCCATCTGCTGGGCCAGCGTCAGCGCGGTCGGCATCAGCTCGGCGGGCTCGACCACGCGGTTCACCATGCCCCAATCGTACGCGGTCCGGGCGTCCAGGAAGTTGCCGGTCAGCGACAGCTCCTTGGCCCGATAGGGGCCGATGACGCGCGACAGCTTCTGGGACAGGCCCCAGCCCGGCGTGATGCCCACCCGCGCATGGGTGTCGGCGAAGCGGGCGTTGGTCGAGCAGATCAGCACGTCGCAGGCCAGCGCCACCTCGAAGCCGCCGGTGATCGCCACGCCGTTGATGGCGCCGATGATCGGCTTGTCCGTGGCGAGCAGGGCCCGGGCCGGGTTCTCGGCCGGGTCGGTGGCGTTGGCGGCGCCCATGCCCAGGGGATCGGTGGAGAGCTCCTTCAGGTCCAGGCCCGCCGTGAACGCCCGTTCGCCCGCGCCGGTGAGCACGATGACCTTCACGGACGCATCGGCGTCCAGCTCGACCATGGCCTGCCGCAGCGCCTGGCGAAGCGCCTTGGAGAGCGCGTTCATCGCCTCGGGCCGGTTGAGGGTGACGACGGCGACGCCGGGGACGGGCTTTTCGACGAGCAGCATGGGGGTTCCTCCGTTGGAGAGGCATGACCCGGCGACGTCAGGGCAAGTCAAGCCGCCGTTGCCCCTGGGGCCGAAGGTGGCTAAGGCAACCGCGCCCCCGAGAACCCGCTGAGGACCACCATGACCGAGATCGTCGACATCACCGCCCGGGAAATCCTGGACAGCCGCGGCAATCCCACCGTCGAGGTCGACGTGATCCTGGAAGACGGCTCCATGGGCCGCGCGGCGGTGCCCTCCGGCGCCTCGACCGGCGCCCACGAGGCGGTGGAGAAGCGCGACGGCGACAAGGGCCGCTACCTGGGCAAGGGCGTCCGTCAGGCGGTCGACGCGGTGAACGGCGAGATCTACGACGCGCTGTCGGGCGCCGACGCCGAGGACCAGCGCCGCATCGACCGCATCCTGATCGAGCTGGACGGCACGCCGAACAAGAGCCGCCTGGGCGCCAACGCCATCCTGGGCGTGAGCCTGGCGACCGCCAAGGCTGCGGCCAGCAGCTCGGCCCTGCCGCTCTACAAGTACGTGGGCGGGGTCTCGGCCCGGGTCCTGCCGGTGCCGATGATGAACATCATCAACGGCGGCGCCCACGCCGACAATCCGATCGACATCCAGGAATTCATGATCCTGCCGACCGGCGCCGAGACCTTCGCCGAGGGCCTGCGCATGGGCGCCGAGATCTTTCACGCCCTGAAGAAGCAGCTCAAGGACGCGGGCCACAACACCAACGTCGGCGACGAGGGCGGCTTCGCCCCCAACATCGGCTCGGCCGAGGAGGCGCTGGCCTTCATCGTCAAGGCGGGCGAGGGCGCGGGCTACAAGGCCGGCGACGACTTCCACCTGGGCCTGGACGTGGCCTCCACCGAGTTCTTCAAGGGCGGCAAGTACGTCATGGAAGGCGAGGGCAAGACGGTCGATCCGGCCGGCATGGTCGACTATCTCGCCAACCTCGTCGCCAAGTTCCCGATCGTGACCATCGAGGACGGCTGCGCCGAGGACGACTTCGACGGCTGGGCGATCCTCACCGAGCGCCTGGGCGGCAAGATCCAGCTGGTCGGCGACGACCTGTTCGTCACCAATCCGGCCCGCCTGGCCGTCGGCATCGAGAAGGGCCTGGCCAACTCGATCCTCGTGAAGGTCAACCAGATCGGCACCCTGTCCGAGACCCTGGACGCCGTCGATCTGGCCCACCGCAACAGCTACACCGCGGTGATGAGCCACCGCTCGGGCGAGACCGAGGACTCCACCATCGCGGACCTCGCCGTCGCCACCAACTGCGGCCAGATCAAGACGGGCTCGCTGGCCCGCTCGGACCGCACGGCCAAGTACAACCAGCTCCTGCGCATCGAGGAGGAGCTTGGCGACCAGGCCATCTACGCCGGCCGCAAGGCGCTGCGGGCTCTGTAGGAGCCCTCCCTCCTCATCAAGGGAGGGAGAGTTAGCCGCGCATTAAGCATGTTCCGGCGATAAGGGCCGGTTCCTTCTAGGGAATCGCCGTGCTCGCCCGCCTTCGCCCGTACCTGTCGACCGCAGCCCTCGCGTTGCTGATCTTCTATTTCGCGTTCCACGCCTTCACCGGCGAGGGCGGCCTGCTGCGTTCGAATCAGCGCGATGCGACCCTTCTGGCCAAGCAACGGGAGCTTGTGGCGCTGCAGGCCCAGCGCCGCGACCTCGAAGCGCGGGCGCAACTCCTGCGCGATACGAGCCTTTCCGCTGATCTCTTGGAGGAAAGGGCGCGCTCCCTTCTAGGCTTTGCTGACCCAAGGGACTATGTGATCCGAATGCGGCCCTAGCATCCCTTCGCGGAGCTAGCGGACATCAGCTTAGGATCACGGAGAGACGCATGGCGCGCGGGCAGACCGGTGGGGCCGGTCGGCGAAAGGCCAATGGCGCGGACGGGGTATCGTCCGCCGGCAAGGACGAGCTTCTCAAGTTCTATCGGGACATGCTGCTGATCCGCCGCTTCGAGGAGCGGGCGGGCCAACTCTACGGCATGGGCCTGATCGGCGGTTTCTGCCACCTCTACATCGGCCAGGAGGCGATCGCGGTCGGCGTCCAGGCGGTGAAGCAGCCCGGCGACGAGGTCATCACCGGCTACCGCGACCACGGTCACATGCTGGCCTGCGGCATGGACCCGCGCGAGGTCATGGCCGAGCTCACCGGCCGCGCCGGCGGCTCGTCCAAGGGCAAGGGCGGCTCGATGCACATGTTCTCCACCGAGGCCGACTTCTACGGCGGCCACGGCATCGTGGGGGCCCAGGTGCCGCTGGGCACGGGCCTGGCCTTCGCCAACCGCTACCGGGACAACGGCAAGGTCAGCTTCACCTACTTCGGGGACGGCGCCGCCAACCAGGGGCAGGTGTACGAGAGCTTCAACATGGCCGAGCTCTGGCGCCTGCCGGTCGTCTACGTGATCGAGAACAACCAGTACGCCATGGGCACCGCCATCGAGCGGTCGTCGTCCGAGACCCAGCTCTTCAAGCGCGGCGCCTCGTTCAAGATCCCCGGCGAGCAGGTGGACGGCATGGACGTGCTGGCCGTGAGGGCCGCCGCCCAGAAGGCCGCCGACCACGCCCGCTCGGGCAAGGGGCCCTACATCCTCGAGATGAAGACCTACCGGTACCGCGGCCACTCCATGAGCGACCCGGCCAAGTACCGGACGCGGGAGGAGGTGGACGAGGTCCGCAAGACCCGCGATCCCATCGACCACGTCGAGGAACTGCTGGAGAAGCACGGCTGGGCCGACGAGGCGACGCTGAAAGCCATCGACGCCGAGGTGAAACGCATCGTGGCCGACGCGGCGGAATTCGCCCGCACGAGCCCCGAGCCCGATCCCTCGGAACTCTACACGGACGTCTATACGGAGGCCCGAGCGTGACCGACATCCTGATGCCGGCCCTGTCGCCCACCATGGAGGAGGGCACGCTCGCCAAGTGGCACGTCAAGCCGGGCGACAAGGTGCGCTCGGGCGATGTGATCGCCGAGATCGAGACCGACAAGGCGACCATGGAGGTCGAGGCCGTCGACGAGGGCGTCGTCTCCGAGATCCTCGTGCCGGAAGGCGCGCAGGAGGTGAAGGTCAACACGCCGATCGCCCGGCTGCAGGGCGAGGCGGGCGCCGCCCCGCCCGCGCCCCAGCCCAAGCCCGCCCCGGCGACCCCCGAGGCTTCGGCCGGCGATCCCGAGAAGAAGCCCCCGGAAGAGGCCAAGCCGAAGGCCGAGGGCGAAGGCCCCGTGGCCGTCATGCCGGCCCAGCCGCTGGCCGACCCCGAACTGCCGGCCGGCGTCCAGCTCGTGAAGCAGACGGTCCGCGACGCCCTGCGCGACGCCATGGCCGAGGAGATGCGCCGTGACGCGGACGTCTTCCTGATGGGCGAGGAGGTCGCGCAGTACCAGGGCGCCTACAAGGTCTCCCGCGGGCTCCTGGAGGAGTTCGGCGACCGCCGGGTGATCGACACCCCGATCACCGAGTACGGCTTCGCAGGGCTCGGCGTGGGCGCGGCGATGGCGGGCCTGAAGCCCATCGTCGAGTTCATGACCTTCAATTTCGCCATGCAGGCCATTGATCACATTATCAATTCGGCCGCGAAGACGCTCTACATGTCCGGCGGGCAGATCCACACCTCGATGGTGTTCCGGGGTCCGAACGGCGCCGCCGCCCGGGTGGCCGCCCAGCACAGCCAGGACTACGCGGCCTGGTACGCCCACGTGCCGGGCCTGAAGGTGATCGCGCCCTATGACGCGGCCGACGCCAAGGGCCTGCTGAAGGCCGCCATCCGCGACCCGAACCCCGTGGTCTTCCTGGAGCACGAGATGCTCTACGGCCAGGAGTTCGACGTGCCGGAAGGGATCGACTGGGTCCTGCCGATCGGCAAGGCCAAGGTCCGCCGCGAGGGCAGGGACGTCACCATCGTCGCCTACTCGCGCATGGTGGGCCTGTCGCTGAAGGCCGCCGAGGAACTGGCCGCCGAGGGGATCGAGGCCGAGGTCGTGGACTTGCGCACCCTGCGCCCCATGGACCACGAGACGGTCGTCGAGAGCGTGAAGAAGACCAACCGCCTGGTCACCGTCGAGGAAGGCTGGGGCCCCATGGGCGTCGGCGCCGAGGTGGCGGCCCGGGTGGTGGAGCACGCCTTCGACTGGCTGGACGCCCCGCCCGCGCGGGTCTGCCAGGAGGACGTGCCGCTGCCCTATGCGGCCAACCTGGAGGCCCTGTCGCTCCCGTCCGTGGAGGACATCGTCAAGGCCGTGAAGCAGGTCGCGTATCGATGAGCGGCAGCCCCTTCGCCTGGCGCGCGGGCGGCTGTCACTGCGGCGGCGTCCGCTTCGAGGTGGCCTTGCCGGAGCGGGTCGAAGCCCAGACCTGCAACTGCTCGATGTGCGCCAAGACGGGCTTCGTCCACGTCATCGTGCCCGAGAGCCGGTTCCGCATCGTGAAGGGCGCCGAACGGCTCGCCGAGTACACCTTCAACACCCGGGTGGCGAAGCACCTCTTCTGCAGTGAATGCGGCGTGAAGAGCTTCTACCGCCCCAGGTCCAATCCCGACGGCTGGAGCGTGAACGCCCGCTGCCTCGACACGGTCGAGGGGCTGGAGATCGCGATCGAGGCCTTCGACGGCCAGAACTGGGAGGCGAACGCCGCCGGCCTGGCCCATCTCTCCAAGGAACCCGCATGACGGACATCCTGATGCCCGCCCTGTCCCCCACCATGGAGGAGGGCACGCTCGCCAAGTGGCACGTGAAACAGGGCGACACCGTCCGCTCCGGCGACGTGATCGCCGAGATCGAGACCGACAAGGCGACCATGGAGGTCGAGGCGGTCGACGAAGGCGTCGTCTCCGCGATCCTGGTGCCGGAAGGCTCCGAGGGCGTGAAGGTCAACACGCCCATCGCCCGGCTGGCCGGGGAGGGCGAGAGCGCGGCCGCGCCTCCGGCCGCAGCTCCCCCGGCTCCGAAGGCCGAGGCGCCCAAGGTTGAAGCTCCGAAGCCGGCTCCGGCTCCGGTCCCTGCCACCGCGCCGCCGGCGCCCAAGGCGCAGGACGGCGGCCGCATCTTCGCCTCGCCGCTGGCCCGGCGCCTCGCCGAGCAGAAGGGGATCGACCTTTCGGCGCTGAAGGGCTCGGGCCCGCACGGCCGGATCGTCAAGGCCGACGTCGACGCGGCCCAGCCGGGCCAAGCGCGCGCGCCCGCCGCCGCGCCGGCGCCGGCCGGCCGTCCCGCCGCCGAACCCCGACAGGTCGTCAGCCTGGAGCAGCAGGGTATCGCGCCCGGCAGCTACGACCTCGTGCCCTTGGACGGCATGCGCAGGACGGTGGCGCGGCGGCTGACCGACAGCTTCCGCGACGTGCCGCACTTCCCGCTGACCATCGACCTCGAGATCGACGGCCTGCTGGCGGCCCGGACCAAGATCAACGCGCTCCTCGAGAAGGAGGGCGTGAAGGTCAGCGTCAACGACATGGTGATGAAGGCCTGCGCCATCGCCCTGAAGCGCGTGCCCGAGGCCAACGCTTCCTTCACGCCCGAGGGGATCGCCATGCACCACCATGCCGACATCTCGATGGCGGTGGCGGTGCCCGGCGGGCTGATCACCCCGATCATCCGCCAGGCCGAGCTGAAGGGCCTGGCCGAGATCGCCACCGAGGCCAAGGACCTGGCCGAGCGGGCGCGGAACAAGAAGCTGAAGCCCGAGGAGTTCCAGGGCGGCACCTTCTCGGTCTCCAACCTCGGCATGTTCGGCATCAAGACCTTCGCCTCGATCATCAACGAGCCGCAGGGCTGCATCCTGTCGGTGGGCGCCGGCGAGAAGCGGCCCGTGGTGCGCGGCGACCAACTGGCCGTGGCCACGGTGATGTCGGTGACGCTCACCTGCGACCACCGGGTCGTGGACGGGGCGACGGGCGCGCGCTGGCTGCAGGCCTTCAAGGCGCTGATCGAAGACCCGATCACGATGATCGTCTGAGGCGGGGGCGGAAATGGCGTCCATCTACGACTTCGCCGCCGAGACCATCGACGGCCAACCCGCGCCGCTCTCGGACTACCGCGGCAAGGTGCTGCTGATCGTGAACACCGCCAGCAAGTGCGGCTTCACGCGCCAGTACGCCGGGCTGGAGGAGCTGTACCGCCGCTACCGCGACCGCGGGCTGGTGGTGCTGGGCTTCCCCTGCAACCAGTTCGGCGCGCAGGAGCCGGGCGACGAGGCGGAGATCAAGTCCTTCTGCTCGCTCACCTATGACGTCGACTTCCCGATGATGCGGAAGATCGACGTGAACGGCCCCACGACCCACCCGCTCTACGTCTTCCTGAAGGGGCAGAAGAAGGGCGTCCTGGGCACCGAGGGGATCAAGTGGAACTTCACCAAGTTCCTCGTGGACCGGTCGGGGAAGGTCGTGGACCGCTTCGCCCCCACCGTTGAACCCAAGGCGCTGGAAGGCGCGATCGAGGCTTTGCTCTGATGGCTGATGCGTTCGACGTCGTTGTGATCGGCTCAGGCCCTGGCGGTTACGTCACGGCCATCCGCGCCTCGCAGCTCGGCTTCAAGACGGCCATCGTGGAGCGGGCCGAGCTGGGCGGCATCTGCCTGAACTGGGGCTGCATCCCCACCAAGGCGCTGCTCAAGTCGGCCGAGGTGTACGAGACCCTGGACCACCTCGGCGACTACGGCCTGTCGGTGGAGAAGCGCGGCTTCGACTTCGGCAAGATCGTCGAGCGCTCGCGCAAGGTCGCCGCCCAGATGAACTCGGGCGTCACCTTCCTGATGAAGAAGCACAAGATCGAGGTGGTGCAGGGGACCGCGCGCCTGGAGAAGGGCAGCCCGGCGCCGACCGTGGTGGTGGGTTCGCGCAAGCTGACCGCCAAGCACGTGATCCTGGCCACCGGCGCGCGCGCGCGCACCGTGCCGGCCATCGGCCTGGAGCCCGACGGCGAGCGCGTGTGGACCTACCGCGAGGCTCTGGTCCCGAAGGCCGCGCCGAAGTCGCTGGTGGTCGTGGGCTCGGGCGCCATCGGCATGGAATTCGCCAGCTTCTACAGGGCGTTGGGCTCGGATGTTACGGTCGTCGAGATGATGCCGCGCATCCTGCCCGTCGAGGACGAGGAGATCTCCAAGGCGGCGCACAAGGTCTTCGAGAAGCGGGGCATCAAGTTCCGCGTGCCGGCCAATGTGAAGAAGCTCACCAAGGGCAAGACGGGCGTCAGCCTGGAGATCGAGGCCGGCGGCAAGGCCGAGACCCTGACCGCCGACGTCTGCATCGTGGCCATCGGTATCGTCGGCAATGTCGAGGACCTGGGCCTGGAAGCGCTGGGCGTGAAGATCGAGAAGACCCACGTGGTCACGGACTCGCATGGCGCGACGGGCGTTCCCGGCCTCTACGCCATCGGCGACGTGGCGGGCCCGCCCTGGCTGGCCCACAAGGCGAGCCACGAGGGCGTGCACTGCATCGAGCACATCGCGGGCCTGAAGCCCACGAACCTGAACGCGCCGATCCCGGGCTGCACCTACACGACGCCGCAGGTGGCCTCGGTGGGCCTGACCGAGGCGCAGGCCAAGGAACAGGGGCTGGAGCCCAAGGTCGGCCGCTTCCCGTTCCGGGTGAACGGCAAGGCCGTGGCGGCGGGCGAGGTCGACGGCCTTGTGAAGACCATCTTCGACGGCAGGACGGGCGCGCTGATCGGGGCCCACATGGTCGGCCACGAGGTCACGGAGATGATCCAGGGCTTCGCCATGGCCATGACGCTGGAGGCCACCGAGGCCGAGATCCAGGCCACGGTCTTCCCGCACCCGACCATGAGCGAGGCCATGCACGAGGCCGCCCTCGACGCCTACGGGCGGGTGCTGCACCTTTAGATTCCCTCCCTTAATGGGGAGGGACAGGCCGCGAAGCGGCCAGGGTGGGGCGGCCTATCCCTGGACGCTGAGCGTGGTCATGACTTCCCCACCCGGCTCGCGAAGCTCGCCACCCTCCCCATTAGGGGAGGGAAGGCTAGGCCGCCCGCCTGAGCTCGGCTTCCACGATGCGCTGAAGGGCCACGTAGTCGGTCTTGCCGGTGCCGAGGACGGGGATCTCGGGCACCTTGATGATCTTGCGCGGCACGGCCAGCTCGGGGGCGCCGATCTGGTGGGCATGGGCGATCAGCGGGCCGGAATCGGCGTCGCGACGGTCGGTGACCAGCACCAGGCGCTCGCCCTTCTTGGGGTCGGGCATGGCGACCACGGCGTGGCGGCACTCGGGCCAGACGGCGGCGGCGAGGTCCTCGGCGGCGGTCAGCGAGACCATCTCGCCGCCGACCTTGGCGAAGCGCTTCACCCGGCCCAGGATCTTCACCCAGCCGTCGTCGGTGATGGAGACCACGTCGCCCGTGTCGTGCCAGCCGCCCGCCGGCGGATCGACGCCGCCGTCCGCGCGCAGGTAGCCGCTCATGATGTTGGGGCCGCGCACCATGAGCTTGCCGCCGCCGGGGATGCCCTCGACGGGTTCAAGCCGCGTTTCCATGCCGGGCAGCAGGCCGCCGACGGTGCCGCGCCGGTTGTCGGTGGGCTTGTTCACGGCGATCACGGGCGAGGCCTCGGTGGCGCCGTAGCCCTCCAGGAGCGGGATCGGGCCGAACTTCTCGGCGATCAGGTTGTGGGTCTCGTCGCGGACCTTCTCGGCGCCGCAGACGACGAACTCCAGGCCCGCCAGTTCGTCGGGTTCCGCAGCCCGGGCGTACTGGTTGACGAAGGTGTCGGTGGCCAGAAGGACCGCCGCCTTGCTGTCCTTCACCAGCGGCGGGATCTGCTTGGTGTGCAGGGGCGAGGGGTACTGGAACGCCTTCATGCCCGTGAGCAGGGGCAGGAGCACGCCGCCGGTCAGGCCGAAGACGTGGAAGATCGGCAGCGGGTTGAAGAACACCCAGTTGGGATCGAGGGCGATGTGGGCGGCGATCTGGCGGCAGTTGGCCACGAGGTTCGCGTGGCTTAGGACCACGCCGCGCGGGGCGCCGAAGCTGCCCGAGGTGAAGAGGATGACGCCGGGGTCGGACGGCTGGAGCGGCGCGCGGAACCGCCTGGGGAAGGCCCCGGCGGCGGCGGCGAACAGCTTGTCGGCCACGCCCACCGTCTCGCGCACCTCCTCGAGGTAGGTGATCGTCGTGATCCCCTCCAGCGCGTCGATCAGGTCGTGCAGCTTGCCCTGCTCCACGAAGCGGTGGGAGGTCAGCACCCGCTTTACCCCCGCCAGCTCGCACGCGGCCTTCAGGTTCCGGATGCCGGCCGTGAAGTTCAGCATGGTCGGGACCCGCCCGAAGGCGTGCAGGGCGAAGAAGGTCACCACCCCGCCGGCGCTGGACGGCAGCATGACGCCCACGCGCTCGCCCTTCGCGGTCATGGCCGCCAGCTTCCGGCCCAGCGCGAACGCGGCGCGGATCAGGTCGGTATAGCTGAGGGGATTACGCTCCTGGTCCTCCAGGATCGGCTTCTTGGAGCCGTGGGTCTTCGCCGCGTCGACGAGGGCGTCGAAGACAGAAGACTGCGCCGCGGCGCTGTCGAACGCACGCAAGGGCGATCGCTCCCGGACTGTTCTCGTTGGGCGGTGAACCTATCCGTCGGATTCCGGAATGAAAAGATCGGTTACAGTCCGTGAGTTCCCGCCCGCGGCCATACTGCGCTTGATCCGAGGGCTCCGACGGACGATTTAGGGGCCATGGCCGTGGTCATCGACACCGTGGGCGGCGCGCCGCGCCCCCGCCACCCCGAAAAGCAGGCGCGTCCCGACACGCCGATTCTCCGCAAGCCCGAGTGGCTGCGGGTCCGCGCGCCGGGCTCGCCCGGCTATATGGCCACGCGCGAGGTCGTGAAGACCAACCGGCTGGTCACGGTCTGCGAGGAGGCGGGCTGCCCCAACATCGGCGAATGCTGGGACAAGAACCACGCCACCTTCATGATCATGGGCGAGGTCTGCACCCGGGCCTGCGCCTTCTGCAACGTCGCCACCGGCAAGCCCGAGCCATTGGACGCCGATGAGCCCGCCCGGGTCGGCGAGGCGGTGGCCAAGATGGGCCTGGCCCACGTGGTCATCACCTCGGTGGACCGCGACGACCTGGCCGACGGCGGCGCCCGGCACTTCGTGGCGACCATCGAGGCGATCCGAGCGGCCTCGCCCTCGACCACCATCGAGATCCTGACGCCGGACTTCGCCCGCAAGCCGATCGCGGCCCTGGAGTCGGTGATCGACGCCGGCCCCGACGTCTTCAACCACAACCTCGAAACCGTGCCGCGGCTCTACCTCGGCATCCGGCCCGGCGCCCGCTACTACCACTCGCTGCGCCTGCTGGAGCGGGTGAAGGAGCGCGACCCCGCCCAGTTCACCAAGTCCGGCATCATGGTCGGCCTCGGCGAGAGCAAGGAGGAGGTCATGCAGGTGATGGACGACATGCGGTCTGCCGGCGTCGACTTCATCACCATCGGCCAGTACCTCCAGCCCACCCGCAAGCACGCCGCCATCGACCGCTTCGTGCATCCGGACGAGTTCAAGGCGCTGGAGGAGATCGCCCGGGCCAAGGGCTTCCTGATGGTGTCGGCCAGCCCGCTCACCCGCTCGTCCCACCACGCCGGCGAGGACTTCGCCCGCCTGCGGGCCGCGCGCCAGGCGAAGCTGTCCGCGGCCTAGGCGAATTGCGGCACCACGTCTCCAAGCTGCTGCCCTATACGCCGGACCAGCTCTTCGGCCTGGTGGGCGACGTGACGCGCTATCCGGAGTTCGTGCCGTGGATCACGGCCCTTCGGACCTGGAACGCACGGGACCTGGGGGAGGGCGTGGACAGCCTCGACGCCGAGGCCAGCGTCGGCTTCTCGTTCCTCAAGGAGCGGTTCGCCACCCGGGTGCGCCGCGACGGCCCCAACCGGCAGATCGACGTCCACCTGCTGTCCGGCCCGTTCCGCAAGCTGGTCAACCGCTGGCGGTTCGTCGAGGCGGACGAGGCGGGGACGCGGGTCGAGTTCGACATCGACTTCGAGTTCAAGTCACGCCTGCTCGAGGGGCTGCTGAAGGCCAACTTCCACCACGCCGTCGAGAAGCTGATGGGCTGCTTCGAAGCGCGGGCGGCGGCCCTCTACGGGCAGCCGGAAATCTCTCCCGGCTAAGCCAACCGATCCCTGAGCGCCTGCAGCGCCGCCTGGACGGCGGCGAGCTGGATGCCCTCGCGGGTCTCCTCCTCGAACAGCTCGTGGCGGTGCATGATCCGCTCGTTGGAGCGCGCGGTGGCGATGTGCACGGTGCCCACGGGCTTCATGGGGGTGCCGCCGCCGGGCCCGGCCACACCGGTGATCGCCACGGCCAGGTGGGCGTTCGAGGCCTCCAGCGCGCCCTCGGCCATCATCCGGGCCACCGGCTCGGAGACCGCGCCCATGTCGGCGATCAGGTCGCCGGGCACGCCCAGCAGCTCCTGCTTGGCGCGGTTGGAGTAGGTCACGAACCCGCGCTCGAAGACGTCGGAGGCCCCGGCAATGGAGCAGATGGCGCCGGCCACGAGGCCGCCGGTGCAGCTTTCCGCGGTGACGATTCTGAGGGATCGTTCCCGCGCCTCGTCGATCAGCAGACGGGCCAGGGTGACGATTTCCAGCGAAAACATCGGCGCGGCCCCTTCACGGTTCGAACACCGGTCAACTGCAACGCTGCTCCGTATCGATCAAGGACAATCCCGGTTCCATGAGCACGCTCGCCGCCGACTCCCGCCGGACCTACGCCCCGCCGGGCCTGTTCGCCGTCACCGTCTTCTCAAGCGCCGCCCTCGTGTTCCTCGTCCAGCCGATGGTGGCCAAGCTGGTCCTGCCGCTGCTGGGCGGAAGCCCGTCGGTCTGGAACACCTCGATGGCGTTCTTCCAGATCGCGCTGCTGGTCGGCTACGCCTACGCCCACGGCCTGCAGAGGATCCGGTCGGTGAGGACCCAGGCCCTTGTCCACTGCGGCGCGCTGGTGCTGGCCGCGATCGCCCTGCCTCTGCGGGTCAACGGACTGGCGGGGCCGCCATCGTCCGAGCACCCGAACCTCTGGCTGCTGGCGGTGCTGGGCCTCTCCATCGGCCTGCCGTTCGCGGCGCTCTCGGCCACCGCGCCGCTGGTCCAGGCCTGGTACGCACGCACCGTGGGGCAGGCCGAAGGCAAGGAGCCCTACGTCCTCTACGCGGCCAGCAACCTGGGCAGCCTGCTGGCGCTGTTGGCCTATCCGATCGTGGTGGAGCCCGCCTTCACCCTCTGGGGCCAGCGCTACGGCTGGAGCGCCGGGTACGTGGGTTTCGTCCTGCTGATGGCGACCCTGGCTCTCCTGGTGGTGCGGACGCGGGCGCCGGAGGCGGAGACGGACACCGCCGCTCCGGGTCCAGAGGTCGAGACGCGGCCGCCGGCGAGCACGCCGGCCTCCTGGGGCGACCGCCTGGCCTGGATCGGCCTGGCCGCCATCCCCGCCAGCCTGATGCTGGGGGTGACCACCTACATCACGACGGACGTGGCCTCGGCGCCGTTCCTGTGGGTGCTGCCCCTGGCGCTCTACCTCGTCACCTTCATCGTGGCCTTCCAGGAGAAGCCCGCCATCCGGCCCGCCTTCGCGCTGGGCATGCACGCCGCCACGGTGGCGGTCTGCGCGGCGCTGCTGCCGTTCCGCTCGACGTTCTTCGCCGTCCAGCTCGTGGCGCACCTGCTGGCGTTCTTCTTCACGGCGCTGATGTGCCATCAGCGCCTCGTGGCGCGGCGGCCGGACCCGTCGCAGCTCACCGAATTCTACCTCTGCCTCTCTATCGGCGGCGTGGTCGGCGGGGCCTTCAACGCCTTCGCCGCGCCGCTGATCTTCGACAATGTGTGGGAGTACCCGCTGGTCCTGGCGCTGTCGGCCTTCGCGCGGCCGTGGGGCAACCTGTCGAGAGTGCCGATCGCCACCTGGGTCATGCTGGTGCTGGGCGTGGGGGCGGCGGCGGCCCTGCCGGTCATCGTGACCCTGGTCCAGGGGCGGCTCACCACCGAGTCCGTGGTCGGGGCGTTCGACCAGGCCGAGCTCTTCGACATGGCGTTGAAGGTCGTGCTGATCGTGCCCATCGTCGCGGCCTTCATGGTCCGCTCGCGGGCGCTGTTCTTCTTCGTGGTGATCGCGGTGCTGTCGATCGGGGCCGAGGCCGCCGCCGACCGCACGGACATCCGCCAGAGCTGGCGCAGCTTCTTCGGCGTGATGCGCCAGTCCGAGACCATCGTCCCCAACCTGGGCGGCAAGGTGAAGATGCTGGCGCACGGCACGACCCTGCACGGCGCCCAGGCGGTCGATCCCCGCTACCGCTGCAACCCGCAGGTCTACTACACGCCCCGCACGCCCATCGGTCAGGTGCTCGTCGCCAAGCAGGCGCGTTCCGGCAGCCTCCGGATCGGGGCCGTGGGACTGGGGACCGGCTCCGTCGCCGCCTACACGCGGCCGGGCGACCGGCTGACGTTCTTCGAGATCGACCCGCTTGTCGTCCGCATCTCCACCAATCCGGCGGTGTTCAGCTACACCACCGAGTGCGCCAGGGGGGCGGTGGACTATGTGATCGGCGACGCCCGGCTGACGCTAGCCAGGCAGCCGCAGGGCGAGTTCGACGTGCTGCTGATCGACGCCTTCTCGTCCGACGCCGTGCCGGCCCACCTGCTGACCGTGGAGGCGGTGCAGGGCTACCTGCGCCATCTGAAGCCGGACGGGGTGTTGATCCTGCACCTCTCCAACCGCAACCTGGACCTCATGAGTCCGGCCCAGGCCGTCGCCCGCGTGGCCGGCGGTTATGCGCTGGCGCAGAACTACCGCCCCGGCCAGGACCCGCCGGGAAGCTGGGAGTCGGGCGAGGACGCCGTGATCGTCGGCCGCTCGCGCGCGGCGCTGGCGCCGTTCGAGGGCGATCCGCGGTGGAAGTACGCCAATCCGTTCCTGGCCCGGCCGTGGCGCGACGACTACACGAACCTCGCCGGCGCGCTCTACGCCAACCTGAAGGGGCGCTACGCCTGGCTCCCGTAGGGGTTCAAGGCGGGCATTCCACGGAGACGACCGCCTGGGCCATCAGCCCTTCCTCGCGGCCGGTGAATCCCATGCCCTCGGTGGTGGTGGCCTTCACGCTGACCCGGTGGATCGGCAAGCCCAGCAGTTCGGCGATGCGGGCGCGCATGGCGTCACGGTGGGGACGGATCTTGGGCCGCTCGCAGATCAGGGTCACGTCGGCGTTCAGGATGCGACCGCCGACGGCGCCCACGCGGTTCACGGCGTGGACCAGGAACCGGTCCGAGGAGGCGCCCTTCCACTGCGGATCGGACGGCGGGAAGTGCTCGCCGATGTCGCCGTCGGCGATGGCGCCCAGCACCGCGTCGGTCAGGGCGTGCAGGCCGCAGTCGGCGTCGGAATGGCCCACCAGGCCCAGGTCGTGCTGGATGCGCACGCCGCAAAGCCAGACCACGTCGCCGGGGCCGAAGCGGTGGGCGTCGATCCCCTGGCCCATGCGCACGATGCGCCGGCTCCCGGCCAACTGCTCAGCCATCAGGAAGTCCTGGGGGTAGGTCAGCTTCATCAGCAGTGGATCGCCCGGGACCATGGCTACGGTTCCGCCGGCGCGCTCGATCACCGAGGCGTCGTCGGTGGGCTCCTCGCCGGCGGGCCAGGCGCGGTAGGCCGCCTTCAGCTTGCCGGCCCGGAAGGCCTGGGGCGTCTGGGCCCGCCAGAGGCCGTCCCGGGAGACGGTCTCGTCCACCAGGGCGTCGCCGCGCTTCAGGGTGTCGGGGACGGGCAGGACAGGGATCGCGCCGTCCGAGACGTCCAGGGCCGCCACGAGGCGCTCCACGTGCTCGCGAGTGACGAACGGGCGGGCGGCGTCGTGGATCAATACCGGCTGGTTGCGCCCGGCGGCGACGGCGGCCAGCCCGGCCTGGACCGACTCCGCCCGCGTCTTGCCGCCGGTGACGGCCCGCCAGTTGGCGAGGCCGGCGAGGGCCTCGTCCACCTGCGACAGGCGGTCGCGGGCGACGACGACCACGACCTCCCGGGCCCCGGCCGACAACAGGCCCTCCACCGACCAGCGCACGATGGGGCGCCCCCCTAAGCTGCGCCACGCCTTGGGTTCCCCGGGCCCGGCCCTGAGACCCGCTCCCGCCGCCACGACCACTGCCGAAAAGCTCATGGGGCCCGTCTTAGGGAACTGTCGCGCTTTGTTCCAGCTTTACGGCGCCGCACAAATTGCCTAAAAACCCGGCGGGGTCGGTGATTACAAAATGAGCATTGGTATCCAAGTCGGGGATGTAGAAGTCGAGGGAAGGGCGTGGATCGCCCCCATGACAGGGGTGTCCGACCTCCCGTTCCGCCGAGCGGCGAGCCGCCTGGGGGCGACATATGTGGCCACGGAGATGGTCGCCTGCGCCGAGTTCTCGAAGGGCCGCCCGGACGTCGTGCGCCGCGCCGCCGTGGGCGAGGGGCTGCCGCTGATGGTGGTCCAGCTCGTGGGCCGCGATCCGCAGCACATCCGTGACGGCGCGAAGCTGGCGGCCGAGGCGGGCGCCCAGGTGATCGACTTGAATTTCGGCTGCCCGGCCAAGGAGGTCACCGGCGTGCTGTCCGGCTCGGCGCTGATGCGCGAGCCGGATCTCGCCGCTGAGCTGATGGCTGCCGCCGTGGACGCGGTGGACGTCCCGGTGACGGTGAAGATGCGTCTGGGCTGGGACGAGGCCTCCAAGAACGCCCCTGACATCGCCGCCCGCGCCGAAGCGCTGGGGGTGAAGGCGGTGACGGTGCATGGCCGGACCCGCTGCCAGTTCTACAAAGGCGCCGCCGACTGGAGCGCCGTGCGGGCGGTGAAGGACGCCGTGTCGATCCCCGTCGTGGTCAACGGCGACATCGTGGACGGGCGGACCGCCCGGGAAGCCCTGGACGCTTCCGGCGCCGACGCGGTGATGGTGGGCCGGGGCGTCTACGGCAGGCCCTGGGTGGCCGCCCAGATCGAAGCCGAGCTCGCGGGCAAGCCCTTCGAGGAGCCCGACTCCGAGGCGCGGCTCGACATCGCCCTCGACCATTTCCGGGACAGCCTGGCGTTCTACGGCGACCGGCTGGGCCTGAAGATCTTCCGCAAGCACCTGGCGTCGTACATCGAGACTGCGCCTTGGCCGGCGGATGCAGCGGACCGGCGAGCCGCGCGCTCGGCGCTCTGCCGTATCGAAGAGCCTGCCGAGGTGGAGCGGGCCCTGACTGCGCTCTGGCGCGAACCCGACCGGAGGCTGGCGGCATGACCGGCAAGACCCGCAGCCACCTGACCGGCTTCGACCTGGACGTCCTGAAGGCGGCGGCCTTCGACCTCAGTCCCGACCCTTCGATGGTCGTCGACGCCGAAGGCGCCCTCGTGGCGGTGAACGAGGCCGCCGAGGCGCTGTTCGGCCAGGGCCTGGGCTTGCTGGCGCGCGGCCGCTTCCGCGCCGCCCTGCCGCCGGGCTCGGCGCTCGTCTCCCTGTTGAACCGGGCCCTGGAGGAGGGCGCCCGGGTCCGCGAACGGGGCGTGCACATCAGCCTGTTCGGTCTGCCGCCGTTCGAGGCCGACGGCGCGGCCGCGCCTCTGGGCGACGGTTCGGTCCTGCTCACGCTGACCGTGAAATCCGGCCTGGGCGTTGAGCGCTCGCCGCAGGAGGCCGCGGGCCTTCGCTCCCTGGTGGGCCTGGGTCGCATGCTGGCCCACGAGATCAAGAACCCGCTGGCGGGGATCCGCGGCGCGGCTCAGCTGCTCAAGACCGGCGCCAAGAGCGAGGACGCCCCGCTCGCGCAGCTGATCGTGGACGAGACCGACCGGGTGAAGCGCCTGGTGGAGCGGATGGAGGCGTTCTCCGACGACGCCCTGCCGTCGCTCAGCCCGATCAACATCCACCAGATCCTCGACCGCGTGCGGGCCCTGGCCGCCAACGGCGTGGCCGACGGCCTGGAGCTGCGCGAGCACTACGATCCCTCCCTGCCGCCGGCGCTGGGGGACGAAGACCAGCTGATCCAGGTGTTCCTGAACCTCGTGAAGAACGCCGCCGAGGCCGCCCATGCCCGCGGCGACGGGCGCGGCGAGATCGTCATCCACACCGCCTACCGCCACGGCGTGCGCGTGCGGGCGGCGTCCGGCCAGGTGCTGCGCGGCGCGCCGCTGGAGGTCCGTGTCCAGGACAACGGTCCCGGCGTGCCCGAGCACATCCGCGAGAGCCTGTTCCAGCCCTTCGTCAGCTCGAAGGCCAACGGCGCGGGCCTGGGGCTGGCCCTGGTCGCCAAGCTGGTCGCCGGCCACGGCGGCCTGATCGATTTCGAGTCGGAACCCGGGCGCACCGTGTTCCGCGTGTTGCTCCCGATCGCTTCGCCTGAGGATGTCCACGAATGAGCGCGGCTTCTAAGAAGATCCTGATCGCCGACGACGACTCGTCGATCCGGCTGGTGCTCAGTCAGGCGTTCACTCGCCTGGGCTATCAGGTGCGGGCGACGGGCAACGCCACCACGCTCCTGAAATGGGTCTCGGACGGTGAAGGCGACCTCGTGGTCACCGACGTGGTGATGCCGGACGAGAACGTGTTCGACGTCCTGCCGCGCATCAAGAAGCAGCGACCGAAGCTGCCCGTCATCGTGATGAGCGCCCAGAACAACCTGATCACCGCGGTGAACGCGGCCGAGGTGGGCGCCTTCGAGTACGTGCCCAAGCCCTTCGACCTGGACGACATGACCTCGGCGGCGCGGCGCGCGCTGGCGCGGCCGGCGGACACCGAGGCCTCCAAGGCCCAGGCCCGCGCGGTGCGCGACGACCGGTTGCCGCTGATCGGCCGCTCCGGGCCCATGCAGGAGGTCTACCGGACCATCGCGCGCCTGGTCGGCGCCGATCTGACGGTGCTGATCACCGGCGAGTCCGGCACCGGCAAGGAACTGGTCGCCCGCGCCCTGCACGACATGGGCCGCCGCCGCGACGGCAAGTTCGTGGTCATCAACCTCGCCGCCACGCCGCGCGAGCGGGTCGAGGCCGAGCTGTTCGGCAAGGAGGACGGCGACGTCGGCAAGCTGGTCGAGGCGGATGGCGGGACGCTGTTCCTCGACGAGATCGGCGACATGCCGCTGGACGCCCAGACGCGGCTGCTGCGGGTCATCGATGGCTCCGAGCCGGCGCTGAACCCCAGGACCGGCCGGCGGCCCAACGTGCGGATCATCGCCGCCACCAACCGCGACCTGCGCGCATTGATCCAGCAGGGCCTGTTCCGCGAGGACCTGTTCTTCCGCCTGAACGTCGCCCCCCTGCGCCTGCCGCCGCTGCGCGACCGGGAGGAGGACATCCCGGACCTCGCCCGGGCCTTCCTCCTGCGGGCCAACCGCGAGGGGCTGCCCGCCAAGACCATCGACGCCGGCGCCCTGGAGCGTCTGAAGCGTCACAGCTGGCCCGGCAATGTGCGCGAGCTCGAGAACCTGGTCCGCCGCGTCTGCGCCCTCTACGGCGAGGACCTGATCAGCGCCCGCATCATCGAGAAGGAGCTGGCGGACCAGCAGCCCGTGGTCCAGGGCCAGGAAGGTCCCGCGACCCTCGCCCAACTGGTGGAACAGAAGCTCTCCAGCTACTTCGCCGACCAGCCCGACGGCATCCCGCCGCCGGGACTCTACGACCGGGTGCTGGAGGAGGTGGAGCGGCCGCTGATCCAGCTTACGCTCGCCGCCACGCGCGGCAACCAGGTGCGCGCCGCCGAGATCCTGGGCCTAAACCGGAACACCCTGCGCAAGAAGATTCAGGACCTGGGCGTGGAGATGAGCCGCGGCCGCCGCTGAGCCTGCTCGCGGTCGCGTGAAGCGTCGCGGCAACATAGCTGTTGAGTTTGGAGCACAGGTCCGTAGGCTCCGGCCACAATGGCGTTGCATAACCACAACGCGTCCGGTCCGCCCGTCGCGGCCGGAGTGCGCCGGGCGCTCGAGTCGCGCCTGATCCTGGGGATCGGCTACGGCGTGGCCGTCGGCCTAACCGTGCTCGCCATCATCCTGGCCGCGTCTCCGCCGCAGACGGGGCCGCTCGGGCCCGCCAGCCGGTTCATCCTGACGCTGCTGGGCCTGAACCTCGTCCTGATCCTGATCCTGATGACGGCCGTCGGCCTGAGGATCGCCGATCTCCTGAAGGCGCGGGCGCAGGATGCGGGCGCGCGCCTGCACGTCCGATTCGTCCGGCTCTTCGCCCTGGCCGCGGTGGCCCCGGCGCTGGTGGTGTTCATCTTCTACGGGGTGCTGGTCAGCCGGGGCGTCGAGAGCTGGTTCAGCGCGCGCGTCCAGACCGTCGTCGAGAACGCCGCCACGGTCTTCCGTTCGTACGTCGACGAGCAGACCCGGTATATCGCCGAGCATGTCGCGCCCATGGCGGCCGACCTGAACCGCGAGGCCGGAGCGCTCCAGGAGCGCCCGGACCAGGTCAACAGTTTCCTCGGGCAACTCGCGTCGTACCACGCCTTCCCGGCGGCCTATCTGATCGACCGCCAGGGCCGCATCCTGGCCCGGGCCGAGACCCAGGACGCGCCGCCCTACGTCCCGCCGCCCAAGGCGGGCTTCGACGCCGCCGACCAGCGCGAGATTTATGTGCCGGACTTCGGCGGGGGCGACGTGATGCGGGCCCTTTATCGCCTGGAGGCCTACGACGACGTCTATCTCTACATCGCACGGCCGCTGCGGAAGGGGATCATCAACTACCTGCGCACCGCCGAGGGCTCGCTGGTCGCCTATCGGGACGTGGCGCAGAACCGCGAGCGCATCCAGACCATCTTCGCGCTCAGCTACGCCGAGACGGCGCTGCTGGTGCTGGTGGGGGCAGTGTGGCTGGGCCTGGGCGCGGCCAACGCGATCTCGGCGCCCGTCGCGCGCCTCGTCCAGGCGGCGGGCCGAGTGTCGAGCGGGGACCTCAGCGCGCGGGTCGACGCCGAGGCTGACCCGGACGAGATCGCGGTGTTGTCCCGTGCCTTCAACAGCATGACCCACGATCTTCAGGCGCAGCAGGAAGCCCTGAAGCGCGCGGGCGACGAGGCCGAGAGCCGGCGCCAGTTCATCGAGACGGTGCTGGCCGAAGTCAGCGCAGGCGTCATCGGCCTGGATCCCGAGGGGCGGATCTCGGTGGCGAACCGCCAGGCGGCCCTGCTGCTCGACCTGCCGGGCGACCACGGCCGCGGCCGCAAGCTTTCCGAGGTGGCGCCCGAGTTCGCGGGGCTTGCCGAAGGCGCCGGCCGGGGCGGCGAGGCCGAGGAGGAGATCGACGTCGTCCGCGGCCGGGAGACGCGCCGCCTGCGCGTCCGCGCCAGCCAGAGCGAGGGCGGGCTGGTGCTCACCTTCGACGACATCACGCGCCTGGTGACCGCCCAGCGCAACGCCGCCTGGCGGGACGTGGCCCGGCGCATCGCCCACGAGATCAAGAACCCTCTCACCCCCATCCAGCTCTCGGCCGAGCGGCTGCGGAAGAAGTACCGCAAGGACATCGCCGAGACCGAGCTCGAGACCTTCGACCGCTGCACCGACACCATCGTGCGGCAGGTGGGCGACATCGGCCGGATGGTGGACGAGTTCTCGGCCTTCGCCCGCATGCCGGCGCCGAAGTTCGCCCGCGTCGAGGCCGATGAGCTGATCCGCGCGGCGGTCTTCGCCCAGCGGGTGGCCAGTCCCGACCTGATCGTGGAGCTCGAGGAGCCGACGCCGCAGGTCGAGCTCCTGGCCGACGGCCGGATGCTGGCCCAGGCCCTCACGAACGTGCTCAAGAACGCCGCCGAGGCGGTCGAGGCGCGCCGCGCGCACGCGCCGCGCATCAAAGGCCATATCCGCGCCCGCCTGGTGGCGGCGGACGGCCAGGTGACGTTCGAGGTCGAGGACAACGGCGTGGGCCTGCCCGACAAGGATCGGGACCGGCTGACCGAACCCTATGTAACGACGCGGGAGAAGGGCACCGGCCTGGGCCTCGCGATCGTGAAACGAATCCTGGAAGACCACGGCGGCGAGCTGGAGCTTGCCGACGCGCGGAGCGGGCAGGGGGCCTTGGCCATCCTGCGCCTGCAGTCGGCTCCGGCCGCGCGCGTCGACGCTCCGGCGGCCGTGACCGCGTAGAGGACTGGAAGCATGGCGTCAGACGTACTGGTGGTCGACGACGAGGCCGACATCCGCGAGCTGGTCGCGGGAATCCTGTCGGACGAGGGGTACGCCGTCCGAACGGCCAACGACTCGGAATCGGCGCTCGCCGCCGTCCGGGCCCGCAAGCCCGCGCTGCTGATCCTCGACATCTGGATGCAGGGCGGCGGCATGGACGGCCTGGAGCTGCTGGACCTGGTCAAGGAGCTCGACCCGGACCTGCCGGTCATCATGATCTCGGGCCATGGCAACATCGAGACGGCGGTCAGCGCCATCAAGCGCGGGGCCTACGAGTTCCTGGAGAAGCCGTTCAAGTCGGACCGCCTGCTGCTGGTCGTCGAGCGGGCGCTGGAGGCCACCAACCTGCGGCGGGAGAACCGGCGCCTGCGGGTCCAGACCCTGACGCCCGAGGGCCTGCTCGGCCGGTCGGTGGCCGCCCAGCAGCTTCGCCAGATGATCGCCAAGCTGGCCGGCGCCAACAGCCGCGTGCTGATCTCGGGTCCGCCGGGGGCCGGCAAGGAGACGGTGGCCCGCCTGATCCACGCGGCCAGCCACCGCGCCCGCAGCGAGTTCGTGCCCATCAGCGCCGCCGGCATGACGCCCGAACGCATGGACGTGGAGCTGTTCGGCCAGGAGGCCGACGGCGGCCGGCCGGCCAAGATCGGCGTGTTCGAACGCGCCCACGGCGGCACGCTCTACCTGGACGAAGTGGCCGACATGCCGCGCGAGACCCAGAGCCGCATCCTGCGGGTGCTGGTCGAGCAGCGCTTCCGCCGGGTCGACGGCGATTCCGACGTGCAGGTGGACGTGCGCGTGATCTCGTCCACCTCGAAGGACCTGCGCGAAGAGATCGCGGCGGGCCGTTTCCGCGAGGACCTGTTCCATCGCCTGAACGTGGTGCCGGTGAACGTGCCGGGCCTGGCCGAGCGGCGGGAGGACATCCCGGAGCTCGTGGAGGACTTCATCACCCGCATCTGCGAGGCCACGGGCCTCGCCCGGCGGCGGCTGTCGGACGACGCCCTGGCCATGCTCCAGGTGCGGGCCTGGCCCGGCAATCTGCGCCAGCTCCGCAACAACGTGGAGCGCATGCTGATCCTGGCGTCGGGTTCGCCGTCCGAGCCGATCACCGCCGACATGCTGCCGCCCGAGGCCTCGGTGAACGATCCAGGCGGCTCGTTCGGCGCCGAGCGGATCATCGCCCTGCCGCTGCGCGAGGCCCGCGAGGTCTTCGAGCGCGAATACCTGAACGCCCAGATGCTCCGCTTCTCGGGCAACATCAGCCGCACGGCCGCCTTCATCGGCATGGAACGGTCGGCGCTGCACCGGAAACTGAAGTCGCTGGGCCTGTCCGGCGGCCGGACCCTCGAGACGGAGGAAGCCTAGCGTGGGACGCATCGCCTATGTGAACGGCCGGTTCGTTCCCCACGCCGAGGCCTTCGTCCACATCGAGGACCGGGGCTACCAGTTCGCCGACGCGGTCTATGAGGTCTGGGCGCTGTTCGACGGCCGCCTGGCCGACGCCGAGGGCCATTTCGCACGCCTGGAACGCAGCCTCTCGGAGCTGCGGATTCCCATGCCGATGAGCCGCGCGGCGCTGACCGTCGTGCTCCGGGAGGCGGTGCGCCGCAACCGCGTCCGCGAGGGCCTGCTGTACCTGCAGGTCAGCCGCGGCGTGGCGCCGCGCGAGCATCCGTTCCCGGGCGAACACGTCCCGCCGGCCGTGGTCATCACCGTCAGCCGCGTGGACCGGGCCGCCTCGGAGGCGCGCGCCGCCAAGGGTGTGGGCGTCGTCACCACGCCCGAGAACCGCTGGAGCCGGTGCGACATCAAGACGGTGGGCCTGCTGCCCAACGTGCTCGCCAAACAGAAGGCCAAGGAGGCGGGCGCGGTCGAGGCCTGGTTCGTGGACGACCTGGGCTTCGTCACCGAGGGCGGCTCGTCCAACGCCTGGATCGTCGACGGCGACGGCGTGCTCAGGACCCGGGACACCAACGCCAACATCCTGCGCGGCGTGACCCGTCTCTCTCTGCTGGACGTTATCCGCGAGGCCGGGCTGAAGGTGGAGGAGCGGCCGTTCACGCCCGACGAGGCCCGGGCCGCGAAGGAGGCCTTCATCACCGGCGCCGGCAGCCTGGTGCTGCCCGTCGTCTCGGTGGACGGCAAGCCCGTCGGGAATGGCGTTCCCGGCCCCATAGCGACGAAGCTCCGTCGCCTCTATATCGAGCGGGCCAAGTCGCATTCGATCTGATCGGCCGGGCGCGATTGCGCCCGTCGCCAATCCCTGTTTAGCGTCTCACTTGCGTGTGTGGGCGGATGGCCGCCCGATCAAAACAAAAGGCGAAAAGCCATGAGCGACAAGAAACAGAACCTGCAGGACACCTTCCTCAACAGCGTGCGGAAGTCCAAGACGCCCCTCACCATCTTCCTGGTGAACGGGGTGAAGCTGCAGGGCGTGGTGAGCTGGTTCGACAATTTCTGCGTCCTGCTACGCAGGGACGGGCAATCGCAGCTCGTCTATAAGCACGCCATCTCCACCATCATGCCGGCCCAGCCCGTTCAACTCTACGAGCCGGCCGACGACGAGGCCGATTGAGTTCCTCCAAATCCGTTGACCGCGAGGCGCCCGTCCAGGGCGCCGTGGTGATCCACCCGGATCGGGAAGGCCGCGATTCCGCGCGCCATCCCGAGGCCCGGCTGGAGGAGGCCGTCGGCCTCGCGCTCGCCCTCGACCTCGAGGTCCGCGAGACCCTCATTGCGTCCCTGCGCAAGCTCACGCCCGCCACCCTGTTCGGCAAGGGTAAGGTGGAGGAGGTGGCCGCGCTCGTCGAAGAGGTCGAGGCCGACGTCGTTGTGGTCGATGACGCATTGACGCCCGTCCAGCAGCGGAACCTGGAAAAGGCCTGGAAGGCCAAGGTCATCGACCGCACGGGCCTGATCCTCGAGATCTTCGCCCGCCGGGCCCGCACGCGGGAGGGCCGGCTGCAGGTCGAGCTCGCCCGCCTGACCTACGAGCGCTCGCGCCTCGTTAGGACCTGGACCCACCTGGAGCGCCAGCGCGGCGGCTTCGGCGTCATGGGCGGCCCGGGCGAAACCCAGATCGAGACCGACCGTCGGCTCTTGGCCGAGAAGATCGGCAAGCTGAAGCGTGAGCTCGTCGAGGTGCGCCGCACGCGCACCCTGCAGCGCTCGGCGCGCCGGCGGGTGCCGTATCCGACCGTGGCGCTGGTCGGCTACACCAACGCCGGCAAGTCCACGCTGTTCAACCGGCTCACACAGGCCGAGGTGCTGGCCCAGGACATGCTGTTCGCCACGCTGGACCCGACGCTTCGGACCCTGAAGCTGCCCGACGGCCGCCCGGCGATCCTGTCGGACACCGTGGGCTTCATCTCGGACCTGCCGCACGAGCTGGTCGAGGCCTTCCGGGCGACGCTGGAGGAGGTGCGCGAGGCGGACGTCGTCCTGCACGTGCGCGACATCGCGAGCGAGGAGACGGCCGCCCAGGCCGAGGACGTGCGCGGCGTGCTGCGGCGGCTCGGCGTCGACATGAACGAGCGGCGCATCCTGGAGGTCTGGAACAAGGCCGATCTCCTGCCGCCTGAGGACCGCGAGGCCGCGGCCGGCGATGCGCGCCGGGCCCATCCGCCGGCCGTCCTGGTGTCGGCCGTCACGGGCGAAGGCTGCGACGGGCTGCTCAAGGCCGTGGCGGGACTGGTGGACGAGGCGCCGCCCATCGACGTCTATGCGCCGGCGGGAGAGGGGGCGGCCATCGCCTGGCTCTACCAGCACGGCCGCGTTCTGGAGCGGGTGGAAGGCAAGGACGGCAGCGTGCGCCTGGCCGTCAGCCTCACGCCCCAGGCGCTGGGCCAGTTCGAACAGATCTTCCCGCAGGCCGAGATCCGACCGCACTAACCCCGTTCGACCGCCTTCGCCTCGTTCCAGAGCGCGTCCATCTCGGCGAGGTCCGACTGCTCCGGCGCCTTGCCGCGTGTCGCAAGTTGTTCCTCGATGTATCGGAAACGCTTGACGAACTTGCCATTGGTGTACCGCAGCGCGTCCTCGGGATCGACGTCCAGCGTGCGGGCGAGGTTGGCGACCACGAACAGCACGTCGCCGATCTCCTGGCGGGCCTTCTCGAGGTCGCCGGCGGCCACTTCGACCTCCAGTTCGGCCACCTCCTCGTGCAGCTTGGCGACCACGTCCTGCACGGTCGGCCAGACGAAGCCTACGGTCGCGGCGCGCTTCGACAGCTTCACGGCGCGGGTGAGGGCGGGCAGGCCCACGGGCACATCGTCCAGCAGGCTCTGCCGGCGGCCCTTGGCCTCACGCTCGGCGGCTTTCAGCGCCTCCCAGCCTTCTTTCTGCTCGGCCAGCGAGCCGTAGGTCTCGTCGGCGAAGACGTGCGGGTGGCGGCGGACCATCTTCTCCGAGATCGCCCGGGCCACGTCCTCGAAGGCGAAGGCGCCCTGTTCCTCGGCCATGCGGGCATGGAAGACCACCTGAAGCAGCAAGTCGCCCAGCTCCTCCTTCAGGTCCGACAGGTCGCCGCGCTCGATGGCGTCGGCCACCTCGTAGGCTTCCTCGACCGTGTAGGGCGCGATGGTGGCGAAGGTCTGCTCCACGTCCCAGGGGCAGCCGTGCTCGGGGTCCCGAAGGTAGGCCATGATGGCGAGCAGGCGGTCGATCGGCCGCAGGTCGGCCGGGGGGGCAGGGCGGGTCATCGGGGTCCTTGGCGCATACGGAAACGGCGCGCGGCGATCAGACCGCGCGCCGTCTCTGGACGCAAGCCGCAGGCGGGGCTCAGCGCTTGGGGACGTCGCCGCGCGCGAGCTGTCGGGCCAGCCGGTTGAAGGTCCAGGTGGCGTCCGACCAGATCCAGTCGCCATAGGCCTGGCGGATGTCGGTCTCGTACCACTTGTAGGTCAGGGGCGTGGCCGTGCCGTCGGCGGCGACGATCCGGCCCTCGATGGCCGCGCCGCCCACCCCGAAGCTCTCCATGGACAGGCCTGGCGTGTCGCGCAGTTGCTGGAAGGTGGGCCGGTTGGGCTTGGCGTCGGTCAGGGTGAGCTCGACCCGGGCGTCCGGGAAGCGGCCCGAGCGGGCCAGCGCGGTCTCGACCTCCTCCTTGAGGTCGTCCGTCAGGAAGCGGCCTTCGCGCTGGCCGTAGGTCTTGTCGAGCTTCTTCTGGAATTCGGGCCCGATGCTGACGGTGACCGTGGCCGGGGCGGCGAGGGCGACGGAGCCGGTCGCCAGGAGCGCGGCGGCCGCGATGGCGGGAATGCGCATGGAACTTCTCCGATCTATGTACAGTAAGAACTTAACATGTCGGCGGCCCGACGCAATTCCGCAAGGGCGCCAGGGACTTGTCCCGCGGTTACTTCAGGCCGTAGCTGACCGTGGTGACCACCCGGACCTTCTTGAAGACCTGCGAGGAGGGATCGTAACCCACGTCGTCGCGGCCCAGGATCTCGAACGACCCTTGCGTGGCCGAGCGGATGCCGCCGAGCCTGGCGCCGGAATCCCGGGCGAACTGCTGGGCGCCGGTGCGGGCGCTGGCCGTGGCCTCGGCGATCATGGCGGGACGCACGTCGTTGAGTTTCGTGAAGAGGTACGAAGGCCCGTTGTAGTCCTGGAGAACCACGCCCTGGCGGATCAACTGGTCGAGCTGGCGGGTCGTGGCCTGGACGCGGTCGACGTTGGTGGTGCGGACGATCACCGTTTGGGCCACGCGGTAGCGGGCGGCCACGTTCTGCTGCTGGTACTCGCGGGCGTACTGGTCGGTGACCTCGAGCCGCCCCATGTCGACCTCGGCGGGCTGGTAGCCCTGGGCCGCCAGGAAACGGCGCACGGCGGCGGTGTCGGCGTCCACGTCGGCCTGGACCGCCTGAAGATCGTCGCCGGCCGAGGCGAACTTCAGCGGCAGCACCGCGAGGTCGGCCTTGACGATGCGTTCGGAAAGCCCGCGGACGGTGACCGCGCGATCGCCGATGCGGGCGTTCTCGACGCCCTTGCCGACGAAGGCGCCGCCGGTGGCGACACCGATCGCCAGGATCGCGGCCCCAACGACGGCGGCGGGGATGAGGGGGTTCTGGGTCATGGGCTCCTCGTGACCATGAGGAGGGGCTAGCGGAGCTCGGCTGTCAATTTGCTGAACGGCGGGGGGACGTCGGAGCGTTCACGAGCCGTCGACTCGGCCGTCTCATAGCTGTGCGGGGGCCGCCAGCCGTCGCGGGCCGCCAACGTCCGGCCGCGCATCAGCGATAGGATCTGCAAGATGCCCCAGTCTTTGACGATCAATCTGCCGCTCACCCCGAGCTATGAGGACGAAGCGGCGCAACTCGCGGCGCACACTGTCGCCGTGACCCTCGACCTCAGCGGCGGCGAGCGCACCTTCGTCAGCGAGCCCGTGGCGGTGGGGACGTATCGGGGCCTCGATGTCCGGGCCCAACTGGCGTTCGTGTATGCCTACGATCCCGACGAGAACAAGCTCACCATCCACGGCAACGACGACCGCACCGACCAGCAACTCACGATTACGACCTACCTCAGCGGCGCGCCCGACCAGACGTTGAGGCAGGCGCCGAGCCTGGCCTTCCGCGCCACGCCCAACGATCTCGGGCGGAACGCGCCGCGTCTGAACCTCTGGGCCGAGCATGTCGGGCGGCGCCCCGTCTTCGTCAAGGCGCTCTCGGACGTCGCCCGCGGTGCGAACGAGGCCTTGGTGAAGGGAGCGATCGACGGCGGCGTCTCAGCGGTCCTGCAACTCGGCACGCCGCCGCTGGTCACGCTCGAGAACCTCGACGACTGGAAGCGGATGTTCGGCGAGCCCCTGGAGGCGAACATGACGCCCGACAGGGTGGCGGACGTCGCCCGCATGCAGTTCAAGGTCAATTCGACCTATGTCGGCACCGTCACCTGGGCCGCCAACGCGGACTTCGCGAACGTCATCGGCAGCACGTATGATCCCAAGGTGCCGGGCTACACTTGGATCGGCCTCTGGAGCGACAAGTGTAACGGCGGGTCGGCCCCCACCACCTGCGCCTCGCAGAATTTCTTTGGCGGAGACACCAGCGGGAAGACCTGCAACACGACCTATATCGGCGGCCATGTGATAACGGGGCAAACGGCGATGAGCATGCCCAGCGGATCGACGGTCTACATTTACCCGATCTGCACGACGCACAACGCCAACAACGGCTACTACATGGAAAGCCTGAACTATCACACCGGCGTTCAGCTGAAGTACTGGGTGACGAGCGCGTTCGCGCCGGACGCCACCCCGGCGCCTGAGTTGGCCGAAGCCTGAGGGCAGGGCCGGCGGCGTTCCGACGCCGCCGGCCTGTCGCGCGCCTTGGGTGTCAGAGGGGCGTCGGCGTTTATCGCCTAAGGAATATTATCGGAAATATATTCACGAGCCCGGGGGCTCGGTGCGCTCTACGCCGCCAAGGGCTTCGCCGCGGCGTCGAACTCGGCCATCCAGTCCTTCACCTCGGCGCGGCTGTCCTGGTCCCAGGGATGGAAGCCCGGCCGATACCAGGCGAAATAGGTCTTCCAGCCCCGCCGGAACAGGCCCGGCTTGCGCCACACGTAGTCCTTGACGGCCTTCAGCGCCGCTTCCGGCGAATAGCCGTCGGCCTCCAGCAGCCTGGCGGCGTAGCGCGTGATGTTGTGGGTGAAGGTCTTGGTCACCAGGATCATGATCATCACCCGGGCCCGGTACCGCTGGAACGCCGACCAGTCCTTTGTGACCTCCATGAACACGTCGTAGGCCACGGCCTTGTGCTCGGTCTCCTCCACGGCGTGCCAGCGCCACAGGCGCTCGATGCCGGGCGCGGTGTCCTCGAACAGGTTGCGGTGGACGGCGTGCATCTCGGCCATCATGGCCGTGAAATGCTCCAGCGCGATCGTCGACAGCAGCATGGCCATCGGCCCGCGCTCGCGGCCCTCGGCCACGCGCGCACGGACCGCCGCCTCGATCTCAGCCACCGGATAGCGGTCGCGGTCGATGAGCTGGTTCAGGACGTGATGCTCGCGCGAGTGGATCGCCTCCTGGGCCACGAAGCCCCGGACGTCCTCCAGGAGCTTGCCCTTGAGCTGCGGCCTGTAATGCTTGACCGCGTCCATGAACATCCGCTCGCCGTCGGGAAACGTCAGCGACAGCGCGTTGAACACCGCCGTGCCGACGGGGTCGCCGCTGAGCCAATGGCCCTTGCGCGCCTCCTCCAGATCGAAGTGGATGTCGCGCGGCCGGACGGCGACGTCGGCAGGCGTGGTCTTGACGGTCATTGGCGGGGCTCCGCGCGTCGCTTACCAAGGGACGACCTTCGTCCCTCGAACTTGATTGAAGTCTGCTCTTGTCGACAAAAATGTCAATAAGCGATCCGTCCACCCGGGCCCGGGCGCGCCGTTCCCCCGAGGCGGCGCGCGAGAACATACTGTCGGCGGCGGAGCGCCTGCTGATCGAGAAGGGCCCGCAGGCGCTGAAGCTGGCGGATGTGGCGGCGGCGGCCGGCGTGGCCCATGCCACGGTGCTGCACCACTTCGGTTCGATCGACGAGGTCCAGGCCTCGCTCATGGAGCGCATGATCCGCCAGCTCGTGGCCCAGATTCTGGCCGCCAAGACCGGTCAGGACGTGGCGGACGACCAGGCCGCCGGGGCCCGCGCGCTGTTCGACGCCTTCGAATCCCGAGGCGCGGCGCGTCTCGCGGCCTGGCTGGAGCTCACCGGCGAGTCCCGCCGACTGACGATGGTCCGGGAGGCCGTGCAGGACGTGATCGCCCGCCGCATGACGCCGAATGGGGTGGATCCGGCGGCGGCCGAGGACCTCGTGCTCGTGAGCGTGACCCTGGCCATGGGCGTGGGGCTCTTCGGCCAGTCGCTGGCCGAGCTGATGGGGCGTCCTCCCGGCGATGTGCGGCGCCTGGCGCTGGAGCTCCTGCGCAGCCACCCCGGATCCTTGCAGGGTGGACGGTAGACGTCCCCTGCCCTCCGGACCCCTACCCCAGCCCCACGCCGCCGAGCGGCTCGGTCTCGAAGCGCTCCCCGAAGCCGGCGATGATCGGCCGCGCCTTGGCGATGGCGGCTTGTACGGCCGGCAGGTTCAGGGAGGCCTTGTGGCTATCGGCGCTGTCCCAGACCTCGGTGATCCACAGGGCGTCGGCGTTGGTCGGGTCCCTGGCGACCACGTAGCTCAGGCAGCCCGGCATGGCGCCGGTGCTGTCCATGAGGATCGCGGCCAGGGCGTCGCGCTGGCCCGGCTGGGCCAGCATCTTGCCGATCAGTCCGTACATCGGGGCTCCTCCCGCAAGGCCGGCGGCGGCCAGGCCGGCCATGAATTCGCGCCGCTCAAGCAGCATGGGGCAGCGCCAGCTCGCCGGCCGCGATGCGGCGCAACGTCTCCACGAAGAACGCGGGCTCCATGGCCTTCACCCGGGCCTCCAGCGTCTCGGGCGTGTCGCCCGCCTCGATGGGCACGCTCCGGCGGGCGAGCTCGGGGCCGTGGTCGTATTCCTCGTCCACCACATGGATGACGATGCTGCTCGCAGGGAGACCCGCCGCCAGCACCGCCTCGTGCACGCGACGGCCGTACATTCCCTGTCCGCCGAATTCCGGCAGGGGTCCGGGGTGGATGTTGACGATACGGCCGGCGTAGCGGCTCAGGATCGCAGGCCCCAGCCGGCGCAGATAGCCGGACATGACGATCAGCTCCACGCCGTGGGCGGCCATCTCCTCGGCTAGCCGCCGGTCGGCGGCGTCGGGATCGATCTTGGTGGGCACGCAGAGTGCGGGAATGCCCGCCGCCTCCGCCCAGGCGAGCGCCGGGGCGGCCTTGACGTTGCTGACCATCAGGCGCGGCTCGGCGGCCAGGGTCCCGGCCCGGATCGCCTCGACCAGGGCCTGGGCGCTGGAGCCGTTTCCGGACGCGAGGAATCCTAGCTTAAGGGTCGAGGATTTCACGTCTTTCACGCCTGCAGCTCATGTTGGACGACGAGGCCGTCGTAGGCCGGCTCGACCCCCGCCGGCAGTTCTCGGACCAGGGTGTCGAAGTCCATGTCGATGTGCATGTTGGTGAGGATCGCGCGCCGCGGCTTCACCCGCTCGATCCATTCGAGGGCGAGGTCGAGGTGCGCGTGCGTCGGATGCGGCCGTCGCCGCAGGGCGTCGACGATCCAGACGTCGAGATCGGCCAGCGCCTCGAAGGCCGCCTCATCCAGGCCCACCACGTCGCTGGAATAGGCCACGTCGCCGAAGCGGTAGCCCACCGAACGGACCCCCCCGTGGTCCTGGTCGAACGTCCGGACGGGGATGGCGCCCGACGGACCCTCCACCGTCCAGGCCTTGCCGTGCGGCGGCAGGGCCTGCGGCGTGCAGATGGCGGGATAGCCGCCCTCGCCTTCGAAGATGTAGCCGAACCGGCGCATCATGGTGTGGGCCGTGGCGTAGTCCATCCAGCAGGGGATACGCGCCTGCTGGCGCAGGAAGAAGGCCCGCACGTCGTCCAGGCCGTGCACCTGGTCGGCGTGGTCGTGGGTGAGCAGGACCGCGTCGAGCCGCTTGGCGCCCGCCCGCGCGGTCTGCAGGCGCAGTTCGGGCGAGGCGTCGACCAGCACCGTGGTCTCCCGCGCCGGGTCGGCGGCCTTGCGGCGGACCAGGACCGAGCAGCGCGTGCGGAAGTTCTTGGGATTGGCGGGGTCGCAGACACCCCATTCACCGTCGGCCCTCGGCACGCCGCCGGACGAGCCGCACCCCAGGATCACGACCTCCAGCACCCCGCTCACGGCCGGGGAATCCGGTCGAACAGGGCGAAGAACGCGTCCTCGGTCCGGGATTCGGCCTCTTCGGGCGTCCAGCCCCGGATCTCGGCCAGCTTGGCCACGATGGGCGGCAGGAAGGCGGGCTCGTTGCGGCGGCCCCGGTAGGGCACGGGCGCCAGGTAGGGGCAGTCGGTCTCCACGATGATCCGGTCGCCCGGCATGTCGCGGATCACCGCGCGCACGTCGTCGGCGGTCTTGAAGGTCGCGATCCCGGCCACCGAGAACCAGGCCCCCAGCTCGGCCGCGCGCCGCGCGAGCTCCGGCCCCGAGGTGTAGCAGTGCATCAGGATCCGGAAGGCGCCCCGGGCGAACTCCTCCTCCAGGATCTGGCCCATGACCTCGTCGGCCTCGCGGGTGTGGACCACCAGCGGCAGGCCGGTCTCGCGGGCGGCCTCGCAATGGACCCGGAAGACCTTCGCCTGGATGTCGCGCGGGCTCAGGTCGTAGTGGAAGTCGAGGCCGCATTCGCCGATCCCCACCACGCGAGGGTCCCGGGCGATGTCGACCAGCGTCCGCGCGGAAAGGTCCGGGTTCTCCTTGGCTTCGTGCGGGTGCGTGCCCACCGTGCACCAGATGTCCGGATGCATGGCGACGGCCCGGACCTTGTCGTAGTTCGACACCCGGTCGCAGATGTTGACCATCAGGCGCACGCCCGCCGCCAGGGCCCGGCTGATGACGGCCTCCCGGTCTTCGTCGAATTGCGGCGCGTGCAGGTTGACGTGGCTGTCGATCAGCATGGGTGGTCAGGCCTGGGCGGCCTGCTTCAGTTCGGTGAGCGCGGCGAACAGCGCGTCGGTGCGGTCGAGGTTCAAGGCCTCGACCTCGCGCGGCAGGCGCTGGAGCGTCTCCCACGCCTGGGCCCAGCGATCAAGCGACCCCATCCCCTGCGCCGCCCGCTCGGCGACCATGTCGTGGACGCGCTCGGCCAGCCGGTCGAACAGCAGGGCGAAGGCCTGCGGCCCCTCCCCGCCCCGGAACTTCTCGGCCAGCAGCAGCGCGCGCGCCTCGTCGACCCTGGGCAACTCGGCCAGGAGGTCGCGGGCCGCGTCGTCGACCGTGATCGCCTGGGCGGCGGCCAACGCCAGGGCGCGGCCGGGGGCGCCGGCGGCCATGCTGGCCAGGCGCAGCGATTCCTCGACGTTCACGTCCGCGCGGGCCCGAACGAAGGCGGCGGCGACCTCCAGGTCCAGCGGCCGGAACGCCAGGCGGCGGCAGCGCGAGCGGATCGTGGCCAGCAGTCGGCCGGGCGAATGGGAGACCATCAGCAGGACGCCTCGGGGCGGCGGCTCCTCCAGGGTCTTCAGGATGGCGTTGGCGGCGTTGACGTTCAGGTCGTCGGCCGCGTCGATGATCGCCACCCGGTGCGGCGCGCTGGCCGGCGACTTGGAAAAGAACTCGCCCAGGCGCCGGGCGTCCTCCACCGGGATCACCTTGCGCGGCTTGCCGTCGGGGCCTTCGCGCTCCAGCACCATGAGGTCCGGATGGCTGCGGGCGGCGACCTGGCGGCTCACGGGATGATTGGGATCGGCGCCCAGCACGCCGTAGGCCGGGGCCGGCGGGGCGCCCAGCAGCCGCCGCGCAGCGCGATAGGCGAACGTGGCCTTGCCGACGCCTTCCGGGCCGTTCAGCAGCCAGGCGTGGTGCAGGCGGCCGCGGGCGCGGGCCTCCTCGAAGGCGGCCGCGGGCGCCTCCTGTCCTTCCAGGCCGTAGACCTCGCGCGGATGGGGGATGGCGGCCTCAGCCACGGACGGCGAGCCGCGCGGCGACGGCCTCCCAGACCGCGGCCTCAACGGTGTCCATGTCGGCCGACGCGTCGATCACCACGCAGCGCCCGGGCTCGGCCGCGGCGATGGCGCGGAAGCCGTCGCGCAGACGCTGGTGGAAGGCCATCCCCTTGGACTCGAAGCGCATCTCGGCCCCCTCGGCGCGGGCGTGGGCCCGCTCCAGTCCGATCTCGGGCGGCAGGTCGAAGACGAGGGTCAGGTCGGGGCGGACGTCCTCCAGGACGTGGGCCTCCAGGGCGGCGATGAGGCCGGGGTCGGTCCCGCCGGCCGCGCCCTGGTAAGCCCGGGTGGAATCGGCGAACCGGTCGCACACCACCCAGGCGCCGCGGGCAAGCGCCGGCCGGATCACGCGCTCGATGTGGTCCCGCCGGGCGGCGTACATCAGCAGGGTCTCGGTGACCGGGCTCCAGCGGTCGGCGTCCCCATTCAGCACGAGATTGCGGATGCTCTCGGCGCCGGGCGAACCGCCGGGTTCGCGGGTGGTCACGACCTCCAGGCCCTGGGCATGCAGGCGTGCGGCCAGGCGCTTCACCTGGGTGGACTTGCCGGCCCCCTCGCCGCCTTCGAAAGTGATGAACCGCCCGCGCGACACGGGGCCAAAATGGCCCGTTCGCGACGGAAGTCCAGCCGCTTAGAAGGCGTGGACGACGCGAGCGTCCGCGAAGCCGATCTCGGCCACCCGCTCGCGCAGGGCGAAGGCCTCGGCCTCATCGGCCGGAGCCGTCAGCATGACGCGGTAAAGCGTGAGCCCGTCCCGTTCCATGGGCTCGATCACGGCCTGGCCGGCGGGCGACAGCAGGCTCACCGCGCGCCGGGCGTTGGCCTCGTTGGCGAAGGCGCCCGCCTGGATGCGGAGGCCGCTGGCCACGGGAGCAATGGGCGCCGAGGCCACGGGCGCGAGCGCCTGGGTGGTCACCGTCTCCGGAGGCGGCGGCAGCGCCTCGGCGATCTCGAAGGTCGCGTCCGGCCCGGGCTGCACGATCCTCGGCGGCGGTTCCACAGGCCTGGCCGAGGTGAACCGCACGCCGGCCTCGCGACCCAGCAAGGGCGCGGGTCCCACGTAGCGAACCCGGACCCGGGCCACGCCCTGGCGCTCGTAGCCCAGTTGGCGGGCCGCCTCGCGCGAAAGGTCGATGATCCGGTTGCCCACGAACGGCCCCCGATCGTTGACCCGCACCTGGATCTTCCGGCCGTTCTCCAGATTGGTCACCTCGACGATGGACGGCAGCGGCAGGGTGGTGTGGGCGGCGGTCGGCAGGTTCATGTCGAACAGCTCGCCGTTGGCCGTGGCCTTCATGTGGAAGGCGTCGCCGTACCAGGAGCCGACACCCACCTCGTCGTAGTTCGGCTGTTCGCGCGGCACGTACCAGACGCCGCCCACCTGATAGGGTTTGCCGACCTTGTAGGCGCCGGTCTGGGACGGCGTCGTGGCCGATCCGCCCGGACGGGCGGCGTATCGCGGCGTCACGCAAGCAGCCAGCGAGGCTCCCGCCAGCAGGACGACGGCCAGGTTCAGGGTGCGCTTCATCGACATGCCGCCTTCCCCACGTTCGACAGGCAAGCTTGCCGGCCAAGGCTTGCGGCACGGTTAACGGAGGGTTGCGGTGGAGCCGCCTGCCCGCCCCTGCTATAGGCGCCTGCTTCGGATGGGTGGCCGAGTGGTTTAAGGCAGCGGTCTTGAAAACCGCCGTGGGTTTGCGCTCACCGTGGGTTCGAATCCCACCCCATCCGCCATGCCTGATCGTGTCGGCGAGTGCGGCGCTCCGTCCCGCTTATGGACAAACCGCGTCGGCGGCCCCAGATGGTGCGCATGCTGAGATTGCTTCTCGTCCTCTCCACCGTCGCCAGCCTCATGGCCGGACCCGCCCTCGCCCAACCCGCCGGCGCTTCGATCTTCGGCGTCTGGCGCAACCCCAAGGACAGCGTGCACGTGGACGTGCGCCCTTGCGGCCAGGGCGCCTGCGGTTTCGTGGTGTGGGCCAGCGCCAAGGCGCAGGCGGACGCGCGCGAAGGCGGCACCCAGAACCTCGTGGGCCTGCAACTCTTCCGCAATCTCGTGGAACAGCCGGGCGGCCGCTGGCGCGGCAAGGTGTTCGTGCCCGACCTCAACGCCACCTTCTCCGGGTCGGCCGAGGTCCTGGACGCGGGACGCCTGCGCGCGCGCGGTTGCCTGATCGCCAACATCGCCTGCAAGTCGCAGATCTGGACCCGGGTGGCCCCGGCCGTCGGCTGAGGTCCGGCCCTCAGCGCTTCTCCACCTTGGCCGACACCCGCGGCCGCACATAGGACGTGTGCTTCAGGCGGAAGTTGTCCGCGAGGAAGAAGTGAAGCGCCGGCTGGTAGTCGTAGACCACGTCGGCCACCACGATGCTCTCGTTCGGCTTGAGGAAGCCGGCCGGGACCGACGGGGGCGGCGACGAGGGGAAGTTCCGGCTGGTCGTCCAGTCCACGCGCACCACGCCATATTGGTCGCTCGCCAGGCTGCTCACGCGCTCGCCGAGGGGGAGTCCCGGATAGGGGCGGATCATGGCGTCGCCGGCCAGGAGGATGTCGGCGAGGTCGCTGTCGCTCACCGACCGGTTCTGGGAGGTCACGTCCGCCAGGGACGAGGCGATGTGGGCGATACGCGTCCGCACCTGCCAGGCCTGCACGATCTCGACGATCGTCAGGTGCATGACGAACAGGAACGGCAGGATGAGGCCGAACTCCAGCGCCGCGGCGCCGCGCGCATCGCGCAGGAAGCGAAGGATCGGCCCCCTCATTTGTACGGCTCGTTCTTGAAGGCCGCGCGGGCGTCGAGGGTCACTTCGAACGGTCCCGGCCTCGGCTCGCCGAGCACGCCCAGGGTCGGGGTGATCATCGGCCAACGGTAGGCGGCACGCACCATGATGATGTCGCCGGCGTCGCCCTTGTCGAAGGCCCCGTCCGGGGGCGATTGTGCGGCGGCCAGGGCCTGGGAGAAGGTGGCGTAGCGCCGGACGCTCACCTGCAGCCGGTTCCGGCAGTCGGCGGTGTCTCCGCCCAGGCTCGTGCAGACGAGGCCCTCGAACCCGGCGGTGTCGACCGGCCCGTCGTCCTGGCCGGTCCGGATCATGCGCGCGGCCTGGGTCACCCCGTTGTCGAGGCCCGCGGACATCATGCCGACGAGGCCCACCTCGATCGTGGCGAACAGCAGGAAAATGAGGATGGGCGCGATGAGCGCGTACTCGATCGCCGTCCCTCCCCGCTCGTCCTGTCCGAACCGCCGCACGCGCACGGGTCCCGCCCTCCGTTCCTCCGCGCCAATCTGACCGATGGCGGGAAAAGGCGAGTTAACCCCTGGCGGCGCATGGTGGACGCGGCTTAACCACCCCCACTAATCGGCGGTTAGCGCTGATCCGGCATCTTCCCGGGCACGAGCTCGGATTTCGAACCGGACGGTGAGCCACATGCCCACGCAGCGGTCGTCCTGGATCCGCCGCGCGCTCCGGCGCCTGGCGGATCGCGGCGGCAATGTCGCGATCACGGTCGCCCTGGCCATGCCGGTGCTGTCGTTCAGCACCCTGGCGGCCATCGACCTCGCGCGCGCGGCGAGCGCAAAGGTGCAGTTGCAGGACGCCCTCGACGTGGCCGCCCTCGGCGCGGCGCGGGCCACGGGCTCTTCCGACGCGGACCTGCAGGCGGCGGGCGACCGCCTGTTGCGGCAGAACCTTGGGCTGGGGACCGACTTCGACCTCGTCGGCAGCTCGTTCCGGTTCACCCCCGACGGCAAGGTGGCGGCCTGGGCCCAGGTCCAGGTCGAGCCCTATGTCGCCGGCCTGATCGGCACGCCCAACATGAAGATCGCCACCTCGACGGAGGTGGTGCGCGCCGGGATGCAGCTCGAGATCGCCCTCGTCCTCGACAACACCGGGTCGATGAACCAGAACGGCAAGCTCGACTATCTGAAGGCGGCCGCCAAGGACTTCGTCACCGCCATGGAGACGGCGGCCTCGAAGAACGTCATCCCCAACGCCATCAAGATCTCGCTGGTCCCCTTTTCGCACACGGTCCGGGTCAACCCGGACACCTATCGGACCGCCGCGTGGCTGGACCAGAACGGCTCCTCGCCGATCAACAACGAGATCTTCACGACCGAGAGCGGCACCCAATGGGCGAACCGCTTCACGCTCCTCTCGAACCTGGGCGAGACCTGGGGCGGCTGCGTCGAGTACCGCCAGGCGCCCTACGATCTCCAGGACACGCCGCCCTCGACTTCGACGCCGGCCACGCTGATCACGCCCTACTTCGCGCCGGACGAGCCGGACGTGAAGGCCGATTGGTTCTTCGACAAGTTCAACAACAACTACATCTACGACGGCATGACGACCGGGACCTGGCGCGTGCGCCAGGGGGCGGTGGCCAAGTACGTCAAGAGCTCCATCAACGGCGGCAAGGGTCCCAACCGGGGCTGCAACATCCACACGCTCATGCGGCTGACGACCGACTTCAACCTGCTGCGGACCGAGATCGGCAAGCTGAACGCCGATGGCAGCACCAACATTCCCATGGGTCTGGCCTGGGGCTGGTTCACCCTGTCGCCGGCGGCGCCCTTCGGCGACGGCGTCCCCTACCTCACCGACAAGCACAAGAAGATCGTCGTGCTCATGACGGATGGCGAGAACACCATCCTGAACGTCGATACGCCCAACGGCTCCGACTACACGGGGATCGGCTACGCGCGCCTGGGCCGGGTGCTGCAGGCGGACGGCCGGCCCGTCGACCAGAACTCCACCCAGCGCGAACGCACCGCGGCGCTGGACGATCGGCTCGCCAAGCTCTGCGCGAACATGAAGGCGCCGTCCAAGGACATCGAGATCTATACGATCCGCGTCGAGGTGGCCTCGGGCGAGAGCACCGTGCTGGAGAACTGCGCCAGCTCGGCGGACCACTACTACGACGTTCAGAACGCGTCCGAGCTCGCCGTGGTCTTCCAGAGCATCGCCGGACAGATCGCCGCCCTGCACCTTTCCCGGTGATCCCGCGGCCGAGCCGCGCAACAGACCGCCCGCGTCGGCGTTCAAGGTGAATGACGCCGCCTGGCCTGACCGCCGAAGACCTCAGCCTCCTGAACGAGGCGCTGAACGGTCCGCTGACCCACCTCGACACGGCGGGTCAGGAGATTTGCATGAAGCTGTGCGGTCTGAGGCTCCTGCAGCGGGGCGGCGGGGTCGCGGCCGCGAACGGATGGAAGGGCCCGCCGCACGTCTTCTTCCTCACGCGTGACGGCTGGACCGTGGTGAAGGACGAGCGGCGCTCGCCCGTGCGCCGGGCGGGCTAGGCCGGGCTTGGGGGCCCGGGCGTCTGTGGTGTATGGCCGCGCCCATGTCTTCGGATGAGATCCTGGTGGACGCCCGCGGCCATCGCTGTCCGGTGCCGACCCTGAAGCTCAGGCGGGCGCTGGAATCCGCGCCGGCCGGCGCCGTCGTCCGCCTGCTGGCGGACGATCCCCTCGCCCGCATCGACGTGCCGCATTTCGCCGCTCAGGTCGGCGCGCGCGTTCTTGAACAGGCCGACGTGGACGGCGGCCTCAGCTTCCTGGTGGCGAAATCCTAGGCGGATGGAGCCGGGTGTGGAGCGCCAGCTCCACCTCGGTGGCCAGCGCGCCTCCGAAGAACAGCGCGTTCACGTTCCACGACAGCCAGATCAGGAAGATCACGACCGTGGCGATGGAGCCGTAGGTGGCGCCCAGGTGGGCGATCTGCTCGACGTAGAAGCCCAAGGCCCAGGACGCGAAGATGCAGAGAGCCGCCGCGGCGACGCCGCCGAGGGCCGAGGCCCGCCAGTCCACCGGGTCGCGAGACATGGCCCAGCGGTAGATCAACGTCATGCCCGCGATCATGCCGGCGCTGCCCCAGGTCCATTCGCTGTAGAGCCACGGCGCGCCGCGCAGGGGCCGCAGGTCGAAGGTCTCGCCCAGGATCCGGAAGCCGAAGAAGACGACCGACAGGACCCCCAGCATGGCGAACGCGGCGATCAGCACCGCGAGCGCCAGCAGGTTGAAGCCCACGAAGCCGCGAGGCTTGTCCTCGTCGTGGATGAACGACAGGCCGGCCAGCAGGGCCTTGAAGCCGCGGTGGGCGGCATAGCCGCCGATCACCAGCGCCACGCCGCTCTGGAGCGAGATCGCCTCGTCCGGCGCGCGGCTCAGGCGCAGCATCTCGCTCTGGAAGATCAGCCGCGCCGCGTCGGGCATGAGGCGGGCCAGGTGTTCGCCCTGAAGCGCGGCCTGGGCCGGGTCGGAGAACAGGCTGTAGGCCCCCATCAGGATGGCGAGGGCCGGGAAGATGGCCAGCATGATGAAGAAGCTGACCCCGCCCGTGTAGAGCATGACGTCGCGGCCCCAGAGGCGGGTCAGAGCCTTGGCGAGAATGCCCAGCGCCACGCGGCCCCAATGGCTTGGATCCCAGTCCATGGATCGCAGGCGCTGGCCCAGGGCCTTCATGGTGGGGGTTTTCATCGCGCGCAGGGTGGTGAGCCGCGCCCTGACTCGCAAGTCGTCCTCGCAAGGCGTCTCGAAAAAGCCATCGGGCCAAAGCCATAACGGCGCGCCACCCTTTCGAGTGACGCGCCGCCGATGGGCGTGTCGTTCCATCCGGGTTCGCCACCGCTTCGAGGGACGGGAGAGTGCGGCGGCTTACCGACGCGCAGGTTGCGTCCCGGCGGCTGAACCCAGTCTGAACGCGGCCTTCAGCTTGCGAAGGCGTCAGCTCTCCAGAGCGTCGATCTCCGCGGCCGAGAAGCCCCAGTCGGCAAGGGCCTCGCGAGTATGTGCGCCGATGGCCGCCGGCGGCCCCTGGATCGCGCCCGGCGTGACGGAAAAGCGCGGCGCGGGCGCCGGCTGGGTCACGCCGGCCACCTCGACAAAGGTCTGGCGGGCGACGTTGTGGGCGTGCTTGGGTGCATCGTTCAGGTCGAGCACCGGGGCGAAGCAGACGTCGGTGGCCTCCATCAGGGCGCACCACTCGGCCTGGGTCTTGGTGGCGATGACGGCCGCCAGCTTCTCGCGGAGCTGCGGCCAGGCCGAGCGGTCCATCTGGCGCTGGAAGTCCGGGTCGGTGATGCCGGTCTTCTCCAGCAGCAGGGCGTAGAACTGCGGTTCGATCGAGCCGATCGAGACCCACTTGCCGTCCGAGCACTGGTAGGTGTCGTAGAAGTGGGCGCCGCCATCGAGCATGTTGGCCCGCCGCTCGTCGCTCCACATGCCGGCGGCCTTGAAGCCGTAGAACATGGCCATCAGCGAGGCGGCGCCGTCGCTCATCGCGCAGTCGACGACCTGGCCCTTGCCGGTCTCGCGGGCCTGGATCACCCCGGCCAGCAGGCCGAACGCCAGGTAGAGCGCCCCGCCCCCGAAGTCGCCCACCAGGTTGAGCGGCGGCACGGGCTTGTCCTTCGTGCCGATGGCGTGCAGCGCTCCGGTGATGGCGATGTAGTTCATGTCGTGTCCGGCGGCGTGGGCGTAGGGCCCCGTCTGGCCCCAGCCGGTCATGCGGCCGTAGACCAGCTTCGGATTGCGCTTCAGCGCCACGTCGGGGCCGAGGCCCAGGCGCTCCATCACGCCCGGACGGAAACCCTCGAACAGGATGTCGGCCTTCTCGATCAGCTTCAGGCAGGCCTCGACCGCCTCGGGCGACTTCAGGTCGAGGGCCACCGAACGGCGCCCGCGCGAGGTGATGTCCGAGGGCGCGCCGCCCCGGCCGCCGCCCTTGCGGTCGATCCGCACCACGTCGGCCCCGAGGTCCGACAGCAGCATGCCGCAGAAGGGCCCCGGCCCGATGCCGGCGAATTCGACGATCTTGAGCCCGGTAAGCGGTCCTTGGCGCATGTCTTCCTCCTCGTTACGCGGAAACTAGGGTCGCTGACGCTCGGTCAGCCAAGAGCTAGCCTCCCAAGAGCTAGCCACCGCCGGGCAGCGACTGGCCGTCGTCGATGGTGATGACACTGCCGGTGATCGAACCCGCCGCCGGCCCCGCCAGCATCAGCAGCGCGGCGTCGAGGTCCGTGGGCTCCATGAGGCGGCGACGCGGGAAGGCCCGGATCTGCTTCTGGCCGCCCTCGGTCCTGAACCATGCGGCGTTGATATCGGTCTCGATGTAGCCGGGGCAGAGGGCGTTCACCGCGATCCCCTTGCGCGCCCATTCCCGGGCCAGGCTCCTGGTCAGCATGGCCGTCGCCGCCTTCGAGCCGCAGTAGGCCGAGAGGCCCGGCAGGACCGTGTGGCTGGCGATCGAGGCGATGTTGACGATCCGGCCCGAGACGCCGGCGGCGATCATCCGCCGGGCCGCCTCGACGGCGGCGAAGTAGGTTCCGCGCACATTGACCGCGAAGGTGTTGTCGAAGGCCTCGACCGACAGGTCCAGCGCCAGCCCCTCCCCGCCGACGCCGGCGTTGTTCACCAGCACCCCGATGGGGCCGAGGACCTCCTGGATGCGGTCGAAGGCCGGGCCGATGGCGTGGGCGTCGGCCACGTCCAGAGGGACCGCGATCGCACGCGTTCCGGCCCGCGCCAGCTCTCCGGCGATCGCCTCGATGCGGTCGGCGCGCCGGGCGGTCAGGGCCACGGCCGCGCCCTCCCGCGCCAGGAGGCGGGCGAAATGCTCGCCCAGGCCGCCGCTCGCACCCGTCACGACCGCGACGACCCCGTCCAGTTGTCCGCTCATTCCATCTCCCGCGACGCTTCAGCGTTTCTGCAACCATTCCGCGCCTAGTCAGAAGCCGTTTCGGGCCGGCGCGATTCCGTGCTTAGGACACGGTCGGGCGTTTTGGGATGGGGAAATGGCGTCAGGCGTACAGGCGCGGGTGCTGATCGCGGCCGCGGACGATTCCACGGCCGGTCCCCTGGCCGAGGGATTGGACCGCCTGGGCTGGCGCACCGTCACGGCCCGGCGTCTGGCGACCGCCGAAGCGGCGCTGGCCGATCTGCAGATCGAGGCCGCCATCGTGGACATGGCCAGTTTCGGAGGGGAAGCCGAGGCCGTGGCGGCGCGGCTGAAGGCGGCCTGCGCCCCGCGGCGCATGCCTGTCGTGGCCATCGCCTCGCCCGATCCCGCGCTGGCGGACCTCGGCTTCGACCTGGCCATCGCCCCGCCGCTGCACCCCGCCCAGGCGGCCATGAGGCTGGAAACCCTCGTGCGTACAGCGGTTTCCGAGGAGGAATTCGAGCTGCGGCTCGAGACCTTTGCGGAGCGCGGCCACGCCCTCGACCTGCCCCAGCCGGAAACCTCGCCCTTCCGGGTGCTCGCCATTGGCGAGCCCGCGCCCCAATTCCTGGCGCTCTCCAACGCGCTCGCCCGCAGCGGGGCGGACGTCGTCGGCGCCTTCACCGCCTTCACGGCGTTCGACTACCTGCACGAGCGGCCGTTCGACGCCGTCGTGCTCTGGGAAGGCGACAATCCCAACGAGGCGCTCTCGATCACCGGCGGCATGCGCCGCAACACCCGCCTCTATCACACGCCCGCGCTGCTCTACCTGCGCGCCGATGCGGCCACGACCAGCGCCGAGGCCTACCATCGCGGGGTGACCGACGTGGCCAGTCCCGAGACGGCCGAAGACGAAACCGCGCGGCGGGTGGTCGAGCTGGCGCGGTCCCATCGCCACCAGAGGGCCGTGCGCGAGGCCCTGGAGCAGGCCCGCCGGTCGGGGCTCATGGACGCCGCTACGGGGCTCTTCACCCGCGACCTGTTCGCCGAGCATCTGATGCGCCTGGCGCGGGCGGCCCGGGCCCGCAACCGTCCCTTGAGCGTGTGCGTGCTCAAGGTGGCCGAGAAGCCGGATCTGCGCGCGCCGCGGGCCGGCGGCTGGATGGCCCGGGCGATCCCCCAGATCGGCTCGATGATCGGCCGCCTGGTCCGCGTCGAGGACACCGCCGCGCGCCTGGGACCCGAGGTCTTCGCGCTCGCCCTTCCCGCCACGCCGCTGCACGCCGGCCGGGCGGCCGGCGAGCGGATCGCCGCTGTCATCGGCTGCACGGCCTTCGAGGCGGGCGACGGCAACCAGCCGTTCGTGGTGGAGTTCGACGTGGGCGCGGCCGAGATCACCTCGCCCGAGGGCGTGGGCCGGGCGCTGGAAGAGGCCGCCGCCGCCGCGGCCGGCCGGAAGGCGGGCTGATGGACGGCGCCCGGATCGACCGAGAGTTCTGGGCCTACGGCCTTCCCCTCGTGTTCATCGCCCTGGCCATCCTGCGCAACGCGCGCAGCCGCAGGCTGCGGGTCGAGCGCATGTGGATCGCGCCCGCCCTGATCATCTTCGCCACCGTCATGGCCTTCACCGCCCAGAAGCCGCCCGGCCCCTGGTCGATCCTGGCCTACGCGCTCGCCCTGGCCACGGGCGTGGCGCTGGGCTGGTGGCGGGGCCGGCTGACCCATATCGCCGTCGATCCCGACACCCACGTGCTGACCAGCCGGACCTCGCCGCTGGGCATGCTGCTGATCCTGGGTGTGTTCGCCGTCCGCTTCGCCCTGCGCAACGTGGCCAGCGCCAACGCCTCGGCCCTGCACGTGACGACGACCCAGATCGCCGACGCGCTGCTGCTGCTGGCGGTCGGCCTCGTCTGCACGAACCGGCTGGAGATGGCCCTGCGCGCCACCCGCCTGCTGAAGGAAGCCCGCGCCGGGGCCTAGGCCGCCAGCTTGGCCAGTTCCCGCAGCACCTTCTCGGCGGCGGTCAGCCGCTGGACCGGGGTCTCCCACTCGCCCTTGACCACGACCTTGTGGTCGGGCCGCAGCTTCCAGGCCATCTGGTTCCTGGCCAGGAACGGCAGGAGATTCTCAGGCCTGGCGAACTGGTCGTTGCGGAAGGTCACGACAGCGCCCTTCGGCCCCACGTCGATCTTGGCGACATTGGCCTCGCGGCACAGGCCCTTGATGGCCACGACCTTCAGCAACTGATCCGCCTCGGGCGGCAGCGGGCCGAAGCGGTCGATGAGCTCGGCCGCCAGGGCCTCGCGATCGTCCGACTTCTCGGCGTCCGAGATGCGCCGGTAGATGGCCAGGCGCACGTTGAGGTCCGGAATATATTCTTCGGGCAGCAGGACGGCGGCGCCGGTGTTGATCTGCGGCGACCAGCCCCGGTCCAGGAGTTCACCCTCGGCGCCCGCCCGCTCCTTCAGCTCGGCGACGGCGTCCTCCAGCATCTGCTGGTAGAGCTCGACCCCGATCTCGCGGATGTGGCCCGACTGCTCCTCGCCCAGCAGGTTGCCGCCGCCCCGGATGTCGAGGTCGTGGCTGGCGAGCTGGAAGCCGGCGCCCAGGCTGTCCAGGGACTGCAGCACCTTCAGGCGCTTCTCTGCCGACAGGGTGATCTGCTTCTCGGCCGGCGTGGTCAGGTAGGCGTAGGCACGGCTCTTGGAGCGCCCCACCCGCCCCCGAAGCTGGTAGAGCTGGGCCAGGCCGAACATGTCGGCGCGGTGGATGATCAGGGTGTTGGCCGTCGGGATGTCGAGGCCGCTCTCCACGATCGTTGTCGACAGCAGCACGTCGTACTGGCCGTCGTAGAAGGCGCCCATCACCTCCTCGAGCTGGGTCGGCGCCATCTGGCCGTGGCCGACCACGAACTTCACCTCGGGGACCTGCTCGCGCAGGAACCGCTCCAACTCGGGCAGGTCGTTGATGCGCGGAGCCACGAAATAGGCCTGGCCGCCGCGGTACTTCTCGCGCAGCAGCGCCTCGCGGATCACGACCGGGTCCCACGGCGTGATGTAGGTCCTGACCGCCAGCCGGTCGACCGGCGGGGTGGCGATGATCGACATCTCCCGGATGCCCGACAGCGACATCTGCAGCGTGCGCGGGATCGGCGTGGCGGTCAGCGTCAGCATGTGCACGTCGGCCCGAAGCTCCTTGAGCTTCTCCTTGTGCTTGACGCCGAAGTGCTGCTCCTCGTCGACGATGACGAGGCCCAGGTCCTTGAACGAGACCTGCTTCGAGAGCACCGCATGGGTGCCGACGACGATCTCCACCTCGCCCTTGGCCAGGCCTTCGCGGGTCTCGGCGGCCTCCTTGGCGCTGACCAGGCGCGACAGGCGGCGCACGCGCACCGGCCAGCCTTCGAAGCGCTCGGTGAAGGTCTTGTAGTGCTGGCGCGCCAGGAGGGTCGTCGGCGCGACCACGGCCACCTGCTGGCCGCTCATGGCCACGACGAAGGCCGCGCGCAGCGCCACCTCGGTCTTGCCGAAGCCCACGTCGCCGCAGATCAGGCGGTCCATCGGCTTACCGCCGGCGAGGTCCTCCAGCACGTCGCCGATGGCCATGAGCTGGTCCTCGGTCTCCTCGTAGGGGAACCGGGCGCAGAATTCGTCGAACACGCCGTGCGGCGGCTCCACCGGAGCCGTCGTCTTGGTGGCCCGCTCCGCGGCGATGCGGATGAGGCCGTCGGCCATGGCCCGCAGCCGCTCCTTGGCCCGCGCCTTGCGCGCCTGCCAGGCCGCGCCGCCCAGGCGATCGAGCTGCACCCCCTCGGAGTCGGCGCCGTAGCGGGTCAGCAGGTCGATGTTCTCGACCGGCAGGTAGAGCTTGGCTTCGCCCCCGTACTGGAGCTCCAGGGTGTCGTGCGGCGCGCCCTGCACGTCGAGGGTCTTCAGGCCCTCGTAGCGGCCGATGCCGTGGTCGATGTGGACGACGAGATCGCCGGGCGTCAGGGCCGAGGCCTCGGCCAGGAAGTTGGCCGCGCGGCGGCGCTTGCGCGGCCGGGCCAACCGGTCGCCCAGGATGTCGGTCTCGGAGATGACCGCCAGGTTGTCGGTCTCGAAGCCGTGGTCCAGCGGCAGGACCACCCGCTGGGGCGTCTTCGGGTCGGCCGCCTTGGCCGCGTCCCAGTACGGCGCGAACGGCAGGCTCTTGAGCCCGTGGTCGGCCAGCATATGGCCCAGGCGGTCGGACGAGCCCTCGGACCAGGAGGCGAAGAGGACGCGCTTGCCGCTCGATGAGAGCGTCCTGGCGTGATCGACGGTCGCCTCGAAGAGGTTGACGCTGTCCAGCTTGCGCTCGGGGCCGAAATCGCGGCCCTGGCGGGCGCCCATATCGAGCACGGCCTCGCCCTCCGCTTCCTGGAAAGCGGAGAAACGCCGCGTGGGCCGCTTGGCGAGCAGTTCCGACCACTCGGCCTCGTCGAGGTAGAGGCGCGTGGGCTCCAGGGGATGATACTGCACGCGCCGCTCGGTGGCCGTGCGGGCCTCGTAGGCGTCGGCGATCATCGCCAGGCGCTCGTCGCGGGCGTCGCGCGACAGGTGGTCCAGCGCCACGACCGAGTCCGCCGGCAGGTAGTCGAACAGGGTCGCCAGGTCGCCGTAGAACAGCGGCAGGTAGTGCTCCATGCCCGCCCGGCGGCCGCCCTCCGAGATCGCCGCGTAGAGCGGGTCGTCGCCCGGCGCGCCGAACGACTCCAGATAGCCCGTGCGGAACCGGCTGATGGCGTCGGCGTCGAGCAGCGCCTCGCTGACCGGCAGCAGGCTGACGTCCTTGAGCTGGCGCGTGGAGCGCTGGGTCTCGGGGTCGAAGCCCCGGATGCTTTCCAGGATGTCGCCGAACAGGTCCAGGCGGACCGGCTCCTCGGCGGTCGGCGGGAAGACGTCGATCACCCCGCCCCGGATGGCGAACTCACCCTTGTCCGAGACGGTGGAGGCCCGGCTGTAGCCGTTGACGGCGAAATAGCGCTCCAGATCGGCGATCTCGACGCTGTTGCCGACCCTGGCGGAGTAGCTGGCCCGCTGGATGGCCTTCTTCGGCGGCACGCGCTGGATCAGCGCCGGAACCGAGGTGACCAGCAGCGCCGGCTTCTTGGCGTCCAGCCCCTCGGCCAGGCGCGACAGGACCGCCATGCGCTGGGCGGCGACGGCCGGCGACGGGCCGATACGGTCGTACGGCAGGCAGTCCCAGGCCGGGAGCAGCAGAACCTCGACGCCCGGCGCGAAGAACCGGAAGGCGTCCGCGAAGGCCGAAAGCCGGGCTCCGTCGCGGGCCACGAACACCGACAGGCCGCCACGGGCCCTGGCGATGTCGGCCATGGCCAGCGCATCGAAACCCTCGGGCGCGCCGACGAGGTCCAGGCGGCCGGGGTCGTCCGCGACGCGCCGGAGTTGGGCGGCGCTTACAGGTCGCGATCCGTCAGCCGCCACCGACCGGCCCCTTGGCGTAAACTTCGTCCCGGAAGGCTTTGAGGCGGTTCATCAATTCGCCGTCGAACTCGGGCGGCGTCGGCGTCGTGCCGAGCATCCAGCCGTAGAGGTCCTGGTCCGGCTGCTCCAGCAGCGTCTCGAACCAATCCAGTTCGTCAGGAGTGAAACTCGAGACGTGCTTGTCCGCGAACGGGCCCAGGATCAGGTCCGCTTCCCGGAAGCCGCGGCGCCAGGCCCGCAGCTTCAGCTTCTTCAGCCGTGCATCTTCGATCGTCATCTGAAGGTCGCGGATATAGAGCCCCCCTCGCCCGGGCGCCAGTATTGTAGGCTCCCAATATGCGGCCGGAGATTCTGTTCCCGCTTTTTGCGCCCGTGGACTCGCTGAAAGGCGTGGGGCCCCGCGTCGCGCCCCTGCTCCGGAAGCTGGCCGGCCCGCTCGTGCGCGACGTGCTCTGGCTGAAGCCGCACTCGGTGATCCGCCGCACGGCCGCCACCATCTCCCGGGCCGTGGACGGCGAGGTGATGACCTTCGAGGTCACGATCGAGTCCTACCAGAAGCCGCGGGTGAAGACCCAGCCGACCCGGGTGCGCGTCTTCGACCAGACCGGCTTCATGTCCCTGGTCTTCTTCGGCAGCTACGGGAGCCAGCTCGAACAGCGCCACCCGGTGAATTCGAAGCGGATCGTCTCGGGGCGGGTCGAGGACAAGGGCTTCGGCCTGCAGATCGTCCATCCGGACTACATGCTCGCGCCCGACAAGGCCGCCGATATCCCAGACGTGGAGGCCGTCTATCCGGCCACCGAGGGCCTGCCGCCCCGCCGGGTGCGGACCTTCGTCGAGGAGGCCCTGGAGCGCGCCCCGAACCTGCCCGAGTGGCAGGACCCCGCGTTCCTGGCCCAGGAGCGGTTCCCCACCTGGCGCGAGGCGCTGGAGCGGCTGCACCATCCCGAAAGCGAGGCGGACCTGTCCGAGCTGTCGCCGCACCGGCGCAGACTCGCCTACGACGAACTCCTGGCCCACCAGCTCGCCATGGCCCAACGCAAGGCGGCGCGCCGACGCGAACCCGCCGCCCGCATCGCCGCCAGCGGAATCGCCGGCGAGGTGCAGGCCGACCTCCCGTTCGCCTTCACCGGGGCCCAGACCCGGGCGCTGGCCGACATCCGCGCCGACCTGGCCGCGGGCGAACGGATGAGCCGGTTGATCCAGGGGGACGTCGGCTCGGGCAAGACCGTGGTGGCCATGTGCGCCATGGCCGACGTGGCCGCGGCCGGCGCCCAGAGCGCCCTGATGGCCCCGACCGAAATCCTGGCCCGCCAGCATTACGAGACCCTCTCAGGGCCCCTCGCCGCCCACGGGATCGAGGCCGTCCTGCTGACCGGGCGCGACAAGGGGGCCGCCCGGCGCGAGAAGCTGGCGAAGCTCGCCTCGGGCGAGGCCAAGGTCGCGGTCGGCACCCACGCCCTGTTTCAGGACGATGTGGGGTTCCACAGACTCCAGCTCGTGGTCATCGACGAGCAGCACCGCTTTGGCGTGGCCGAGCGCCAGCGGCTTCAGGCCAAGGGCGAGGCGGTCCACCTGATCGCCATGTCGGCGACCCCCATCCCCCGGACCCTGGAGCTCACCGTCTACGGCGACCTTGACGTGAGCCGCATCGACGAGAAGCCGCCGGGCCGCACGCCCGTGGCCACCCGCGCCGCCCCCATGACCCGGGCCCACGAGGTGGAGGCCCGCCTGCGCGAGGCGGTCCAGGGCGGGGCCCAGGCGTTCTGGATCTGCCCCCTGATCTCGGAATCCGAGGCCAGCGACCTGGCCGCCGCCGAACGCCGGGCCGCCGAACTGACCGAGCGGATCGGCCCCAGCGTCGGCCTGATCCACGGCCGCCTGCCGCCTGCGGCCAAGGACGCGGTGATGGCCGAGTTCGCCGAAGGGCGGCTCTCGGTGCTGGTGGCCACCACGGTCGTCGAGGTGGGCGTCAACGTGCCCAACGCGACCATCATGGTCATCGAGCAGGCCGAGCGGTTCGGCCTGGCCCAGCTCCACCAGCTCCGGGGCCGGGTCGGCCGGGGTCGCCGCGAGAGCGCCTGCGTCCTGCTCTACGACCCGCCGTTGTTGGAGACCGCCCAGCAGCGGCTCGACATCCTGCGCCGCACCGACGACGGCTTCGTCATCGCCGAGAAGGACCTGGAGCTGCGCGGCGGCGGCGATGCGCTGGGCCTGCGCCAATCGGGGTTCCCGGACTACGCCTTCGCGGATCCCTTCGCCCACCGCGACCTGATCGCCACGGCCGGCGACGACGCGCGCCTGATCGTGATGCGCGACCCGGAGCTGACCAGCGAGCGCGGCAAGGCCCTCCAGGTGCTGCAGGAGCTGTTCGACTGGAAGGCCGGGATGGCCCTGAAGGACGCGGGCTAGCGTCGTTAGTCGGCGCCGGGCGACGGGCAGCGTCTTCCAGACGGCGCGGCCATGGCGGCCCGCCTATCGGAGACATCGAATGAAACACCTCTGCCTTGTCTACATGGAGCCCGGCGGCCTGGACGGCCTCACGCCCGAAGAACGCGAGACGCTGGACCGCGAGTCCCAGGCCTACGACGAGGAGCTGGCGCGGCGGGGCCATTTCGTAGCCGCCTCGGCGCTGCAGCCGGTCGAGACGGCCCGGACGGTGCGGCTGCGCGGCAGCCGCAAGACCGTGCTCGACGGTCCCTTCGCCGAAACGAAGGAGGTCCTGGTGGGCTTCATCTTCCTGGAGGCGGCGGACATGGAAGAGGCCGTGCGCCTGGCCTCGGACATCCCCATGGCCCGCTACGCGGCCATCGAGGTGCGGCCGGAATACGAGTTCTGACCGGCGTCCTGGGGGGTCAGGGCGTCTGGCGCGCGCCGTAGGCCGCCAGCCGCGCCTTCGCGTCGGACTCGAGGTCGGCGTAGAACAGGTTGAAGCCCGGGACCTTGCGGCGGTCGGCCCACGAGCCGGACTTGCGGAGCGCCGATGACTTGGGCCGGGTGACGTGCAGCACCCCGCCCTTGCACTGGGCGGCCACCTGCCGGGCCAGGAAGGCGGGCCGCGCGCCCCACTCCAGCCCGGTGGCGTTGGCCGCGCCCAGGTGCAGGCGGGCGGGCGCGGCGGCGTCCGTCACGGCCCCCAGAACGGGATTGAAGCAGAGCGCGGGCCGGGGCTGGAGATTCTCCAGTTCGCCGCGGGCGTTCCAGACCAGCGCGCGGTCCAGCTTGCGCTTGGCGGCGTCGAACTCGCCTTCATAGACCCGCGCCCAGGCGGCCAGGCATCCGGCCTCGTCCCTGCGGACGCAAGGCGGGACCGGCGGATTGTCGGCCGGCGCCACGGTGTCGATCAGATAGGCGGCCACCAGACGGGATCGCAGCGCGGGATCGCGCGCTACCTCCTGCTCCAGCAGGCGAAGGGCCAGGGTCCCGCCCTGCTCCACGCCCACGATCAGGAAAGGTCGCCCCTGGTTGTAGCGCTGGACGTAGGTCCGGAACGCCTCCTGCACGTCGCCGTAGGCGAACCGCCGCGCCTCGCGGGCGTCCTCGCGCAGGGTGAGCAGGCTGTAGAGGCTGGCCTGCCGGTACTTGGGCGCATAGGTGCGCCCGACGTTGACGAACGGGCCGACGTAGTTCGGAGCCATCACCTGGCGGAACCGGGCGTCGGACTCCGCATCGTCGATCGGGGCGTTCCAATCCCGCCCGCCGTCATAGGTGGTGGGCCCGACGAAGAAGATGTCGGCGGGCAGGTTGGCCCGCACGTGGTCGCGCGGCAGGAGCGCCCAGGCGTTGGGCTTCGAATAGTCCGGCCCGGGCGGAGGCTGGTAGGTCTGGAACGGGACCTTGGGATCGAGGCCGGTCCGCACGAGGTCGCCCCAGTAGTAGCCCACGCCCGCGCCCACCAGCAGGACGACCCCGAGGAGGGCCGCCACCAGCCACCGGGCGCGCGCCGCGGGCCCCGGCATGGTCAGCGATAGGGATCCGGCTGGGCGAGGTAGTTCGTCACGTAGTCCGTGATCCCCTCCTCCAGCGGCGTCATGGCGGCCGGATAGCCGGCCTCGTAGAGGCGGTCCATCTGGGCCTGGGTGAAATACTGGTACTTGTCGCGGATGGCCGGCGGCATGGGCGTGTATTCGATCTGGGCCGGCTTGCCGGCCGCCTCGAAGACGCAGCGCGCCATCTCTTCGAAGGTCCGCGCCTGGCCAGAGCCCAGGTTGAAGACGCCGTTCACCTGCGGATTGTCGATCAGCCAGCGGGTGACGTCGGCGGCGTCGCGCACATAGACGAAGTCGCGCTTCTGCCCCCCGTCGGGCACGTCGGCCCGATAGCTCTTGAAGAGCTGCACCCCGTGGCCCTCGCGGACCTGCGGCCAGATCTGGGCCGCCACGGACTTCATGCTGTGCTTGTGCTCTTCGTTGGGGCCGTAGACGTTGAAGAACTTTAGCCCCACCCACTGCGGCGGGGCGTAGTCGCGGCCCGCCTGGCGCACGGCGAAGAGGTCGAACAGCGCCTTCGACCAGCCGTAGGTGTTGAGCGGCCGCAGTTTCGCCAGGGCGTCGTAGCTGTTGTCGTCCACGAAGCCGTGCTCGCCCGCCCCGTAGGTCGCCGCCGAGGAGGCGTAGATCAGCCGGCGCTGGCGGTCGGCGCACCAGCGGAACAGGTCGCGGCTGAGCGTGAAGTTCGAATGGATGATCTTGTCGGCGTCCGGCTCGGTCGTGGACGAGACGGCGGCCATGTGGATCACCGCCTCCACGTCGCGCCAGCGTTTCTCCAGCCAGTCGAACATGTCCTCGGGGGCGACGAAGTCGCCGATGGGATGCTTGGCGATGTTGCGCCACTTGCCGAGCTCGGCCTCGCGCAGGCGGTCGCAGACCACGACGTCCAGCGTCCGGTCCTCGGCCAACTTGGCCGCGATGTTCGAGCCGATGAAGCCCGCGCCGCCCGTGACGAAGACGATCCTGCGGTTCATGCCTTCTCTTTCTTCATCCGGGCGATGGCGGCCGTGGTGGAATAGCCGTCCACGAGGTTGGCCAGCCTCACCTCCCCGCCCCAGGACTTCACCAGGTCGCCGCCGACCACCTGGTCCTCGGCGTAGTCCGCGCCCTTGATGAGCACGTCGGGCTTGGCGGCCTCGATCAGCCGGATGGGCGTCAGCTCCTCGAACGGCGCCACAAGGTCGACGCTCTGGAGACCCGCCAGCACCAGGGCCCGGCTCTCCAGGTCGTTCACCGGCCTGCCCTCGCCCTTCAGCGCTTTCACCGAGTCATCGGAATTCAGGCCGACGATCAGCCGGTCGCACCAGGCTTTGGCCTGGGTCAGGTAGGCCACGTGGCCCCGGTGCAGGATGTCGAAACAGCCGTTGGTGAAGCCCACGCGCAGGCCCTGCGCGCGCCAGCGGGCCACTTCCTCGACCATGCGCTGAGGCGTCACGACCTTGGCCTCGGCCGGCGCCATGTGGGCGGTCAGCACGGCCTCCACGAGCTCCTCGGGACTGACGGTGGCGGTGCCCGCCTTGCCCACGGCCACGCCCGAGGCGAGCTGGGCGAAGGCGATGGCCGGCTCGAGGTCCGCCTCGGCGGCGAGCGCCAGGCCCAGGGCGGCCAGCGCCGTGTCGCCGGCGCCGGAGGCGTCGAACACCTCGCGGGCCACCGTCGGAAAGTGGCGGACAGGCTTCCCGCGCAGCGCCAGGGACACGCCCTTGCCGCTGCGGGTCACCAGCACGCCCCTGGCCGGCCAGAGCTCCAGCGCCCGCGCGAGCGCGGCCTCGACCTGGGCGTCGGTCTCGGTGGGCAGGTCGGTAGCGTGGGACAGCTCGGCCGCGTTCGGTTTGATCAGGTCCACCTCCCCGTACCGGGAGAAGGACCGCGCCTTGGAATCCACCACGACCTTGGCGCCGGTCTCCGCGGCCGCCGCGCGGCACGCGGCGATCACCGCGTCGGTCACCACCCCCTTGCCGTAGTCCGAGAGCAGGATCGCGCCGGCGCCCTTGGCGGCGTCCCGGATGGTGCGCGCCAGCCGCTGCTCGCATTCGCCCTCGACGGGGCGGCTCTCCTCCAGGTCGACCCGCAGGAGCTGCTGGCCGCCGGAGACGAAGCGGGTCTTGAGCGTGGTCGGCCGCGTGGGATCGGTGACGAGGTAGCCCTCGATGGCCGTCTCTTCGCCTACCAGGCGGGACGCCTCATGGCCCTCGGCGTCCCCGCCGATCAGGCCCACCAGGGCCACCGAGCCCCCCAGGGCGGCGACGTTGCGCGCCACGTTGCCGGCGGCGCCCAGCATCACGGTCTCGCGGCTGCGGGTCAGGACCGGGATGGGCGCCTCGGGCGAGACGCGGTTGACGGTCCCGTAGACGAAGCGGTCCACCATCAGGTCCCCGACGCAGGCGACGCGTTTGCCGGGGACCTCGTTGAGCAGGTGCTGGAGTGCGGCCAGATCCATGGCGCTAGCCTGTGCGGCGCGTTGTGGGGCGGGTCAAGCGGCCCGACTGACTTCGTGCAGCGCCTTGAGCTGGCGCAGCAGGGCTTCGGCCCCGTCCAGCGGCAGGCAGCTCGGGCCGTCGCACAGCGCCTTGTCGGGGTCTGGGTGGAACTCCAGGAAAACCCCGTCGGCGCCCGAGACCACGGCGGCCTTGGCGATCACGGCCACGCCCTCGCGCCGGCCACCCGTCGAGGCGCCGCCGGTGCGCGGGTCGGCGCCCGGAAGCTGCACGGCGTGGGTCGCGTCGATGGTGACCGGGCAGCCGAGCTTCTTCATCTCGCCGATGCCCAGCATGTCGACGACGAGGTTGTTGTAGCCGAACGAGGCGCCGCGTTCGCACAGGATGGTGATGTCGGCGCCGTCCACGGCCTCCTTGACCTTGGAGACGATGTTCCTGGCGTCCCAGGGCGCCAGGAACTGGCCCTTCTTCACGTGCAGCAGGCCGCCCGCGGCGTGGATGGCGCGGGCCGAGGCCACCACGAGATCGGTCTGGCGGCACAGGAAGGCCGGAATCTGCAGCACGTCCGTCACCTCGGCCAGGGGCTCGGCCTGGTCCGGCTCATGGATGTCGGTGCAGATCGGAACGCCGAGGTCGGCCTTCACGGCCCGAAGCATGGCCAGGCCCTTCTCGAGGCCCGGCCCCCGGTAGCTCTTGATCGACGAGCGGTTCGCCTTGTCGAAGCTCGCCTTGAAGACGTAGGGCAGCCCGAGTCTCTCGCAGACCGCCTTCAGGTGACGGCCGGTCTCCCGCGCCAGGGCCTCGTCCTCCAGCACGTTCAGGCCGGCGATGACCGTCAGCGGCTGGCCGTCGCCGATGGCGATGTTCCAGCGGTCGAGCTTCAGGACGGCCATGGCGTCTCCTTAGGTGGCTGAGGCCGCCTAAGTGACGCGGGCTCGCCGACTCCACAAGCCCGCGACGCATCCGATGGCCTCGCCCGGCCGTACCTGCCGCGTGTGATTCGCGTGTTGCGAGATCGGTGTTATCGTAACCGCGAGGCTTGAGGGGGAAGCGACCATGAGCCTGGATCGGAAGATGCAGGACCTCGCCGGCGCGCCCGCCGCCTTCAAGGCGGCCGCGCGCCTCATCGCCCGCAACTGGCAGGCGGGCTCGCTGGCTTTCGTGCTGCCGGACGGCCGCGAATTCCGGCTGAAGGGCGACGCGCCAGGGCCGGACGGACGCCTGATCGTCCGCGACTACCGGTTCATGCGCCGGGTGCTCGCCTCGGGCGACATCGGTTTCGCCGAAGGCTACATGGCCGGCGAGTGGGATACCCCGGACCTCTCGGCCCTGCTGGAGGTGCTGGCGCTCAACCTCAGCGACATGCAGCGCGTGGCGACCGGCAATCCCCTGATGGCGGCGGCGCATTACGTGGGCCACCTGCTGCGCGGCAACACCAAGGCGGGCTCGAAGCGCAACATCCACGCCCATTACGACCTCGGGAACGCCTTCTATTCGCGCTGGCTGGACCCCACCATGACCTACTCGTCGGCCCGCTTCGAGAAGCCTGGCGAGCCGCTGTCCGAGGCCCAGCGCCGGAAGTACCGCACGCTCGCAGAGAGCATGGAGCTGAAGCCCGGCCAGCACGTGCTGGAGATCGGCTGCGGCTGGGGCGGCTTCGCCGAATACGCCGCGCGCGAGGTGGGCGCCCGCGTGACCGGCATCACCATCTCCGAGGAGCAGTACCGGTTCGCCAGGGAGCGGATGTTCCGCCAGGGTCTGGCCGATCGGGCCGACATCCGCCTCATCGACTACCGCGATGTAGACGGCCAATTCGACCGGGTGGCCTCCATCGAAATGTTCGAGGCCGTCGGCGAGCGCTACTGGCCCGCCTATTTCGCCAAGATCCGCGAGAGCCTGACGCCCGGCGGCCGGGCGGGGCTGCAGATCATCACCATCCGGGACGAACTGTTCGACCACTACCGGCGCCACGCCGACTTCATCCAGCGGTACATCTTCCCGGGCGGCATGCTGCCGTCCGAGGCGCGCCTGAAAGCCGAGACCGCCCGGGCGGGCCTTTCGTGGGCGGGCGTCAGCCGCTTCGGCCAGAACTACGCGGACACCCTGGCCGAATGGGCCCGGCGTTTCGAGGGCGCCTGGGACGACATCCGCCGCCTCGGTTTCGACGAGCGTTTCCGCAAGCTCTGGAAGTTCTATCTCAGCTACTGCGAGGCGGGCTTCCGGACGGCGCGCACGGACGTGGTTCAGCTCAGCTTGTCCCGGGCTTAGGATTTCTGCCCCTGTCGCATTCCGCCGGGGTTGCCTAAGTAGCGCCCATGCAAGTCGCCCAAAGCGTTCTCGACGCCATCGGGAACACCCCGCTCATCCGCCTGCGCCGCGCCAGCGCGATGACCGGCTGCGAAATCCTGGCCAAGGCCGAGTTCATGAACCCCGGCCAGTCCGTGAAGGACCGCGCCGCGCTCTACATCGTCCGGGACGCCGAGAAGAAGGGCCTGCTGCGGCCGGGCGGCCGGATCGTGGAAGGCACCGCCGGCAACACCGGGATCGGTCTGGCCATGGTCGGCAAGGCGCTGGGATACCGCTCCACCATCGTCATCCCCCGCACCCAGAGCCAGGAGAAGAAGGACGCCATCCGGCTCTATGGGGCGGAACTCGTGGAGGTGGACGCGGTCCCCTACTCCAACGAGAACAATTACGTTCGTTATTCCGGCCGCTTGGCGGCGGAACTTGACGCGAAGGAGCCGGCCGGCGCGGTCTGGGCCAACCAGTTCGACAACGTCGCCAACCGCGAGGCCCACGTCCAGGGCACGGGGCCGGAGATCTGGCGCCAGACCGACGGCAAGGTGGACGCCTTCATCTGCGCCGTCGGCTCGGGGGGCACCTTGGCGGGCGTGGCCCAGGCCCTGCGTGCGGAAAACCCCGCAGTGAAGATCGGCCTGGCGGATCCGCACGGCTCGGCCCTCTTCGCCTACTACACCGACGGCGAGCTCAAGGCCGAAGGCAGCTCCATCAGCGAGGGCATCGGCCAGGGCCGCGTCACCGCCAATCTCGAAGGGCTGAACCTCGACCGCGCCTACCGCATCTCGGACGAGGAGATGATGCAGGCCATCTTCGACCTCATGGAGCACGAGGGCCTGGTGATGGGAGGCTCGTCGGGCGTGAACGTCGCCGGCGCCATCCGCATGGCCACCGACCTTGGGCCGGGCCACACGGTCGTCACCATGCTGTGCGACCACGGCCAGCGCTATCAGTCCAAGATCTTCAACCCGCCCTTCCTGCGCGAGAAGGGCCTGCCCGTCCCTTACTGGCTGGAGTAGTCCGCATGGACCCGACGGTCTCCACCGACTGGCTGGACGAGCACCTCTACGACGACGACGTCCGCATCGTGGACGCCACCCTGCCGCTGGTGGGCCAGCCCGGCCGCGGCCTCGACGCCTACGAACAGGGTCATATCCCCGGCGCGGTGTTCTTCGACATCAACGCCATCGCCGACCTCTCCACCGACCTTCCCCACATGCTGCCGTCCCCCGAAGCCTTCGCCCAGGCGGCGCGGGAGCTCGGCCTGTCCCGGGGCGCCACGATCGTCGTCTATGACGCCCATGGCATCTACTCGGCCCCCCGCGTGTGGTGGACCCTCCGGGCCATGGGCTATCCGAAGGTCTTTGTCCTGGACGGGGGCCTCAGGAAGTGGCGCGAGGAGGACCGCGTGCTCACGGTCGAGGCGCCGCAGCCGACGCCCGTCCCCGTGGACACGGCTTTCCGGTCCGAGCTCGTGCGCGACATCGAGCAGGTGAAGGGCCACCTCGCCGCCGGCGACGCCCAGCTGCTGGACGCCCGCTCGACGGGCCGCTTCCGGGGCGAGACGCCGGAGCCCCGCGCCGGCCTGCGTTCGGGCCGGATGCCCGGCGCGCTCAACCTGCCTTTCGATCAGGTCGTGAACCCCGACGGCACACTGAAGTCCGAGGGGGAGCTGCGCGAAGCCTTCCTCGAGGCCCGCGTGGACCTGACGAAGCCCATCGTCACGACCTGCGGCTCGGGCGTCACCGCCGCCGTCCTGGCGCTGGCGCTGGCCCGCCTGGGCCGAGAGGACGTGGCGGTCTACGACGGCTCCTGGACCGAATGGGGCGGCCGCCCCGACACCCCGATCGTCACCGGCTAGCGCACCGGCGGGGCGTACATCAGGCCGGGCTTCGGAGCGGTCCAGAGCGCGTTGAGGCCCCGGTCCAGCTTCAAGGCGGAGTCCGCGCCCAGGTCCTTCCGGAAGAGCTCGTGATAGGCGCCCACCTGCCGGATCGCCTGGTAGGCCCAGTCCGGCGACAGGCCCAGCAGGGCGCCCAGGTCGCCTTCCACGCCTAGAAGGCGGCGGGTTTCGGGATCGGTGGCCGTCTCGCGGGCCTGCTCCACGGTGCGGGACGACAGCCCCAGTTCCTCGGCCAGCACGACAGCGTGGACGGTCCAGGCGACGATATCGGCCCAGGCCGGATCATCCTGCCGCACGACCGGTCCCAGCGGCTCCTTCGAGATCACGTTGGGGAGGATTTCGTGGGCGCCCGGATTGGTGAGGACGGATCGCGAGGCGGCGAGCGCGGAGATATCGGCCGAGAACGCGTCGCAGCCCTCGCTCTCGTAGAGCCTGCGTGCGTCCTCCTCGGAGGCGGCCACGACCGGCCGGTAGGTCAGGCCCCGCACGCGGAAGAAGTCGGCGAGGTTGGCCTCGCTGGCCGTACCCGCCTGGACGCAGACTCGCGCGCCGCCTAGCTCCTCGGCGCTGTTGAGGCCCAACGCTCGCGGAACGAGAAAGCCCTGGCCGTCATAGTAGGTTGTCGCCGGGAAGGTCAGGCCAAGGCCGGCGTCCCGGGACAGCGTGAGCGACGTGTTGCGCGACAGGACGTCGATGCGTCCGGCCTTCAGCGCCCCGAACCGGTCCTTGGCGTCGATGGTGACGAACCGGACCTTGGACGCGTCGCCCAGGGTCGCGGCCGCCACCGCCCGGCAGATGTCCACGTCGAACCCGCGCCACTGTCCGCGCGCGTCAGGGAAGGCGAAGCCCGGAAGCCCCGGATGGACGCCACAGGCGAGCACGCCGCGCTTGCGGACGGCGGCCAGCGTCGGACTGGGCGTGGCCTTGTAGGCCGGCGGCGCGCTCGCCGGGGCCTTTGGCGGAGGCGGCGCGGGCGGGGGTGCGGGCGCCGTCCGTTCCCCGCAGCCCGCGAGCAACAGGCCCATCGCCGCCGCCAACCCGAGGCGCGCTCTCATTCCAGCTCCTTGAAACGGAGAAACCCGAAGGTCTAAGTGCGACAGGCACTTTCGCCAGCGTCGCCTGGGCCCGCAACCCCGCATGTCCGATGAGACCCGCCTGATCCACGCCGGGAGCAAGCCCGAACCCCTGTGCCGCACGGTGGGCCCGCCCATCCAGAAGGGGTCCACGGTCCTGCTGCCGGACGCGGCCTCGCTGTACGACGACGACCACTGCACGACCTACGGCCGGGCGGGCCTCGCCACCCAGAAGGCCCTGCAGGAGGCGCTGGCGGCCATGGAGGGCGCCGTCGGCGTGGCGCTCTATCCGTCGGGACTGGCGGCCATCTCCGGCGCCCTGCTGGCGGTTCTCGCGGCCGGCGACGAAGTCCTGGTGGTGGACAACATCTACAAGCCCGTCCGCCGATTCTGCGACCAGGTGCTGAAGCGGTTCGGCGTGGGCGTGGCCTATTTCGATCCGCGCACCCCGCCGGAGGCGGTCGTCGGGGGCTCCTCAGGCAAGACGCGCCTGATCCTCCTGGAGTCGCCGGGCTCCCTGAGCTTCGAAATGCAGGACATCCCCCGCTTCGCCGAACTGGCCCGGGAACGGGGCATTCTGACCGCCGTGGACAACACCTGGGCGGCGGGGTTGCTGTTCAAGCCACTGGAGCATGGGGTCGACCTGTCGCTGCAGGCGCTCACCAAGTACGCGGGCGGTCATTCGGACGTGTTCATGGGTTCGGCCGCGGCGCGGGACCCGGCCCTCGTCCGGAGGCTGCTGGACGGCGTGGACCACCTGGGCTGGGCGGTCTCGGCCGACGACGCCTACCAGATGCTGCGGGGCCTGCGGACCCTGCCGACGCGCCTGAGGGTTCAGGGAGAAGCGGGCCTTAGGGTCGCCGCCTGGCTCGCCGACCAGCCGGAGGTGGCCGCGCTCTATCATCCCGCCCTGCCCGGCTGTCCCGACCACGAGCTCTGGAAGCGCGACTACAGCGGCGCCTGCGGCCTCTTCGCCTTCGCCCTGCGGCCGGGGCCCCAGGCCGCCGTCGACGCCTTCCTGGACGCCCTCGACATCTTCGGCCTGGGCTTTTCCTGGGGCGGCTTCGAAAGCCTGGCCATCTGGTGCGACCCGCAGTTCCCGCCCCGCAAGGTGAAACGCGACTACAGGGGGCCGATGATCCGTCTGCACATCGGACTCGAGCCGGTGGACGACCTGATCGCCGATCTGCGCAAGGGCCTCGACGCCTACGCGAAGGCCGCGCTCTAGCGGAACCGCTTCGCCTGCTCCGGGATTGCTGCGGCGAGCAATTCCCAAGGAGACGGGGCCATGAGCAGCCAAGAACCCGGTGGCGAATTCCGCCAGGACGCCCAGCGCACGGCCGAGCACGAGCGCGAGATCCAGGACCGCATCGAAGCCAGGGAGCAGCGGTCGTTCGAGCCCAAGGGCGACGACGACAAGCCGCCTCAGACCGGCGCCCGCGAGTATCCTGTTCCGCCCTTGCCGAAGGATCGCCTGGAAAAGCCCGGCCTCGAGGGCGACCTCGACCTGAAGCCCATGTGGGACGCGCCCTACTACAAGGGCTCAGGGAAGCTGGAGGGGAAGGTCGCGCTGATTACCGGCGGGGATTCCGGCATCGGCCGGGCGGTGGCGGTGCTGTTCGCCCGGGAAGGCGCCGACGTGGCCGTCGCCTACCTGGAGGAGGACGAGGACGCGCAGGTGACCAAACAGGCGGTCGAGAAGGAGGGCCGCCGGGCCATCCTGCTGCCGGGCGACGTCGCCGACCCCGCCTACGCCGAGGACGCGGTGCGCAAGACCCTCGAGGCGTTCGGCAAGCTGGACGTGCTGGTCAACAACGCAGCCTTCCAGATGCACGCCAAGGACATCGCCGACATCGACTTCGACCACTTCGACCGGACGCTGAAGACCAACCTCTACGGCTATTTCAACATGGCCAAGGCCGCCGCCCCGCACCTGGGGCCGGGCGCGGCGATCGTGAACTGCGGCTCGGTGACGGGCATCGAGGGCTCGAAGGAGTTGCTGGACTACTCCATGACCAAGGGCGGCATCCACGCCTTCACCCGATCCCTGGCCGGCAGCCTGCTGAAGAACGGCGTGCGGGTGAACTGCGTCGCGCCGGGGCCGGTCTGGACCCCGCTCAACCCGGCCGACAAGCCGGAGAAGACGCCGAAGTTCGGGGCCTCGACGCCCATGGGCCGTCCCGCCCAGCCCGAGGAGATCGCCCCGGCCTTCGTTTTCCTCGCCTCGCCCCAGACGTCCAGCTACATCACGGGCGAGATCCTGCCGGTCATCGGCGGCTATTGAGGGCCTATCGATAGAAGCCTGGCTCGACCAGTTCCTGGAGGCGGAGCGCCTGCCCGGGCGCTTCGCCGAGACGGTCGAGCGGGTCTGCCGCCCCCTCGCCGACCGCGCCGCCCGGCTGGCCGACGCGCACGGGACGGCCGTCGTCGGCCTGTGCGGCGCCCAGGGGTCGGGCAAGTCCACCATCGCCGCGGCCACGGTGCGGCTGCTGGAGGCCGAGGGGCGCTCGGCCGTGGCGCTGTCGCTGGACGACTTCTACCTGGGCCGGGAAGCCCGGGCCTGGCTGGCGGGCAAGGTCCATCCGCTGCTCGCCACGCGCGGGCCGCCCGGAACCCACGACGTGGCCCTGGCCTGCGGGGTCCTGGACAACCTGGCGAAGCCCGAGACCACGCCCCTGCCCGCCTTCGACAAGGCCATGGACGAGCGGCGCCCCAAGTCGCAATGGCGGACGCTCCACGGCCCCGTCGACGTCGTCATCTTCGAGGGCTGGTGCGTGGGCGCCCGCCCCCAGCTGGAGGCGGCGCTCGCCGAGCCCGTCAACGGCCTGGAAGCCGAGGCGGACGCCGAGGGCCGCTGGCGCGCCTACGTCAACACCCAGCTCGCCGGTCCCTACCAGGCCCTGTTCGGCCGGCTCCACATGCTGGCCCTGCTGGCCGCGCCCGGCTTCGAGGTCGTCCAGGCCTGGCGCGCCGAACAGGAGCACAAGCTGATCGCCCGCACGGGTCGCGGCATGAGCGACCCCGAGGTCGCCCGCTTCATCGCCCATTATGAACGCCTGACCCGCTGGATACTGGCGGAGATGCCGTCGCGCGCCGATATGGTCGTGGAACTCGATCCCGAACGCCGACCGTTGCACGTCGGCTGAGCGAGGAGGTCTGCCCATGCTGGACGAAGGCGCCGAACGGCCGGTCTTCCAGGCCGTCGATCCATCCACCGCGGAACCCGGCCGACGCTACGAGGGTCACACCCAGGACGAGGCCCTGGCCATCGCCCGGGCCGCTCGCGCAGCCTTTCCCGCGTGGAGCGCCACGCCCTTCGCCGAGCGCGCCCGGCTGATGCGGGCGGCCGCGGCGGTCCTGCGCCGGCGTCGGGACGAGTTCGCCGAGCTGATGTGCGCCGAGATGGGCAAGGTGTTGGCCGACGGCCGCGCCGAGGTCGAGAAGTGCGCCGCCGGCTGCGACTTCTACGCCGACCACGCCGAGCGCTTCCTGGCGGACGAGGCCGTGGACTTCGGGGACCTCAAGGCCAAGGTGGTCTATCGCCCGCTGGGGACGATCCTGGCCGTCATGCCGTGGAACTTCCCCTTCTGGCAGGTCTTCCGCTTCGCCGCGCCGACGCTGATGGCGGGGAACACCGCCGTCCTGAAGCACGCCAGCAACGTGCCGGGCTGCGCGCTGGCCATCGAGGAGGTATTCCGCGAAGCCGGCTTCCCGGCCGACATGTTCCGCACCGCCCTCGTGCCCTCGGGGACCGTGAAGGCGCTGATCGAGGACGACGCCATCGCCGCCGTCAGCCTGACCGGCAGCGTGGACGCGGGCCGCAAGGTGGCCGCCCAGGCAGGCGCTGTCCTGAAGAAGTGCGTGCTGGAGCTGGGCGGCAGCGACGCCTACCTCGTGCTGGACGACGCGGACATCGAGGCCGCCGCCAGGACCGCCGCCGGCGCCCGGATGGTCAACGCCGGCCAGAGCTGCATCGCCGGCAAGCGGTTCGTGGTGTTGGCCTCCGTCCGCGAGGCCTTCGAACAGGCCCTGGCGCGCCACATGCAGGCGTTCGAGATCGGCGACCCCCGCGCCGAGGGAACCAAGCTCGGGCCCCTGGTCCGGGTGAAGGACCGCGACGGCGTCCACGACCAGGTCCGCCGCAGCGTCGAGGCCGGAGCCCGACTGCTGACCGGCGGCGAGGTTCCGGACCGACCCGGCGCCTGGTATCCGCCGACGGTGCTGACCGGCGTGCGCCCGGGCATGGCGGCTTACGACGAGGAGGTCTTCGGGCCGGTCGCGGCGGTGATCGAGGCCAGGGACGAGGCCGACGCCGTGCGGATCGCCAACGACAGCCCCTTCGGCCTCGGCTCCGGTGTGCTGACCGGCGACCTGGCTCGCGGCGAGCGGCTGGCGAGCGACGCCCTGGAGGCCGGGATGAGCTTCGTGAACCAGAACGTCCGCTCGGACCCGCGCCTGCCGTTCGGCGGGATCAAGCACTCGGGCTACGGTCGCGAACTGGCCCTCTTCGGCATCCGCGAGTTCGTCAACATCAAGAGCGTGGTCGTGGCGCCTGAGGCGTCTTCGGCGGACCGGACGGAATAGAGGCCCGGATCATCGCCTCGCGCTCGCCCGCCGTGAGCATCCGCCAGCGCCCCTCGGGCAGGTCGCCCAGCTTCAGGGGGCCTACCCGCACGCGCAGCAGGTCGACGACCCTCAAGCCCACGAGGTCGCACATGCGGCGGATCTGGCGCTTGCGGCCCTCCTTCAGGACAAAGCGCAGGGTGTTTCCCTGGATCACGGTGACCTTGGCCGGCTTCAACTTGCGGCCATCCAGTTCCAGCCCGTGCCGCAGCCGGGCGAGCTTGCGCTCGTCCACCTGGCCGGCGACGCGGACGATGTATTCTTTGTCTAGGTCGGACTCCGGCCCGATCACCGCCTTGGCCAGCACCCCGTCGTCCGAGAGGATCAGCAGGCCCCGGCTGTCCTCGTCCAGGCGTCCGAGCGGCGGCAGGCTGGCCTTGGCGTCGGGCGCCGTCCCCTCGCCCAGCAGGTTCGCCGCGGTCAGCAGCCGCACGGCCGGGACATGGCCCGGCTCCGGTTGGCCCGAGACGTAGCCTACCGGCTTGTTCAGCACCGCCGTGAAGCCCGCCAGCGCCGTCGCGGCTCGTTCGGCCAGGGTCAGCGTCTGGCCGGGCAGAATCTTGCGGCCCGCGTCCGTCACCGCCTCGCCGTCGATGCTGACGAGGCCGTCGGCGATGAGCGCCTCAGCCTCGCGGCGGGAGCAGACCCCGCTCTGGGCCAGCCACTTGTTCACCCGCTGGGGCTCGGGTCCGTCGTATCGACGCGTCCAGGCCATGGCGCGCTAGTCCTTGCAGGCCTCGGTCATGGCCGCCAGGTGCCCCACGCCCGAGCGTTCGCGCGCGCTCAGGTCCGGCGGCGAGGCGAGCACGGTGATAATGTCCGAGCCGTTCTCCAGCGTCTTGTGGACCGGGCAGCGTTCGGCGATCTCGATCAGCCGCCGGCGTTGATCGTCACTCAACGGACCCTCCAGGGTGATCTCGCGAGCGAAGCGGTCGCGACCTTGCGGCGTGCGGGTATGCAGGACGCGCACCGTTGTCCGGGTCAGCGGCCAGTCCTTGCGGCCCGCGTAGAGCCTGAGCGTCATCGAGGTGCAGGCGCCGAGCGCCGAGGCCAACAGGTCGTAGGGATTGGGCCCCGAATTCAGCCCGCCCGCCTCCACCGGCTCGTCGGCCAGGAAGGTCGCGCCACCGGCCAGCACCTCCACCTGGAACTTGCCGACGCCCGTCTCGGCGATGGTCACGGCGTCCGGATCGGCGTGGGTGCGGCTCATGGGTGTTCGGGGCCTCCGGAAAGGTTGGCGCGCCGGGCAGGAGCGGACCTGGGACCACGTCGCTTGGCGGGGGGATTCAGCGCCCGGATTCGCCCGATCTGGCGAGAACTCCGTCGTGGGCGCCTTCGGTGTGTTTGTGCCATGGCCGAGCCGACGAGTCTAACGACGAGGAATATCCGGGACGCCGCCGGACCGCGGCGAGCCCAGCGTGTCTGCGCGCGGGCTCAACCGATCCGGCGACGAGCCGTGGCCGAGTATAGCCGCCACATTCCAGAGGCATGCCCAGGCTGAACACCTGACGCCCCCACGGGACCACCTTCTCTACCTCCCTCCGCTGTCACAATACTGAGACCTATATTTCGGCAAAACTTCACTGGCCCTGCCTCGCGGCCATGCCTACCAGCCGCCCGTTGGCCGTGGGGAACGGAGCGCCAGGAGGCGGGCGTCCCGGACGGCTCGGGGGACTGTCGAAATGAGAAAATCCATCTACCTGGCGTTCTGCGCGCTGGCGCCGCTGGCCTATGTCGCTCCCGCCCACGCGGCCGACGCCCCGGCGGTCGAGGAACTGGTCGTCACCGCTTCGATCCTGGATCAGAACCAGCGGGCCATCGAACAGCAGAAGGTGTCCAACAACACCGTCGACGTGGTGTCGTCCGACGCGATCGGCCGCTTTCCCGATCCCAACGTGGCCGAGGCGCTGCAGCGCCTGCCCGGCGTCGGCGTGGAGCGTGACCAGGGCGAGGGCCGCTATGTGAACGTCCGCGGCGCCCCGGCGGCGTTCTCGTCCGTGACCGTCAACGGGGTCTCCCTGCCCTCGCAGGATCCGACGTCCCGCGCCGTCAGCCTCGACACCCTGCCGGCCGACCTCGTCAGCAAGATCGAGGTGTCCAAGACCCTGCGCCCGGACCAGGAAGCGGACTCCATCTCGGGCGCCATCAACCTCGTGACCCGATCGGCCTTCGACTCCGACGGCCGATCGATCTCGGGCCTGATCGGACGCAGCTCCAACGACTACGGCGGCCGCGACGAGCGCTACGTCCTCACCGCGTCGGATCTGTTCGGCGACCAGCGCCAGTTCGGGGCGGTGATCTCCGCCAGCTATTCGCGGACCGACCGCAAGCCGGAGAACGTCGAGACGGGCTGGACTCGCCTGACGCGTCCTGAAGGCGGGCAGATCTTTGGGGTCGCTGAAAACCTGTTCAAGGATTACGACACGGTGCGCGACCGGACCTCCATCGCCGGCGCGCTCGAGTGGCGTCCGGACGCCGACACCCAGCTCTACGTGCGCGGCAACATCGCCAAGTACGAGGACGACGAGATCCGCAACATGCTGCGGATTCTCTACACGGACGGCGGAACCCTGCAGCGGGGCGCGACGGACACCACGGCGACCTTCACCGGCGCCAGGCTGGAGAAGCAGCTGCGCCATCGGGTCCAGCGCAACGAAGTCGAGACCATCGAAGTCGGCGGCGAGCGCGACTTCGGCGGCTTCAAGGGCGATTTCCACGTCGCCCGCACGACGTCCGACCAGACCTACCCGCACCGGGACGAACTGCTGTGGCGCTCGTCGCTGCGGCCGGCCGTCACCTACGACTACGCCGATCCGGATCAACCCTCCTTCAGCCTGTTCAACACCAACGAGCACCTGAACGCCGGCGCCTTCGCGTTCCGTGAGAACACCTTCCGCGCCAACACGACGTCGCAGGAGGAGCTCCATCTGCGCGCCAACGTGTCGTTCGACAGCGAACTCTTCGGGGCGGCCACGGCGTGGGGCTTCGGCGTCAGCCACCGCAAGGTCGACGCCACGGCGGACGAAGAGCGCTGGCGCGACCGCGCCTCCGCGGCGGCTCCTGCCGGCGGCCTGACGGCCTATCTGAGCGACGAGGAATCCCGGAACTACGGCTACGCCCTGGGGTTCAAGCAGGACACCGATCTCGTGAAGGCCTATTTCGCGACGCGCGGCGCCCTGCGGTCGGACGCCACACGGCGCCTGGAGCAGTCGGTGACCTCCGACTACGCGGCGGTCGAGAAGATCACCGGCGTCTACGGGATGGCCAATCTCGACTTCGGGGCGACGACCGTCCTGGTCGGCCTGCGGGTCGAGGCGACGGATTTCTCCGGCTCGGCCAACCGGTTCAACGCCAACACCAACGCGATCACGCGCAACGACACGAGCCAGGACGACACCCAGTTCTTCCCGAACCTCACGGTGCGACACGAGTTCTCCGAGCGGCTGGTCGGTCGCTTCGCGTTGACCCGCAGCATCAACCGCCCGAACTACGTCGACCTGGTCCCCCGGATCACCGAGAACCAGGACGGGGCGATCCTGCGCGTGAGCGAGGGCAATCCCGACCTCGACCCGACCCTATCGAACAACTTCGATGCGGGCCTGCACTACTTCCTGCCGAAGTTCGGCATCATCGGCGCGAACGTCTTCTACAAGGACCTGCAGGACTACCGGTACAATCTGACGCTCACCGGGACCTACAACGGAACCGCGGCCCAGATCACGCGGCCCGAGACGGCGCCCGAGGGACACCTCATGGGGATCGAGGTCGACTGGCGTCAGCAGTTCGACTTCCTGCCCGGCTTCGCCTCGAACTTCGGGGTCCTGGCCAACGCGACGTTCACCGACGCGGAGATCAAGCTCGGGCGGACCTACGCGGGCCGTTCGAAGTTCCCGCTCCCGGGCCAGTCCGACACCTCGTACAACGTGGCGCTCTTCTACGACGACGGCACGCTGAACGCCCGCCTGTCCTACACCAAGCGGAGCGACTACCTGAACGAGATCAACGCCGACGACAGCGGCCTCGACCTCTACTGGGAAGGCCGCGGGCAACTGGACTTCACCGCCGGCTATTCGTTCGCGGGCGGCAAGTACGAGGCCTTCCTCGAGGCCAAGAACCTCTCGAACACGCCGGGCGTGCGGTACTACGGCAGCCGCGAGCGCACATACGAATACGAGAAGTTCGGCTACTCCGTGTTCATGGGCATGCGCTTCCGCATGTGACGCGGCCTGGCCGGGGCGGTGGCCGAGGTCTCAAGGAGGCGGCGCTCCGGCGTCGCCTCTCTTGTCCTGGGTTCGGCCGGAGCGCGAGGGCGGGCGGTCAGGGCTCTTCCCCCTGCCGCGCCGTCAGGCGCGCTTCGTCGACGCCTCGCCGGATTCCGGGAGCGTCTGCGCCTCTCCCAGCCCTCCTGACGCCGCCAGTTGCAGGACGCCATAGAGCTTCTCGAGCTCGACCGGCTTGCCCAGGCAGGCGTCCATTCCCGCGGCGCGGTATTCTTCGACCTGATGGGTCATGACGTTGGCGGACAGAGCCACGACCGGCGTACGAGCGCGCTGCGTTTCGGCTTCGATCCGACGGACCGTCCGGGTCGCCTCGATCCCGTCCATCTCGGGCATGTGGATGTCCATGAGCACGAGGTCGAAACTGGCTTCGCGGAAGGCCTGCACCGCCTGTCGGCCGTCGTCCACGAGGTGCAGTTCGACCTCGAAGGGCTGCAGGAGGGCGCGCAGGACCAGCTGGTTGGTCGGATTGTCCTCGGCGGCGAGGATCCGGAGCGCCCGCGCAGGAACCGGCAGGGGCTCGGGCGCCCCGTCGGCGGGCGTCGGCGCCAGGGTCCGAGGTCCTGGCGTCAGCGGCAGCGTGAACGCGAAGACCGAACCCTCGCCCGGGGTGCTGTGCACGCGCAGGACCCCGCCCATCAGCTTCACTAGCTCGTGGGAAATGGCCAAGCCGAGACCAGACCCTCCGTAGCGTCGCGTGGTCGAGGCGTCGGCCTGGCTGAACTTCTGGAAGAGCCTGCGGATCTGGTCCTGGTCCAGACCGATGCCGGTGTCGCGGACCTCGAAGGTCAGTCCGCCCGGCGCCGGCTTCACGACCAGGCGCACGACGCCATGATGGGTGAACTTGACCGCATTGGAAATGAGGTTCGAGAGGATCTGGCGCAGGCGCAGAGCATCGCCCTTCCAGGCGAGGCGATCCTCCGTCTCGACGCTGATCTCGAGCGTGAGATCCTTGGCGGCGGCCAGCTGCTCGAACGTGGCGCACACGGTCCGGCAAAGCTCGTCGACGTTGAACGGGGTCTCTTCCAGGTCGAGCTTGCCCGCCTGGATCTTGGACAGGTCCAGGACGTCGTTCAGCAGCGCGAGCAGCGCCGCGCCGGACTGCCGTACGACCGTCAGCCTTTCCCGCTGGGCGGCGGAGAGCTTGTCGGTGGCCATGGCGTGCGCCATGCCGAGAACGCCGTTCAACGGCGTGCGGATCTCGTGGCTGATGTTGGCGAGGAACTCCGACTTGGCCCGATTGGCGGCGTCCGCCTCCTCCCGGGCGGTCTGAAGCTCCTGGGTCATCTGGTCCATGCGGCGGACCAGCAGGATGAGCATCAGGGAGATCAGGGTCGCGGCCGTCAGGATCGTCCACTTCGCGTTCTCGTAGACCCGCACCCCGGGCTTGTCGGGCGTCCAGATGACCGCGCCGATGGGCGAGCCGTCGACATCCCGAAGCGCGACGTAGGCGCCGTTCGCCGGCGGCGCCGAGAGCAGGCGCGCGTCGCGCAAGCCATAGTCGCTGTCCAGGCCGCCCAGATAGCGCGGCCCCACCTCGACGGCGGTGACGACCACGGGATGCCGGGTCGCCAGCGGCCCCCGGTAACCGGGCTCAGGCACGACGGTGCTCGCCTGGACCAGGTAGACCTCCCGGCCCACCCGGACCGCCGCCCCGGCGGAGACATGCCGATCGAAGCCGAGGCTGTCCGGCGCCGCGGCGAGGCGGGCCGCTTCGCGCTCGCGCAGACGGGCGAGGACGGGACGCACGGCCGCCGTGAAGGCGCCCAGCCGGCTCGTCGGAACCATCTCGCCGCCGAGGGAGGCATAGAAGGGGCGGTCCCGTCCGTTTACCGCGAGCGTGAGATCGTGCTTCAGGTACTGCGCGTAGTACTGCCCGAAATTCACGTCGAGCCAGTCCCGATCGACGCCGGCGACGCTCTTCTCGTAAGCCTCGGTCCAGACGGTGGCCGAGGTGACGTCCTCGAGGATGGTCGCAAGGCGGCGATCGACGGCGCGCTGCAGCAGGGCCGTCTCGCGCTCTTCGGTGATGCGGTTGGTCGCCACGCCCCCGTAGAAGATCAGGCTTACGAAGCCCGCCATGATTATGGCGACCGCGCAGATGGCGATCAGGGTGACGGCGTGACGACGGCGATAGCGCCGCAGCCGGTCGGGCCCGGCCGTCACAAGCCGCGCCGGCGCCATCAGAACTCGACCGCCAGACCGGCCACGACCCCCGGAGGCGTGTCGGGGCCATCACCGTCCACGTAGTTGAACTCGGCCCGGACCGGTCCGAAATGCCGGGTGAGGCCCGCCGACCAGTCCCACTTCCCCGAAGGCGCGAACTCGCCATCCTCGTAGCCGGACTGCACGGCGAGGCCATACTCGCCGATCCGCCAGTCGACCGAACCGGCGACGTAGATGTTGTCCCGGTCCAGCGCGGACTGCTTGGGCGCATAGGCCCCGCTGACGGTGAGCGTCGCTGACCCGACCTCGCGGGACAGCGACAGCGGAAACTCCACGTAGGCGAGGCTGCGGGCGCCGGGATAGGTGTAGGCGCCCAGGCCGGCGTCGACGTCGAGGCCGCCGGCCTTGAAGATCCAGCCGACGTTGACGTCCAGTTCGACCGTGGCGCCGTGCGGGTCGCCTTCGCTGGCGTATTCGTCGATGGTCGAACCCCAGACGCCTACGTAGGCGCCGCTTGCGAAGTTCGCCTGCGCGCCGGCCTGCACGGCCGGTCGGCGGTCCGAGAGGCTCACGCCCCGAAAGCGATAGTCGCCGACCACGCCGATCTCGTAGTCGACGGCCACCGGCGCGGCCGCGCCGCCGATCCCGGCGGCCGCAAGGATTGTCGCCAACATAAGGTCGCCCCCTGGCGGCCAATATCGGCGGTCAACCTTCTATAATCGTTACTTTTTTCGCCCGCTCCGGTTGACGGCGCGAGGGGGCGCCACCATGGCGGCGGCGACGAAGAGTGGCGCGCCCGGCAGGATTCGAACCTGCGACCACATGCTTAGAAGGCACGTGCTCTATCCAGCTGAGCTACGGGCGCCCTTCAGATCCTCGGAAGACCTGGATATCGGTTCACGGGGCGGAAGACCCGCCGAAAATCAGTGGGTCCAGGGGATTCTCCGCCCGAAGGCGAAGTTGTCGGCGTAGGCCTTGATGATCCGCTTGGCGGGCTTGGGGTCGACGAGTTGGAAGGCGATGCCATGGTGCTCGGCGTAGCGCACGGCCTCATCCTTGGTGTCGAAGTGTAGACGAACCTGGCCCTCGGTGTCCGAGGTCAGCGTCCACCCCATCAGCGGGTCGGGTCTTCGCGCGTCCTTCGGCTCGAACTCCAGGACCCATTCGTTGGTCTTGGCGCGGCCGGACTGCATGGCGGTCTTGGACGGGCGGAAGATGCGCGCGAGCATGCTCTCGAATTCCTCTATCGGCCCCAACGCTGGTCGGGGCGGCAGGATTTGAACCTGCGACCCTCTGCTCCCAAAGCAGATGCGCTACCAGGCTGCGCTACGCCCCGGACGCGTCGGAGAGGCCTGCAATATGGGGGTTTCGGGATTTCCGCAAACGCCGCGACGCCTCAGCGACGCTTAGCCATCAGCTTGAAGATGCCGGAGGCGCGGACGACGTCGACGCCGCGGGCCCGGGCCACCCCCTCGGCGAAGGCCACGTCCTTGGTCGCCCGCGTCATCCTGGCCTCGCCGACGATCCAGTCGCCCTCGCGGGCCATGTGCAGGAAATCGATGGACAGGTGGATGGTCACCCCCACCAGGCCCGTCCCGAGCCCCACGGCCTGGGCCAGGACGCCGTCCATGAACGCCGAGAGCATTCCGCCGTGCACCAGGCCGATGCCGTTGGCATGGCGCGGCAGGGCGTAGAAGGCCTGGCCCACCGTGCCGTCCTCGCTGGCGGGCCGGTGGAAATAGGGTCCATTGTGGGTGGAGAACGGGCCCCTCGCCTCCGAGCGGACGAAGCCCTCCGGCGGTTCCGGAATCTCCTCGCTCACTTCGGGAAGGCCCGATGGACGACCCTGTCGCCGGGCAGGAGGCCGATCTGGGCCGCACGCCCGCCGGCCAGTTCGAGCACGCCCAGGGCGGGGCCACCCGACGGCAGCGGGGATTCGTCCAGCGGCCGGGCGTTACGAACGATCGAAACCACCTTCCCGTCCGCGCCGATATAGACGATGTCCAGCGGGATCAGCGTGTTCCGCATCCAGAACGCCTGGTAGTCCGCCTTTGGGAAGATGAAGAGCATCCCGCGGTCCGCCGCCAGGCTCTTGCGGCACATCAGGCCGTATTCGCGCTCCTGGGCGCTGTCGGCGACCTCCACCTGGAAGCGGTGCGTCGCCTTGTCGGTGACGACCTGCAGCGGCTGGAGGGGCTTCAGCTCGGGCTGGCCCTTGCAGGCGTCGGGCGACATGCGGGGGATGGCGGCCGCCGGGCCGGCGAGCGCGAGGACGATCCCCAGCGCGATCAGGCCGCGCCGGCCGATGGACTCTTGGAACACGTGCGGGAAGCTCCGGGGTGGTGGTTACGCCGGATTATCGGGCCAATCGTCAGGCTAGGCCAGACGCTTCGATCTCGGCCACGACGAGCCCCTTCGGGCCCTCGGCGAAGCGCACCATGACGTTCTCGCCCGGCTGGAGATCCTCCATCCCCGAGCGGCGCAGGGTCTCGATGTGCACGAAGATGTCGCCCGGCTCGCTGTCGCGGATCACGAAGCCGTAGCCCTTGGCCCGGTTGAACCACTTCACCTTGGCCTGCTCCAGGGGCCCGGTGGCCTCGAGGCTCCGGCGCGGCGCGCGGGGGCTGGCGAAGCCGTCGCGGCGCGGCTGACCGTCGTGGCGAGGCCGCTCGATGGGCGTGGCGGTGCTTTCGTCCAGTTCCACCACCTCGGCCACCTGCCAGCCCTTGGGCCGGCGGACGACGTCACAGGTGATGACCGAGCCTTCCAGGCAGTGCTCGCGGCCCGAGTTTCGCAGGCTGGTCACGTGCAAGAGCACGTCCTTCAGGTCGGTCTGGGAAGGGTCGTCGGGGACGATGAAGCCGTAGCCCTTACCCGCGTCGAACCACTTGACCCGGCCGCTGATGCGCACGGGCGGCGGCGCCTCAACCTGCTCGAATTCGAAACCAGCCATTCGCCCCTCGGCCCACTACCCCCCGAAACATTCGGCTCAGGCCAACTATAACACTGTTCTTGTAACTTGAGCGGCGTCAATGGGGAATCGCGCACGCAACCTGGGCGCGTAATAGTGATGGCGACTATCGGGGAGGTTCGCGTGGCAGTCCCTAGGGGAGTCGAACCCCTCTCTCCAGGTTGAAAACCTGGCGTCCTAACCGATAGACGAAGGGACCGCGTGCGCGAGAGGCGGCTCTATATCCGCCCTCCCCCACCCACGCAAGAGGCCCTATTCCGAAATTCTGCGCGGATCGGCGACGTCCTCGATCTCGAGTTCCACGCCTTCCCGGCCCTGCCAGTCGTCGGGCTTCAGGCGGCCCGCCACGTGCACCGCGCCGCCCTCCTGCAGCAGGCGTTTACCGGCCTCGGTCTCGGCCATGCGCCAGGCCACGGCCTTGAGCTTCCCACCGGACGAATCGGCCAGCGTGCAGCGCACGTGGCCGCCCTTCAGCGCCATCGGCCGCTCGATGCGGACGTCGGCGGCGGCGAAGGTCGGCTCGGGGTTGCCGGGGCCGAACGGCGCGAGGCGCTGGAACTCTGTCCAGAGCGTCCGGTCGCACCCGCGGGCCGTGACCAGGGCGTCGATCTCCAGGGCGTCCTCGGCGGCGGCCTGGGCCTGTTCGCCGGCCAGCCGCTCGCACAGGAAGGCGCGCAGTTCGGGAATGGCGTCCGGCCGCACCGACAGGCCCGCCGCCATGGCGTGACCGCCGCCGGCCAGCAGCAACCCCTCCTCGAAGGCGGCCTGGACGGCGCGGCCGAGGTTCACGCCCGGCTGGGAACGGCCCGAGCCCTTTCCGACGTTGGCGGCCCGGTCCACGCCGATGACGACGCAGGGCTTGCGGTAGCGTTCGCGCAGGCGGCCCGCCACGATGCCGATGACGCCCGGATGCCAGTCGTCCTCGGCCACGATCAGGCAGGGCTCTTCGGCCGCGTTGCTGCGTTCGATGCTGGCGACGGCCGCCTCCAGCACCTCGCGCTCCACCTCCTTGCGGGAGGCGTTCAGGCCGTCGAGCTCGGCGGCCAGCGCGGCGGCTTCCTCGGGGTCGTCGGTGGACAGGAGGCGCGCGCCCAGGTCGGAGCGGCCGATCCGGCCGCCCGCGTTGATCCGCGGCCCCAGCAGGAAGCCCACATGGAAGGTGGAGGCGTTCCCTTGCGCCTTGGCCACTTGCATCAGGGCGGCGAGGCCCGGGTTCTTCCAGCCGGACATCACCTTCAGCCCCTGTGCCGTCAGCGCGCGGTTGAAGCCGGTCAGCCGCGTCACGTCGCAGATCGCGCCCATGGCCGCGAGGTCGAGCCAGGCCCGCAGGTCCGGCTCGGAGCCTCCCACGGATTTCAGGCCGCGCTTGCGGGCCTCGCGGTTCAGCGCGGCCAGCAGGACGAAGGTGACGCCCGCCGCCGCCAGGTGTCCCTGGGCCGAGACGCAGTCGGGCCGGTTCGGGTTCACCAGGGCGGCGACCTGGGGGATCTCGCCGGGGCGCATCAGGTGATGGTCAATGACGACGACGGGCAGGCCGATCTCGGCCGCGCAGGCCAGGGCGTCGTGCGCGGCGGCCCCGCAGTCCACCGTGACCACCAGCTCGGCCCCCTCGGCCTTCAGGCGGCGAAAGGCGGCCGGCGACGGACCGTAGCCCTCGGTGATCCGGTCGGGGACGTAGATCGCGATCTCCAGGCCCATGGTTCGGAACCAGCGCACGAGCAGGGCCGCCGAGGACGCGCCGTCTACGTCGTAGTCCGCGAAGACCACGATCCGCCGCTTGTTCTCCAGCGCATCCACGAGGATCTCGGCCGCCCGGTCCATGTCCGAGAAGCAGGACGGATCGGGGAACAGCGCCTTGAGGGTCGGATTGAGATAGGTCTCGCCCTCCCCCTCGCCCACCCCGCGCGAGGCCAGGGCCCGGGCCAGAGGCTCCGAGAGGCCGAGGGAGAGCTGGTGGCGGCGCACGACCTCGGCGTCGGCGGGCCGGGCGCGCCACTGGCGCCCGCTCAGCGACCGGCTGACCCCGAGATAGGCCGAATGGCCGCTGCCGTCCGCCATGCTGCGCTTCGCCCCTCCGCTTCCGGGCAGAGTATCGGGCGGCGGCTCCTGAGTCGCCACCCGCCCGAGGTCGCAGCTAGGCTCCTCCTACGTCAGGAGCGGACGCCGGTCAGACGGGCCGCTTCATCCGCAGTTCGCGCACCGTCTGGGAGGCGCTGTCCATGACGATGGTGTGCGTGTGCACGAAACCGCCCTGGAATCGCACGCCGTCGAGCAGCGCGCCCTTGGTCACGCCCGTGGCCGCGAAGATCGCGTCGGCGCGGACCATCTCGTGCAGGTCGTACTTCTTGTCGAGGTCGGTGATGCCCACCCGCGCGGCGCGGGCCCGTTCGTCGGCGTTGCGGAACACCAGCCGGCCCTGGAACTGTCCGCCGACGCACTTCAGCGCCGCGCAGGCCAGCACGCCTTCGGGGGCGCCGCCCTGGCCGAGGTACAGGTCGATGCCCGTCTCGGGATCGGCGGTGTTCATCACGCCCGCCACATCGCCGTCGGTGATCAGGTGGATGCGCGCGCCCACCGAGCGGCACGAGGCGATGATCTCTGCATGGCGGGGGCGGTCGAGGACGCAGACGGTGATCTCTTCCGCGGAAACCCCCTTGGCCTTGGCCAGCGCCTTGACGTTGTCGGCCGGCGAGGCGTCGAGGTCGATCACCCCGGCCGGGAAGCCCGGTCCGCAGGCGATCTTGTCCATGTAGGTGTCGGGGGCGTTCAGCAGCGTGCCCTTGGGCGCCCAGGCCATGACGGCCAGGGCGTTGGCCATGGCCTTGGCGGTGAGCGTCGTGCCCTCCAGCGGGTCGAGGGCGATGTCGATCTTCGCCTTGCCGCCCCTTCCCACCTTTTCGCCGATGTAGAGCATCGGCGCCTCGTCGCGTTCGCCCTCGCCGATGACGATCTCGCCTTCGATCTCGAGGTCGTTCAGCGCCGTGCGCATGGCGTCCACGGCCGCCTGGTCGGCGGCCTTCTCGTCACCGCGGCCGGCGAGCTTCCAGGCGGCGATCGCGGCGATCTCGGTCACCCGCGCCGCATCCAGCACCAGACCGCGGTCCAGACCTTGCGAACTCATCTCTTCAGCGTCTCCAGCCCATTTGGCGGCGCCTCCAGCCAAAGGCGCGTCCGTCGTCAATGTCAGATGCGCGCGATACGCAACATCCTGGGTTTGTCCAGCACGGCCGAAAGTCCGGCGATGCGCTCGATGGCGGCGCTCAGCACGGATTCCGCCACGGCGTGGGTCGTCAGAACGATCGGAACGCCGGTCGCGTTCTCGACCGGCTTCTGCAGGAAGCTCTCGATCGAGACGCCCGCCTCGGCCAGGGTTTCGGACACGGCGGCGATGACACCGGGCTCGTCCTTCACCAGGAAGCGGAGATAGGCGCGGCTCAGGCTCTTCGACGGATCCACCGGCTCGAAGGGCGCCAGCGTCTGGGCCGGCGCCTGGAAGACGGGCCGCTTCGCGCCGGTCATCACGTCGGCGATGTCGGCGGCGACGGCAGCGGCGGTTGGGCCCGCGCCCGCGCCCGGACCCTGCACGAAGATCCGGCCGACCCGCGTCCCTTCGATGAAGAGCGCGTTCAGCGCCCCGCCCGCCTGGGCCAGCGGGTGATTCAGCGGCGCCAGCGACGGATGCACGCGCACCAGGACGCCGTCCTCGGAACGGTCGGCCGAGGCGACGAGCTTGATCCGGTAGCCCAGATCCTTGGCGAGCTGGATGTCGAGTAGCTCGATCTGGTCGATGCCCTCGACCTCGGCGGCCGCGTAGTTCGGCGCGCAGCCGAAGGCGAGCGCGGCCAGGATGCTGATCTTGTGGGCCGCGTCGAAGCCGCCGACGTCCATGGTGGGATCGGCCTCGGCGTAGCCCAGGCGCTGGGCCTCGGCCAGCACCTCGCCGAACGAGCGGCCCGTGGCCTCCATCTCGGTCAGGATGTAGTTGCAGGTGCCGTTCAGGATGCCGGCCACCGACTTGATGTCGTCGCCGACCAGGGCCTCGCGGACCATCTTCACCGCCGGTGTGCCGCCCATGACGGCGGCCTCGAACAGCAGCGGGGCGCCCTTGGATTCGGCCAGGGCCGCGAGTTCCGCGCCGTGCTCGGCGATCAGCGCCTTGTTGGCCGTCACGACCGGCTTGCCGGCGGCCAGCGCCGCCTCGACCGCCGCCTTGGCCGGACCGTCCGAGCCCCCGATCAGCTCGACGAACAGATCCGTCTCGGGACTCTGGGCGAGCGCCACCGGATCGTCGAACCAGGGCAGGTTCGAGATGTCGAACGGCCGCGGCCTGGAGCGCGAGCGCGCCGAGACACCGCTCACCACGGCTTGGCCGCCGGCCGGCGCGAAGCCGGGGCGTTCCGACAGGAAGTTCAGCAGGCCTGCGCCCACGGTCCCGAGGCCCGCGACGCCGATCTTCCACGTCCTGCCAATCCCTTGGCCCGTCATTGGGCGGCCATCGTGTTGTGGTGCCGCGCCAGGATCTCGTCGGCGTTGGTCAGGAACTTCTTCACGTTGCGGGCCGCCTGGCGGATGCGCTGCTCGTTCTCGACGAGGCCGATGCGGACGTAGCCCTCGCCGTACTCGCCGAAGGCCATGCCCGGCGCGACCGCGACGCCCGCTTCCTCGACCAGGAGCTTGGAGAACAGCATGGAGCCGGCTTCCTTATATTGCTCCGGCAGCGGCGCCCAGGCGAACATCGAGGCCGGCGGCGCGGGGATGTCCCAGCCGGCGCGGCGCATGGAATCGATCAGGGTGTCCCGGCGGCTCTTGTAGATCGCCCGGATCTCGTCGACGCAGTCCTGCGGCCCGTTCAGGGCGGCGGCCGCCGCCACCTGGATCGGCATGTAGGCGCCGTAGTCGAGATAGGACTTCACGCGCGCCAGCGCCGCGCACATCCGCTCGTTGCCGACCACCATGCCGACCCGCCAGCCGGCCATGGCGTAGGTCTTGGACAGCGAATTGACCTCGACGGCGATGTCCTTCGCCCCGTCCACCTGCAGGATCGACGGCGGCGGGTTGTCGTCGAAGTAGATCTCGGAATAGGCGATGTCCGAAAGCACGAGCATGTCGTGCTTCTTCGCGAGCGCCACCACCTCCTTGTAGAAGTCGAGGTCCACCCACTGGGCCGTCGGGTTCGACGGATAGCTGACGATCAGCACGCTGGGCGGCGGCGCCGAGTGCTTCACCGCCCGGCTGATGCCCGACAGGTATTCCTCGGGGGACGGCGCGGGCACGTGGCGGATCACGCCGCCGGCCATGATGAAGCCGTAGGCGTGGATCGGATAGGCCGGGTTCGGGCAGACGATGACGTCGCCGGGGGCGGTCAGCGCCTGGGCCAGGTTGGCGAAGCCCTCCTTCGAGCCGAGGGTCGCGATCACCTCGGTGTCGGGGTTCAGCTTCACGCCGAAGCGGCGGCCGTAATAGTTGGCCATGGCCTTGCGCAGGCCCGGGATGCCCTTGGAGGCCGAATAGCGGCCGGCCTTCGGGTCGCGCGCCGTCTCGATCAGCTTGTCGACGATGTGCTTCGGAGTCGGCATGTCGGGGTTGCCCATGCCGAAGTCGATGATGTCGACGCCCTGGCCGCGCAGGCGGGCCTTGATGCGGTTCACTTCCTCGAAGACGTAAGGAGGAAGGCGTCGGATGCGGTGGAACTCGGGAGTCATCTGGAAGCTCTTGCGCCGCGGACTGCCCAGTGCGGCCGGAAGGTGAGCTGAAGGACGGGCATCGATAGACTCCGGGCCGGAGTCCGCCAAGCCGGGTTGCGGGAATTTTGCGCCTCCGCGCACGCGCTCAGCGCGGCGGAGGCGGGGTAGCTCGTTCCCGGAGTTCGCGCGCGAAGGCTTCCGCCTCGCCCGGCTGTGGCGGCTGGATGTCGGGGCCGGAGTCTCGCCGCGCCCGGGCGGCGAAGGCCTCGGTGTTCTGCAGGGTCCATGTCTCGGGGCCCGTCTCGCGCACCAGCTTGTCTCCGGCCAGCTTGATGGCGTCGGCTTCGCGGCCATAGGCCGCAACCGGGCGCAGGTCCTGCGGCGACTTCGGAATGTCGCTGAAGCTGGGGTAGTCCCGGTTGGTGCGGGTCAGGCGGGCCACGTCGGCGGCGACCGGCGAGGCCGGGTCCACCTTGGCGTCCACCAGCGGATTGCCGATGCAGCCGGACAGCAGAGCGCCCACGCCGCAGGCCGCAATGAGCCGAACGGCGCTGCGGACGTTGGGAAAAAGCGGACGCGGCGCATTCATATTGTCCACGCTCTTATGCGATGATCGCCAAAGGCGGAAGAGCGTGAGAAGTCTTTCGTCCACGGGAGGACCGCTTCGATGAGCGAGACGACGGCCAAGGCCGGCAAGGCGAAGGCGAAAAAGCCCGCCCCGAAGCCGCCGCTGCCCGAGGAGCCGCTGGCGCCGATCGAGGCGTCCCAGGCTGAAGCCCCGCCGGCGCTCGATCCCGCCCAGCTCACGGCCGAACAGCGCGAGCAGCTCGAGAAGCTGTCCATGAACCTCGCCCGCGCCGCGCTCGCCGCCCAGGGCGCGATCGCCGAGATGGCCCTGCGCAGCGCCGACCGTCCCGCGGCGCTCTCGCCCGACCCCTTCCACGTGGCGCCCGCCCTCACCGAGGTGATTGGCCGGCTGGCCGCCCAGCCCGATCGGATGATGCGGGCCCAGGCGGACCTCTTCTCGCGCTACCTGGACCTCTGGCAATCGGCGGCCCGGCGCATGGTCGGCGAACCCACGGCTCCGGTCGTCGAGCCGGCCAAGGGCGACAAGCGTTTCGCCGATCCCGACTGGAGCGACAACCCGGTCTTCGACGTGATCAAGCAGTCCTACCTGCTCACGTCCAACTGGCTGAACGGCCTGGTGGCCGAGGTCGACGGCGTGGATCCGATGGAGAAGCGCCGGGTCGAGTTCTTCATGAAGATGCTCACCGACGCCTTCTCGCCGTCGAACTTCCTGGCCTCCAACCCGGCGGCGCTGAAGGAAGTCATGGCCACCCGCGGCGAGAGCCTGGTGCGCGGCATGGAGAACTTCGCCGCCGACCTGCAGCGCGGCGGCGGCCAGCTCTCGATCGCCCAGACGGACTACGAGCGCTTCAAGATCGGCGAGAACGTCGCCACCGCACCCGGCAAGGTCATCTTCCGTAACGATATCATCGAGTTGATCCAATATGCTCCCACGACGGAGCAGGTCTTCGAGATCCCGCTGGTGATCTTCCCGCCCTGGATCAACAAGTTCTACATCCTCGACCTGCGGCCCGAGAACTCCATGATCCGCTGGCTCACGGACCAGGGGATCACCGTCTTCGTCGCCTCGTGGGTCAACCCCACGCCCGAGCTCGCGACCAAGACGTTCGAGGACTACATGCGCGAGGGCATCTACGCCGGGACCGCGGCGGCCATGGAGCAATGCGGCACGCCCCACGTGAACGCCGTGGGCTACTGCATCGGCGGGACCCTGCTCTCGGCCAGTCTGGCCCACATGGCCGCCCGGAAGGTCCAGCCGATCGCCTCCGCCACCTTCTTCGCGGCCCAGCAGGACTTCTCGGAAGCCGGCGACCTGCTGCTCTTCACCAACGAGGAATGGCTCCAGGAGCTGGAGCGGCGCATGGACGAGGGCGGCGGGGTGCTGTCGGGCCAGGCCATGGCCGACACCTTCAACGCCCTTCGCGCGAACGACCTGATCTGGTCGTTCTTCGTGAACAACTACCTGCTCGGCAAGGAGCCCAAGCCCTTCGACCTCCTGTTCTGGAATTCGGACCAGACGCGGATGCCGAAGACGCTCCACCTCTTCTACCTGCGCAAGTTCTACGGCGAGAACGCCCTGGCCAAGGGCGAGCTCGTGCTGGACGGCGTGAAGCTGAGCCTGGGCGACGTGAAAATCCCCATCTACGTCCAGTCGTCGCGCGAGGACCACATCGCCCCGGCCCGCTCGGTCTACAAGGGGGCCAGGCTGTTCGGCGGGCCGGTGACCTTCACCCTGGCGGGCTCGGGCCACATCGCCGGTGTCATCAACGCCCCGGCGGCGAACAAGTACCAGCACTGGACCTGCGACAAGCTCCCGCCGACACTCGAGGAGTGGCAGGCCGACGCCAAGGAGGCGCCGGGGTCCTGGTGGCCGCACTGGGCCGAATGGCTGAAGGCCCGCTCGGGCGGGATGGTCCCCGCCCGCGATCCCGCGAAGGGGCCGCTGAAGCCGGTCTGCGACGCGCCCGGGGAATATGTGAAGGTCAGGAGCTAGGCCGCTCGCGCCAGGCGGCGACGAGTTCGGCCACGACGCTGGCCCAGTCGCCGTGCGCCGGCTGGCGGAACAGCCGCGCCGAGGGATACCAGGGCGAATCCGCCCTGCCCTGCATCCAGCGCCAGTCGGCGTTGAACCAGGGCAGCAGGATCCAGCACGGCTTGCCCAGGGCGCCGGCGAGGTGCGCCGCGGCGGTGTCCACACTGACGATCAGGTCCAGGCCTTCCATCTGCGCCGCCACGTCGGCGAAGTCGCCGCCCGGCGGCGGCTGAAGGTCGATCAGTTCGGCGCCGGCGTCGGCCAGCGGCCGCAGGGTCTCGAACGACGGCAGCGAACGGTGCGGATTGGGCGTCGCCCGCCCCTGCCACATGACGCCCACGCCGCCCCTTGGCGCGAAGTCCCGCCAGCGCTCGCGACGGTCGGCGGGCGCGGCGAGGTACGGCGGCCCCGGCAAGTCCTCGATCGTGACGCCCAGGCGGCCGGGGATCGACTGGAGCCACGTCCAATAGTTCGGCTCGGCCAGCGCCATGCCGTCCGAGCGCTCGATCACCTGCACGCCCAGTCCTGTGAACAGGGCCGAGAGCTCGCGAGGGGCGACCAGAGTGACCTCGGCGCCTCGCCGCGCGAGTTCAGGGACGAAGCGGACGAACTGGATCTGATCGCCGAAGCCCTGTTCGGGCCAGACGAGGATGGAGCGCCCGGCCAGCGGCTCGCCCTGCCACTGGCGCGCGAACGGTGGGGCGTCGATGTGGACATCGCCCAGGTTGCGGCGGGCCTCGAACAGCGGCCAGCCTTGCTTGAAGTCCCCGCGACCCAGGTGAGTGTGCGCGAGGTCGAGCTGGGCCCGCCAGAGCTGCGGGTCGAGCTTGAGCGCCCGGCCGTACAGCGGTTCCGCCTCGTCCCAGCGGCCGGTCGCCTGCAGGAGGTTGCCCAGGCGATGCAGGGCCGACGCCATGTCGGGCTTTCGGGCCAGGGCGTCGCGGAACGCCCGTTCGGCCGCCTCGAACCGCTCAAGACCCAGCAGCACGGCCCCGAGATTGAACCTGACCTCTGCGCTGCCTGGCGCGGCGGCGGCGATGCGCGCCCAGAGGTCCGCGGCCTCCTCCAGCCGGCCTGCGGTCTGCAGCGTCGAGGCGTGCTGGACGGCGGCCATGACATTGGCCTGGGTCAGGGTTGCGAAAGGATCGACGTTCAAGACCGGACCCCGCCGCCTCCGTATCCGAGGACGGGTCTCCCCGGCGGCTCGGCCGGTGTCAAGGCTGTGACAGGCGGCTCGCCACGTTACTAACGTTTAATGCATGCTACCTTGCACCACTCACTAGCTGGCCGTACATCAGAGCTCAGGAAGGAGCTCCGCCGTGCCGGAAGCCATCGAGATCCAGCTGAAGAAAGGGGCGCTCGAACTCTGCGTTCTGGCCCTGCTCCATCAGCACGACAGCTACGCCTACGAGATCGCCAGCCGCCTCTCCGACACCATCGGCATGGGCGAAGGCACCATTTATCCCCTGATGCGCCGGCTGCAGTCGGACGGCCTCGTCGAGACCTATCTTGTCGAGAGCCCCGCCGGACCGCCGCGCAAGTACTACCGGCTCACTGACGCCGGAAGGCGGAGCTTCGCTTCGCAACAGGCGGCCTGGAAATCGTTCTCCGGCGCCGTCGACGACATCCTTGGAGGGGCGCAATGACACGCCAGGCTTTCATGGCCCGGCTGCGGGAGGGCCTGCGCGGCCTGCCCCCGCAGGCTGTGGCCGACATCATGGCCGACTATGAGGCCCACTTCACCGAGGGCGAGGCCGCCGGCCGCACCGAGGCCGAGGTGGCCGCCGCGCTCGGCGATCCCGACCGGCTGGCCCGCGAACTGCGCGCCGAAGCCACGCTCAACCGCTGGCGGGAGGAACGCAGCCCCTCGTCGGCCGCCGCCGCCGTCTTCGCCGTGCTGGGCCTGGGCGCCATCGACATCCTCATCCTGCTGCCGATCCTGATGGGCGTGGCGGGCGCGCTGTTCGGCCTGTTCATCGCCGTCATCGCCGGCTTCCTCGCCGGCGGCGTGGTGTTCGCCGTCTCGCCCTTCGCCGATCCGCCGGGCGGCATCGCGGCGGGCGTCCTGGCGGGGATCGGCATCATGGCCGGCTCGGCCTCGGTCGGCGCCGTGCTCACCCTGATCACCATCGGTCTCGTCAACGCCCTCGTCTGGTACGGCCGGCTCCACTACCGCCTGCTGAAGCCGGCGCTCGAGCCCCAGGCTTAAGGAGGAACGTCCATGATCCGCGTTCTCACCATGATCGCCGTCACGGGCTTCCTGCTCGCGGTGGCCTGCCTCACCGCCGCCGTGATGATCGGCGGCCCGGACGCCATCGCCCGGGGAAGCTGGAACATCGCCTCCAGCCACTGGGACGGTCACGACCACTGGGGCTGGGACCGGGACTTCGACGCCGACTTCGATCTCGAAGACGGCCCGCCCAGCGGGCCCCAGACCACCCGCACCCTCGCCTGGGACGGGGAGTCCACCCTGAAGGTGCGCGTCCCGGCCGAGATCCGCTACGTGCAGGCCGACGGGCCCGGAAGCGTCGTCGTCACCGGTCCGGCCGGCGCGGTCGAGCGCGTCACCCTGCGGGACGGCGAACTGCGGCTGCGTCGCCATCACTGGATGAACCGCCGCCTGACCGTGGTGGTCACCGCCCCTGGCGTCCATCGCTTCGACCTGGCCGGCGCCACCCGGCTCCGCCTGGAGAACTACCGCCAGAATGAACTGACGCTCGACCTCGCCGGGGCGTCCGACGTGCGGGCCAGCGGCCAGACCGACAAGCTCGACCTGGACATCTCCGGCGCGGGCAACGCCGATCTGGGCGAGCTCAAGGTCCGCGACGCCAACGTCGACATCTCGGGCGCCGGCCACGCTCGGATCGCGCCCACCGGGCGGGCCGACCTGGAAATCTCGGGCATGGGCAACATCACCCTGCTGACCAAGCCCGCCGAGCTTGAGACCGACATCTCCGGCGCCGGCGCCATCCTCAGGGAGGACTCCAAGCCCGAGCCGGCGAAGCCGGAGGCTCCAACACCCGAGGCCAAGACCAAGACCTGACGCAGACTCCCCGCAGACAGACCCCCAAGCCTGCCTGCCGGATCAACTGGGCGCGCGCTCCCCCGCGCGCCCTCTTCTTTTGCGCGCTCAGGCGGGGACGAACTTCAGCGCCAGGCCGTTGTTGCAGTAGCGCAGGCCCGTGGGCTTCGGCCCGTCCTCGAAGACGTGGCCCTGGTGGCCGAGGCAGCGGGCGCAGTGGTACTCGGTGCGTGGGATGCCGATCTTGAAGTCGGTCTTCTGGCCGACGGCCCCGGGGATCACCCGGAAGAAGCTGGGCCAGCCCGTGCCGCTCTCGTACTTCCACTCCGAACGGAACAGCGGCAGGTCGCAAGCGGCGCAGACGAAGGTTCCCTTGCGATGCTCGTCCAGCAGCGGACTCGTGCCGGGCCGCTCGGTGTCCTCGTGGCGCAGGACGCGATAGGCCGGGCCCGACAGCCGCTTCTTCCACTCGGCGTCCGAGATCTTGCGGAAGGGCGAGTTGGCGTAGGCGTCCGCCGCGGCGGCAGCGGGACTCGCGCCCAGTGCGATGAGGGAAGCGCCCAGCAGGAACGCGCGGCGATCGAGGTCATGGCGGCTCATGACGCAATTACGCGCCCGACCAACCTGCGGATGCAAGCGGCTCTAGAGCCCGGCGCCTTCGTCCAGGCCGAGCATCAGGTTGAGGTTCTGCACCGCCGCGCCCGAGGCGCCCTTCCCCAGGTTGTCGAGCTGGGCCACCAGGCGGGCCTGGCCGCGCATGGCCTCCCCGAACACGAAAAGACGCATGCGGTTCGTGCCGTTCAGGGCCTCGGGGTCCAGCGCCTGGACGTAGTTCGCCGCTCCGGCCCGGGTCTTCTGCAGGCCCTCGCACTCATCCCAGCTCGCCACCTCGACGAAGCGTTCGCCGGCGTAGGCGGCGGCGAGCGCGTCGTGCAGGTCGCGGGGCGTCGGCTTGCCCGCCACGGCCCAGAGCTGGAGCGGGACCTCCACGAGCATCCCCTGGGCGTAGCGGCCCACGGCCGGGGCGAACAGCGGCGGATGCACGAGGCCGCCATAGGCCTGCATCTCGGGCACGTGCTTGTGGGCCAGGTTCAGGCCGTAGGTCCGGAAGGCGTCGTTCGTGCCCTCGGGCGGCGCCCTGCCCTCGAACTCCTCGATCAATCCCTTGCCGCCGCCCGAATAGCCGGAGACGGCGTTCACGGTCACCGGGAAGTCGGCCGGCAGCAGGCCCGCGGCGACCAGCGGCCGGACCAGGGCGATGAAGCCCGTCGGATAGCAGCCGGGATTGGCCACCCGCTTCGAGGCGCAGATCGCCTCGCGCTGGCCCTGCCCCATCTCGGCGAAGCCGTAGGTCCAGCCCGGGGCGACCCGGTGGGCCGTCGAGGCGTCAATGACCCGCACCTCCGGCGCGGCGATCATGGCGACCGCTTCCTTGGCCGCGTCGTCGGGCAGGCACAGGATCACCGCGTCCACGCCGTTCAGCAACTCGGCGCGGGCGTTCGGGTCCTTGCGCAGCTCGGGATCGATCGAGACGATCTCCAGGTCCGCGCGGCTTTCCAGGCGCTGGCGGATCTGCAAACCCGTGGTGCCGGCTTCGCCGTCGATGAAGACTGAGTGGGCCATGACGTGATCCAGATAAGAGAAAGGGCGCTCCGGTTTCCCGAAGCGCCCTGTCCGTAACGCGAGTTTTGTCGCGCGCTGGCTTTAGCGCTTCGAGAACTGGAAGCTGCGGCGGGCCTTGGCCTTGCCGTACTTCTTACGCTCGACGACGCGCGGGTCGCGGGTCAGGAAGCCGTGCGGCTTCAGGACCGAGCGCAGGCCCGGCTCGTAATAGGTCAGCGCCTTGGCGAGGCCGTGACGCACGGCGCCGGCCTGGCCCGAGAGGCCCGAGCCCTGGACCGTCACCTCGACGTCGAACTGGCCCAGGCGATCGGCCACCTGCAACGGCTGGGCGATCATCATGCGCAGCACGGGGCGGGCGAAGTAGATTTCCTGGTCGCGGCCGTTGATGGTGACCTTGCCCTTGCCGGGCTTGATCCACACGCGGGCGACCGCGTTCTTGCGCTTGCCGGTCGCGTAGGCGCGGCCCTGGGCGTCGATCTTCGGCTCGCGGACGACGGCTTCTTCCTGGGTGCCGAGGCCCTTCAGGGCGTCGAAGCCCGTGGCTTCGGTCGTGGTGGCTTCGCTCATTACGCGCTCCGCACGTTCTTGGCGTTCAGCTCGGCGAACGCGATGGCCTCGGGGTTCTGCGCCGCATGCGGATGCTCTTCGCCGGTGTAGATGCGCAGGTGCGTCATCTGCTTGCGGGCGAGCGGGCTTTCCTTGGGCAGCATGCGCTCGACGGCCTTCTCCAGCACCCGCTCGGGGTACTTGCCGCCGAGGATCTGGCCGGCCGTGCGCTGCTTGACGCCGCCCGGGTGGCCGGTGTGCCAGTAGAAGATCTTGTCCGAGAGCTTCTTGCCGGTGAACTTCACCTTGTCGGCGTTCACGACGACGACGAAGTCGCCGCAGTCGACGTGGGGGGTGTAGTCGGGCCGATGCTTGCCGCGAAGACGCATGGCGATGAACGACGCGAGACGACCGACGACGGCGTCCTTGGCGTCGACCACGATCCACTTCTTCTCGACCTCGGCGGGCTTCAGCGAAGCCGTCGTAGCCTTCAACATGGGTTGCGATCCGTAATAACTGGCGGGACCGCGGACGCGCTCCCGACGTGAGGCGGGGCATATGCCGACCAAAGCGGCGGCTGTCAACCGCGCTTTCGGCGCCTGAAATTCGTAAACACCTGCAAAATCAATGATTTGATATATGAGGTAACATAATACCGCGTATTTCTGCGGCTAGATCCGCCGCGTCCGCCACGCAAAAGCCGTCGCCAGGCCCAGGACCAGCGCCGCGGCGAGCTGGTGTACGATGGAGAGCGCGAGCGGCGCCCGCATCATCAGGGTGGCGATCCCCAGCATCGCCTGGAGCACGACCGCGCCCGCCACGGCGACGCCCAGGAGCTTCGTCTCGCGCGCCAGGTAGTTCGATCGCCACGCCGCCCAGCCGACCGCCAGCGCCACCACGGTCAGGAGGTAGGCGACAAGCCGGTGATGGAGCTGCACGGCCCCCTGGCTGTGGGCCAGCGTCGCCCAGAGTCCTGACCCGGCGTAGTCGTCCGGGATGAGGCGACCGTTCATCAGCGGGAAGTCGTTGTAGACGAGTCCGGCGTCGTTGCCGGCCACCAGGGCGCCCAGCAGGATCTGGAGATAGATGAGGCCCATCAGGCCCACCGCGCGGCGGCCCCAGGGACTGGGGAGCGTCTGGCGCGCCGCGCCGGACCAGGCGTCGAAGGCGGTCCACAGCAGCGCCACCAGCAGGGCGAAGGCCAGACCCAGATGGACCATCAACCGCTCGGGGGCGACCGAGACCCGCTCGGATAGCCCGCTGGCCACCATCCACCAGCCGACGGCGCCCTGCAGCCCCCCCAGTACGAAGATGCCGGCCAGCCGCCAGAACAGGCGTCGGGGGATCTCCCGACGGACCGCGAACCAGACGAAGGGCGCGAAGAAGACGAGGCCGGTCAGGCGGCCCAGGAACCGGTGACCCCATTCCCACCAGTAGATGGACTTGAACGCCGAGAGGCTCATGCCCCGGTTGAGCTGCGCGTACTGGGGGATCTGCTTGTAGCGCTCGAACTCGGCCTGCCAGGCCTGCTCGCTCATCGGCGGCACGGCGCCGGTGACGGGCTTCCATTCGGTGATCGACAGGCCGGAGTCCGTCAGGCGGGTCGCGCCGCCCACGATGACCATCGCCAGCACCAGGGCGGCCACGACGAACAGCCAGACGGCTACGGGCTTGGAGCGGTCGGAACGCAGGAACGAGGTCATGAGGTACGCGTGGCGCAGCTAGGGGGCCGAACTTGGGCGCATCCTTTATCGGTCTTACGCCGGAAGCGCGACCCCGCTATCACGCGGGCATGTCAGCGCGCGTCCGCAAGCTCATCGGCCTCTTCGCGATTCTCGCGTTCCTGGCCTTCTACGTCTGGCTGGTCACGGCCATCGGCGAGCACATCCCCGCCCACTGGGCCGCCCAGCTCGCGTTCTACGGCGTCGCCGGCTTCGCCTGGTTCGTGCCGATCATGCCGCTGATCGCGTGGATGAACCGGGGCCGCTAGCCCGGGACGCTCGGGCCAGCGCGACCCAGCGCCACACCAGGGCCGCGGCGAAGCCGACCCCGTATCCCCACAGGAGGTCGGCGGCTCCCAGCCGCAACGCCCGCTCGTCCGAGCCATAGAGGCCGGGAAACCAGCGCAGCGCGGCGCCATCGAGCAGCATGGCCGCCGCGCCAACGACGGCGACGCCTGGCAGGATCTGCTCGGGCGCCAGCCGCCCCACGAATTTGCACAGCCAGACGCTCACGAAGCCGGCGATGGGCGCGGTCAGGATCATCAGCGGAATGTTCTTCGGCGCCAGGACGGCGGTGGGATTGGCCCCGATCCGATAGGTGACGAGGCCCCACATGGCGACGCCAAGGACGATCAGGACCGCAACCTGCCAAGCTTTTAGCATCGACCTCTCCATGGATATGTAGCGGTTGCTACATTTGCGATTCATGTAGTGGATGCTACAAGCTCGGTCAATGCCCTCCGCCTCGACCCGCGATGACCGCGAGCATCAATCCAAGAAAAGCATGCGACGACGGGAAGTGGCCCGTCGTGTCGCCGACTTCTTCATCGCCACCGGAGTCGCCGACGCGCCCCTTCGCGACCTCGCCGCCGAGCTCGGCATCAGCGACCGCATGCTGCTCTACTATTTTCGCGACAAGGCCGAGCTCGTCGAAGCCGCGCTGGCCGAGGTGATCGCCCGGTTCGACGCCCTGTCTCCCGCATCCCCCCAGCCGGGCCGGCGCGCGCCGGACGCCGTGCTGCGGACCGCGCTGCACCTTCTGACGGTGGAAGCGATAGCGCCCTACATGAAGGTCTGGGCCGACATCCTCGCACGCGGCGGCCGCTCCGAAATCCCGTTCAAGGAGGTGAGCCGGCGGCTGGTCGAAAGCGCGCTCACGTCGCTCGAGGCCCAGCTCGATGTGGAGGACCCCGCCGAGCGGCGGCGCGTCGCCGTCGGCATCCTGTCGATCCTGGAAGGAATGTGGCTTCTGGAGGTCGCGGCGCCGGGTTCAACGCAGGGTGCGGCGGACGTCGTATCGGTCGGGCGTCGCGGCTGAACCGACGCGGCAACTTTTAGATTGCCCTGATCCGCGCATCCGCTAGAAGACCGCCCTCGCCGCCTGGGCCGACGGAGCGTAGCGCAGCCTGGTAGCGCACTTGACTGGGGGTCAAGGGGTCGTGGGTTCGAATCCCGCCGCTCCGACCAGTCGCCCGGCGGCGAGATATTTCCTCATTTCCCGAGAAGCTCGTCCAGGCGCTGCTTGGCCGTCTGCAGGTCGCGGAGCGCCGTGAGCAGTCCTTCCGGGCTGCCGAGCCCGTGGTCGGGACGTGGATCCGACGGGAGTGGAGGCGCAGCCAGGCCCTCGCCCTGCCCCGCCGCGACCAGGCGCTTCAGCCCCTGCTCGCGCTGGAGCTTCTGGACGCCCTTGATGGTGTAGCCCTCGTCATGCAGCAGCCGGCGAACGCCGCGCAGCACCGCGATGTCGGCGGGCCGGTAGAAACGGCGGCCGCCCGCCCGCTTCATGGGCCGGATAAACGAGAACTTGGTTTCCCAGAACCGCAGCACATGCTGGGGCACGTCGAGCTCTTCCGCCGCTTCGGAAATCGTGCGGAAGGCGTCGGGCCCCTTGGCCACGGCCTAAGGCGTCCTCACCGCGACAGCGCCCGGTCGACCCGCGCCTTCATCACTTGCGAAGCGCGGAAGCCGATCACGCGGCGGGGTTCGATGGCGGCGGGTTCGCCGGTCTTGGGGTTGCGGCCCATGCGGGCGCGCTTGGCGCGGACCTGGAACACGCCGAAGCCGGACAGCTTGACCTGTTCGCCCCGCTCCAGGGCCTGGCACATCAGTTCGAGGACGCGCTCGACCAGCTCGGCGCAATCCTGGCGCGTGAGCCCCACCTGCTCGTGAACCGACTCGCAGAGGTCAGCCCGGGTGACGGTCGCACCTTTCATCCTTGCCTTTGCCCCTGACGAGACGTCGTTCATGGACCTTGATTGTCCTATCGGCTCAAAGACTTCAAGTCGCCCGTTGCGGTTGATGCTTAACCGCTAGAGGCGGACGACGCAGGCGCCCCACGTCAGGCCGCCGCCCATGGCTTCCATGAGCAGGAGTTGGCCGGGCCTGATTCGCCCGTCGCGGAGGCCCTGGTCCAGGGCCAGCGGGATCGAGGCGGCGGAGGTGTTGGCGTGTTCGGCCACGGTCGAGATGACCTTGTGTTCGTCGATCCCGAGCCGCTTGGCGACGCCTTCCAGGATGCGCTGGTTGGCCTGGTGCGGGATGAACCAGTCCACGGACGAGACCTCGATCCCGGCGTCGGCCGCGGCGGCGATCACCGCCTCGGAGATGTTCACCACGGCGTGGCGGAAGACCTGATTGCCCTGCATCCGCAGGTAGCCGGTCTGGCGGTTCGTGGAGACGCCGCCGTCCACGTAGAGGAGGTCCTGCTTGGTCCCGTCGGCGCGCAGTGCGAAGCCCAACAGGCCGCGGTCGGCCGTGGTCCCCTGCCCGGCCTGGGGTTCCACCACCACGGCGCCCGCCCCGTCGCCGAACAGCACGCAGGTGCCGCGGTCGTTCCAGTCCATCAGGCGGGTCATCACCTCGGCGCCGATCACCAGGGCGCATTTCGCGCGCCCGCGGGCCACGAAGCCGTCGGCCACCGAGAGCGCGTAGACGAAGCCCGAGCAGACGGCCTGGACGTCGAAGGCCACGCCCACCGGGGCGCCCAGCTTGCGCTGCACGATGGTGGCGGTGGCGGGGAAGGTCAGGTCCGGCGTGGTGGTGGCCACCACGATCAGGTCAACGTCCTCGGGCGTTCGTCCGGCGGCGGCGAGCGCGCGACGGGCGGCCTCCACGGCCAGGTCGGAAACCGGCGTCCCGTCCTCGGCCTGGCGGCGCTGGCGTATGCCGGTGCGCTCGCGGATCCATTCGTCGGAAGTGTCGACCGTCTTGGCGAGGTCGTCGTTCGTGACGATGCGGCCGGGCAGGAATCCGCCGACGCCGGTCACCACGCTACGCAGCACGTTGGACAATTCAGGCGGCTCCATCCGCGGGGGCGGGCGCCGCAGGAGCGAGCGCGGCGGGAAGCCGCCTCATATTCCGTTCGATCTCGGACGCAAAGCCGCTTTGCGCAACGTCGGCGGCCGCGCGCACCGCCTTGGCGAATTCGCGGTCGCCGGCCCCGCCGTGACACTTGAGGACAAGGCCGTTCAGGCCCAGCAGCGGGGCGGCCGGGGGCGGATTGATCCGGTCCCGGAACCGCAGCAGCGAGGGCCGCGCCAAAAGGGCGCCGAGCGACGAGAACGGTCCGGCCGTGAGGGCGGCGCGCAGCTCGCCGTACATGAACTTGGCGGCCCCCTCCATGGACTTGAGCGCCACGTTGCCGGTGAAGCCGTCGGTGACGATGACGTCCACGGTCCCCTGGGTGATGTCGTCGCCCTCGACGAACCCGCGGTACTCGAGGTCGATGTGGCCCTCGCGCAGGATGCGGTTGGCCTCCCGGACCTCCTCGTGGCCCTTCATTTCCTCGGAGCCGACGTTCAGCAGGCCCACGGTGGGCCGCGCCACGCCGTGGGCGGCGCGATGATAGGCCTCGCCCATGATGGCGAACTCCACCAGCCGCTCGGCGTCGCAGTCCACGTTGGCGCCGACGTCCAGGAAGGTGGTCAGCCCCTTGGCGTGCGGAATGCTGGCCACCAGGGCCGGCCGCTCCAGGTCGGCGCTCATCCGCAGGATCAGCTTGGAGATGGCCATCAGGGCCCCGGTGTTGCCGGCGGAGACGGCGACGCCCGCCTCGCCTTCCCGGATCGCCTCGACGGCGTTCCACATGGACGTGCCCTTGCCGCGACGCAGGGCCTGGGCCGGCTTCTCGTCCATGCCGATCACGCGTTCGGCGTGGCGAATCTCGGCGCGGGCGGAAAGGCCGGCGCACTTGCCCACCTCGGCCTTCACCTGGGCCTCGTCGCCGTGGAGAAGGACGCGCACGTCGGCCGGCAGGTCCTTGAGCGCGCGCCAGACGGCCGGAACCGTCACGGACGGCCCATGGTCCCCGCCCATGGCGTCGATGGAAATCACCAGTGGTTGGGTCAAGTCGGCGCTTTCGTCCCTCGGCCGCCTGCAGCCGGAATCATGGCGACCATACGCGGCGGTCCGGCATCTGAAAACCTCGGCGCGCGGTGCCTAAGGCTTGGGGTCCTTGAGCTTCTTCAGCACGGCGAAGGGCGACTCCTCCTCCGCCTCCGGAGCGTAGTCGAAGCTCGCACCGGGCTTGCGGGGAAACGGATCGATCTCCAGCGACAGGTGCTCCACCACGTATTCCGCCAGGTCGACGGCGTCGCCGGCCAGGACGTCGGGCGGGTCCTCGGCCTCGAGATCCAGCTCCATCTCGCCGCCGCCGGCCTCGGTGGGCGCGCTCGGGCTGCCGGCCGGCACGGCCCGGACGTGGATCTCGCCCGAGATCGCCTGCTCGAAAGGCTCCAGGGTCACGCCGCAGACGTACTCCACGACGGCGTCGAAACGGCCGGCGATCTCGGCGCCGTCCAACCAGGGCTTCACCGTCAGCTCGGCCTTCAGGGCGGGCAGGCCCCGCAGGCCCAGACGCTTGGCCACGGCCGCGCGTTCTCCCTCGTCGGGCGCGAGCGTCAGGCCGACCGGTCCTCGGGCCAGCTCGTGAAGGCGAAACGGCTTGTCCCACCCGTCGCTCATGCGGGCCTCCAGGTCACCTCGCCGGCGTTCAGACGCTCGGTCGGGATGGCCGCCAGCGTCTCGCGCTGGGCCAGCAGGTAGTCCGCCAGCGCCGCCGAACGGTCCTCGGCGCCGGCGTAGACCGTGCGGCCTAGAAGAGCCTCCAGGGGCGCGCGGTCCGGCAGGGCCTCGAGCGCGGCCAGGTAGGACTTGGCCCGCCCGTAGAACGCCTCGCCCAGCTTGCGCATCTTCTTCCCGACGGCCAGGTCGCCCACCCCCATCTCGCGCAGGGCGTCGTCGAGGGCGCGCACATAGGTGTCGAACAGCGCCTGCGAGGTCTCGGCGGCCTGGTCGTCCTGGAGGCGCAGGCGCTCCAGCAGCAGGACCACGTGCAGGCTGTAGAGTTCGAAACGGCCCTCGACGGTGTCGGGCGCCCCCAGGTCGCGGTAGAGCGCCGGCGAGCGGGCCTGCTCGACCACGCGCGCATAGAGGGCGCGGCCGGCGACCTGGGCCGGGCGGGGCTTGAACAGGCTCTTCAGCATCGGACGGCCTCGATTTCGCCAGAAGGCGCGGTTAAAGGCGGCATTGAACTAAGGGGCGGCCGGCTATAGGTCAAAGCCTCTTGCCCGTCATGGGATTGGAAAACCGACCGAATGTTCCGCAGCGCCGCCACCGCCGCCCTCGCCGCCGGCCTCTTCGCCGCAGCCGGGCTCACCGCCTGTGCGCCGATCACCACCTACTCGGGCTTCCAGGCGATCGACGCCAATCCCAAGGACGTGGCCGTCGGGACCGACACCAAGTCGACCGTGCGCGCCAAGCTGGGCTCGCCCTCGGCCACCTCGACCTTCGACCCGAACACCTGGTTCTATGTGAACCAGGTCAAGCAGCGGGTCGCCTTCCGCAAGCCGCAGGTGACCGCCCGCAACGTCACCGCCATCACCTTCAACAAGGAAACGGAGGCGGTGGAGGCGGTGAACAACTACACGCTCAAGGACGGCAAGGTGATCGCCTACAACGGGCGCGAGACCCCGACCCGCGGCCGCGAGATGACCGTCATCGAACAGCTCCTGGGCAGCGTCGGCCGCGGCGGCATGCTGCCGCGCGAGGACGAGGGCGTCCCCGGCAGCCGTCCGGGCGACCGGCGCTAACGGCCTCCACGTCCCGGAAAAGAGAACGCCCCGGAGATCGCTCTCCGGGGCGTCTTTGTCTCCGCTGTCGCCGACGGATCAGGCCGCGTGGGCCAGGACCGCCAGCAGCAGCAGGGCCACGATGTTCGTGATCTTGATCATCGGGTTCACCGCGGGGCCCGCGGTGTCCTTGTAGGGGTCGCCGACGGTGTCGCCGGTCACGGCCGCCTTGTGGGCGTCGGAGCCCTTGCCGCCGTAATGCCCCTCTTCGATCAGCTTCTTGGCGTTGTCCCAGGCGCCGCCGCCGCTGGTCATCGAGATGGCGACGAACAGGCCGGTGACGATCACGCCCATCAGCATGGCGCCGAGGGCCGCGAAGGCGTCGTTGTTCCCCGAGATCGCGCGGATCGCGAAGAACAGCAGCACCGGCGAGACCACGGGCAGCAGGGACGGCACGATCATCTCGCGGATGGCCGCCTTGGTCAGGATGTCGACGGCGCGGCCGTATTCCGGCTTCACCTCCCCGGTCATGATCCCGGGGTTCTCCTTGAACTGGCGACGCACCTCGGCGACGACGGCCTCGGCGGCCCGGCCCACGGCGGTCATCGACATACCGCCGAACAGGAACGGCAGCAGGCCGCCGAACAGCAGGCCGACCACCACATAGGGGTTCGACAGGTCGAAGGCGACCGTCCCAAGTCCCTCGAAGAACGAGCCGGGAGCGGCGTTGGCCGAGAAGAACTTCAGATCCTCGGTGTAGGCGGCGAAGAGCACCAGCGCGCCCAGGCCGGCCGAACCGATGGCGTAGCCCTTGGTCACGGCCTTGGTGGTGTTGCCCACGGCGTCCAGGGCGTCGGTGGAGACGCGGACTTCCTTGGGCAGACCCGCCATCTCCGCGATGCCGCCGGCGTTGTCCGTCACCGGGCCGAAGGCGTCGAGGGCGACGATCATGCCGGCCAGCGACAGCATGGCGGTCGTGGCGATGGCGATGCCGAACAGACCCGCCAGGTTATAGGTCACCAGGATGCCGACGATGATCGTCAGCGCGGGCAGCGCCGTCGATTCCAGCGACATGGCCAGGCCCTGGATCACGTTCGTGCCGTGGCCCGAGACCGACGCCTTGGCCACCGACTTCACCGGCCGGAAGCCCGTGCCCGTGTAGTACTCGGTGATGACCACAATGGCCGCCGTCACCAGGAGGCCCACCACGCCGCACCAGAAGAGCTCGTTGGGGCCGAAGGTGAACGCGCCGGCGGTCACCGCGCCCGGCACCAGGTTGTGGATGACGAACCACAGCGCCGCGATCGAGGTCACGCCGGTGACGATAAGGCCCTGGTAGAGGGCGCCCATGATGTTCTGCTTCTTGCCCAGGCGGACGAAGAAGGTGCCCAGGATCGAGGTCACGATGCAGACGCCGCAGATGGCCAGCGGCAGCATCATCATGTCGAGCTCGACGCCCGAACCACGGAAGAAGATCGCCGCCAGCACCATGGTGGCGACGGTCGTCACGGCGTAGGTCTCGAAGAGGTCGGCGGCCATGCCGGCGCAGTCGCCGACGTTGTCGCCCACGTTGTCTGCGATGGTCGCGGCGTTGCGCGGATCATCCTCGGGGATGCCGGCCTCAACCTTGCCCACCATGTCGCCGCCCACGTCGGCGCCCTTGGTGAAGATGCCCCCGCCCAGACGGGCGAAGATCGAGATCAGCGAGGCGCCGAAGCCCAGGGCGACGAGGCTGTCCACGACGACCCGGTCGGTGGCCCCGTAGCCCAGCACGTTGGTCAGCACCGCGAAGTAGACCGACACGCCCAGCAGCGCGAAGCCCGCCACCAGCATCCCGGTGATCGCGCCCGAGCGGAACGCGAGCGACAGACCCTTGGCCAGGCTTTCCGACGCCGCCTGCGCCGTCCGCACGTTGGCGCGCACCGAGATCAGCATGCCGGCGAACCCCGCGAGGCCCGAGAGCACGGCGCCGATGGCGAAGCCCAGCGACGCTTCCCAGCCCAGAAGGAAGAAGGCGGCGACGAGGATGACCACGCCCACGATCGCGATGGTGGTGTATTGGCGGTTGAGGTAGGCCTGCGCGCCCTCCTGAATGGCGGCGGCGATCTCCTGCATCCGCGCATTGCCGGGCGAGGCCCTAAGCAGCGCGCTCGACTGGACGATGCCGTAAAGCACCGCCAGCAAGCCGGCGACGATCACCAGCATAAGCGTTGAACTCATTGTGTGCGCACCCCTTTGCGATCTGCGCGGAGGGGGACGCCGAAAGCCGCCTGGACGGCCGACCGGCGTGTTCCCAGCCCCAATTTACGTTTCCCCATGAGCCGGAGCTTCGTTCGTCCCCGGCAGGACGGCGAAACTATCCGGGTTTCGAAGGGGTGCGCAACCGCGGCGACCGGCGTCCGCCGAACGCCGTCGCCAGGAAGGTCGGATGGTGTCAGGCCTTGGGTGTCGCGACCCGGCGGCGAGGAGACTGGGAGGTGACCACGACCGAGCGGATCAGCCCCGGCCCCGCGATGGCCGCGGCGTCGCGCTGGAGCGCGGCCGAGAGCTTGGCCGTGTCGATCTTGCTGTAGTCGCTGGGGAGGGTGAACGGGGTCCGGTGGCCGGCCCGCACGAGGGCGTCGCGGAACAGGGGTTCCTTCTCCCGCAGGCGCGGGACGTCGGCCCTTCCCGTCAGATTGATGCGGACATAGACGAAGATGTAGTTCACGAGGCGCCCCTGGGCCACGATCGGCAGGGCCACGGGCGACAGGTCGACGTACTGACCGACCTCCTTGGCCTCCCCGTCCTTCTTCTCGGCCTTCTTCTCGGCCCCGCGGGCGGCGGCGGGCAGGAGGATCAGCGGCAGGGCGATGAGGGCGCGGCGAAGCATGGCGCCACCCTGGCCCCGATTCGGTTGCGTCATTCTTTCCTGCTCACGGCGAATGGTTGCGCCCGCGGAACAGTGGTATCTTCAGCATAAGAACAATGGGAGGACATCGGAGCCATGTCTCCGACCAGACGTACGGCCGCCATCGGTCTCCTGACCGCTGGCGCGGCGGCCCTGCCGCTGGGCGCAGCCCAGGCGCAGGCCGTGGAGGAAGTCCCGGGTCCGGACGACGACCACACCCAGCTCAGCGCGGGCGAGGACCGGTTCACCCACATGATGGCGCCCGTCACGATCAACGGGCGCGGGCCCTACCAGTTCCTGCTCGACACCGGCGCCAACACGAGCTGCGTCTCGCCCCGCCTGGTGGAGGAGCTGTCCCTCGAACCCGGTCCGCCGGCCATGGTGCACACCGTGGTGGGCGTGCGCGAACGGCCCAGTTTCGTCATCGACGAGCTGAGGGTCGGAAAGCGCAACCGGCGCAGGGTCCGCGCCCCCGCCCTGCCCCTCAAGGGTCCCGGTGTGGACGGCGTCCTGGGAGTCGACTGGCTGCGCGGCCAGCGGCTGGTTCTCGATTTCAAGACCCGGGCCATAGAGATCACGAGTTCCCGCGCCGACCAGCCCGAACCTAACCGGGTGGTGGTGGTGCCGGCCCGCAAGCGGCTGGGCCAGCTCACCATCGTCGGCGCGGACCTGAACGGCGTGCCGATCAGCGCTCTCGTCGACTCCGGCGCGCAGGGCTCGCTCTGCAACAAGCCGCTGCGCGACCTGGTGCGGGCCTCCGAGATCCGGCGTGGCAAGGCCGCGCCGCCCGAGTACGTGAAGATGGAGTCGCTGGCGGGCGAGGTGTTCCGGGGCGAGACCGTCTTCCTGCCCTTCCTGAAGCTGGGCGGCCTGCACCTGGGCAACGTCCAGGTAAGCTACGCCGACATGCACGTCTTCAAGATCTGGGGCCTCGAGGACAAGCCGGCGCTGGTGCTGGGCATGGACCTGCTGATGCAGTTCGAACAGGTGGCCCTGGACTTCGGCCGTTCGACCGTCCGGTTCCAATTCGTCTGAGGCTCAGGCGTGGCGCCAGCCGCCGGCGCCCGCCTCCAGCGTCCGGCCGACGGCGCGCACCTCGACGCCCTGGCCTTCGGAGACCTTTCCCACCACGGTGAACCCGGGCGGCTTGCGCACGCCGGGCGGAACCGTGCAGACGACCTCGTAGTCATCGCCCCCGGAGGCCAGCCTCAGGAGCGCCGCCGCCGTGTCCTGCTGGCCCTCCAGCCAGGTCGCCGCCGCGCCGGACAGCGGGAGCCGCTCCAGGTCCAGCGTGATGGCGACGTCGCTCGCCTCGGCGATGTGGCGCACGTCGGCGATCAGGCCGTCCGAGACGTCCGCGGCCGCCGTCGCCGCGCGCCGCAGGGCCGCGCGCAGGTCGAGGCGGGGTTCGGGCAGGCGGTAGCGGTAGGTGAGCGAGCCGTCAGGGTCCTCGATCTCGCCCCTCACGGCGGCCAGGCCCAGGGTGGCGTCGCCGATCGTGCCGCTGACCAGGAGCAGGTCGCCGGGCCGCGCCCCGGACCGGCGCACCATCCGCCCTTCGGGCGCCCAACCGAAGGCGGTCAGGCTCACCGTGAAGGGACCAGGCGTGGAGACCGTGTCCCCACCCAGCAGCGGCATGCCGAAGGCTTCGAGGTCGGCCGCCAGGCCTTGCGCGAAGCGCTCGCGATCCCTGAGCTGGTAGCTCCGGGGCCAGGCCACGGCCAGCAGGCAGCCCGCGGGCTCGGCGCCCTTGGCCGCGAGGTCCGACAGGTTCACCCGCGCCAGCTTGCGCGCCACCAGGTCGGGCGCCTCGCCCAGGGGGAAGTGCACGCCCTCCACGATGGCGTCCTTGGTGACCACCAGGTCGAAGCCCGGCCGCTGCGGGATCACCGCGGCGTCGTCCTTCAGCTCGAAGGCGCCCGCCGCTCCGCCGGTCAGCGGTCGGAACAGGCGCGCGATCTCGCCGAACTCATCCAGCCCGGACATCCCGCGCCACGGCGTCCAGGGCTCCGTTGACGAAGCCCGGCTCCGGCCCCTCGAAGAAGCTCTTGGTGAGCTCCACATATTCGTCGATGGCCACCTCGGTCGGCACGTCCGACCGGTGCTTCAGTTCGAACACCCCAGCCCGAAGGATCGCGCGCACGGTGGCGTCCAGCCGTTCCAGCCGCCAGCCCTGGGCCAGGCGCTTCACGATGGCCGCGTCGATGAGCTTCTGTTCGCGCACGACGCCCCGCACCAGGTCGGCGAAGAACGCCTCGTCGGCGCTGGCCAGGGTCTCGCCCTCGACGTCGCGGTCGAAGCGGTGGTCGGTGAACTCGCGGATCACGGCCTCCACCCCGGTGCTCGACACCTCCATCTGGTAGAGGGCCTGCACGGCGGCCAGCCGGGCGACGGAGCGGGATTGCTTGGCGGCGCTCATCGCTTGCCCGCGAACTGCTGCTTCAGGGCGACCATGGCCAGGGCCGCGCGGGCAGCGCCGCCGCCCTTGTCGCCCTCGCTGAGCCGGGCGCGGGCCCAGGCCTGGTCCTCGTCCTCGGTCGTCAGCACCCCGTTGCCGATGCACAGGCCCTTGCGGACGGTCAGGTCCATGATGCCCCGGGCGCTCTCGTTCGAGACGATCTCGAAGTGATAGGTTTCGCCCCGGATCACCGTGCCGAGCGCCACATAGGCGTCGTAGGGCGCGCCGCCCGGGCCGCGTCCGGCCTCCTCGGCCATGGCGATGGCGCCGGGAATCTCCAGGGCGCCGGGCACGGTCACCACGTCGTATTCGGCGCCATAGGCCTTCAGGGCGTCGGTCGCGCCTTCCAGAAGGGCGTCGGCGAGGTCGTCGTAGAACCGGGCTTCCACGATGAGGATGCGGAGGGGTTGGTCGCTCATGCCCGCCCCTTTAGGCGGTTTCGCGCCAGCGGGCGAGATACCTGGCGAGCATGTCGATCTCCAGGTTGACCCGCGAGCCGGGCTTCAGGGTCCCGAGCGTGGTCACCTCCCAGGTGTGCGGGATGAGGTTCACGCCGAAGACGTCGTCCTCCACCTCATTGACGGTCAGGGACACGCCCTCGACGGCGATCGAGCCCTTCTCGGCGATGTATCGGTGCAGCGGCCGGGGGACACGCACCTTCACCCGGTGCGAGCCGCCCTCGCTCTCGATGCTCACCACCTCGCCCACGCCGTCCACGTGGCCCGAGACGATGTGGCCGCCCAGTTCGTCGCCGACCCGGGCGGCGCGCTCGAGGTTCACCGGCCGGCCCTCGGTCCATTCGTCGAGCGTAGTGCGCGACAGCGTCTCGCCCGAGACCTCGACCGCGAACCAACCCGGCCCCTTCTCCACGACAGTCAGGCAGCAGCCGGCGTGGGCGACGGAGGCGCCGATGTCGATGGTGGCCGTGTCGAAGGCCGTCTCGATCTCGAAGCGGCGGTCGCGGTTGGTCTCCCGCACGGACCGCACGCGGCCCACGTCGGTGACGATGCCGGTGAACATTCAGATCCTCTCGTATCTTTCCCAGAGGTCGTCGCCCACCGGCTCGACCGCCACGCGCCGGAAATGGGGCGCATCCACCAGGGCCGCAACAGCCAGGGCGCCGACGCCCGGCCGGCCTTCCCCGCCGATCACGATGGGCGCCCGGAACCACTCCAACGCATCCACCAGGCCGCAGCGCAGGAAGCTCGCCGCCACCTGCCCGCCGCCCTCGACGAAGATCCGCGAAAGGCCTTCCTTTCCGAGGGCCTGGACGACACTCTTGAGCTCCGGCCGCTCGTCGCCCACGGCGGGGACGGTCAGCACCCGCACGCCGGCGTCGGTCAGCCGGGGCTCGGGAGCGCCCGTCGCCACCACATAGGTCGGGACCTCGCGCGCCGTCCGCGCCAGCTTGCCCTCCGGCGAAAGGCGCTGGCGGCTGTCCAGCACCACTCGGGCCGGCTGGCGGCCGTTCCAACCCGGAAGGCGGACGGTCAGCTCGGGGTCGTCCGCCAACGCCGTCTCCACGCCCACCAGCACCGCGTCGTGCTCGGCCCGCAGCCGGTGCACGACCTGGCGGGCGGGCTCGCCGGTGATCCAGCGGCTTTCGCCCGAGGCCGTGGCGATCCGGCCGTCCAGGGACGTGGCGAGTTTGAGGGTGACGCGCATTCGTCCGCGTTCATGGCCGAGAACCTCGCGGGCGCCAACCCGACGCGAGCCTGTTACAACGTCGTGCCCCACCAGGAGGACGCCCCCGATGGAGATCTTCGAAACCGTCCTGGCGCTGCTGGCCGCCGCGACGGTGCTGTCCTCCCTGGCCCGCTGGCTCCGCGTACCCTACCCCACCCTGCTCGCCGTCGGCGGCGCGCTGCTGGCCTTCGCGCCGGGCGGACCCCGGCTCGAACTGCCGCCCGACCTGATCCTGGCGCTGTTCGTCGCGCCGGTGCTGATGGACGCGGCCTACGACGCCTCGCTGCGGGACCTGCGGCGCAACTGGGCGGCGGTCTCCTCCCTCGCACTGCTCGCCGTGGCGCTGACCACGGCCGCCGTCGCGGTCACGGCCCGGCTGGTGGTCCCGGACCTGCCCTGGCCCGCGGCGGTGGCGCTCGGCGCCCTGGTGGCGCCGCCCGACGCCGTGGCGGCGCTGGCCGTGCTGCGCCAGGTGAGTCCCCCGCACCGGGTCCGCACCATCCTCGAGGGCGAGAGCCTGCTGAACGACGCCTCGGCGCTGCTGATCTATCGCCTGGCGGTCGGGGCCGTCGCGGCGGGCGGCTTCCACCTCTCCAGCGCCGCACCGGCCTTCGCCCTGGTGTTCGCCGGCAGCGTGGCGGCCGGGTGGCTCTTCGCCCGCGTCATCGGCGTCCTGTCCCGGCGTTTCCACGACGCGCCGAGCTCGGTGATCTTCCAGTTCGTCACCACCTTCGCCATGTGGCTGGTGGCCGAGCGCCTGGGACTTTCCGGGGTGGTCACCGTGGTGGTCGCCGGCCTGACCATCGCGCGCGGCAACATCTCCCCCATCGCCGCACGCCTGCGGGTGCCGTCCTTCGCGATCTGGGAGACGGCGACGGTGGTGCTGAACGTGCTCGCCTTCACGCTCATCGGGCTGCAGCTGCGGCCGATCCTCGAGCCGCTGACCGTGTCCTCTACCTCACGGGCGCGGCGGCCATCCTGGGCGTGGTCATCGTGGTGCGGATGGCCTGGGTGATGCTCCACACGGCGGGTTCGCACCTCGTCCATCGTGGGCGCGGAGCCGCGCTGGGCTGGCGCGGCGCGATCGTCACGGGTTGGTCGGGCATGCGCGGCATCGTCACCCTGGCCGCCGCCATCGCGCTCCCGGCCGGATTTCCCTATCGCGACTTCATCCAGCTCACGGCCTTCGTCGTGGTGTTGGGCACGCTGGTGCTCCAGGGCCTGACGCTCAAGCCGCTGCTCGCCCTGCTGAAGATGCCTCCGGATTCGGTGATGGAGGGCGAACTCCGGCTGGCCCGCGAGGCGGCGATGAAGGCGGCGATGGCCGAACTCGACGGCGACGAGTCCCCCGCCGCCCGACGCCTTCGGGAGGAGTATGCCGAGGCGCTGGGGCGGACGCGGGACGGCGCCGATCCCGGCGACGCGCCCGCCGCGATCCTCCAGAGACGCCTGGTCGCGGCGTCCCGAGACGCCATCGCCGACCTGCGCCGCCGCAACGTCATCGGGGACGAGGCTTATCGCGCCGCAGAGGCCGAACTGGACCTGCTGGAACTCAGCGCCGCGCCGGCGGGCGGCTAGTTCGCCTCGCTCAGGCCTTCCTCGCCCAGGAAGCGGGCGAAGTCCTGGGTCTCGCGGAAGTCGCGGTACACCGAGGCGTACCGGACATAGGCCACGTCATCGAGCTCCTTGAGCTGCTTCATGACCAGCTCGCCGATGGTGGAGGACGGCAGCTCGGTCTCGCCCATGCTCTCGAGCTGGCGGACGATGGTCGATATCATGCGCTCGACCCGCTCGGGCTCCACGGGACGCTTGCGGATGGCGATCGAGATCGACCGGGCCAGCTTGTCCCGGTCGAAGGGCGTCCGCCGCCCAGAGCGCTTGAGGATGGTCAGCTCGCGCAGCTGGACCCGCTCGAAGGTCGTGAAACGGCCCTCGCACGCCGGGCACAGCCGGCGACGCCGGATGGCCGCCCCGTCTTCCGACGGGCGGCTGTCCTTCACCTGGGTTTCGTCGTGGCCGCAGAACGGGCAGCGCATATCTAGCCCCCTTCGCGGCCACTAAACGCCATTAGGAGTAGATGGGGAAGCGCTTCGTGAGCGCCACCACCTCGGCGCGGACCTTTTGCTCCACGGCCGTGGAGTCCTCGCCGGTGGCCACCGCGTCCAACACCTCGCCGATCCACTTGCCCACCTGGCGGAACTCGGCCGGGCCGAAGCCCCGGGTCGTGCCGGCCGGCGAGCCGACGCGCAGGCCCGAGGTCTGCATCGGCGGCAGCGGGTCGCCGGGGATCGAGTTCTTGTTGGTGGTGATGCCGGCCCGCTCGAGGGCGACCTCGGCCGCCGCGCCGCTGACGTTCTTGGGCGTCAGGTCGACCAGCATCAGGTGGCTGTCGGTGCCGTTGGAGACGATCTTGAAGCCCACGCTCTGCAAGCTGTCGGCGAGCGCGCGCGCGTTCTCGATCACCGCCCGGGCGTAGAGCTTGAACTCGGGCTTCAGCGCCTCGCCGAAGGCCACGGCCTTGGCCGCGATCACATGCATCAGTGGCCCGCCCTGCAGGCCGGGGAAGACCGCGCTGTCGATCTTCTTGGCCAGCTTCTTGTCGTTGGTCAGCACCATGCCGCCGCGCGGACCGCGCAGGGTCTTGTGGGTCGTGGTGGTCACGACGTGGGCGTGGGGGAACGGGTTCGGGTACTCGCCCGCCGCGATCAGGCCCGCATAGTGGGCCACGTCGCACATCAGTATCGCGTCCACCTCGTCGGCGATCTCACGGAACTTCGCGAAGTCGATCTGGCGCGAGTAGGCCGAGCCGCCGGCGATGATCACCTTGGGGCTGTTCGCCTTGGCGACCTCGTAGGCCTCGTCATAGTCGATCAGGTGGTCCTGGGCGCGGACGCCATAGGCCACGGGATTGAACCACTTGCCCGACTGGTTGACGCTCTTGCCGTGGGTCAGGTGGCCGCCGTGATCCAGGTTCATGCCCATGAAGGTGTCGCCCGGCTTCATGGTGGCCATGAACACCGCCTGGTTCGCCTGGCTGCCCGAGTGGGGCTGGACGTTGGCGAACTCACAGCCGAACAGCTGCTTGGCCCGCTCGATGGCCAGGACCTCGACCTCGTCCACCACCTCGCAGCCGCCGTAGTAGCGCTTGCCGGGATAGCCTTCGGCGTACTTGTTGGTGAGCACCGAGCCCTGGGCGTCCAGCACCGCCTTCGAGACGATGTTCTCGGACGCGATCAGCTCGATCTGGTCCTGCTGGCGCTTCAGTTCGCCGCCCAGGATCGCGGCCACGGCGGGGTCGGCTGCGCCGACGCCTTCGAGGAAGAACTTGTCCGTCTGGGCTTGCGATTGCACGTGCGCGTTCAAGGGCGGGGCCTTTCTGGGGCTGCGTGAGTCTGGGCGGGAGCGGTTCTTTACTCCCTTGGCGCGCCGGTTCCAACCGACCGGCGTCGGCGATGCAACGGGAACCAAGACCCGGATGCGGCGTTCAGCCGCTTAGGCCGAAGTGCAGGCACAGCGCGCTTCGGCGGTGTGCAGCGTGGACCGAAGGGGGATTCATGAGCGTTGGACCCGACACCGGGGCTCCATCGGGCGAAGACATCCTGCGCCTGGGAGCCGGGATCGTCGCCGCCTATGTCAGTCGCAACGCGGTCTCGGCCGAGGCCGTGCCGGACATCATCCGCACCGTCCACCAGACGCTGGAACAGCTCACGCGCGGCCCCGTGGCGCCGGTCGCCGAAGAACGCCCCAAGCCGGCGGTGCCGATCGGCCGTTCGGTGCAGCACGACTACATCGTCTGCCTGGAGGACGGGAAGAAGCTGAAGATGCTGAAACGGTACCTGCGCTCGCGCTACGGCATGAGCCCCGAGGAGTACCGCCGCCGATGGAACCTGCCGCCCGACTATCCCATGGTGGCCCCGGCCTACGCCGCGCGCCGCTCGGATTTCGCCAAGAAGATCGGTCTGGGCCGCGGCGTCCGGCGGAGGAAATGATGGCCCAGCTCCAGACCGATCCCGCCCTGCGCCCCTTCAGCGAGAGCGGCTACGAAATCCTCGATGGCGAACTCGACACGCAGCGGGAGGTGGCCATCTGGTCCGTCGACCCGCTGGTCCCAAGGTTGGGCGACCTCTTCACCGTGGAAAGCCGGGGCGTGGTCCACGAGGTGTCCGTCGTCCAGCTCGCCACCTTCCGGGGCGGCTGGAGCGCGGTCTGCCGGGTGACCGACGTCTTCTAGGCGCCTTCTAGGCCGCGACGCCGCCCACGCGCTTGATATTGCACCGGGTCCAGAGGGCCTCGAGGGCGTGGACGAGGTCGTCCATCATGGCGTCGGTGTGGGCGGGGGACGGCGTGAAGCGCAGGCGCTCGGTTCCCCGCGGCACGGTGGGGTAGTTGATCGGCTGGACGTAGATCCCGTGGTCTTCCAGCAGGATGTCGCTGATCATCTTGCAGTGGACGGGATCGCCCACCAGCACCGGCACGATGTGGGAGACGCTGTCCATCA